>Ga0207831_100016_pt1 | contig 461429 bp, 396 predicted proteins | sample TtanPargueraPR_7_FD_187741 | JGI IMG/M metagenome (GOLD analysis project Ga0207831, IMG submission 187741) | Aerobic enrichment media microbial communities from Bioluminiscent Bay, La Parguera, Puerto Rico - Tt and M1 (2) (SPAdes) | ecosystem: Environmental > Aquatic > Marine > Unclassified ...
GCTGATTACCCCAATCGCGATGGAGAAAGAGCTTCGGTTCGCGATTCGCGAGGGTGGCCGCACGGTAGGAGCCGGTGTCGTTAGTGAAATCGTGGAGTAAGAGGGAAAGATTACCATCATGATAATGAACACCAAGATACGGATCAGGCTGAAGGCTTACGATCACATGCTTCTCGACCAGTCCGCTTCGGACATTGTCGATACGGCGAATAAAACCGGAGCCAAGGTTGTTGGGCCAATTCCATTGCCGACCCGCATCAATAAGTACTGTGTGCTCCGCTCGCCACACGTCGACAAAAAGTCACGCGAGCAATTTGAAATGCGCACCCATAAGCGGCTTCTAGATATTTTGGAGCCGACCCAACAGACGGTCGATGCCCTTATGAAACTCGACCTCTCGCCGGGTGTCGATGTCGAAATTAAACTATAGCACGGAAAAGCGGTTATCATCATGTGCAAAGGACTGATAGGAAAAAAGCTGGGAATGACCAGCCTGTTTACCCCGGAAGGTCAGTATGTTCCGGTGACGGTCATTGAACTGGGGCCTTGCGTTGTTACGCAGGTAAAATCAGAGGCCACTGATGGTTATAACGCCATCCAAATCGGCTTCGGCAATCGAAAAAGTACCCGCATAACAAAGCCATTGCAGGGGCATCTGAAAAACAGCGGTGGACAATTCGCTGTGCTGAAAGAAGTCCCGGTGGATGGGGAATCGAACTACGAAGTCGGTCAGAAAATTGAGCTGGATCTCTTCACGATCGGCGAGAAAGTCGACATTGTAGGCACTACCAAGGGGCGTGGATTTGCCGGTGTTACCAAACGCCATGGCTTTCGCCTGGGAAGAAAAACCCACGGCAGCAAAAGCTACCGCATTCCCGGTTCGGTTGGGTGCAGTGCCTATCCGGCGAAAATTATTCGCGGCAAAAAAATGCCGGGACAATATGGCAATCACCGAAAAACGATTCGCAATCTTGAAGTCGTGGATATCCGACCCGAAGATAATCTCATCATGGTCAAAGGGGCGGTTCCCGGCCATCGTGATGCAATCGTAATGGTGAATAAGTTGAAATTCTAACTGAGGCAACAGCAACCGAAGAAAAACGAATCGGTGTATTTTTGCTTCAGCAACACAAGCATAAACGGAAAATGACAATATGGCTGTCGTAGACGTTCTCAATCAAACCGGAGAAAAAGTAGCCCAGGCGGAATTGGCCGATAGCTGCTTTAATGTAGACGTTAAGCCGAGTGTGTTGCATGCGGTGGTCAAGATGCAACTGGCCAATCGTCGGGCCGGCACGGCTTCTGTCAAAAACCGCAGTGATATACAAGGCAGCACGCGTAAGCTGTTTCGCCAGAAGGGCACTGGCCGTGCCCGGCGGGGTGACGCCAAATCTCCCTTATTGCGTGGTGGCGGGGTCGTCTTCGGGCCTCACCCCAAATCCTGGGCGATCAAAGTACCCAAAAAGGTTCGGCGACTCGCTTTGAAGATGGCCTTAAGCAGCAAATTACAGAATGATGCTTTGTTCGTCCTAAACGGTCTTACTTTGGATGAGATTAAAACCAAGGCTTTTGCTGCGATATTGGCGAATCTCAAATTGGACAACGCCCTATTTGTGACGGCTGACAAGGATGCCAATATCGAATTGTCCTCCCGCAATATTCCAGGTGTCAAGGTGCTTCGAACCGAAGGGCTGAATGTTTACGATATTTTGAAATATCGTCAGCTGGTTTTGCTCGAGCCTTCAATAGAGCAAATTGAAGGGAGGCTTTCATGAATGCCTACAACGTGATTAAGCGGCCGGTGGTTACGGAAAAGACCAGCATCCAGAAGGAACAGGACAATCAAATCACCTTCGAGGTCGACCGGGGGGCCAATCGGGTCCAGATCCGAAAGGCCGTTGAAGAAATTTTTAACGTTCATGTCGTTGGGGTGCGTACGCTTCACGTGCGGGGGAAGTTTAAGCAACGGGGGCGCATTATCGGTAAACGGCGGGATTGGAAAAAAGCAATTGTGACGTTGCAGCCCGGTGAACGAATTGATTTTTTTGAAGGTGTATAAATTAGGGAGTAAACAATGGCTCTTAGGAAGGTAAAACCGACATCTCCCGGGCGAAGGTTTCAGGCTTACGCCACTTTTGAAGAGGTCACGCGGAGTACTCCTGAAAAAAGTCTTCTGCGTGCGATCAAGAAGTCCGGTGGACGAAATGCCAATGGCCGTATTACGGCTCGTCACCGTGGCGGTGGTCATAAGCGTCACTATCGGGTAATTGATTTCAAACGTGACAAGATTGATGTGCCGGCTCGGGTTGCAGAGATTGAATATGATCCAAATCGTTCCGCTCGCATTGCCTTATTGCACTATGCAGATGGCGAGAAGCGATACATCCTGGCGCCCCGGAAACTCAATGTGAATGATCAAGTCATTTCCAGTGAGAAGGCCGACATAAAACCTGGGAATGCACTCCCCCTCAGAAATATCCCGCTGGGAACGCATATTCATAATATTGAATTACGCGTGGGCAGGGGAGGGCAGATTGTCCGGAGTGCCGGGACTTATGCGCAACTCATGGCAAAAGAGGATCCTTATGCTCTTATAAAGTTGCCTTCCGGAGAAGTTCGCATGGTGTTGATGAATTGTATGGCCACCATCGGACAACTCGGCAATGTCACCCATGAGAATACGGCTTTGGGAAAAGCAGGCCGTAAGCGGTGGTTGGGAAGACGACCGAGTGTCCGCGGTGTTGCCATGAATCCGATCGACCATCCCATGGGCGGCGGTGAAGGGCGTTCATCAGGTGGCCGCCATCCCTGCAGTCCGTGGGGGATGCCCACCAAGGGTTATAAGACACGTAAAAACAAACGTACAGATCGCTATATCGTGAAACGGCGATCGAAAAAATAAACTGCCGTAAAGGCATTCTGGGGGATAAGCGAAGAGCGACGCTCTGTTCGCAAAAGAAGTATCAGGAGAAATTATGCCACGTTCGTTGAAAAAAGGCCCATTTATTGACGACAAATTGATGAAGAAAGTGCTGCAGGCACAGGAAACACGCAATGCGCGCGTCATAAAAACTTGGTCCCGGCGTTCAACCATCATTCCCGAAATGGTCGGGCTTACACTGGCAGTCCACAATGGACGCAAGTTCATTCCCGTTTTCGTGTCGGAAAATATGGTTGGGCATAAGCTGGGCGAGTTTTCTCCGACCCGGACTTTTTATGGCCACGCCGGCGATAAAAAATCTAAACTTAAGAAGTAATTTTAAGAAAAGGGATGGCTGCAATGGAGGTTAGAGCGGTTGCAAAATATATGCGAATTTCGCCCAGCAAAGTTCGGAAACTATCGGGGGCGGTAAAAGGCAAACCTGTGGAAAAAGGCATCGAGATACTCAAATTCATGCCTCAGAAGGCTGCGGGCATGCTCGAAAAGCTTGTCCAATCGGCAGTTGCCAATGCGGATCAGAATCCGGAAATAGATGTCGATACTCTGATTATTAGAAATGTTATCGTCGACGGCGGTCCAACTTTGAAGCGTTTCCGGGCTCGGGCACGCGGGCGTGGCACCAGAATTTTAAAGAGAACCAGCCATATTACGGTGATTTTGGCCGAGGAATCGGCTTAAAAAGAGGAGGTACGGTCTTGGGTCAGAAAGTAAATCCCATCGGGTTGAGATTGGGTATTGTGAAAACCTGGGAATCTCGCTGGTACGCTGGTAAGCAGTACGCAGATTATATCCTGGAAGATCATAAGATTCGTCGCTTCGTCAAAAAGAAGCTATACCACGCCGGTGTTTCCAGAATTGAGATTGAACGATCCTCCAAGCGAATTCGGTTGCGTATCTATACCTCACGGCCGGGTATTGTTATCGGCAAAAAAGGTTCTGAAATTTCTCAATTGAAAACCGCTGTCGAAAAGCTGACCTCCCATGAAGTGCTGATTGATATCCAGGAAGTCCGTAAACCCGAAATCAACGCACAGTTGGTGGCTGAGAATGTGGCGATGCAGATCGAGCGGCGGGTCGCCTTTCGTAGAGCCATGAAACGCGCGGTTACCTCAGCTATGCGATTTGGTGCCCAGGGTATCAAAATTGCGGCGGGCGGTCGTCTGGGTGGTGCCGAAATGGCACGGGCCGAATGGTACCGTGAGGGACGGGTACCGTTGCATACGTTGCGGGCTGATATTGATTATGGGTTTGCTGAAGCCAGGACGACATACGGTATCATCGGAATAAAGGTTTTTATCTTCAAAGGCGAAATATTGAAGAAGGATGCGGTTGCCCAAGGCAGCCACTAAGCGATAGGAGAAGCGGACATGCTGAGTCCCAAAAAGGTTAAATTCCGAAAACAGCAGACAGGCAGGATGCGTGGCGTTGCCCGCCGCGGTTCGAGCCTTGCTTTTGGTGAGTATGGTCTGCAAGCCGTTGAGTGTGGCAAGGTAAGTTCCAAGCAGATTGAGGCCGCTCGTATTGCAATGACCCGCCACGTAAAGAGGGGCGGGAAAATGTGGATCCGGATTTTTCCTGACAAGCCGTTTACCAAGAAACCGGCTGAAGTTCGAATGGGCAAGGGAAAGGGATCCCCGGAAGGCTGGGTCGCGGTTATAAAACCCGGTCGGATACTGTATGAAATGCAAGGCGTTTCCCGTGAAATGGCCATGGAGGCCCTGCGGTTGGCTTCGCACAAGCTCAGTGTCAAGACCCGTTTTGTTGAGAGGAGTGAACTGTCATGAAGTCCAACGAAATCAGGGATATGAGCCCGGATGAAAGGGTTCAGCGGCTTGTTGAAATGCAGGAAGCTTTTTTTAATCTGCGGTTCCAGCATGAAAGCGGACAACTGGAAAATCCGCAGAAACTAAAGCAGGCCAAGCGGGATATCGCCCGCATAAAGACCATCATTCGTGAGATGGAATTAACCCCTAACCCTACAAGTGAATCATAATAGCGATGATGAAAAATCGAAGCATCAAAAAACAAGTGGTTGGGACGGTTGTCAGCGATAAAATGGAAAAAACTGTGGTTGTCGTGGTTGAACGACTCGTCAAGCACCGTCTCTATCATAAGTATATTCGGAGAAGAGCTAAGTTTTCCGCCCACGACGAATCCAACAGTTGCCAGGTCGGCGATAAGGTGATGATTACCGAATCCCGCCCCCTCAGCAAAACAAAAAAGTGGCGGGTCAGCAAAATCATCGAGAAGGCGGTTTGATTGTAAAGGATAATCGACAATGATTCAGGCAGAAACAAAGCTAACAGTCGCAGACAATTCCGGAGCGAAAAAGCTATATTGCATCAAAGTCCTCGGCGGATCCCGAAGACGGTATGCCAGCGTCGGAGATATAATCGTTGTTTCCGTAAAGGAAGCGATTCCCAACGCCAAGGTCAAGAAAGGCGATGTGCTCAAGGCTGTCGTGGTGCGTACAAAAAAGGAAATCCGGCGGGTTGATGGATCCTACATCCGGTTCGATGACAATTCGGCGGTGCTGGTGAATGCCAGTCGCGAACCCGTCGGCACCCGTATATTTGGGCCGGTTGCCCGTGAACTGCGCAGCAGAGGGTTCATGAAAATCGTATCCTTGGCGCCTGAAGTTTTATAAGAGATTCTGCCCCTGTGGAGAGCGAGACCCATGGTCAAGACTAAATGTCATTTGAAGAAAGACGATAAGGTCAAGGTGATTGCCGGTAAGGACAACGGTAAGATCGGCAAGGTTCTTAAAATTAACCGGAAAAAAGAAAATGTTCTGGTTGAGAACATCAATATCGTAAAGCGACACCAGCGACCTTCCGCCGCCAATCGGCAGGGCGGAATCATCGAAAGTGAAGCACCGATCAACTGGTCGAATGTCATGCTGATGTGCAATAAATGCATGAAGCCTGTGCGCATTACCATGAAGCGACTGGAAGATGGCAAAAAAGTACGCTTCTGCAATAAATGTGAGGAACTCATTGACAGCTAGAGATGGGTTGCTGGAGGAGTAAGATGGCTCAACTGAAGCAGTTTTACGAAGAAGAGGTCGCACCCAAGCTGACGGAAACCTTTGGCTATAAAAACGCCATGCAGGTACCGAAGCTCAAGAAGATTGTGCTCAACATGGGGCTGGGAGAGGCGATTCAAAATATCAAAATCCTGGATTCGGCTGTTGAAGAACTCAAGGCCATTTCCGGCCAAAAGCCGGTAATTACGCGTGCCAAACGGTCGATAGCCGCTTTTAAACTGCGCGAAGGCATGCCCATCGGCTGCATGGTGACGGTCCGGCGTGAGAAAATGTACGATTTCTTTTCCAAGCTGGTCAATATCGCCCTGCCCCGTGTACGCGATTTCCGGGGCATATCCGGAAAGGCTTTTGATGGACGGGGGAATTATTCCTTGGGTATCAAGGAGCAGCTCATATTCCCGGAAATCGATTATGACAAAATTGACAAGATCAAAGGGTTGAACATCACCATTGTTACGTCAGCCGAGACGGACGAAGAAGGCAAACTGCTGTTGAAGCTCATGGGGATGCCGTTCCGCAACTAACATCCAGTCGGATGGTTGATGATTAGAATCCTGTCCACAAGGAGGACAAGTTGGCTAAAACATCGCTTAGAATGAAGGCTGCGCGAAAACCCAAGTTCAGCGTGCGTGCATACAATCGTTGCCCAGTGTGCGGTCGACCAAGAGCCTTTATGAGAAAATTTGGGATTTGTCGAATTTGTTTCCGGGATATGGCTTCCCAGGGCAAACTCCCGGGTGTCACCAAATCCAGCTGGTAAAAAGTGGATTGAACGATTCAACGGATCCATTTGGACTACAGGTAGAGATAAACGGAGATCAAAAATGGCGATAAGCGATCCCATTGCGGATATGTTAACCCGAATCAGGAATGCCGTTAAGGCCAAATTCAACAGCACTGATGTTCCCGCATCCAAGCTGAAAACGGAGTTGGCCAGGGTTTTGAAGGACGAGGGGTACATTAAGAATTTCAAGTTCATTCAAGACGGCAAACAGGGCATTCTGCGGATTTATCTCAAATATGGACAAGGCCAGAAAGCAACAATTTACGGGCTTGAACGTGTGAGTAAGCCCAGTCGCCGAGTCTATACGAAGAGTAAGGATATTAAGCCGGTTTACAACGGTATGGGGATCTCCATTCTGTCGACCTCAAGAGGCGTTATGACAGACAAGAGGGCCCGGCAGGAAAACGTCGGAGGCGAAATCCTCTGTAATATTTGGTAACAAGGGGTGCGACGATGTCTCGAGTTGGTAAAAAACCGATTTCGATTCCCGAGAAAGTACAGATTACCCTTAAAGACCGGTTTGTCACCGTCAAGGGCGGTAAAGGAACTCTCTCGCGGACGATCCATGATGCCGTGGATTTGGAAATAGCCGATAACAACATTAAGGTTCTGGCAAAAACTGACACTAAGAAAAACATTGCCCTGCAAGGCCTGACGCGTAGTCTGGTCGACAACATGGTCACCGGTGTCGATAAGGGTTTCGAACGCGTGCTGGAAATCAACGGCATTGGCTATCGGGCCGAAGTTAAGGGCAGTACCTTGGTGCTCAATTTGGGCTTTAGCAATCCGGTCAATTTCGAGCTGCCCAAGAGTGTTTCGGCGAGTGTCGACAAAAACACGATCATCAAGCTGGAGAGTATCGATAAGGAAGTCCTGGGGCAAACGGCGGCGTCGATTCGAAAACTGCGGCCCCCCGAGCCCTACAAGGGTAAGGGGATCAAATACGCTGAAGAGCGAATCATTCGGAAGGCCGGCAAAACCGGAACCAAGTAAGCGTGCGATAGGGACTCGCTGCTGATTTCCAAGGCGGACGAGAGATCTTTTTTCCCCGCACATTTTAATAAGGATTGAAGAAATGGGTGCGACAGAACCGAAAAGATTGGCACGAATCAAGCGTCGACGGCGTATCCGTAAACGCATCAAAGGCACTTCTGGGCAACCGCGACTTTGCGTATTTCGAAGCGCTAAACACATATATGCGCAGATTATCGATGATACACGCGGCCAGACATTGGTTTCCGCCTCCAGCACGGAATCCGAAGTCAGGCAGAAAGATACTTTTGAAAGCAAGGTTGCTCTTGCTACCTTCATTGGAAAACAGGTTGCCGAACGGGCTCAGGAAAAAGGAATCAAAAAGGTGGTTTTTGACCGAAACGGATTTCTTTATCATGGGCGTGTGAAAGCCGTTTCGGAGGGTGCTAGAGAATCCGGGCTTGAGTTCTAGCCCTTAAAACCGCTGTGAAGGAGGCAGTCCTTTGTTCAAACAAGATACAGCTGAAAATCAATTTATTGATAAAGTCGTCCACATCAACCGGGTCGCCAAGGTTGTCAAGGGTGGCCGGCGCTTCAGTTTTAGCGCTATTGTCGTCGTCGGTGACGGGCAGGGATCTGTTGGGTTCGGTCTAGGCAAGGCCGGTGAAGTACCCGAAGCGATCCGTAAAGGCGTTGAAAAGGCCAAAAAAAGCATGATTCAAGTCCCGCTTGTTGATGGCACCATTCCCTATGAAGTCATCGGAAGATTTGGTGCCGGACGGGTGCTTTTGAAACCTGCCTCCCAGGGAACCGGCGTCATTGCCGGTGGGGCCGTGCGTGCTGTTTTGGAAGCTGTCGGCATTCAAAATATTCTAACGAAGTGCATGGGCTCACACAACCCGCATAACGTTGTCAAAGCGACGCTGGCCGGGCTTGAAATGTTAGAAAGCCGTCAAGAGGTTGCCGCGCGGCGCGGTAAGAGTATTGACGAACTGTAGTGGGGGAAAACGATCCATGGCAGAGAAACTCAAGATTACGCTCGTGAAAAGCATGGTCGGCAGACCTGAAAAGCACCGTAAAGTTCTGCGCGGCATGGGGCTTACGAAGATGAACAAAACGGTCGAACTGGTGGATACGCCTGAGATCCGTGGCATGGTGCACAAAGTATCTCATCTGGTTAGGACTGAGGAGAGCAAGTAATGAAACTCAACGAACTTTCGCCGGCAAAAGGATCGCAGCGACCGCGCCAGAGAGTGGGACGAGGCGTCGCTTCCGGGTGGGGGAAAACCGCCGGTCGTGGGAACAAGGGGCATGGCCAACGCTCCGGCGGAGGTGTCCGCCCGGGTTATGAAGGTGGCCAGATGCCGATTCATCGCCGTCTGCCCAAACGTGGTTTCACCAACATTTTCAAGAAAAACTTCGCGATCATCAATATTCGTGATTTGGCCCGATTTGAAAGCGGTAGCACCGTTGACGAAGTTGAACTCGTCAAGATCGGCCTGATCAAAGGCGCTTACGATGGTATAAAATTGCTGGGACAGGGTGAAATTGATTACCCCCTTCAAATCAAGGTAAATGCGATCAGCAAAAGCGCTCAGGAAAAAATTTCAGCCGCTGGCGGAACAGTCGAGGTCGTGTAAATGGTTGGTAGCGGGTTCCAGAACATATTCAAGATTCCCGAATTAAAGAAGCGCATTCTTTTTACATTGGGGCTGCTGGTGGTCTACCGCATCGGCGTCAATGTGCCGGTTCCGGGGATCGACAGTGCCGCCCTGGCGGAAATTTTCAATCGTTTCCGCGGCGTGCTTGGCATTGTCGACCTCTTTTCGGGTGGTGCTCTGGAGCGGTTTTCGATTTTTGCTCTTGGAATCATGCCCTACATTAGTTCTTCGATCATCCTGCAATTACTGACGGTCGTCATTCCGCATTTGGAACGACTGTCTAAAGAGGGTGAGCAGGGGCGCAAGAAGATTACCCAATACACCCGCTATGGCACCGTTGTTCTAAGCCTGATTCAGGGGTTTGGGATCAGCTATGGTTTGGTGCAAGGAAATGCCAACGCCATCCCGGCGGCCATGTTCATCCCTTTGACGGTCATTACCCTGACGGCAGGGACGGCCTTTATCATGTGGCTTGGAGAGCAAATTACCGAGCGGGGAATTGGCAACGGTATTTCGCTCATCATTTTCGCGGGTATCGTGGCGCGGGCTCCCGCCGCCGTCGGTGCAACGCTTGAATTGCTGCGATCCGGCACGATGAATATTTTCCTCGTATTGATCCTGCTGGTTTTCATGGCGCTTGTGGTCGCCTTTATTATTTTTGTCGAGCAAGGTCAGCGGCGCATTCCGGTGCAGTATGCCAAACGGGTTGTCGGACGCCGTCTCTACGGTGGACAGAGTACCCACTTGCCGCTGAAAATCAATCAGTCCGGGGTTATCCCACCGATTTTTGCATCATCCATTATTATGTTTCCGGCGACGGTGGCCAGTTTCATCGATGTGCCGATAATGCAGAGCATCGCCGATGCGCTGCGGCCTGGCAATGTATGGTATGAACTGCTCTTTATCGGCTTTATCTTTTTCTTCTGCTATTTCTATACCGCCGTCACGTTCAATGTTGTTGACGTCGCTGATAACATGAAAAAACAAGGTGGGTTCATACCCGGTATCCGACCAGGGAAACGGACAGCGGATTACATTGACAAGGTATTGACAAGGATTACCCTGGGTGGGGCGATTTACGTTTCCGTCGTTTGTGTGTTGCCGTCCGTGCTGATCACCCAATTTGATGTACCGTTTTATTTCGGCGGAACGGCCTTGTTGATCGTCGTTGGGGTTTCCATCGATACCATTGCTCAGATCGAATCGCATATGTTGACGCGGCATTACGAAGGTTTTCTCAAGAAGGCCGGACCGAGTGTTCGTAGCCGGTAATCAATGCCCCTAAAACAACAGGATGTGCTTCATGATCATTGAGGCTGATAATTGGATAATCTGCGGTAACGGATAGCGAGGGCGGACATGGCGAAAGAGGAAGCGATAAAAGTTGAAGGAACTGTTCTGGAAACGCTGCCGAATGCAATGTTTAAAGTGGAACTGGAAAATGGACATAAGGTTCTGGCCCACATATCTGGTAAAATGCGTATGCATTTCATAAAAATTCTTCCTGGGGACACTGTGACAGTTGAGTTATCCCCATATGATTTGAGCAGAGGACGTATTACTTACCGGTCGAAATGAGAAAATTCCGTCGGGATCTGTCAAAACGAGCGCCCGGCCTATTCGATTAGATCGGTCGATGATGAGGAGCGGACATAATGAAAGTCAGGGCATCCGTAAAGAAAATGTGCAGTAAGTGCAAGATCATCCGCCGTAAAGGTGTTGTTCGGGTGATTTGCGAGAACAAACGGCATAAACAACGTCAGGGATGAAGGAGGAGTAACTTTGGCACGAATTGCGGGCGTAGATTTACCAAAAAATAAGCGGGTGGAAATCGGCCTGACGTATATTTACGGTATTGGACGCACAACTTCCCAGGAAATACTGGCAAAGCTGGATATCGACCCGAATACCAAGACGGATGCGCTTACCGAGACCGAGGTCAACAATATCCGTAAAATGATTGATAACACGTACCGGGTTGAGGGTGAGCTTCGTTCGGAAGTCGCCATGAATATAAAACGGTTAATGGATCTCGGAGCCTATCGTGGTCTCCGTCATCGCAAAGGCCTACCGGTTCATGGGCAACGCACCAGCACGAATGCCCGGACACGCAAGGGGCCGAAGCGTGCGGCCGTCAAGAAGAAGGGTGGAGCCAAGAAGAAGTAATGTACCAGTCAACAGGGATTAAAATAAATGCCTAGAAAAACCCGTACCAAAAAAAAAGTAAAAAAGAATATTTCGACGGGCGTCGTCCATATTCAGTCCACGTTCAATAATACCATCATCACGATTACCGACGCTATGGGAAATGCCGTTGCCTGGTCCAGTGCTGGTTTGCAGGGCTTCAAGGGATCCAGGAAAAGCACCCCCTTTGCGGCGCAGCTTGCCGCGCAGGATGCAGCCAAGAAAGCTCAGGAACATGGCATGAAAACAGTGGAAGTCTATGTGAAAGGCCCAGGGCCTGGCAGAGAATCCGCATTGCGCGCCCTCCAGGCGGCCGGCTTTAACGTTACGATGATCAAAGACGTAACACCCGTGCCGCATAACGGCTGTCGCCCCCCGAAACGACGTAGAGTATAGCAATAGACGTAACGCAAGGTTACCGTCCTGAGGGACGTAAAGGAGGATATCTTGGCACGATATACCGGTTCCGTTTGTCGGCTGTGCCGGCGAGAGAACATGAAGCTCTTCCTCAAGGGAGACCGATGCTTTTCCGATAAATGCGCTTTTGATCGCCGAGGCTATCCGCCCGGACAGCACGGTGAACGCCGCGGTCGAAAAATTTCTGATTATGGCATTCAGCTGCGCGAGAAACAAAAAGTTAAACGTATGTACGGCCTGACCGAAAAGCAGTTTCGGCTGTTTTTCCAACGCGCTAATCGGCAAAAGGGGATTACGGGTACCAATCTGCTGGTTCTGTTGGAAAGAAGGTTGGACAATTCGGTTTACCGAATGGGGTTTGTCAACTCTCGAACCCAGGGACGACATTTTGTACGCCACAACCATTTCACGGTGAACGGCAGGAAGGTTAACATCCCTTCTTATCTCATTAAACCGGGTGATGTCATTGAAGTGCGCGAAAAGAGCCGCAAGATCCAGACCATCGGTGATGCCTTGGACGCCGTAGTGCGCCGTGGCGTCCCCCAGTGGATCGATTTGGAAAAGGATGCTTTTAAGGGAACCGTGAAGGGATTGCCGGTTCGTGAAGATCTTACAATGCCGATTCAGGAACAACTCATCGTCGAGCTTTACACGAAATAGCGTTTGCTTAACCTGATCGATCCGGGACGATGGATTTGGGGGTTTACTATGAAGTCCATCGTCAACGGATAACGCATGCTATCCTTCCAACTATCTGGAGAAATCAACATGTCGTCAAAAGACCTAATGTACATGAACTGGCAGCAAATGATAACGCCGGAGAGGGTCCAGGTAACCAGCGACGGATCTTACGGAAAATTCGTCTGCGAACCGCTTGAGCGGGGGTTTGGGATCACGATTGGGAATTCGCTGCGGCGTATCATTCTGTCTTCCCTGTACGGTGCGGCGATTACGGCGGTCAAGTTCGACTCGGTAATGCATGAATTTAGCGTGATTCCCGGTGTTTTTGAAGATGTTTCCGAGATTATCCTTAATCTCAAATCCATTCGATTTAAAACCAAAGATGCCACTCCAAGAGTAATCCGTATCGCCAAAAAGACCGAAGGTCCGGTTACAGCGGCCGACATTGTCAGTGATGATGGGGGCTGTGAGGTGTTGAACCCTGGCCAGCACATTGCGACATTGTCGCCTGAGGGCCAACTCAATATGGAAATGACCGTGCAGGTCGGCAAGGGCTATGCCCTATCCGAACAAAACAAGGATGAAGACGCCTCGCTCGGAACGATACCGATCGATGCCGTTTTTTCGCCGATCAAACGCGTCAATTACGTCGTGACCAATGCTCGGGTTGGACAGCGTACGGATTATGACAAGCTGACCATGGAAATCTGGACGGATGGCAGCGTCAAACCTGAGGATGCCATGGCCTATGCGGCGAAAATTCTTAAGGAGCAGATGACGATTTTCATTAATTTCGACGAAGCCGTTGAACCTTCTCCGGAAAGTCATATCAGTGAAGGGGAGTCGTCCGAATTCAATGAGAATCTGTATCGCAGCGTCGAGGAACTCGAGCTTTCCGTTCGCAGTGCCAATTGTCTTAAGAATGCCGATATTCATAAGATCTACCAACTTGTGAGCAAGACCGAGGCTGAGATGCTGAAGACGAAAAATTTCGGCCGCAAGTCTCTGAATGAAATCAAAGAGGTTTTGTCGGAGATGGGTCTCACTCTGGGAATGAAACTGGAAGGCTTTGTACCACCTGAGGAAGAGGCCGAAGAAGGAGAATAGGCGGTTCTATGAGACATCGAAGAGCTGGAATAAAATTAAATCGGACGGTAAGCCACAGGAAAGCCATGTTTCGCAACATGGTGACATCCCTGTTCAAGCACGAACGGATTCGTACGACAGACGCCAAAGCCAAGGAAGTCCGGCGTTGGGCCGATCAGCTGGTGACGCTGGCCAAACGCGGTGATCTGCATGCGCGGCGCCAGGCTATGGCGATAATTCGTGAAAAAGAAGTCGTTCATAAATTGTTTGCGGATGCCCCCAAGCGATTTGCCGATGTCAATGGCGGCTATACGCGTGTTGTCAAGATCGGATTCCGCCCGGGTGACGCCGCACCCGTTTCATTAGTGGAACTGGTCACACCGGAGCCCAAAAAGAAAAAGAAACCCCGCCGCAAAAAGAAGAAGGCTACCGTGGCGGAAACGCCGGCTGCCAGTGTGACCGAAACACAAGCTGGGGAAGCCGAAGCGGCTACGGAAGAGGCTCCGACCGAGGCTGCGACTGAAACCGCTGCGACGGAAACGGCTGAAAAGCCGGAAACGGAAGAGGATGCGGTCGAAGTCCAAGCTGAAAGCGAAGCCGCTCAGGAGGCTGAAGCCGAGGCCTTGCCGGAAGAACCCGAAGCGGGCGAAAATAAAGACGAAAAATAAGGTCGCGTCCGATGACGATCTGCCGTTAAGCCCCGCCGTTGTGACGGCGGGGCTTTTTTGTTGAACGGGTTTTAGGATAGCGGTGGGGTTATGCCGCATCTGCAAATCTTCGATAAAGGATCGTGAACCATGACCGTCAAGCTTTACAATACGTTGTCGCGAACCAAGGAGATCTTCAAACCGATTCGGGCCCGGGAAGTCGGGTTGTACACCTGTGGGCCGACGGTCTACAATTATGCCCATATTGGCAATTTGAGGACCTATCTTTTCGAAGATATCCTGAAGCGTACCCTGGTCTACAATGGCTATACGGTCAAGCATGTCATGAACATTACGGATGTGGGGCATCTGACCGGTGACCGCGATATGGGGGAGGACAAGCTGGAGAAGGGAGCCCAGCGCGAGGGAAAAACCGCCTGGGAGATTGCCGCCTATTACACCCGTGCTTTTCAGAAGGATATCGAGCGGCTGAATATTCTGGACCCGACCATATGGTGCAAGGCCACGGATACCATCCCCGAACAGATCGCCCTTATCCGGACATTGGAAGAAAAAGGATTCACCTATCATACGCGTGACGGTATCTATTTCGATACGGCGCGCTTTCCCGATTATACGCGCCTTTCCCATCAGAACCTGGACGCCTTGCAGGAGGGTGCGCGGGTGGAAAAGAACCCCGAGAAACGCAATGCCACCGATTTCGCCCTGTGGAAATTTTCGCCTGAAGGGGTTCAGCGGCAAATGGAGTGGGATTCCCCATGGGGTGTCGGTTTCCCGGGGTGGCACATCGAATGTTCCGCCATGAGCATGAAATACCTGAGGGATCAATTGGACATCCACTGCGGCGGTACCGATCACATCGACGTACACCACACGAATGAGATCGCCCAGTCGGAAGCCGCCACCGGCAAACCGTTTTTTAACTTCTGGATGCACGGCGCTTTTCTGATCATTGCCGGCGGGAAAAAAATGGCCAAGAGCGAGGGCAACTTCCTTACGCTGGAAAATGCCTTCGTCAACCAGGCAATCGACCCGCTTGCCTATCGCTTCGCCGCCTTTTTGACCCATTACCGCAAACCCATGGAATACAGCGCCGACGCGATTGAAGGGGCCCGGAACGGGCTTCAGCATTTACGCAATCAGGTGCGCACCCTCCAAGAAAAAGCGGGCGATATCGCGGCACAAGGCACCGGCAATGCGGAATTCCGTGCAAAGTTCATGACTGAAATCAACGATGATTTAAATATGCCCCGCGCCATGGCCGTGGTTCAGGAACTATTGAAATCGGATTTGGATGCGTCCGTAAAACTGGCGACCCTTTATGATTTTGACAATGTGCTGGGATTCGACTTGGCCCAGGTCGACCAGGAAGAAAAGCTGCCGGAAGACATTCAGCGCATGGCCGATGAGCGTCTGCAAGCCCGGGCGGACAAGAATTGGGCGCTTTCGGATGAACTGCGTGACGCCATCCAGGACCGGGGTTATCTTGTCCAGGATACCCCCCAGGGCACGAAAGTTTTTAAACCCTGACGGGTTGAGGGGACATGGCCGGACCGTGCTGATGCACCCTTTACCCCGCACCTTGTGAATATGACGACAGGAGGCCTTTCGTGGGACGAATGCTTAAAAAATTAGCGATCATAATCCTTCTGACCGCCACTGCCGGTGCCCTTTCCGGGTGCGGCTACAATACGATGCAACGCCTCGAGGAAGCGGTTTTCAAAAGCTGGGGCGATGTGGAGTCCAACCTGCAGCGCCGGGCCGATTTGATCCCCAATCTGGTCGAGGTGGTCAAAGGTTATGCGGCCCACGAGAAAGAAACCCTGACGGCCGTGGTGGACGCCCGCGCCAAGGCAACCTCGGTGCAGCTGTCGGCGGAGGATCTTGGAAATCCTCAGGCCATGCAGCAACTACAGGCCGCGCAGGGGGCGCTTTCCTCTGCTCTGGCCCGGCTCATGGTGGTGGTGGAGCGCTACCCGGATCTCAAGGCGAACCAGAATTTTCTCGATCTCCAAAACCAGCTGGAGGGCACTGAAAACCGCATCAATGTGGCGCGTCAACGCTACAACAAGGCGGTGGAAAGCTTCAATTACGCCATCCGGAAATTTCCCAACAGTTTGACGAATTCGATGTTATTGCACTTGGAACGCAAAGAATATTTCAAGGCCGATGCGGCGGCGCAGCAGGTTCCCACCGTCAACTTTTCGGATTAGGCGCCCATGTGTTCATTGTCATCGGTTCATAGGCGGGGGCGCTGGGTCTTGCTTGTTGCCGTCTGCCTGCTGGTCCCCATGGCGGCTCACGCCCTGGATGTGCCACCGCTCAAGGGGCGGGTCAATGACTATGGCGGTATGCTTGCCGGCGCCACCGAGCAGCATCTCAACCGTATCCTGCAGGATCTCGAAGCTTCCGACGGCACCCAGATCGTGGTTTTGACGATTCCCTCGCTTGAGGGAGACAGTCTGGAAGATTTTTCCATCCGTGTGGCGGACCAGTGGCAAATCGGACAGGCGAATCGGGACAATGGGGCGATTCTGTTGATTTCCAAAGCGGATCGCAAACTGCGTATCGAGGTGGGCTATGGGCTGGAAGGCCGCCTGACCGATTTGATGGCCGGCCGTATTATTCGGGATGTCATTGTCCCCCGGTTCAAGGCCGGCCAGATCGACCAGGGGATTTTGGATGGTGTGGGGGCCATGGCCAGCGTGGTTCGGGGTGAATTCAAGGCCTCCGAAGCACCGTCTCGAAGCCGGGGAACAGGGCGCAGTGGGGGCAACGGCCTTTTTGGACTGATGATTGCCCTGTTTATTCTGAATGTCCTGGGGCGATTGCGCCGCTCGTTGGGCGCCCTGGCCGGAGCTGTCATTGTCCCCATCATCGGAACGGCGATCTTCGGTTTCAGCCTGACTTTGCTGGCCCTGTTGATTCCGATCGGCATCGTGGGCGGTTTGTTCGCGGGGCTCCTGGGCTCACCCTTGGCTTTCGGGCACACGGGGCATCGCTCCGGGAGGGGCGGATTCTGGATCGGGGGCAGTGGTGGCGGTTTCGGTGGTGGCGGATTTGGCGGCTTTAGTGGTGGGGGTGGCGGCTTCGGAGGCGGTGGGGCTTCCGGAGGCTGGTAATACTCACCCCCCGGCGCAGAGGTTAAAAGGGCTTGATGAAGGATTTGACCCGACAATTTTTGAGTGACACCGACAGAACCGCGATAGAGGCTGCGGTGACGGCGGCTGAAAAGAAAACCTCCGGCGAGATCGTCCCCATGGTGGTCTCGGCCAGCTACCATTATCCCATGGCCGACGTCATCGGTGGCCTCGCCCTGGCACTGCCCGCAACGTTTCTGCTGACGCCGCTGATCGGAGGGATGTTATGGCTGGGCACCTGGAACCTTTGGGTGTTTCTGGGGCTTTTCACCCTGCTGTTTATCCTGGGCCAGGCCATTGTTCGCCGGTCACTGGCGCTCAGGCGGGTTTTTATTTCCAATCGGGAAATCGATGCCGAAGTCCAAGAGGCGGCCATGACCGGTTTCTTCACCAAAGGGCTCTACCGGACAAGGGACGAAACCGGGGTGCTCATTTTTATTTCCCTTTTCGAACGCCGGGTGTGGATTCTCGCGGACCGGGGCATAGACCGCAAGGTGGCCCCGGGGCAGTGGGATGACCTGGTTGCTGTCATCGTCGAGGGTATCAAACAAAAGCGGACAGCGGCGGCGATCTGTGAAGCGGTCGAACGTGCCGGAGATCTTCTGGCCCACCATTTCCCGATTCGTGAAGACGATCAGGACGAATTGTCCAATCTGATCGTGGAGGATTAGTCGGTTTCGATTTCCCGGGCAGCAAGCTGCATCACCCGACCCAACGAGCTGTCAAAAGACAGTGCTCTAAGAAAAGTATCATTTACCTTCCATCTTTTTCTCAGATCAGGGGAATTGCGTCAGTCGTGTCATTGAGGGCTGTTGTCTTATAATGAAAGGCAGCGCCGACCGATACGTTTTTGAATTCGTCCAATGGCATAAATCTTCTAAAAAAATAATGGCGGGATGGCCCAACCTATAAAGATGTAAAGTTTTGATAGAAGATGACCGTGGCCGGACTGGTGACAGTGGGATCGGTCACCACGTTGATGCATGCCGGTTTGCCCGACGCCACGGCCCGCTCAATGGCCGGGATGACATCTTCATCCTTTTCGACCAGTTCGCCATATCCCCCGAGCCCCGCGACCATTTTTTCGTAATGGCGCATGCCTAACTCCGAGCAGGTGCACCGCTCTTCCCCGAGACTGACTTCTTGGGAGTGTTTGATCATGCCCCAGGCGCAGTCGTTGTTGACAATACAGACAATGGGGATGTTGTGCCGAACGCAGGTATCGAATTCCATGCTGTTGAACCCGAAGGAGCCATCCCCGTTCAGGACGATGACCGGTTTGTCGGGATGGGTGAGTTTGCCGGCCATGGCAAAGGGAATTCCGGTGCCCAGGCATCCCAGCAGCGCGCTGGCCGGCACCTGAACGCCGGACTTGTGCCGCGACAAGAATCCCGCCAGCCCGAAATAGCTCGTGTCCCCCCCATCGGCGACATAGTAGGCGTCGTCGCCGAACACCTTCATGATTTGCGCCACCAGCCGGTTGGGATGGATCGGATCCGCTGCTTTTTCCCGCTGCTCCAGTTCGGTGACCATGAAGGCGGCATAGGCTTTCCGCAATTTGGCGATCCACTCGCTGTGGGAACGGTCGTCAAGCAGGGGCAGCAGCTGTTCGAAAACGGTGCCGCAATCTCCCACCAGTCCGACGGCAGCGGAACGGTTGCGGTCGATTTCGGTGGGGTCATTATCGATCCTGATAACGCTGGCATCAGGAAATAACTTGCCGGACTGAAGTACCCAGTTGAAGCGGATGCCGGCGGCCACAATTACGTCCGCCTGGGGCAAGCCGGTCATCAGGCCGGTAAACCCCCCGTCGTTGATACACTGGGCGTGGTTGTCCGGCAGGGCTCCCCGGCCATTGTTGAGGAGCGCGAAGGGCAGGCCGGTTTTATCCATCAATGCGGTCAGCGCGTCACCGCAGGGGCTGAACCCCACACCACTGCCCCCCATGAACAGGGGGCGTTTGGCGTTGTTGATCAGCCTGGCGGCGGCTTCAAGTTCTTCCGGGGCGGGGGAGACCACCGTACGGTGGTTTTGACGGGCTGGAATGGCAACGGCATCCAGGTCGGCCTGGGCGAAGAGAATATCCGGCGGGAGTTCCAGGAAGACCGGGCCGGGCCGACCCATGGTCGCCTGGCGGAAGGCGATATTGAGATATTCAGGAATTCGTTTGATGTCGTAACAGGTGGCACACCATTTGGTGATCGGCTTGACCATGTCCACCTGATTCATTTCCTGAAGGGCGCCGGTCAGATCATCCCGCAGGGGATGGCGTCCACACAGGACGACGAGGGGGGCGTTGTCCAGGTGGGCGTTGGCAATACCGGTCAGGGCGTTGGTAAAGCCGGGGCCGGCCGTCACCAGGCACACCCCCGGTTGGTTGTTGTAGATGGACCAGGCATGGGCCATCATGGCCGCTGCCTGTTCGTGCCGCACATCGATGGCCCGAATGTGATATTCGGTAAACCCATCCAGCAGGGGTTCGATATGGCCGCCGGAAAGGGTGAAGACGATTTTGACGTTTTCAACTTCCTGCATGTATTTGGCGGCAAGATGTCCACCGGAAATGTGTGCCATGGGGCCTCCTGTAATCGATTCGAAGGTGGATGCACTCAGGCGGCACGCGGGCGGCGGCCACCGGGCGTGTTCTGGCGGTTTTACATAATCAGTTTCAACCCGTCTTCAAACCACTGGGCGTAGACGCTCATGCCTTCAACGCGCAGCTTGCCTTCCGCCGCGGCGTTGAAGGAAGCGTCCGGCTTTTTCGAGGTCATTACCGCAAAACCGGTTGCGGCGTCCTTCCAGACCAGGGCGGCGTCGAAGTTGGCGTGGGGGCCGGCCATGGATGCAAATCGGCCCTTGTCGAAAACAAAGAGACGGGCCCGTTGATCGTCGTCGGTCTTGATGAGAATTCGGGCCTGTGCCTTGCTGATGTAGGATTTGAAACGGGCGTTGGTGAACGCGGCGATTTTTATAATCCAGGCCAGGGCCAGCAGAAGCACGGAAAACCGCATGGTGGACTCCTTGCGGAAAGCGTTAGGTCAAAAGTTTCTAAGGAAACGCAACGACGGTTTTGATGGCTTGGTGCGCGCTTTTTTTAAGGTTGACCTCGATCATCCGCCGATAGTCTTCGAGGGCAAACCGATGGGTCACCAATGGTTCGGTGTGCAGTTTTCGTCGCGCAATCATATCGAGGGCCGCCTGAAAAACCGGCTGCCGCTTGCCATCGATCAGTCCCATGCCATAGGCGTAGACGCCCTTGATGGTCTGAAGCTTGAGCCAGAGCGGGGTCAAATCGACTTTTACATCACCCCCGATGCCGACCACGCTCAGGGTCCCCATGGCCGTCAGAAGCCGCATGGCCAGGTTCAGGGTGGCGCTTACCCCCACGGTATCGTAAATGCGCTCAAACCCGCCGACCGGAATCTCCATCCCCAGCATGGGTTTGTATATCCGGGCGCCGGTCATCCGGGCCGTCTGATCGAAGACGGATTTCTTTTCAATAATGGTGTCCGCACCGGCTTCTTCGGCCATGTGCGCGGCATGGGGGGCCGGTTCGATGACGGCGATATGGCAGTCCGGCACCAGGGCGCGCAGACACTGGATCACCAGGTTCCCGATAACCCCGCCGCCGATGACCAGGCAGTGGTCGTCTTTCTCCGGCGGATTGTCGACAACCGTCTGCAATGCCACCGCGGCAGGTTCGGTCATGACGGCCGCTTCGTCGGAGGTGGTGTCCGGCACCCGGGTCAATTGGTGCTGATGGGCGACAATATGAGGTGCAAACCCGCCGTTGATACCGCTGTTGATGCCAATGAACATGCCAGGCGGCAGACAGCCTTCGGCATAGTTTTCACAGTTTCCCGGGCGGCCGGCCCGGCAGCTCCGGCAAACCGGCTCGATGCCGCGGGTAATACAGCTCAAAGTGGGGTTGACGACCACCCGGTCCCCCGGATGGAAGCCGCGTACAGCCTCCCCGGCCTGAATAATCCGGCCGACGACTTCATGGCCCGGTACGCAGGGGAACGAGGTAAACGGAGAGGCTGTGGGGGAATCATGCAGGAGGATCAGGTTGAGATCGCTCCCGCAGAACCCGCAGTAGGTTGTCTCGATTTTAACCCAGTCCGGAGAGGGAAGAACGGGATCGGGGATGTCGGTTAGTTTTACGGTCCTGGCCGGCCCCTGGTAGAAAACGCGTGGGCCGAAGAAAGTGCGGAGGGTTTTGGCGGCAAGAAATCGTGCCGGGGTTACATTGAATTGTAATGCCTTCACGCAGCCTCTTTCTCAACCAGCGGTATAGTTATCAGCAGCAATTCTCGAACCGACTGCATTCGATGTGAAGGGAAATGCAGGAAACAGCCTCAGGCTCCGAATTTAATTCAAATTCTAATTAGCTTTTAGGCAGCATGTAACGAAAGGGGGGGATTGTCAACTCATTTTTTGAGTGAATACTGGAGCCGTTTGTCTTTTAAGTTGGATGGTGCGGCCCGAGCGGATCCAAGCAGGCGGCACAGAGTTTTGATTTGAGTAGATACATAACATATTGTAATTATAATACGTTGTTGACAGCTGCGAAGACCCTGGTTATTTTTTTATAAATAAATAACCTTACATGCTCCAGGTTGCTTTCAGGCGCTCAACCACGAACGGATGTCTGTTTCATCTCTCCGGCGGATTCTGGTACGCAAGCGATTGCGGCATTACCTTTCTGTTCAGAATTTTCGTTATCGAAATCGATTTCCTAATACACCTATCGGCTAATTGAGGCAGGCTGTTTTCAATGCCCCCTGATGCCACCATACCTTTTGCCGATGGAGGCCGTAAATGAAAGGCCGCATCACCCTTATCCTGGCATTCTTGAGTGCGATTTTTTCGACGGTGTCCGCTTCCGAACTCACCATTTTGACGGAGAATCTGCCGCCTTTGAATTATGTCCAGGATGGCCAGCTGGTGGGCCCATCCGTTGATATGGTTCGGGAAATCCAAAGGCGTGTCGGCTCCACCGCCGCCATCCGGGTCTATCCCTGGGCCCGGGCCTACAAGATGGCGCTGGAAGAGGACAATGTCGTCCTGTTCAGCACCACCTACACCCAAGACCGGCACGACAAATTCAAATGGGTCGGCCCGCTGGCAACCAAGCGCGATATCCTCGTGGCCCGTAAAAACGCCGGGGTCAAGATCACCACTCTGGAGCAGGCCAAAGCCGTTAAGCGCATCGGCACCCTCCGGGATGATACCCGGGAGCGGTTTCTCCAGAAGCACGGATTCACCAACCTGGAATCGGTTTCCGACGAGCAGAAAAATGCCCAGAAACTCATGCTGGGGCGCATCGATCTGTGGGCCTATAAAATACCGGGCCTGAAAACCGTCTGCCTTCTGGCCGGGGTGGATGTCGACACCTTTGAAGAAGTCCTCCATCTTCGCAAAATCGATGTCATGATCGCTTTTTCGAAACGCACCGACGATAGCATTGTCGACAAATGGCGGCAGGCTTTTGAAGATATGCAGTCGGATGGCACAATCGTGGGAATTCAGCGGAGGTGGAACGCCCGATTGGAAGACAGGCCCTTCCCGGAGATTGAAGTAAATCCCTGACCAGAGGTGGGAGGCACGGGATCGGCAGGGTGCTCCCTCATTGATCGAAATTAGATGCTTTTCCCGAGGACATGCGGACGTGCGGCAATCGGCTAAACCTTCCCCTGACGGAAAGTTTGTCAGTGTCAGTCGACGCTTTAGCTATGGTCTGATCGGCGTGGTTACCCTGCTGTTGGCTATTTTCGCCCTGGTGGGGATTTGGATCAATATCCAGCGCATGGACCGCGAACTGGAGGCGCGGCTGGACAACGCCCTCATGCTGGCCCAAACCAGCCTGCCCACCCCCCTTTGGAACCTGGACCGCCATGTGGTCCGGGATTTTGTGGAGGCGCTCTTCCTCGATGAAACCATCGTATATACGAAAATTGTTTCGGACGATGACGTTATCGTAGATAAAGCGCGTTTTGTTCGCCAGGGGGTGCACATCGCGAGCAAAGCCGCTGCCGAGGAATGGCACGAACCCGGCTTTCTGAGCAGATCCCTGGCCATCCGCTTCGAAGACAATCCGGTCGGTGAAATATCGATTGTGGTTTCGCGACAGACCCTCCAAGAAAAAGCACGACTGCAAATCTACGGTATCATCGCTCTGGCGGTTCTGTTGATTGCAGCGATTTGGTTTACCTCGGTTGTCATCACCCGGAAATATGTAGCCCGACCCTTGCTGGCACTGCAACAGTCGGCCTCCCGCATCGCCCGGGGCGATTTGAACACGGACGTGGATATCAGCGGCAGTGGGGAGATCGGGCTTCTGGCCCGGCATCTTGACGGCATGCGCGGATCCATCCATCAGCTTTTCGAAGCCCTCAACGACAGCAAGGCCAAACTGGAGGAATACAGCCGAACCCTGGAGAAGAAGGTCGTGGAGCGCACCGGTGAATTGGCCCGCACGGTGGAAGAGCTCCAGGCGCTGGCGGGGGTCAGCCGGACCATCAGTTCCTCCCTCGATATCGAAATCGTTCTGGCCAGGATCGTCCGCCACGCGGTGCAACTTTCCAAGACGGATGCCGGCACCTTATATGAGGTTGATGAAACCGGGCGGGTGTTCACACCCCGGATCAATTTTGGCCTGGATGATGCCTACATTGATGCTTTGCGCAAAGCCGGCCCGCGCCCGGGGGATGAATCGGCGGTCAGCCGTGCCCTTTTGAAGCGGGAACCCTACCAGATACCGGACCTTTCCGGCGACAATGCCTACCCCTTGGACTATGTGAAGGCGGCTGGCTATCGCGCTCTGCTGGCTGTCCCCCTCATGCGGGAAGATCGTCTCATTGGCGGGCTGGTGGTCCGGCGCAAGCACCCCGGTGAATTCCCGCCGCGGGTGACCGACCTGTTGCAGGCCTTCGCCGCCCAGTCGGTGATTGCCATGGACAACGCCAGTCTGTTCCGCGAAATCGAAGCGAAAAGCCATGAGATTGCCTTGGCCAACCGCCACAAATCCGAATTCCTGGCCAACATGAGCCATGAACTGCGTACCCCCCTCAACGCCATCCTCGGTTATACCGAATTGATTCTCGACAATATCTACGGTGAGGTTCCCGAAACAATTCGGGACGTGCTGGAGCGACTGGAGCAAAACGGTCACCACCTGCTCAACCTCATCAACGATGTGCTGGATCTTTCCAAGATCGAAGCCGGGCGGCTGACTCTCGCGTTGAACGACTACGCCATGGGCGAAGTGGTGCAGACCGTCATGACCGCAGTGGAAGGGCTGGCCGCCGAGAAGAACCTGACCCTCAAAGTGGCGCTCCCGGACAGCTTGCCGACCGGCAGAGGCGATGCCCAGCGCATTGCCCAGGTGTTCATGAACCTCGTCGGGAACGCCGTCAAGTTCACCGCGGCGGGGGAGATCAAAGTGACGGTTTCCGAAGAGGGCCGGCAGTTTTGCGTGGCGGTTTCCGACACCGGCTGCGGATTGGCCGAACCGGACCAGGAGCGCATTTTCAAAGAGTTTCATCAGGTGGACGGATCCAGCACCCGGGAGAAGGGGGGCACCGGCCTCGGCCTTGCCATTGCCAAGCGGATTGTCGAGATGCACGGGGGGCGCATTTGGGTGGATTCGGTCGCCGGCCAGGGCGCCACCTTTCGCTTTACGCTGCCGGTGCGGGTGGACAGGCAGAGGGGTAAAATATGTCAAGAACAATCCTGATTGTCGAAGACCAGGACGACAACCGGCGCATCATGCGGGATCTTCTGACAAGCGGCGGCTACGCGGTGATCGAGGCGGTGACGGGCCTGGACGGTGTCCGGGCGGCCGAAGCCCACCGCCCGGACCTGATTCTGATGGATGTGCAGCTGCCGGGTCTGGACGGCTATGAGGCCACCCGCCGCATCAAGGCCCATCCGGATCTGGGCGCCATACCGATCATCATTGTCACCTCCTACGCCTTGAGCGGCGACGACATCAAGGCCTATGCCGCCGGTTGTGATGATTATGTGGCCAAACCCTTCAGCCCGCGTCAGCTGCTGGCCAAAGTGCGCGGTTATCTGGACTGAAGGCGCCTGTAGAGGAGGGCCCATGCGTTCCCCCCCGTTGATTCTGGCCGTGGACGACAACCCGTCCGGCTTGGAGATCATCGCCGCCCGCCTGACGGCCAGCGGCTACCGGGTCATCACCGCCACCGACGGTGAGGCGGGGCTGGCCGCGGCCAGGGCGCAGCAACCCGATTTGATCCTGCTGGATGTCATGATGCCCAAGCTGGACGGCATCGAAGTCTGCCGGCGCCTCAAAGCGGATGCCGCCCTGCCGTTCATGCCGATTATCATGGTCACGGCGAAAACGGATTCCAAGGACATCGTGGCCGGACTGGAAGCGGGCAGTGACGAATATCTCACCAAGCCGGTGGACCATGCCAGCCTGATTGCCCGGGTCAAGTCCATGCTGCGGATCAAGGATTTGCATGACACCGTCCAGACCCAGGCCGCGCAACTCCAAACGCAACTCAAAACCGCCGCCAGGATCCAATCCCTTTTTTGGCCCCTGATGCCCGAAATCGGTTTGCACGATCATATCTGGGCGATCTCCCGGCCGGCCTCTTATGTGGGCGGCGATCTTTACGACGTGATCGCGTTGCCGGATGGCAGTGTCCTCTTCTATGTGGCCGATGTCGCGGGCAAGGGCGTTCCGGCGGCCCTCATCATGGCGGCCTTGTCCACCCAAATCCGTGCCCAGGCCTTGCGGCAAAGCGACATCGCCCGCCTCCTGGCCGTGGTCAACACCACCTTCCACGATCTGGCGGCGGAAGAAGGCTTTTTTGCCACTGTCGTGCTGGGGCGGTTCTGGACGGCCGACGGCCGGATGGAGCTTGTTTCGGCGGGGCACCTGGCACCGGTGCGCATTGCGGCCGGCCGCGGGGATGCGATCGCCCTGGCCCAAGGGCTGGCGGTGGGCGTTACCCCGGATGTGGCCTATGAAAGATCGGAAACCCGGCTTTCAGCCGGAGAAGCCATGCTTTTTTTTTCCGATGGGGTTATCGAAGCCGAGAATGATCGTAATGAACGGTTTGAAACCGAACGGGTTCTATCGCATATCGGGCAAAGCGAGGGACCGCCCTGGGGGCAAGGGCTGCTGGCCGCAGTCGATCGCTGGCGAGGGGATGCCGCTGTCAGCGATGACCTTACCATCCTGGAAATCTGGCGTGACGCGACGTGATTACACTGCCCAGAGAGGAGGCCTTGCCATCACCGATACAGATGGAAGGCCTTACCAGGCCACGAATTGAATGGTCAGGTAGAGATCCCCTCTTTCACCGGTGTTTGAAGTCCGGCCCATGCCCCGCAGGCGCAGGGTGTTGCCTTCCTTGATGCCGGGCGGCACGTTGACGCGCAGGGTCCGGCGGCGGAAGCCCTGGGGGATTGTGACGTATTTGCTGGTGCCGGTCATGGCCTCGAAGGCCGTAATGGGGAGGCTGTCGTAGAGGTGGAGGGAACCGGACTTGCCGCCCGGGTGCAGCATCTGGAGGCGATGGGAGGTCTTTTTGGCCGTGGTGGATCGGATTTTTTGGGACAGTCCGGCCGCGGGCACCCGGTCGATCAGTTTAAGCAGCACCATGCCGGCGATGAAACCGCCGATATGGGCCCACCAGGCAATTCCGGTGGCGCTGCCGTGGCTGCCCGCGGCGCTGATGAACTGGAGGGCAAACCAGAGGCCCAGAAAGATAAAGGCCGGAATTTCGAACAGCCAGGGAATGATGATGATCGGGACCAGGGTCAGGATCTTGGCCTTCGGGTGGAGAAGAAAATAGGCGCCCATGACGCCGGCCACGGCCCCGCTGGCCCCGATGGTCGGCACCTGGGAGTTCATATTGAGCGCCATGTGGGACAGCCCCGAGATCAGCCCGGCCGCCAGGTAGAATCCGAGGTAACGCAGCGACCCCAGACGGTCTTCCACGTTGTCCCCGAAAATCCAGAGGCTCCACATGTTGAAGAGAATGTGCGTGAAGCCGCCGTGCAGGAACATATAGGAGATCAGGGAAAACAGGTTGCTGGCCGTGCCGAAATAGGCGGACAATGCCGGATGGGTGAATTTGGCCGGCACCAGGCCGTAGGTGTAGACGAAACGGGCTTCATTGGCGCCCTGGGTGAGCTGGATCAGGAAAACCAGGATATTGACCCCGATCAACAGGTTGTTGACCACCGGCACGTTCTTCGAGCGGATATTGTCGCGCAGAGGGATCATGGTCTTCCGATCGACTGCGGTTGACGGGCCTGTCAGGAAGCGTTCGTGATGGCCATGCTGATGTCCACGGCCACGGCCGAATGGGTCAGGGCCCCCACCGACACGATGTCCACCCCGCTGGCCGCCAGGGCTGCCAGGTTGTCGCGGGTAATGCCGCCGGATACTTCCACCAGGGCCCGTCCGTCAATCAGGCGCACGGCTTCCCGGATGGTATCCGGCCCCATGTTGTCCAGCATAATGATATCGGCCCCGGCATCGGCGGCTTCCTGTGCTTCGGCCGGTGTACCGACTTCGACTTCCAGTTTGAGGGTGTGGGGCGCCCGCCGGCGCGCTTTTTCCAGGGCGGGCCGGATGCCGCCGCAGATGGCCACGTGGTTGTCCTTGATGAGGATGCCGTCGCTCAGACTCATGCGGTGATTGGCGGCCCCCCCGATGCGGACGGCATATTTTTCCAGGGCCCGCCATCCGGGCGTGGTTTTGCGGGTATCCACCAGGCGTACGGCGGTGTCCGGCAGGCTGTCCAGGTAGCGGCGCACGTGGGTGGCGATACCGGAGAGCCGCTGCAGAAAATTGAGGGCGGTGCGCTCGCCGGTCAGCAGGGGCTGCAGGCGTCCCTGAATTTTCATGATGCCGTCGCCGGGTTCGAAGGTATCGCCATCGGTGCCGGCTTCCTGGAAATGGATGGCCGGATCCAGCCGCCGGAAAACGTCCCGGGCCACCGGCAAGCCGGCCAGCACCAGATATTCTTTGGCCTTGATGACCGCTTCCCCCTCGGCATCTTCCGGGATCAGGGTCTCGGTGGTGATGTCGCCCGTCCCGATATCCTCTTCCAGGGCAAGATCGATCAGGCGATTCAGCGCATGTTGGGATGTCATGGTGATGCTACGCTCGCTTTGTATGGGTCAGAGCCCTTCATCGTTGGTGACGGTTCCGGATCAGGAGGCCAGGGCTTCGATCCGGGACAGGTGCATTTCCAACGCTTCCCGCTTTTCCGCAAAGGCGGCATGCTGGCCCTTGACCTTGTCGACGACGGCTGCGGGGGCCTTTTTCAGGAAGTCTTCGTTGCCGAGCTTTTTGTTAAGGACGGTGAGTTCGCTGTCGACTTTCCCGATTTCCTTTGTCAGGCGGGCGGCTTCCTGGTTGAAGTCGATGATGCCCTCCAGGGATACGAAAATAGTGGCGCCCTCGATAACGGCCGTGGCGGCCGCCTTGGGCTTTGCGCCCACTTTTTCAATCGCCAGGCTTTCGAGCCGGGCCAGGTTGGTGATCAGGGCCAGGTGATCCTGCAACGTTTTTGCCACCGGGTCGTCATCGGTCTGCACCACCACCGTAAGCTTCAGGGCCGGGGCGATGTTCATCTCGCCCCGGATGTTACGGATGCCGGTGATGATCCCGATCACGAGTTCCATGTCGGCTTCGGCCTGTTCATCCAGGGCCACGCCGGCGCTGTTGGCATCCGGATAGGCGGCCTGCATGATGGAACCGTCGGTTCCGGGCAGTTTGTGCCAGATCTCTTCGGTGACAAAGGGCATCAGCGGATGCAGGACCACCAGCGTGTCTTTGAGAACGCGGTAGAGGACATCCAGGGCGGCCTGTTTTTGGTCGGCATCGTTACCGTACAGAGCCGGTTTGGACGCTTCCAGATACCAGTCGCAGAACTCGTGCCAGATAAATTTATACAGGGCTGCGGCGGCTTCGTTGAAGCGATAATCATCCAGGGCGTCAGCGACTTTGCTGCTCATGCGGCTGAGGCGTGACAGGATCCAGCGGTCCGCCAGGGAAAGCTTGGTGCGATCGATTTCCCCGCCGGCCTTTTGGATGTGCATCAGGCTGAACCGCGCCGCGTTCCAGAGTTTGTTCACGAAATGGCGGTAACCCTCGACCCGTTTTTCGGACATCTTGACATCCCGGCCCTGGACGGCGAAGGCGGCCAGGGTGAACCGGAAGGCATCGGCGCCGTATTCGTCGATGACCGTCAGGGGATCGATGACGTTGCCCTTGGACTTGCTCATTTTCTTGCCGTGCTCGTCCCGTACCAGGGCATGCACGTAGACATCGTGGAAAGGGATGTCGTCCATGAAGTGCAGCCCCATCATCATCATGCGGGCCACCCAGAAAAAGAGGATGTCGAAACCGGTCACCAGAACGGACGTGGGGTAGAAGGTTTTCAACAGATCGGTTTCTTCCGGCCAGCCCATGGTGGAGAAGGGCCACAGGGCCGAAGAAAACCAGGTGTCCAGCACGTCGGTGTCCTGAACCAGGTCGCTGCCCTGGCAGGCGGGGCAGGTGGTCGGCGCTTCCATGGCCACCACCATCTCGCCGCAGGCCGCACAGGTCCAGGCCGGAATCTGGTGGCCCCACCAGATCTGGCGGGAGATGCACCAGTCCCGGATATTCTCCAGCCAGTCGAAATAGGTCTTTTCCCAACTTGCAGGGATGATGCGGGTTTTCCCCGATTTGACCGCCGCAATGGCTTTTTCGGCCAGGGGTTTGGCCGCCACGAACCATTGCCGGGAGAGATTGGGCTCCACCACTTCTTTGCAGCGGTAGCAGTGGCCCACACTGTGGCGGTGAGGTTCGATTTTGACCAGCAGCCCCTCTTCCTCGAGGGCTTTGACCACCGCCTCCCGGCAGGCCATCCGCTCCAGCCCCTTGAACGGTCCGGCTTCATCGTTCATGAAGCCGTCGTCATTGATCACTTTCACGGCGGGCAGGTCGTGCTTGCGGCCGATCTCGAAATCGTTGGGGTCGTGGGCCGGTGTGACCTTGAGGCCGCCGGTGCCGAAGGCCATGTCGACGTAGCTGTCCCGGATGATCGGGATTTCCCTGTTCAGCAGGGGCAGGATGACATGGGTGGCCGATATGGCGGTATAGCGCTCGTCGTCCGGGTTGACGGCCACGGCCGTATCGCCCAGCATGGTTTCCGGCCGGGTGGTGGCCACCACGATGGCGCCTGATCCGTCGGCGAAAGGATAGCGGATGTGGTAGAGATGGCCGTCCAGTTCTTCGTGCTCCACCTCGAGATCCGCCAGGGCCGTATGGCAGCGGTGGCACCAGTTGATGATATAGTCGCCCTGGTAGATCAATCCTTCGCGATACAACTGCACGAAAACCTTGCGGACCGCCTGGGAGAGGCCCGCATCCATGGTGAAGCGCTCACGGTTCCAGTCGCAGGAGGCGCCCAGGCTTTTGAGCTGGTTGATAATGGCGTTGCCGGATTCCTGCTTCCATTGCCATACTTTTTCGATGAATTTTTCCCGGCCCACGGCGTGGCGGGTCAAACCTTCGGCGGCCAGCTGGCGTTCGACCACATTCTGGGTGGCAATGCCGGCATGGTCGGTCCCCGGCATCCACAGGACGTTGTCGCCCTTGAGGCGCCGGTAGCGGCAGAGCACATCCTGCATGGTGTTGTTCAAGGCGTGCCCCATGTGGAGGACGCCGGTGACATTCGGCGGCGGAATGACAATGGAATAGGCGGGGGCGGCGTCTTTATCCCTGGCCGCGAAAGACCCGTTGGACTCCCAGTACTGGTACCACTTTTTTTCCACTTCGTGAGGTTCGTACCCCTTTGTCAGCACATCCGCATTCATGCAACCCACTCCTTCTTAAATTGAAAAAGGGGATTATAGAATAATCCCCACAATCGCGTTTCCAGGCCCTATTTGCTGTCGGTGTCCCCGACGGTTATGGCTTTTTCGGATCGTCCCCGAGCAACTGCGCCTTCAGGCGCTCCATTTCCGTGGAAACCGTTTTTTCGATGGCATCGTTCAGCAAGTGGTCGATTTTTTCCTTGAACATCTTTTTGATGACGTTTTCAAGCGCGGCCTCCAACTGGTCGGATTCCAGGGAGACGGGCTGGTCGTCTGCGGTTTTTTCGATGGCCGGCTGCCGGGGCGGATCTTCAGCGAGTTTGGCGTCCAGCAGATCGATGGCGTCGGAAAGTTCCTGGGTGCTCAGATTGAAATCCAGTTCGTCGGAATCGGCACCGGGTTCAATCAAACCGGCCTCCAGGTTCATGCCCAGAGAATCGAAGAGCTCGTCTTCCTTGCGGTCTTCGATATCCAGTTCCATCTCGGCAAAGGCCAGATCACCGCTGGTGGACTCTTCCACGCTGGCGGCCTGAGGCGCCTCTTCGGAAGCCTCGGCCTCGCTTTCCTCCAGCAGTATTTCGAGGGCGTTGTCTTCTTCAGGAACCACCTCGGTCAGTTCGATCACCGGATCCTCGGCCGGCGGCTGGTCCACTTCGGCCTCCGGGGCCGGAGCGGTGTCCACCACGTCGGTCAGTTCAATGATTTCATCGTCTTCGCCGGCGTCACGCGCGACAACTTCCGTCAGTTCGATGATCTCTTCGCTGGCGGTTTCCGGTGAGTCTACGACGTCCGTCAATTCGATGATGGCGTCGTCCTCTTCCGGACCCTGGGCGTCATGCGGGGGGCGTTGTTCGGCCATGGATCCCTCTTGGATGCTGGAAGCAATTATACAGCGCACCTGTCCGTCGATATAAATCGAAGGAACGCTACCACAGGGGGGGTAGAGTGTCAAGATCGAGACCCCGTCTGAAGCCGCCCCCAAAAAAGGGTTTGCACCATTTCGCTTCCCATTTTAATTAAGCCCATGCGCTATTTTTTCATCAGACCGGACGACCTGGCCGGTGAGGTCGTCACCATCGAAGGGAAGGAAGCCCGCCACATGGGCAAAGTCCTGCGGCTGAAGCCCGGTATGGTGGTTGGCCTTTCCGATGGCGGCGGCATGCAGGGCGAGGGCCGTATCCGGACCGTGACCCGGGACCAGGTGGTGTTGGAGGTGCTGAGCCGGTTTCCCTCACCCCGGGAACCGGAAGGTGAACTCGTGGTGGCCCAGGCCCTGCTGAAGGACCAGAAGATGGATCTCCTGCTGCGCCAGCTGACGGAGTTGGGCATGACCCGGTGGTGGCCCTTCCTGTCCGCCCGGTCGGTGCCCCAGCCGGACGCCAAACGCCAGGCCGCGCGCACGGCGCGCTGGGAGCGGATTGCGCGGGAGGCCGTCAAGCAGTGCCGCCGGGGGCGGGTGCCGGACATCCTGCCGAAGGGCCGGCTCGAAGATGTTGTCCGGGAGGCCGGCCAGTACGACACCTGCATCATGTTCTGGGAAGGCGCCCGCGAACCCCTGCCGGCGGTGATCGATGGCGACGCGGATTCTCCCCGGCGAGTGCTGGTGGTGGTGGGCCCGGAAGGCGGCTTTGCCGAGGAAGAGGCCGAAGCGGCCGCCCGGGCCGGCTTTCAGCTGGCTACCCTGGGGCCCCGCATCCTGCGGGCCGAAACCGCCACCCTGGCGGCCTGCACCCTGGTTCAGCATTTGTACGGCGACCTGCGCAAGGTGGTCTGACGGGCGGTGGCCGAAGGCATGGCAGGGCCATGCCTAAGCGATACGGAATCCCGGTCCCGCAACGCTATTCGGAAGATTCAAAACGCTTTCGAAATTGCTTGACAGACCGACCGAGCTGTGCCATATAGCTTGTTCGTTTTTGGCGGACCTGAAACGATCATCACGGGGACGCCGGAAAGCAAACCAGTGTGTTTGCCGAGGTAGCTCAGGCGGTAGAGCAGGGGACTGAAAATCCCCGTGTCGGCAGTTCAAATCTGTCCCTCGGCACCATATATCAAGGACTTAGCCCCATGCGGGCTAAGTCCTTTTTATTTTTGCGGGTAGCAAAGGACTTGGGATAGCCACTGGTCAGCACAGATTTTCACGGATATGGACCATCCAGGGTTTCCCACACTAATCGATGTGCAAATTACCTCTTTCTACGCTCTGTCAGTGTTTAAAAGTGTCATCAATTCTTCCGGCTTTGGGCGGCCAAATTTTTCCCCATCAAAACGAGTGCCTTTTATCGTAATTGCATAGAATTCCCAATCAATTGAAAGTTGGTCAACACAACTTATGGCGTTAAGCAAGTCTTTGCTCGATATTTTGCCAATCTTACAATCATCCGTTAAATCTTCAGAAATATCCTCGAGGAATTCTTCAGCGTCTTTGCAGCTTCTGAACATTTCGATTAAATTAACGGACTCCCAGCCTGAAATTGCTTCAATGATATCGGGCTTACCATCCGAACCCACTATAGTGAAGCCGCTTGCCCTCAAAAACATTTTTTCAAGTGGATGCTCTTTCCCCCGACGAATATGCCATATACCATTGGGTCCGCGTTTGGTTATGTGGGGGACAAGCATTATGCCACTGCAAGAATGGTGATCGATGTAAAATTGATCAAGGCACGGCCTGCCTACATGGATACGTTTTCCGTTTATCCAAAAGGCGGCTCTGTTATCGTTATCGAATTTCCATGTCCTGATGGGTTCGTTTTTCTCAAACCAGTTGATGACGTGTTTCATTGCCGTTGCCGTTTTTACACCACTGTGATTTGAAATCCGCTCAAATGCTTTCTTTGATGTAGAGGTCCATTTGTCTATTTCGGGTTCCTTTTCCGGAAAGGGAACCCACGACCAATCCAAGATGCCTTTTTCCCGTAAGTCCACAACCGCCTCAATTGCGTCAATCTCGGCATATAACTGTTCGTTGCGCAACGGAATGATGTCCGTTTTTCGCTGGAATCTTTTTATTGCTGGATTGGACTTGATGCCGGCAATATTGGCTTTCCAATCACGATTTTCAGGCGACCATATCAAGATCGCGTCTTCGATGATTGCCCTTGAACTGTTCTTTTCAGGCGTTCCGATATAAAGGCGCACATCCCGCGCCCTTTTTACCAAAACTCGGCGGATGACACTTTCAAATGGCATGAAGCCTTCCACCATGCTGATGTCTGCCATCAGGTCCAAGTCGCCGCAGTCCAGCGCCCCCTTGGCCCACGATCCGAAGGCCCACAGCGCATTGACTCGGAAAACGACCCGCTCCTTCTTATGTAAAAAACTGTTGTAATATTCTGCCTCGAACGTGATATGCGAATCGATCCGATCGGCAATATTTTTCAGGGCGCGTGTAAACGATTGTCGCGGTCGCCTTTTTTCTTCAATCACAATCATCTCCTAATCACCGTGTTTTATTTGTGCCGAAAGGGCGGGATCCTTTTTTTACGGGTAATTTTTGGGCCCGAATTTCCGTCTATTATCGCCAAATCCATCCTCACCTTTTTCGGGTTGAGAATGCGGCGTGTTTCATTCAGTAGATTTTGATGACAATCGCGCAGCTTTCTTCCTGAACCACATGGGCAGATTTCATGGCCTTTCGGCGGTTTTTTCCTTTCAAGCAATTTCATGAAACCTACAATGATCTTATCGCCGCTCATTCCGAGAATATCGGTATAAAACTCAAAAATGCCCTTGTTTCCATGCGACCTTCCACCCCAGGAAGGCGGGTAACCGAATGCGTCATAATAGGCTTGCCAGGCTAAGAACGGAGCAACCAGTTTCTCGATGAAATCAACCAGGTTTGACCCGGGAGGCCAATGCAGCTCAATTTCGCTATTAACAGCAAGGCAGGCTTGCCCATTAAAGGGGATATGGCGATCGATATTTTCAGTCGGCAATTTGGGATCGTTGCCAAACAAAACTGGTGGCAATTTGGGATAATTTGGAGGTGTCCATAGGGTGATGCCATACTCGATTTCACCACGCCCGTCTTTTGCTTGGATCGAATATGTCCCATGGGCGATAGCGCATTCAGTGTTTGTTAATACGGCTGAATTGATAGGAAAACCCGGCGCGACAACTGAGAGCATCATCAGCTCGCATGCTTCCGCCAGCCTTTTACGTTCTTCGCGAAACAGGCTGTGGTTATGCTGATACCACTGCGACATTAGCGCCAGCTCCACGGTTTGGGCGGATTCTTTCGGGCATGGACCGCAGCTATGCTGGCAGCCGTATGTTTTGCCGTGCCGTTGTCGTTCTTTTTAGCCACCAGAGGGAAACGGTCCCCCAAGTGTTTGCGCCATTGTTTGGATGCTGCGTGGCTGTCTTTCTTTGAGACGGCTTCGTTTGCGTCTTCAGCACCTTTTTTAATGGCATCTTGAAAGCGAGTTTTCTGAATATCGGTTAAGCGGGCCGTCAACTCCTCGCTGATGTCAACCGGATTAAAAACGTAGAAAGCTGTGCTTACGGCATCTGAAATTGCTTGAATCGTATCGGTCAGAGCGACATCATCCCTCTCGTGGCTTTTAAAGTTCTGGGCGGCGAGGACGGTAAGGATCAGTCCGCTGGGCATTTTACCGCGCCGGTTGGATTGAAAATCAGCCCAGGCTTTCAGATATCGAACAACCCTTCTAAGCTGTTCCCCCTGTAATTTTACCTGTTCAACGAACCAATCCGTCAAAGCCAGCGGATCGCTATGGCGCCATTTGGGTTCGTCCTTAACGGCCAGCAGGTATAGACCATTCAGCTCGCCGTAAGATGGCAGGTCCACATGATATTGTCCGGCGTACCGAACCCTAACGCAGGTGTGTTTGTCCATCGGTTTTTCACTGGTATGGCCATCGGTGGCCTTAACCAGCCATTGATGGACGGTAGCCGCTGCCGGCCAGTCGCTGTCGTTTTGGTTGTCCAAATGCTGGAGGTAGACACCGTCGTCGATATCATATTCCCCGCCAATCGGATTGACGGTTGTACCCATGGCATAAGAGCCTTGCCCGCGGAATTTGGGGATCTTCAATTTCAGGTTTTCGCGAAAATACTTGCGAATACGTTCGCGAATTGCATCGCGGGCGGTGCGCAAGGTTGCTTTTTTCGCTGACGTTAACGCAATACGGTCATGAAATGTGCCAAACTCCTTATGAAGGTCGGTCATTTTTTATCGCTCCTTCTGTTCTTGGGTTTGAATGGTCTGCAAATTTTCGGCAGGTGCCTGAGGACATGTCCATGTGAGGATGACCAGCGATAGGATGACAATCGATAGCCAAACAATCAGTGTGTTGAAATGATCGCTCCATCGGTGGCTGTTTTGGGCATAGGCGTCGGGCAGCAGCGGGCATTCCTTTAAATAAACCCCCGTTTCATACAGCTCTAATGACTTTTCGCAGGCGATCATGGCCTTGCGGTTGTTGTTGAAGCCCTTCTGCAAGCCTTTCATAAAAATGAAACTGCCGACGGAGAGCGCTCCTATCAACAACGTCAATGCAATTCGCTGCATAAGCGTCATACCGGGTTGGCTGATCAAGAGCCACGCAAGCCCAATGGCCATGCCGGAAATCCATAAGGCAAACTGCGTGCTTCGCTCCCTCATATTGTGCGAAGCGCAGTAGCGCTCCTGAAGCTGGGTTAACAGCACCTGAAATTTCTGATCGTCATCAATGGTCATGGACGCTCCTTTCAAAATAAAAGTTATCGCAAGATGAACATAACTGTAATACAAAATGATTTAATGTCAAATAATATTTCAGCAAGATGTTATATATTGCATAAAATAAAATAAAAATATTGTAAATATATTTGCAGTTACTATCATACTGTGTTATTTGAATGGGGCTATGAGACTCGATGCACTATCTGAAATTCAGAGTGGCTATATCACCCGGGGCCGGATCGTACCCCAGGACGACGGTCCATATTGTTTGCTCCAAGCCCGAGATGTGAATGCGGACAGCCTCTCGTATGAGGTGGACACCATGGTGCGCTTCAATCCGGTGAAATCTTCAAAGGATTGGACCCTGAAGGCGGGGGATCTTTTATTTATGGCGCGGGGGGCTCGAAATTTTACCGTTATGGTAAAGGACGATTTGCCGGATGACGTTCTGGCAGCCGCCTGTTTTTTCATTATTCGGATTAATACCCGTCAGATCCTGCCGAATTACCTGAAATGGTATCTCAACCAGGAACCCGTGGCCCACTACCTGAACCAGCATAGCGGGCGAGGCGTGAATATGCCGGTGGTGAAACGTGCGGTGCTGGAAGGCATCGATGTGCCTGTACCTCCCCTTGAAACCCAAGAGAAGGTTGCCGATTTGGCCATGCTCATGCAGAAGGAGTGCGCGCTTCTGCACCAATTGGCTGAAAAACGTGTGAGTTTGATTACAGCGGCCTGCGTTAAAGCGATTCGAAAAAGTGGATAGATAAGGACGACAAATGAATGACGAGCAAAAACGTGATGTGATTTTCAATACGGTTTGGCGGGCCTGTGACACCTTTCGCGGGGTTATCGATCCTGCGGGGTATAAAGACTACATCCTTACCATGCTGTTTGTGAAATACCTCAGTGATATCCATAAATCGAAACTGGCGGAATTTGAGAAAAAATACCGCGGCAACCGGTTGCGCATCGAGCGGGCCATGAAGCTCGAGCGTTTTTATATCCCGCAGATAGAATTGATGGGCGACAAAAATGAAATCGAAGACAGCTTCCCTGCCACCTTCGACAGCCTTTACGAGCGTCGGACGCAAAGCAATATCGGTGCTCTCATCAATATTCTGTTGGAGCAGCTTGAAGATGCCAACAAAGCCAAACTTCACAATGTGTTTCGCAATATCGACTTCAACAGCGAAGCCAACCTGGGGCAGACGCGCCAGCGCAACAACCGCCTGAAAACCCTGTTGGAAGACTTGGTGGATCTGGATTTGCGTAAAGAATCCGTGGGTCACATGGATGTCATCGGCGATGTTTACGAGTATCTCATCGAAAAATTTGCCGCCAGCGCCGGTAAAAAAGCCGGGGAGTTTTATACCCCGGCCGCCGTGTCCGAAACCCTGGCCAGATTGGTGGCGCCCCAATCCGGTAATCGCATCTGCGACCCTGCCTGCGGTTCCGGATCCCTGCTTATCCGGGCGGGGAAGCAGGTGGGTTCGGATGACTATGCCCTCTACGGACAGGAAATGAACGGCAGCACCTGGGCCTTGTGCAAGATGAACATGTTCCTGCATGGTGTGGATGCGGCCCACATCGGATGGGAAGATACCTTGCGGCATCCCTTATTTAAAGATCAGCATGGTAATCTGATGAAATTTGATGTGGTCATCGCCAACCCGCCTTTCAGCTTGGACAAATGGGGACAGGAGATGGCGGCCGGAGACCGCTTCGGCCGTTTTCAGCGCGGCATCCCCCCCAAAAGCAAGGGCGATTGGGCCTTTATATCCCACATGCTGGCCACCGCCGTGGAAGGCAGCGGCCGGGTCGGCGTGGTGGTGCCCCATGGGGTGTTGTTCCGTGGCGGCCAGGAGGGGAAGATCCGGGAGGCGGTCATCCGTGAAAACCTTTTGGATGCCGTCATCGGCCTGCCGGCCAACCTGTTTTTCGGCACCGGCATCCCCGCCGCCCTGATGATTTTCGATAAAGCGCGGGCAGTGAACCGTCGGATCCTTTTTATCGATGCGAGCCGCGAATATGAACAAAGCACCAACCAGAATAAACTGAGGCCCCAGGATATCGAAAAAATCGTAGCCACTTTCCGCAAACGCAAAAGCATCGACAAGTATGCCCATGCGGCCACGTTCAAGGAAATCAAGGAAAACGAGTTTAATCTCAACATCCCGCGCTATGTCGACACTTTTGAGCCTGAGCCGGAGATCGACATTAAGGCTGTGCAGGACGAAATCGAGGCGATCGAAACCGAATTGGTTGAGACACGCAAGAAAATGAACGGTTATCTGAAGGAACTGGGCTTTATTCAATAGAATTAAGGGATTGCTTATGTCCGACAACTTGCCCATTCCAGAATCCGATATCCTGATCTATCAGACCGAGGATGGTCAGACACGGATTGATGTGCGGCTGGAAAAAGAATCTGTCTGGCTGTCTCTCAATCAGATAGCAACTTTATTTCAGCGCGACAAGTCAGTAATATCGCGGCACATCAATAACATTTATCAAGAAGGCGAATTGCGTCGCGAATCAACTGTTGCAAAATATGCAACGGTTCAACCGGAAGGCGGCCGTCACGTAACCCGCCAAGTGGCTTTTTATAATCTTGATGTCATTATTTCCGTGGGTTATCGGGTGCGTTCCCATCGCGGCACCCAGTTTCGCATCTGGGCCACCCAGCGGCTGCGCGAATATATTATCAAGGGGTTCACCCTGGACGATGAACGCCTCAAGCAGGCCGGCGGCGGCGGTTATTTCGACGAACTGCTGGCCCGTATCCGCGACATCCGCTCTTCTGAAAAGGTGTTCTGGCGCAAGGTGTTGGATATCTATGCCACCAGCATCGATTACGACCCCAATACCGAAATGTCCCGCCATTTCTTTTCCGTCGTCCAGAATAAAATGCACTGGGCCGCCCATGGCCACACCGCCGCCGAAATCGTGGCCGGGCGCGCGGATGCCAACAGAGCGAACATGGGCCTCACCGCCTGGGCCGGCGACAAGCCCCGAAAAGCCGATGCCGAAATTGCCAAGAATTATCTCACCGAGCAGGAGTTGGATGCCCTGAACCGCATCGTCACCATCTATCTGGAATTTGCCGAATTCCAGGCCCTGAATCGTAAACCAATGTATATGCAGGACTGGATAGCGAAGCTTGATGAGTTCCTGCGTATCAGCGACCGGGAGATTTTAGCTCACGCCGGAAAGATCAGCCATGATGACGCTATAGAGAAGGCGCGGTTAGAATATGAAAAATACCAGGAATTACATTTTAACGACGCGACACTTGTCGAACATCATTTTGAAATCGCAACAGCGAAAATGAAACGGTTGGAAAAGCAGCGTTCGATTAGCAACTTAAAAGAACAAAAGAAATGAATCTTTCAATGATAGAAACCAGACTGGGGAATTTGTTTAAAAACAGCAGAGAAGCCGGTAAAAAGGGATTGCCGGTATTGTCTGTAACGATGAATTCAGGAATCGTAAATAGGGAAACCTTATCCCGTAAAATGGCTCCAGATCTTCCACCAGAGAAAAGCCTCCTGGTGAGATCCGGGGATATTGTATACAACATGATGCGAATGTGGCAGGGGGCTGTGGCCGTGGTTAAGCAGGATGGATTGGTGAGCCCCGCCTATGTCGTATGCAGACCAAATGGGGATATCGATTCGCAATTTGCTTACTATTTTTTAAAAACTCCCGCTATGCTTCACAAGCTGAAATCCTACTCATACGGCATTACGGGTGACCGGTTGAGGCTTTATTATAAAGATTTTGCCGCTATCCCAGTCCAAATCCCCCCCCTCGAAACTCAAAAGCTAATATCTGGATTAATCTCAACATGGGATGAGGCCATCAACCAAACCCGAAAACTCATCTTCCAAAAAAAAGACCAGAAAAAAGCGCTTATGCAGCAATTGTTAATGGGTAAATCAAGATTGCCCGGTTTCATGAAAAAAAAGGGCCGGGAAGCACATCGTTTTTTCGATTTACCGATTGATTGGGCATGCCCGTCGTTAAGGGAAATAGCAAAAGAACGTTCGGAGCGAAACAAAGGAAATGGCAAGGCAACCGTATTATCATGCTCGAAACATAAAGGCTTTGTTGAATCGTCCCAGTACTTCGGAAAAAAGGTTTTTAGCGAGGACACTTCCAATTATAAAATCATCCGGCGCGGCTGGTTTGGATATCCTTCCAACCATATTGAGGAAGGTTCAATAGGACTGGTTTCTGAACACGACGCAGGGATTGTCAGCCCTATTTATACCGTTTTTGAGTGTTCTGAGAAGGTTGTTCCGGAATATTTATATGCCGTATTTAAAACAGAGACATTTCGGCACATATTTTCAATATCGACCAACTCATCAGTTGATAGGCGGGGAAGTCTAAGGTGGCGGGAATTTTCATTGATCAGGGTGCCGTTGCCGGGAATAGATGAGCAGCAGGCTATCTCAAATGTGCTTGCCGAGGCAGATAGAGAGATTGCTGATATGGAAAGGCAGCTCAAATTCATTGAGAAACAAAAACGCGGTCTCATGCAAAAGCTGCTAACCGGTGAAGTGCGTGTAAAACCATAGGAGCCTCCCATGGAAGAACAATCCGGATTCGGTATTGGTTTTCATGAACGGCCCAGCTACTTGGAGAAGATCCAGTCCCAGCTGCCGGCTTTGCACCTGCTGATGCAACTGGGCTGGGAATACCTGCCGCCCGACGAAGCCAACCGGATGCGGGGGGATCGCCTGGGGGGGGCGATTCTGGAACCGCTGCTGGTGGACTACATCCGGGCGCACTGCCGCTTCACCTTCAAGGGGGCTGTCCATCCGTTTACGGAAAACGCCATCCAGGGCGCTGTTCAAAAATTGAAAGACTTCCGTGTCACCGGTGCGCTCCATCAAAACGAACAGGCCTATGACCTGCTTTGCCTGGGCACCAGTGAGCCGCAGACCATAGAGGGCGATACCAAGAGTTTTACCATCGACTTCATCGACTGGAAAAATCCATCCAACAACAGCTATCACTGCACAGCCGAGTTCAAGGTGGAGCGGGTGGGGCTGGACAAACACTATATCCCGGACATCGTGCTTTTCGTGAATGGTATCCCCCTGGTGGTGATCGAATGCAAACGCTCCGCCTACGCCGATATAAAAAAAGATCCCATTGATGCAGCCATCAAGCAACTGGCCGGCTATCAGGCCAGGGATGGCATTCCCCAGCTCTTTCTCTACAGTCAGCTTTTGCTGGCACTGGCCCGGGACAAGGCCCAGTACGGCACTACAGGTACGCCGCGCAAATTTTGGTCGGCGTGGAAAGAAACCGGGATCGATGAGCCCATTCTGCAGTTAATCCGCCAACCGCTGACGCCTGAAGAGTCTGACCGCCTGCTGTCCGGACCTTTTCTGGAATCGCGCGGCACCTTCCTCGCCATGCTCGAAGAGGGGCGTGAGATCTACGAACAGGACCGGGCACTGTATGCGCTCTGTCGGCCCCAGAGACTGATGGAACTGGTCTACCAGTTCATTCTGTTTGATAACGGTGTCAAAAAGATTGCCCGCTATCAGCAATATTTTACCGTTAAAGACATCATAAAGCGCGTGCTGAGCGCTTCGGCGGAAAGTCCGCGTCCGGGCGGCGTGGTTTGGCACACCCAGGGCAGCGGCAAGTCCCTGACCATGGTGATGCTGGCCAAGTCTTTGGCGTTACATCCAGGCATTGCCAATCCCAAAATTGTTTTGGTGACGGATCGCATCGATTTGGACGACCAGATCTGCGGAACTTTCCGTGCCTGCAACCTGGAGCCGGAACAGGCCAACACCGGCAAGCACCTGGTGGATTTGCTGCTGGATCATCGTACCCACATCGTCACCACGTTGATCCATAAATTTGCCACGGCTACCGCCAACAACAGGTTGACCCGTGCCGATCGCAATACCTTTGTCCTGGTGGACGAAGGCCATCGCGGCCAATACAGCGAGCAGCATGCCCGGATGAAGTTGGCACTTAAGGGGGCCTGCTTTATCGCGTTTACGGGCACGCCCCTGGCCAAGTCCGCCAAAAAGAATACCTTCCTCCAGTTCGGTGATTTGTTTCAACCGCCTTACACGATCGCCCGGGCTGTGGAAGACAAGGCAGTGGTGCCCTTGCTCTACGAAGCGCGCCATGTTCCCCAGACAGTTGAAAAGGGGACTATTGATAATTGGTTTGCTATCGAGACCCGTGGGCTGACCAAGGATCAAAGGGCCGATCTCAAACGTAAATTTTCCACCGAGCGTCAACTTAACAAAGCACAGCAGAAAGTCCGCATGATCGCCTGGGACGTGAGCCTGCACTATGCCGTGTTTTTCCAAAATACCGGGCTAAAGGGGCAATTGGTGACGCCCAGCAAGGAAACGGCCTTGCGCTACAAACAGTTCTTGGACGGTTTCGACATGGTAACGTCCGAGGTATTGATTTCAGCCCCCACCGAGCGAGAGGGCGAGGACAAGGGCGCAGGTCCCTCGGAACGGGAATCGGTTTTCTGGCAGGAGATGATGGACCGTTACGGGTCCGAGAAGAAATACAATCAGCAGGTCATCAACGCTTTCAAACACGGTGATACGCCAGAGATTATCATTGTGGTGGATAAATTGCTCACCGGTTTTGACGCCCCCTGCAACACCGTGCTCTATCTGGCCCGAAAGCTCAAGGAGCACACCCTGCTGCAAGCCATCGCCAGGGTCAATCGTCTGCACGATGCCAAGGAATACGGCTTAATCCTCGACTATAGTGGTGTGATCGAAAATCTTGACGAAGCCATCGATTTCTACAGTCAACTGGCGGACTATGACCGGATGGATTTAGAGGAAACGGTCACCTACATTAGCGAGAAAGCCGCTGAACTGCCCCAACTGCATTCCAGCCTGTGGGAGCTGTTTGATCCGGTGAAAGGATCCCGCGATCCTGAAACCTACGCGCTTCACCTGCGGGACGATGACTTGCGTAACAAGTTTTACGAACGCTTCAGCCGGTTTGCACGGAACCTGGCCCTGGCCTTGTCGTCCAGCCGTTTTCTGGAAGAGACACCGGTCAAAACCATTCAACGCTACAAATCAGATCTCAAAATGTTTCAGAACCTCCGGGCTGACGTCTGCCAGCGGTTTCAGGAGACTATCGATTTTTCGGAGTACGAACCCAAAATCAAAAAACTTATCGATATGCATGTCGGTGCCGATGAGGTGCAGCAGCTATGCAACCCCATTAATTTGCTCAATGCCGCCGAGCGCCAGAAAGTTCTAGAAGAAAATGGCAAAAGCACGGATGCCAAGGCGGATATGATCGCCTCGGCCACTCGGCATGCCATCGAACAGGAAATGGCCAAAGATCCGGCCTTCTACAAGAAATTTTCCAAGCTGCTGGAAGAGGTGATCGAGGCCTATCATCAGGGGCGGTTGCAGGCCTTGGAAGCCCTGGAAAAAATCAAGGATATTTCCGAAAAAGTCGTCACCCACACCGAAGACAATATCCCGGATACGCTGGTTGGACGGGATATGGCCCGCCGTTACTATGGCCAGATTCGGGAAAGAATGGCCGGCTATGGGGGTGATATCGAAAGACCGCTGGCTGAGACGGCCATTCAGATTGTCGATCGAATTGCCCCCCATAAGATTCGTGACTGGCGCACGAACCCTGATGCCATCAACAAGATGCGTGGCGAGATCGATGATATTTTGTTTGACGCTATGGAAAAGAGCGGAATCCAGATATCCTTGGACGATCAGGATGCCATCATTGACAAGTGCATCGAAGTGGCCATCGCCAATGAAGAATAAAATCGAAGTCCGTACGATCCAATTCGGTTCCCGCCAGATCTCCTATAACCTAAAGCGCTGTGACAGAAAGAAGCTGCGGATTGTTGTCTCGCCGGATTTGTCCGTCGATGTGTTTGCGCCTTTCGACTCAAGGGTTGCTGAAATTGATTCCGCCATCGCCAAAAAAGCCGCATGGATTTCAAGCAAGCTCGACCAAGTTCAAACCTACCATCCATTGCCTGCGCCTAAACAATATGTCAGCGGTGAAACCCTCGTCTATCTTGGCAGGCAATATCGATTGAAGGTGCTCCAAGCAGAAATACGATCCTCAAAACTGATCGGTCGCTTTCTGAGGGTAAATGTTCCCGACAATAAAAATTTACCAATCGTAAAGAGGACCGTTGATGAATGGTACCGCAAACGTGCCATTGAAACCCTTGGACGGTATTTGAAAAAGTGCAGTGCTGTTACATCCCGGCATGGCGTCCCGGAGCCCTTGACAACCATTCGGACTATGAAAAAGCGCTGGGGCAGCTGCAGCCCGAAGGGCCGCATCACTTTAAACACCCGATTGGTTCAAGTGCCTGTGCACTGCATAGAATATGTCATTATGCACGAGTTATGTCACCTCAAGCACCACAACCATTCCAAGGCGTTCTATGCATTGTTGACCCGATGCCTGCCTGATTGGCGTAAGCGCAAGGAAGATCTTGATAGCTTTAAACTCGCTTAGTGACGTTGGCCAGTGGATCCCATTGGTCTGATCCGACCTACCTAAATATCTGCCGGCAGTCGGTTTTGAAAGATGAAAACGCCGGCCGAAAGGCTGTCAATCGAAAGGCCAACCTCGAGAAAGATGCCGACATATTTTGAATCGCCGATTTGCACACCTGCGAAGAGTTAAGCGGTATACAGAATACTCCAATCTTTTTTCTCTCCCTGCGGTTGAAAAATCGTTGAAGCCGCCGTAAAGAGATCCCACGCGCATATTCCGATGCACTCAGAGAAAACCGACATAGATTCGATCCGAGGTTATCCTATGAAAAATCCCGTGCCCCGCACCGCCGCCATCCACGACCTGTCCGGCTTTGGCCGGGCCTCCCTGACCGTCGTCATTCCGGTCCTCTCCACCATGGGCGTCCAGGTCTGCCCCCTGCCCACGGCCGTGCTGTCCACGCACACCGGCGGTTTCGAAGATTTCAGCTTCACGGACCTGACCGCCGCCATGGAAGCTATTGTCACCCACTGGCAGCAGCTGGATGTGGATTTCGACGCGATTTACAGCGGTTTTCTGGGCTCGCCGCAGCAGGAGGCCATTGTGGCCGGCTTCATCGACACGTTTTCCCGCCCGGACCAGCTTGTGGTGGTCGATCCGGTCATGGGCGACAACGGCAAGCCCTACAAGACCATGACGCCCGAGATGATCCGGGGCATGCGCAGCCTGATCGCCAAGGCCGACGTCATCACGCCCAATTTTACCGAAGCGGCGTTCCTGCTCGACGAACCCGTGCCCGCGACCATTTCCCCGGAGCGTATCAAGGCGTGGATGCTGCGCCTGGCGGACAAGGGGCCCCGCAAAGTCATCATCACCAGCCTGCCGGTGCCCGAAAAGGAGAAGACCTCGGCCGTCATGGCCTGCGACCGTGACGACGGACGCTTCTGGAAAATCGACTGCCAATACATCCCGGCCTACTACCCGGGCACCGGCGATGCCTTCGCCAGCGTCATCGTCGGCGCCCTGCTCCAGGGCGACAGCCTGCCCATCGCACTGGACCGGGCCGTGCAGTTCGTTTCCACGGCCATCCGCACGACCTTCGGCTACCCCTACCCCGCCCGCAACGGGGTCATCCTGGAACGGGTCCTGCCCAACCTGAATGCGCCTGTGAATGCCAGCAGCTACGAGATCGTCGAATAGGAAGGGAAGAAGAACTAAAACAAACAGGCAAGTTTCACGCAAAGCCGCAAAGCTCGCCAAGAAGGGCGAAGGGGATAGTTATTACCAGGGGCTAATGCAATTCCTCTACCGTCATTTGAATCCAAGCTGCAAGACGATTGCGCAACTGTTTTCCCAGCCGCATCGTTCGAATCCTTTCCAAAAGAATCTTCGCTTCAATCATATTTTCGATGAGGAGCATGCGGACAAAATCTCTGTCTTTTTCGCGATAGGCGGCCAGCTTGCTGGCGGCAAGATCATGCACCTCAATGCATAGACCTGTTTTGCCATGGGTGGCTATGGGGTCGCAAACGGACACTGTCCGGTCTTGCCACCCTTTCGGAAGCATTGCCGATTCGATGCTGATGCCATGGACATAGAAACCATGGGTTTGGTGAAACATGGAAAGTTCGCCCAATGCGCCATCGATTGCATCGGTAGCCTCCGGGCGGTTTTTTGGCTGGACATCGACTTCGATCGAGGTGCGAATGGGTTCCGGCGCGTCTGGATAGGTTCCCAAGATCGCTTGGGATCCGAAAACCCATAACTGGTCGTCATTGGCGACATCGCAGGCCGCACGAATCGCGTGCTCCAGCTGTTCACGTGTCATGACCATTCTCCAGGCGGCGACGTTCTTCCGGGGGCAATACCGCTAAAAAAGGGTTGCTTTGGTTCAGGCGGGTCGCCCGTTCGCTCGACGATTGTAAAAAACGCAGCAGGCGGTGGAGTGGATACATCTCCAAAATATCCCGCCACTCCTTGAGATCGCTTGCGGCCGGCCCCTGATCTTCCTGTAACAAGCTATCGAGATGGATTTTGGCGCGCGATATTAGGGACGCATCCCGCTCGATAGCACGGGCCAATCGACGGATCATATCTTGTCGCCGAAGATCATTTTCCTGGTGGGTCAAAGGGGGCGCTGACTTGTCGGGCGCGCTTCGACCCTGAGTCGGTACATGTCCGTACAAAATACGTGCCTTGTCGAATTGGGCGTCGGTAATTTCCGCTTTGGTATAGCCTTCAAGCTCGATGGTAAGGTTGTAATCCTTTTCGATGGTATTGAGGTGATCCCGCAGGCGGTTTTTGGCGGACGCCAATTCGCCGGCGTCATGCAACAACCCCACTGTCAGCAGGTCATGGATTTTTTTGAAGCCTAGTTGCAGCCAGGCGGCATGGGGCGGTGGCGAAAGTCCGCTGGCCGCCTTGGCGATTGCGGTGCACAATCGACCAAAGCGATCCCTTTCCTCTTTGAACAAGTCGATAGTGATCCGCATGAGTCGATCCGAACGGCATATTTCATATTGACGATGGCGGCCGCCTCCGATCGGACATACAAAGCCCGACCGAACAAGCCGCTCGATCGCTTTTTTAGCGCCGGGTACTGTCAGGCCGGCTCTGTTGGCAAGGTCTGTCATCGTGAGGGGGCCCTCCACCTCAGTGGCCATGACTCTAAGAAGCCTAACATGGGCTTGGGTGCCAAAGATTTCGTTCAGAGGATAAAGAAGTGGGCTTTGTGTGGAAGCAATAGGGCGCATTGGATCGCCTTTCTTTTTTCTTTTAAAATAAACTATAAATAATAAAAGTCAACTATAGTTAATAAAAATTAACTATAGATAATTTTGCTAAAGCGTTTTCCAACTGGCGGCGGCGCGTTGTGCTGGCTGAAGGTTGGCGCGGCGGTCGTTTCCGCGAAGATGCGGCATTCGTTCATGGTGATGCCTGCATCCGCATAAATCGTCAAAAATGGCGAATAAATATATATTCATGTGATTATGTCGTAATGTTTGGCGAATAAAAAGCTACGGAGAAAAGAATGCAAGCGTTTGTTTTACAACGACTTCATTATCGATGCCTGTGCCGTATGACCTGTCTCTGCGGAAAGCGGCGGTCCACCGGAAAGATGGGGCTTGTCAACTGGCATTGATGGGCGTATGGTCGCTGCCTTGCGGTTGCGGCTGCCTGTTTGAAACGCGGGATTTTACTGCCGGGCAGGACGCATTGGCGGCCGGCCGCATGGCCCGGCGGCTTCATTCAGATGAAACGGGAACAAGGACACATTGCACAATGAATGCGCTTGAAAAAAAGTATGGCTTTTGGACGGCAACCGCCATGGTCGTGGGGATCGTGATCGGTTCCGGTGTATTCTTCAAGGCGGACGATGTCCTCGTCGCTTCGGGCGGCCGTCTGCCCACGGCCCTGCTCGCCTGGCTCATTGGCGGGGCCATCATGGTGGTCACGGCCTACGTGTTCGCTAACATCGCCACCCGCATCGAAAAGGTCAACGGCGTGGTGGATTATTTCGAAGAGGCCTATGGCCGCAAGGCCGGCTACCTTGTGGCCTGGTTCATGACATTGATCTACTACCCCACTCTGGTGGCGGTGCTGGCATGGGTTTCCGCGAATTACACAGCGGTGCTGTTCGGACTCGACCAGGGGGTCTGGACGATTGCTGCGGTGTATTTGGTGGGCTTTTTCCTGTTGAATTGCTATTCGCCGGTGCTGGCCGGCAAATGGCAGGTTTTGGCAACCGTCATAAAGTTGATCCCCCTGTGTCTCGTGGCCATCGTCGGCACCATCGCCGGCCTGTCGAACGGCCAGACGATCGAGAGTTTTACCCACAGTGCCCAAACCGTATCCTCCGGAGGAGGGCTGGCCGTGGCCACGCTGTCCACGGCGTTTGCCTATGAAGGCTGGATCATCGCCACGGCCATCAATGCCGAGCTGCGCGATGCCAGACGGACCCTGCCGCGCGCCCTGGTGGCCGGCACCATCTTCATCATTCTGATTTACATGCTCTACTACCTCGGGATATCCGGCGCCCTGTCCAACGACCAGGTGATTGCCGCCGGCGACGACGCCCCGGTCAAGGTTTTTTCCCTGATTTTCGGCAACATCGCCGGCACGCTGCTGACCGTCTTCGTGATCATCTCCTGCCTGGGAACCCTGAACGGCCTGATCATGGGATCGGCGCGGGGCATGTACGCCATCGCCTCTCGGAATCTGGGGCCGGCCCCCGATTTTTTCAAACGCCTCCATCCCCGCACCAACAGCACGCTGAACTCGGCCTGGCTGGGCCTGGGCATGTCTTCCCTGTGGCTGGTGGTCTGGTACGGCAATTTTGCCGGCTGGTGGGGGGGCTTCATGGATATTTCGGAGCTCCCCATTGCGTTTCTGTATGTCATCTACATCGCCATCTACGCCTGGGTCATGCGGAAATACCGGGATCTGGGGCCAGGCGCCCGTTTTGTTGCCCCCCTGCTGGCCGCGGCCGGTTCTCTCTACATCATCTGGGGCGCCGTTCAGAAAGACATGTTCGTGCCCTTCCTGGTGATCACCGCCATCATCGTGGCCGCCGGCGTGATATTGATGGAAAGCCACCGGAAGACGGCGGCACCGCCCCAGCCGACCGCCTTCAACCATTAGGCACGGAAGCCCCCGGCCAGCTGCCCGCGGCATATTCGATGTTGTGTCGACCGAACGTTTGAGAATTGGTTCAATACGTGCTAACCAGAACAGATAATCCATATTGCTAAACAATCACAGCGTGTTAAGAATGGTTCTCAGATAACTGTCTCGATTTGCGGCCAGCCGGGGTATTCGAAAGCGGAACCGGTGGTTGGAGCGAACGCACGGGAAGCGGCTGGTTAAAATATGGGTCTTTAATGCTGTATTGAGGGAGCACTGATTCCACATGAACACAATTTACCTACCGGCACGGTCGGCCGACGATTGGCGGCCATTTCTGGCGGAGCCGGACAAACAGTGGAAGACCGGCTATTCGGCCCGGACTCTGGCTTATTGCTGGCAGGAAGCGGATGGCTTTCCGGCCTGTGTGCGCCAGGCCTTCGATAACTCCGATTCGGCAACCTTCAAACATATTGAGCCTTTGCTGGCGATTCCGGAGCACAAGGTGCCGCTCCCCGGCGGCCGGGCCGCCAGCCAGAACGACATTTTTGTTCTGGCGAAGTCTGCCGATCAACTTGTCAGCATTACCGTCGAAGGCAAGGTGGATGAGCCTTTCGACAAACGGGTATCGGAATGGTTCCAGAATCCCTCCGCCGGGAAGCAGGCGCGTCTCGAATTCCTTTGCTCGGAGCTCAATCTTCCGGTCGATGACGTGATGAACACCCCCTACCAACTGCTCCACCGCACCGTATCCGCCAAACTGATGGCCCGCAAGTTCCAGGCGGGAATCGCCCTTATGCTGGTGCACTCATTCAGTCCCGAGGACCGGGGGTTCGATGAATTCGCCCGCTATGCGGCGCTGTTCGGGATCAAAGCGAAGAAGAACAACGTCCACTCGGCGGTGCAGTTCGATGGACTGGTCCTGTACCTGGGGTGGGTGCAGGGGGATAAGCATTACCTTGGCAGATGATTCGTGGTACCCTGGACGATCACGATTGACAGCAGGTTGAAGCAATGGCAGGAGGGGATATGCGACGATTTTCGATCATGGGTTTGCTGTTGCTGGCCGGCCTGATCTTCGCTGCTGCCGCCCAATCGGACGACCTTTTAACCGCCCGTGTCGTTGGTGTCACCAGCGGGGATTCGATCTCGATTCTCGAGGCTGAGAACAAGTTGGTCAAATTGCGGCTGCACGGCATCGACTGCCCCGAGGAAGGGCAGCCTTTCGGCGAAAAGGCCAAGCAGTTCACCACCGAGCAGTGTTTCGGCAAGATCATCATGTATCGGCTCGTCGGTATCGACCGGTTTGACCGGACCATTGCCACGGTTTTTCTCGAGGATGGCCGTGAATTGAATCTGGAGATCCTCAAGGCAGGGTATGCCTGGTATTTTCAGCAGTATGTGGACCGGCAGGACTACGCCGATACCGAGGCCGAAGCCCGCAAGGCGGGGATGGGGCTGTGGGGTGACAAAAACCCGAAAGCCCCCTGGGAATGGCGCCAGGAAAAGCGGAAGACCCCGGGCCCGCAGTCATGACGGCGCAGTCGTGAGCCATTGCAGGGCGGTATCGCGTTCGAAAAACGGCCGGAACCGAAAGCTCCGGACTTCCATGCCCGTTTTAAGGAACCTGGCGCCGGGCCTCTTTCTTTCGTGCTCGATATGAAGAAGGCGATCTTAATCACCATGTCCACCTTCCATTGGCATGCCCAGCCAACTTTTTGCTTCTTCAACATCCCGAAAGACCTCCATGTCAAAGGGGACGTTTTCAAGTTCATAGAAGGTTTCGAGCATCCGGCTCAATCCATAGGCCAGGGCATCTCCCGATACGATGGCGGTTTTACCGCCCTTGCGGACGACGGCCATGTTTCTGGTATGGATGGCGTCTTTTCTGAGATCTTCGGCCTTGATTTCAGAAAGATCGGCCTGCCTGAGGTCCCATAAGGTCAGGGACGTGACCCTGCCCCTGTAGTAGCTTGCGGTCCATTCCTGAAAATCAACCGGTTTCATCCTGCCGGCCGCCGTGACGATGGTCAGGTCGTTCGGCATGTCGTATGTCGTCCTAATGCTTCCCATGAATCGACGGGTTTCCTTCCTTCCGTGGACGAGCGGTTTCCGGCTGCTTCTATACCATGCGTACGCCCGAGCATCTCGGACGCGTGAAATATCCGGGTTTGGCTCGTCTGTCTTTATCGGCGAAGTTGTGCTGGTACTTGAGAGTCGATTATGGGGCCCAGGGGCCAGGGTTTCAAGGGACCAAGCTAAATAAACAAATAACACAAGCGCTTATATGGCATGCCACCATTAAGGACGCTATCCTCGGAATCGACCGCATGTTGAAAGCACCATTTTAAGCTCCCTTGCGGGGGCCATCTGAGGCCTCCCACCATGCGGACGGCGCTTGACGCTAAAAACAACCTACTGCTTTTTTATCATATCCTTTGGAATGGGCTTCATCCCTGTTGCGCGGTTGGGTGCGGCTTGCTGCGGTTGCAGGCTCCCGGTGGCCGCTGGGGCACTGGTCACCGCACCGGGTACCTTGGGTTTAGGGACGATCGGTTGCAGGGGACCGGCAAGGGTAAAGCTGACATCGTCGATCACCTGCCGGGTGTCCGAGAGTTTAACCGAGGCTTGCAGTCGCCACAGACCGGGCTTTGCAAAGGCGGCCCGGGGGATGATGATGCGGGTCTGACCATTGAGATGCTCCCGGACGGTCATGCCTTGGGGGGTGGCGGGCCATTGGCCCGGGGAGGCGGCCGGGCTCCACCACCAGGCCAGATCGACCCTGGGAACCCCCTGCCAGCCGGTGATTTCAACCTCCAAGGGCACGCTGCCGGTGAGGGTCTGGCCGGGTTTGGGCGACAGGATTTTCAAGCCGGGCTGGACGCCGGGAAGGCGCTGGGCGGCCCGGGCGACCGATCCTGCCAGGTTCGGCGGGGCGGCGGCCATTTGGAGGGCCGGTTTCTTGGCAATGGCAATGGATTGGTTGTCAAAAACAATGGGGTCTAAAGTGATATCTGACAGATCCGGGCCATGGTAGGTAATGAGCTTCATGCCGATATCGGAAAGCTGCGGCCCCGCGTAGGCGATGGGGGCCACCGTGATGTCGGGCGGATTGGCCAGTTGGAATGTCGGCGTTGACGCTGCCGGCGTGATTTCGCCCCCCTGGCAGGGTACAGCGGCCAGCAGGGTGAGCAGGGCAATGAAAATATAGCCAATGTGGCTTTTTTGCATGACAACCTCCTGTGGATGCGCGCGTCCGTTTTCTAAATCTCAAAAGTTGATAATAGTGCCGGGGGGGATATCAAGGTTAATAAAGCCATCACAGGAATTGGGGGCGGTGCCGCCCATGGAAGTGCCAATGAACATGCGTTGATTCCCCAATTCGGCCATCAAGATGACAAAACAGCAGGTTTTGCCGGTAATTGTTCCCGCCGCGGCCTTGATCGGAAAAACAACGGTGCCGCTGTAGCTGCCATTGGCAAGCGCCACATCAATAGGGGCACCCTCTTCCAGACCCCCGCTGCTGGCGCCATATCCCACCGGTTCACTGGCGGCATCCAGGAAATAGACGACCGCCGCGGCTTTGAATTTGGCATTTTCCCATGGCCCCGGCATGTTGGCGATGTCGAGCGGCACGTTGACGTTCATGAGGGTTTGATCCAGCATGATTGGGGGGGCGAATTTTTGTTGGAATTTCAGCGCTTTTTTAAAAATCATCTCGGCGCAGGACGTGCCGGGAACAAGGCCCAGCAGGAAAATGCCGGCGACAAATGCAGTGATGAATTGTCGGATTTTGGCTTGCTTGCGTAAATGTTTCATTGTCGACTCCAGTGGTTGTAGGTTTCATTCGCTTGGGCGGAATCTCCCCGAGGTCCTTTATGGGTTACGTAACGGTTGCCGACCAAAAGGTTCATCGGGGGCCGCCCGTGCCATGCTTGACACCCTGTTGTGCATGCCTACCCTATAAACGGTGCCTCGCGGCAACGCCATATCCGCAAGGCGCCGAGGTAGACATATGTGCTAATCTACCTTTCCTCCAATAAGGCGAGGCCTTTGGGCCTCGCCTTTCTGAATTCCTTTCTTATGGACATAAGTCTGACGTAACTCTGCTATCGCCTTGATTGCAAAACAGGCGGTCCCCTCCTTTGATGGCCCTGATCGGCGAATTCATTTGACAGCAACGCGCGTCGGGGCTAAAAATTTTGAGAATTTGCTAAATAGCGTCCATTCAGTTTAAAGTGTTTTTTTCGCTAAGATTGGCTTCATTTTTTAGTCCCCTTTGAGGTGGGTACCCGGAGAATTGTGGATGCATTCCTGAACTGACAGCATTGTGACATTCAACCCAGCGGAGGATCCCGATCATGACAGCAGACGTTCGACCGATGACCGAAGAGGAAAAGGCCCGTTTCAATCTCCTGGACAAGGAAAACCTCGAATTTCTGATGGATCGCTACAACCGGGTCAACCGGTGGGTGATTGCCGACATGGTGCGCCGCACGGCCTACCACCACCCCGACAAGACCGCCCTCATTTTCGGTGACCAAGAACTGACCTATGCCGAACTGGAGGCGGCCTGCAACCGCACCGCCAACGCCCTGACCGGCCTGGGGGTGCAGAAATACGACCGCGTGGCCATTCTGGCCCATAACACCCTGCACCATGTGCTCACCTGGCTGGGCTGCTGCAAGATCGGGGCGGTCTACCTGGCCATCAATTATCTTCTGCGCGGGCCGGACATCTCCTATTGCATCAACCACTCGGAGAGCAAGGTCTTCATCGTTGAAGACGCCCTCTTCGGTCTTGTCGAAGACGTGCTGGGCGAGATGCCCACCGTGCAGCACCTGGTGTGGTCCGACCAGGGGGCGGGGGAGGCGCCGGCGGATGACCGGTTTATGGCCTTCGACGCCTGGGTTGATCAGGCGCCGGACACCGAACCGGACGTTATCCTGCACATCGAAGACCCCTGCCAGATGACTTACACCAGCGGCACCGAGTCCCTTCCCAAGGGGGTCATTATCTCCAACCAGGCCTTGATCGCCCAGTACATGGGGGCCATCATCGACGGGGGCTACGAAACCGGCGACATCAACGTGAACGCCCTGCCCATCTACCACTGCGCCCAGCGCGACGTTTTCCTGAACCCCATCTTTTATGTGGGCGGCACCAACATCCTGATGGCGCCGGACATCGGCGCGATTCTGAAAACCATCGACCGCTACCGGGCCAACATGTTTTTTGCCCCGCCCACGGTCTGGATCGGCCTTTTGCGCCACCCGGATTTCGACAAATACGATCTTTCCTGCCTGACCAAGTGCTACTACGGGGCCTCCATTATGCCGGTGGAAGTGTTGAAGGAGATCATGGAACGCCTGCCCGGCTGCAAGGTCTACAACTACTACGGCCAGACCGAACTGGCCCCCTACCACACCATCCTGAAAGCCGAAGACGCCCTGACCAAGCTGGGCTCCGCCGGTATGGCCGGGCTCAATATGGAAAGCCGCCTGGAGGACGATGCCTTCAGCCCCATCGATGCGGTGAAGACACCGGGGGAGATCTGCGGCAAGGGGCCCCATGCCATGATCATGTATTTCAAGGACCCCGAAAAGACCGAAGCCGCCATGCAGGGGGGCTGGTTCCACTCCGGGGACATCGGGGAACTGGATGAGGATCGCTACATTACCGTGGTGGACCGCAAAAAAGATATGATCAAGACCGGCGGGGAGAACGTGGCCACCCGGGAGGTGGAAGAGGCCATCTATCTGGACAAGCGGGTGGAGGAAGTGGCGGTCATCGGCACGCCCCATCCCAAGTGGGTGGAGGCGGTAACGGCCGTGGTGGTGCCCCGCCAGGGCGAAACCATTACCGAAGAGGAGGTCGTCGCCCTCTGCAAGAAGGAGCTGGCCGGGTTCAAGGTGCCCAAGAGTGTCGTCATCGTCGATGCCTTGCCCAAAACCCCCACCGGCAAGATTTTGAAACGGGACATGCGGGAGACCTACCGCGACATGTTCAAGGCGTGAGATAAAGAGCGGCCCAAGCCGTTTTGCCGTCCCCCTTTAAGCTTGACGCTTTGAGCTTGGCGCTTCTTTTCTGGTGGGACAAAGGGAAAATCAAAACCTCACGTACGTCCCCTCAAGGGGGCGGCGTGAGGTTTTTTGTCTTCGGGAAGCGCCTAACCCGGATATTTCACGCGTTCGAGATGTTCATGGGTAAGGCATCAGGGGCGTCGCTGTACGCCTGTACCGCAAGCCCCTGATAACGCGGCCAATGAGCATCTCGGTCGCGCCCGTAGGGTATTTCTATGACTTTGGAAATCGGCGAAGGGTACAAAGTGCCACCTGAAAATTGTACCCCGAATAGCTTTGATACCCCTGAATAGTAGCATAAAATTTATTGTGTAGAAAATTTTCATGAAATGTTCGGGCTAGTGGCGTCCGGCATTATGGCGGCAGAGTTCGCCGGCAAAGGGGCGGAACAGATTCCAGACTTTCTCGGCCACGATGGCGTACTGTTGCAGCAGGTCGTCCCGGAAATCTTCATGGAGGCTTTCAATCCGGCGGCGGGCGTCGGCCAGGGCCGCTTGGCTCCACTGCCAGGCGGACACCACCAGGGCGTCGGCAACCGGCGGACTGGTGGCCGATTGTTTCTCCCCCGCGGGCAACTGGTCCCGGAGGCGTTCATAGATGCATTCGAGCACTGCGGCCGCCTTTTCGCATTTTAAAAGTTCCCGGGTGATGCGGTGGAAATGGTGCCCCACGATGCTGTATTTCACGGCCTGGGAGAAGCGGTCGGCATGCCGGGTGAGGTTGCGCGCCAGGAATTTCAGGTATTGCCAGCCGTAAGGGGTAAACGGCTGGCGCAGGAGGGAGCGCAGGAGGATCATGCCCTCCCGCCAGGAGGGCACCCGATCGTCCAACTCGCGCGGCCCCAGGTTGTCCAGCAGGTGGTTGCAGCGCTGGAAATAGTTGCGCAGATTGTTGCCGTAAAGGTCGGACAGCAGTCGGCGGTAGCCGGACGTGAGTTTCGCGTCGCCCATGCGGGGATGGAAATTGGTCTGGAAAACGTGCGTGTTGTTGCCCGACGCCTGTGAGCGGAGCCGGCCTTCCCCCTGGAGCCGCTGAAAAAGACGTGTACCCGGCAGGGCGGTCAGGAGTCCCACCATGGCCTGGGGGATGGCGTTGTTTTGGATGAAGGTCATCTGCCGGTCGAAGATTTCCTCCCCGTCGCTGTCGAAGCCTACGATAAACCCCCCCATGACTTCCAGTCCCGCCCGCTGGATGCGGCGGATGGCTGCGGCCAGGTCGCCCCTGAGGTTCTGGTGTTTGCCGGTTTCGGCCAGGGACCGGGGGGAAGGGGTTTCGATGCCCACGAAGACTTCGTGGAAGCCGGCGGCCACCATGGCCGTCATCAGGTCATCGTCCTCGGCCAGGTCGACACTGGCTTCGGTGTAGAACCGGAAGGGGTTGCCGCGGCGCCGCTGCCAGCGGGCCAGGGCCGGCAGGAGTTCGGTTTTGACGCGCCGCCGGTTGCCAATGAAGTTGTCGTCGACAATGAAGACCGGTCCCCGCCAGCCAAGCCGGTAGAGGGACTCCAGTTCGGCGATGGCCTGGGGCACGGCTTTGAGGCGCGGCCGGTTGCCGAAGCGTTGCCAGATATCGCAGAACTCGCAGTGAAAGGGGCAGCCCCGGGAATATTGGACGGCCATGGAAGCGTAGGCCTTGAGGTCGAGAAGATCGAAACGGGGCAGCGGGGTGTGCGCCAGATCGGGGGGCGGCGGTGGTGCATAAACCCGGCGGGCCCGGCCCCGGGCATAATCCGCCAGGAAGGTCGGCATCAGGGTTTCGACCTCACCGCAGAGCACATGATCGACGTCAACCATCTCCTCCGGGGCCGTGGAAGGATAAGGGCCGCCGGCCACCACCGGTGTGTTCAAGCGCCGGCAGCGGGCCGCAATGCGGTGCAGGGCTTTTTGCTGGATCAGCATGGCCGAGAGGAACACCAGGTCGGCCCACTCGATATCGGCGGTCCGCAAGGGCTGGAAATTCATATCGATCAGTCGCAGCTCAACATCGTCAGGCATCAATCCGGCCACCGTCAGCAGCCCCAGGGGCGGCATCGCACATTTTTTGCGTGCGAGCCGCAGGGCATAACTGAAGCTCCAATAGGTATCGGGGGGAATGGACGGGTAGACAAGAAGAATCTTACGGGGCCGTGTTGGCATGGCGACGACTCCTCGTGGTGGTGGGCGGCATCATGATCCCATGGTTACAATTTGGGTTCACTCACGGATAATATTGAGGATCGTCTCCAATTCTTCAAGGGGCTTTACATTAGTTTTACAGGGGGCAGCGGTAGCGTTTAGTATGCCTTCGGATTGGATGGGGGGCGTGACTTTCCCGGTGGGGCCGCGTTTTCTTCCGGTGGTGAAGACCGGCGGGACCAGACCTTTCCAGTCGGGTTCTTTCCCTGCGACCGCGGCGCAACACCTGGCGTCGCTTGATATCGCCGTATTTGCCGTATCGTCCGCCCATAATGGGTCCGGTTCGGGTTGGATGGACCGGTGAAACCGTTGGTCTCGATTGAAAAAAAGATAAGCATGTTTAAGGCAGTAATCCAGTAAGCCAGCGGCGGTGATTCCCGCCCTGGGGTTCCACTGGGCTTGAAAAATGATTCCTGACGTGATGAAGGTAACCCATTGGAAAGTGGGATGCAGGGTTGACCCGCAATGCGCTTCACCGCAATTGGATAAGATTGAAAGGAGCCATCATGTCGGGATCGGACAGGGAGACAGGTCAGATGGAAGAGATGCAAGATCCTCCCGAAGGCGAGGGCCGGCGAATGCTGCTGGGAGATGGCACGTTCCGGTTTGCCTGCCATCCTGGTGTGGCCTGCTTCACCCGGTGTTGCCATGACGCCGACATGTACCTGTATCCCTATGACATCATCCGCCTGAAAAATAATCTCGGCATGACTTCCGAGGCGTTCCTGATGAACCATACCACGACCGCACTGCGTGATATGCCGTATTTTCCCAACGTCATGCTGAACATGAGCGATCGCCCGGGAAAGCCTTGTGCGTTTTTGTCCGCGGCGGGGTGCGCCGTTTACGAGGACCGCCCCTATGCCTGCCGGGCCTACCCCCTGGAGCCGGCCATGTCCGGCGAAGGCGAAGGACCCATGCGGATGGACTGCTTCCTGGTGCGCCACTCGCATTGTCGTGGACACGATGAAGAACGGTCGTGGACAGGCCGCGATTGGATGGCCGATCAGCAGATGGAGGCCTACAACGACGTCAATGGGCGCTGGGCCCGTATCGCCGGCCGTTTTCGCAGCAATCCCTTCGGCCCGGCCGGCGTGGACAGCCCGGCCATGAAAATGGCCTTCATGGCCAGCTACAACATGGATACCTTCCGGCGTTTCGTTTTCGACAGCAGTTTCTTATCCCGCTATGACGTGCCGCCGGAGCGTCTCGACGCCATACGCAACAGCGAAACGGAACTTCTCCTGCTGGGATTCGACTGGATTTTCAGATTTCTTTTCGGGGAGGGGCCTTTGCGCGCGCGGTGCGATGCCTGATGGCGGAACCTTGTGGCGCGGCTCGGCTGACCGGTTGCGGACTAAGGTCGTGTCGGGGCGGTGGGCGTTGCGTTTATGCCGACCGAGGCCTGCAGCGCTTGGTTTGCTCGAATCGTATCGCCCGTGCGGGAAAAACGATAGAATCGATTCGGCTCGCTGACGATATAGATATTTCCGGCCTCATCCATGGTAATGCCCTCAGGCTGATCGACAGTTTCTTGAAGCCCGGCGGAACCTTTCTCAAGATTCAGAAAACTGATCCGCTTCCCCTCCGGGGATACTTCCGATACCCAACGCGATTCGTGACTGACCAGCAGCAGATTCCGGGTCGATGCATCGAAATGCAGGCCGGCTAAATCGGTCATGTACCATCCGCCGGGCATCAGATCCGGTTCCATTCGAATCCGGAGGGGGTGGCCCTGGTGAACCAGACCTTCGATGGCCATGAGCTGGCGGGGTCTTTTTTCGTTGACCACATAGAGACAGCGTTTTGACGCATCGTAGGCCACGCCCTCAAATCCCTTGTTGTCCTGTTTCTTCATGTCGGCCTGAAGCGCAATGATTACCGCGGAACGATCGATGACGGTCGTTTGGCCATCGATCCGGACGACATTGACGATATGGCGCTGCTCCTCGATCACGGCAAACCGCTGGCCGCCCAAATAAGAAATGCCTTCAACATCGTGGAACCCGACCAGGGGAATTTCCCGCAGGCAATGGCCGTCGAGGTCCAGCTGATAGACCCGGGAAGGTCCGTTGGTGACCGCATATAATGTTTTGCTCTGCGCACAGTAGGTAATGCCGGATAAATTGTCGCCGATCGAAGGAATTCGGCAGGTGGCGGCAAGACCATAAGCGTTCAAGTCGATTTTGTTTCCGTCATGGGACTGATTGTGCGTCAGGTAGCGAAAGTGCTGAAAAAGGCGATGGCTTCCGTTGGCGGCGAGAAAGCCAATAAGACATACCCCCAGCATCAGGAGGCCGGCGATAGTGGGCGTGACGCCGGCCGTTATACCGTGTGACCGGAGCCATCCCAACGACTCCGAGGCAAGGCCGACAGGGCCAAGGGGTGACCCTGTGAGGGAGAATCGACTGCTGGGTTCCGTCGTGGGAAGGATTGCCGGACTCATAGGGATAGCCTGCTCCATAATGCCTTGGGACGACATCATGCCCATGTTGGGCGGGGCCTTTTTCAGGCCTGGACTTCGCTTGGCACAATCGCCCCAAGGCGGTTGTTGTTTGGTAACCGGTTATCCCTTTTTTCATCGCTGCGTTAGGAAGTGATAAGCTTGGGGTTAATGTTTGGTCTGGCGCGTTTGGACGTTGGGCGGCGAAGCCAGCGCATGCCGGGACGCTGTGGCGGGTAGGGAAAGCGGGTGAGGTAGGAATGCCTACGGCTTGATCTCGATCAACTGGTGCGCCCGGTTGAAAAACTGGCGGTAGGTCAGATAGGCGGCCGTCAATCCGCTGATGGCGGCGGCGCCGATGAGCATGTACATGACGATGATCTGTACCTGTACGGCTTCCAGCACCGGTGCCCCGGCCAGGATCATGCCGGTCATGGCGCCGGGTAGGGATATCAGGCCGACGGTTTTGGTGCTGTCCACAATCGGGGTCATGGCCGCACGCATGGCGCGCTTCAACTGGCCGCTCATGGCCTGGCGCTGGGATGCACCGAGGGCCAGGGCGGCTTCGATCAGGGGTTTCTGGAGGTGAATGTCGTCCCGCAGCCGCGCCATGACCAGGCCGCAGACCACCATGCTGTTGCCCACGATCATGCCGGCGATGGGAATGATATAGCGCGGCTGGTAGGGGAAGACCTGCAGGAGAAGCAGGGCGCCGACCGTAAAGAAAGCCCCGCAGCTTACCGCTGCCGTGGCGACCACCAGACTGCGGGGCACGCCCTGGCCGCGCTGGCCAGCCGTGTAGCCGGCAATGCCGACCATTACCGCCACAACGAGCAGGATCCAGAGCGGTCCCTCGGCGGCAAAAATGAATTCGAGAACATAGCCGATGGCGATCAACTGGACAAAGGCACGGACGACCGCCGTCAGCATGTCCTTTTCCAGATCCACCTTCTGCCGTTTGGAAATCAGGGCGGCGACCACCACCAGCACGAGAGCGCCCAGGATACGCGTCAACCATGTCAGGGATCCAAACATAATCTAACCTTTCGCGTCTAAAGCCGGCCGGCCGCAAAATCGTCGATCAGCGGGTGGTGGTTGCCGGAGAGAACCTGCTGTGTCGTACCGGCTTCGGCCACTTCGCCGTCTACCAGGAGGATGATCTGATCGGCCGTGCGTTCCACCTGTTCAAAGGCGTGGGACACCCAGAGCACGGTCAGGCCCAGGGTGTCCCGCAGATGCAGTATCGAGCGTTCAATTTTGAGGGTCGCAGCCGGATCCAGGGCGCTGGTGGGTTCGTCCAGCAGCAGCACATCGGGCTGGTTGGCCAACGTCCGTGCCAGGGCCACCCGCTGGGCCTGCCCCCCGGAAAGCTGATCCACCGGTTTGTCCACCAGGGCGTCATCCAGGCTGGCCATCCCGAGCAGTTTGTCGACCTGGCCCGGGCGCATGGCCTGCCCCCGGAGCCCCGGTCCATAGCCGATATTGTCGCTGACGGTCCCCTCGAAGAGGGCGGGGGTTTGAAAGAGCATGCCGACCCGCCGGCGTAAATCGAGAACATCCATGGCAGTGATGTCGCTTCCGTCGAGATAGACACTGGCGGGCGGGGGTTCCCAAAGGCGGTTGATGCAGCGCAGCAGGGAGGACTTTCCGCTGCCGCTCGGGCCGATAATGGCCGTGATGCTGCCGGGGGGAACATGGAGGGTGATATCCCTGAGGATATCGGCACCACTGGCCAATTGAAGGTTTAGATGGCGGAGTTCGATCTTGGGGTCCACGGGGTATGCTTCTCCGGGCTGAATTAGGTCTGAATTGGATTTTGACCGCCGGGCCACGGGGGCCGGCCGGGAACGACCGGAGATACTATACCTTTGGGGGCTGGCGGCGGCAAGACGAATTGCCGCGGCTTGGCCCATACGGTGGAAGTGTTCGTTCAGGACGAAGGGGCCTGCATGGCGAGATCCTCGTCCAGTTTCCCATCGCACGCTTTGTCCGGAACCCTCTCAGGCTTCCGGACAAACAGCACGGCACCCACCACGGCGGTGAACGGTCCCACCATGATCAGCCCGAAACTGCCCACCAGGGTTTTGAGAACCTCGGCGGCCACATAAATAACGTTGAAGAGATTGGTGAGGGGCACGCCCTGGGCCTTGAAGGCCATCAGCAGGGTGATAAACCCGCCGGAATAGGCAAACAAAAGGGTGGTGGTCATGGTGCCCACCACCGCGCGGGCGACGGTCATTCCCGATGCCAGGGCTTCCATGCGGGTGATGTGGGGTTTTTTCTGCACCACTTCATACATGCTGGCGGAGACATCCATGGCCAGGTCCATGACAGCCCCCGAGGCCGCCAGAAAGACGGCGGCAATGTAGATCCGGGTCAGGTCCAGGTGATTGAAGCCCGCGTAGAGGAGGGTTTCCGCAAAAGGCATGACTGCCCCGTGCAGGTGAAGCTTGTGGGTGAATACGATGGCCAGAAGGCAACTGGTCAGTACTCCCAGGAAGGCCCCGGTAAAGGCCGCCACTCCCCGGCGGTTGAAGCCGGCCACCAGGAAAAGGATGGCGGCCGTCAGAAAGGCCACCAGCCCCAGGGTCAGCCAGATGGGATCGACACCCTTGAGCATGAGCGGCACCAGGAGTTTCCAGAGGGCGAGGGCCGTAAGCACGAAGGAGAGCAAGGCCTTCACGCCGGTCCAGCCGCCGAATCCGATGAGGAAAAGGGCAAAAAGCCCTATCAGGAGCACCACCAGACCTAGCCGGTAGTGCTCCTGGGGGTTGACGAAGGCGATGTTGCCGGCCGCATCGAGGCTCAGCACCACCAGGGCCGTATCGCCTGGGGCAAACACCTTGTCGCGATCCATCATGCCCATCAAAGGATTGTTGCCCGAAACGACCCGGCCTTCATAGGGGCCGTCCAGGAGACGCAGGGTGACGGTCTGGTCGCCGGTTTTGATGAGCCCCAGTTCCTGGACACTGCTGTTGTCCACCTCGAGCACCTCGCCACGGCAGCGGACGGCTTCGTTTGCCACCCGGTCTTCGAAACCTGTCGGGATCACCGCCATGATCAGGCAGAGAACGGTGAAAATGGCGACGACCAGGGGGTCCATATAACGCGATCGATTGTTTTGCATGGCTTTCTTTGGTTTCTTGAAATGCTTGCTTGGGTTTTTCGTTTGTTTACCGGCCGTCGATGGGCGCCGCCGGGGTACATGCAAACCGTGAGGGCACGTCAGCCATGTGCGGCTGGCGTGCCCTGTCACGTTTTCGTGGCTCCGGCGCTATTTGGCCGCAACCGATACTTGCGGCGCTGCTCCGGCATAATGGATTTTGCCGTCGATGCCCATGGCGCGCATGATTTTCAGAGCCACGTCCGTGTTGTCATAGTAGCCGTTGAAGGTCTCCGCCAGAACCCCGGCGGCGGATGTGGAAACCGGTACACCGGTGTGCTTGTAGGATGTCCAACCGAGGCCGGCCTTCTGGTTGAGCAGATGGGTCAGGGTCACTGCCAGGGGGTCGTAGCCGCCGTAAAGCAGATAGGTCTCCTGGTTCTTGGAATGGGCCTTTTCCCCGACCAGGCTGCGCATGAAGGCATCTTCCACCTGGGCGATTTCAGCGGCAGTCAACACCAGCTGGTCCGCTTTGGGGTCGCCTTTGAATTTCAGGCCAAAGTTTTCCGTGATCATCGGCTTGATGTCTTCCAACTTACAGGACCCGGCGTTTTCCTTGATATAGCCGGCGAGAATGTCATCGGTGAATTTGGTGAACGAGACTTTCTGATGGCTCAATATATCGAAGTGGGACGCGTATTTCGTGCCGGCAAAGCCCAATGTCAGCCCGCCGCATTCATGATCACCGGTGACCACGATCAGGGTCTCGTCGGCATGTTTTTGGGCGAAATCCATGGCGAGTTTAACCGACTGGTCAAAAGCCAGGGTGTTGTGGATCGAGGCTGCCGCGTCGTTGGCGTGGCAGGCCCAGTCGATCTTGCCCCCTTCCACCATCAGGAAAAACCCCTTTTTATTATCGAGCATTTCGATGGCTTTGGCCGTAAATTCCGGCAGGGTGATATCCTTGGCGGTCATGTCCATGGCGTAGGGCAGGGCTTTGCCGTCCTGCAGCCAGGCATTGTAGGCCAGCACCTTGCCGTCGGCGGGGGACAACTTCTTGAAGTCATCCTTGTTGTCGACAACCTGATAGCCGGCTTTTTTGATGGCGTCCAGGGCGTTGCCCTTGAACGTGGTGGCATTGCCCTTCTTGTTGGCGGGGTCTTTCAGGCCGCCGCCGCCAAAAAAATCGAAACCGCTTTTCGCAATGGCCAGGTCGATGTCATAGTACTGGCTCCGCTTGGGGACATGGGCATAAAAGGCGGCTGGCGTGGCGTGGTCGATGGAGACACTGGAGACGATGCCCACTTTCATGCCGTTTGCCTTGGCGATTTCGGCGATGGTCCGGACATGGCGCTGATCCGGGGTCATGCCGATCATGCCGATGTTGGTCTTGGCGCCGGCTGCCAGCGCCGTGGCCGATGCAGCCGAACCGGTGATGAAGCGGTCGGCGGCATGGGTGGTGGTGATGCCCTGGGCCTGAAACGTATCCATGGCAAGCGTCTTCTGGGTATACTGGGTGGCGGCCATGCGCTGGGGCAGCCCCATGCCGTCGCCAATAAACAGGAAGACATACTTGGCCTGGGCATCATGCCCGGCGGCGGCTGTCTGGCTGAGCGGCAGCCCGGACAGGACAAGCCCGCAGGCCAATAAAACGATCCATCCTTTTAACATCGAAGTTTTTTTGCGTAAGCACCGCAGTTTCATCAAACGCCTCCTTGTTGGGTTCATGAGGTATAGACAACTGGCCCCATAATTGAGCGCTGTCTTATTTGGAGATTGTTTGGGCCGGGTTAGTCTTTAATTAGCTTTGGCGAGATTTTATGGATTCCGTCAGGGTGATCGTGTGATTCTGCTGTTGGGCGAGCGGTTGAAACACTATTCCCAAGCCCTGGAGCGGTTTGCCGGCCATGTCGGCAATCCGATGGCGGAAATGAAAAAGGGGCCAAGCGGTCATCCGAAAAAATTTGCGTGGCGTGCCTCGATCATTTTGAAAAGGATACCGTTCCGCCACCGGTAAAGAAAAATCGTGCGGTGATCGAACTGCAGGCCCGTGCCCAAAACAGCGGCTGACCAAATCTATCGGCCTTATCGGGCCTTGACACTGCTCGCAGGGATAGGATAGAAAAAACACATAAGGCATCATGAAGGTGCCGCACACCATCATTCAATACAGAACTTAAGGCCACGAAGGCATTGACAGGAAAATGGTTCCTGCTGACTTCATGGCTTTTTTTTTGGTGCGTGACGTATTTTCGTTTCAAGAAGGTTATCGTGAAAAAACATATTTGTGTGATTGACGGTCAGGGTGGGGGCATCGGCGCGACGGTTATCAAGTATCTCAAAGCCGCATACGGCGAAGATATCGAACTCAACGCCCTGGGCACCAATGCCATTGCCGCTTCCCAGATGCTGCGGGCTGGCGCCAACCGGTGCGCGTCCGGCGAAAATGCCATTTGCTGCACGATTGCCCGCGCGGATTGCATCATCGGGCCGGTGTCCATCACGTGGGCCAACGCCATGCTGGGGGAGGTGACGCCCAAAATTGCGGAAGCCGTTACCTCCAGTCCGGCATGCAAGCTCCTGCTGCCGCTGCATCAGGAAAATACCGACATCATCGGGGTGGTGACCGAGCCCCTGCCCCACATGGTTCAACTGCTGGTGGACAAACGATTGAAGGAGGTGCTCGATCATGTGTGAAGCCAATGCCTATTTGGTCAAAGACGGAGAAGAGACGCTGCTCATGGAGGCGGTCGATATCATCGAACCTGACGAAGAAGGCGGGTATCGCCTGATGGGTATTTTTGGCGACCAGCGCGTCGTCCGCGGTAGGATCAAGCGCATGAACCTGGTGGATCACCGGATTCTGTTCGAGGAATGAGCTTTACTATCGGCGGTTTATTTTCAAGATCACCAATGTGATGTCATCATCGGATTTTCGGCCGGCGGTAAATGCTTTCAGATCGTCATAGACGGCACTGAGAATGTCATCGGCCCCTGCGGCTGCGTGCCGGCGCAAAATTTCACGGAACCGATTCTTTCCGAACATTCGGCCATCCTTGCTGGTGGCCTCCCAGATGCCGTCGGTGCCGATGGCGATGAGCTGCCCGTCCCTGAGTCCCGTCTTGCTGTTTTCCTCGAAGGCGTACGTGGCGTCGACACCCAGGGCGATGCCCGGTCCGTCCAGCTCTTCGAAGGCATCCCGGTCGGGACTGTAAAGGAGGGCGGGATCATGTCCGGCCCGGACCCAGTGGAGGGTGTCGGCCGCCGGGTCCACGGTGAGGTAGAACAGGGTCATGAATCGGCCGCTGTCCAGTACATCCTGGGCCAGCTGCACGTTCATGGCGGAAACAATTTCGGATACCGTCCCGGGCTGCGAGGCCCGTATCCGCAGGTACGAGCGGGCCGAAGACATGAGCAGGGCCGAGTCCACACCGTGCCCGGTAATGTCCCCGACCACGAGGCTGAAGGGGTTCCGGGGGTGCTCCCGGTGCCAGAAAAAATCGAAATAGTCGCCGCCGATTTCATCGCATGACACATTGCGGCCGGCCACATCGAACCCCGGTATGCGCGGGTTCTGCTGGGGGAGCAGGCTTTTCTGAACCTCCCCCGCCAGGACCAGCGCTTTTTTGTGTTCGCTCATATCCGTCACGAAGGCCATATTGCCGATGACCTTCCCTGCGTCGTCCCGCAGCCGGTTGCCATGAATCAGCACCGGCACCTGGCGTCCGTTTTTCTTCACCACAACGTTTTCAATCTTCCGGTATTCCTGCCCCATCAGCTTGTCGCGGTTGGCCCACAGGATCTGACGGTATTCCTCGGAAGTGAAATCCAGCGGTGTCCTGCCAAGGATTTCTTCCCGGGGGTAGCCCACCATCCGGCAGTAGGCCTCGTTGACATCCACGATGCGCATGCGTTCATCCATGAGCACGAAGCCTTCCCCGGCCGTCTCCACGATGCGGCGGTACTTCTCCTCGCTCTTGCGGATATCGGCATCCTTTTTAAGAATTTCGATACGGGCCTCTTCGACCTCCTGGAGAATGGTGCGATGCATGGCCGCATTGAAGTCTTTCAGATCCTCGATGCGCCTGCGATAGGCTTCAGAGCGTTTGAGTTTGTGTTGCAGATAGTCATTCTCCCGCAGGAGCTGATCCGACCCCAAGGCTTCTGGTGAGCCATGGGCAAGGTCAGCCTTATCGTCGATGCGCGCCATCTCAGGCGGAGACAGGCTCGCCTTCTGACCGACCAGCAGAGTGATCAGCGTGGCACCGTGAAACCGCGTGGGCTGGTGGCGCTCGAGGGGGGCGATCTCGCCGAAGCTGTAGAATCCGTTCAGGGGCAGTCCGGGAGGAAGAACATCCTTCAGGATCTGCAGTTCCTCCTGGGTGCGGGTTCCCAGGATTTCTTTGCGAAAAGCGCAGGAGAAGGCCATGCCAAACCGGGGCTGGAAGGGAATGCCCCGGATAAGGGATTCGGCCGTACGCCGGGTATCATCGATGATGACTTCACGGATGGCCTCGGTCAATTGCACGGTCGCACCCTGGGGGACGGATTCGGTGAAAGTGATGCTGGCATCCGGGTTGTAGACGATGGGGGCCCGCAGGTAGGCGTGGTCCCTGCCGTCTTCATAGACCGCAAGGATGAATTCCCGGGCCGGCTCGGTATGATCCCCGAGGTAATAGCGGTAAAAATCGACCGCCGCCATGTCGCCGATGCGCTGGACCGTGCGGTCGGTGGATGCGGTAACGGGCATCTTTTTGCCCACCGGTTTCCAGCTGTTGGCAATGGCAAAGGCATATTCCACCGGCCCGGCCCAGAGCAGGATCGGCAGGGCATCTTCCAGAACCTCGTTTTTGTAGAACTGCAAAATCTTCTGCTCTTCGGTCCATTGCATCCCGGCTGCCGCCCCGAAGACCGGGCATTCGATCCCCAGTTCCTGACTGAGGATTTCCATCAAGGGGTCGAAGCGTTTGTCATAGCCGTCCGGAAAGGCCAGGCCAAACTTCGGTTCCGTGGACAGTTTGCTGCGTGCCTGGGCCACGGCCGACTGGACCGCCCCTTTCGGGTCCTGGGTCAGGTTGCGGCCGACGCCGGCATGGATCTCCACGTCATCGGCATGAAACAGCATCAGGCTGATGGAATCATCGCTGAACCCCAGACGATTCGAGAAATCGCCGGCCGTTGTGCATCCCACCAGTTCGATCTCCGGGTAGTGGCGGTGGATAGCGTCCAGCATGCGCTGATGGTCGAAATTGCCCCCGGCCAGGACGACCCCGGCCTGGGGCGTCACACCGCCGAGCTGGTTTTGGCATTGCGATAAGACGGACTGGATCACCGCACGGGTTTCAATGCCTTCGGCCTGGCCTGTTGCAACGGTAATCATGGGAGTATTCCTTGATAGTCAGGAGTTTATGGCACGTGTGATTCCAATGGTGAGGCGGATGCCATCGGTGAAACGACGATTGCTCTGCGGTACCAGGTCTATCTGCATGGATCAATTTAAAGCTGGAAACGTGGCGCTACAAGTCACGCACCCCATAATTTTGTCGGTGTGCCAGAGGCCCTAAAATTATTTGCTCCGGCGGCCGTAGGGTATGCCAAGCTTTTTCATGCGGCCGCGCAGGGTGCTCGGGTGCAGCCCCAGCAGCCGGGCGGCCCCCTTTTCGCCCTCCACCTTGCCGCCGGTCTGGACCAGCGCCTTGCGGATATGGGCGGCGATCATTTCATCCAGGGGAGCGAGGGGTAAATCCGACCGGCCTCCGTTCGTCATCGGCGGTTCTCCGGCCGGGCCGGCCAGGCCCTGGAAGACCAGCACCCCGCGGTTCCGGCCGGTCTGGCTTTGAATCATGGCGCGTTCCACCACGTTTTCCAGCTCCCGGACATTGCCGGGCCAGTCATGCTGCTGCAGCCGTTCCAGTTCGCCCTGGGGAACGCTGGGCAGGCTTCCCATCTTCAGTTCCTTGGACTTCAATTCGATGAAGTGGCTTACCAGGGCCGGGATGTCGTCGATGCGCTGGCGCAGCGGCGGGATCATGATGGGAAATACGTTGAGGCGGAACCACAGATCCTCCCGGAATTTGCCGTCGCGCACCATTGCCTCCAGATTCCGGTGAGTGGCGCTGATGATGCGAACATCCACGGGGATGACGTCGGTGCCGCCCACCCGTTCGATTTCCCGCTGCTGCAGCACCCTGAGGAGCCGCACTTGCGCTGCCGGGGGCAGCTCCCCCACCTCGTCGAGGAAGATGGTCCCGGTGTGGGCGCGTTCGAAGCGGCCGCGCTTGCGGGCAATGGCGCCCGTGAAGGCGCCCTTTTCGTGTCCGAAGAGTTCGCTGTCCACCAGATTTTCCGGGATCGCGCCGCAATTGACCCGGATATAGGGGTGATCCTTTCGCGCCGAAGAGAAGTGAATGGCGTTGGCGATCACCTCCTTGCCGGTGCCGGTCTCGCCCATGAGCAGTACCGGGCTGTCCAGGGGCGCCACCTGTTGCACCATTGCCATCACGCTGCGCAGTCCGAAATCGGCGCCGATAATGGTGTCCCCGGTCATCGCCGCCATCTGTCGGCGCAAGTAGCGGTTGTCGTCGGCCAGCATATCCGTCAGCCGCAGGACCTCCCGGTGCTGCAGGATGTTGGAAAACGCGATGGCAAACGGATCGTGGAGCAGGGCAAAGAGGTCGGCATGCCTTTGCCGATACTGGTCGCGTCCCTCGGCACACAATTCCAGCACCCCGATTCGTTTGGACTCCAGCGCGATGTCCATGATCAGGTGGGACATGCCTTCGGGAAAGATTTTCGAAAAGATTCGCCGGCGGATGGGATCTTCCGCCGCGACATCGTTGATGATGCGGACCTGCGGCTCCCGGGCCCACCGTTGCTTTATCCACCCCCAGAATTCACTGGGAAACGCAATGGTTTCCGCCGGCTTGGGAAGCCGGGACAGCCAAACCGAGGCCAGCATGCGGCCCACGTTCAGCTCCGGTTCATAGAGACCGAAGAGCATGCCGGACACGGGCATGAACCGCTTCAGATAGTCCATGCACCGCGCCATGGCGGCCTCGATGTCAAGTCCGCCGGAAATCCGCAGGGTGGCCTGCCGAAAAAATTCGTTCTCGTCCACCACCATCGCCTCCTTTGACGAGTGCACGTCAACCCGAACATTTCACCCTGCGGGCACGCCCGCGATGCTCATTGGTCGCGTTATCAGGGACTTGCCAATGAACATCGCGAACACGTTCAATATCCGGGTAACCCCCCCAGTCTTCATTTTTTTACGACTGTCATATTTAAAAGAAAATTGCAATAAACTTTCAAATAAAACAGGCAAAACTGTTTTATTTGGTAGTAAGTGGATGATGATTTTATATGGCATTGATATATTTATAAAAAATTTCTGGTACGATTCTGGCTCTGTTCCATTAGAAACGAATAACCTCTTTACGGGCTCGAAAACGAGGGCATCATGGATTGGCTCGAGATCATACACCTTAGGTCCCACTCTACAAAAGAAAGAAACGAAGCCATGACGGCCTTTCAAAACCTTCTGCCACCGGAGGGGAATGCCGCGGCGGAGAACATCGTACTTTTCCAGAACCGTCACATTGGAAACGATTTGAGCATCCACATCGTCTGGCCAAGCCGTGGAACCGACGCGGCGAAAAGTCCGCTGGGCCTGCAATTGGCTGCTGCCTTTTCGGAATTCGGTCAGATCAACCATTCCGTATGGACGCTGGCCGCAAACATCCAAGCCCCAAACGGTATTGCAAACCCGGAGAAGGGGGATGGCGTGCGAACGCAATTATCGGGTGTGGATGGCCAGCTTCCCGGGGATAAGGATGACTTGTTATGAAGACCGCCCATTTCGGCAGGTCGCCAGTTGTTGCGTTGACCGCTTTGATTCTTGTGCTGGTCATGAGTGGTATAGCTCACAGCAGCCGCGCGAATGGCGCGACCCACCTGTCGTTTGCCCAGGCCTGGCATTTACTTGAAACTGAAAACGACGGAATCCTTGCGGCCCGCGCCAAAGTGCAGGAAGCCGAGCATCAACAAAAAGGGGCCCGCGCGCTTTACCTGCCCGCGGTTTCGCTTTCGGCCAACTATATCTATCTTGACGACGCGGTTCAACTCTCTCCGGATGACCTCCTTGACAGCATGGAAGCCGGCGGAGAGGCCGCACAGATCATAAGCCAGCTGGCTGCTTCCTATGGGTTGTCTTCGGCCCAACTCAACGCCGGGCTCACCACGACCATTGCCGAACGCCGCAATCTGGACAGTTCCCTTACGGCCACCTGGCCGGTTTTTACCGGGGGCCGGATAAACGCTGCCCAGGATATCGCGGCCGCCGCGGTGGGTGAGCGTCGACAGGACCTGCGCCTTGAATCCCTGAAGCAGTTCGAGCACCTGGTCCACTACTATTTCGGCGCTGTGCTGGCCGCCCGAGTGCTGGAAACCCGACAGGCGGTCGAAGCGGGTCTCAAGCACCACCGGGATCAGGCCGTTCGGCTCGAACAGCAGGGCCAGATCGCCCGGGTGGAGCGCATGCAGTCGGAGGTTTCCTTCGATAAAGCGGTTGTTGAGCGGAAAAAAGCCCAGCGTGACCTTGAAATTGCCCGCGTCGCCCTCGCCAAAATTTTGAGGTCGCCGGTGCCGGTCATGCCCACGGACAAACTGTTCCTGGCCGATTCGCTGCCGGAGCTCGAAGCGTTTGTTGGCGAAACCCTGGCCCATTATCCGGGACTGGATCTGCTCGATACCAAGAAACAACAGGCCGAGGGCGTGGTCCGGATGGAGAAAGGCAAGTTTTTCCCTACCGTCGCCCTGTTCGGCAACTACCGTGTCTATGAGGAGGACGACCTGGTGTCCGAGCTTGTGCCGGATTGGCTTGTCGGTGTGGGGGTCAGTGTACCGCTGGTGGACCGTTCCGGCCGCGGTAGTAAATTGCAGGCCGCAGAAATTGCCATAAAGCGGATCGATCACCTGCACAGGCAGGCGGAAAACGATCTCACTGTCCTGGTGGAGAAGACGTACCGCCAGGTCCTGCAGGCGCTGGAGGAGTTTGAAGGACTGCGCTCCAGCCGCCAATTGGCCGAGGAAAACATGCAGCTTCGGGGTAAGGCCTTCGGTCAGGGACTCGCCACCTCACTCGATGTGGTGGACGCGGAACTGTTTCGCGCCGGCGTCGAGACCCAGCGTGCGGCGGCGGTGTACCGTTATGTCGTCGGACTTGCCAAGTTGCTTGCGGTCGGCGACAGGCCCGAGGCTTTTTTTACCTATCAAAACGAAAAGGGAATCGAGGAGCGCTGATGCGTATTGTGCGGAGGTTCGTGATTGTCGCCCTGGTCGCTACGGCCGTTGTCTGGCTCGGCTGCACGTTCTGGTACGCCTACCAGCCGAAACCGGAGGCAATACAAGGCCAGATCGATGCTCAGGCGTACAGTGTCAGTTCGAAGGTCGCCGGCCGGATCGACCAGGTTCTGGTACGCAAAGGAGACCCGGTGAACGAGGGCGATCTCATTTTTACCCTATACAGTCCGGAGATCGATGCCAAGCTGGCACAGGCCAGGGCAGGCAAGGAGGCAGCGGAAGCGCTGGCCCAAAAGGTCGATACAGGCGCCCGCAAACAAGAAATCGCAGCGGCCCGCGACAATTGGCAGCGGGCCAAGGCCGCAGCCGATCTGATGGAAAAGACCTTCCAGCGTGTCGACAACCTTTACCGCGACGGTGTCGTGCCGGAGCAGGAACGTGATGAGGTTCATACCAAACGGCAATCGGCGCGCTATGCGAGCAGCGCCGCCTACCAAATGTACCAACTGGCCCTGGAAGGGGCCCGGGAGGAAACCAAGAAGGCGGCCCAAAGCAAGGCCCGTATGGCCGCCGGAACCGTTGCTGAAGTTGAAGTCTATGCCGCCGACACGCGCATCAAAAGTCCCCACGACGGCGAGGTGACCCAGGTGTTGTTGCGCAGCGGCGAGTTGGCCCCCCAGGGATTTCCGGTGGTCACGATCATGGATATCAACGATGCATGGGCCGTCTTCCACATCCGTGAGGATCGGCTATCCGAATTTACCAAAGGAACGGAATTTACCGCACGCATTCCGGCGCTCGGTGAAAAGCGGTATCGTTTCCGGGTCGACCACGTCGCCGTGATGGGGGATTTCGCTACCTGGCGGGCCACCACCAGCGATGCCGGTTTCGACATGCGCAGCTTCGAGATCGAGGCCCGGCCGGTGACCGCCATCGCAAACTTGCGGGCGGGCATGAGCATACTGATCGAGAACTGATGAAACCATCTTCCACCCATCTGCTGCGCCGGGAAGTCGACGACCTCGTGGGCGATCCCTGGCTGCTGTCCCTGGTGACCTGGGTGCCATTGCTCCTCGCTTTCACCATGTGGTGGATCTTTTCCCAGGGCATCGCCACCGAACTCCCCGTTGGCGTGGTCGATCTGGACAAAAGCAGGACGTCACGCGCCCTTGTCAGGCATTTCGAGGCCAGTCCGTCCCTGAAAATGGACGACACGTTTCTTGCGGTACCCCAGGCCATATCAGCCCTCAAGGCCGGTCATATCTACGGCCTGGTGATACTGCCCCGGGGACTTGAGGAACAAACCCTGCGCGGGCGACCGCCCCGGGTCACCGTTTTTTCCAACGGTCAGTTCCTGCTGACCCAAAAGGTGATCAATGCCGCCGTTCTGCAAGCCCAGGGGACCTACACCGCCACGGTGGAGACGGTGTGGAACCTGGCTTCGGTCACACCGGTGCTCGATGGGGCCCTTTCCGCCGCGCTGCCAGTCGCCAACCAAACCGTGCCCCTTTTCAACGCGGCCAAAAATTACACCCAGTTTCTCGTTTCCGCCATCCTTCCCGCCATCTGGCAGATGATGATGGGGATAGGGCCCATTCTCTCCCTGTCGGCGGTGCATCGCAAGCACACGTTGTCAGGATGGCTGGGCGGCACCCCCGTGCGCGCCTTGCTGGCCAAGATGGTGTTTTTGACCGCCCTGTTCTGGCTCCATGGCCTTTTTTCCCTCACGGTTATGTATGGCGGGCTCGGCTGGCCCATGCACGGAGACTGGTCGCTTCTCCTGGTCGCCCAGTTGATGACCGCCTGGGCCAGCACCGGCGCCGCCTGTTTGATCTTTCTCCTTACCCGGGACGCGGCCCGCAGCATCAGCATTGCCGTCGTCCTTGTGGCATCGGCGCTGGCGTTTATGGGTGTAACCTTCCCGGTCTCGGACATGCCCCTGGCGGCCAGGATCTGGCGCAGCCTCATACCGATATGCCATTACATCGAGATCCAGATCAGCCAGGCCAATTACGGTGCTCCGGTGGAAATGGCCATACCCCAGCTGGCAGCACTTGGTCTGCTGCTTCTGCCCGGCCTGGTGGCATTGGCCCTGGCACCCCGCTTTGCCGGTCCGGGCAGGGCCCGGTCAGGGGAGGCGGCGGCATGACCCTGCTGGCACTCATGCGCAATGAATGGCGTGCTGTTTGGGCCACCCCGATCATAGGGCTCACCGTCTTTGGCGGCGTCTTATTTTACTTTTTTCTCTACCCGCTTCCCTATGTCAAGCAGGTCCCGCGAGATCAGCCGGTGGTCGTCGTCAACCTCGACGGCAGCCAGCTGAGCAGGCGGCTGGAGCGCATGGTGGATGCAACGCCGCAGGTCAAGCTCGCGTGCCGCGCCCATTCTATCGAAGCGGCCCGGGACATCTTTATCCGCGAAAAGTTGGCCGGGATCCTGGTTATTCCGGAACACTTCTACAGGGATCTTCTGCTGGGCCGCCGACCCACTCTCTCTTATGCGGGCGATGCAAGCTATTTCCTGGTTTTCAGTACCGTGCTGGAAGGTTTGGCCGGGGCGGGTTCGACGCTGGCGGCGGAGGCGAAGATCAACCGCATGCTCGTGTCCGGGCAAGCCCTGCCGCTGGCGGCGGAACGGCACAGCGCCTTGGAATTGAACTTGCGTTCTGTTTTTAACCCGACGGCCGGGTATGTGAACTATGTGGCCCCGGCTATTTTTGTCGTCATCCTGCACCAGACCCTTGTTCTGGGCCTGGGGATATTGGGTGGTCTGGAGAACGAAGCGCGGCGTGACGGTGAACGGGCTTACCGTCAGGAAGCCGCCTCCCTGAAACTGCTGGTGGTGCGAACGGGTCTCTTCACGGCCATCTACTGGCCCCTCTGCATGTTCTATCTCGGCTTCGGCTTCCAGTTCTATGCGATTCCTCGACATGCCGACTTTTTGGAACTCAACATGGTCATTCTACCGTTCCTGCTGGGCGCGGCTTGCTTCGGTACCTGTTTAGGCCTGCTGCTCCCCCGCAGGGAATTGGCGGGGCCCATCGTCATGTTCAGTTCCATGCCCCTCGTCTTCGGCTCCGGCTTTATCTGGCCGCTGGAGGCGATCCCGGCGCCCATCTCCGCCATCATCCAGTATATACCCGTGATCCCCGCGATCCGAATGTTCCTCGGGCTCAATCAGATGGGCGGTGACTTCGGTATGCTCCTGCCTGTCTGGAAGCAGATGTGGCTTTGCGTGGCGCTGTACGGTGTGCTCGCCTGGGTGCTGCTGCGCATGGAAAAACAGCGATAAAACGATCGGATCATTATCACTTCGTATGTCATGCGCGGTATGGCGCGACCACTCTATGGAATGAGATCCCGAGTTGTTTCGGTTGTCCCCCCGGTAATCTTCATCGAACTGTCACCGATAAGTGGTCACGCTATTCTCAGCCAGTTCAGATCGTTGTGTGCGACGCGAATGTGTCCCCGGGGATCGATGAAACGGGTGCCGGCATCTTTGGGGAAAACAATGATATCCACCGGAGCCACGCGTTTTACACCGCGGGATTGACGCCGGATGCGGGTCTCCAGAGGAGCAAGCGCTGATCCCCAGGCGGCCAGGGCGAAATGGGTGCGCGGGAAGCGTTTCAACAGACGGCGCAATTTCTCCGCACCGACCCGGCCAGCTTCGGCCCAAAAGAGGGGACCATCGGCATCCATCTGAACGAGGTCGGGTTTGTACTTGTACCCAATCGACACTTCGACTTGCAGTCCGGGGTAGTCCGGCAGATAAAGGCCCCATAACAGCGCTTTCATCAGCACATGGCGTCGACTTTCGACGGATTTTTTAACCAGAATGAGCTTCTGCGCGTTGAGGCGGAAAGTGTACTTCCCTCTAAGATATAGATCAGCATCCATTGCCGTACCATCCGGGACAAATGATTAGAAACTATCTCAAAAAAGTTTTTTCGCCCGATATCGGCGTTGTGTCCTCGTCTCAAGTCCTCGACATACTTGAGTATGCCTGCGGGCTGATTCTCGGTCACGCCTTGATCTCGAACGAAAACCCTAATTTTGAAATGGCTTCTAATGTCGATCGCAACAGGCCGGGAATGCTGCAATAGGTTATACTTCCAGGCCGAGCAGCTTCACCCGTGGGATAAGGACATAGTAAGTCAAGGTCACCCTTATGTCACCGGGCGGAAGGCGTCGATCGTCGACAGCACGTCCGGAAAACGCAAACAATTACGAACGCATGGGACGGATACTTGAAAATGAGGGAATGCTCCGTATTCTTAACTGTTAAGGATTGCGAATTGATGACACCCCAAATCAGGAGGTCGCCATGGTCGATTTGAAAACCATCAAGCCGGAAGCGGTTCCCGCAGCGCTCGAAATGGCCAAGGGGTATCGCCTGCAAAACGAACCCGACGAGGCTGAAAGCATCTGCTTGGACATTCTGGCAGTGGACCCCGACAACCAGGACGCTTTGATCACCATGCTCTTGGCCCTGACGGACAAGTTTTCCGAAGGGGGGTTGCGGCCGAACTTCGAGAATGCCCGGGAAATCGTGGCCCGTCTCAGCTCGGCTTACTGCAAAGCCTATTACACCGGGATTATTTATGAGCGCCGGGCCAAATACCACCTCAAACTGGGCGGACCGCAATCCGGTAATATGGCGCACGCCTGGTTTACCAAAGCCATGACGGCTTACGGAGAGGCTCTGGCGGGCTGTGACCCGGACAACCAGGATGCCGTGCTGCGCTGGAACTCCTGTGCCCGCTTCATCAATGACCATCCGGATGTCAAACCGGACGATGCCGACCATTCGGAAATGCTATTAGATCCCTTTGAAACGCCCCACTGAACCTACATCAGATTATGCGTCGTGATCTTTTTACCGTTTGTTTTGGGTATCCCGGCAATGGAGCAAGGTATGCCATCGGCGGTTGCTTTTGGTAAAGATATGAATGCCTCGGCCGAAAGGGTTTGGCGGCTTATCACGGATACCCGGACATGGCCGCGGTGGGGGCCTTCCGTCAGAGCGGTCGACAGCCCGCAACGGTTTATCCATGCTGGTTTGGCCGGTCGAATTTGCACGCCGATTGGTTTATGGGTGCCTTTCACCATCGAGACCTTTAGGCCAAACCGAAATTGGGACTGGCGGGTCGGGGGCTTGGCGGCCACTGGTCACCGCGTCGAAGCTATCGAAGAAAATCGTTGCCGACTCTATTTTGACGTGCCGATCTGGGCCGCCGGGTACGGCATTGTGTGCCGGCTAGCCCTGAACCGCATCCAGCGTTTGCTTGCTTGAAGTTTACGGCACTGTCTTTAAGCGATCCGGAAGGAAACATAACGGGTGAGCCCACAACTTGAACTCTCTCGGGGCGTCTGAAATGACAAGCAATGCCGGAAAATTAAAATTGCTGGTGACCGGGGCTTCCGGATTCATTGGGTATGAAGTCGCTCGCCAGCTCTCCGTTGGGGGGTATCATCCCCGGTTGATGACCCGCCGGCGTGGCGATGATTGCGAGATTTGTCATTTCGACGCCGATTTCGTCATGGCCGATCTGAAAAAGCCCGCGAGCCTCAAATCGGCGGTCAAGAATGTTGACGGCATCATTCACCTTGGCGCCCGGGCGACCTTTGAATCCTACGCGACTTTGAAGCCTTCCATCCTGGATGGATCGGTGGCCCTTATGGCGGCGGCGATCGAAGCTGGGGTCAAGCACTTTGTCTACAGCTCGAGCCTGCTGGTATACGGGGATTCGGCTTCCCCCGTGAATGCCGACACGAAGCCCAAACCAGCCTTGGATTACGGCCGCATCAAGGTGGATACCGAACAGAAATTGTCGGCGATGGCCGCATCCGCAGGTATATCCTTTGCGGCTCTTCGATTGCCGCATGTGTATGGTATCCGCGATCTGTATTTCCGCCAGTTGCGCGCCGGCCACCTTATTCTTCCAGGTCTCGGCAAAAACATTTACACCCATCTGCATGTCGCCGATGCCGCCATGGCCATGATTGCCTGTGCCGAACAGGCCTATTCGGGCATCCTGCCCTTTGGCGATCGTCTCCCGTCAACCTGGACCGACTTCCTCCGTGTCGCCCGACCCTATTTCCCCAAGGCACGGGTCATCCGCATGCCCCAATGGCTGGCGCTATTGCTGACCGCCGTGCTGACCCCGATGCGCAGGATACGGCCCCATTCGGGTATGGAAACACCGGGTGCCGTTAAGACCTACAATTTCAATCTCGCCGTTGATCCGAAGCTCCTATGGGAAGATATTGGCCTGTCGCCGCAATATGCCACCATCTTCGAGGGTATACCCGCCGCCATGCGTCAGGAAGTGAAGGCCGTCTTTTGACAAAGGGGACCGAAAAGGGCCATCCGATTCCGGCCGTTTCCTATTCCAGGTATTGGCTATCCTCAAGCGCTGATCTTAAGTTACTGCTCCTGCCGCATGGCACCGTGATACGATCTAACCGCGGGTGATAATCTGATTAAAGCGCCAGCCATTCCTTCAGGGCAGGGATCGTGTTCTTCGGACTGATCTTGTAGCCGGTGGCAGCGATGCTGCCTTTTTCGTCGACCAGAAAGGCGGAGCGCACGATCCCCATGTAGGTCTTGCCGTACATTTTCTTCTCGGCCCATACGCCCCAGGCTTCGGCGATCCGGTGGTCCGTATCGCTGAGCAAGGGAAATCCCAGCCCGTGTTTGTCGTCGAATTTTTTTTGTTGCGCCACCTTGTCCGGGCTGATGCCGATAACGGCCACGCCGGCCTTTGTCAGTTCGGGCAGTGCGTCCCGCACCGCCTGGGCCTGGGTGGTTCACCCGGACGTGTTGGCTTTGGGGTAGAAGAAGACAAAGAGCCTGCGGCCTTTGAAATCGGCCAGACGAACGGTGGTTTCGTTTTGGTCCGGGGCGGAAAAATCCGGTGCGGTATCCCCCGTTTGTAATGTCGCCATGCTTATTCCTCCTTGATATTGGGCCTGTTTTCGACAGCGGCAGATGCCGTCTTCATTTTTAGGATTTATCCATATTTGTCAAGGGCCCCCAGGAGAGGCCGATCGCCCCGGTCGAATTGATTTCACGTGCATTCTGGCACTTCATTTTCGCACGATTGTGGAAAGAAATTCCTATCCCTGCGTCCGCCCTTTCGGCCGTCCTGGGTATCGGCGGCTTTTTTCTTATCTCCCGGCAATCGTTTGTTATGGCAGGGCGACATCTTGTGCCGTAACTGGAAAGCCTGAAAAGAAACGATGCGAAAAATGGTAAATAGTTAAATTAATCAAGGGGGATAGACGCACTCATGTCCTTTCGTCCTCAATCATTGCCATGCGTTTCAGGGGCAGACATCGAACCGTTTTAGCGGAGAGAAAAATCACCGATAATACCCGTGTTCAAATGCTTTGGAACAATCTTTGCTTTTTTTAGCCTGAAAGCGATGCCAGGGAGGAAGATCGGATTCCACCGAAACTTCCTGGCAGGGCCTGACCTGCACCGGTTTGGGGCGGCCCAAATCGCCGACGGGGTTTGAGGAGAAAGGCATGGCCAGACGGATCGGTTTCATATCAACGCGGTTTGCAGGTACCGACGGTGTCAGTCTGGAAGCCTCTAAATGGGCCCAGGTACTGGCGCTGGACGGCCACCAGTGCTTCTGGTTTGCCGGGGAACTGGATCGCAACCCGAACGACAGCTTTCTCGCCCCTGAAGCCCACTTCAAACATGGCCAGATCGCCCATATTGCCGAAAACGTCTTTGGAAGGACACGCCGCAATCCCGGCATTACCGACCTGATTCACCGCATGCGTGTTGCCCTGAAAAACCAGCTGCAAGCGTTTGTGCGGCAATTCGACATCGATCTGTTCGTGATTGAGAATGCTATGACGATTCCCATGAATATTCCCCTGGGGCTGGCGCTGGCCGAGACCATTTCCGAGACCCGAATGGCGACCATTGCCCATCATCATGATTTCTTCTGGGAGCGTAAACGCTTTGCCATCAATGCCATTGGTGAATTTCTTCCCATGGCGTTTCCGGCTGACCTGCCGGATGTGCGCCACGTGGTGATCAACTCGCTGGCCCGGCGCGACCTGGCGCATCGCCGCGGTCTTGCCGCGACCCTTGTTCCCAACGTCCTGGACTTCGACCGGCCTCCCCGCGTGGATCCGGCCGAGGTCAACCGTTTTCGGCAGGTCATCGGGTTGGCCCCGGATGACCTGATGGTGCTGCAGCCGACCCGTCTGATCAAGCGCAAGGGGATCGAACATGTGTTCGAGCTGGTCAAAGCCCTGGACAATCCGCGCTGCAAACTGGTGATTTCCCATGAAGACGGGGACGAAGGGGTGGGTTACGGGGAGTGGTTGCAGTCGGCGGCCCGCGCCAATGGCGTCGATCTTCGCCTCATCAAGGACAATGTGGTCAGCCCCTGGCGTGAAACGGCCGCAGACAAAGGTCAATTTTCCTTGTGGACGGTCTATGCCGCGGCCGACCTGGTGACCTTCTGCAGCCTGTACGAGGGCTTCGGCAATGGTCTGCTGGAAGCCATTTACCTGAAAAAACCGGTGGTCTTAAACCGCTATGACAGCTTTATCGCCGATATCGAGCCGCTGGGCTTCGAGTTCCTGACCCTGGATGGATACCTGACGCCGGACGTGGTCGCCCAGGCGCGTCGCATACTGCTGGAAGGGGAAACCAAATTCACCGGTCCCGAAAGAAATTACGCTATCGCCCGGCGCCATTTCGCCTACCCGGTTTTGCAGCGACGCCTGCAGTCTATCCTGACCGAATTCGATGCGGAAGCGGCCCCGGTTTTTCATCGGCATCGTCGCGCAGTTGCTTCTGATCCGCAGTCCCCTCATCCGGTGAAGGTGGCCGTTTGACCTATGCCGTGAATTCAAAGACCTTTTTCATTTGCCTCGATGAAGACGTTTCAGGGATCAGGGCGCGGTTGCGGTTATAGCCGTTTGACGGAGAGCATGGTGATGTCGTCGAATTGTGGTTTGCCCTTGCTGTGAAGGTCCACAGCGTCGACGATGGCGTTCAATTTGTCTTCGAGGGATGAATGCGATGAGCGCAGAATCGGGTCGAGTTGGCTTCTCGGAAAAATCTGGTTGTTCTGGTCGGGGGCTTCGATCACCCCATCCGTGCAGGCAAAGAAGAGATCTCCCGGGTTCATGTGGATGGATCGGCACGCGAAGGGGATGTCCGGAAACGACCCGGCTGCGGGCCCGGTGGGCGATAAATGCGCCCTTCGGCCTTCGGGGGTCATCAGCAACGGAGGTTCATGGCCGCAATTGACGTAATCCAGGTCACCCGTGCCGGTATCGAGAATGCCAAAGAAAAGGGTGGCGAACATGCATGCCTGTTCGTGTGTCTCCGCGATATAATTATTGGTTTCCTGGATGGTGCGCTGGAGCAGGTTTGGAACCCATTGGCGATCCTGATCCGGGAATGGCGGTTCTTCGGCCGATCGCTGCAGGCACAAGGCCCGGATCAAGCTCCGGAACAAGGCCATGAACATGGCGGCCCCGACCCCCTTGTCGCACACATCGCCGATAACAAGGGCGATTTTGCGGGTGCCATTGATTTCGAAAATATCGTAAAAGTCTCCGGCCACCTGCTTGGCCGGCCTGATGATTGCGGCCATTTGCCAGCCCTGGACGGATGGCAGGTGGGCGGGAAAAAAATCGGCCTGAATTCGTCGCCCGATCTCCAGTTCCTTTTCCACAAGATCTCTTTCCCGTTCGGCTTCCAATGACAACCGGGTGCTTTCGATGGCGCGATGGACCAGGAGTCCTACCAGGATAACCATGAGCATGCCGCCGGGCAGGACGCCATCGAGCAGCCGATGGGCGTGTAGAAATGCAAGGACGGCGCCGCCGCTGTAAGCCGCCGTAATAATGAGGACGGCGGCGCCGAATCCCATGGCCGGCAGATAGACAAAGGCGGCAATGGCGAGGCTGGCGATGACCCCTTCGAGAAGGATACGGGAAACTATCGGTAGCGGACGGAAGAAAGTGCCGCTCAGGATGGTGTGCAAGGCGTTGGCGTGCACACCGCTTAGCGGATAGTGGGTGTCCGTGGGGACCGGCCCGGCATCCGAGGCGCCGCTCAATATTTCGGATACGACCACGATTTTCCCCCCCAGTTCATTTTTCCACAGGGCCATTTCCGCCGGGTTGTCGGAAGCCTGGAGGATATCGGAAAAATTGTAATGCCGCAGGCGATCCCAATTGCCGATGAAATCGATGATCATGTTGCCGTTCTGATCCACGGGAATCCTGATGTCGCGCAACTCCTGGGATCCGGGCCGTCGGGCCGATGCCAGGCGCAGGGTGGGGCCGGGTTCCCAATAGATTCTTTCCGGGGGAACCTGCAAGTAGTCACACACCGTGCGCAGAACAATGCTGGGATAGAATTTGTTTTGGTAGCGATGCAGCAGGGGATAGCGGCGGTAGACCCCATCGGTGTCATATTGCAGGTTGAGGCTGCCCAAGCCGCGGGACACCTGGGCCAGGCGGGGGAAGGTGACAATGGCATCCACTGCCTCGGGTATGTCGTTCGGATCGGCTGCCGTGTGGATCTGCCAGCCGGTGGCCTTCAAATAGTGTCGTGCGGATGCTACCGAGGCATTGGCGGTTTTATGGAATCGCATTCGTTCCAGGAGCAGGACCAGCCCGAAATAGGTGTTCCCGGCCGCCTGGGCGGCTTCGACCAGCTCACGATCTTCAAGGGGGGAACGCTCAGAGGCAAAAACGAAATCATAGAGTTGGGCTGTGGTTCCCATGGACTTGAGGTTGACGATGGCCCGGGCATGGTGGCGCCGATCGATTCGACGGCGGTTCAGGCGTTGCAATGTGGATTGATTGATGTCGACGTGAACCACGGTATCGTCGTAGACCGGCCGGAAGGTCTGCGATGCGGCGCGGAACCGAAACAGCCTGTCGTGGATGCGGTGGTTCCACGTGTCGATGACATTGGGCAGCAGCCATTGCAGCAGGTGGACCAGCAGGAGGGCGGCACCGGCCGCGACGATACCCGCGCGCAGTCGTCGGGCCCTAGTGGTGCTCAATTGTGTAGGTCCTGCAGAAAACGTTGGTTGCGGCAATGTCTTCCGCAAGATGATCCAGCCGGCTTTCTTCGGAGGCCTTGTCTTTGTCCCCGGCACCGCGAATGGTGCCACCGATGGAAATCGGCCGTTCCGCTTTGCTGGTCAGGGGACGCTGCTTTAATTGGAGGCGCTCGATCGCCGCGAGCAGCCGCATGTAGGCGGTATCGTTTTCACTTCCCTGTTGCTGGTAGTCACGATACAGGGTCTCGATGGACCGCAGCGGTGTGGCGGAGACCAGCACATGGAAGGTTTCGGTGCCGGTCTGTTCGTCCAGTTCGAACCACTGCCCTTCTGCGGGGATCGTCATGCGGGCGCCGCCGTTGAGGGCTTTGGTCGGCAGCGATGGTGGAAAGAGCAATGTCAGCCGGCTGTCCGGTCCCTGATGAAATAAATAGAAATAACAGGGGTGGCGCGTTTTCAAGTACATTTTCAACTTGTCACCGGTGCGCAGACGGGCCTTCGGCGGAACGGTGACGGGTCGTGACCCATCGGCGTCCCTGGCCATTCCGGCCATCACCCAGCGGACGTCGATGGCCTCCGGTGAAGTCTCTTCCGCTATTGCTGTCAGCGCGGGCGTTGCCAGCAAAATAGCCATCATCCATGCCACGAATTTAGAGCGGGCGAATGTTTTCATCATGATGGTCCCTTTTGTGCCGATCAACCCTTGCGGGTCTTCATGGGCTTCGAAGAAGGGGCTTGGCGACGCCCTACCACCATATAAAGCACAGGGCTGCAGGTCAATGCAATGCATTATGACGCTGGGCCATAATGAACCTGCCAAAGCGAGTGGGAGAAATAGCGGTGGATGTTTGACCCGGCCCTGCACATGGAAAACCCGCAGCGGGGCTTAACTGAGGTCGGTGAAGCATGATCCATAATGAATTATTGTTACCAGGGAATGCGGTTCAGGGTGTTTGCCAGAACTCCCAATCGGTGTCGTTGTCGCCAGCCGTGCCGCTGAAACTGAAACCGACGGCCCGGTTCCCCGGCGGAAGCGGCCAACTCTTGTGAAACGTCCATCTGAGCCCGCCGTATACGTCGGAACCATTCTGGGACCACAGGCGGTGAGTGTCGAGGATGATCCCGTTGGCGTCGAGCATGTGGATGTTGATCCTCGCCTTGATCTGGTGAAAATGCTTGATCCGGTTCTGGCGGACCACCTGTCCTTCCACGGTCAATCGATTGTTTTCGAGACGATAGCGATAATGCAGCTCGAAATCGGGGGAATGCCAGATAACGGCATGGGGGCCGCCCTCGTTTAAGGTGAAGCGGTTTTCGGGCTTGGCTTCCCTGCCCGTGTAGGAGAACCAATTTTTGCCGCCACATGCGCTGAGGATGAGGGCACTGAGCAAGATGGCCATGAACATCGCGGCCTTTTTAGAGTTGGAATTGTCTGCCATAGTGCCTCCTGATGTGCCGAAGATATATGCCTTACGCTGGTGTATTGCCTGCTGATTTTGTTGTTTATTCGGTCCAGAAAACCTGGTCCTGTGGGCCAGGTCAGAGATCATTGGCTCCGCCGTAATCGTCGTATAGGAATTCAGGCGTCAGAATCCAGAAGTCAGAATAAAGTCATCGCCCTCGGCTCATTTGTTATTTTTCCAAAAGACGGAGCGAAGCGACATCAAAATCCTTCTGGCTCCTGAATTCTGTCTCCTGACGCCTATTGTTTCTCGCTATTGGAGCACCCCCCCTTCCAGGGGGAACCCAAAGCCGGGTCGTTCGGGCCCGGATATATACCCGTTTGCAGGGTCACAAACTTAATGTAGTTCTCGGAATGGGTTTTTCAATCGATAAAAAATGGTGCGCTTTTTGGGGGGTATACCCCCTCATAGGTGCCGAGTTCATGTTGGCGGCCATCGCCGCCAGTGCCTGGTTGCCTGGTCTCCGATCGGTATTATCCTCATTCATAGAGTCTCCACCCTATTAAAGACGAGGTGACGCCATGGATCGTAAACACGTGATGAAAATGTTCAATAAGAAAACACGGATTGGCGCCCTGGCCACGGCCAATAAAAAAGGCGATGTCAATGCGGCCGTTTTCGGATCGCCGCGCATGATCGACGAAGATACGGTCATCATGGCCGTTGGTGACAACCGATCGTTCCAGTACCTTCAGGAAAACCCCAAAGCCAGTTTCATCGTGATTGAACCCGGGGAATCCCCCACGGATTGGAAGGGCGTGCGGCTGTATCTCGAACTGGATGCCTTCGAGCGCTATGGCGAATTGCTGGATTCTTTCCGGGAGAACATCCGCAAGGTGGCCGGCAATCGATCCGCCAACGCCATCGTTGCGGCCATCCGTTTTAAAGTGACCGATGTGAGGCCGCTGATCGCGCCGCCGGACGCGACCTGAGCTTTTCGAATCCGAAAAAAAGAAGGGTTTTGGGGCCGCGCTTTACAGCGGTTTTTGCCATGACCAATATCGCCGGGAAAAAACGCGTTTCGGTTGAACGCGATAAAGTCCGCCGGACCACCCACTGGGATTTGGACTACCTGCCATCCCGCGAAGTAGAAGATCTCTACGCCGCGCCGCATGCCCATAAGCACCCCGAACGGCCGCCCCGGCGTACCCGGCCGCGGATGACCAACCGGCAGTTGGGTCTCCTCTGTATGGCTGCGGGTCTTGGATTGCTGGGATTGGCCGTTTTGGCAGCCCGGCTGCTGGCGTGATCTGCAGCATGGGGGACCGATCTGACCATGCCGTGGGAAAAAGTGCCCGAGAGGTTGACTTTTGGAATGGATTGCAGGAGAGTAACCGAAACCATACGCGCGACCCTAAACAATTTGAAAGCTGAAACCATGCCAACGGGCTGCCGGACCACACTCAAACCTGACACGATGACCAAGCGGGGCACCAAACGGATGACCCGCCCGGGAAAAGGTCGGTTCGGAAAACGGCATTAGCGACAGCACACAGCGCAGATCAAAGCCTCTCTGAACCAGCAACGGGTTCGCGGAGGCTTTTTTTTTGAGATCGCTTCTATGGGGTGTGCCATGAACGATACAATGAACAAGGAGCAAAGGTGATGACACGTGTCGGCTTTATCGGATGGCGGGGGATGGTCGGCTCGGTCCTTATGGACCGGATGCTGGCAGAAAACGATTTTAACGGCTTCGATCCGCTTTTCTTTTCAACCTCCCAGGTCGGGCAGGCGGGGCCGGCGGTGGGCTTCGATGTCCCCCTGGTGGAAGACGCCTACAACCTGGAGCGCCTGACCGGAATGGACATTATCGTGTCCTGCCAGGGCGGCAGTTATACGGAAAAGGTGTATCCCCAGCTGCGCCAGAACGGCTGGCAGGGCTTCTGGGTCGATGCGGCCTCGACCCTGCGGATGGACCCGGCCGGCGTGATCATCCTCGATCCGGTCAACCGGCAGGTGATCGACAAGGCCCTGGCCGGGGGCATCAAAGCATTTGTCGGCGGTAACTGCACCGTTTCCCTCATGCTCATGGCCCTGGGGGGAATTTTCGAAAAGGACCTGGTGGAATGGATGACATCGATGACCTACCAGGCGGCTTCCGGCGCCGGGGCTCAAAATATGCGGGAACTCGTGGCCCAGATGCGGCATATCGGTTCGGATGCCGCCGCGCTGCTGGACGATCCGGCCACGGCCATCAAAGCGCTGGACCAGCAGGTCACGCACACGATCCGCAGCGATGCCTTCCCGACGGCAAAATTCGGGGCCCCGCTGGCGGCCAGTTTGATTCCCTGGATTGACCGGCCCATGGAAAGCGGTCAGACCAAGGAGGAATGGAAAGGCTATGCCGAAACCAATAAAATCCTGGGGCGTGAGGCCAATCCGATTCCCATTGACGGCCAGTGCGTGCGCATTGGATCCATGCGCTGCCACAGTCAGGCGTTTACCATCAAACTGACCCGTGACCTGCCGCTGGATGAGATCGAGGCCTTGATTGCCGACCACAATGAATGGGTGTCGGTGGTGCCGAATGAGAAGGACATTACCCTGCAGGCGCTGACCCCGGCCAAGGTGACGGGCACCCTGTCCGTGCCGGTGGGCCGTCTTCGCAAACTGAACATGGGGCCGGAATACCTGACCGCTTTCTCGGTGGGCGACCAGCTCCTTTGGGGGGCGGCCGAACCCCTGCGGCGGATGCTGCGCATTCTTCTGGAGGAAAAGGCCTGAGGGCTAAAGGCAAACCGAGTGCCCTGACCGGATGAGAAAAGGCGCCGCATGACCGCATGCGGCGCCTTTTTCTCGTTAGATGGGCAAATAAATTTGGCCCGTATCAATCGGTCATGCGGATGATCGTGCGGCCTCTGTGCTTTCTCTGGATCATCATGTCGATGCGCTGGTCCAGTTCATCAAAGGACGCCTCGGTGGCCAGGGTATCCAGCCCGTCGACCTTCCAGTCCGAGGCAATTTTCTGCCAGACGTCCTGCCGCAGCGGCATGGGGCAGTTCTGGGAATCGATGCCGATGAGGGTCACCCCCCGCAGAATAAAGGGGTAGACATTGAGCGGCAGGTCCGGGGAGGCCACGTTGCCGCAGCAGGTGACCGTCCCATAAGGCTGCATGGATTTAATGGCGGTGGCCAGGATATCGCCGCCCACGGCATCGATGACACCTGCCCAGAGGCCCTTCAGCATGGGGCGGCTGCTGGTGTCGCTGGCATCTTCGATGCTGATCACCGCCTGGGCGCCGATGGCCGTCAGGTAGTCGGTGGCATCCGTCTTCCCGTTGACGGCCGTCACGGCATACCCGCTCTTGGCCAGAATCGCCACGGCCATGCTGCCGACGCCGCCGGTGGCGCCCGATACCAGGATATCACCGTCCCCCGGCCGGACGCCGTTGGCGATCATTTGATGCACGGAAAGCGCCGCCGTGAATCCGGCGGTGCCGTAGATCATGGCCTCGCGCAGGGTCAGCCCCGGGGGCAGCGGCACCACCCAGTCAGCCGGCACCCGGATATACTGCCCAAACCCTCCGGCGGTGTTCATCCCCAAGTCATAGGAGGTGACGATGACCTCGTCCCCCGGCTTGAAGCGGGCATCCGTGCTGGCGGACACGATGCCGGCGGCGTCGATGCCCGGGGTGTGGGGATAGCTGCGTGTGACGCCGCGATTCCCTGTGGCGGACAATACGTCTTTGTAGTTGAGGGACGAATAGTTCACCTGCACGACCACGTCCCCCGCGGGCAGGTCGTCGATGGTCTTGGTTTCGACGGTCCTCAGGAATTGTTTGTCGTCGCTTTCCGTGACGACCAGCGCTTTGAATTCATTCGGTAGTGTCATGGGTTGCTCCCTTGGCTTGAATTGACGGTTGGGGTGGCTTGTTTATGCGGGCTTGCATTGCCCAGTTCGTCCAGATAGGCGATCAGGCTGTTGATTCTGGCATCGAGCCCTTCAAATGATTTGTCCAATCCGAACATCACCGAGGCGCCCAGCATGCCGGCAAAGAGCATTTCGGCAACATTCGCCGTGTTCACTTCCGGGCCGATTTCACCGGCGCTCTGGGCCCTGACCAGCAACCGTTGGATTTTGTTTTTCAAACCTGAAAACCCTCGGTTGAGTTCTTGAGCGATGCCGGCGTGTTGGTCGGCCAACTCCACGGCCAGCATGATGAAGGGGCATCCCCCGGGCATATTTCCGGTGTCCTTCAGGTAGCGGTCGCGGTAATTCTGCAGGAGTCGTTTGATCCGGCCCAGCGGACTGGCGACGGCCTCGAGACCATCCAGGTTTTTCGCACGCCAGTTGCGGCGTGCCCGATCGATGACCTCGAACAATAAGGCTTCCTTGCTGGCAAAATGGTTATAGAAACCGCCTTTGGACGTGTCGCAGGCCTTCAGGATGTCGCTCATGGAGGTGCTCAGAAACCCTTTGAGCGAAAACAGCTTCAGGGATTCTTCCAGAATGTGTTCTTTGAGATTCATGGCTTCATGCCCAAAAAGGTTGTCAGACAGACCGGTCGGTCTCACCTACCACCCACAAATCAGGATGTCAACCGACCGTCTGATTTGTGGGGCAGCCAACAGGCTCAGGCAGAAACCGGGGGACGCCGATGGGCCCAGGGCCGGGCGGATTCCAACTGGGCCGCCAGTCGGAACAGGGTGGCTTCATCGCCGAAGCGGCCCATGAACTGGACCCCCACCGGGAGGTTCGCATCGTTCCAATACAAGGGGACGGACATGGCCGGCTGCCCGGAGACATTGGCAAGGGGGGCCAGATGCACATAATGCTCGGCCTTTTCAAAGCCCTGCAGGGGGTTGTCCGGGGTCGGGTCGAATTGGCCCAGGCGCGGCGGCGGCTCCGACACCACCGGGGCCATAAATACGTCATAGCGGGTGAACCACCGGGCAATGGCTCGGGAGCTGCGCTGCAGCTGCTCGAGGGCCAGGACGTAATCGGCCCCGTCGATACCTTGGGCGGTTTCGTAAAGCGCCCATGAAACTGGCTCCACCTGCCCGCGGGCGGCGCCCAGCATTTTGAGCAGCGAGGCCGTGCCGGCCGCAATAATGACCTTAACACAGGCGGAAAAGTGTTCGATGCTGACGTCGAGGGTCAGGGGCGCTTCTTCGAGAATATGACCGAGATCGCGGCACAAAGCCATGCCGGCCTGGACGGCCTTTTCGCAATCCCTATGCACCGGAAAGTCCGGGGATGTCAGGATGCCGATGCGCAGGGTGCCGGGATCGGCGCCCACCTCGCGGAGAAAGGGGCGTGCTGCCGGCGGCGCCCAATAGGGATCCCCGATATCGGGCCCGGCCGTAGCGTCCAGGAGGGCGGCGCTGTCGCGCACCGAGCGGGTGAGGGCATGCTCGGCCACCAGCCCGCCCCAGCCTTCGGAAAAGTCCGGCCCGAGCGGATTGCGCCCGCGGGTCGGCTTCAGGCCGAAGAGACCGCAGCACGATGCCGGAATACGGATCGACCCGCCGCCGTCGTTGGCATGGGCCATGGCCACCATGCCGGAGGCCACCGCTGCTGCCGCCCCGCCGCTGGAGCCGCCGGTGGAGTGCGCCGGATTCCAGGGGTTGCGGCAGGGGCCGAACAGGGTGGACTCCGTGGTCGGGAGAATACCGAATTCGGGGACGTTGGTCTTCCCTAAGATAATCAGCCCGGCACGCTTCATGCGGCGGACCAGTTCACTGTCGTGGTCGGGGACAAAGTTGCGCAGAAGGGCCGACCCCAGGGTCATGGGGACTCCGGCACACATTCCGAGAATGTCTTTCACCAAAAAGGGCACGCCGGTGAAGGGCCCTTCCGGCAGGCTCCCCCTGGCGGTCTCCCGGGCCTGGTCGAACATCTTCGTCACCACGGCGTTGAGCTTCGGATTCAGTGTTTCGATGCGTGCGATGGCGGCATCCACAAGCTCAATGGGTTGAACGTCCTTGCGGCGAATATGCGCCGCCTGGTCGGTCGCGTCCAGATCCAGCAGGTCTCCAAGATGGTGCATGGGTTTCCTTTCAGGTAGTGCTCCGGCTTTCGCCTCGCAGGAAGCGCCGCTGTCGCGATGATGACTTGAATGCATGCCCCTACAAAAGAAAACGCAAGGCCGGTTGAGCGATCGGGGGGTACACGGCCGGTCAAAAAGGGGTATAAGTGGCCGCACTGATGTCATTCGAAAGCGCAGGGATGCGTCTCTGTAGGGCCGTACGAATTAAGTTTAAAGGGGTGGGGGAAAGAGTGTCAAGCGTTATTGGGGGGATGCTTTCGTTTGCCTCTATACACGGTCGCCGGTCTACCGGCAATCGCCTTTTTCCCGGGAGAGGAGATAATAACGACAGGCGCCCAGTTCGCAGGCTTTTTCCCAGTCGGCGCAGGCATTGGCTTTATTGTTCAGGCGCAGCATATGGACGGCACCCCGCAGTTCATAGGCGGCTGTCAGATTTGGATTCAGGGCGATGGCCCGGGTACAGTCGGACACGGCAAGATGGGGCTGCCCGCTTTCGGCATAGGCAAAGCCGCGGTAGAAATAAGCCATGGCCTGTTCCGGTGTTAGGGCGATGACACGGGAGAAGTCGGTGATGGCCTTGCCATACTGATGTGAAAAAAAATAGGCGGTAGCCCGGTTGTAGCAGATGCCGGCATCCATGGGGCCAAGGGCCATGGCCATGTTGAAAATGACGATGGCCCGGCGGTAAAGGCCCTTTCGGGCATAGGCGCTTCCCAGGTTGCTGTAGGCCTGAGGAATTCGTGGATTCAAAGCGATGGCTGCCGTGCAGTCCGCGATGGCCTGGTCGAACCGACCCGTGGCCATGCAGACTCCGCTGCGGTTGATGTAGGCCATGACAAAAGTCGGTTTCAGTTCGATGGCGGCATTGAAATCCGCCATGGCACGACCGTGGTTTTTCAGGTGAAAATGGGCCGTGCCCCGGTTGTAGCGTGCCTCGGCCAGGGTGGGGGCCAGCGCAATGGCCCGTGAGAAATCGGCCAGGGCGCGGTCGTAAAGCCCCTTATTGGCGTAAGCCAAGCCTCGGTTGACAAACGCAGCGGCGAATTCAGGCTGTAACGCGATAGCCCTGCTGAAATCGGCAATGGCCAGGTCATGCTGTTTTTTGCCGTTGGTATAGGCGAGCCCCCGATTGTTGTAGGCCATGGCGTCCGTGGGGCGGTGCCGGATGGCTTCGCTGTAAGCAGCAATGGCCAAATCGTAATGACCTTTTTCGGAGTGGGCATTGCCGCGTTCGATGCAAGCCGCTGCTTTAGTTGGGTCCGGTCCCGAAAGGGCGGCACAGCCTGCCAGAAAAAGGGCCGTTGTGGCGATAAACAAAAGAATGGAAACTGGCATACATTTCATAGCGCGCCCCCGCCGGATGCTATTCAGCGGCACCCGCCTTCTTGAGCAGGCGCGTGATCGCCTCTCGACCGGTGTTGATGGAGATGAACAGCGCCGATCGACCCAGGTAATTTTTATGGTTGACGTTGGTCCCCCCTTCCACCAGCAGTTTTACCATTTCGGTATCGCCGAGGTAGACGGCGTTCATCAGGGCCGTCCAACCGTAAGGATCGGTGGCGTTGACGTCGGCCCCTTTTTCCATAAGCATCTTGGCCACTTCCTTTTGGCCCTTGATGGCGGAAAGGATCAGCGGGGTGTAACCGTTATAGGTTCTGGTATTGACAAGAGCACCCTGGTCGAGCAGGACCTTGACGCATTCCGTTTGTTCACTTTCCACGGCGCAATTCAAGGCCGAATTGCCGAGAACATCGGTGGTTTCAACACTGACGCCCTGGGACAAAAGTTCTTTGATGGTGGTCGCATCACCCATGCGGCTGGCCTCGATTATCCTGGGATTGGCATCCTGACCGGATATTTCGACCGGCGGCGGGAGTATCATGCGATCCTGTGCTTCCTGTCCAAGGGCTTGAAAGGGATTGGCCCACGCCAGCAGAATGATGAAAACCATCAGTGGCGCCAAGGCCGTCCTACGGTGTTGGGTTTTTGAAGGCGTTTTCATCATGTCCTCCTTTTCCGTATAAAGGTGACAGTTGATTTTCGAACTCGAGATGGCGCTATTCGTGGTTGGCTTCAGAAGGGAAGGGATGACACAGGGAATGGAAAGCTTTCGATGATCAAGGTGGCGCGCCTATTCCACAGGTTGAAAAAAAAAGTGGCGCTCAGGGTGGTTTGGGAATCGCGATGCGTTGCGAATATGTTCGTGAAAACGGTCATAACATGGCTGTGAACTAGCTTGAGAGTAACCATAGCCTAAGTGTTGTCAATAGGATGGAGGAGGCGCGGATGATGGCAACAAGGGGGGCGCCGGTTTTTCCGGCTCAAAAGGTTTAGGCGGCATGGCTCGGGTGCTGATAGTATATATCCGGGCCCGGAGGACCCGGCTTTGGGTTCCCCCTGGAAGGGGGGATGCTCCAATCACGAAAAACAATAGGCGTCAGAAGACAGAATTCAGGAGCCAGAAGGATTTTGATGTCGCTTCGCTCCGTCTTTTGAAAAAGATCGAATGCGCCGAAGGCGAAAACCTTATCCTGACGTCTGAATTCTGACGCCTGAATTCCTATACGACGATTACGGCGGAGCCAATTATCTCTGACCTGGCCCAGAGGACCAGGTTTTCTGGACCCAATAAATAGGTGTCGCTACGGTTGATTATATCCCTGCTGCCGGGTGATCCAGCACCTGGCGAACGCAGCGGGCCAGGTCGTTCAATTTGATGGGTTTCATCAGTATGGCCCGTATTCCCATGCCTTCGATTTCCTGCTCATCAATGCGGCTGCTGTAACCCGTGCAGGCAATGATGGGAATGTCCGCCCGCAGTTTGAGGCATTCGGCCGCAAGTTGATCACCGGTCATCTTGGGCATGGTCATGTCGGTGATGATCAGGTCGAACCGGTCCGGCGCTTCGCGGAATTGGGACAAGGCTTGGCTGCAATCCGTGGCGACTTCGACGGTGTAGCCCAGCCGTTCAAGCCCCTGGCGGCCAAGGTCGACGATGGCGGCTTCGTCGTCGATGAAGAAAATGCGTTCGGTCCCGCCGGGCGGGACGGTTGTCTCCTTTGACGGTTGGGCTTCAGCTTTAATGGTGGGCAGGTAGACGTGGAAGGTCGTCCCTTGTCCCACAACGCTTTCCACATGGATTTCGCCCCCGTAGCTCTGCACGATGCCATGGACCACGGCCAGGCCCAGCCCCGTGCCTTTGCCCTTGCCTTTGGTCGTAAAATACGGCTGATAGATTTTCACCAGAAGATCGGCGGGGATGCCGACGCCGGTATCCTGAATGCTGAGTTTGACGTAATCACCGGCCGTGAGACCCGGATAGAGGCGAATATCGTTGTCATCCAGGGCCACCTGGGACAGTGCTACGATCAGCTGCCCCCCGTTTTTCTCCATGGCCTGGGCCGCGTTGGTGCAGAGGTTCATGACGATTTGGTGGATCTGGGTGGGGTCGGCCATCACATTGTCGATCTCGGCGTCGATGTGGGAAGTCATAGCGATGGTGGCGGGCAGCGAGGATCGGAGCAGTTTGAGCGCCTCCTTGATCGGGATGGTGATCTTGAGGGGTTTAAGTTCGCGCCTGCCCTGGCGGCTGAAGGTCAGGATCTGCTGGACCAGCTCACGGGCCCGCATGCCGGCGGCATGGATCTGCTGGATATTGTGCTGCAAGTGGTCTTCCGGCTCCGTGTCCATGAGGGCCAGTTCCGCATAGCCGATGACGGCCGACAGGATATTGTTGAAGTCATGGGCGATGCCGCCGGCCAGCATGCCGATGGCCTCCATTTTTTGCATCTGCTGGATGCGGGTTTCATAATTCTGGCGTTCGTTTTCGATCGTCTTCCGGTCGCTGATGTCCAGAGACACGGAGAGCATGCACGACTCCCCGGAAATCTCGATAATGTCGGCCGAGAAGAGCATGGTCAATACCCGGCCGGACTTGGTGCGGCGATGGACTTCCACATTGCGGATCGCGCCTTTTTTTTCTAAGGCATCGTGGATGGCCTGCCGATCGTCCGAATCGACCCAAGTGCCCATCTCGAGCGATGTGCGGCCGAGGATTTCTTCCCGCCCATACCCCATGTCATCCACAAAAGTTTGGTTGACTTCCATGTAGCGACCGGTTTCCAGCGAACTGAGAACGACCCATACCGGGCTGTTGTCAAAGGCTTTGAAGTATTTTTCCTCCGATAGTTTGAGGGCCTCTTCGGCCCGTTTGCGGTCGGTAATGTCCTCGACGATGCCTTCCATGATGGGCTCGCCGGTTTCGGGATTATCGATGAAATGGGCATTGATGCTGACATCGATGATCTGGCCGTCCCGGCGCCGGTACCGGGTGAGAAAACCGGAAAGGCGGCCTTTGGCCTGCAACGCTGCGAGCAGTTTGTCGCGGTCACCGGGCTGGACGTAAAGTTGATGGGCAACGTCGGTCAATTCCGCTACCAGTGCTTCTGGGGAGGGATAGCCGTACATGTTGGCCAAAGCGGGGTTGGCCGTTAGCATGCGGCCGTGGAGATCGGTCTGAAAAATGCCCTGGGGGGAGTGGTCGAAGATGCTGCGGAACTTGTGCTCCGAGCGTTCAAGCTCATCCTGGTGTTTCTGGTCCGTTATCCAGGCATCGATCAGCCTGACCGCCATCTTGGCCAGCGGCCGGGATTGCTCCAGTTTGCCGGTGATGCCGAAGGCCCCGACCCGCTGGCCGTCGATGATAATGGCGCAGCTGTAGCCCTCACGGACCAGGGGGTTGCGGGCGGCTTCTTCGGGGGTCACCGCGTATTCATCCACCTGGCCCTGCATAATTTTCCGGGCGCCGGCGTGCAGGTCCCCGATGCGGGATTTGTCCGTGGCACGCACGATATAGCCCTGATCATTGTAGATCAGGACCGGAAATCCGGTCTCGGTCCAGATGGCCGCCATAAAATGTTCGGCCATGGCCCATAATTTTTTGGCTGGTAGCATCGGGTCAACGCTCTTGGATGAACGGACTGGTTCGGTATCGGTTTGCCGGTACGCTAAAATGACACCGCCATATCGCCCCGCTGTAACCATCGAGCACAGCGCATGACCCTGCCGGAATCGGGATTGACGTCAGGTGCGGGAAGGATATGCGTCCATTTATAGTCCGAACGGACGCCAGAATGCAAGCCGTCGGTTGCATGGCCGGCGGGACTGCCATGACGGTGTTGCCATTTCTGGCGCCAACCGGATCGAAGCGACATCAAAATCCTTCTGGCTCCTGAATTCTGTCTTCTGACGCCTATTGTTTCTCGTGATTGCAGCATCCCCCCTTCCAGGGGGAACCCAAAGCCGGGGCCTCCGGGCCCGGATATATACATATGTGAGTACTTGACAAGTTAACCCTTTAAAAATTATAGCATTTCAATAGACGGGTGTTTCCTGATTGATTTAATCGAGAATAAGCGCTTGCGGTGGTATCCGTCGCGCTAACCCATCACCACGACAACCGCTCCCGGAGGTGGCCGCCGGTTTTCCCTCACCCGCCAATGGCGAGCGTGCCGTCATAAATGCGACCCTTAAAAGGGGATGTCTATGACGCCAAAACCCACCTACGAGGAGTTGGAAAGCCGTATCGTCCAACTGGAACGCCGGCAGGCCGCGCATAAAGCCCAAACCGGCACTGCCGCGGCTGATTCCGACGCCTGTGTGGCCGCCTTTATTTCGAGTCCGGACAATCTTGTGATATCCCGGCTGACGGACGGCATGATCTTGGATGTCAACGATACCTTTTTACAAACCTCCGGGTACACCCGGGAAGAGGCTGTCGGCCGGACGGTTCTCGATCTCGGTTTCTGGAGCGATCTCGACGATCGCCGGCAGTATGTCCAACTGTTGCGGGAATGCGGCGAAGTCCGCTGTTTTGCGACCCATTTCACCATGAAAGACGGGCGGACCCTGCCCTTTGAAATTTCCGGGAGGACGGCCGACATCGGCGGGGAATCCTGTGTTGTAAGCATATCCCGGGATGTTTCCGAAGTTCGACAGCAGGAGCTGGCCCTTCGCGAACAGGTGGGCAAGCTGGACAGCATTTTTCGGGCCGCCCCCACCGGGATCGGCATGGTACGCGAAAGGGTGATCGCTGCGGCCAACGATCGTTTGTGCGAGATGCTGGGCTATTCCCGCGACGAATTGATGCACCGGAACGCCCGTATGCTTTACCCCACCCGGGAAGATTTCGAGTGGGTGGGGACGGAAAAATACGAACAGATTTCGCGCCGGGGGACCGGAACCGTGGAAACCCGCTGGGTGCGCAAGGACGGTCGGGTCATCGATGTCCTCCTGAGTTCCACCCCCATCGATCTGGCGGACCTGGATGTCGGGGTCACCTTCACGGCTCTCGATATCACCGAGCGCAAGGCCGCCCAGCGGACCCTCGAGCTGCAGAAGTCCTATCTCACCACCCTGCACGAAACCGCCCTGGGGCTGGTCAGCCACCTGGAGTTGGATGTTACCCTGGAGGCCATCGTCAAGAATGCGGTGGAATTGACCCACACCGATCAGGGGATTGCCTATATTTACGACGCCGATACCGAGGAGTTGGTGGTCCGGGCAGCCGTTGGCAGCAAAACCCAGGTGTATCGCGGCTTTCGCCTGAAACCCGGCGAGGGCATGGGCGGCAGGGTCTGGCAGACAGGGCAGACACTTGTGATTGATGACTACCGTTCCTGGCCCCATCGGGCGACCACTCCGCTTTTCGACGATATCCGGGCCCTGGTAGGTGTACCCATCGTATCCGGCCACCGGACTTTGGGTGTTATCGGACTGTTGTTCTATGAACCGGGGAAACAATTCCATCCCGAGGAAGTGGAGATTTTGGGCCGGTTTGCCGATTTGGCCGCCATTGCTCTGGAAAACGCCCGGCTGTACGCCCGTGCTCAGGCCGAGTTGAAAGACAAACGCCAGATGGAGGCTGCGTTGCGCGAAAGCGAGCAGCGCTACCGCAGCGTGTTCGAAAACACCGGCACGGGAACCGTGCTCAGTGAAGAAGACACCACGCTTTCCATGGTCAACCAGGGGTTTGCCGATCTTGTCGACTACCGCCGCGAAGAGATCGAGGGGCGCATGAAGTGGACCGAAATGGTAGACCCGGCCGACCATAAACGCATGCTGGCGATCCACTACCTGCGCCGCAGGGATCCGGCCGCGGCCCCCAAAACTTTCGAATGCGGGCTCATTGATCGGCAGGGGCGCCGCAAAGAGGTCCTCCTGAAGGTGGACCTGATTCCCGGTACCACCACCAGCGTCGGCTCTTTTACTGAAATCACCCGGATTAAAACGGCGGAACGGTCCCTGCGCAAATACGAACAGATGGTGACCTCCAGCAGCGACTATATGGCGCTGGTGGACCGGAATTATAATTTCCAGGTGGTCAATGCGCCCTATGGCAAGGCCGTGGGGTGCCAACCGGAAGACATGGTGGGGCGCAAGGTGGCGGGAATTTTTGGAGCAGCGCTTTTCGAACGCCACCAGAAGCCCAAAATCGACCAATGCCTGGAAGGGGAAGAATTCCGTTTCAAGGCCTGGTACGACACCCCCGGGATGGGGCGGCGCTATATCGACACGTTTTACTACCCCAGCCGGGAGGATGATGGGGCCATCTCCGGGGTGGTGATCGTGGGCCGGGACATCACCGACCTGCGCCGGCTGGAGGGGCAGCTGCTCCAGGCCCAGAAGATGGAAGCCATTGGAACCCTGGCCGGCGGGGTGGCCCACGATTTCAACAATCTGCTCATGGGCATCCAGGGCCGCACTTCCCTGATGTTGAGCGAGGTCAACCATGGGCACCCCTTCCGGGAACACCTGGAGGGCATCGAATCCTATGTCAAAAGCGCGGTGGACTTGACCCGCCAGATTCTCGGCTTTGCCCGGGGCGGCAAATATGAAGTCAAACCCACGGACCTCAACGACCTCATCAAAACACAAAACCGCATGTTCAGCCGGACCCGCAAAGAGATCACGATTCGCGGTAAATACGCCAGGGATCTCTGGACCGTAGAGGTGGACCGGGGGCAGATTCGACAGGTGCTGCTGAACCTCTACGTCAACGCCTGGCAGGCCATGCCGGGCGGCGGTGATTTGCTGATATCCACCGAGAATGTGCATCTTTCAGACAGCGATACCGAACAGCTGTCCTTGGCGCCCGGGCGCTATGTGCGCGTGATGGTGACGGATACCGGGATCGGTATGGACCGGTCGACCATGGAGCGCATTTTCGAACCCTTTTTCACCACCCGGGAAATGGGCCGGGGAACAGGCCTGGGACTGGCCTCGGCCTATGGCATCATCAAGAATCACGGGGGACTGATCAACGTCTACAGTGAAAAAGGCGAAGGCAGCTCGTTCAGCCTGTATCTGCCGGCCTCGACCAAGGTGGTGATCAAAGAAGCGGCGCCGGACATTCAGATGAAGAAGGGGCAGGGCACCCTCCTGCTGGTGGATGACGAGCAGTTGATATTGGATGTGGGTACCGCCATGCTGCAAAAACTCGGCTATACCGTTCATGTCGCCGGCAACGGGGAAGACGCCCTGCAATTTTTTCAACAAGCGGGTGAATCCATTGACCTGGTGATTCTGGACATGGTCATGCCCGGGATGGGCGGTGGTGAGGTCTTTGACCAGCTCAAGGAGCTGGATCCCGGTGTCAACGTGATGCTTTCCAGCGGTTACAGCATTGACGGCAAGGCCTCCGAGATCATCGATCGCGGTTGTGTGGGGTTTATCCAGAAGCCCTTCAACCTGGCCCAGCTGTCTGAAAAGGTGAAATCAGTTTTGGCCTCTTGAGGCCACCCCTTTTGCGGGCGGCGGCTCATCCGTTCTGAAGGCACGCCGTCAGATAGTCCAGGCCGGCTTGCACCGCATCAAGCGGGGTGCCGGTACGAAGCTCCAGCACGATCGGGACACCACTGTTCAGGTGGGGGGCCAGCATCTTGAAGTCGATCCGGCCACGCCCCGGCGGTAGATGATCTTCCAGTCCGTCGGCATCGTGCAGGTGGATGCCGACCAGGCGATCCGACAGGTTTTTCAGCAAATCTCCCTCGGCCACCAATCCTAATTGTTCGTTGGCGTGGGCGTGCCCCGTATCGTGCCAGTAGCCCAGGGGCGCCCCATCGAATTTCTGCAGCAAAAACTGAAAATCGTCCGGGCCCGGTAACTCGTGGTAATGGTAGCGGTTCTCCAAGCCCAGGCGCACATGGCGCCCATCGGCCGCCCGGACCAGTTTCTCCAGGCTGAAGCAAAGGGCATCCAGATGAGCCGGTTTGTGCCGGTCACGTTCGGCGACCTTTTCCTGCAGCCATTGCCGCTGGGCTTCCGAAAGGCATCCTTCCTTCTGAAAACGGTCATAGAGCAGCCGGGTCTCGGCCGGCATGGCCACACTGCCGCAGTGCAGGACCACGGCCCCGGCTTCCAGGTCGTGGGCCTGGTCGATGGTCTGGAGGGTACGTTTGACGGCTTCCTCCCGCTCTTCCCGCCGGATATCTGACAGGGAAAAGAGGTCGCCGCCGCCTCCGGTTTTCAGGTGATCCAGCGGCAGGGGGAAAAAATTATGGACACTGGTCACCCGGATCCCCATTCGCCGCAGGGATGAACGAAGAACAGGCACCACCGGGGCGGGAATGCGGTATTCCAGTTCGACGCCGTCAACCGGGAGGTCGGCCAGGGCCGCGATGAGATGGGTCACGTCACTGTTCTGTCCGATCGGGTAAAACGAGGTCGAGAGAGAGGGGGTGAGTGCTTGTTCCAATGTTGTTGTCTCCGGTTTGACATCTGCTGGATTTCAGCCCGCGGTTTGGGCTTGCTTCTGGTAAAGGGGGGATATCTCCCGCAGGGTTTGGACCACCTTCTGCAGGGATGCCAGAAAATAGTCGATATCCGCTTCGGTGTTGTCCATCCCGAGGGTGATCACCAGGGTCCCCTGGGCATCGGCATGGGTCCGGCCGATGGACAGCAGCACGTGGGAGGCCCTGAGGGAGCCGGTGGCACAGGCCGAGCGGGTGGCCACGGCGATGTTGTCGTCATCGAGCATGAGCATGACGCTTTCCCCCTCGATGTACTGCACCGACACCGAGACCAGGTTGGGCAGACTGGCCTCGGCAGGGGTGTTGATAATCGTCTCATCCACATAGCGCGGCAGATCGGACAGTAGTTTATGCTTAAGCTTTTCAAGGTGGGCCAGGCGTGCGGGCATATCCTGCCGGGCCATCTCCGCGGCAACTCCCATGCCGATGATACCGATCAGGTTCTCAGCCCCGGCGCGTTTGTTATGCTCCTGGACACCGCCCTCCAGCAGGGGCCAGATCAGGGTACCGCGCCGCACATAGAGGCCGCCCACCCCGGTGGGGCCGTAGAAGGTGTTGGACCCGAAGCTCATCAGGTCGACCCCCAGTTTCTGGACGTCCACGGGCACGACCCCTACCGAATCCACGGCGTCCGTGTGAAAAAGGATCTTCCGCTCCCGGGTGATCTTGGCGATGGCCTCGATGGGCTGGATGGTGCCGGTCTCGTTGTTGCTGTGCATGATGGACACCAGGATGGTCTTGTCCGTGATGGCGTCCGCCACGGCGGCGGGATCCACCCGGCCGTCGGCGTCTACGTCCAGGGAGGTCACCCTGAAGCCCTGTCCCTTGAGGCGCTTGAGGCTGCGGATGACCGCGTTGTGCTCCACGTTGGAGGTGATGATGTGATTGCCTTTCTTGGCGTTGGCCAGGGCCACGCCCTTGATGGCATGGTTCACGGATTCGGTGCCGCCGGAAGTGAAAATGACCTCTTTGGGGGTGGCGCTGTTGATCAGGGCCGCCACGGCCTGGCGGGCCTGATCAAGCTGTTCGGCCGCGGTTTCTCCGGCGCTGTGCTGGCTGGCAGGATTGTGATAGTCGGCATTGATCGCATCGATCATGGCCGTCTTGACCTCGGGCAGCAGCGGGTTGGACGAGATATGGTCGAGATTGATGATTCCCATGGATATTACCTCTGAATGATAGGGTGATCAGCTTATAGCAGCCATCTCAAAATTAGGGTTTTCGTTCGAGATCAAGGCGTGGCCGAGAGTTAGCCCGCAGGCATACTGTAGTATGTCGAGGACTTGAGACGAGGGCACAACGCCGATATCGGGAGAAAAAACTTTTTTTGAGATAGCTTCTAATGTTCTTCCTCCAGATCGGACTGACAGGCCTCGCAGAAGGTGATGCCCTCCTGGACCTCCACGTCGCAGTAGGGGCAGTAACACTTTCCTCCCTCCTCGTGGACATGGACCTCCTTGTGGCCTTCTTCGGGGCGGGTGATGCCGGCAGCGCCGTCTTCATAGTTTTTGATGGCCATCTGAAGGGCATCCGCACCCAGGTTGGAGCAGTGCAGTTTGTTCTTGGGAAGGCCTTCCAGGGCGTCCGCCACATCCTTGTTGGTAATGGCTTTGGCCTCGTCAATGGTTTTACCTATGGCGATTTCCGTCAGCATGCTGGACACGGCGATGGCCGAGCCGCACCCGAAGGTCTGAAATTTAATATCCTCAATACGGTCATCCGTGACTTTGAGATAGATGGTCATGATATCCCCGCACAGCGGATTGCCGACTTCGCCGACACCGTTGGCATCCTCGATGACACCGACGTTCCGTGGATTGCGAAAGTGATCCATGACGGTTTTGCTGTAGAGCATCTATAGTCCCTCCTTATGAAGTGTCGTCGTGTGCTGTCCAATTCATAACCATAATCATCGTTGGCCATATTGAAAGGTATCGTTCCCCGGATGTCGATTTTTGGCACAGTCTTGATAATTCGGTGGCTTCCAAAGCCAAGAGGGTCTTGTTGTGGAGGCCCTTGAGAGCCCTTTGTGAATTCGCAACTGCCAGGGTTGACCGTATCGGACGGGTGCTCCGGGATTCCAATATGCCCGGCATGGGGCAATTGTCTCTAACAACTGATGGCCCGGGGATTTTTTCCAAACCCTTCCACCTGCCGGATATGCTCCAAATGGTTCGGGAAGTCCTTGATCAAACCGAATGAATTCGGTAGGCTGCGCGTGCAGATCAACTTTTCGGTTTCATCATTGTTTTTCGTTCCTCTGCCATTCCGAACCTAAAAATCTCCAATAACACGGCGCGGCTCAATGACGCCGGTGGATGACGGAAGCAATCCCGGGAGGTGGCATGTCCGCAAAAGAAAATGACCTGCAGGCGCAGCTCCTTGCGTGCCAGGAAGCCCTGCGGGTGGAGACGGCACGGCGCCTGTCCGCTGAAACGATCCTGCAAAAGGCCCGTGCCAATTTCAGGAAAGCCCTTCAAGCCCTTCCCGTGATCATATACGCAACGGATGACGACGGCAGCCTTATTTTTTATAACCGGGAGTTTGAAAGGGTTTCCGGGTACACGGCCGATGATTTGTCGGATTCTTCCGGATTGCTGGATCTTCTCCTGCGTGAAGACGAGGGCATATGTGTCATCAACGACGCCGCCTGCCGTAAGTGGAAGATCGAGGATAAAAACGGCCAGGGGAAAGTGGTGGTGTGGTCCGAAGAATCCGCCGTCGTTCCGCTTTCCGGATGGCGCCGTTGGAAAATCGGACTGGATATTACCGAACTCGAGGCGGCACGGGAACGGGTCAAAATTCTCCAGGGACTTCTGCCCATCTGCGCCAACTGCAAAAAGATCCGCAATGACGAGGGCGCCTGGACCCAGCTGGAGGCCTATATCAGCGAACAGTCGGAAGCCGATTTTACCCACGGCATCTGCCCCGAATGCATGGCCAAGCTGTATCCGGAAATCGATACGGAAGCGTGACAGGGGGAGCGGGCCATGAGTGTCGACATAAAGGTCTACCAGACCCAGGACTTCATTCGCAAAACCGCCAAAGGCATGATCGATCGGGATCGTTCCATTGCGGCAGTCCAGGAACTGGCGATCGCCGCCAACTATTTCAAGGGGCACAGTATTCTGCTGGATCTGCGCGATACCCAGGTCGAAGGCGACCATGGTGACGCGATGCGTGTGGCGGCGGAATTTGCCCATCATCTCAAAGCGTTTCGCAACAAAATCGCCGTGGTTATTCCCGATACGGCCGAACGCATGGCCAGGGCCGAATTCATGCGGAACTGCATGCACCTGGAAGGATTCCAATGGGAATTTTTCATGGCTTTCGAGGACGCTATCGACTGGCTGTCCGAAATTACGGAATTCTAGCGCGCAATACTGCGTAGACCTTTACCGGAGCCCGATTCGCTATGAGTTGCAGCCTGACCCTCTACAAACCGTCCGATTTCATGCGCAAAACCGCTGCCGGTGAAATGGATCTGGAGCGTTCCCTGCAAGCGGTGCATGACCTGGCCGAAGCTGCCGGTTTTCACCGGGACAGCCATATTCTGATCGATGTGCGCGAAACCCAGAGCACCATCTCCCACATCGAACAGATGAGGCTGGCCATGGAATTCGGGAACTATCGCCATCTGTTTCACAATAAAATCGCCATCCTGATTCCCCCGACCTCCGAGCGTATCGAAAAGGCCAACCTGATGCAGCGCTGCATGGAGGCGGAAGGCTTCGAGATGAAGGTGTTCCTCTCCTTCGAGCATGCCATCGATTGGTTTTCGGAGGTGACCCCGCTCGACGAAACCACTTAGGTCTGTTTTGATATCCCTCCGGGAGTACCCTGTCCCTTTTTTTATCGCCGATGCTGCGGTCGTGTTGATTTATCAGCGCCCGTGCTTATGCTGCAATTATGGGAAGGCCGGCCGCCCTCGTGGGATTAAAAATGTTACGCGGTACCCGCGGGGTGAACCGCCGGCGGATGTAAGGAGAATCGTTATGGGATGGTCATTGCGAAAACATACTATCGACCCGGTATGCGGCAAGCGCATCGATCCGGTGAAGTCCGGGATCGCCGCCGTCCATAAGGGGCGTTCGTTTTTTTTCTGTTGTTCGGAATGTTGGGCGGCTTTTCAGAGCGCGCCGTCGCAATATACCGGGGCACCCGTTACTCCGCCCAAAGGCTGGTGGGAGCGCTATGTGAAGCGGGTCGCGAAATCCACCGGAGGCAAGCCCCCCGCCTGCCACTGAACCTTGCGATATCCGGGAATCGAACTGAAGGGTGATTTGCGTTGATGTTGAATCGTCGCGAACTTCTTTGTCTGGCGGGGTCTGGTGCGATCAGCCTCATGGCCGGATGCGGTGGTGGGATTTGGCCGCATGCTTATGCTGCTGAAGACGTGATATTTCAGCCGGATGTCGAACTGGCCCTACAAGCTACCGTGGCGGAAAACGCCATCCTGCCGGGACGGCCAACCCCGGTGTGGACCTACCAAGGCCGATTGATCAAAGGGGATGCCTGGCACCTCATCGACGCTGAAGAGAGCTATCTGGGGCCCACCATCCGGGTGCGCCGCGGGCAGAAGATCCGTATCCACTTTTACAACGAACTTCCCGAAGAGAGCATCATCCACTGGCACGGTCTGCACGTGCCCGCCGACATGGACGGCCATCCCCGCGATGTCATCCCTTCCGGCCGCAAGTTTACCTATGAATTCGAGGTCTGCAACCGGGCCGGCACCTATTGGTACCATCCCCATCCCCACCAGCGCACCGGTCCCCAGGTCTATGGCGGACTGGCCGGCGTCTTCATCGTCAGTGACGATGAAGAAGAGGCGTTGCATCTTCCGACTGACGAATTCGATCTGCCCCTGGTCATCCAGGATCGCAGGTTTGCTGACAACAATGACCTGATCTACCTCACGCATCCCATGGAACGCATGACCGGTTTCCTGGGAAACCGCATTTTGGTCAATGGCCGGCCCCGTTACAGACGCGAAGTAGTATCGCGCCCCTACCGCCTGCGCATCCTGAACGGTTCCAATTCGCGCATCTACAACCTGGCCTGGTCCGACGGCCGCCCCCTGACGGTGATCGGCACGGACGGCGGCCTGCTGCCGTCCCCCCTGGTGCGGCCCAACGTGATTTTGGGACCGGCCGAGCGGGTGGAGCTGTGGGCGGATTTCAGCGGGATGGACAAGGGTGACGAGGCAACCCTGGTGAGCAGGGCCCTCGACCTAGGCCCTTTGAGCACCATGATGGGACCGGGCGGCATGCGCGGACCGAGGCGCGGCGGTCGTTTTCTTCCAAACGGGGCTCCCTTTGCCATTGCAAATTTTAAAATTGCCCATCTGGACAAGGCCGATGTCCAGCTGCCGGAACGACTGGCCGCTCCTCCGCCGGACGAGACCGAAGAGGCGGTGAACCGCCACACGCCGCGCCGTTTCCATATCGCCATGAATCACATGCGCGGCGTTATCAACAATCGGGTTTTCGAGATGACCGGCGTGGCCGAAGACGAAGTAGTTAAATTGGGCACCCAGGAGATCTGGGAGTTCATCAACCGTGGCGGCATGCCGGCCCTGCCGCACCCCATGCACGTGCACGGCCTCCAATTCCGGGTGCTGGGCCGCCTGGGAGCGCTATATGACGGCTATCTCGATAAAGGCTGGAAAGACACCGTGCTGCTGATGCCCGGTGAGCGGGTGCGTCTGATGATGCGCTTCGAGGACTACGACGGCCTGTTTCTCTACCACTGCCACAACCTGGAACACGAAGACATGGGCATGATGCGCAATTATTACGTGCGTGCGGCCTGATCCATACAGAAGATTTCAGGTCGCGCGGCCGTTTTGGTTTTTGACCAATTGATCAGACGGGTATTGGTCAAAACCCTCACCATAGATAGAATTCCACCGCCGGCGTAAACTGCGAATTTCACCTTTGATCTTCCAAACCCCTTCAACTGCATTATTCGCATTTATCTTCTCGAAGCATCATTTGACAGGTTGTGAATGTGGTTTACTCTTTTTAGTAATGTTAAAGTCGTTCTCCAAGCGTTCCGGTTGCCGAAATGCCCCGATACCTAGCCGAAAAAGGACTCCTGCATGGGAAAGCGATCGCCGACCCATAAGATGAGCACCCCCAGCAGACGAAGGGTGTTATCCTTTTTTTTAATCGTGTTGTGGAATGCTGGTTCACCCGGGGCATTTTGACCCATCGCGACGCCGTATGAATAGAAAGATGGTTAATTCTTACGCAGGTGACCCTGGGATCCAAATTCCTGACCGCAGGTAAAATCAATCCGGCTCTATAACCTAACCCTTTGATTTATACTGACTGCGATCATTTGTGATTGCCGTTCCAAACCGACGAAACAATCCTAAATGGGCTGGCATGAATCTTGATGAGTTTGTTCAGCATGAAGGCAACGGGAGGGGACATGATGGCATATCTAAAAAGATGGTTATGCTTCACTCTGTTACCGGCGCTTACGATGCTGGCCGCCGAGATGGCGGTGGCGCGCGGGCTGTATGACAAACCGCCGGAACTGGAGCGCATGATTATGGAATTGCTGCAGGACAATGAGGAACTGCAGAGCATGAAAGAGGAACTTGCCGCCCTGGAAGCAGAAATTTCCGTGGCCGGAGCACTCGATGATCCCCGTTTGGGCATCGGTGTGGCCAACCTGCCTACGGACACCTTCAGTTTCAACCAGGAGCCCATGACCCAGAAACAGCTCTTTGTCGCGCAGAAATTTCCCTGGTTCGGCAAGCTCGACCTGCGCAGCCAGAAAGCGATAGTGGCCGTGGAACGCCAGAAAGCCCTGCTCGAAGCCCGGCGTCTGGATCTCATCAAAGCTTTGGCGAGAACGTTCTACGAGTTGGGTCTGGTTCATGAGGGGTTGCGGGTCAACGCCGAACTGTCCGAGATGGTCCAAGGCATGCTGCAAGTGGCCGAGGCTGGCTATGCCTCCGGACGGAGCCTGCAGCAGGATGTGTTCCAGGGGCAGGTCGAACTGGGCAAACTCATCGATGAACAGTTGAGTCTGACCAAACAGAAGCATACGCTGGCGGCACGCATCAACGAACTGCTCAACCGGGCAGAATTTATGGAATTAGATGTGCCCCATGATCCCGTTTTTTTCGAGATCGAGCTTGACCCGGACCGCATGCGTGGTTTGGCGTTGGCGCACAATCCCATGGTGCAGGTCCGGCAGGCCGACATCGATCGGGCGACGATCGACATGGAACTGGCCCGCCAGGATTACTATCCGGATATGGATTTTCGCCTTGGTTATGGGCAGCGGGACGAAGATCGCACCGGGCGTGATCTGCCGGACTTTTTCTCCGCATCGGTTGTCGTCAACGTGCCCCTCTGGCAGAAGCAGAAGCAGGACAAAAAGTTGCTGGCCCAGCAGAACCGCCACAAATCGGCCACCAAGGCCTACGAAAATTTGCGGCATGCCCTGCCGCACCAGGTGGATGCCCTGCTCAACGAGATCAGGGCTCTCCAGGAAAATCACCGTTTGTTCAGCGGGGGGCTGTTGGAGCAGACGGCCAACTGGTCGCTTTCCGCCTTGTCCGCCTATGAGGTCGGCAAGGTTGACTTCGACACCATGATCAAAGCGCATCTGCGGACATTGCGCTTCGAACTCCAGGCCGAGCGCTACCGGTTTGAGCTCTACCAGAAACTGACCGAACTGGAGACACTGGCCGGTGTTACGATGAAAGATATCCCTGTCACTGAAAGCTCCGGTATGGATTCTTCGTTAGCTGAGAGTACAGAATCAAAAATGATATCGACACAGACCCTACAGCACCAGACCGAGGTGAATTGATGCAGCGACGTGGAATAACCATGATGATAATCGCAATCATTGCCTTCACCAGTTTTGCGGTGGGGATATTTTGGCAGCAATGGAAAGGCGACGCCGGCCGCATAAATGCAGGCCCTTCCGTTGCCGCGGCCGCGGATGAGCCACTCAAAGCCGGCATGGTCGACCCGCAGACCGGCAAGAAAATCAAATACTGGGTTGCTCCCATGGATCCGACCTACATTCGCGACGAACCCGGCCAGTCTCCCATGGGGATGGATCTCGTGCCGGTCTATGAAGACGAGGGCGGGGAGAAAGAACCGACCTCCACAATTCGTATCGATCCGGTGACGATCCAGAACATGGGTATCCGTACGGTCGCCGTCACGCGCAAACCCATCACCAAAACCATCCGCACCTTCGGCAATATCACCTACGATGAAACGCGCCGGGTTTCCATTAACACCAAGATCAACGGCTGGATCGAAAAACTCTACGTTAATTTCGAGGGGGAGCAGGTCAAGCACGGCCAACCCTTGTTCGATATCTACAGCCCGGAAATGGTGACGGCCCAGGAAGAATATCTTCTGGCCCTCAAGCAGAAACGCAACCTGGAGAGCAGCCCGTTTCAGCGTGTCCGGGATTCGGCCGAACGGCTTCTGGCAGCCTCCCGCAAGCGGCTGCAGTACTGGGATATGAGTGCTTCGCAGATCCGGCGGTTGGAGACCACCGGAGTGGTCCGCAAAGCCATCACGGTCTTTTCCCCGTCCAGCGGTGTGGTCATCAAAAAGAATGCCCTGGAAGGCCAGTATGTCAAAGTCGGTGAGAACCTTTACGAAATTGCCGATCTCTCCACCGTCTGGGTGGATGTCGATATCTATGAGTACGAGCTGCCCTTCGTTACCAAGGGCATGCCGGCCCGGATGGAATTGACCTACATCCCCGGCAAGCGATTCCAGGGAAAAGTCCTTTACATTTACCCTTATCTTTCCAGGGAGACGCGAACGGCCAGGCTGCGTCTGGCGTTTCCCAATCCGGATCTGCAACTGAAACCAGACATGTATGCCAATATCCGATTGGAAGCCGAACTTTCAGGACCGAACCTTGTTATTCCACAGGAAACGGTCATCGACACCGGGGTGCGCCAGGTTGTTTTTGTGAGCAGGGGCAAAGGACGGTTTGAACCGCGCCAGGTGAAGATTGGGGTCGAGGTCAACGGGCATCAGTATCAAGTCCTCAAAGGCCTGTCCGAAGGAGAAGAGATCGTTCTGTCGGCCCAGTTCATGCTCGACTCGGAAAGCCGCCTGCGCGAAGCGGTTCAGAAAATGCTCGAAGTTCGCAAAAACGATGCGGGTGAGGCGGCCGACGATGAACTGGACATGGGCGGGATCGGCATGGACGACGATCTGGATATGAGCGGACTCAGTATGGAAGCGGACGACCTGGACATGAGCGACCTGACCATGGAAGGGGCCGAAGAGACCGCAACACCGCAATCCAACCCCGACGCCAAGGATGATTCCCCCTCCGACGAGACCGCCAAGTGAAAGACGGGACAGAACGATGATCGAAAAAATCATTGAAGCGTCGGTGAAAAATAAATTTCTCGTCATTCTGGCGACTGCCTTTGCCATTGCGGGCGGCCTGTACGCCATGTACCAGATCCCGCTGGATGCCATTCCCGATCTGTCGGACGTCCAGGTGATTGTGCTGACGGAGTACCCGGGGCAGGCGCCCCAGGTGGTCGAGGATCAGGTGACCTATCCCCTTGCCACGGCCATGCTCTCGGTGCCCCATGCCAGCGTGGTGAGAGGTTTTTCCTTCTTCGGTTTGTCATTTGTCTATGTCATTTTTGAAGATGGTACCGATATGTACTGGGCCCGCAGTCGCGTTCTGGAATACCTTAACTTCGTATCCGGAAGACTGCCCGACGGTGTCAATCCGACCCTGGGGCCGGATGCTACCGGGGTGGGATGGGTGTATGCCTACACCCTCGAGAGCGACAAACACGATTTGTCGCAACTGCGTTCGATCCAGGATTGGTTCCTGCGCTATGAGTTGACCAGTGTCGATGGCGTGGCCGAAGTGGCCTCCATCGGCGGTTTTGTGAAGCAGTACCAGATCATGGTCGATCCCAACAAGCTGCGGGCCTACAATATCCCTCTGCAAAAGGTCCGGATGGCCATCAAACGCAGCAACAGTGACGTGGGCGGGCGCCTGGTGGAAATGGGGGAAACCGAATTCATGGTCCGTGGGCGCGGCTATATCGAGGGGGTTGAAGACATCCGCAACATCTCCCTGGGCACCGACCGCCGGGGAACGCCCATTCTTCTGCGCAATATTGCGACGGTGCGGATAGGCCCTGAAATTCGCCGCGGCATAGCCGACTATAACGGCACCGGCGAAATCGTGGGCGGGATCGTGGTCATGCGGTACGGTGAAAACGCCCTCGAGGTCATTCGAAATGTCGAAAAGCGACTGGCGGAAATCCAGTCCGGTCTTCCCGAGGGTGTGCGGACTAAAGTGGTCTACGACCGCTCCGGCCTGATCCTGAGGGCGATCGATAACCTCAAGCGGACCCTTGTCGAAGAATGCCTGATCGTGGCCGTGGTCTGCGTTATCTTTCTACTCCACCTGCGCAGCGCCTTCGTTGTCGTTTTTACTTTGCCGGTGGGCGTACTGATCAGTTTCATCATCATGGAGCGTCAGGGCCTGAACGCCAATATCATGAGCCTGGGAGGCATTGCCATCGCCATCGGTGCCATGGTGGACGAAGCCATCGTGATGGTCGAAAACACACACAAGCACATCGAAATCTCGGGCGGCCGCAAACCCCACTGGGAACTCGTCACCGATGCGGCCAAAGAAGTGGGACCGGCGTTGTTTTTTTCGCTGCTCATCATTGCTGTCAGCTTTTTGCCGGTTTTTACGCTCGAAGCCCAGGAGGGTCGATTGTTCAGGCCCTTGGCCTTCACGAAAACTTACGCGATGGTGGGGGCCGCCATGCTGGCCGTCACCATCGTGCCCGTACTGGCCGGCTATCTGATTCGCGGCAACGTCTGGCCCGAAAAGAAAAACCCGGTCAATCGTTTTCTGATTTGGGTCTACAACCCCATCATCCGGCTGGTCCTGAAGGCCAAAGTGATCGTACTGTTGCTGGCCGCCATCATCGTTGGGGCCACCTGGTTTCCGCTGAGCCGTGTCGGCTCCGAGTTCATGCCGCCCTTGCGCGAAGGGGATCTGCTATACATGCCCACGACCCTGCCGGGGATATCGGTCACCAAAGCCAAAGAACTTTTGCAGCAGACCGACCGCATCATCGCCGCCTTCCCTGAGGTCGAGCACGTCTTCGGCAAGATCGGCCGTGCCGAAACAGCTACCGACCCGGCCCCCCTGTCCATGATCGAAACCACGATTCAATTGAAGCCCGAATCCGAGTGGCGTCCGGGCATGACCATGGACCAATTGATTCAAGCGTTGGACCAGGCCATCCAATTCCCCGGGCTGACCAACGCCTGGACCATGCCCATCAAGGCCCGCATCGACATGCTTTCCACCGGTATAAAGACCCCGGTGGGCATCAAACTGATGGGTGAGAACCTGCAGGTATTGAGTGACCTCGGCGAACAAATCGAGGCGATTTTACGCGACGTGGACGGTACCCTGAGCGCCTACTCGGAAAGGGTGACCGGCGGCAATTTTCTGGACTACCGTATCCGCCGGGAGGAGGCGGCCCGCTATGGCCTGACGGTGGGCGACGTCCAGGACATCATCATAAGCGCCATCGGCGGCATGAATATCACCCAGACCGTGGAGGGGCTGGAGCGCTACCCCGTCAATCTGCGGTACGGCACCGAACTGCGGGACTCTCTGGAGAACCTGAAGCGCATCCTGGTGCCGACACCCAGCGGGGCCCAGATCCCGATCACGCAGGTGGCCGACATCAGCATCGTCAAGGGGCCTCCAGCGATCAAGAGCGAAAATGCGCGCAAGAATGCGTGGATCTTTATCGATATCGCGGGCATCGACGTGGGTACTTACGTCAAGAATGCCCAGGAAGCCGTCGGGAACAAGATCAAGATGCCCCCTGGATACAGCCTTGTCTGGAGCGGGCAGTACGAGTACATGGTCCGGGCGCAGAAGCGTTTGCAGCTTGTCGTCCCCATGACCCTGTTCATCATCTTCCTGCTTCTTTACTTCACTTTCAGGAATATTGCCGAAAGCCTCATCGTCATGCTGAGCGTACCTTTCGCCCTCACCGGGGGAATCTGGTTGATGTACCTGCTGGACTACAACATGAGTGTGGCCGTGGGGGTCGGATTCATTGCCCTGGCCGGGGTGGCGGCTGAAACCGGTGTGGTCATGCTGATCTACCTCGATATCGCCTACGACAGGATAAAGAAAAAGGCCGGTGCGGCTTTCAGCCGGCAGCACCTCCGGGAAGCCATCGTCGAAGGCGCTGTGATGCGGGTGCGTCCTAAATTGATGACCGTCATTTCGACCATGGCTGGCTTGCTGCCCATCATGTGGAGCGAGGGGACGGGGTCGGAGGTCATGAAGCGCATTGCCGCGCCCATGGTGGGGGGCATGGTCAGTGCCACCATCCTGACACTGGTCGTCGTGCCGGCTATTTACGGACTTTGGAAAGGTTGGAAGCTGAAATAAAACGAAAGGGCTTCTCGCAAATATCTTTAATGAAGCCGAATATAGCGGAATTAAGGAGGGGAAAAATGATTACCGGATTGACAGTCAAATCAGTTAAAAAGGGGCTGATGTGGGGCATCCTGGCGATTTCCATCCCGGTTTTCGCCGGGATCACACTGGCCGGGAGCGGCCATGGGGATAAGTCCATGGATCATCAGAAAATGGAAGGCGAATTCAAACACCACATGACCATGGAGGGCGTCAAAGCCGAATTCCAGGTCATGAGCCTTGCGAGCATGAACATGAAGGACTCCGATGGTGCCACCCATCATATCATGGTGAAATTCATGAATGCCGACAGCGGTGAGCAGATCAAGGAGGCGGTGGGACGCATCAAGGTGATCAGTCCTTCCAAGAAAGAAACCGTCGTCGACTTGAAAGACTACAGCGGCATTTATGCCGCCAATGTCACTTTCGAGGAGGCCGGTAAGTACGGGGTTATCTGTCTGGCCAAAGTCGACGGCAAAAAGCCTCTTTACAAGTTCTGGTATTCGCATCAATAATGGATCGGATTGCCGCCAGGCATCCCTTGACTTCTCAACCGAAACCCCGCCGGATAACGATGCTGAAGATCAGGACATTACAGCAGCGATTCGTCGTCTACATGCTGGCGCCCGTGGCCCTGCTGATGTGCGTCATGGGGGCTGCCGGTTTCGTGTACGCCCGCAATGCCATTCTCACCCAGTGGGAGGAGGCGGCCGTCCTCAAGCTGCAGCGGGTCGCCCACCACGTTGACATGCGACTGGCCCGACCCAAGGAATGGGTGAACCTCTATCTTAAGTTGGTGGAAGAGCACCGACACGCCATGTCCATGCGGCTGGACATCCTCAAGAAATTCGAAAACAGCGAGGGCGTCTTGGCCGTCTATCTCAATGGCCAACGCCTTCCTTCTGGCTTAGGATCTGGTCGTTCGGCCTCCCGGGCCAACGACCACATGGGCAGGAGCCCGATGATGTCCCGGATGCCGGGATCCATGGGCCGCAATCGCGTATTCACCGTCACCGAACCACGCTACAACCCGGACAGCGACAATCGTACGGTGTCACTTTTCACCAGGGCCGTCAGTGATGACGCCGACGCCGATGTGGAAATCGAAGTGGTCCTGGATTTTGATTATCTTCTCCAGGATATGCCCTACAACAAGTGGTGGAGTAGCCAGAAGACCTTTCTGATCGACGGTATCGGCCATATTTTCGTCAGCACAACGGATACGGAGCGCAAACAGATCGGGGAAACAGGCGATGCCGTCGAATTGGAAACCCTGGCGGCACTGCTCGAAAAGGATTCGGGAACCCTGCGGGGGCCAGGACATCCGCCCCGGGAGATCAGCGGTTTCCACCGACTCGAAGAAGCCCCCTGGTACATCGTGGTGATTGCCCCCGGGGATCAGATCCTGCAGCCCATTGTTCGCTTCCGGAATTATTATTTCCTGACTCTGGGCGGTTTCGTGATCATCATTCTGCTGCTGATACGCAGGGTTTCAGGACAGGTGGCCCGCTCGGTCAACAGGCTGTCGGCGGCCGCCGGCGATATTGCCCGCGGCGAATTCGACCTGGCCCTGCCCGAGCGGACCGGGGATGAAATCGGTCAATTGACCCACAGCTTCAATACGATGGCCGCCCAGCTCAAGGAGCGGGTCCATCTGCGGCAGTCCCTGGAACTGGCCAAGGAAGTGCAGCAGAACCTCCTGCCGGACAAGACCCCCCGGATGGATGGGCTGGACATCGCCGGCCGCAGCATCTATTGCGAAGAGACCGGTGGCGACTATTTCGATTATCTTCACGCCGACGATGCGCTGCACATCGTGGTGGGCGACGTTTCCGGTCACGGCATATCCGCCGCCCTGTTGATGAGCTCGGTGCGGGCCAGCCTGCGTCAATGTTATTGCGAGCTGGACGACATCGGGGGGCAGGTGACCAGTTTAAACCGCAACATCGCAATGGACGTTGGGGAATCCGGGCGTTTTGTAACGCTGTTTTACCTGGCCGTTCATCCCGCGGAGCGTCGGATCCGGTGGTTGCGGGCGGGACATGACCCCGCCCTCATTTATCGACGCCAACGGGATCGATTCGAAGACCTGGCTGGCGCCGGATTGGCTCTGGGGGTCGACATCGATTATCGCTACACCCCCGAACAGAGAGAAGACATTCAAATTGGCGATATCCTTCTGATCGGTACTGACGGCATCTGGGAAGCCTTTGATGAACATGGTCGCATGTATGGGAAAGACAACCTTCAGGCGATTGTGCGCGCTCATCATGATGAAAGTGCCCAGGCGATCATCGATGCGGTATTCGATGCCGTCCATCAGTTTATCGGGGGAGCCAAGCCTGAGGATGACATGACCCTGGTGGTGGTAAAAATTCTCCCTGAACAGAAGAACAGGTGACTTTCGACCACGGCTATCCTGAGATCGAGGACCACCGGATGCGGTCTTGCCATTTTTGTGCTTGACTTTTTCAACCGCCTTCCCCTAAATATTCAGACACAAGGTGCCATAAGGCTCAATAGGGAATCCCGTGAAATTCGGGAACGGTCCCGCCGCTGTAACCGGTGACGAAATCTGTTGATACGCCACTGTTCGAACGGAATCGAATGGGAAGGTGCAGAGAGTAGGGTGATCCGGGAGTCAGAAGACCTGCCTTGAACAATACCGCGGGAAGACGGTTGACAATCGTATCGGCGATTAATGCTCCGGAACCGGAGTGACCCCATCGATACGATTGAAGAGGGTCAAGGAAGCTGGGTGCAGCCCTTCAAACCGATGAGGTTTGAAGGGCTTTTTTTGTGGGATACCGGTTAATGCCGCACCCGATTCGGAACCGGGGAGGGAGGTCCTGGCAGGGGTTGACCTTCCCCGGTTGCCGATCCCTCAACAACCTCTTCCGTCAGCGGCCGATGTCGGCAACCATCACGAAGGAGGAGGGCAGATGTACAAGATTTTCAGAACGCCGTCTCACCATCTGGGGCGATCCACGGAGCCGGATTATCTTCTCTACGAGGGCAAACTCTACCCCACCGCCACCCATCCCCGGGGGTGGTCGGAAAAAGCCGACTACAAGCTGGGGACCGACGGGAAGATCTACCGGTGTGATGGCCATCCCCTGGGCAGCAGTTCGCTGCCGGATTACGAAATCGGCAAGGATTGCCTTTTCTACCGGACGGACGCCCATCCGGACGGCAAGATCGCTGCGCCGGAATATGCCCTGAGCGAAATCGCACACTAACCTGCCTGCGCAGTCGAAGTGTGCCGGGTGCCCGGTATCCGCAAGGGCCGGGAGGCGCCGGGATGTGCCTGTCAGCACCCGGCACGCTTTGGCTTTATCCCATAGGACAATGCCATAATTATGGTTCTTCCGCGCAGTTGATTAAATTTTTTCTTGACCGCTTAAAAAATGCTCGAATAAAAGGGATGCAAAAAGATGCTCAGGTGCGCTTACACATACCGAAAAGGGAACCCCGTGGGAATCGGGGACGGGCCCGCCGCTGTGACCCGGCCTGTTCGATTGGACAGGGATTGTTCCGGCATCGATCGGCCACTGTTCCGATGGTTGGGGGATGGGAAGGCCGCCGGAAAGGACGGGAAGTCAGAAGACCTGCCTGGGCATTGATACCGTGACCGAGGATCTTGAATGGTATCCTGTTCCTGAGGATGACAAGGGACATCCCCGGGTCGACGCTTGGTCGGACCTGTTTTTTATGCCGTTTTCTTCATTTGTCCGTTATGTACTGCCTGTCCTGCTGGCGCTTTGGCAGCCGGGGTGGTCCCACGCCGATGTTGTGGACCAGCTTGGGCGGCGGGTCGTTGTGCCGCCCCATCCGCAACGCGTGGTGGCCCTGGCGCCCAGTATAACCGAAATCGTTTACGCACTTGACCGGGGGGGCCGCCTGGTGGGCGTCACCCGTTTCAGTGATTTTCCCCTGGACGCTCAATCCCTTGCGAAAGTCGGATCCTACATCCATCTGGACCTCGAGCGTATCGTTGCCCTGGCGCCGGACCTCTGCATCGCTGTCAAGGACGGCAACCCCAAGTCAGTGGTGGGCCGGCTGGAAACCTTCGGAATACCGGTCTATGCTGTCAACCCCATGAATTTGGAAACCGTTGTCGGCACCATCTCCGAAGTCGCTGTTCTGTTGGAGGCCGAGTCAGAGGCCAGGGTGCTGGTCGCAGAACTCCGGCGGCGCATCCAGGCGGTACGCGACAAGACCACGGTCACGGCTGACCGCCCCAAGGTGTTTTTCCAGATCGGTATTTCTCCCATCGTCTCTGTAGGGTCCAATACGATCATCGATGAGTTAATTGTTACCGCCGGGGGTACCAATGTCACGGCTGGTCCGGTGCCCTATCCCCGCTTCAGCCGCGAACAGGTCATTGCCCTTGCACCGGATATCATTGTCATCACGTCGATGGCCCGCGGGGCCCAGTTCGAAACCATCAAGCAGGAGTGGGCCCAGTGGCCGGACATCCCCGCCGTTCGCCGCAACCGCATCCATGTGGTGAATTCCGATATTTTTGACAGGGCCTCACCGCGGTTGGTCCGGGCTCTCGAAAAGCTGAGCGGCCTGATCCATCCGCAGGCCGCCGGGGGCCAACCCGAATGATTTCCCACCGATCCGTTCCCGGAAAAATCGTTCTGACGACCCTGTTGTTGCTGGGGGGCTTGGCCCTGGCCCTTTTTCTCGCGGTTACGTGGGGCGCCACGGGCAACAGCTTCGGGGCCATCCGGGAAGCCCTGCGCCACGGCAGCGATGCCACCGGTCCGCAGCAGACGATCCTCTGGCAGATCCGCCTGCCCAGGGCCCTGCTGGCTGCCGAACTCGGCGCAACTTTATCGCTGGGGGGGCTGGTGTTCCAGGCCCTGCTGCGCAACCCCCTGGCCGAGCCTTACATCCTGGGGATTTCAGGCGGGGCCGCGGTCGGCGCCATTGTCGGGATCATGTTCGGTCTCGCCCGCTACCCGGGCGTCACCGGCCTGGCGTTTGCCGCAAGTCTGGCGATTATGGGGCTTGTCCTTTTTTTGGCCTCGGGCCGACGGATCCTGCGCAAAGATTCTTTGCTGCTGGCCGGGGTCATGGTCAACGCCTTCTGTTCCGCCGTTATTCTGTTTTTGATTTCCCTTTCGCAGGATTCGCGCCTTCACCAGATCATGTTCTGGCTGATGGGCGATCTATCCCTGGCCGACATGGGGCAAGTCGGCCGCCTGGCCGTTATCCTCGCGCCGTGCTTTATCGCCCTTTTCATGCTCTCCCACGCCATGAATCTTCTCACCATGGGAGCCGAAACCGCTCAGGCACTGGGCCTGCGCGTCAAGACGGTCATGGTGTTGCTCCTTTTGATCACCTCGCTGATGATCAGCGCCACTGTCGCCCACTGCGGTCTCGTGGGGTTCGTCGGTCTGGTCATGCCGCATTTGCTGCGTCTTCTCATCGGCCCGGATCACCGCGTTCTGGTGCCCGCGTGTTTGTTCGGCGGTGGGGCTTACCTTGTCCTTTGCGACCTGACGGCGCGCGTCATATCACAGCAGGGCGAAATGCCCGTGGGAGTGGTGACCGCCCTGATCGGGGCGCCGGTCTTTATCTACCTGCTGCGGAGGTCCAGGCATTGATGAGGGCCTTTGACATTCAAGACGTCTCCTACGCCTATCGCACCCAAATCATTCTTGGTGAACTTTCGTTCCAGATTGCCAAGGGTGAATTCTTTATCGTGATCGGCCCCAACGGCGCCGGCAAGACAACGTTGCTCAAACTCCTGGCGGGCATCGGCAAACCCACGTCCGGGTCCATCGCGGTTTTGGGAAAGCCCATCGAAACCTACCGTCGCAAATCGCTGGCCCGACGTATCGCCCTGGTCCCGCAGCTATCCGATGCAGATTTTCCTTTCACGGTTCGGGAAATCGTTCAAGCGGGACGAACCCCGCATTTGGGAATCCTCGGGCTTCCATCGGAGAAAGATGCCCTGTTGGCAGACCAGTCCATGGAATTTACGGGCATCGACCACCTGCCCGACCGACATTTGTCCCAATTGAGCGGCGGGGAGCGCCAACGCGTTTTCCTGGCCCGCGCCATTTGCCAGGAACCCGATATCATCCTTCTGGACGAACCCACCGCTGCATTGGATCTGGCCCATCAGGTTCGCATCATGGACCTCATGGAGCAGCTCAAAAAAAAACGCGACATGACGGTGGTCATGGTTTCCCACGACATCAACCTTTCGGCCCTCTACGCGGACCGCATGCTGCTGATGGCCCAAGGGAAGACTGTGGCCGTCGGGCCTCCCGAGGCGATTGTAGAAAAGACCTCCATAAAAGCGGCTTACGGATGTGACGTGCTTGTTGACCAAAGTCCTTTCGGAACAATTCCGCGCCTCACGCCGGTTCCAGGGAAGTATTTACCATAAGGAAATAATCCGTTGACAATTCTTATGGGGTTGGGTAGTCAGTTGCCGACATAGGTTTCAGGTGCCAAGCATGGCTTAACAGGGAACCCCGTGAGATTCGGGGACGGACCCGCCGCTGTAACCGAGGACGAAATCTGCCGTTACCACTCTCCCACGCTTGTGGAAGGGGAAGGGGTAGAGAGTAGGATGATCCGGAAGTCAGAAGACCTGCCTGTAACCCGGAGTGCTGCCTTCGTGGAAAGAGGAACTCCGTAACATCTGTGGATTAAAACGGGAAGTCCCGGATCGATGCTTTTGTCGATTCGGGATTTTTACTTTTTGGAGTACCACATGCAGAACCATACCTATGCAAGGGCCCCAAAGGCAAGGCGGATGCGCGTTGGTATTATCCTTTGGACACTTGCAAACCTCTTGCTGTTGATGGATGGAACATTCAGTCCAAGTCATGCCGATCCCATCTCAATTACCGATGACGGCGGCAAGGTTGTCCAGCTGGATGCCCCGCCGCAACGTGTCGTTTCACTGGTACCTTCGGTAACCCAAATGATTGCCGATATCGGCGCTGCGGATGCACTGGTCGGCATTACCTGCCACGACACCCAACCGGCGACGTTATCCCAAAAAACCATTGTGGGAGGCTTTTTTACCCCGTCAATAGAGATTATCGAAGCGCTCCAGCCGGATGTCATTTTTTACACGGGCATACACCGCCAGGTGGACACGCATTTCAATCAACGACCGGTGGCGATGATTCGTTGTGATACCCGCTCGGTCGAACATGGGTTTAAAACGCTCCGTCAAATCGGTCGCCTTTTCAATCGGATCAAAGAGGCGAACGCCATCGTAAGCCGCAATCGCGAAGAATTGGACCTTATTCGTCGCAAAGTCGATGTCTTGCCGAAAGCACAACGCAAGCGCGTCATGCGCATCATGGGCCGCCATAGCTTAATGACCCCTGGTGCCGATTCATTCCAAAACGAAATCATTCGGCTGGCTGGCGGGGTTCCGCCTGAATTTGTCGCTACGGGGGGCGTTGTCACTGTGAATGCAGGTGACTGGACCGCTTTCAATCCACAGGTGATATATGGTTGCGGCGGGGATCGCCGGTTGCTGCAAAGCCAGCTTTCCCAGCCGGAGTGGGAAGGGGTCGCGGCCTTGCGAACGAACCGTGTTTTCTTCTTTCCCTGCGATTTGACCTGCCGGGCTTCAACACGGATGGGCTATTTTGCGACCTGGCTGGCAGCAAGGATTTACGCCGAGGCATTTTCAGACCCTATCTATCAGGTCTTCAAAGATGGGGTTGTCGCTTCCGAGCCCATCGACGTCCGGTTATCCAATGTAAGGGATGTTCGTGTCGTTGAAACCCGCATCCGTGACTTCGTGCACAAAACGCTGGTTGTTGAGTTGGAAAATCCCACCGCAGCCATTTCCACCCTCGAAGGGCCTTTAAGCGGGATTGACCTGATCGGCAATCACTATTTGCCGCCGCCTTCCTGGTACATCGATCATGGTGCCGGTCCGGAGCAACTCAAAGAGCATGTCTGTCGTGTGCTGGGGGTACCGGCTGAAAGCGCGGCCCTTTTGTTCACGGGCGCTCACATGGATCACCTGGCCATTGCCAGGACCACGTTTCGCCAAATGCAAGTGACCGCCCTGGTCACCGCCGGTGTCGAGACCAATGCCGTGCGCATGTCCAGGGATATCGGTTCCTACTACGAGCCCGGTACCATCAACATTCTTCTGCACACCAACATGAACCTGAGTCCGCGTGCCATGACCCGTGCCATCATTTCGGCGACCGAAGCCAAGTCCGCGGCCCTGGCCGACCTCGATATTCGCAGCTCTTATCGCCCCCTGCGCTTTGGCGCCACTGGGACCGGCACGGACAACATCATTGTCATCCCATCACCGGGGGTTCCCATTGCCAATGCCGGCGGGCATAGCAAAATGGGCGAACTTATCGCCAAGGCCGTTTATGAGGCTGTGATGAAAGCGGTTGCGCAACAAAATGGCCTGACGACCCACCGCAGCATATTCAAACGACTGGAAGAGCGGGGGATCGACCTCGATGCCCTGATGACGTCGAACATGTGCCCCTGCATGGAAGGGCATGACTTTCCGGGAAGGCAAGCTTTGGAACATTTACTGCTGGATTCCCGCTATGTCGGATTTATGGAAAGCGCCCTTGCCATTAGCGATGCTTTCGAAAAAGGCCTGGTAAGTGACATGACTGGCTTCAGTCAGTACTGCCAGGTAATCGCCGAAGGAATTGCCGGTGGGAAGATACCCAGATGGCAGGTCTGCCTGCATGAAGGTCAGAACCTGCCGGACCCGTTGAAAAAAGCCTTGGAAGCCTTGCTAAACGGTTTGCTGGAACGAAAAAGCGCTATGTAAACGCCATTGGATAGTGTCGATTTAGGAGAAACGGCCGCACGCTGAACTTGGAAAATTACGGATTCGAGAAGGAGGTTTCAAATGCAGTGGCGCAAGATTATTTTTGTGACGGGATTGGTCGTCGTTTGTATGTTGCCCACAGGGCTTATGGCACAAGAGCCGGAGACCACCATGGAGGAAGTCGTGGTCACCGCGACACGTACGGAAACCGCTTTGGATAAAGCCGGTGGCAGCTCGGTAACCCTGATTACGGCAGAGGATATTGCTGCTAAAAACCAAACCACCGTAGAAGATGTCATCAAGGGCGTTCCAGGCGTCGATGTCCTTTCCACAGGCGGGCCGGGGAGTTCGTCGTCGATTTCCATTCGAGGGGCGGATGCCAAGAACACACTGGTTCTGATTGACGGCATTATGGCCAATGATACCTCTTCAACCAATCGCACGGCGGATCTTGCCAACCTTACGACGGACAACATCGAGCGCATCGAAGTGGTTCGCGGCCCTCTCAGCGCCCTTTACGGCAGCAACGCCACAGCGGGGGTCGTCAACATCATCACCAAAAAGGGCCACGGCAAACCATCGCTTTATATCGGCAGTGAATACGGCACTTATGACACCTGGAAAACCTATGGTGGCGCTTCGGGGCAATGGGAGAAACTCCATTTTTCTTTTTCAGCTTCCCAAACGGATACCAACGGCTTTTCCATGGCCAACGACCGTAACAGCGCTATCGCCGGCGGTCCGAATACCGATGAAAAGGACGGATGGGATAATACGACTCTTTCGGGGAATTTCGGGGTCGACATCACCGAAAATTTTGACATCAGCACGGTCGTTCGCAAAATCAAATCCGAGGTCGACGTTGACGATTACAACGGTTTTGCCGCCGATCAATGGAATTACAACGTCTGGCCGTTCGCGCTGGTTCCCTATGGCGCCAAAAAACAAAAGGTTGAGAGCGATCAATGGTTTTACCGCTTCGATATCCACAACCGATTCTTCGAAGGAAAGTTTGATTCCCGTTTTTTTTACAAGGGCGCGGAACAGGAGCGGGATGGGTTCGATGCCGACGGCAATCCTTCCTATGACTACGAGGGCCAAAGCATTGAAACGGGTTGGCAGGGCAGTTTGATGGTGGCGGACTGGAACGAAATTTCCGGCGGCTATACCTATTTCGAGGAAAGCTACGACCAGACGAACACGCGGGAGAAAGACACCGATATCAACAGCTATTGGGTCAGCGATCAGTTGTTCCTTTTCGATGAAGCCCTTATCGTGGTGGCGGGCCTAAGGGTCGACAACCACGAGAGTTTCGGCACCGAAACGACCTGGCAGGTGGCGCCCTCCTACCGCATCGACCAGACGGGCACGACCCTTAAGGCCAGCTATGGAACCGGGTTTCGCGCGCCGTCGCTCTATGAGTTGTTTGCCGATGCGATACCCGCCTATCTTTTTCTCGGAGGAAATCCCGATCTCGACCCGGAGGAAAGTGAGGGATGGGATGCCGGGTTCGAGCAGGCCGTTTTCGACGGTAAGCTAACCTTCGGTGGCACCTATTTTTACACCAAGTATAAAGACAAAATAGAATTTGTGGTGGATCCGGCAACCTTCACCTCCACCTACGCGAACCTGCAGGGCGACACGACCACCGAAGGCGTCGAAGCCTTCATTCAATGGCTGCCCATGAAAGACCTGTCGTTTTTGTTAAATTACACCTTCACCGACACAGAGGATCCGGATGGTGAAGATCTTGTCCGGCGGCCGGAGAACAAAGTCCACTTCAATAGCCGCTATCGCATGTTCGACCGGGCGACGTTTAACCTGGACGTTTACTGGGTGGATGAGTGCAAAACGATTGCTTCCGCAGTAGACCGGTTTGGCAACCGGGTGGAGGAACTCGACGATTATTTCCTGGTCAACCTGGCGGCTTCCTACGATATCAACAGCCATGTGCAGTTGTATGGCAAGATCGACAACCTGTTCGATGAAAATTATGAGGAAGCATGGAGCTATGCCACGCCGGGTTTTTCGCTCTACGGCGGTGTGAAATTCACATTCTAGACTTACCGAACGGCGGATTTGATGGCACGGCTGATTTCAAGCTGTTCCTGCCACCGAATCCGCCCGGGCATTTTCGTTTTAAATGAAAGGGGTTATGGATTCCATGTGGCAGGTCTTACAAAAAGGGGGACCGGTTATGGTCCCTTTGCTGGCTTGTTCCATTATCGTGCTGGCCGTTATTCTCGAGCGCCTGTATTTTTGGATTCGCCTGAGCCGCCAGCGAAACCCGCAATTGGTGGACGACATCCTCGATTTGAGCCGCCACGGCCGTTGGGAGGAAATCCGCAAGAGAGTTCGAAACTCGGAGGATTATGTTGTTAAAATCCTTGTCAACGGCATCGTTCATCGGGAGTTTTCTATGGCCAAGGCAATGGAATCGGCGGCCGTGGAAGCTCTCGAAGCCATGCGACGGTCCATGAAAGTGATGGACACGATGATCACCGTGGCACCTCTTTTGGGCATTTTCGGCACTGTCCTGGGTATCATCTCTTCCTTTGAGATGTTGGGTTCCGCCGGCATCGATCACCCGGAAACCGTGACCGTGGGGGTTGCCCAGGCGCTGATCACCACGGCTTCAGGTCTCGGAATCGCAATTTTTACCGTTTTCCCCTATAACTACTTCAATTCACGGGTCGAGGCGGCGGCGATGACGATCGAAAAATACGCCACCAGCCTTGAAGTCGTTTACGGTAGACTCTGCAATCATGGTGGTGGCGGGGAAAGACTATCCACAGGGGCCGATAAGGAGTGCGAAGATGAAAGTCAGGGTGCCATCACCGGCTAAGCCGCGCATCGAGATGCTGCCGCTGATCGATGTCGTTTTCCTGCTGCTGGTCGTCTTTATCTATGCCATGCTGTCAATGGCGGTTCACCGGGGAATGCCCGTGCGGTTGCCGACCTCCAGCGTGGCTGTTCTGGAAAAGGAGGATCACCTCGCGATCACTGTCAATCGGGAAGGTGCGGTTTTCGTGGGGCATAACGCGGTGCCGCTTGACCGGCTGAAATCTTACCTGAAAAGCGAAGCGGAAATAGACGCTTCAACCCAGGTTATGATTTTCGGCGACCGCGATCTTGCCTACCAGCGTCTGTTTTCGGTTCTGGATCAGTGCCGCCAGGCGGGTATCAGCAGAATTTCGCTGCAGGCTGAGCTGGCGCCCGCACCATGAAATCGTTGGGCTGGTCCCTGGTCGCGTCCCTGGCACTGCATGCCGTATTCCTGATGGTGTGTCCTGCCCCGGACCCCGTTCCGCCGCGTTTAATAAGCGGGCGCCGCGCTGTCGTCGTCAATCTGTCTGCTGGGCCGAAAACGAGCAAACGCGGAACAATCCCTGGCGCCCGGGGCGTGCAGAAGCCGCCTTCCCCGGAGAAAGGACAAAGCCATGGTCTTCTGAAACCCACCGTAAGCAAACCTAAGGCATCGCATGGATTGTCCCCTGCGAAGAGGAAAAAAGCCCGGCCCCACGCGCCTTCTGTCCCCCTTGAAACCGCAATGACGAAAAACATTTCTAAGACGAAGCCCGTCATACCAGAACATGCAGACGCGGATGTTTCACCAGCGATGACAGGCACGGCGGCAGATCTGAAACCGCCGGTGCGCCCGTCGTCTTTATCCCAGGCCAACCCACCCGCCAATGCAGCGCCAGTAGGTGCAACAGCGGATTCAGCGAACAAGGGAGAAGAAAACCAGTCCGAAGCGGTCGACCATGGAGGTGTGGACGGACCAACGGTCATCAAGGCGGTCCCATTATACCGCCTGAATCCGCCGCCACCCTATCCGCGCCTTGCGCGACGGAGGGGCTTGGAGGGGAAGGTCTTGATGGATGTTTTGGTAGGTGTCGATGGTAAGGTGCTGGACATTAAGATTACCCAATCGAGCGGGTATCGCATTCTTGATCGCGCATCTTTGAAAACGGTTCAAACATGGTGTTTCGAGCCCGCACGTTTGCGTGGGAATGCCATTGCCATGTGGGTTGAGGTGCCGATTCGATTTCGCCTCAGAGCCCAGTGAAACATACACCTGGCCGATGTATTCCGGGCTGTTACCCAACCCGATTCGGGATTGACCGCCCGGTTTTTCTTGATCCCGGCCGACGCTTTCGATAACGTAGGCGCTACTGACGGGATTTTCCCCCGACAACCATCCCCACAATTTTTCGAATGGAGACCGCGGCGGACCTCATGCGCTCGGACACTGTCGAAGACTATCTGAAGGCGATCTATATTCTTCAGGAGAAGCATGGGCGGGCCAAGACCTCCGCGTTGTCCGAACGGCTGGGGGTGACGCCGGGCTCGGTGACCGACATGCTCAAACGCCTGGCCGGCCAAAAACCCTGCCTGGTCCTTTATCAGTCGCATCATGGGGTCTCCCTAACGGCCCTGGGGACCCGGCAGGCGCTGGCCGTCATTCGCCGTCACCGTCTGCTGGAAACTTTTCTCCACGAGGTGCTGGGATATGCCTGGGACGAGGTGCACAGCGAGGCGGAGCGCCTCGAGCATTGCCTTTCCGATCGTCTGACTGCGGCGATTGCGGACTACCTTCACCATCCGGAACGTGATCCCCACGGCGACCCGATCCCGTCGCCGGACGGGAAGCTGCCAAGTACCGGCGGGCACCCCCTCAGCGAACTGGCCATCGATTCTCCGGCGCGTATCACCCGGGTGCGGCTGCAGGACGAGACCGCCTTGCGCTACCTGGCCCAAAAGGGTATCGCCATCGGTGAAACCGTGCAAATTCTGGAACGCTCGCCTTTGGACGGGCAAATTCGCCTGCAACTGGGTCGCGGCCAAAAGGGTCAAACGGCCAGCCTGGGGCAGGGAGTTGCGGCTGCTATCGATGTCGAATCAGTTTGATAAATTTTTGGTACCAAAATAAATAATTTGGTTGACCAAAATATTTTCGTCCTTATTGTACATTCCAGAATGCGTAAACATCATCGCAACGAATCGTTGCCCTACGATGGCCAACTCACTATCCGGGGAGGTTGCCAGATGAAAACTGCCATCGCCCGTCCCTTCTTGAATGGGAACCGATTATCCACCGCGATCGCTCTGATTCTCCTGACCCTGCTGGTTTTCAATGGAACTGCCGAGGCCGCCTACAAAGGCGGCTATCCTTACCGTATCGGCGCTACCGTGGGCATGGTGGGGGATATCGCCAAAGCCGTGGCCGGTGACAAGGGTGAGGTTACCTTCGTGATCGGTGCGGGCGTCGACCCCCATGTGTACAATCCCACCCGCAGCGACGTGGCCACCCTGTTGAAATCGGATATCATTTTCTACGCGGGCCTGCTGCTGGAAGGGCAGATGGCCGATGTGCTCGTCAAAGTGTCCCGCAGGCGGCCGGTCTACGCCGTCACCGAACTGCTCCAGGCCGATTATCTGATCCACGATCCGGAAACCGCCCACAGCGATCCCCACGTGTGGATGGACGTGAGCGGCTGGATGAAAGCCGTGGAAGTGGTGCGGGACGCCCTGGCGGAATTCGATCCGGCCAACAGCACGACCTACCAAAGCAATGCCGCCGCGTATCTCGGCCAGTTGAAGCAACTGGACGCCTATGCCCAACAGTCCATAACGTCGATCCCGGAGAACAAACGCGTCCTGGTGACGGCCCATGACGCCTTCACCTATATGGGGCGGGCCTACGGGATCGAGGTCATGGGGATTCAGGGACTCTCCACCGAGTCGGAGGCGGGCCTGAAGGACATCAACCGCATCGTGGATGAACTGGTGCGGCGTCAGATCCCGGCGGTTTTCGTGGAGTCCAGCGTGTCCGACAAGAACGTCAAAGCCCTGATCGAGGGGACCCGCAGCCGCGGCCATAGCGTCACGATCGGCGGTGAGCTTTTCTCCGATGCCATGGGGCCGGCCGGCACCTATGAAGGCACCTACATCGGCATGATCGATCACAATGTGACCGTGATCACCCGGGCCCTGGGGGGGCAGGCGCCGCCGGCCGGCATGCAGGGACGCTTGCGTCACGCCGAATAGATGCTCATTCGTCAAAGAAGTAATTAGAAATTTCAGGAGGACCCTATGGCGGCTCAAGCCCAAGCCAACCGGCAATCATCTTCAGCCCGCGTGCATGCGTTGACGGAAGATCAGCGTCGCCGGCTGCCCCTGGCGATTCAGGACCTGACCGTGGCTTATCACCGCAAACCGGTGCTCTGGGACGTGGACCTGGCCATTCCCGAGGGGCGGCTGATCGCCGTGGTGGGGCCCAACGGGGCCGGCAAAAGTACCCTGATCAAGGCCGCCCTGGGATTGATTCCCCGGGCATCGGGCCGGGTGACCATTTACGGCCAGCCCTACGAAAAACAGCGTCGCCTGGTGGGCTACGTGCCTCAGCGGGAGAGCGTGGACTGGGACTTTCCGGTCAACGCCCTGGATGTCGTGGCCATGGGGCTCTACGGCCGTATCGGCTGGTTTCGGCCCGTGGCGCGCGCGCACCGGCGCCGGGCGCTGGAAGAACTGGAGAAGGTCGGTATGGCCCCCTATGCCCAGCGCCAGATCAGCCAGCTTTCCGGGGGCCAGCAGCAGCGGGTCTTCCTGGCCCGGGCTCTGGCCCAGGATGCCGATCTCTATTTCATGGACGAACCCTTTGCCGGGGTGGACGTGGCCACCGAACGGGCCATCATCGCCCTGCTCAAGGAATTGAAGGCGGCGGGCAAGACCTGTGTGGTGGTGCACCATGACCTCCAGACCGTGCCCACGTATTTCGACCACGTGGTCTTGCTCAATATGCGGGTGGTGGAAGCTGGTCCCGTCGACACGGTTTTCACCGAAGAAAATCTCAAAAAGACCTACGGCGGGAAGCTGACGCTGCTTTCCCAGGCCCTGTTCGAATATTCCAAGGATCCACGTCTACCGTCGGGAACCCGGGGAGGAGGGGCGCTATGAGTCCGCGCCTGTTGATCCTGACGCCGCTGGGGCTTCTGCTCTGGGGGGCATTCGATCCCTCCTGGGTCGCCGCGGCCGGTCTGGGCGAGCACACCCTGGCCTGGCCTTCCAGCGAAGAACTGCTGCGGGTATTGACCCTCCGGGACTACAACACCCGGGTGGTCATCGTGGGCACCACGCTGCTGGGCCTGGCCGCCGGGCTGGTGGGCACCTTCCTGCTGCTGCGCAAGCGGGCCCTCTTGAGCGACACCCTGAGCCACGCCAGTCTGCCGGGAATTGCCCTGGCGTTTATCCTGCTCACCGCCCTGGGGGCGGAAGGCAAGAACCTGCTGGCCCTGATCGGGGGCGCCGCCTTTTTCTGCATCCTGGGAACCGGTGCGGTCATAGTGATCCAACGCTACTCGCGCCTCAAGGACGACGCCGCCCTGGGGATCGTCCTGAGCGTCTTCTTCGGGCTGGGCATTGCCCTGATGGGCATCGCCACCCGCATGGGGTCCGGCAACGCGGCCGGGCTGTCCTCCTTTATCTACGGCAAGACCGCCTCTATGCTGTTCGCCGACGCTGTTCTGATCGCCGTGGTGGCCCTGCTGGCCGCCATTTGCGCGGTGCTGTTTTTCAAGGAATTCGCCCTGCTGTGCTTCGATGCCGATTACGCCGCCTCCCAGGGCTGGCCGGTCACCGGGCTGGATTTCCTGATGATGACCCTGGTGGTGGTGGTTACCGTCATCGGCCTGCAGGCGGTGGGGCTTATCCTGGTGGTGGCTCTCTTGATCATTCCGCCGGCCGCCGCCCGTTTCTGGACTTACAGCCTGAAACACATGCTATGGATCTCAGGGCTTTTCGGGGCCCTGAGCGGTCTTTTCGGGGCCGGTATCAGCGCCCTGATGGCCAACCTGCCGGCCGGGGCGGTCATCGTCCTCACGGCCTCCCTGCTGTTCGGTGTGAGCTTGGTTTTTGGCTCAACCCGCGGGCTGGCCCGCCGTGGGGTGGAGCGCCTGCGGCTGAGCCGCCGTATCCGGCATGAAAACCTGCTGCGGGAAATCTACGAAATGATGGAGGTCTGCGGCCTCTCCCCTGAGGATGCCGAACTGGACTGTGCCCTGCCGCAGGTCACCATGGACATGCTGCTCAGCCGTCGGTCGTGGAGCCATGGGCAACTGCGCCGGGCGCTGGCCCGCGGAATGGCGGCCGGTCTGCTTGCCTCGGACGGCCGAAATTGGGAACTGACGGCCGCCGGCCTGGAAGAAGCCCGTCGCATCGTCCGCAAGCACCGGCTGTGGGAAACCTATCTGATCGAACATGCCGATGTGGCCCCGGGGCATGTGGACTGGGGCGCGGACGAGATCGAGCATGTCCTGGACGCCGACCTGGTGGCCGCGCTGGAAAAAAGACTGCCCGCCGAAGTCCTGCAGCAGATGCCAGCCAGTCCCCATCACATCGAACCCGTGCAAGGAGAAGCCGCATGATGGAGTGGACGTCCTTCGATACCTGGATCGTGGTGACGGGCATGCTCAGTGCCATGGCCTGCGCCTTGCTGGGCAACTACCTGGTGCTGCGGCGCATGAGCATGATGGGCGATGCCATCAGCCATGCCGTCCTGCCGGGCCTGGCCATTGCCTTCATCGTTACCGGCAGTCGCGGCAGCCTGCCCATGCTGGTGGGGGCCATCCTGATCGGGATTGTCACCGCTTTCCTGGTCCAGGGCATCTTCCGTCTGAGCGGGCTCGACCGGGGTGCCTCCATGGGGGTTATCTTTACGACGCTGTTTGCCCTGGGCCTGATCCTGATCCGGCAGGCCGCCGATCACGTGGATCTGGACCCCAGTTGCGTCCTCTACGGGGCCATCGAACTGACGCCCCTGGACACCTATCTGGTGGGAGGATTCGAAATCCCCCAGGCGGCGGTGACCAACGGGGCCATGCTGCTGTTCAACCTCCTTTTTGTCGTAGCATTCTATAAGGAACTAAAGATAACGTCTTTTGACCCGGCCCTGGCCACCACGCTCGGCATCAATGCCGATCTGCTGCACTATGTCCTCATGACCCTGGTAGCGGCCACCACCATCGCGGCCTTCGAGAGTGTCGGCAGCATCCTGGTGATCGCCATGCTCATCGTTCCGGGGGCAGCGGCCCATTTGCTGACGGATCGACTGGGGGTTATGTTGGGTTTGAGCCTGGTTTTTGCGGCCCTGGCCGCCCTGTTGGGACATGTGGGCGCCATTACCGTGCCGACCTGGTTCGGATTTCGCGACACCAGCACGGCCGGCATGATGGCGGTCATGACGGGTGTGCTTTTCCTTCTGGTGTTTCTTTTTGCTCCGCGCTACGGGGTCCTCAGTCGGGTGATTCAACAGGCCCGCCTGGCGCTTAAGATTGTGGGGGACGATATCCTGGGGTTGCTCTACCGCTTTCAGGAAATGGCAGCGACCGGGACGGCCCCCATGCATGCCGGGGATTTCCGCGAGGCTCTGAAGCAGAACTGGCCCGTCCGGATGGCCCTCTGGCGTTTGTCCCGCCGCCGCTGGGTGCGCCGGGTCGAAAACGGTTTCATCCTGACCGACGAAGGCCTGCGCCAGGGGCGGGGCATCATCCGCAGCCATCGCCTCTGGGAATCCTTTCTGTGCGGCAAAATGGGCTATTGCGAAACCGACGTCCACACCCCAGCGCACCATTTGGAGCATTTTACGGACGAGAAAATGCAGAGCCGCCTCGAAGATGCGGCCGACCGTCCCGGGCAGGATCCGCACCAGCGTGCGATTCCGCCGGCAAGTTGAGGTCCGGCTATAGCCTTGGAGAGCATGTCGTCGGTCTGCCTTTGCGTATTGATTTAAACCCTTTACATGCTGTGTAGAACTCTGAGCGGTATTGCTGATCAAGATTATTTGTCATTCATTTTCTTCCACGTGGAAGAAAACGAACCAAAAGAAGACGCCCGTGTCCCGCTTAACCCTGCGCGTCGTCGGTGCGGCCGGAGCGCGCGGAAACTCGCCCGCCTTCGCTTTAGCTACGGCGGGCTCAAACAGTCCGCGCGCTTTAATCCGTCCGCCCCGCCGATGCTCGGCGCGGGACAATGGGAACACCAAAACCTAAAACGGCAAACCATTTTTAAGCCCCCTTCGAATGGAGGGTAAAGCCTTCCGCTTTGCAGAAGGCATCCACGCAAACTCAGAGATTCCAAAGACGGTGGCGTTGCACCTTGAAGGAGGCATGGGCGTTGAAACGCAGGCAAGCACTGCTGCGAGATGGACCATTGCATTGTGGTGAAACATTGCCATGCCATTAGGGAGGAGTTGATCGCATGAAAAAGGCGATTTCCCAAGTTACCGAAAATGGGCTCGATGATCCGCCCTCGTACCGTATCCTGGTCTGGGACCTGCCGACCCGCTTATTCCACTGGATGCTTGTCGTGCTGGTTGCGGTTTCCTTTGTTACCGGAAAAACCGGTGGCACGGCTATGCAATATCACGAGTGGAGCGGGGTGGCGATTCTCGCGCTGATCCTGTTTCGGGTGCTGTGGGGGCTTTTCGGTGGAATCCCGTCGCGGTTTTCATCATTCATCCGCGGGCCTCGCAAGGTCTTCGGTTATGCGCGATCTCTTCTCGGTAATGGACATCAACCTTACCTGGGGCACAATCCCATGGGCGCCTGGTCCATCATCGCCATGCTGGCGGTTCTGTTGATCCAGGTGGGAACGGGCCTTTTCGCCAATGACGACATCCTCACCGAAGGCCCCCTTTATCATCTGGTCAGCAAGGATGCCAGCGACTGGCTGACCCGTATCCATCACATTAACCGGAGCATCCTTATCGGTCTGATCGCGCTGCATCTTGCCGCCATTGTCTTCTATTGGTTGGTGAAGCGCGAAAATCTGATGCTGCCCATGATTACGGGCCGCAAATCGTGGCACGAAGCCGTCGACCTGGTTCCGGGGAGTCCGGTCAAGGCTTTGCTGCTGGCGGCCGTCACAGCGGCCGTCGTGTACTGGGGAATTTACTGATTCGATCTGGTCAGGAATGCGGACCGGAGTAGAAACAAGGGGGCGCCGGATGATAGGGCGCCCCCTTCACTATTTTCGGCGGGGTGGTCGCTGTTATTTGCGGAAGGGCTTATGGCAGGCCTTGCAGTTTTGGGCGACCGCGTTAAACGGGGCCTTGATCCCATTTAAATCTGCACCCTGGGCCGCCTCCGCCAGCAGGGCCGTGCTCTCCTCAAAGGCTTTCGCCGCTTGCATGAAATCAGTTTTCTTCTCGAAAACCGCCGAACTCATCGTCGTATCGCCCTTGTCTGTGCCGGGCTCGAGAAAAGCGTCCCAGGGCAGCGTCGCCATGGACCGGACGACTTCCGCATTGGCGGCGAAACTGGCACGATCAAAGTCCGCCTTGCCCTGCACCACCGCCCCCATGCGTTTGAAGTGCTGGGCGATTAGAACCATGACCGATTTGCGGTATTGGATGGCGTCTTCGGGTTTGGCGAACTGCGCTACGGCAACCCCGGTCACCATCACCACGACAATAGCGCACACCACGATTCGAATCATTGTCTTCATGGTTTCCCCCTTTCAAGACTTCTTTGGCGTTGTTGGCAGGCAAATTGAATTCGTGTCCATCCATAAATGGCATCTTTTGGCCCCGAGCGGCGTTTTCGCTCTTTTGAAATCCTCGAAATAGTTTACTATTCCTGCGGTTTCAAAATCGCTCAGACCTTGCTCGGAACCAAAATCTACCATCTCTGGACGAACACGAATTAAACGGGAATGCAAGCGATAGGCGAGAAAACAATTCCATAAAACCCGGACGGCCGTCAACGCTTTTATGCCTCAGGCCCCCGCGCTCTGAGATCCAACGAGGCGTGAGGCGTACACCCGGTACGCCGCAACGCCGAAGCCTGCCGTACAAGGCCGAGATTGGCTGGGTCCCGAAGTGGCCAATGTAGCGGAGATGGCAATTCAAACCCGCGGGAACGGGTGCGTGAAACAGGCAAGGTCAAGGCGTGCAAAGGCTGAGGCGTGAGGCGTACACCCGGTACGCCGCAGCGCTGAAGCCTGCCGCACAACGCCGAAATTGGCTGTTTCACGCACCCGTTCAGCCTTTGATGACGGCTAGGGGGATGAGCCGCGCCACCTTCCGTGCAATACCCGCCCCGTGCACCACCTCCACCACCCGGTCGACGTCTTTGTAGGCTTTGGGCGCCTCTTCGGCCAGGCCGGCCATGCTGCCGGCCCGTACATGGATGCCGCTGCGCTCCAGGTCCTGGCGCAGCTTGACGCCTTTGAAGCGCTTGCGGGCCTGGCGGCGGCTCAAGCGGCGGCCGGCCCCATGGCAGGTGGAGCCGAAGGTCTGTTCCATGGCGGCTTCCGTGCCCCGCAGCACCCAGCTGCAGGTGCCCATGGAGCCCGGCACCAGCACGGGCTGGCCGATGTCGCGATAGATGGGGGGAAGATCCGGCGAGCCCGGCCCGAAGGCCCGGGTGGCCCCTTTGCGATGGACGCAGAGCTTGCGCGGTTGTCCCTCGATCCGGTGGGTTTCGATGCGAGCCATGTTGTGGGCCACGTCGTAGACCTGAAAGACGCTGTGGCGGGAAACTTTGCCGGCCAGGGCCTGTTCGAAGCTGCGGCGGATCCCATGGGTCAGGACCTGGCGGTTGGCAAAGGCATAGTTGGCCGCGGCGGTCATGGCGGCCAGGTATTCCCGGCCCTCGGGGCTGCTGAGGGGGGCGCACACCAGTTCCCGGTCCGGCAGGCGCAGGCCATAGGTATGGATGGCTTTCTGAAACCGCTTCACGTAGTCGCTGCAGACCTGGTGGCCCAGGCCCCGTGACCCGCAATGGATCTGAACGACGACGCCGTCCGGGGCCAGTCCCATGCGGTCGGCGGCCCGGGCGTCGAAGACTTCCGCCACGGCATCGATTTCGATGAAATGGTTGCCGGCTCCCAGGGTGCCGACCTGGTCCCGGCCCCTTTCCAGGGCCCGCTCGCTGACGCAGCCGGCCTCGGCTTCGGGCAGGCAGCCCGAACCTTCGGTGCGTTCCAGGTCGGATTCAGAGGCCAGGCCGCGTTTGAGGGCCCAGCGGGCGCCCTGTTCCAGCACCTGCCGGAGATCCCTGGTCTGTAAACGGATGGCGCCCCCCTTGCCGACACCGCTGGGGCAATGGGCGTAAAGGGCGGAAATCAGTTCATCCAGATGCGGACGGACCTCTTCGGTTTGCAGGTGGGTTCCCAGCAGACGTACGCCGCAGTTGATGTCATAGCCCACGCCGCCGGGGGATATGATCCCGTCCGGCGCGGCCGTGGCCGCCACCCCGCCGATGGGGAAGCCATACCCCTGGTGAACGTCCGGCATGGCCAGGGCGTAGCGCACGATGCCCGGGAGACAGGCCGTGTTGACCAGTTGCTCCAGGCTGCGGTCGCCCGAAGCGGCTTCCAGAATATCGGGATCGGCCAGAAGGCGTGCCGGGGCCTGCATGTCCGGCCGCCAGTCGGCGGAAATTTGATAGGTATACGGTCCGATTTTTTCCAATTGGGTGGGATCCATGGCAACCTCCCGACACCTGCGGCTTGTCGCCGGTATGGCCATTACACGTCAAAAACCACGGTTGCCGCGTAGCCCTCGTGTGTTTTTTCGACGTTCAAATCGTGATAGGTGACGGCTTTGATGACCCGCGTGAAACCATGCTGCCGCCGACCGCGTAATTCGGCCTCGACCCGGGTGCGTGTCAGCACCCTGAAAACCATCTGCTCCGGCACCAGACCACCTGTTTCCGCCCGGTAAGCCAGTTCGCCCAGCCAGTCCACCAGCAGGCCTTCGACGTCCGCCGCCGATATTGCGACCGTTATCGCTTCAACCGGACCGGCAGGGGCTGGGGTGATGCCCATCAGAAGGTACATGCCCCGGGCCGCGTTGGAGAAAAGGGCTTTCAGGTCCGGGCCGCCGCAGCGGATGGCCACATCGGCGGTGTGTTCGATTTCTTCGAAAAAGCCTTCTTCCCGGGTGTCTTTCATATAAGAATGCCCGCCCGCATCAGATCGATGACGCGATGCAGCTGATCTTTCGGGTTCCTCAGTCAAGGGGTCTGCTTATCGTGGTGGTTGCGGTCTGTGCATATAATTACGATGCCAGGGGCGATTGGCAATAGGGCGCAGGGGCAAGGACGTTGTCGATAGTGTTTGGTAAATTCCGTGGAATCAGTGGAGGGTCTGGCCCGCCATCTCTTTGCGGGTTTCCAGGTGGGCAATGAATCGGTCCAGGATTTTTTCGGTGGAGTCGAAATCGGATATCAGTTCGTCGGGGGAATAGTGGGTGGCCGAGTTCCGCATGAAATCGTCGATGGAGCTTTTCATGTCCTCGGTTTCTTCCTCGTCGAGGTCTTTGCAGAGGATATGCACCAGGGTCTGGCGTAGATCTTCCAGCAGGATGGTCTTGCTGACCATGCCGCTGTTGTCCTTGGTGGGTAAGGCTGTCGATTTGTCCATCGCGATGAAAATTCCGTTCCAGAGCGCCCGCCGTGGGCGTGATCACCAAATCAATCTAATGCGATAATCTTATTTTTCTATCATCCAACCTCCAGAGTATCAACCTAAAATTCCCCTGACGTGGCGGTTGGTTTGAGTTCCACCAGGGTCGCCCCCCATCCGCCGGCGTCCGGCGGGGCCAGCCGGAATGACGCAACATGCGGGCATTTTTCGAGAAAACGGTGCACTCGTTCCCGCTGTACCCCCTTGCCCTTGCCGTGGATGATGCGCAACGACAGGATGCCCCGCTCCCGGCAGATCTCCACATAGTCCTTCAGGAGGGGGGACAATTCCGATGGCCGGAAGGTGTGCAGGTCCAGTTTGCCATCGATTTCCATTTCGATGGGTTGATCAAAGGGGTCTTTTTCGGGTGCCATTTCATTCGCTTTCCGTTTGACGGATTGCCGGGAAAACCCTCCCGGGGAACCGCGCCCATCAGGCACTTCTTAGCGGTTGCCGTATAGGTGCTGTTGTGATTATGTTGCCATGGTTTGATCAAGAGGGCAATCGCCATGTTCGTTTTGAGTTGCACTCTACATGGTATGTTTCCGGTGATTCTGGAGGGTTGATTTCCTTATTCCTTTTCTTTCCCGGGAAAGAAAAGGAATCAAAAGAAACCGCCCGTGCCCCGCTTGGTCCTGCGCGTCGTCGGTGCGGCCGGAGCGCGCGGAAACTCACCCGCCTTCGCTTGGGCTACGGCGGGCTCAGACAGTCCGCGCGCTTTTTTCCGTCCGCCCCGTCGATGCTCGGCGCGGGACAATGGGAAAATCAAAACCAAAGGCTAAAAAGTCCCATTTTAAGCCCCTTCGAATGGGGCTAACATAGGCCTTTCGCCTTTCTGGGGGATCTTCACGGAGGTAACGACCGACAATGACGCTGGCACAATGGCTTTTCGCGCTGATTTTACCGTTTTTGGCGTATGGGATGGGGTCGATACCGTTTGGATTGCTGATTGTCCGCCTGGTGGGGCGGATGGATATCCGCGACAATGGCAGCGGCAATATCGGTGCCACCAACGTGCGGCGCACGGTGGGCACTCTGCCGGCCGTGGTGACATTGATCTGCGACATCGGCAAGGGCTTCCTGCCGGTGTGCTGGGCCGGTCTGCTTCTGCCGGCTGCCGATGCCGGCGGTCCGCAGGCCTATATCGCCCTAGTGGGCCTGTGTGCCTTTGCTGGCCACCTCTACCCGGTTTATCTGAAATTTCGCACCGGGGGGAAGGGCGTGGCGACCGCCGCGGGATGCCTGCTGGCCGTGTCGCCCGGTGCCCTGGTCGTCGGCGGACTGGTGTTCATTATGACGGCCTGCAGCCTGAACCGGGTGTCCGCGGCATCCCTGGCCGCCACCGGCATCCTGCCCCTGGCGGTCTGGCAGGCCACCGGGTCGGGTGTTTTGACGCTATGGGTCGGGGTGATAGCGGTCTGGATCTGGTCCCGGCACCGGGACAATATCCGAAGGCTACTGGAAGGCACGGAACCGACGATATGGAAAAGCGATCCGGAAAGGTGAGCGCGGTAGGGATGTTTCTTTAGGGTAACGAAGGAGCATGTCCATTGGCCGGAGGCCTGGACACGCTAAATCCATTGGTCTTGAATGATGGCATCCGGTGATTCATCTATTGATTCAGCCAGGCCACCGCCTCCTCCTCATCGTAAAAGACTTCGAGGTTGCGGTTCGTCGATGTCACCGCGATGCTCTGGTAGAAGCGCGCCACTTTGGCGACCATTTCTTCACTTTTATTCACTACAATGGCGGATTTGCCCGGCTTCGTGATGGTTTGCGATAACGGCGTGGCCCGAAATATATCGGCGAATTCAAAAGCATCGGGGAGCAGCGCTTCCTGTGCCTGCCACAGAACGCTCCGGTCGCCCGCAGCCCAGGAATTATTCAGCGCAATGGCCGCAAAAGTATTGAGGATTTTGCGGGGCGCTATTTCTCCCGAAATGTCCACATGAGCCCGCCCGGTGGCTTCATCGAATCGGATCGCGTATCTTGCGTCAGACATACTCACGCCCCTAAAGTTTTCCTTATTGCCTGCCCCTTTATACACCAAAAAGGAAAACATTTTAACCCGCAATGCCTTCTAAAACTTCCAGCTGACATTGAAAGCGAAAAAGTGAATCTCGTTGGTGTCGTATTCGCCCACCAGACGGCCGGCCAGGGGGCCGCGGAACTGGTCGATTTCGGCATCCCCGGCATCCAGGTATTCATAGGCGAAACCGAAGGTCACGTCTTCGTCCCATTGATACTGGACCCCCGCGGCGTAGCGGATCTGGCGGTCCAGGGGCAGGTCCGGCGTGCGGTCGTCATCGTCCACCGGGGATTCATCGTAGGCGATGCCGGCCGACAGCAGCCAGGGCTCGGCAAAGCGGTACTGAACCCCCAAGGCGAAGTGCCAGGTGTCTTCGTAGTTGCGGTCCTGGGTCAGGCTGGTCGTGTTCTGAGCACTGATGGTGATGTCGGATTTCCCGAATTCGCTCCACTCTTGCCAGCCGATATTGGCCATGACGGCCAATTTATCCGTCAGTTCATGATAGCCGCTCACCATCACCATCTGGGGGATGTTCATCTCGAGATCCACTTTGGCACCCAGCACGCCACCGAGCGCACCACTCAGTGTCGGCCCCAGGCCTTTCAAGGACAAGGCATCGTCAAACTCAAGGTCGACCTGGGACCGATACGTAACGCCGAACCGGGTGCCCGCTTGTGGTTCGACCAGCAGCCCCAGATTGACACCGTAGCCCACATCGTCTTCTTCCAGTTTCAACTCGCCGTCCGGCAGGCCGTCCAGGACATTGTTGATGGCCGCCTTCTGGGTGAGTTCCGCGTAGACGAGGCTGACGCCGGCCCCCACCGAAAGCCAATCGTTGATCCGGTAAGCCGCCGTCGGGTTGACGCCGAAAGTGAGAAACTCGCCCTCGGTCACGTAGTAGCGTCCTACCCAGTCATCGTCGTAGTCAAGGCCAAGCCCGAAATAAGACCCCATGGACAGTCCCAGCTTGAAATCGTCGCTGACACTGTGCACGTAGCTGGCGCTGCCGGCCATGACCCAGTCGCCGGCATCGCCGCCATTGCTTCCCGCTGTGGTGGTGCCGCTGTCGGCATCGAATTTGGCCCGCACGAGAAGCGGCTGAACCCCCACCAGCACCTGGGAGCGCTCCAGACGGGTCATGCCGGCCGGGTTGATGGCGGCGGTGGACGCATCGATGGCCAGGGCGGCCCGTCCGGCCGTGGCCGTCCCCATATCCGGCTGGCCGCCTTCGTAGAGCCAGAGGCCGGCTCCCCAGGCCGGTGCGGCTGAAAGGCATACGGCCGCGATGATGATGAGCATTTTGAGTTTCATGGTCAGGGATCCTATCGCAATAGGTTGGTCCAAATGATTCTCAACCATTGCTAGTTATTTTGTCAGGGCATGACCTCCGTCAGCACATGGCCCACCGATCCCGAAGGGGGTTTGACCCCCAGATAGGCAGCGATAGTTGGGGCGATGTCGGTGGGTGCCACCCGCCTTCCGATGACCTGGGCCGGCACATCGTGACCCGCGAAAAAGATGGGCACATAGGTGTCGTAGGCCCAGGGAGACCCGTGGATGGCGGCGATCGATCCGATGCCCATTTTTTCGGCCTCTTCGGTGGAGTGCAGAAACCAATACTGTTCCGGCACCATGTGGATGTTGCCCGAGCGTGTCGGATGAAAACTCCGTCGGATCTGGTTCTGGACCGGTGATTCGGTGATGCGGCCGGCCAGCAGGTCGCTGCGGGTCTGGGCGTAGGCGATGCCGGGGATCTTGATCAATTCATCCGCCACGAATCGCTCCACGTCCGCCACATCACGTCCGGCAGAGGCAATGGCGTCCAGGTTCAGGTAAAGGTAGGGGTGACTGTGACCGGAAATAAAATCCGCCCGCCCATACTTTTTCTGCAAAGCCTCGGTCAAGGGCCCCTTGGTTTTGAACCAGTCGAAAGCAAAACGCCCGGTGGAAAGTCCCATTTCAGCCATGTACTCGGGGGCTTCGGGTGCGCCGTGGTCGCCGCTGAGAACAATCAGGGTCTGGTCCAGTCCGACGGTCTGATCGACGAATTGGAACAAGTCGGCCAGGGTGCGGTCCAGGCGGAGTATATTGTCTTCGGTTTCCAGGCTGGAGGGCCCGAAGAGGTGGCCTATGTAGTCGGTGGAGGAAAAGCTGATCTGAAGGTAGTCCGGCGCGCCAGTGTCGTTGTGTCCCAGCTTCTCGTTTTCGATCAGGGCCTTGGCAAAATCCAGGGTGAGCGCGTCACCCACCGGTGTCAAGGTCAGAAACAGATAGAAGTATTTCGTATCGCCGCCGAGTGAATGGGGAAAGGTACGGCCCAGGGGCTTGAGGTCGGCCTCGTAGGGCCGGTCGTCCATATCTCCGTGCACATAGGTCGCACGGTCGTGCAGCAGTTTCCAGGATTTTTCCTTATAGACATCGGCCGGTTTGGACGCGTTCCACTGCTTCACCCAGGACGGGTAGTCGTCGTAATAGTAGGTGCTGGTGACAAATTCACCGCTACGCTTGGAAAACCAGAAGGCCTTCCCAACATGACCCCCCGGCAGAATTGCGCCGCGGTCCTTGACCGAAACGCTGAACGCGCGGGACCGTCCTCCGTTATGGACCACCATTTCGTCGGAAATCGTAGAAGCCCTCAGATTGCGGGGCGAAACCCCCTCGTGGGTTTTGGGTTCTTGTCCTATGATATGATGGCGGTCGTCTTCGGTGTTGTAGACGAAGGCGCCCGTGTCCTGGTCGATCCAGTCGTTGGCGACGATACCGTGCCGGGAAGGATCGGCGCCGGTAGCCAGGGTCGCGTGACCCACGGCGGTTTCGGTGTTGGCGTGTTGGTAATGGGCATCCAGGTACCAGGTGCCTTTTTCCATCAGGTAGCGGAATCCGTCGTTGCCCAGACGGTCGGCAAAACGGCCGGGCAGGTCCCCGCGCAGTTGATCCACGGTGATCTGCAAGATGAGCCGTGGTGGAGACTTTTGTGAGGCCGCCGCCGTATCCGTCAGGGTGGCCAAGGCGAACCCCATTATCCATGCGATTTGGAACACCCTTCTTAGTGCTCGTGTTGTCATGCTGATGTCCTTTCGCGCAATCAGAAGCGTCATCGCATTTCATTAAGCCGATGCGGGTTTGCCAGGCCGGCGACATAATTACAGCCATGCCCCAGCCTGGCATTGCAGCGTGTCTCTTATTTGGAAACCGGCTGCAGCATTTGTTTCATAATGGCGTCCAAATTGAAGGCGGCCGGTTCCTGGCTGGGTGGAAATTCTTTAAACGTTTGCAGGTACCGCGCCACCAGGGGCTGAGCCGGCACGAACAGAAAGGCGTGACGCACCCACCAATCTTCGTAGACGTTGGAATCGTGGTCCGCCCGTTCGAAGGGATCCATCCGGAGATCGAAAAGTTTGGGAGCGCGCAGGTTCCACCAGGGATCCCGCCACACGGCCTGGCCCTCGGCACGCTGTTCCATGAAAACCGCTTTCCAGCGATTGTAACGAATAGCGGTCAACTGCGCGTCGTCGTTGAAATAGAAGAATTCCTTCCGGGGGCCTGTCTCCTCCTGACCGGTCAAACGAGGCAAGAAATTGTAGCCATCGAGGTGCACCTTGAACTGCTTTCCGTTGGCCGTGTGGCCTTTTTGCAGTTTTTCCTTGATGTCCGGATCCCCGGCCGCGGCCATGAGGGTCGGCACCCAGTCTAGATGGGCCATGATGTCGTTGGCGATGGATCCCGCTGCGATCTTGCCGGGCCACCTGACGAAGAGGGGGACCCGGAAGGCGCCGTCCCAGTTGGTGACTTTTTCGCTGCGAAACCACGTCACAGCGGCATCCGGCCAGGTGCAGGCATGGGGGCCGTTGTCACCGGTGTAGATGACGATTGTGTTGTCCGCAATCCCGAGATCGTCCAGTTTGTTCAGCAACTGGCCGACATTGTGGTCGTGTTGCAGCATGCCGTCGGCATAAAAATTCAGACCGGATTTCCCCTGCCATTCCTCCGGCACGTGGGTGAAAAAGTGCATGCGGGACGAGTTGAACCAGACAAAAAAAGGCTTTTGGGCGGTGTGCGCCCGGTCAATGAAATCTATCGTGGCATCCAGGAATTCATCGTCCACCTTCTCCATGCGTTTGCGCGTGAGCGGACCGGTATCTTCAATTTTGCCATCCGCCGACGAACGGATCACGCCGCGCGGTCCGAACCGTTTTTTAAATTCCGGATCTTGGGGATAGTCGGGGTGTTCGGGCTCTTCTTCGGCATTCAGATGGTAGAGATTGCCGAAAAACTCGTCAAATCCATGCCGGGTCGGCAGATACGCGTCCAGGTCCCCCAGATGGTTTTTGCCGAACTGTCCGGTCATGTAGCCTTGGGGTTTGAGTAATTCCGCCAGCGTCGGGTCGGAATCCTGGATGCCCACCTCGGCACCGGGCATGCCCACCCGACTCAGGCCGGTGCGCAAAACCGTCTGACCCGTAATAAAGGCGGCGCGCCCGGCCGTACAACTGTTCTCGGCGTAATAATCGGTAAACATCATGCCCTCTTTGGCCAGGCGGTCGATATGGGGCGTCTGGTAGCCCATCATGCCATGGCTGTAGGCGCTGATATTGGGAATGCCAATGTCGTCCCCCATAATCACCAGGATGTTGGGTTTGTCTGCGGCGTTCACTGGTGGGCCGGGAGCCAGGGCTAATGATAGGGTCAAAATGCCCAATAAAAAAAACCTGACGTTTGCTTTCATAACGGCCTCCTTTGTACAACATGCTTTGTTAAGGGGTTGAACGGTTGTAACGACGGTGTGAAGAAGCCGACAAGGGCCTTTATTCGCATGGGTCGATCAATGTCGGGAGCAACGTGCGATTTCGTCGATCAGTGAAGAAGGATAACGCAATTCGATGTCGCACGGATTGAGCTGGGACAGCTGTAAGTCCGGGGATAGATTAATGCGATTTGGGCAACTTTACGCAAACACGATTAACGCGCATTGGACGATGAGGCGTCGTGAACTGCAAGAGGAGAGTGAAGCGTCGCCGGATAGGTCGTTTGGATCGAAATAACAGTGCCTTGATACCATACCTCCGTAGCCTGATCAACCCTCCGGCGCCTCCGGCATTATCGTAATCCGCCAATGGTTTTGCCGGGCAGGGGCGGCGCCATGTCCGGCAAAACCGACGATGGTGGGGATAAGCCGCCCGAGGTGTCGGCCGGCTTATCCTGATGATAGGGTTTCTGCTCCGGTGCGAGGGCTTGGGCACCGGTACCCGGAATGATCGCGAAGCCCGGGTCGAAAGGAACGATGGTCATCAACACTTCACAACAATGACAGGGGCTTTGTCCAGGGCGCGGATGAGTTTGATGCTGGCATCCCCCATGACGAATTCTTCGGCCTTGGACATTTTCTTGCGCCCGATCACCACCAGATCATAGGTGCCCTTTTCGAATTCCGCGATGATGCCGTCCGCCACGGTGGGATAGGCCTGCTCGACCAGGCGGATCCGGATATTATCCGGGGGATATCCGGCCGTAACGAGCCGTTTGCGGGCAACAGACATGGCGGTCAATATTTTCTCCTGTTCGGCCTGCATAAATTTTTTGCCCATCATCTCCTCGCTGCCGGCGGGTTTGCGAAACACGTGCATCAGCGTGACCTGGATTTCGGCAAAGCACAGGGGGATTTGGGCTAAAAATTCAACTGCTGATTTGGAACAGGGCATATCGTTCATGATAACAAGGATGGTTTGGTTCACGGCCCGTCTCCTTTACAGGGAAGCGAGATAACCGTTGAGGTCCTCGAGGATTTCGTCGACCGACTCGTACGTGATCGGCGCCCCCAGGGAAAAATGCATCAGGATGTTGTTCAGCATCCGCGGGATATAGGGATAGAGCTTGCGCAGGTTCACCAGTCGATTGGGATGCAGAATGGAGAAATCTTCCGGTTCCAGCCTGGCTGCCAGATCACCATAGGTATAGGTGTCGTTTTTGATCATGTAGGCTGTGTGAAAAACCTTGCCGACCGCGTAAATCAGGATGTTGCCCAACCCGAAGATATCCAGGCCGAAGGGGTTTTCCGGAGCTTCGAACTCGTAGTCGAAATCGATCCAGACATAGCGGCCGGATTTTCTCTCCACGATAATGTGATCGCTGCGGATATCGCCGTGGCGAAATCCGTTGCGGTGTAAAAATTCGATGGCAGCGTAAGCATCGGAAAGATGGTACAGAATATTGGGCAACGCGTTCTGGAAATACACGGCGTGGGGCATTCGCAGGCTGTCGAGGTGCAGCATGAAATTGGGGCCCCGGACGATGTCCAAAATGCGTACCCGGTTGTTTCGGGTGTCGTGGTAGGTGATGCCGTTCATGAATTCCGGCCGCTCCCGGCAGAGATCGAGGATCTGTTCTTCTTTTTGGGGGCTGCGGTAGCATCGAATGACAATGCTGCCCAGCCGGGTATTGAATTCTTCAAAAAAAGACAATTTGGCCAGTTTGCGATCCCCGGTTTCCACTTCCACGACACGCTTGACCCAAAATTTGGGATCTTCCACCCCGAAGCGGCGTTCACGCTCTTCGCCGGTGACGGTGAAGCGCCGGCCGTCGATCATGATGTCATCGCCGATATGAATATTAAGAAAGTCCGATGTGTCGGTAAAACAACGTCCCGCTTTCATCCATGGCTTCCTTCGCGCAGATGGATGGGCAAATTCGACACGGCCATCTGGACCTGGCTCAGGAAATTTTTCATCCCGTTGTTTTCGATCACCAACCCCAGGAGCTGGGAGAGTACGGCAATGGAATTTACATCTTCTTCGTGCAGCGCGATGGGGGCACTGTGGTACGCGCGGATCAGCCCAACCACCGTATTGCGATACTTGATGGGAAAGGACAGCATCGCGGCAATCCCTTCCTTGAGCGCTTCGTCACAGTATTGAATGCGGGGATCGCTTTGCATGTCATCCACCAGAACGGGGCGGCCGCTGACAAAAGCCTCGTCGTTTTCATCCATGAACAGAGGCCCCTTGGTCAGATATTGTTCGCTGATGCCGTAACTGGCCACCCGGAAGAGCTGGGATTCGTGCGCGTCATAAAGCAGGATGCTGGTGCCTTTCAGCTTGAAGGTCCGACACAACCCCTCGACAAAATGGTTCAGGAGCACATCCAGGTCTTCGTATTGGGCGATGGCCGAACTGATGGCTTTGAACTGCTTCAGATGGAATCGTTTTTCAGGTTCCGGGTGCATGGCGGCTCCTTGTGCCGATGGAATGGGGGGATTGCGGCGAATGCTCCGGGTCGGTCAATCAGCCCGGGTGCATGGACCGCAAAGCCAAATGCCTGTAACCCCTGGAAGCGGGGGGGGCCTTCATGATGTCGAAGCGAGGGGAAGCGTTGCCGATTTCGCTTCAGAACAAGCTACCTAAAATATGGTGATGAAGAGGGCAAATTGTCAAGGTTCCCAAGCGGCTTGGCGCGGGGCTGCAGGAAAGTGCGCTTGACCTTGGGGCAGGACGCTTTAGCATAGCGGTATCGATATCAAGGTGCCGGCTATTCCGGATACGACCGGAAGGACAGAATGGGCACTGCTTACGGAACCCTCAAGATTGGAGGCGATATGAAGCATTTACGTTTTTTCTTGATGACCACCATCGGCATTGCTTTTATCCTGGGCTGTAGCGGCCATCATGGCTCCTATCATGCAACGGCGATGCCGGATCCGCATTCCTTCAACGCCCATTTCGGCGACATGGACAGCGATGGGGATGGCCTGGTGAGCATGGCGGAATTCAACGCCCATTTCCCGCAGGCCGAACCGAAGGTGTTTCATGCGATTGACTTGAATCAGGACGGCACAATCGACCATGACGAATGGCATCGTTTCAAAGAGGCCCACGGTATGAAACATCACGATTAGGGGGGGCATACCGCGGCATCGAATCCAATTTGTGGCGGTATATTTTCGGTTCGGCCCCTTTGATGGCTCATATGGTGGTCAGGGCTTGCCGGTGACGATGAGCGACCATAGGAAACCAATGAAACCGGCCAGGATGAAATGGGATTCGGCCAGAAACTCCAGGCGGGCACCGGGCAAAATCTTGCCCTGTTCGTGGGCGACAATCACGGTCAGCAAGGCCATAGGGATGATCACCAGAAAAAAGCCCAAGCCCGTTGACAGACCGATGGCGCTTGTGATGGCCGGCAAGGCGACCAGCAGCACCAGTGATATTTTCAAAAGGTCCATGGCGCGTTTTTGCCCCAGAACGATGGGGAGGGTTTCGCGCCCCACGAGGCGATCGCCCTGCATATCCAGCAGATCGAAAAACACCGTGCGAGCGAAAACCAGGCTGGACGTCCAGGCCAGTACGGCCAGGGTGTCCGGCCCCAGGCGACCGGTTTCCGACAGGGCCGGCATGACCGTTGTGACCAGCCCCCAGGCCGCGGCGATCAGAAACGTCTTGGATCCGGGGATATCCTTGATGCGGCCATAGCGACCGCCGCTTAAGAAGGGCGGCAGGATATGCAGATTGTAGGACAGCCCCAACAGACTCATGACCAGCAGAAGCCCGAAGGGCAGGAGGCCGGCGCCCATGGCGATTCCCAGCCCGCCGGCCCCGCCTGCTATGGCCATAAACGCCAGCGGCCATTTGTAGCGCTTGTAAAACTGGGCCCGACCGGGATCGTTGTACCGATCGGCATCTCCGCCGGTGAGGTGGTTCAGGAGATGCATGGACAAGACATAAAGTATCGCCACCAGTCCATGGGGTAGAAAGTGCCGCAGCCCCTGGAGGTGCATGGCCGCGTAGCTCAGCCCGCCAGCTCCCAGGGCCACATAGATATTGGTCAGCAACAGCCCGCGCTGCAGGCGATAAAGGGTGCGGCGCCATCCGACAACCCGCCGGTACGGGGCGGATTCCAGTGCCCGGCAGACCTTTTTGATCTGCCAGTTGGGCGTCGAGGCGCCTGCGGTGACGCCGATTTGCCGGAATTGCCCCAGATCGTCCAGATCCAGTTCCTCCTCGGTTTCCACGTGAAAAGCCGGTTTGCCCGAATTGCGGGCCACTTCGTAAAGGCGCTGGGTATTGCCGCTTTCCTTGCCGCCTACCACCACCACGGCATCCACCTGGCTCGCCAGGCATTGGACTTCCGCCTGTCGTTTTTCAGTGGAATCGCAGATGGTATCGTAGATTTTGTAATGGGGCCTGTTGGCTGACGCCCAGGTTTTGATGGCATCGTAAAGACGCGTGTTCTGGGTGGTTTGGGCCACGATGATGGCCTGCTCGAATCTGGGCAGCTGCTGGAGTTCTTCGAGGGTGGCGGCCACATGGCCGTTGTCGCCGGCGTAGCCCTTGAGGCCGACCACTTCCGGGTGATCCCGGTCGCCGATGATAATCGAGGCATAACCTTTGGCGGCGTGTTTGCGAATGATGGTTTGAACGCGGATGACCCGGGGGCAGGTGGCATCGATGACCTGGAATCCGGCCTCACGCAAGCCTTCTTTGGCCTGGGGGGGAACGCCATGGGCTCGGATCAGCACGGTGCCGTGGCCCGAAGCGGGAATGCGGTCGCAGACCGTGATGCCTTTTTCCTCCAGAAGACCGAGTACCTGCGGATTGTGGATCAACGGTCCGTAAGTGCAGATGGGGCCTTCATGTTTGTCCGGGGCCTCCAGCACCATTTCGACGGCCCGGCGGACGCCCATGCAGAAGCCGGCAGTTTTGGCGATCAGAATTTTCATGGGATTCGCGGGAAGACAGCCGGCAGGGAGGCAAATTGCAGCGGTTGTTTTGTCCGGCCGGCGGATTCCATTCGGCCGCTATGTGAACAAGGGGTTCCTGTCCGTTTTGTCGAATTCAGCTGCATGCTTTGAGATAGATTTTATGGTCGACCAGGGACAGGGATTGGATGGTGGCATTAAGAAATTTTTGCTCCCCGAAGATGTTGACCAGGCGCAGCCCGTCTTTTTCCGGTTCCACGACATCGACAGCTTCCATGATCAGGCTGGGTTCTTCACCGTTCATCAGATAGGCATTGGCTTCGCACATGTTCGTTCTCCTCGCGCAGTTATCACCGTGACGGCGATGCTTGCTGCGGGACAAGAATAAACAGCCCGCAGCGAGTCCTGCTGCAACAATTGCTTCTTTGGTATTTGCCGGGATCCCCTTGCCCGGGCAAGGGATCTCATTGGTCACCTTTCAACAGACCCAGCAGGCGGTCCAGGTCTTCGTCACTGTAAAAGTCGATGGCGACGGTGCCGCTTTTCTTTTGCCGCTGAATCGTCACCTTGGTACCGTAATACCGCGACAGGTCTTCCGCAAGCGCGGCTAGGTGGCGATCCATCTCTGTCGGTTTCCGTTTAACGGGTTTGCGCGGTACGGATTTAAGTTTGCGGATAAGCTGTTCGGTTTCGCGAACCGACAGGCTTTTGGCCACGATGGTCCGCCAGGCGGACAACCGTTCGGGAGGGTGTTCCAGTCCCAGCAGGGCGCGGGCATGCCCCATGCTGATGGCGCCTTCGACGATGCTGGTTTTGATGGCGTCGTCCAGCTGGCGCAGGCGCAGGAAGTTGGCCACGGCAGAGCGGCTTTTGCCCACCCGTTCGGCGGCCTGGTCCTGGGTGAGCCCGAATTCGGTCATCAGGCGGTGATAGGCGTCCGCTTCTTCGATGGGGTTGAAATCCGCCCGCTGGATGTTTTCGACGATGGACATCTCCAGCATTTCGGCATGGGAGATGTCTTTGACAACCACGGGGACTTTGGGCAGGCCGGCCTTTTTGGCCGCGCGCAGGCGCCGCTCGCCGGCCACCAGTTCATAGCCGGTGCCGTCTTTGCGAACGAGGAGGGGCTGGATGACCCCCTGGGCGCGGATAGAGGCCGTCAGCTCGGCCATGTCTTCGTCGGCAAAATGCCGCCGTGGCTGGTAGCGGTTGGGCTTGATGATGGCCACGTCACAGAGCAGATAATCGCGGGCCTCTGTAGAGGTCTCGCTGCCGCCGGGGATAAGGGCTTCCAACCCTTTGCCCAGGGCCATTTTTTTCCGTTTGCGGCCGGTTTTGTCTTTCGATGCGGTGCTTTTGCGTGTCATGGTGGTCGTTGTTGTCCCGCGGGAAAACGCTTTCGAATTACTGGCGGATGATCTCGTCAGCCAGCTGCATATAGCTCTGGGCGCCCACGGAAGCGGCGTCGTACATGAGAATCGGCTTGCCGAAACTGGGTGCCTCCCCCAGGCGGATATTGCGTGGAATCGTGGTTTGATAGACCAGATCCTTGAAATAGCGTTCGGCATCTTCCGCCACCTGATAAGACAGGTTGGTCCGTTTATCGAACATGGTCAGCAGGATGCCGCCGATCCCCAGATCGGGGTTCAGGCCCTGTTTGATGCGTTTGACGGTCTGCAGGAGCTGGCTCAACCCCTCCAGGGCATAAAATTCACACTGGAGCGGAATCAGCATGGCATCGGCCGCGGTCATGGCGTTGACGGTCAGCAGGTTCAGGGACGGCGGGCAGTCCAGGAGGATATAGTCGTATTGATCCTGAAGGGTCTCGAGACATCGTTTTAGAATGGTCTCACGGCCTTCCGTGTCCATCATTTCCACTTCAAACCCGATCAATTCCACATTGGAGGGCAGCACCTTGAGTGATGGGAGCGCGGTTTCCTTCAGGAGATGCGCGATGTCCGCCTGGCCGATCAATCCATGGTAGAGGGTGCTGGTCAGGGTTTTCTTGTCGATACCGAGGCCGGTGGTGGCGTTGGCCTGAGGGTCACAGTCCACCAAAAGGGTCTTTTTTTCCGCCGCGGCAAGGGAAGCGGACAGGTTGACGGCCGTGGTGGTTTTTCCCACGCCACCCTTCTGATTGGCGATGCAGATCACATGAGCCATGATTCGTGTTATCGTCCTGTAACTTGAGGATTAAAAAGATCGTCTACCCTATCGAAGGGGGGGGGAAAGTGCAACAGGTTTCTTGGCGTACCGGCCCGGCGAACCCCTCGGGCCACGTTGGAGGCTGCGCCGGCCAGGCATGGTCTTTTCCCGCCGTCCGGTGGGGCGTCCATTCGTGGCATGTCTTGATCAAGACCCTGAAATCCTTTATGATGATGACCGCGTGCCCTGCTTGCAGGGGTGAATTTGGGATATAGGAAAGGAAACGGGATGCAGCGAATGCGCCGGATGCGAACGGCCGTGAAAGTTCTGGTATTGGTCCTCGTTTTGATGTGGTCGGTTGCCGATCCGGCTGACGCGATTACCATCAAGGAAGAGAAGGAGCTTTCCAGGGAGTTCCTGGAACTGCTGAAAAAACAGCTTCCCCTGATCGAGGATCCGCTGATCGTGGACTATGTCAACGCTGTCGGCCGGAAACTGCTGACCGTCCTGCCCGAGCAGCCCTTCGAATACCAGTTTTATGTGGTCCAACAGGATGTCTACAATGCGTTTGCCACCCCGGCGGGCCACATCTTCCTATACAGCGGTCTCCTGGCCGCGATGGAAAGTGAAGAGGAACTGGCCGGCATCCTGGCCCATGAAATCAGCCATGTCGTCAGCCGGCACATTTCCGAGAAAATCGAACGCTCCAAAAATGTCAACAAACTCATGCTGGCCGGCATGATTGCCGGCATTTTGCTGGGAGCCGCCGGCGCCGGCGATGCCGGCTCGGCGCTCATGATGGGGTCCGCGGCCGGTGCCCAAACCCTGATGCTGGCCTACAGTCGCGCGGACGAAAATGAGGCCGATCAACTCGGTCTGAACACCCTGTACAAGGCCGGTTACCGCGGGGAAGGCATGGTTTCCATGTTTGAAAAGATTCGCAGCAAACAATGGTTCGGCGCCGAGGAGATTCCAACCTACGTAATGACCCATCCGGCCGTGGAAAGCCGGATCGGTGATGTTAACCGCCGGGTGCAGAATTTCAACCGCAAATACAAACAGCCGCCGCTGGTGGATCCCGTCCCCTTTATCCGGATGCACACCCGACTTCTGACCCAATACGGGGATGCCAAGGTGGTCCTGCATCAATACCGGCAGGCTTATGAAAAAGACCCGGACGACCCGTTGCTCAATTACCGCTACGGCCTGATCCTGGGGCGCACGGGGAAGCGCACCGAGGCCATCAAACACCTCAATAAAGCCTTGGCGGCGCGGCCCCTGGACACCGATATCTTAACCGATTTGGGCAAACTGTATTTTTATGACGGGCAATACGATCAGGCCATCAAGCTTCTGGAAGGTGCGGTGGGGGCGGGTACCCAACAGCCGGACGGGCTCTATTTTCTGGCCCGCGCCCATCAGGAGACCGGCCATCTGGATACGGCCCTCAGCTATTTCGAGGCTTTGCTGGAAAACCACCCCGACTACAACCAGGCCCATTTCGATATCGGCAAGGTCTACAGCCAGATGCGGCGGCAGGGCGATGCGTTTTTCCATCTGGGGCGGTTTTACTATGGCAAGGGGGATATGAAAAAAGCCGCTTTCCAGCTCAAGAAGGCCCTGGAATTCGATCAGGCGCCCCAACAGCGGAAGGCAACGGAAGCGTTGCTGGCCAAAATCGAAACCGCCGCCAGGGATTCCAATAAAAACAAGAAAAAAAACAATAAACCGCGACAATGACGGACGGTCATCCGCTCCGGTCGAAATGGGAAAAGTGCATGGAAAAGGTGCCCCGTCCCTGACTGGCCGAACGCAGGGCGGTGGAATAGCCGAACATGCGGGCCAGCGGAACGCTGGCCGTGATGGCCTGCTGGCCGGAGCGGTGCTCGATGGCATCGACCTTGCCGCCCCGGGCATTGAGATCGCCGATCACCTCTCCCATAAACGTTTCCGGAACGAACACTTCCACTTTCATGATGGGATCCAGCAGGAAAGGGCTGCCCTGGGCCAGGGCTTCTCGGCAGGCCATTGAGGCACTCACCCTGTAAGCCAGTTCCGTCCCCTGGGATTCCTTGAAGCTGCCACCGACGAGTTCGGCCTGGATGTCCACCACCGGGTAGCCCATGAGGGTGCCGCTTTCCAATGACTCCATGACGCCCTGCTCGACCGCCGGCACGAAGTCGGCTGGGATCTGGCCCTCTGTAACGCGGCTGATAAAGGTATTGCCCGTGCCCCGGGGCAGGGGGGTCAGCCGCAGGGTCACATCCCCGAAATGCCGATGGCCGGCCACTTCCTTGTCGAAAACCGCCTGGCCCTCGCCGGCGGACGCGATGGTTTCGCGGTAGACCACCTGGGGTTTGCCGACGTTGACGCTGGTCTTGAATTCCCGCAGCATGCGGCTGATGATGATCTCAAGATGCAATTCCCCCATACCGGATAGAATTGTCTGGCCCGTGTCCTCGTCGATTTTCACTTTCAGGGTGGGGTCTTCAGCCAGGAATTTATTCAGGACGCCGTCGATCTTTTCCTGGTCGGCGTGGGTTTTGGGTTCCACCGCCACGGATATCACCGGCTGGTAGGTCTCGATATCCTCCAGGCATACCGGTGCATCGGCATGGCAGAGGGTCTCGCCGGTGGACGATTCCTTGGGCCCCACGATGCCGACGATACCCCCGGCACCGGCTTCGTCGATACGGTCCCGTTTGTTGGCATGCATCATCAGGATACGGGAGATGCGCTCCTTTTTTTTACGGATGGCGTTGTAGACTTCCTCCCCGGCCTTGAGTTTGCCGCTGTAGACCCGGGCGTAGCTCATTTTGCGGCCTTCGATCATGGATACCTTGAAGATGAGGGCCGCCAGGGGCGCCTTGTCCTTGGGCGGACACTCGATCGTTTCCCCGCTTTCGGGATGGGTTCCTTTGATGGCGGGGATATCCAGGGGACTGGGCAGATAGCGGACGATGGCATCCAGAAGGGGTTGGATGCCTTTGTTTTTCAGGGCACTGCCGCACAATACCGGCACGCGCTCCAGGGCGATGGTGGCCCGCCGGATCGCGTCTTTCAACATGTCGGCGTCGATGGGCGCTTCGTTCAGGTAGGCTTCCATGATCTGGTCGTCGACCTCGGCCAGGGTTTCCAGCATTTGTTCGCGATGGGGGGCGAGCTCTTCTTTCTCAGCCGGGCTCAGGTCGTGGGTCGTATAAGAAGCGCCCAGGGTTTCGTCGTCCCACACGATCTTTTGCATTTGGACCAGATCGAAAACCCCTTCAAGCCGATCTTCGGAGCCACAGGGGATCTGCAGCAGCAGGGGGGCGGCATTGAGGCGCTCCTTCATCTCCTCGACGGTACGGAAAAAATCGGCCCCGACCCGGTCCAGTTTGTTGACGAAAGCAATTTTGGGCACGTTGTATTTGTCCGCCTGGCGCCAGACCGTTTCGGACTGGGGCTCCACACCGCCCACAGCACAGAACACCCCCACGGCACCGTCCAGAACCCGCAGGGAGCGTTCCACTTCGATGGTGAAATCCACGTGCCCGGGGGTGTCGATGACCTGGACGTCGGTACCCTGCCAGTTGCAGGTGGTCACGGCAGATGTAATGGTGATGCCGCGCTCCTGTTCATCCACCATCCAGTCCATCACGGCCTCGCCATCGTGCACCTCGCCGATTTTATAGGATTTGCCCGTATAGTAGAGGATGCGTTCGGTGACCGTGGTCTTGCCGGCGTCGATATGGGCAATGATGCCGATATTGCGGATATTGTCAATTTTGGGGGTTCGCTTCATCGTCTTCGTTCGATCCTGTTCCGCTGCAGCCTCAGATGGCGATCCATCGCATCGGCGGTTGAAAAACCATTTGGTTTCAGTGAAATGCGCAGTTCATTAGGCCAATCCGACCCATAAGTCAAGAATGGAGAAGGCTGGCCGGCGCGCCGTTGGTGTTCAGACCGTTCGGTCGGGGAAAAGGGCGCGGACCGCGTCTTCGGTGGCGGCACATACCCCCCGTTCCGTAATGAACCCGGTGACCAGGCGTGCCGGGGTCACATCAAAGGCAAAATTGGCCGTCGGGCTGTCGGCCGGGGGGACGAGTACGGTCCGGAGCCCGTCTTCCGTATGTCCCTGAATATAGCGAATTTCATCCGGGTCCCGCTCTTCAATGGGAATTTCCGCCACCCCGTCGCGCATGGTCCAGTCAAAGGTGCTGGAGGGCAGGGCCACGTAAAACGGCACGCCGTTATCCCTGGCGGCCAGGGCTTTCAAATAGGTGCCGATTTTATTGGCCACATCGCCGGTGTAGGTGGTGCGGTCCGTTCCCACGATAACGATGTCCACCATGCCGTGCTGCATGAGATGCCCCCCGGCATTGTCCGTAATGACCGCATGGGACACGCCGTGGCGGCCCAGTTCCCAGGCCGTCAGGCGGGCGCCCTGGTTCAGTGGGCGCGTTTCATCCACCCATACATGCACATCGATTCCCAGGTCGTGGGCCGTGTAGATCGGTGCCGTGGCCGTGCCGTATGCGATGGTGGCCAGCCATCCCGCATTGCAGTGGGTCAGGATGTTGACCGGCTCACCATTCTTCTGCTGGCTGATGGACTCGATGAGGCGCATACCGTGGCGCCCGATCAGGCGGCAGTTTTCCGCTTCCTCCTCGGCGATGATACCCGCCATCCGTCGGGCCGCGCCGAGGCGATCGTCATGGGGCAAATCGGCGATTTCGGACCGGACGCGATCCACGGCCCATTGAAGGTTGACCGCGGTGGGCCGGGCGGCCTTGATGCGGTTACACTCCGTTAGCAAATAGTCTTCGGCCGCTCCGTACGGGGCCGTTTTAACCGCCAGATAGACCCCATAGGCAGCGGTGATGCCGATGAGGGGGGCGCCGCGGACCACCATTTCCTGGATGGCATAGATGGTATCGTCCACGTTTTGCAGTTCCAGCACCACCAGTTCATGGGGCAGGCTGCGCTGGTCGATAACATTGACGTCGCCGTTGGTTTCATCCAGCCAGATGGGACGCAACGGTTGGGGAGCTGATTTCATGGGGTGATTTTATCTCCTTGAATACATTTAGTTAATCTAAACTTGTCGCCTTTGGTGGCGGACCCGGAGAGGTTTAACCGATCCGCCGTAATCGTCGTATAGGAATTCAGGCGTCAGAATCCAGAAGTCAGAATAAGGTTTTCGCCTTCGGCGCATTCGATTTTTTTCAAAAGACGGAGCGAAGCGACATCAAAATCCTTCTGGCTCCTGAATTCTGTCTTCTGATGGCTATTGTTTCTCGTGATTGGAGCATCCCCCCCTTCCAGGGGGAACCCAAAGCCGGGTCCTCCGGGTCCGGATATATACCCATTTAACAAAACAGGTCCACAGGCTCAAATCGGTTGACATCCACCAGCCCCAGGTCGGTAATCTTCAGATCGGGGATGACGGGCAGGGCCAGGAACGACAGGGTCATGAACGGATCGGGCAAGGGAGAGCCCAGACGCTGGGTTGCCTGGATCAGGGCATCCAGGCGGTGCTGGATCCACTGGACGGGCTCCGGGGACATGAGACCGGCGATGGGCAGCGCCAGGTCGGCCATGACTTCCTGGTTGCATATGGCCACCAGACCGCCCTGCATCTCCGCGACCCGCCGGACAGCGGCTTCCATATCCTGATCGTCGGCACCGACCACGATGATGTTGTGGGCATCGTGGGCCACACTCGAGGCAATGGCCCCCCGTTGAAGCCCCACCCCCTTCACGAAACCGATACCCGTGCGGCCGGATCCCCGGTGGCGTTCCACCACCGCGATCTTCAGGAGATCCCGCGACGGGTCGGCCACCGCCCGCCCGTCGATGACGGTGGCCGTATGGATGGCCTGGCGGGTGACAATTTGCCCGGGGACGATGTCGATCACCCGAATCTGTTCTTTCTTGGCCGACAATTGAAACGCCAGGGTTTCCGTATTCACGTTCATGGCCGGTGCCGGCGGTGTCACATCGGGGAAAAGGGCTTCGTCGACGATTTCACCATTCTTTGCCACCAGTTGCCCGCCGGCATACACCGCTTCCACCTGGGGGGCTTCCAGCCGGCTGAAAACAACCATGTCCCCCCGCTGGCCGGGGGCAATGGCGCCGGTTTGCCGCAGACCGAAGTAGGCTGTCGGATTCAATGTCGCCATGCGTATGGCCAGATGGGGCGGCACGCCGTGTCCGATGGCCTTGCGGACGATGGCATCGATATGGCCTTCCGTCAGAATGTCATGGGGATGGCGGTCATCGGTGCACCACATGAGCCGGGCAACGGTATCCGGGCGGATGATGTCCAGCAGCGCCTCCATATTTTTGGCGCCGGTGCCTTCCCGAATCATGATGTGCATCCCGCGCCGCAGTTTTTCCATGGCTTCCGTTGCGGTAATGCATTCGTGGTCGCTGGCGATACCGGCGGCGATATAGGCGTCCAGGGCCGGTCCTTTAACACCGGGCGCGTGGCCGTCCACCCGTTTGCGGGCCTCCCGGGCCAAGCGGATTTTGTCCAGGACGGCGGCGTCCCCCTGGATGGCGCCGGGGAAATTCATCATTTCCGCCAGGGCGACAACCCGGGGATGGGATATCAAAGGGGCCAGATCTTCGGCCTTCAATTCGGCCCCCGCCGTTTCCATGAAGGTGGCCGGGACGCAGGAAGAAAGCGCGAACATAAATTGCAGCGGCAGGCGCTCGGTGGCCTCCAGCATGTAGGCGATGCCGGCCATGCCCAGCACGTTGGCAATTTCATGGGGGTCGGCCACGACGGTGGTGGTGCCGTGGGGCAGGACGGCCCGGGCGAATTCTTGGGGGGATGCCATGGCGCTTTCAATATGCACGTGGGCGTCGACATATCCCGGGGCAACGAAGCGCCCCTGCAGATCGACGACGGCATGGGCCTCCCGGGCACCGAAACCGGCGATATGCCCGTCGGCCACGGCGATGTCGCCGTCCAGAATCTCTCCGGAGTAGACGTTGACAATCCTGCCGTTGCGCAGGAGAAGATCGGCCGGCTGATCGCCGCGGGCCACCGCGATGAGATGTTCGAGGCTCATAGGCTGCTTCCTTGTCCGGTATCGCCGCCGGGTCGTTTGGCACTTGCATTCTTGATCCTGCGGGCGATGGCACGCACCTGGGCCATGGTTTCGGCCATGTGGCCATTTACCAGGGCGTGGTTGCGGACCACCACCCGGCCGGCCACAATCGTATCCCGCACCATTTCGCCGCCGCCGGCATAGACCGCCTGGGAGACGGGATGATAAACCGGACACATGGCCGGATGGGCACTGTCGAGGATGACGAGATCGGCCTGTTTCCCCTTTTCGATGGAACCAATGCGGTCGCCCAGACCGATGGCCCGGGCGCCCTCGCGGGTGGCCATGGCCAGGACGCTGTCGGCCGGCATGGCCGTGGGATCTCCGCCGGCCACCTTGTGCAGCTTGGCCGTCATGTCCATTTCCCGCCAGAGGTCCAGATCGTTATTGCTGGCACAGCCGTCGGTGCCGATGCCCACGGTGATGCCGGCCCGGTGCATCTGTGTTACCGGGGCAATCCCGGAGGCCAGTTTCATATTGCTTTCCGGGCAATGGACCACACTGCTGCCGCTGCCGGCAATGCGGTCGATATCGTCGGGGGCGAGCCAGACGCCGTGCACCAGCAGGGTGTCGTTATCCAGCAGATCCAGTTGCGCCAGTCGGTGCGTCAGGGGCGGGGAGGCGCCCCTCTCTCCGACCGGCGGGATTTCATCCCGGGTTTCGGCAACGTGCATCTGGAAAAGCACACCCTCGTCCCGGGCCGCCGCTTTGGCGCGGGCCAGGGTTGTATCGCTGCAGGTGTAGGGCGAATGGCAGAAGATCGACGGGGTGATCAGCGGTGAGACGTCCTGCCATTGCTGAACAAAACGGGTCGCGGTCCGGATGTTGTCGGCCGGATCCGGCACTCCCGGCGCCGGATAATCGATCACCCCGTGGCCCAAAACGGCCCGCATGCCGGACATGGCCACGGCCCGGGCGACGGCTTCTTCGCGAAAATAACCGTCGCAGCATGTGGTAATGCCCCCCAGCAGCATTTCCCCACAGGCCAACAGGGTGCCCCAATGCACCGTGTCCTCTGTAATATGGGCGGCCTCGGCCGGGAAAATATGGTCTTCCAGCCAGGTTTTCAAGGGTAGATCGTCGGCCAGGCCCCGGAAAATGGTCATGGGGAGGTGGGTGTGGGCGTTTACCAGGCCGGGAAGAACAATGCCCCTGGCCGCGTCGATGGTTTCCCTGGCGGCGGGCAGGGCATCACCGGCCGATTGCGGGCCCACGTGGACGATACGGTCGCCCTGGATGCCGATCACGCCGTCCGGGATGATATGACCGTTTCCATCGACCGTGACCACCCAGGCGTTGTGGATGAGAAGATCATACATGCTCAGGCCCTCGATCCTGACCCTTTGGGCGTCTCCCATTAATCAATGCGCTGCGGCCCCGGGGAGTTGCTCCCGGAGGGCGGCGGCCAGCTGGTGGACGTCCCGCATCACGTTTTCGCGATCCAATGTCAGCAATTCCCGGTTATGCATGACCACCTGGCCATTTATAATGGTGGTCTGCACGTCCCCGCCCCGGACGGCGTATACCAGGTGGGAGGCCGGGTGGTACAGGGGGGTCAGGTGCGGCTTGCAGGTATCGATGATGATAATGTCGGCAGCCTTGCCGGTTTCGAGCGAGCCGATCCGGTCTGCCAGACCCAGCGCCCGGGCGCCCTCGATGGTGGCCATGGCCAGAACGGTTTCGGCGTCCAGCACGGTGGGATCCAGGGTGTTGACCTTGTGCAGCTTGGCCACGGTGTCCATTTCGCTCAGCAGGTCCAGGTTGTTGTTGCTGGCGCAGCCGTCCGTGCCCAGGCCGACGCAGATGCCCCGGTCCAGCAGCTGGGGCACCGGGGCGATGCCCGACGCCAGTTTCATGTTGCTCTCGGCGTTGTGGGCGACTTTGACGTCATGGGTTTGCAGCAGATCCATGTCCTCTTCGGTCAGCATGACGCCGTGGCAGGCCATTAATCCGGGGTACAACAACCCGAGATCGGCCAGGTGACGCACCGGGGTGACGCCGTAGCGCTCTCGTATGGTGTCGACTTCGGAGCGGGTTTCGGCCAGATGGATGACCAGGGGACTGTCATTGCGGCGGGCGATGTCAGCCGCCCGCCGGAGCAGGTCCGGGGCGCACAGATAGGGCGAGTGGGGCTCCACCGCAACCGTAATCAGCGGATTGTCCCGCCATGTGGCCATCATTTTTTCGGTATAGGCAAAACCGGCCTCGATGGGGCCGTAATTCGGTGAAGGAAAGTCGTAGAGCACTTCCCCGACCACCGCCCGTATGCCGGCCTGATGGGCGGCTTCGGCCACGGCCTCCTCGAACAGGTACATGTCGCAGAAACAGGTGGTGCCGGACAGGATCATTTCGGCACAGGCCAGCAGGGTGCCGGTTTTGACCCGTTCATGGTTCAGCTGGGCTTCGGCCGGGAAGATGTGATTCTGAAGCCAGTCCATCAGGGGCAGGTCGTCGGCCATGCCGCGAAAACAGGTCATGGCCGCATGGGTGTGGGTGTTGACCAGGCCGGGCAGGACAATGCCGCCCCCGGCGTCAATGGTTTGGGCGGCCGTCCAGGCGGATGCCTCCGCCATGGGGCCGATGGCGGCGATGTTCGAACCGCTGACGGCCAGGAAACCGGGGTTGAATTCGCGACGCTGGGCATCCATGGTCAGGATCCAGCCGTTGGTGATCAGGATATCGGCATGTTTCATGTTATTCCAGATGCTCCAGGACGTGTTCGATCAAACGGGCCAGCCGGGGGGCGGCTTGGTCGGCCACAGCGATGATTTCCTCCAGAGTGGCGGGCACCGGCCGGTCGGGATGGTTGACATTGGTGATGACCGAGAGGCCCAGAATGCGCATGCCGGCATGAACCGCGGCAATAACTTCCTGGACCGTCGACAGCCCGACCGCGTCAGCCCCGATGGTGGTCAGAAAACGGATTTCAGCCGGGGTTTCCAGGCTGGGGCCTTTCAGGCCGGCATAGACGCCATTTTGGAGCGTTATCCCCAAGGTGCGGGCCGCGGTTTGGGCCTGCTCCCCCAGGCGGGGGTCGTACACGGCGCTCATGTCGGGGAAACGGATGCCCCAGTCGGGTTCATTGGGACCCACCAGCGGGTTTTCGCCGGTCAGATTGATATGGTCCGCCATCCGCATGATGTCCCCGGGGGCAAAGGCGGGGTTCAGGCCGCCGGCCGCATTCGTGACGATCAGGGTATGGGCTCCCAGCGCCTGCATGACCCGGATGGGGAAGACCACCTCCTGGGGACGATAGCCTTCATACAGGTGAAAGCGCCCCTGAAAGACCATGACGGCCCTGTTTTGCAAATGCCCCAGCAAAAGACGGCCCCTGTGGCCGGAAACGGTGGAAACCGGGAAATGGGGAATGGCGCTGTAAGCGAGTTCCTGTTCAACCTGCATGGTGTCGGCGCAGCCGCCGAGCCCGGTGCCGGTCAGCAACCCGACGACGGGCTGGATGGCGCTTTGATGGCGGATAAAAGCCGCAGCGGCATCGATGCGCGTTTTCTGTTCGACCATTGAATCGGCCTCCTGGACGGATTGGGGTTTTCCCCCGACGGGCCTATTAAAGATGATGGGTGTGAATGTTTAGTGAGTATCCAGGCCAAATCGATTTGTTTTGTCGTTTTCCTTGATGCGGTCCGGCTTGGATGACAGGTTGATGCCCCATGTGCCGAGGCAAGCCTGGCTTATAGACCACGGGACCTGTGGCGTCAAGGCAGGCGGCGTTCCCCCGACCGGTCTGACGGAAGGGGGGTGGTGGTTACAATTGGGTGTAACTAGCGGGGATACTATTATAATGTTGCCCAGTTTCGGCGATTGTGATAAGCGAGATTCCTGCAAACGCCTAAACCCAATTCAGCCACTGGAGAAGATATATGACGTCTGCTTTCCGCCCTGACCACCCGGATATTGATGACGCAATGTGGATTCAAGTCGATGATATTATTGCTGAAAATCGGTCAATTGCGGGTTCGGTCATCGCCGTGTTGCGAAAATGTCAGGAAATCGTGGGCTATCTGCCGAGGGAACTGATGGAATACATCGCTACGGGTATGAACCTTTCCCGCAGCGATGTTTTTGGTGTGGCGTCCTTTTATGCGCTGTTTTCCTTCGAGCCCAAGGGGCGTCATACGATCAAAGTTTGCACCGGGACGGCCTGTTACGTCAAAGGCATCAAAGAAGTCATTGCCCGCATCGGCAACGAATTCGATATTGAAGAAGGCGGGACCTCCGCGGACAGACGCTTCTCGCTGGAAGGGGTCCGTTGTTTGGGTGCCTGCGGGCTGGCGCCGGTCATGGTCGTGGGCGGTGACACCCACGGCGCGGTCAGCTCCGACAAAGTGATCCATATCCTTGAGAACTATGAATAATCAGCTATGTAACGGTGAAGCATGAAGCTATCAGAGGTTAAAGACATTCTCAACGCCAGGGTTCTAACCTGTGACGACGCCCTGGATCGAAACATTGTGGCCGGTGGCGGAGCGGATATCATGAAAGTCATCCTGGCCACCGTTGCCAAAGACGGTCTCTTGCTGACCGGTTTGACGAGCGAGGAGGTTGTGCGCACCGCCACCATATCCCAACTCGGTGCGGTGGTTTTTGTACGCGGTCAGGAACCCAGCGCACGCACCATCGCCCAAGCCCAAAACTTTAATCTGCCGCTTCTCGTTACGGACTATTCCATGTTTGTTGCCATCGGTAAATTGTACATGAATGGATTAAGGGGGTTGGACGGATCCTGGTAACACCGGAAAGGGAATTCCTATGGGCAAGTTCACCGTTGCGGAACTCAAAGCGGTGCAGGAAAAAGCGGCCGCGAAACTCAATGAACCCAATGTTTTTCATCTGATGGTTTGCGGCGGTACCGGCTGCCATGCCACCGGCAGCATTGCTGTCATCGAGCGCTTGCGGGAAGAAGTTGAAAAAAAAGGCCTGCAGGACAAGGTGCGGGTCATCGAAACGGGGTGCAACGGGTTTTGCGCCATGGGGCCCATTATGGTGGTGCACCCCGGCGATATCTTCTACCAGAAGCTTGCGGCCGACGATGTGCCGGTGATTCTTGATGAACATATCGTCAACGGTAAACCGGTGGAAAAGTTTTTATACAAGGATCCGGTTTCCAAGAAGAAGATTCCGTCCCAGGACGACATTCCCTTTTTTGCCCATCAGATGCCCCGGGCTTTGCGGAACAAAGGGCTCATCGACCCGGAGTCCATTGACGACTACATTGCCCGTGACGGTTACCAGGCCGTGTCCAAGGCGCTTATGGAACTGTCCCCCGACGACATCATCGAAGAGGTCAAGACATCCGGTTTGCGCGGACGCGGGGGGGCCGGGTTTTCGGCCGGGCTCAAATGGTCATTTGCCAAAGGCAGCCCGGGGGACGTGAAATATGTGCTCTGCAACGCCGACGAAGGGGATCCGGGGGCCTTCATGGATCGCAGCATTCTGGAGGCGGACCCCCATGCCGTGCTGGAAGGCATGATCATCGCGGCCAAGGCCATCAATGCCCATCACGGCTACATCTACGCCCGTACGGAATATCCGCTGGCCATCCGCCGTCTGGGCATCGCCATCGACCAGGCCCGGGAGCGCGGATTGATTGGCGACAACATTTTGGGCTCCGGCTTTGATTTCCACGTGGAGATTTATCAAGGTGCCGGGGCCTTTGTCTGCGGCGAGGAAACGGCGCTCATGCGGTCCATCGAAGGCAAACGCGGCATGCCGCGGCCCCGCCCGCCGTTTCCGGCCCTGAAAGGGCTCTGGGAGAAGCCCACCATTCTCAACAACGTGGAAACCCTGGCCAATATTCCGCAAATCATTCTCAAGGGCGGTGCCTGGTACGCCAGTGTCGGGACGGAGACCAGCAAGGGGACCAAGGTGTTCGCCATGTCCGGTGACGTCAACAATATCGGTCTGGTGGAGGTTCCCATGGGCACGACCCTGCGGACCATGATCTACGACATCGGCGGCGGGATTCCCAATAAGCGGAAGTTCAAGGCGGTCCAATTGGGCGGTCCTTCGGGCGGGTGTGTGCCCGAGCAGCATCTGGATACGCCGGTCGACTATGAGGAGATCGCCAAGGTCGGTGCCATCATGGGATCCGGCGGGGCCATTGTCATGGACGACAAGACCTGCATGGTGGACATGGCCCGCTTTTTTATGGATTTCATCCAGGAGGAATCCTGCGGCAAGTGCACGCCCTGCCGGGAGGGTACCCGGCGCCAGTTGGAACTGTTGAAGAAAATCTGCAACGGCGAAGGGGAGCCACAGGATTTGGAGGAACTGGAGACCCTTTCGGCGGTCATCAAGGAAACCGCCTTGTGCGGGCTGGGCCAAACAGGTCCCAATCCGGTTCTTTCCACCCTGCGTTATTTCCGGGACGAATACGAAGCGCATATCTTGGAACATCGTTGCCCGGCCAAACGCTGCGTTGCTCTCCTGAAATTCGAGGTGGATCCGGAGGCCTGCACCAAGTGCGGCATGTGCGCCCGGGCCTGTCCGGTGGATGCCATCGCCTGGGAAAAGAAACAGGTGGCCCAGATCGACAAAGAGCTCTGCATTGAATGTTTGACCTGCTACGACAAGTGTAAGTTCGACGCCATTAATTAGCTGGCTTTTCCATCCGGAGGAATGCGATGATGGTGGATTCAATCCTGCAAGCACTGGCACTCTTAGGCGGCATTGGGGTGAGCGTCGGCATCGTTCTGGCCGCGGCCTCCAAAATTTTCTACGTCTATGTCGATCCGAAAATCCTGGCCGTGGAGGACATTCTGCCCGGTGCCAATTGCGGCGGCTGCGGGCTGCCGGGGTGCAGCGCCAATGCCGAAGCCATTGTGGCGGGACGGGCCGCGCCCAACTCCTGTGTGGCCGCCGGGCCTGATGTGGCCGAAGCCATCGCCGGGGTGCTGGGTGTCACCGTCGAAGCCAAAGAACCCGACATCGCTGCTCCGGGTTGTTACTACGGTGTCCAGGATGCGGACACCCGCTATCTCTATGACGGCATGAACGACTGCCGGGCCGCCGCCCTGCTCGGGGGCGGGATGAAGGTCTGCGCCATCGGCTGCCTCGGGCTGGGCACCTGCGCAAGGGCCTGCCCTTTTGGCGCCATCACCATGGGCCCCGAAGGCCTGCCGGTGGTCGATGAGGTCAAATGCACGGGGTGCGGCACGTGTGAGCGTGTCTGCCCGAAGGGTATCATCAACCTGACGTCGGTCACACGCCGCATTCTCAAGGAATATCTCAGCGACGAATGCACCACCCCCTGCCAGCGCGCCTGTCCGGCCGGGATCAATATCCGTGAATACCTCCACCGGGCGGCGGAGGGCGATTACCAGGGCTCGGTTCAGGTCATCAAAGAACGCAACCCTTTTCCCACGGTGATCGGACGAATCTGCCCCCGCCCCTGCGAAGATCAATGCCGGCGGCAGTACGTGGATGAGCCCGTGGCCATCAACTACGTCAAACGGTTTGTGGCGGATGCCGAACACAAGAGCGGTGAGCGGGTCCAACCTTTCAAGGCACCGGATACCGGCCGGCGTATCGCAGTAGTCGGCGGCGGGGTGGAAGGGCTTTCAGCGGCCTTTTTCAGTGCCCGCCTGGGCCATTCCCCGGTTGTTTACGAGGCCGGGGCCCGGTTGGGGGGGCTGCTGCGCAGTGCGATTTCCCGCTATCGGTTGTCCCACGAGATCCTGGACTGGGATATCGAGGGTATTTTGGAGATGGGGGTCGAAGCGCGTCTGAACCAGGCCATGGGCCGTGATTTTTCCGTGGCGGATCTGTTGAAGGAAGGATTCGAATCTGTTTTCCTGGCGTCCGGCGGCTGGGACAGCCGACTGGCGCGGGGTGAAGCCGGTATCCTGCAGACCGTTTTCCCGGGCGCTTACCTGTTGATCGATTTTATCCGTTTTGGCCGCCAGGATGCCCCCGGGGTCGTGGCCAACGGCAACGCGGTCATCGTCGGGGGCGGCAAGCTGGTGGTCGAGGCGGCCGAGATTTGCAAACGCCGCGGTGCATCGACGATAACGGTGCTGCTGCGCGAAGGCGAGGATGAGGCCCCCCTGAAGGACGAGGCCCGGGCGGCGCTTGACGCCATGAAAGCCAAGGTGGTCTTCAATGCCGCCGTCGTTGGCCTGGCGGGTGAGGAGGACCGATTGACCGGGCTGACATGGGTTGATTGGCATACCGGAGACCGTGTCTCGAATCCGGCCGAGACCTTGATCCTGGCGGCGGGCCGTTTCCCGGAGCTGATTTTCACACCGGTGAGACCGGATACCGAGAACGGGGAAGAAGACGCGACCCCGGATGGGCCGCTGGCCTGGAACGCGGTGCCACCCTATAAAAAGGCGGCGAGTGGGCAGGATATCGGTCTGTTTGCCCCCGGTGACGTCATCACGGACTACAGCGGCGCCATCAAGGCCATTGCCGCCGGAAGACGGGCGGCGGCATCCATCCATCAATTGATTTATGGCATGACGCCCGGCTTGCCGGAAAAGCTCTGTACCCCGGATGCCGTCATTCAAAATGTGGACGCCGTCGAGGCCGTGGCATCGACCGCCCGCCATATCATGCCGGTGGCGCCGCCACGTGATCTGGATCGCGAAGGACAGTTGGAACTGGGATTTTCAGAAGAGACGGCCCGGGCAGAGGCTGCTCGCTGTCTCCAATGCGGTCTGATCTGTTACGAACATACCGGGACGGCGGAGGCGATTCAGGATCTGCGGCAGAGTGCTTAGAAGGCACCTCAAAATCCTAATTTTGAGATGCCTTCCAGATAATGGTTGTTCCTTGATACCCTCTTTGGCATAACTGACCGGCCGAAGAGGGTAACTGCTTGCGGCCTGCGATCACCGGCGGCAACACTGTTTTTTGGGGGCGGTCCTACGAGACCAAAACCGTATTATTTAGTGTTCGTCCAGAGATGCCATTTATGGATGGACACTATATTTAAATCGGCATCTTACTCTTGAAGGTCGTTGCTGGACATCTCGGGTTCACTCACTACCTTCTGAACGTAACCACTGTGATAATGTAATCAGAGGACTTTGCATAAGAATGGCAACTGAAAAAGGAATCGTTATAAAAGTTGACGCCGGAAAGGCCTGGGTGCGCACCTTGCCTTCGGAAGCCTGTGCCGGCTGCTCTTCCTGCGGTACCTGCAATGCCCAGCGGGAAGATGCGGAAGTGGAAGTCATCAACGAGATCGGCGCCAGGCTCGGTGACCGAATTCTCATCGACATCAAGACCTCGGCCTTTCTCAAGGCCACTTTCCTGCTCTATGTCTTTCCCATCATCGGTCTGACGGTCGGGGCCATGCTGGGGGTCAAGGTTTCCGAACACTTTGGCTACGATGCCTCGGTCTGTTCCGCTCTCCTGGGATTTGCCGCCTTTTTCCTGACGGTGGCCATTGTCCGGATTGAAGGCAACCGCATGGGGCGCCAACGGGCCTACCGCCCCAAGATTGTAAAAATTCTCCCGCCTCTGGGTTCGCCTCCGGCTGATTTACAGAACCGCTGCCCTGTCTGATGGCGGAACATTTGGTAAGGATGACCTCCGGGAAATAAGGCCGCCTCTGCCCCTGCCTGACTGGCTGGTCCCAGATTGCTGAGGACCCATGGAGCGCGGGGAACAATGCCGTGCGGAATTGGCGCCGCGAAAATAGACGTTACGGCAGGACCATCGAAGGTCCTGCCGTTTAATTTGCGGTTAACCGAGGTAGGTGTAGAAAACCCCGAAAAGCGCGGATCCGGAAAGCACGATCAGGGTCACCAGGGCACAGATACCGGCGACCGCTTTATGGCCGAAACGTTCCGGTCGCCTTTCCTGGTAACCCAGGAGATAGGCCAGCAACAGCCCAAAAAGAAAACCGCCGCCATGCCCCCAGTTGTTGATGCCGGGCAGAAAACCGATGATCAGGAGCCCCACAGCCCAGCCCCCGATCTGGCGATAGACCAGGTTGCCGTAGACGCCCCCCCGGCTTTTCCCGAAATAGAGCACCGCCCCGATGAGGCCGCAGACCGCGGCCGAAGCGCCGATGGTAAACGGTACGCCGGCCACATACGACACCCAGAAGCCGCCGGCGCCGCTCAGGGTATAGATGATCAACATGCGGTGGGTGCCGAATTCCCGGATGGCCAACAGACCGATCTGGCGTAGGACCAGCATGTTGAACAGAATGTGCAGCAGGCTGCCGTGGAGGTAGTTGGCGGTCAGCAGGGTCAGCCAGCCCATACCCGGGATACCGGTAATGCCGGGCCAGATCTGATCGATGGGGTACCGCCCGGTGGCCCCCAGGATGAAAAGCGCGTTGCTGGCCGGCGAGAGGAATTCCATGGGGTTCATGGAAAGCCGGAAGCCCCGTGGATCGAGGAGCAGGGCCAGGAGATAAAAACCGGCATTGGCGTAAACGATGGCTTTGATCAGGTGTTCAGGGGATTGCAGTCCCTGGGTCCACCAGTTGGCCTTCAGCCTGGAACCGGGGCGTGGCATCCCGCAGTAAGGGCAGGCGGGTTCGTCCCGGCTGATCAGTTTGCGGCATCCCGGACACAAAAGGGAATTGTTGGGGCTGGTATTCATAGGGGTAGGGTAAGCTCCCATTTCAAGAGGTCAAATTTCAAGGCATCATGAAATGTTCGGGCTAGTGGGCTTCATTCCAATTGTCCCCTACGGCCAGGTTGACCTTGAGGGGAACCGCCAGATCCCAGATGCCTTCCATGGTTTCCGCCACCATGGCACTGACCGCGTCTATTTCTTCCGGCGGTACTTCCAGCACGATCTCGTCGTGAACGGACAATAGCATGGCGGCCCGGAAGGGCGTTTCCCGCAGCTTCTGGTCGACGACAATCATGGCCAGCTTGATCAGGTCGGCGGCCGTACCCTGGATCGGAGTGTTGACCGCCGTTCGTTCGGCAAACTGGCGTACATTGTGATTGCGGCTGGCGATGTCCGGCAGCAGGCGGATGCGGCCCAGCAGCGTACTGGTTTGCTTGGTTTCACGGGCCTTTTCAATGGTCTGATCGATGAAGGCTTTGACGCCCGGGTAATGCTTGAAATAGTTGTCGATATAGGTCTTGGCCATGGCCTGGCTGATGCCGAGGTCCTGGGACAGGCTGAAGGGCCCCATGCCGTAGATAATGCCGAAATTGATCACTTTGGCATGGCGGCGCAGCTCGTCCGTCACCATCTCGGGGGACGTTTCGAACACTTCGCAGGCCGTGCGGGTGTGGATGTCCTGGTCCTCGGCAAAGGCATTGATCAGGATTTCGTCCTGGGCATAGTGGGCCAGGATGCGCAGCTCCACCTGGGAATAATCCGCCGCCAGCAGTTGCCAGCCGTCCCGGGGAACGAAGGCCTTGCGGATTTCGCGGCCTTCCGCCGTGCGAATGGGAATATTCTGCAGGTTGGGATCCGAACTGCTCAATCGCCCGGTTGCCGTGACGGTTTGGTTGTAAGACGTGTGGATGCGACCGGTGACCGGGTGGACCATGTCCATCAAAGCGTCCACATAGGTGGATTTGAGTTTGGCCAGGCCCCGATGGCGCAGCACCAGGGCCGGCAGTTCGTGCTGGTCCGCCAGGGTGGTCAAGACGTCCACATCGGTGGAATAGCCGGTTTTTTTCTTGGTTTTTTTCTGCACCGGCAACCCCAGTTTTTCAAACAGGATCCGTCCCAACTGCTGGGAAGATTTGATATTGAAGGGTTCACCGGCCAGGGCGTGGATGCTGTCCTCCAGGGCTTCCAATTGGGAGGCGAACGACCCCGACAGACGCTGCAGACGCTTCGTATCCACGGCGATACCCGCCATTTCCATGCGCAGCAGAACAGGGACCAGCGGCATTTCCACCTTATCGAACAGATCCATGAGGGCCAGTTTTTTCAATTGAGGCTGCAGCACCTCATAAGCCATCAGGGTGATATCGGCATCTTCCGCCGCATAGGGGATGGCCTGTTCGACGGGAACCGGTTCGAAGCCGGCCTTTTTGCTGCCCTTGCCCACCACTTCGGCGTAGGTGATGGTTTTGTGGCCCAGAAAATCCATGGCAATCTGGTCCAGGCTGTGGGAGCGCTTGGAGGGGTTCAACAGGTAGGACGCCACCATGGTATCGAAACGCACGCCCTGAAGGTCGATCCCCTGGCGGGCCAGGACCATCCAGTCGTATTTGATGTTCTGGCCGATTTTACCGATGGCCGGGTTTTCCAGGATCGGTTTCAGGGCTGCCAGCACGTCCCGGCAGGCCAGCTGCTCGGGGACTCCAAGATACCGGTGGCCGCAGGGAATATAATAGGCTTCGTGGGGTTCCAGCGCAAAAGAGATGCCCACCAGCTCGGCGCGCATGGGGTCCTGGGACGTGGTTTCGGTGTCCAGGGCGAAAATTTCGGCTTTTCGCAGTCGATCCACGAGCTGTGACAGCGCGTCCTGATCCATGATGCCGTGGTAATGTTTGGCAGGGCTCTCGGTAGGGGCTGTGAAACGCTGCTGCAGCTGGCGGAACTCATAGGTCTGGCAGATTTCCGCCAGCTTGGCCTCATCCGGATCCGCCGCGCGGAACGCCTCGGGATCGAAGGCAATGGGGGCGTCGATGCAGATGGTTACCAGATCGCGGCTCAGCAGGGCCTGCTCCTTGAAATCCATTAGATTTTGGCGCTGTTTGGCCCCCTTGATGTCATCGAGGTGGGCATAGACCGCCTCCATGTCGCCATAGGACTGGATCAGCTTGATGGCGGTCTTGGGGCCGATACCCGGTACACCGGGAATATTGTCGGCGGTGTCCCCGGAAAGGCCCATGACGTCGATCATCTGCCGGGGCGACACCCCGTTGGTTGCGGTGATGTGTTCCACGGCAATGGTTTTGTCCTTCATGGGGTCCCAGATGGTGACCTGCGGGGTGACCAGCTGGACGAAATCCTTGTCACCCGTCACCAGGACCACTTCGAACCCGGCTGCCGCCGCCTGTTTGGCGGTGGTTCCGATCAGGTCGTCGGCTTCATAGCCGCTCATTTCCACCACCGGGATGCGGAAGGCTTCGGTTACCGTCTTGATGGGGGGGACCTGAACGGCCAACTCTTCCGGCATGGGGGGGCGGTTGGCCTTGTAGTCGGCATACATTTCGTGCCGGAAGGTGGGCCCCTTGGCATCGAAAAACATCCCCAGGTAGGGGGGCTGGCGTTCTTCGATGAGCTTCAGCAGCATGCGGGTAAACCCGAAGATCGCGTTGGTGGGAAATCCCGTCGCATTGGACAGGCTGCGAATGGCATGGTAGGCCCGATAAATATAGGCGCTGCCGTCGATCAGGTAAATCTGTTTTCCGGTGTTCATGGCGGCAATCCTGTTGTCATTCCATCCCATTGTTGACTTGCAATGCCGGCTGCCTTAAACTCCCGCGTTCGGCCGGTGCGGGAGAGGGCATATCATCTTCTTCTGCAAACAACAAGAACGGCCTTGGGCCTCTGCGTCCCGGGCTTTTGCGCGGGGGAATTCGCCCCCCCCGATAAAGAAACTGCCATGGCCAAAGAATCGCGTTCCCGCTACCGCCGTCGGCGTCGGCCGACGGTCAGCCATTGTCACTGCTGCCGGCAAGCTGTTCCCTTTTGCTGGACCTGCCGCAAGTGCGGTTTCGCGATGTGCCAGGCCTGCATGGATGAGAATTTCTGGGGGGTGTCCTGCAACGGCATTACCTGGGTTTGTCCGGATTGTGGGGAGTCCAACGGCTACGGCAACCAGTGACGGCGAGGATTCGTCAGAAACCCGATATCGGTGTTGCACGGCAGCCCTCGTCGGTGCGGCGTACTGATGTACGCCTCCCTTCTCGGGCTTTGCGCGTCTTGATCTCGGGTCCCTGACGAATCCTCGCCATGTCGTTATCTCGTTTTCCCTAAGCCGGCTGCGGTGCAATGATTACGCCTCACTCTGCAAGTCTTGCGCACCGCATCTCGAACGTTTGACGCCTCGGTCTCATATTGGCTGTTTTAAACGCCCGATATCGGCGTTGTGCTCCCCCCTTCGTCACTGCGGCGTACTGATTTACGCCGTACGACTCAGGCCTCGCACGCCGCATCTAGGCGCTGGACGCATCGTTCCGATATCCTTTTTCAAACGCCCGATATCCGCGTTGCGTTTCGCCATTCTTCGGTGTGGCCTACTGATGTCGGTCTCACTTCTCAGGCCGCATGCGTTCTCGGTCGAATTCCGGCTAAGATTGTTCCTGCGATGGGACGCGTGGTGCGCTCAGGCTGCCGGGGAGCGATGCCTATCCTGCCGCCTCGGCGATGCCCGGCAGGTGGCTGACTTCACCCAGGTTGTCAATGTGTCGCCAGGCTTTGAGGGCGCGGTTGCGGTAGGCCACCAAAGGGATGCCGGCGGCCGCAGCCGCCATTTCATCCAGTTCCGAATCCCCGATGTAAATACTTTCCGCCGGCTGGATTCCAAAAGTCGCCAGTGCCTGGTTGAGGATGTCCGGCGCCGGCTTGGGGGCGGACACATCCAGGGCCGTCACCACCAGATCGAAATCATCCGTCAGCCCGTGGATTTCCATGACCGCATCCATGGTGTCCGAACGATTGGTGCCCACCGCCGTCCTTATTGCGGGGCGCAGGCGCCTCAGCAGTGCCTTGAGCTGGGGTTCGATGACCATGCAGGGGATGAAGTCCCGGTAGCTCATGGCCTTGCGAAACGCCTGGGCCGCCGCCAATTGGCCCGCTTCTTCAAACAGGAAGCGCAGGGCATTGTCCACGGTGTGCATGTGACAGTAGGCAAACTGCTCCGGGGTCAGCTCCGGCCGGCCAAGATGCTGCAGAATGCGGTTGTAGTAGGCCGCATTGGCATCCGTGGTGTCGAACATGACGCCGTCACAATCAAAAATGACGGCTTTAATGGGATGGGTGGTCACGGTTGAGTTTTTTTCTCCTTCGCACCTGCCGCAATGGTGCCGTAGACATGGATGGGGATCTTGGGTTTGAGCTTGCTGTCGGTGGACAGCAGCAGGGTATCGTAATATTTCCCCGGTGAGGTTTTGGTGTTCTCGACCACGATAACATAGGATTTGCCTTCGGGCGTTTCCTGCTCACGGAACTCATAGCGGATATTGACGCCGTTTTTGGCGCTGACATCCGTGAGTTTGAACGGATAGCCGGCGCGCGGCGTCACCACCAGTTCCTGACGCATGACCGCGCCGCTGTTGCCGCGCAGGATGATGCGCTGGGGTTGGATATCGGCAAAGACGTCCACTTTTCCGGCCACGGTCAGCATCAACTGCGGACGTTTGGGGTCGTTGGAAAAGACCGTTACCCGTTTTTTCATGTTGTGGCCGCCATAGCCGTTGGTATGGATTTTAATCCGTATGGCTCCCTCGCCGCCGGCGGGGATTTGTCTCGGAAACGAGACGGCGGTGCACCCTCAGCCGGTCTGGACCTTGCTGATGGCCAGTTCCCCCTGACCCCGGTTGTAGACGCGGAAGTCGTGAACGACTTTGGTGCCGTCCACCACATCATCGAACGTGAACAGGGGTTCGGGAATCATGATGTTGGGTGCCGCCTTCTTCTGGGTGTCTTGGCCCACGTCTTCCTGGGCCGAAACCAGGGCCGGCCCTGACAGGATGAGGGCGACCATGAGCACTATGCAATGGATTGTTCGTTTCATGGTTAAGCGGGTCTCCTTGCCAATGAAATAGCGCCAGCCCCAACGTGCCAACAGGGGGGCACGTCCGGAACAGGGTGATGACGCATGATCTAAACCTGGTTATGGTTTTGGAACCAGGCACATGACCGGTGTGCAGGAAATACGGATGCCGCTTGGAGGCGGCCGCTACAAGAGGGCGGTAAGGCGGGCAAACAGTCAGCGCTGCCGGCAAACCCGCGCATCACATCGTTCAGACCCAAAACGTCCGTTTCCCGACAGACACCAAATTACATCATAAACAGGGGATCAACGTCAACGATTACCTTGGTGGACGGCCTCCTGCGGGCCGACTCGGCCCCCTCTATCAGTTGCCGCGCGAATCGATTGAGGGCAGACGGTTGGGGCCCTTTCGCCAACAGCTGCCAGCGAAACCGACCGGCCACCTGGTGCAGAGCCGCCTCGGCCGGCCCCATGAGGGTGATGCCGTGGTAAGCGCTATCGCTTTCCAGGAGGGTGCGGCCGGCGACACCGATGTCGGCGGCCGTGTCCCGCGTTGCCTGGCGGTCCTTGCCCGTCACGAGCAACTGAATCATGCGGCTGAATGGGGGATAGACCAATTCGTTTCGAAACCGGGTTTCCTGGCGATAAAACGCCGCATAGTCCTGCTTGCGGGCCGCGGTGATGGTAAAATGCTCCGGTGTGTAGGTTTGCAGTATGACGCGGCCGGCGCGCTCCCCCCGTCCTGCCCTCCCGGCGACCTGAGCCAGGAGCTGGAAGGTCCGCTCGCTGGAACGGAAATCCGGGAAATTGAGGGCCGTGTCGGCACAGACGATGCCCACCAGGGTGATATTGGGGAAATCATGGCCTTTGGCCACCATTTGCGTTCCGATCAGAATGTCGATGGCGCCTTTTTGGAGGTCTTTCAGGATACGCAGCAGGCTGCCCTTGCGGCGGGTGGTGTCCCGGTCCATGCGTGCTGTGCGGGCTTCGGGGAACAGTTGCTGAATGGCCTCCTGGAGTTTTTCCGTACCCAGTCCGAAATGCCACAGTTTGGTCGAACCGCAGGCCTGGCAGGGCTGGTTGGCGGCCCGGGAGTGACCGCAGTAATGACAGCGGTAGGCATTGGTGTCACGATGGTAGGTGAGGGTGATACTGCAGTTGCGGCAACGTACCGGTTCTCCGCAGGCCGTGCAATGAGGATAATTGGCGTATCCCCGCCGATTGAGAAACAGCAGCGTCTGCTCGCCTTTGGCCAGGGTTTCGCGAATGGCGGTAATCAGTTCGGGTGTGAGATGTTTGCGCAGCCCCCGTTCATGACGCACGGAGCCGAGATCGACGATGTCCACCGTTGGCAAGGGCTGTCCGGAAACGCGCTGCTGCATGCGGATGTGGGCAAAACGGCTGTTTTGGGCGTTGTAATAGGTCTGCACCGACGGTGTCGCCGATCCCAGCAGCACCGGACATGCGCATTGTTGGGCCCGCACCACGGCCAGATCCCTGGCGTTGTAACGCAGATTGCTTTCCTGCTTATAAGAAGGATCATGTTCTTCGTCTACGACAATGAGACCAAGGTTTTTTAAAGGCGCGAATATGGCCGAACGCGCCCCGATCACAATATTGGCCTTTTGGTGCAGGATCCGCATCCACTGATCCAGCCGCTCGCCGGTCGACAGGCCGCTGTGCAGCACGGCCACGCTCTCGCCGAAGCGGGCCCGGAACCGACGTTCGGTCTGGGCGATGAGGGCAATTTCGGGAACCAATACGAGGGCTGTTTTTTGCCGGGCGATGGTCGCCGCAACCATGCGGAGGTAGACTTCCGTCTTGCCACTGCCGGTCACGCCTTCCAGAAGAACGGGGGCGAATCCTTTGATGCCGGCCCGATGGATGGCGTCCATGGCCTGCTGCTGTTCCAGGGTTAGCTCCGGCGGGCGGTCCGGAACGATCGTCTCACCGAAAGGATCCCGGTAAGCCGTGCGCGCGATGACCTCCACGAATCCGCGGGTGGCCATGCCGCGAACGATGGCCGCGGCATTGGGCAGGGTTTGGCGCAGCTGCTGCAGCGGGGCTTCCACCGGGCCGTCCAGCAAGGCGATGACCGCTTGTCGTTGGGGCGTCAGTCGTTCACCGGGTATGCTGCGACGGAGCAGACGCACCATCTTCTCACGTTTGGGCCTCGTCCGGCCGCCCACCAACGTTTTTTTGCGCCGCACCCAGCCGCACTGCTCCATGGCGTGCAGCAAGCGGCCGGGCACCGGTCGATCCAAATGGGCATTCAGTTCCTTGAGACGGCAAGCCCCTTTTTTCAGGCAGGCCAAAACCTCTCTTTCCGGTCCGGAAAGAACACTTTCATCCGGCAGTTGGCAGGCGAGTTCCGTGATGGCGTATTGGTTGAACTCATAGAGATTCAGACCCCCGGGAAGCGCGCCTTTGATGACTTCTCCCAGGGGATGGATGTAATAGACGGCCGCCCAACGGAAAAACGGAATCATTTTTTCCGTAAAAAGGCGCTCTTCATCCAGGACATCCAGGATGTCCTTCAATTCGGTGGCCGGGGCCTCGGCCGTCTGCCCCAGTACATAGCCGGTGACCCGCCGTGGCCCGAATGGGACCAGGACGCGCCGTCCCGGAACGGCGGCGGCAAAGAGCTCGGACGGCACGCGATAGGTAAAGGAACCCCATACCGGAAGGGCGACCGCAATTTCAAGGTAACGTTCGGATGCACGCATCAGTTTTCGAATTTCGATAGTGCCGGCAAGGGGGGCAGGTTAACAACCCCTTGGGAATACACAAGGTTTTTCCTTGACACTTAGGAGACCATTTTCTACTCTTAAATTCTAAAGCGATAGGTCGCCCGTGACGTTGTCGCGGCGCCTGATTTTAGATCGAACGTCACTATAGGCAGGAGCCGCTGCGGATTCAAGCACTTAAATAAAAACCTTTCCGCGGCCGGCTGAAGACGACTGACAATTTCTGCGGTATTGCGAACCCACAGGGTTCTTTCTTTTACGCAAAGGAGGCTTGCCATGCGAAAGTTTATAACCTATGCGGTGGTCATGCTGCTCAGTCTGTCCATCGTGACAGCACCGGTATTGGCCATGGGAACGGATGATGCTGGCGTTTACGTGATGAAATCAGAACCGAGTGGTGAAGCTATGATCGGCGACGCCCTTATCGTTCGACCGGTCTCACTGGTTTGCCTGGGGGTCACCAGTTTCGTTTTTCTCATCGGATGGCCTTTTGCCGCTGCGGGCGGAAACGTGGACCAAGCCAAACAGAATTTGTTGAAGGACCCTGTGCAGTATACCTTCAAGCGGCCCCTGGGCGATTTTTAATAACGCCCGACAAAGGTGTTGCCCGAGACTGTGGGAACCACCTCGGGGGTGCCGTAATCCCGTCATTTTCAACTGACAAACGGTGTGTTTTGTGGTAAGGCTAACCGGCTCTTTTTCAAGGGCCGGTTTTTTATTGCCCTCAAGGACCCCCAAAAAAGGAGGACGCCGTGTCCGTATGTGTCGTGGACCATCCGCTGATCAAACACAAACTGGGATTGATGCGTGAACATGATATCACCGTCAAAGATTTTCGGGATATTGCTTCTGAATTGGCCAGCTTGCTGACCTTCGAAGCCACCAAAGATTTGGAAACCGAAAAGCGAACCATCAAGGGGTGGGCCGGCGATGTGGAGGTCGAGGGCATAAAAGGCAAAAAGATTACGGTGGTTCCCATTCTGCGGGCCGGTTTGGGGATGATGGATGGCGTGCTCAATTTAATTCCGTCCGCCAAAGTCAGTGTGGTGGGCCTGTACCGCAACGAGGAAACACTCGAGCCCGTTGAGTATTATGTCAAAATGACCGGCCAAATCGAGGACCGCATCGCCCTTATTCTCGACCCCATGCTGGCGACCGGTGGCACCCTGATTGCTACCATCGACATGCTCAAGAGAGCCGGCTGCCAAAAAATTCGCGGCATCTTTCTCGTGGCGGCCCCGGAGGGCATTAAAAAAGTTCAGAAACATCATCCCGACGTCGACATCTATGTCGCCGCCATCGATGAACGCCTGAACGATGTCGGCTATATTCTGCCCGGTCTGGGGGATGCGGGGGATAAGATTTTCGGAACGAAGTAGACGAAGTGCCCATACGGATTTTCAATTCCCACACAGAGGAGGTTTAATGGCCCCGAACAATTCGTCGACAGCCTATCAGTTCAGACTCAAGGACAGCCTTATCGGCGCGCAGATGATGTTTGTCGCTTTCGGCGCCCTGGTGCTCGTACCGCTCCTTACAGGGCTGGATTCCAATGTGGCCCTGTTTACTGCCGGTGCCGGGACGCTGATCTTCCAGCTGATCACCAAACGCATGGTGCCCATTTTCCTGGCGTCTTCTTTCGCCTTTATTGCCCCCATCATTTACGGTGTCCAGACATGGGGTATCCCGGCCACCATGTGCGGCCTGGTGGCGGCGGGTGTGCTGTATATCGTTTTGAGCCTGTGTATCAAGGCCTTCGGGGCCGGTTTTCTGCACCGAATTCTGCCGCCGGTGGTGGTGGGGCCGGTGATCATGGTCATCGGTCTCGTGCTGGCGCCGGTGGCAGTCCATATGGCCATGGGGCGAACCGGGGATGGCGCGGCCTGGTTGGTGCCGGAAAAGACGGCCATGATCGTGGCCGGTGTGGCCCTGATCACCACCATCCTGACCTCCCTTCTGGGGAAAGGCTGGTTCAAACTGGTGCCCATTCTCATTGGTGTGGCCGCCGGCTATATCACGGCCCTGATACTGGACGGACTGGGTATCTCCGGTGCAGTCCAGTCCACCTTCGATCCCGGTCAGTTGAAGAATTTTACGGGTCCGGCCCTGGTCAGTTTCAAACCTCTGGTGGAGGCCCCGTGGTTCGCGGTTCCCAATTTCGTTTTCCCGGAATGGAACCTGCAAGCGATTTTCTTCATCGTACCGGTCGCCATCGCCCCGGCCATCGAGCACTTCGGCGACATTTTGGCCATCGGCAATGTGACCGGCAAGGATTTCGTCAAGAACCCCGGGATTCATCGCACCATGATGGGGGACGGCATTGCCACCTCGCTGGCATCCTGCCTGGGGGGGCCGCCCAACACAACTTATTCCGAAGTCACCGGCGCCGTTACCCTGACAAAGGCCTTCAATCCGGCCATTATGACCTGGGCCGCAATTTTTGCGATCCTGCTGGCGTTTATCGGTAAGGTCGGCGCCCTGCTGCAGACCATTCCGGTGCCGGTCATGGGCGGCATCATGCTGCTGCTCTTCGGCGCCATTACGGTTGTCGGGCTCAACACCCTGGTCCGGGCCGGCGAAGATCTCACCGAGCCGCGCAATTTGTCCATTGTGGCCCTCATCCTGGTGTGCGGCATTGGCGGTATGGTGCTTTCCTTCGGTAAATTTACGTTAGGCGGGATTGGCATGGCAGGGATTCTGGGGGTGGTTTTGAATCTGGTACTGCCGAACAAGAAAGGTTGACCCGGGGGAAGCATCTCCCGTCTATAAAAGCGGATGAAAAAAGCCGGTGGCGATAAGATGCCACCGGCTTTTTTTTAGCTTTGGATATCAACGTTGATCGACGGGGGTGTAGTCTCTTTCTGCCGGCCCGACATAAATCTGGCGCGGACGGCACAGTTTCCACTGGGGGTCGTCCATGCTTTCTTTCCACTGGGCGATCCAGCCGGGCAGCCGGCCGATGGCGAACATGACGGTAAACATGTTGGTGGGGATCCCAATGGCCCGCAGGATGATACCGCTGTAGAAATCCACGTTGGGGTAGAGATTGTGCTCGATAAAATAATCGTCGCGCAGGGCAATTTCTTCCATTTCCTTGGCCATGTCCAGAAGGGGATCGCTGATCTTCAGTTTGTCCAACACCCGGTCACACATGACCTTGATGATCTTGGCCCGGGGGTCATAGGTTTTATAGACCCGATGGCCGAACCCCATTAAACGGAACGGGTCCTGGCGGTCCTTGGCGCGTTCGATGTAGTGCTGCATGCTCTTGCCGCTGGCCGTGATGTCCTGGAGCATTTCAACCACGGCCTGATTGGCCCCGCCGTGCAAAGGACCCCAGAGGGCGGCGATGCCGGCGGATATGGCGGCGTAAAGGTTAACCCGTCCGGAGCCGACCATACGCACGGCCGATGTGGAGCAATTTTGCTCGTGATCGGCATGCAGAATCCAGAAAACGTTGAGGGCTTCCACCAAGTCTTCGTCGATCTCATAGGGTTTGACCGGCGAGTCGAACATCATGTTCAGAAAATTGGCACAATAAGATAAGTCCGGGCGCGGATAGACCACGGTATGGCCGCGGGACATTTTATAAGACATGGCTGCCAGCGTGCGGACTTTCGACAGCAGGCGCGTGACGGTGATATCAATTTCTTCTTCCATGGTTTGGAGCTCCGGATAAAAACTGCGCAGAGCGTTGACCATGCTGGAGAGGATTCCCATGGGGTGGGACCCCTTGGGGAAGTTCTGATAGAAAACCTTCATGTCTTCATGCACCAGAGACGCATCATTGAGCAACACCGAAAAACGGTTCAATTCTTTCCGGGTGGGTAGGGAGCCACGGACCAGGAGATAGGCGGTTTCCCGAAACGACGAGTGGCGCGCCAGTTGTTCCACGGGGATACCCCGATATCGCAATATGCCTTTTTCACCATCCATGAAGGTGATGGCGCTGGTGCAGCTCCCCGTGTTGGCGTAGCCGCTGTCCAGCGTGATCAGGCCTGATGTCTGGCGGAGCCGGGAGATGTCGATGCCTTTTTCACCTTCGGTGCCTTCGATGACCGGCAATTCATAGGTTTTCCCCTGGTAGGTCAGTGTCGCCGCTTCCGTCATAATGGCTTTCCTCCTGCAATGTTATGTCTGTTGTTGCGCGTGTTGTGGGGCACCCTAACGCGTGAAATATCCGGGCTAAACGTTTGCGAAGCGTTTTCCAATCGGACAATACGGGGCCATCCGGACACCGGCTCGCCGATCGGTTGCGCTGTTGTGTGCCGACCTCGTCAGTGCGGCACCCCAAAGGGCACTTTAATTGTTAAGCGCGTTACTAGCGTCAACCCTGTACGGGGTCCGTTCGGCAGATGGATGCGGTCGGTCATGGAGCGTGGTCATGCGAAGCTTCCTTTTATAGACGAATGGTTGGCGTCGGGTCAAGGGTCTTGGGGGTCGCTTTCTGACGACCCGGTCCGGAGGGGCGTTTACACGTCTATAGCGCTGTGTTAGCTTGATAGCACAGCGTCGGGCGCACTTCTTCTGCTTTGATGGGGCTGGCGGGACCATCTGCTCCCCGGCGCAAGCCCGATGAGTTCGATCATGTTCGAAGAAATTCCCGAAATCACTTCCCGAAATGGAGGCCTTTCCGATGGCATTCAAGGACAATTTGCGGAAGAAAATCGAAATCAATGCCCTGGCATACCGTATCAAAGCCTCAATGGGGCCACCGGACAGCGGCCGTCGCATTGATAAGGAACTGATGCGGAACCTGCTGGCGGAAGGTGCTTATGAAAAAATCCTGGAGCGGGATATGGAACTCTACCGGCTTCCGCCGATGGGAGACCAACCGCGTTTGCTGGTGCTCGACAACGACCTGGGCATTTACAAAACCGATGTCGAAGATGTCGTTTTGCGAAAGAGCCCGGTGGTCAAGGAAATGCTGAATATCCGCAATGTCATCAAGATTCTCAACGATGCCGATGTGGTCATCAGTAAAAAAGAGGTTTCCCTGGAAACCTTGCGGGAAGAACTGATTGCCGGCCTGGATCTTCGATTCACCCGGGAAGATATCGACGATCTGGTTTATGACGGGCTCAGCGGCCTGGAAAATCGATACGCCGAAGGGGTTGAGGAAACCCTGCATTTTATGGCGGACCTGCTGGGCTACCAGCCCGTACCCAAAGCTCTGCAGGCCGCGCATCATACCATCTGGGGGCTTCGCCGCGGGGGGGGCGGACAGTATCTGTTCGGCCCGGTGGTGCTTTACGACCGCATGCATAACAACCTGAAACGTATCCAGCAGCCCATCAAGCTGTCCGATCCGGACGACATGGCCCGATATGAAGCCGTGGTGGCCGGAACGACCGCCCCGGACCAGGAGGGGAGCGAGGTCTTCAAGGCGCTGGGGCGCGATGTGCTCGATGCCCCGGACAGGACGGCTGCCTAGAAGCTATCTCAAAATCAGGATTTTCGTTCGAGATCAAGGCGTGGCCGAGGCTCAGCCCCGTAGGCGCCCCGAAGGAAGTGCCCTTGGGGTACATACTCAAGTATGTCGAGGACTTGAGACAAGGGCACAACGCCGATATCGAGCGAAAAGGCTTTTTTGAGATAGCTTCAAGTACCGATCTCCGTCAGGCCCTCATGGGGTGTTTGTAATAGGCGATTCCGGTGGATTCAGGCCCCATGTTCAGTCCGATGGAGGGACTGTAATAGGCGTCGAAGATATCATGGCACTTGAATTCCGACTGGAAGACCTCGCGCAGGCTTTCGACCACGGAAACTTCGGCGGCTGTTTGCAGGATCGCCAGTGTAATCGGTCGTCCGGCAATATCTTCCCGAATCATATCGAGCATGGCCAGGATCATGTTCTTTTGCTCGCCGAACAGTTTGGTCTTGACCACATTCTCGCCGTTTTCGATGGACATAACCGGTTTGACTTTCATGGCCATGCCCATCAATGATTTGAAACCGCTGATTTTCTTGCCCCGACGCAAATAGGTCAGATCCGGGACAGCGAAGAAAGCCGACATGTTCTTCAGCACATGTTGCACATGGGCCGTGACATCATCGAGGGAACGGCCTTTCTGGACCATGCGGGCGCCGGCGATGACCGGGATGCCATAGCCCATGCTGCATTGAAGCGAGTCGATGATCTCGACCCGGCAGTTGTGGCTGCCTTTGAAATCATTGTGCACCTGCAAAGCGATGTCATACGTGCCGCTCAACTTGCTGGAAACGTGGACGAAGACCAAACCGTCGTATTCGTACGTCAGCTTCTTGTAGATCAGGGCATAATCTTCATAGGTGATCGGCTGGGAGACCATTTCCTTGTAGGTGTGGAAATTACGGTAGAAATCTTCCACCTTGATATCGATGCCGTCCCGGTAAACCTTGCCGTCCAGAACGATGTTGGTGGGGATGGTGAGAATGCCCAGAGCCCGTTTCAGCTTTTCCGGAATGTCCGAGGTATTGTCCGTCACGATACCGATCTTTTTACCCATGCTGATCCCTTCCGTCGTTTGTGGACCGGCCCGACCGTTTGTTCGCTGCCGGTGCGATAGCTCCCTGCCATCACGAGGATGATCCCTTCCCTCCGTTTCCGACCGCCCCTTGCCGAAGCGACAATATGGCGGAATACGGAATTAATAATATATGTCATATTTTCGATAAGTTGGCAACCAGTTTGTTCCGCTGTGAGATGTCCGTAAAGCCCTCCGGAATGGCAAGTCAACGGGCCGGTGCGAGGTCGGTCTGAAGAAATGCTAAAAACAATTGACGCAGAATGATATCTGATATATCAGATATCATGAAATTGTCATGGCGGCCTTTCCATCACTTTTGGCAGGCTATGGCATGAAAACCCGGGGGGCGAGGTGAAGGCATGGGCGTATTGAATGTAAAATCCCTGCGTGAGCAGGTCTACGAATATATCCGGGACGAAATGTGCGCCGGCCGCATACGGCCCGGCACCACACTGAACCTCAACCAGATCAGCACGCATCTGGGCATCAGCAAAACGCCCCTTCGGGACGCCCTGATTCGCCTCGAGGTGGAAGGCTTCGTGACCATCCTGCCGCGGCGGGGGGTCATCGTCAATGCGCTCACGTTGCAGGATGTAAAAGACATCTATCAGATTTGCGGCGCTCTGGAGGGGGATGTCGTCCAGTCGGTTTTTGATCGGTTCAACGATGGCCACGTGGAGGCCATGCGCCGGCTGAATGACGAAATGCATACCGCCATCAAGCAGGCGGCCTTTGAAACGTACTACAATTTGAATATCGCGTTCCACGATGTTTTTCTCAATCTCTCCGACAACCGAAAAATCAGGGCCATGCTGATGCCTTTGAAGCAGCGCTTGTACGATTTCCAGCGGCTGCCCTATGTGAAAGCCTGGGAGCTGCGCAACCTGGACGAGCACGATCAGTTTATCGCCAGCATTGTTGGGGCGGATATCAGCGAAGCCGTTCGCCTGCTGCGGGATGTGCACTGGTCTTTTCCTGTGCAGGAAGACTTTATCCGGGCTTATCATGAGCAGCATGTTGACGCCCTTCCCACATCACAACCATTCGATACGGAACAGAATCCTAAAGGAGGAATGTGACCATGAGCAAACAGAAGATGACCACCGAAGAAGCTTTCGTGAAAGTGCTCCAGATGCACGGTATCGCGCATGCCTTTGGCATTATCGGATCGGCCATGATGCCGGTTTCGGACCTTTTTCCCAAGGCGGGCATCACCTTCTGGGACTGCGGCCATGAAGGCAACGCCGGCATGATGGCTGACGGGTTCACCCGGGCCTCGGGCAAGATGTGCATGATGGTGGCCCAGAACGGACCGGGTATCACCAATTTCGTCACCCCGGTGAAGACGGCCTACTGGAACCACACCCCCCTGTTGCTGGTCACCCCCCAGGCGGCCAACATGACCATGGGGCAGGGCGGTTTCCAGGAAATCCCCCAGATGGCCGTCTTCGAAGATATGGTGGCTTACCAGGAAGAGGTGCTCCATCCCGCCCGGATCGCCGAAGTACTCAACCGTGTCATTTTGAAGGCCAAGCGTGCTTCGGCGCCGGCCCAGATCAACGTGCCGCGGGATTTCTGGACCCAGGAGATCGAGATCGAACTGCCCCCGGTGGTGGATTTCGAGCTCCCGGCCGGGGGCGAGGACGCCATCGCCAAGGCGGCGGAACTGCTGTCCAAGGCCAAATTCCCGGTGATCCTGAACGGCGGCGGCGTGGTGATCGGCGGCGCCATCGCCGACAGCATGGCTCTGGCCGAGCGTCTGGACGCCCCGGTCTGCTGCGGCTACCAGCACAACGACGCCTTTCCCGGCAGCCATCCGCTGTTCGCCGGCCCCCTGGGCTACAATGGTTCCAAGGCCGGCATGACCCTGATTGCCAAGGCGGACGTGGTCCTGGCCCTGGGCACCCGGTTGAACCCGTTTTCCACCCTTCCGGGATACGGCATCGACTACTGGCCCGAAAACGCCGCCATCATCCAGGTGGACATCAACCCCGACCGCCTCGGGCTCACCAAACCCATCTCCGTCGGTATCGTGGGCGAAGCCGGCAAAGTGGCCCGCTCCATCCTGGCCAAGCTCTCTGCCAATGCGGGGGATGCGGACCGGGAAGCCCGCCAGGCGTTGATCCAGAAGACCAAGACCGACTGGGCGCAGGAACTGGCGGCCATGGATCACGAGCAGGACGACCCCGGAACCACTTGGAACGATCGGGCTCGCCAGGCCGAACCGGAAAAGATCACCGCCCGCCAGGCCTGGCGCTCCATCATCTCAGCCCTGCCCAAAGAAGCTGTCATCTCTTCGGATATCGGCAACAACTGCGCTATCGGCAATGCGTATCCGACCTTCGAGGCGGGCCGCAAGTACCTGGCGCCGGGCATGTTCGGGCCCTGCGGCTACGGCTTTCCCGCCATCCTGGGGGCCAAGATCGCCCAGCCCGACGTGCCGGTGGTGGGGTTTGCCGGCGACGGCGCCTTCGGCATCTCCATGAACGAGATGACGGCCTGCGGCCGGGACGAATGGCCGGCCATCACCATGGTCATTTTCCGCAACTACCAGTGGGGCGCTGAAAAGCGCAACTCCACCCTGTGGTTTGACGACAACTTCGTGGGCACCGAACTGGATCGCGGGGTCTCCTACGCGGCCATCGCGAGGGCCTGTGGTATGGAAGGGGGGCAGGCCGCCACAATGGACGATGTGACGGCCATGCTGAAGGCCGCCATCAAGGCCCAGATGGAGGAAGGCAAGACGACCTTCATCGAGGTGCTGACCAACCAGGAGTTGGGCGAACCCTTCCGCCGTGATGCCATGAAGAAACCCGTTGTGGTGGCCGGCATTGACAGGGCCGATATGCAAGCCCAAAAGGGCGCCTGATGGGGCGTCCAAGCATCTGTGCCTGTCGGCTTTTGTAGCTTCGATCAAAGCCCTCCACTTCTGGTGGAGGGCCCGGAGAGGTTCTGCCAATTATAACCCCATTCAAGGGGATGCCTACCTGAAGCCTCCCGCTCTGCGGGGTGAGCCTCACTGAGGGAGATCGTCATGCCAACACCCTTCAGTACATCGGTCTATGACGTGGACGCCATTGTCCGAAGCGACAAGGAATGCCTCTGGCATCACATCAAACCCCATCGGCTTTTCCAGGACAGCGAACAGATGATCATCGTCGAGGGCCGGGGACTGACCGTCAAGGACATCCGCGGGCGCGAGTATCTGGACGCAGCTTCGGGCGGGGTCTGGAGCGTGATGGTCGGTCATGGCCGTGAGAGCATTGCCCGGGCTGTTTATGACCAACTGGTAACCCTGGGATATTTCGCCGGAACGGTGGGCAATGTTCCGACCATCAAGTTTGCGGTCAAGCTGGTGCAATTGCTGCCCCGTTTAGGCAAGGTCTTTTTTTCCAACAGTGGCTCCGAGGCCAATGAAAAGGCCTTTAAAATGGTGCGCCAGTTGTCCCATATCGACCCGGACCGCAAGGGAAAACACAAAATTCTTTTCCGGGATCGGGACTACCACGGAACGACCATCGCAACCCTCAGCGCCACCGGGCAGTCGGAGCGCCGGCAGGACTACGGACCCTTCCTCGAAGGGTTTGTCGCGTTTCCCCATGCCTGCTGCTACCGTTGTGCCTTCGGCCGGACCTATCCGGATTGCAATATCGAATGCGCCCGGTGCGTCGAAGACATCATCCTGCGGGAGGGGCCGGATACGGTCGGCGGGTGCATTGTCGAGCCCATCACGGCCGGCGGGGGAATCATTCCGCCAGTGAAGGAATATTATCCCATCCTGCAGGACATTTGCCGCAAGTATGCCGTCTACCTGATCATGGACGAGGTGGTTTGCGGTTTCGGGCGCACGGGACGCTTCTGGGGCCATGACCATTATGACCTGGATCCCGAGATGGTGACTTTGGCCAAGGGATTGGCCAGTTCCTACATGCCCCTCTCGGCCACGGTCGTCAAAGACGACATCTACGGGCAGTTTCTCTGTGATCCGGCCGATGGCGCCGAGCGCATGAATTACTTCCGGGATATCAGTACCTACGGTGGGTGCGCCGGTGCTACGGCGGCGGCCCTGGAGAATACACGGATCATCGAGGATGAAGACCTGGTGGCGAACAGCCGGGAGGTGGGCGCTTACCTGCTTGAAAAACTGAGGGGGCTAGCGGATTTGCCCCTGGTGGGCGATGTGCGCGGTAAGGGGCTTTTTGCCGGACTGGAGCTTGTCAGGGATAAAACCACCAAAGAACCCATCACGGAAAACGAGATGGGGCGTATCATGGGCCTGGTTGCCCGGGAGGGGGTGCTGGTGGGGCGCACCAACAGCAGCCTGCCCGGCAATAACACGATCATGAATTTTGCCCCGGCCTTGATTGCGACCCGGCAGGACATCGATCGTATTGTCCGTGCGGTGGAGACGGTTTTGCTAAAATTTTGATAAATTGGTTTGATCGACCCGTCGACACCTGCTAAAAACGATCTATCGCGAAACCAATACGAGGGGGAGGGCACGATGATTGTTGGTATCCTGAAAGAGATAAAAACAGAAGAGAATCGCGTGTGCATGACACCGGCCGGTGTGGAAGTGATGAAGATGAACGGGCACCAGGTGCTGGTGGAACAAAACGCCGGTGTCGGCAGCGGATTTGACGATGCCGCCTATGCCGCGGCCGGCGCCGAACTGGTGGACACTCCCCAGGGAATTTACGAACGGGCCGAGATGGTGATGCATGTCAAGGAACCGCTGCCCTCGGAGTACGACCTGATCCGGGAGGGCCAGATCGTCTTTACCTATCTGCACCTGGCGGCGGCGGAAGAATTGACCCACGCCATGACCAAAAGCGGCTGCATCGGCATCGCCTACGAAACCATTCAGAAAGCGGATCGCTCCCTGCCCCTGCTGACGCCCATGAGCGAGGTGGCCGGCCGTATGGCGATCCAGGAGGGAGCCAAATTCCTGGAGATGCCCCAGGGCGGACAAGGGGTCCTGTTAGGTGGTGTGCCCGGCGTCGATCCGGCCACGGTGGTCATCATCGGTGGCGGTGTGGTGGGGACCAATGCCGCCAAGATGGCTTGCGGGTTGGGCGCCAAGGTCTACATCCTGGATATGAGCCTCAACCGGCTGCGATATCTGAGCGACGTGATGCCGGCCAACTGCTACCCCCTGATGTCCAGCCCGGCGACGATCCGCGAGCTTTTGAAAGAGGCCGACCTGGTGGTGGGGGCCGTACTGATCCCCGGCGCCAAAGCGCCCCGCCTGGTGACGAATGATATGATCAAAGTCATGAAAAAAGGCGCGGTCCTGGTGGATGTGGCCATTGACCAGGGGGGCTGTTTCGAATGTTCCCGGGCCACCACGCATACCGATCCGGTTTTTAAACAGGATGGCGTGCTGGTTTACTGTGTGGCCAATATGCCCGGGGCGGTGGCCAAGACGTCCACCCTGGCGCTCACCAATGCAACCCTGCCATACGCCGTGGAGATCGCCAACAAGGGGTGGCGGCGGGCCAGCCGGGAGAATAAGGAAATCCGTCTCGGTTTGAACATTATCCAGGGCAAGGTTACTTTCCGGGGCGTGGCCGACGCTTTCGGCCTGGATTACGTGGATGCGGATACCCTGATTTAACACCTGTCGCGTTGCATCTTTACCAACCGGACGACAAGCGGCCCCCGTATCGCCAGGGATGGCCGCGATCGTCCGGTCGGAGGCGGGTGGCCGCATCCCCTGCCTGGAGGATGCGTCTGCCAAAGCGGATGGCCGTAATGACTCGAGCCGGCAATCCGTTAGACCCGCTCCGGTGAATTTTTGAAGATGAGCACTTTGCCGTCCGTGTGTTTAACCTAAGGAGTGCCCATCCATAAGTGGCATCTTTCGGCCCCTGGCGGCGTTCTCGCTCGTTTTCAATCCTCGAAATAGCAGACTATTCCTCCGGTTGAAAACACGCTCGGGCCTTGCCAGGAACCAAAACCTACCATTTATGGACGGACACTAAGGAAGGAAAACCAATGGTGCGAACAATTGTAGCCACAGACAAAGCCCCCGGGGCGATCGGTCCCTATTCCCAGGCGGTCCAAACCGATTCGATGGTATTTGTTTCCGGCCAGCTGGCCATCGATCCGGCCACGGGGGAACTGGTGACAACCGATATCCGTCAGGAAACCCGCCAGGCCTTGACGAATCTGGAAGCCATTCTGATCGCTGCCGGCAGTTCTTTGAAACATGTTTTGAAAACGACGGTCTATATTGCCGACATGGATCAGTTTGCCGAGATCAACGCCATTTATGCGGAATTTTTTAAAGAAGATCCGCCGGCACGGGCCTGCGTCGAGGTCGCCCGGCTGCCCAAGGACGCCAACGTCGAAGTCGAGGCTATCGCGCTTCTTAGCGCTTGACCGCCCACCTGCGGGAGAGGGCCTATGTACGTTTCCCACCTGGCGTGCCCGAAGTGCGCTGCCACCTATGCGAGTGAACATATCATCCAGTTATGCCGGTGCGGCGCCCCCCTTCTGGTCCGCTACGACCTCGATCGCGTAAAAGCAGCTGTGCACAAAGAGAGTCTAATGGCGCGTCCCCCTGACCTGTGGCGCTATAAAGAGCTGCTGCCGGTCAAGCAGGACGCCAATCGGGTCTGCCTGGGGGAGGGCATGACGCCCCTGCTGCCGCTAAAAAAACTGGGGCCGCAAGTCGGCCTGCCCAACCTCTTTATGAAAGACGAGGGGATCATCCCCACGGGTACGTTCAAGGCACGCGGGGCCGCCGTCGGTGTTTCGCGCGCCAAAGAACTGGGGATCGAGGCGCTGGCCATGCCCACCAATGGCAATGCCGGGGCTGCCTTGGCGGTCTACTGCGCGGCGGCCGGCATCAAGGCCATTATCGTCATGCCCGCAGACGCCCCGCCGATACCGCGGGGGGAATGCGCCATCACCGGAGCGGAGCTGTATCTGGTGGACGGCTTGATCAGTGACGCGGGCAAGATTGTTGCCCGGGCGGTGGCAGACTATGGCTGGTTTGATGCTTCCACCCTCAAGGAGCCCTATCGCATCGAAGGAAAAAAGACCATGGGGCTGGAGATTGCAGAACAGTTCGGCTGGCAGTTGCCGGATGTCATTCTTTACCCCACTGGCGGCGGGGTGGGCATCATCGGCATCTTCAAGGCGCTCCAGGAACTTGAATCCATGGGATGGATCCAGGGGAAATTCCCCCGACTGGTGGCCGTGCAGTCGACGGGATGCGCTCCCATTGTTGAGGCCTGGAAGCGAAACCTAACGGAATCTGAGTTCTGGGAAAATGCCGCGACCCTGGCGTTTGGGATTACGGTGCCCAAAGCCCTGGGCGATTTTCTGGTGCTGGATGCCATCTACCAGACCGACGGCTGTGCCGTTGCCGTGGAAGACAGCGAGATTCTGGCGTCCGAGGCCCTGCTGGCATCCCGGGAGGGCACCTTCGTTTGTCCGGAAGGGGCGGCCACTTTGAGCGCGGCTCTTAAACTGGTTCAAGAGGGATGGATTAAACCGGAAGAAAAGGTCGTGCTGCTCAATACCGGGTCCGGCTTGAAATATCCTGAGACAGTGCACACCCGACCACCGGTGCTAAGCCCGGGCGACCGCCTCCCGCCGCTGTCATCCACGGACTGAATCTGTCAATTTTCATCTGCCCTGAAGCCGGACCCGGTTTCAATCACGCTAATCCCATTCGTAAATTCCAAGTTCGGGCGGCATGCCATTTCGGCGTTGCGCTATAACTTCTTCGACAGCCGCTGCCGGACGGCGTTGGCATGGGCGTCCAGCCCCTCGATTTCCGCCAGCTGAATAATGTCGCGGGCTTCCCGTTTCAAGGCTTGGGCCGTATAGCGGATCAAACTGGTTTTTTTGATGAAGTTGTCCACGGACAGGGCTGAAGAGAAGCGGGCCGTGCCGGCCGTGGGCAGCACGTGATTCGGGCCGGCAATGTAGTCGCCGACCGGCTCCGGCGTATAGGCCCCCAGAAAAACAGCCCCGGCATTGCGGATGCCCCCCACCAGGTCCATGGGGCGCTCCGTCATCAGTTCCAGATGCTCCGGTGCCATGCGGTTGGCGAGACCCACGGCGGTTGTCATATCCGGAACCTGCACGATGAGGCCGAAATCCTGGATGGCGGCGGCGGCAATTTCCCGGCGTTTCAACTGATCCAACTGACGTTCCAGAGCGGAGCGCACGGTCTTGGCAAGGTCCGGGGCGTCGGTCAGCAGGACCGCCGAGGCCATGGGGTCGTGCTCGGCCTGGGACAGCATGTCGGCCGCCACATATTCCGGATCGGCGGTCTGGTCGGCGATAATCAGGATTTCGCTGGGGCCGGCCACCATGTCGATACCCACCGTGCCGGCCACCAGTTTTTTGGCCAGGGTCACGTAGAAGTTGCCGGGACCGACGATGATATCCACGGGCGGGATCGTTTCGGTGCCGTGGGCCAGGGCGGCAATGGCCCAGGCGCTGCCCGCGCGGTAGACGGTGTCGATGCCGCAGGCATGGGCGGCCGCCAGGAGATGCGGGTTCACCTCGCCTTCCCGGGTCGGGGGCGTGACCATGACACGGCGGGGCACACCGGCAATCCGGGCCGGAAGGGCGCCCATGAGGACCGAGGACACCAGGGGGGTTTGCCCGCCCTGGCCACCGGGAACATAAATACCGGCCGAATCCACCGGATGGAAAATTTGGCCCAGCAGAACTCCCTCCCGGGCCGGGTCGATCCAGGACTTGCGGAATTGCTGGCGATGGAAAGCTTCGATCTGCCGCACGGCCCGGTTGAGGGCGGTTTTAAAGCGGCGATCCACTGATTTGGCGGCGGCCCGTATGGCTTCGGGGGCGACGACCAGTTGGTCAGCATGCATGCGGGGCGCATCAAATTTCCGGGTGTAGCCCATCAGGGCTTTGTCGCCGTTGCGGCGCACGTCTTCGATGATTCGGGCCACGGCCTGGACGTCTTTTTTCCTGAAAGAAAGGCTGCGGCGCCGCCGGATGGCGGCCAGTTTTTTTTCGGTGGCCGGTGAAGGATAGCGGTAGATCTGCATGCGTCGTGGTTCTCCGGTAAAAAGGGTTGTACGGGGTTTGAACTCTTCGCCTGCTAGAAGCCATCTCAAAATTAGGGTTTTCGTTCGAGATCAAGGCGTGACCGAGAATCAGCCCGCAGACATACTCAAGTATGTCGAGGACTTGAGACGAGGGCACAACGCCGATATCGGGCGAAAAAACTTTTTTGAGATCGCTTCTAACCTAAGGCCGCGGTGGACGGCTGGCAAGCGTTGTCCTCCTATATTCCCTTTGACCGGGTCTGTCAAAGGAACCCTGGCGACGGCCGGATATTCCCATTGACATCACCGGTGAGATTTGGTCAACTGCTTCCTTTTGTTTAATCGAAGACCGAAATCCAGGAGGGTACCCATGAGCAGCCATCGCATCTACAATTTCAATCCCGGGCCGGCAGCCCTGCCTTTGCCCGTTCTCGAAGAAATCCAGGCCGGATTTTTGGATTTCGGCGGTTCCGGCATGTCCATCACCGAGGTCAGCCACCGTTCCAAATGGTTTGATGATGTGATCAACGACACCATTGCCCGTTTCCGTCGTTTGCTCCAGCTGGATGACCGCTATCAGGTGCTCTTCCTGCAGGGCGGGGCCAGCATGCAGTTTGCCATGGTGCCCATGAACACGCTGCCGGACGGTGCTTCGGCGGACTATGTCGATACGGGCACATGGTCTACCAAGGCCATCAAGGAGGCCCGCACACTGGGTAAAAGCGTGAACGTGGCGGCGTCATCGGAAGATAAGAACTACAGCTACATTCCCGCTGAACTTGCCCTGGACAGCAATGCCGCCTATGTGCACATCACCTCGAACAACACCATCAAGGGAACCCAGTGGCATGGCTATCCCGACACCGGCGGCGTTCCGCTGGTGGCGGACATGTCTTCCGACATCATGTGCCGGCCCCTCGATCCGACTCCCTTCGGCATCATCTATGCCGGGGCCCAGAAGAATATCGGACCGGCCGGTGTCTGCCTGGTCATCATTCGTGATGACATGTTGGACCGGGTGCCGGAAAGTCTTCCCAGCATGCTGAAATACACCACCTTTGCGGCCAAGAATTCCATGTTCAATACGCCGCCCTGCTTCGCCGTCTACACGGTGCAGCTGGTTTTGAAATGGCTGGAAGAGACCGTCGGCGGGCTGGCGGCCATGGAGACCATCAATCGCCAAAAGGCCGAAGCGCTTTACGGTGTCCTGGATACCGGTGAATTCTACCGGGGAACCGCTGCGGCGGACAGCCGGTCCCTGATGAACGTGACTTTCCGGCTGCCCAGTGAAGAGCTGGAGAAGCGCTTCGTGGCCGAAGCCCTGGAAAACGGCCTGGGCGGTCTCAAAGGCCACCGTTCCGTGGGGGGCTGCCGGGCCTCGATCTACAACGCTTTGTCGCTGGAGGCCGTGGAAGCCCTGACAGGGTTTATGCGGGAATTCGAGCGCCGCAACGGGTGATGCTCACCTGGAAGGCATAAAACTACCGATAGTCTGACGGGATAACGGCCGCTTCCCCGCGGGTGACCAGAGTGGGGGCGGCCATTATTTTGTGCCCATCCCTAAATGGCATCTTTCGGCCCCTGGCGGCGTTCTCGCTCGTTTTCAATCCTCGAAATAGCGGGCTATTCCTCCGGTTTAAAACGCGTTCGGGCCTTGCCAGGAACCAAAATCTACCATTTATGGATGGGCACTATTTAGTCCAGAGGATAGGTGAACCGCTCCCCCCGGAAGTTTTCCACCACCATGTCCCGTTTTCTGACTTCCCTGACGTAGTCCGGCAGCAGCGGGACTTTGCCGCCGCCGCCCGGCAGATCGATCATGTAGTGGGGGACACACATGCCGGAAATGTGACCGCGCAAAGATCGCATGATGGCCAGCCCCTCGCGGATCGGCACCCGGAAATGGGCCGTGCCGGCGACGGGATCCATCTGGTGGAGATAATAGGGTTTTACCCGGATGGCCACCAGCCGCCGCATGAGGTCCTGCATGGCGGCCGGTGTGTCGTTGACACCCCGCAGCAGCACGGTCTGGCAGCCCAGGGGGATGCCGGCTTCCACCAGCCGGCGGCAGGCGGTTTCGGCCTGCGGTGTCACTTCGGCGGCATGATTGAAATGGGTGTTGACGTAAAGGGGGGCGAAGCGCTTCAGGATGGCGGTCAGGGCCGGGGTGATGCGCTGGGGCAGGGTGGATGGCACCCGGCTGTGGATCCGAATGGTGGTCACATGGGGAATGGCGTGCAGTCCCGCCAGGAGCCATTCCAGTTGCGTATCGGTGCGCAGGAGGGGGTCCCCGCCGGAAAGGATGACGTCTGTGACCTCGGTGGCGCTACGAATATAGTCGATCCCGGCCTGCAATGTCGGCCACTCGATCGGGGCACCCGTTGCCACCCGCCGTTTGCGCATGCAGAAACGGCAGTAGGCGGCACAGCGGTTGGAGACGAGAAACACCACCCGGTCCGGATAGCGATGAATGATGCCTTCCACCGGTGATTGGTGTTCTTCATGCAGCGGGTCCGGGATGGCGTCTGCCGTGAGAAGTTCATCGATGCAGGGCACGACCTGGCGCTGCAGCGGGGCACCCTGGCGGCAGGCAAGCTCTAAAAAATAGGGATTGATACGCATGGGATAGGCCCCGGCCACCCGGTCGACGTTTTCGGGGTCGATGGGCAGATGGGTCGCGAGCTGCTCGGCGGAGATAACGCTTGCGGCCAGCAGTTCTTGCCAATCCCGTTCCTCCAAGAGGGCCTGCTCCGGGGTCAGGATTGAGGCGTAATGGTGGTTTAGGGGCGTGATGGTCATGAGATCAGGGACCAGCGGGCTATTTGCCGCTGTGCTTGTTGCCTTTCAGGATTTTTTGTACTACACTTTAACTGTTAGATAATTAAAGAAAAACGAGTGATCGTTTCTATAACCTATCTCAAAAAAAAGATTAGGGTTCCTGGCAAGGCGCGAGACGGCGAAAAAGCGGAGCATACACGCAGTATGTGAGCATTTTTAGCCGGCTCGGTATGCCCCGCTATTTGATTCAAACGATGCGGTATCCAGCAACGCTGGAAACACCGCCAGGGGAACTTAGATTTTTTTGAGATGGGTTCTACTCGTCTGCCACCCGTCAGGAATCATGATGGCGCCAGGGGGAATAGAAACCCGTCACGTGAATGAACCGAATACTGCCGGTTGTCAAGTCTGACGGCTGTTCGGGAGCGATATTATGCAAAAAGCCTTCGTTGCCAGCAATAACAAAGTCACCTTTTCATGCCCCCGGTGCAAAAAAGTTCGCACGGTGGATATCGCCAAGTATAAAGCCCTGGAAAAGGCGGTCAAAATCAAGGTCCATTGCCCGTGCGGGCACAGCTATCCGGTGATGATTGAACGGCGCCGTCAGTTTCGCAAGGCGGTCAGCTTGCCCGGGACCTTTACCCGGATCTACAACCAACGCCGGGCCGGAAATGGGACCATGGTTGTCAAGGACGTATCCCGCAACGGACTTTCCATCCGGGTCAACGATTCGGCGCATATGAAGGCCGGTGATATTCTGGAGGTCGTTTTCACGCTGGATGATACCAAACGGTCCCGGATTGAAAAAGAAGTCATTATCCGTAAAATCGTGGGGTATGATCTTGGCACCGAGTTCACCTCGATCGATGCCGGCAATGCATCCGACAAGGCCATCGGGTTTTATCTCATGGGCTGATGGCCCGGCAATGGATCCCTATTGAAACGCCTGCCACCGACCAATGGGTGAATGACCCGCATCGGTCTGAGCCCCTGCCATTTTCACGTCCGTGTGTTCTGACGGCGTCCGTCCGTTGCCATGATTCCCGCTGGACAAAGCATGTGGATCATTATAAAGAAACTGGCTTGCCCGCAGAGCGCGTTGGCAGCATCGTCATTTCGAGTTTGAGCGGGAAGGAGGGCCGGCATGAGAGTTTGCCCGCAATGCGGAAAGGTGCATAACGTCGGCTTTGTCGCCACCCGGCTGGCCGGGACGGACGGCGTATCGCTGGAAACAGAAAAGTGGGCCCATGTATTCGAGGATTCCGGGTTCAACTGTTTTTACTTCGCCGGCGAGTTGGATACGCCGGCGGCACGCTCGTTTCTGGTGCCGGAAGCGCATTTCCGCCATCCGGAGATTCTGGACATCTATCATCATTGTTTTGGTGTCCAGAAACGCAGTATCCAGACCACGGAAAAGATCCATCGCTACACCCTCTTGCTCAAGGAGCAGCTTTACCGCTTTGTCGAAAAGTTTGATATCCAGCTGCTGGTGCCGGAAAACTCCCTGACCATTCCCCTGAACCTCCCGCTGGGCATCGCTTTGACGGAAATGATTTCGGAAACGGGTATACCGACCATTGCCCATCATCACGATTTTTTCTGGGAGCGCCAGCACTTTCTGACCAATGCCGTGTGGGAGTACCTGAACATGGCCTTCCCGCCGCATCTGAATTCGATTCGCCATGTGGTGATCAATTCTTCGGCGGACAACCAGTTGGGTCTGCGAACGGGGATATCCTCGACCGTGGTACCCAACGTCATGGATTTTGAAAACCCGCCGGAACCGCCGGATGATTACGCCCGGGATGTGCGGGAGAGCCTCGAGATTGCGCCGGACGATCTGCTGGTGCTCCAGCCCACGCGGGTGGTCAAGCGCAAGGGCATCGAGCATGCCATCGAACTGGTGCGGCGCCTGGGACGCCGGGCCACGCTGGTTATTTCGCATGCTTCCGGCGATGAAGGCCATGACTACGAACAGCGGGTACGGGAATACTCGCGTCTCATGGATGTGGACACACGTTTCGTGGCCCGGATCATCAACGAGAAAAGAGGGCGGACTGCGGACGGCCTGAAGATATATACTCTGGAAGATATCTATCCCCATGCCGACCTGGTGACCTATCCTTCCAATTTCGAGGGCTTTGGCAACGCCTTTCTCGAGGCCGTCTATTTTCGCAAACCCATCGTGGTCAACACCTATTCCATCTACCAGATGGATATCCAGCCCAAAGGGTTTGCCGTTATCGAACTGGATGGCTATGTAACCGACGACGCGGTGCAGGCCACCCGAAAGGTGTTGGATGACCCCTTGATGCGGCAGCAGATGGTGGATCGCAACTACGCGATTGCGCGTAAATGCTATTCCTACCAGGTTCTGAAACGAAAACTGGGGGGCTTGATTCAAGACAGCATCGCCTGTGGGGCTTAGGTTTGATCGGAGTCATTAAATGACAACAGCAGTGAAATGGTGGCCCGCTACCCGTGAAGGGCTGCACAAGGGCGTTCGCGGCACGATCTGGATGCTCAAGATTCTGGTGCCCTGTTCCCTTTTGACCTTTTTGATCGATACCAGCGGGTTGCTGGGCTATCTGGATTTTATGCTGGCCCCGGCCATGGGGTTTTTAAGCCTGCCGCCGGAGGCGGCCCTGCCCCTGACCGCCGGGCTGCTGGCGGGGATTTATGGTGCCGTGGCCGCGCTGGCTGTGCTGGATTTGAGTATGGCGGAGACGATCCTGGTGGCTGTATTCCTCCTCATTTCCCACAATATCATCCAGGAAGGCATCGTGCAGGCCAGTTCCGGCCTCAACTTCTTTAAAGCCACGGCCGCCAGGCTGACGGCATCGGTGGCGACTGTTCTGTGCCTGGCACCGCTGCTGCCGACGGAGGGCCGTGAATTGGCGGCCACCGCCGCCGTTGTCGCGGAAAGCGGCCCCTTTGTCGCTCAACTGCAAGCGTGGCTCTGGGATACGGGCATTCTCTGTCTGCAGATTTTTGCCATCATTACCGGCATGATGGTCGTGATGGAGCTGCTGCGGGCCGCCCGCATCATTCCGCTTCTGGCCCGGATCCTGCGGCCGCTATTGTGGCTGATGGGGTTGAGCCACCGGGTGGGCATTCTCTGGCTGACGGCGGCGGTTTTCGGTTTGGGCTACGGGGCGGCCGTCATTGTCGAAGAGGCGCGCAACGGGGCATTTGAAAAGGCGGAAATCGAGCGGCTGCAGATCTCCATCGGGATCAATCATTCCCTCATCGAAGATCCGGCGATTTTCATGGCCCTGGGAATACCCGCCATCTGGTTATGGATACCCCGGCTGATTACGGCCCTGGTGGCCGTTCATCTCTATCGTGTGTGGTCCTACTGGCGGATGCGCCGCGGCAACGGAGGGCTGAAAGAAACCGTCAAGGGGCCGGTGGCCCGATCCGGTTGAAAGTGCACGGGCGAGGCGGCCGCATGATGAACGACCGCCTGCCCGTGATTGGCGTGGGAAAAATTAAATCAGGACCGGAAGTTCAAACCGTTTTTTCCGGTATCCTGACGCCGGCCACCGTGGCGGCCGGTGCATGCTTACCGGTATTGACTGCGGATTTCCTTCTTGTTGATCTTGCCGACACTCGTTTTGGCAATCTGGTCGGTGATGACCACCTGGTCCGGGACGCCGTATTTCGGGATCGTTCCGTTTTCCACGAAGCCCATGTAGAAGTTCTTTAGGTCGTCCCCGGACACCTTATCCGCATAATCGGGTTTGAGAACCACCAGGGTCAGGGGGCGTTCGCCCCATTTGTCGTCCGGAACCCCGATCACCGCGGCTTCGCTGACCGCCTCGTGCTGGCTGATGATATCTTCCAACTCCAGGGAGGATATCCATTCCCCGCCGGTTTTGATGACGTCCTTCATGCGGTCCGTGATCTGCAGATAGCCCTCTTCGTCGATATTGCCCACATCGCCCGTGTGCAGCCAACCGTTCTCCCAGAGTTCTTCACTTTTTTCCGTATCCTTGACATAACCCTGGGTCAGCCAGGGAGCGCGCACCACCACCTCGCCGGCCGACTGGCCGTCATGGGGCAGGGGAGCGCCACTGGGATCCAGGACTTCCAGGTGGACGTTGGGCACCGGCAATCCGGTCTTGCACCGGACAGCGACCTGTTCTTCGGTGTCCCAATCGAGCATGTGGGGTTTCATGTTGGCCGCGGTCAGGAGCGGGCAGGTTTCGGACATGCCGTAGGCTGAGGTCACGTCGATGCCCAAGTCTAGGGCGGCCTTGCAGAGCCCTTTGGACAAGGCGGATCCGCCGATGATGACCTTCCAGTTGGACAGGTCGAAATTCTTGACGGCCGGGCTGCTGACCAGCATGTGCAGGATGGTGGGCACGCAGTGGGAGAAGGTGACCTTTTCGGTGAGCAGGAGTTTCAGGAGCATCTCCGGTTCGTAGCGTCCCGGGTAGACCTGCTTGGTGCCGATCAAGGTGCAGAGGTAGGGCACCCCCCAGGCATGGACATGAAACATGGGGGTGATGGGCATGTAGACGTCCCCGGAGTCGATACTGATCTGGGACCGGTAGATGCAGAAACCGGACATGAGGGCATAGGTGTGGAGCATGATCTGGCGATGGCTGTAAAAAACACCTTTGGGCAGGCCGGTGGTACCGGTGGTGTAGAAAGTCGTGGCCATGGTGTTTTCATCCAGCTCCGGGAAGTCGTAATGGTCGGCCGCCCCGGCCAGCAGGTCTTCATACTCCCCGGCCAGTGGAAGACTGGTTTCCGGCTGCTCGTCATCGGTCATCAGGACAAATTTCTTGACGGTTTTGATCTGGTCCTTGACCGCTTCCAGCATGGGCAAAAATTCCGAGAAAACCAGGATAACGTCGTCTTCGGCATGATTGATGGTGTAGAGCAGCTGGTCCGGAGAAAGCCGGATATTGATCGTATGGATAATGGCCCCCATCATGGGAATGGCAAAAAAGCTCTCCAGGTAGCGATGGCTGTCCCAGTCCATCACCGCCACGGTATCGCCGGGTTTGACGCCGGCAGCGGCCAGCATGTTGGCCAGCTTGTGGATGCGCCGTTCGAGATCACGGTAGGTGTAGCGCATCTGGTCGCGGTAGACGATTTCCTGGTCGGGGGCGTACTGGAGGGGGGTTCGGAGAATGTTCTTGATGAGCAGGGGATACGCATAGGCGGACGGGGTTTTTTCAATCAGTCTGGCAGTCATGGGACCTCCTTGATCGATGGGTTATAACGTTATGGGGATTGAATTCAGGTTGTGGCGTTGCCGTCTCGGGCGGCGCTGTCAATATCGACATGCCGATTCCCAGGCGGAATTGGGGGTGTTGTCTTGCGGTGGTGGTCGAACTGTAAAAATGAATGAGCATTTAGTTTATATGGCGATCATTAGAATATAAATTTTTGTTTGTTTTTATGCGCCGACTCTCTATATGTCAACATCTTTTCCCAGCCTCTCCTAAGCCGCCGGTTGTAGGCCTGGCCGCCGCCTCGGGTCGGTTTTCATTTGCATCACAGGGGTAAAACCGGTAGGTTGCATCATTTTAACGTGCCCCGATACCCAACCGGGCATGGCCATAACCATCCTGTCAGGGGAATGTTTTGTTACTGATTGTCGTTTTCATCTGTATCGGATTTGCACTGCTGTTCAAGGGCGGTGATTTTCTGGTGACCGGGGCGGCCGGTATTGCCCAGAAGAAGAACATCCCGGCGTTTATCGTCGGCATTACCCTGGTGGCCTTCGGGACGAGTGCACCGGAGCTCTTTTTCAACATGATTTCCGCCCTGCACGGCAATGCCGAATTCGCACTCAGCAATGTGTCCGGCAGCAATCTCATCAATATCTGTCTGGGGCTGGGTGTCAGCGCGATCATTGCCACCCTGCCCATCACGCGCAAGAATTTCACCAAAGACCTGACGTTCCTTTTTGCGGGGCCCATGTTGATCGTCGGGTTTATCCTCTTATCCCCCAACGCGGCGTTGACCATGGTACACGGTCTGCTGCTGTTCGTCGGGTTTGTCGGCTATATATTCCTGACCAAACAGGAATTGTCGCGACACAACAGCCAGTTGCCGCAGGAAGCCAAACCCTGCACGGACACCTCCTGCAAACGGGAATGGGGGATATTTTTTCTCGGGGGGGTGATGCTCTACCTCGGCGGGGAAATCATCTACCGCAATGCGCTCGCCATCGTCGAACGCCTGCAGCTTTCCGAATCCATCGTCGGACTGACGGTCATCGCCGTGGGGACGTCGATTCCGGATTGTGCCGCCAGCATCATCGCCGTGATGAAAAAGCAGATGGATATCGCCATCGGCAATATCCTGGGCAGCAATATCTTCAACATTTTCCTGGTGCTGGGGGCCACGATCCTCGCCTATGGCGATCCGATCTTCTTTAACCGGAGCAATCTTTTCGACTACATGTCCGTTTCCATTCTTTCGTTACTGTTTTTCCTGGTGGTGATCACCCGGCAGTCCTACGGGCGGATCATGGGGGGCTTGACCCTGGCCTATTACCCGCTGTCGCTGATCGTGCGGGTATTGTACTTCAGCTGACGGGTTTGATAGAAAACGCATCGGATCTGTATGGATCGCCAATCGAATGTCATGTGACCGGGAGGCTGCATGTCGGAGCGCATCAAATTCAATCGCATGGAATTGGCCGGTTCACTGGGTGATCTCGGCACTCTGCTGCCCATTGCCATCGCCATGGTATTGATCAACGGTCTCAGCCCTGTGGGCGTCTTTACCAGTATCGCGGTTTTCTACGTCCTGGGGGGCCTTTTTTTTGGCGTCACCGTACCGGTGCAGCCCATGAAAGTCATCGGGGCCTATGCCATTGCAACCGCCATGAGCGCCTCCCAGATCATGGCCTCATCCCTCCTGATGGGCCTGTGTCTCCTGATTGTCGGTTTGACCGGGGCCATCGATATCATCCGGCGCTTTACGCCCAAGGCGGTGATCCGCGGCGTCCAACTGTCCACCGGCGCGCTGCTGATAGCCGGTGGGGTCAAGTTCATGGTGGGCCAATCGACTCTCCAGACCTTACGCCAGTCGGCTGAACCCTTTCTTGCCGTTCAGTCCTGGGGGCCGGTCCCGGTGGGCATCGTGATTGGCCTGGCCGGGGGCTTCATTACCCTGCTGCTGTTGGACAACCGTAAATTTCCGGCCGGGCTGATCGTCGTTCTGGGAGGGCTGTTTGCCGGAGTGCTTTTAGGGGCCCGCCTCGATTGGCAGGGTTTGCGCCTGGGCTTCCATATGCCGGTGCTGCTGCCCTTCGGTTTCCCGGCCAAGGCCGATTTTACGTTTGCCCTGTTCGTGCTGGTGTTGCCCCAGCTTCCGATGACGCTGGGAAATGCCGTGCTGGCCTACACCGATCTCTCCCGGGATTATTTTGGCGGCCGGTCGGCGCGGGTCACCAACCGGAACGTCTGCCTGAGCATGGCCCTGGCCAACGGATTGAGTTTCTGCCTTGGGGGGATGCCCCTTTGTCACGGCGCCGGAGGTCTGGCTGCCCACTACCGCTTCGGCGCCCGCACGGCGGGTTCCAACTTGATGATTGGTTTGGGTTTGCTCGCATTGGCCGTGTTTTTCGGAGACGCCATCATAGGGTTTTTCAATTTGCTGCCCCTGGCCATCCTGGGGGTACTCCTGGTATTTGCCGGGGCGCAATTGGCCCTGACGATCATGGATCTCAACAGTCGTAAAGAATACTTTGTGGCGGCCATGATACTGGGGATTACCCTGGCATCCAACCTCGCGGCAGGGTTTATCGTGGGACTGGTGATCGCCCAGCTGCTTCGCTGGGAAAAGCTGTCGGTATAAAAGCGGACTGTTTCCTCTATCCCCTCCCTTCCCATCTCCCGATATCGTTTCCGGTTATTGTGCGTTATTCTGGGGTTGTCCTCATTGCAATTGATGATTTGTGCAGATCCAATTGACAATAGGCAACGGTTGGGGTAGTGGACCACTCCGATATTCGTTGCTGTGGCTGCCGCAGCCATGTCTGGCAAGTTGCCCGGATGGAGAAGGGAAGGACAGGCGGTTTTATGGTGGCGATCATTTCTCCGACTGCCCGTTGATGCCGGTTGGGACACCGAACAGATCGATTGGATTGGGAGCGCATGCGAGTTTTTGTTGGATTCGACGATACGGACGCGAAGGATTCGGACTATGGCACTGGAAAGGTGGTCCGCTGGTTTCAACCTCATTTACCGGAAGGATGCCGCTGCCAGGGGGTGGTCCGGCAGCAGCTGCTGGTGTGCGACGACATCCCTTATACGTCCCACAACAGCGCGGCCTGTATGGTGCTGGAGATGGCCGACGCCGACCAGATTACCCCTGTTATCGAGCGGGCGGTGGACCACCTTGGCCGTCATGCGGCCGAGGGCAGCGATCCGGGACTCTGTGTCATAGCCGAAGACAGCCCGGCCCTGCCGGCCCTGATGGCTTTCGGCCGCCGCTGCACCCACGCGGTAAGCACCCAGGCGGAGGCCATGGACAGGGCCAAGGGCGCTCATCTGTCCGGACACGGCGGCACCTGCGACGGCATCATCGGCGCGGCGGCAGCCGTAGGCCTGACGGCCTCGGGCTGGTCGGGCCGCTATATCGAGTTCGGCGATCTGCGCAGCGCTCCTGAGATCATGACCGTAGCGGAGATCAACCGGGCGGCGATTGACGTCATTGCGGAAGACCGCGATGCCCGGATGCCTGCCCCCGGAGACCGGGTGTTGACCAACCGCTGGCTCCGGCCGCGCCTCATGGGGCACCGGCCGGTCCTGCTGGTGCGCCCCAAAAGCGAGGGCGTGTGGGAAAACCTCTATTGCAAACGCCGTAAAGTCGCCCATCGAACCGCGTGAAGAAGGTGGGTTTTTTAAGATCGAATTTTTTTCATTTAAAATGAAATGGAAGGCCAACCTCCTTATACCGGGGTTGGCCTTCCAAATTTCAGTTCTTCTTCAACGTTTTTATAGCAGTATAGCTGTAATTCATAGAATTTGCATATAGTTTGGTTTAATCTGTTTTGGGAAACCAGATAATTATACTTGGCCGTCCCTTTTGCGATATAATCGATTATTAGCTGAGGCCTTATTCCCGTGTAGCAAAATTAAGTACAGTCTTTCGCAAACCTGCATACCCTCCATCCATTTGGCTGGCTTGAATTGCAAAAGGTAAAGCGTACTCCCATTGGCCACGTTCCATAAAAATTTTAGAGACCGTAGCAAAAGCAGTCGCTGTCGGATTATTATTAATGAAATCATGGACACTTACATTATCTGAATATATTGATGTTACGTGAGTATCTGATGAACCAATGAGAGGAAGTGTTCCCAAACTAAGAAAAACCAAATTTGCCAAGCCTGCCTCAAATGGGCCCTCATTTCCATAAATGGCTATAGCTTTCTTTTGTAATTCCTTCTCCAAACCATTTAGCGGTTCCGACTTGTTAATAAACAAATTACTATTAATCAATTGTCGACACCGTTTGTTGTATTCGGGATCTATTTCCCAAAGAAGGGCTCTTGAATAAAACATTTGCGCCAAACGATTCCGCCCGACTGATTCTGCATTTTGGCCTAAAAAGTAAAGAACAACAGGATCGTAAGGGTCGAGTTCAAGTAATTTCATTAGATCCTGAAATCCAAGAGTTGCGACCTTATTTCCTGGCAACCTTTTCCCTTGCCGCCAAAGAAAGGCAGGAGTATCAATATAGTGACCTTGGATGACCTTTTGAACATTTACGCCGTATCTGTCTCCCCATCTATGAGAGATGTCATTTAGCACTTGATCAAGTCTGTTTTCCGCGCATATCTCAAAATAGACACTTAAGGGAATGCGTTCATCACCTGCTTCGTACGCTCTGTCAAATGAATTTCTGATATCGACCCAATATAGATGCTTGATATCGATTGCTCGAGCTGGTGCGGCCACTACGACAGTACATGAGATCCCCTGACAATCTCTATAAACAGCCTGGAGATTTTTCACGTGAAATTTTTGAGCTTTAAGCGTCGCGTAGTTTTGCACAACTTCACGCTGCAACTGTAGATTTTCTAAAAAGGGCCATCCAGAAATATGTGAAATCGGTTTCGTTAGGTTGCCAATCGCGATCAGTCGAGCTTTTTGCATTGTACGCTCTTTTAAAGCGTTATCATGATCACTTGCGACAGCACGGCCCACCGCAAAAACAAAACCATTCATCTCTGAATGGTTTTTGGACAAAATTTTCTGCTTGTTCAATTTAAAATAATGATGTGGAGTGTCCCCAGCAGATGCGCTGGGGACACTCCATACGATCAAAAGTAGCCCAAATATCAGTCTATATAGATTTTGCATAAAGTGTCCGTTAGAAAGAATCTTCATCTGCGGTAGCTCCGGACTTACTATAACTTCCACTTTGACCGCTACTGGAGTTATAAACCACACTAGAAGATGATGGTTTTACCACCTTATTAGGTTGTTTATTCATCTTTTGTGCAAATTTACCGGCATCAGTTGCTGACTTAGGTGACCATGAGATAACAACACCAACTACAGGCTTTTTGGTTAATGGATGAACCGATTGCCAGCGATGGATTTTTTGTATTCCAGAGATTTTCAAAGATTTTGCTTTGGCCTCAACCTTGTCTCTGAAAAACTCCTCGTTTTCATACTGTTCCATCCCGTCCTCTAATTCTTTGACAGATTCAAACTTGTTAACCTCACCTTCAACCAGAACAATTTCACCAGCAAAGGACCTTAAATTTCCAATAGCGTCAAGCTTGGCCTTTTCATAGGCGGCGTCAAGAGAACGGGTGCTTTTGGTTTTAGGTACACCTTGGCCAAATGCCACAAGTACTAACTGGCCGTTTTCATCGGTTTTTTGTTGCACACCAAAAGTGCTCAAGAGAACATTCACATCCTTGGGGATTTGTTTCACAACTGCTTTCCTTGGTGTTCCCTTAGGTAGGTTAGAAAAGTTTCCGCTGAAAAGGGCATTTGCCATCTGATATAGCTTGTCGCTGTATACTGCAATCACGCCGATCTGCCCTTTTGAACCGTCAGGAGATTCTTCGAAAACTTTATATGTCTGCAGGCCGACAATTCTTGCTTTAGAAACTGATTTGATTGTTTTTTCAAACTCTTCGGATGTTAAGACCTTTTGAACGACTTCATCAGGTACGGGTTGTGTTAAATCGACCCCTTCCTCCTCAAGCAGTTGATCCAGCTTCGCATTGATCAAAGCTTCTGTTTTTTCAATAAGGCCAGGTTCTTCCAAGGCAACAACCGCGTCTGCTTGACGCTTTTTTCGTGCAGTTGGCGACTCACCCTCAGCATAATCGGTTACAATGTTATTCTTAATTTCAACACCAATGTATTCAGCCATCTGCTTTTTAGCGTACATCATGGCTTTGTCAAACGCATTAATCCTAGAGTTCATATAAGCAGGACTATTTCGTTGTGCCTGTATAACGCCCGTACCGACAGCAATAAATATATCGCTGCCTTTGGAACGTGAATTCTTACCTTCGTAAAAACCTTTTGACGAAAGAAACTCATCAATACTGTCTCGAACACTCCTTTTTTCCATGAATGTTGATGGTGTTTCGTCCACAGCAAACTCGTGTAAAACCCCAGAAGCGTTTGCTGACAACGTTAACACACATGACAGCAATAAAGTGGCAATAATTAACTTTTTCATCATACGACCTCCACAAGGTTGACTTACCAATCGTCATCCCTTTTTTTTCGGCGCTCATCTCTCACTTTGCGCCGCTCTTCACGCTTGATTTGTTTTTTGTCAGGAGCACCGGTTTGCGTACGACAAATGAATTTTTTGGGTTCAAATTCCTGGTTAATATTGACAGTGCATTTTATGATACGGGCATGTGATTGTTTTGGATTGACCCGAGTTATCTGGATAGTGCCGACCTTAACTTCATCTCGGCCAAGAAATTCGCCCGTATAGGGATCGGTAAGACGCTTTCCGTACATAAAGATTTCAAAGAGATCCCCCTTCTTAATCTGGGAGCCACCCTGGCCTATTGTCAGGGTTTCACCATTCACGGACACAACGACCAACGGATAAATCGTTTCGAGTATTTTTCGTCCGATATTATCGGCTGCCACCATTGAAATGCTTGCGTCGATGCCCTCACTTCGGAAACTTCCACCAAAACGTTCTATAGCCTCTTCAGACACACGCAATTTGACAAAATCGGAATAGGCGATCTGCCGAGTTGCAACATCGACCAAACGAATGCCAATCTCGACATTTCCCATTTTTTGAATTATCTCACGTCCACTGCTCTTCATCTTAATTTTTTGTTCTTTATACCCGAGACTTTCAATCGTCCCAACCATCATGTAATCCGCAACCATTTCCTGCCCAAGGCGCGCCATTTCTTCAACCGGTGCATTGGGTGACATCGCTATACGTTGTTCGCCAACCGTTTCTGTCATGTATTCCCTGTCAAGGACGGTAAATCTTCGTGATTGAACAAGCGTTGTTACTAAATTTTGAGTTGCCAGGCGGACAACCCTTTCCTTGTCAATAGGTTCTCCCTTGATTGTGAACCGGCCTTGCCCAATTCGCATTGGGAACACTGCAATTCGTTTCCGGTTGTTATTCCGAGCTACAAATTTTATAACATTAACGGACAAGTTTACTTTATACAGTCCATCTCCATCTTTGCTTTTAGAAAGTATTTCGTAGCTATCAACAACCCCTTTTGTTGCCGATTTGACTTTTGCCTGGTACATCTCCGAGGCAAAATAATTTTCATTAGCGCCTTCAATTTTAGATATTTCGATTGATTCAAGCTGTTTGTGAGAATCAATTGATTTACCATTTACGCGTCCAACAGCTTCATCCAATGCATCATAGATTGCTTGATTTAGAGATGCACCTATACCTTCAGCTATAACAGTCTTCTTTTTAAGACTAGCATGTGACAAACCGACACTAACGGCAACCAACAATAGGGCGATGAATGCGAATTTCGTCGTATTTTTAATCATGCTCACACCATATAAATTAAAGCCGGTAACCAACTTTAATGATGACCGGCTGTAAAAAATTAGTCAAGACCGCCCAAAGCTGATTCAAGATCTGCAGGGGGCTCAACTCCGACAGACTTTGCGAATGCTAAATATTTTGTCGAGGTATCAACTACAGAGGTCAAGTCTCCTGGGACTTTAGGTGCAATTGTAAGGACAGGATCAAGCTTCTTTTTAACGGTAAAAACTTCCGTGACAGATGAGTTTTTAACAACATTTTGAGCAGAATCGAGAGCACTTTGACTTAAATCAGAGGCTTGCTTATAGGAAACAACACATTTTGTTAGACACACTAGACTTTCACCCACTTTTATTTTGGCTTCCTCTGAAAGATCCTTAGAATCAGACATTTTGCTTTCTATAGCCTTCTGAGCATCTTCAGTTTTCGCGCGAGTAGCAGGGATGTCTTTGACATTTCCGTCGTTGATACTTTCTGATGCCATCATCAAGGCAGCGGCCTCTTCTCTGAGTCCAAGTGCGTCAGCTATTATTGATTTTGTCTCCAAGTCGTATTTATTGCCTGCGACATACGCAGCAACGAGATCACTTTGAGATTTCATTGCATCATCAATGTTTACTCCTGATTGATTCGTATTATCAGTTCCAAGACTCGGGAGTCCAAAAGCAAATGAAGTTCCAACAGCCATAACAACAATCATCAATGCAATCGTTAAGTGTTTCATCTAAGATTCTCCTTAAAAATTTGAATTATAAATTACTTAATGCTCTTAGCACGCAATTTGTTCGTCAAATCTTCAGCAGCTTTCTTGCCAGCCTGGCGCAAAGCATTTCGTCTTGCTACAGTTTGATCTGGCCCAAGCCCGGCGTATTGAACTGGGCCTACAGAGGCGACTGTTTTCGGAAATCGTCCTCGTAAATCCATTATTTTTCCATTCACGGAAACAAACACCCTTGTCATGCCACTTACAGGGTCTATATCTTTGGCCCCTACATCAAGAGTTCCAATAGCAAAATACTCAACGCCAACCGAACGGCACCCTTTGGCCGCATTACGACGTGTCGAACCAGAAATGTCATCTCCATAACGAAAATCTTCCTTAAAATCATCCACATTGACCAAGTTACCCGTTTCTTCCTGCAAATAATCAGCCTCAATTACTTCATAACCGGCCTGTGAGAAAATGTCAGTCATTGTTGCATTAATGTCTTCTGCATTACTTACATCATACTCAATTTTGTCGGATTTTTGTAAGGTTGATCCGCCTGTTGTTTGGACGGAATCTTTTAAAGTTTCATTGGCATATCCCATTTGCTCTCCATCAACATAGGCTTCTTCACGCTCCTCGGTAGTTGATTCTTGCACTACACGTTTACTGCGCCTCGCGTCAAAGGCCTTTCTCGAGACAACCTCACGGGCAACAAAAACAAAACTAAGATATGATTTCTCGTCGAGAGATGCATTTTCAACTGATGAGACCTTTTGTAGTTCAACCTCGATAAGAGACGTGTTAATTGAGGCCTCAATTACGACACTGTATCTTTTAGCGTCTTTATCGGTATCGTCATCTATTACCTTGTAGTCTGTTATATATCTATCAAGGTTGCCTTCGATGGAGTTACGTATTTTTTCGTAATTCATCATTTTTGCCGTTGAAAAGGTAGCGGAATAATTTTCTATAGAGCTTTTTTTTGCCTTTTCAATAGCATCCTGTTTTACCTCAGAAGAGGGTCCACCCCAACCACTGTAGGAGATTTGCCCAACACCCTGTTGCTTAACTATGCCTGCAAAACACGGGACGCTTATGAAAAACAGAATAGTAGTAAAATATGCAATCCTCTTTATTTGCATTTTTCAATAACCTTTCTAACTTTAGTATATTTACTATCCGTTGAGAACTTCTTAGTCGTATCATTGAATAGGGCCATAAGACTATTTTGGTAACTCGGCCAATCGTTAACTGTTTTTTGTGTGGACGGAACTATTTTACTAACCCCTTGTTTGATCTTATCATCCATGTAGACTTTTCCAAGCATAGGTTGGAACACTTTAATTTTAGCAAAAGAGCCATAAACCCAACATGAACCTGATGCTTTTTGATCGGTACATACTTTTTTAAAACCTCTTACTGTTAGTTCGATTGCAAATTGCGGTTCTGGTATATCTAACTCAAAAACTTTTGCATCAGTGAACCGAACAGCTATTTTGTTCCCAATATCATAACCTTTTGTATAGGGTAGTATCGATACGCCCTGATTATTTGAAAGGAACTTACCTAAATTTTGAGCAATAAAAATTTTAAAATTATTTGGATCATTTCTAAAACGTGGAGGAAGGTAGGAAAAAGCTCTTTCCTCAAGGAGGACATCGGTAACTTTCAATGAGCTACTATATGATTTTTTAATTTCTATTTTCTGTAGAATGGCTATGAAATCGTCGAATAGATTCAAATTGTATTTTCGTGATAGCAATAAGTCGCCGATTCTATTGGTTATAATTTTATCATCAGGTTCGATAGGAAGATAGTCAATAAGCTCAACCATAATTGGGTAACTGGCGACGACTTTCATACTGCTATAATCAAAAAATAACGCTTGTGCACCTAAATCAATTACTAATTTAAAGCCATCATCAAATTGTTCTACAGAAATAAGCTCGGTATCTAAGCAACAAGCTAAGATTAGTGATCCATCGTCAAGATTGGCCAACTCTCCAAGAACAAGATTACCACCTTTTATTTTAATATTTTTGATTTTATCAACCAAGGTTGCGTCCAATATACTTCTTTGATCTGCCAGCTTCTGATTACTTATTGATAATGTTTTTGGGTAATTGGTACTTATCTGTGAATAATCTCCTCGGAATGAAAAGCCTGCGAAATGTATCTTTACTTCATCCGCCGTTACCGAACCAATCAATGTTACATAAAAAATAATCAAAGAGATAAAAATAGTTGGTATTTTCATTAGGCTAATTACCTTAAACGCTTACCGTAAAGAAAAAATCTCGCTAACTTCGATTTTTGACTTTCTTAACCTTACTCGCCTTCAACCCATGGATAAATTACATCTTGAACACCTGCTACAGTAATTATGTTGAAATTATGATTACAGTCGACCCGACACAGATTATTCGTACAAATTTTATCACGACAACCTTTGATTCTATAACCTTATGAATTTATTTCAAATACTGTGCCAATAAGAATCATATGGAATTATCGCATTATATCAGTCACTCATTAATATTTCGGCAAATTCATAAAATACTTAAATGACAAAAATTGTCAGCTTTTGACGTGTTATGTCAGGCTATTGACGGTGGAGGTGCCAAAGAAACTACTGAGTACTGTAGTGGGTTTGGTTAAAAGCGTTGAAATTATGCAATTTGAATCGTTTTCGATTTTAACCTTTAAGATGGGCAGCGAAAAATTAAAAATATAGGGAGATAATCCCATTACATTTGTAACTGCCAATAATCCAGATTACGTGCCATAACCCCAACCAAACAATTCAATAGAACCTACAATTTACTAACCGCTTGCGATAGAAAAAAAGACCCTCTGGATGAAATGAAGCTTTATCCAAGGATGTCTGCCGGTATCGTTGATAAGGGACTTCACCAAGGCGTACACGACCGTTTATTCGGATGCCTTGTACATGGCGATGAAATCGGCCAGTTTCCGGGCATGGCGGCACCTGCGACGGCATCATCGGCGCGGCAGCAGCAGGCCTGACCGCCTCGGGCCGGTCGGGCCGCTAAACCGAGTTCGGCGATCTGCGTAGCGCGCCGGAGATCATGACCGTAGCGGAGACCAACCGTGCGGCGATCGAAGTCATATAAGGTTCCCCCCTCCCGTCTGTTTTTATTTCTGCCAGCAAGATTTAGGGAACACGCGCTACCATAAATAGCGTCCAAAATCACGGTACGGTTTGTGATGGCCACTGTGCTAGGATGAAAACATAGATAGCTTCCAAGCATGAAAATGGCCTTTAAGCGTGCATTTTACCTGAATCGTGCTCATAGTGTATAAATACGGAAAACTTCGTGCCGTTACAGACAGACCGGAACGTAGCTTATCTTGGCCATCGATAGGCGTTGCCGGCTGAAGTGACCCTTCCAGCTTCCATCCCTGACAACGATTTAGAACCGTTATCCGTCGATTTTTTCCAGGCATCTAAATTTTCGTATTGTTGTTAGCATGAACAGTCAAATACACCGAATCAGGAGGACACATGAACGAACCGACAGAAATTGAATTCAAGGTTGATGAACAATACGAAAATGAAAAAGGCATTTTCAAAGTCATATCGATCGATCGAAATGAAATGGTCATCCGCTGGGAAAATGGTGAAGAAATCATAACGGACATTGATTTGCAGCGTCGCATCGCCGAGCGCAGGCAATGGGAAAAACGCAAGCGGTTGGCTGCTATCGAAGCGGCCAACGATGGGTTGCGCAAGGCGGTACCAACTGTGAAAAAGACCGCATTCGACGGTTTTGCCCAGACAGATTTCAAAAACAGTGCCGCAGGTACATCCTGGCGTTCCCGCCATCAACTGGGTACGCTGATAACCACCGGATTAAAAAGCCACGGAGTGACATTCAATTCCTGGGCATTTCGCACCAAACCGGAAATGCATGTGCAGGATGTTCAGCATCGTGGTTGCACCGCACTGGAATATCAAGCTAAATTTTTTGTCCGCGTCGACCCGATGGCGTTATATTTCGGATTGCTGGCTGCGCGCCCGGCTCATAACAGCCCACCGTCGCCTGATTGGAACGCATTTCTTGATTGGCTTGGCCGGTCCGAAAACGAAGAAGGCCTCCGCCAAATGTGCGCCAGTCACCATTTAACGGTTTACAACCGAGCGACGCCTATAGTCGGTTTGCTAACCGCTTCGCAAGACGGTTGGCATGTCGATGCCAAGGAACGCCAGCCCGATACCGAAACGCTGTCGACATACATCGATAGAACACCCGTATCAGAGCCTTTTGATTTTGAAATAGCGGCCCGGCTGGACAAGAGTGAGGCGTTTGCCGATGGTCGGAATGTTGTTGAAAAAATGGTACAATTATTCACAGAAATGCTGCCTTTGTACCAGGCCGTTGCGCAACGTTGATCGGGTAAGCGAAACGCTACTTCCGTCAGGAACAAAGATGATCCCGTAAAAAGTAATTTATCTGTCATTCCCGATCCCGGATCGGCGTCCGGGACAGGCTTTGAACCGGGACATCTAACCTTTCGAATGATCCCTGACGTATGATTCAATCTGATTCGGATGCCTTATACATGGCGATAAAATCGGCCAGCTTCCGGGCCTGCCCTTCCTTGAAACCAAACATGGAAATTTCCTGGATCAACTCGTAGCCGTGGGATGGTTGTGCTTCAAGGCCAGGAGCAGGGAAGGTTGGATATAGGTTCCGGTCTGGCTTGAAACGGCGGCCATATTACGCTCTTGATGTAACACAGACAATGTCATATATTACATTATAAATGACTCAAGGCTGAGGAAAGGTGGCGATGGAATGCAAAACCCTTTCGTGGTGACGGGAATTGTAGACAATCCTTCCTTCTGCAACCGGCGGAAGGAACAAGCCGAACTGAAGGCGCACATCCGTAATGCTCAAAATGTATTGCTTTTTTCGCATCGCCGGTATGGCAAAACCTCTTTGATCTTAAAAGTTTTCAAAGCGCTTCGCAATATTACGCCGGTCTATGTGGATCTGTACGGTACGACTAGCATCGAAGGGTTCATAAAATCATTGATCAAGGGTGCAAGTGTTATCGAACCCAAGAGCAGCCGGTTTATCAAAATTGTTCGGGAAACCATCTCCGGCATATCCATTTCGTTCGGTTTCGATCCGATCAGCCAGACGCCCAATATCGGCGCTTCTTTTGAACGCCAGCCGGCAGCCGTGGACATCGAAGCCGCTTTCCAATTGGTTAAGCGGGCCGCACGCAGGAAAAAAATTGTTATCGCCTTCGATGAATTTCAGGAAGTTGCTGGCTACGGCTCTCCGAATTTTGAAAAAGAGCTGCGAAAAATCCTTCAGCATCATGATCATATCGCCTATATTTTTGCCGGCAGTCAGCGCCATATGCTGACGCAAATGTTCAACGACGCCAAAAGAGCTTTCTATCAGATGGCCATCAGCATGCCATTGGACCGCATCGCCACGGAGGATTATATCGATTGGATCGGCGATTTGTACCTTCAGGCAGGGAAAGCGATTGACGAAACGGCGATTCGCGATATCGTCGCCAGGTGCGAGAATCATCCCAAATATGTTCAGGAATTTTTCTATACGCTTTGGCCATCTAAAAAAATTGACACGGACCAAATCAATGCGGTTGAAAACGCGATCATCGAAAAACGGTCGGTCGAGTTCATGAACGTATGGGACTCCCTGTCCCTGAATCAAAAAAAAGCCCTCAAGCTGATCGCCGCCACCGGAGGGCAGCAAATTTTTGCGGCTGAGAGCCTTGCCAGGTACCAGCTTAATACCGCGTCGCAGGTGGTAGCCGCCATGAAAGTGCTTGAGCAAAGGGAGTTGGCCGCCAAGAACGGCGTATACCGGGTTTGCGATCCGGTATTTCGCAAGTGGGTACAGCGATTTTCCTGACGTAAACCCGGGTTGAGCGTTGCATGCTTCTTTCCGAAAGGGGGCCCGCCGGTAACGGTTGATTGCATCAGGTGGTCGATTTTCGGCTATTCGGAAGCCTTGTACATGGCGATAAAATCAGCCAGCTTCCGGGCCTGCTGATCCATGTAGGCAATCCAGAAGGATAGGATTTCCCGCCCCTCGTCGGTCAGTTGGTAGATGCGTTTGGCCGGGCCGGCCTCCTCGGTGTGCCATTCCGACTGCACCCAGCCGTTTTCCTCCATGTCCCGCAGATGACGGTAGATCATGCCCGGCGGGGCCTGCCCCTCCACGAAACCAAACGTGGAAATCTCCTGGATCAACTCGTAGCCATAGGAGGGCTTGCGCTTCAGGGCCAGCAGCAGGGAGGGTTGGATATAGCGCTCGGCCTTGCCTGAACCGGGTTGGCGGCTCTTGGGGGTGGTTTTAGGTTTCTTGCTTGACATATATCCTCCAAGGACATATCTATAAATTGAATATATTTATATTCACTAACCTATAACCTTGATAACCTATGGAGGCACCGATGGCCAGTAAAATATTCGTGCGTGAAAGACGCAAGGTCGAGAAGGGTGAGAAAAAGCCGCGGTTCCGCGTGGTGGGCGTGAGCGGCCCCGATATCAAACTTTATGTAAAGCACATCCGTAAGAAGGAGCTTGACCAGATCTGCCGGGAAAGCGGCGCTGATACCGTTTACCTGGATGCGGGCCAGGGGAAGAAGGACGGTGGGGGGCAGAGCACCTGACGGGTATCCGTCCAGAAACGGCATCTTTTAATCCCGAGCGGCGTTTTCGCTCTTTGTAAATCCTCGAAATAGTCCACTATTCCTGCGTTGTTGTCGGTATCGGGATCGAAATCGGGATCGTGCCTTCAGGAGGGCGACGCGCGCTGTTGGCGGGCGAGCTGTTTGGCCCATTCAATGGCGCCGTTGGAAATTGAAGGTTTTGCGTTAGGGCGGCCCCGCGTCATCGCCTACCGATTTCGATCCCGTTGCTGATTTATCAACCTGGTTATTATCAGATTGAGAAGTAGGTTCCAAACCTCAGATCGCGTTCAAGGTATTGAAAAAGAGAGCTTTGGCTTTCTGTCGACGGGCAGCCATAAGAAACGTGCCCAGGCCAGAAATGAGGATTTTTGGTTCTGATCGAGGCCGCACAAGGGTTTCCGGTGAGGCGTACTATCCCGAACATTGCATGAAATTTCTTCTACACAATAAATTTTATTCAAATATTCAGGGGTATCGAAACTATCCGGGATATAATTTTCAGGTGACACTTTGTAACCTTCGCCGATTCCCAAACCCATAGAAAAAATTTCACCCTCCGGGCGCGCCCGAGATGCTCATTGGCTGCGTTATCAGTGGCTTGCGGTAGCATTCGTACAGCGGCACCCCTGATGTCTTGCCAATGAATATCTCGAACGCGTGAAATATCCGGGCCAATGTACGCCGCAGCCTGAAACGCGCGGAGAACGAAGAGCAGGGCCAAAAAGACCATTTCTGGACGGGCACTAATCTTTGGTGATGATCGTCCCCACATGCTCCCCCTTCAACGCCGCCTCGATGTGTTCGGGATGACGGATGGCGTCGATGATCTGGAATTCCTTGAGGCATTTGGCCCTTTGCAGCAGCTTGAGGATGGGCCGCTCGATGATGAGGTCGTCCAGATCCAGCTCCAGCAGTTCACGGGCTGAGATGCGGCTGTAGTATTCCAGCTGGTCCCGCTCGGCTTCCGGCACTTTCTTGGGATCTTTTTCGAAAAGTCCCCGTTCGTCCTTCAGGAAGATGAGGGAGCGGGCGCCGATGTTCTCCGCCAGGAGAAATGCGCCGCTGTCGGTGCGATGGGGCGGAATTGAACCGTGTTCGGCCGGGTGTTCGAAAAAGCCGTAGGGCGGAATCCCATAGGTGATGGGAATATAGCCCAGGCGGCAGAACATGGTCAGCTGTTCCAGGTTGTCGCCGTGCCCGATTTTCACCCCGCCGTGTTTGGCCAGCAGAACCGAAAGCATCTCGGCATTCTGCCAGGAAACCTTGTCCCCCAGCTTGGAGAGCACCCCGGTCGGCATGCCCAGGTCCACCCCGATATTGTAGACGTGGCGCGCCCGCGTACCGCCGCCGGTCATCAGGAGGATTTTGTAGGCGTCCTTGGCTTTGATCAGGGCTTCCAGGATCGGGAACAGGGCCTGTCCCCCCCGGTCCATGATACTCTGGCCGCCGATCTTGAGAACGTTGACGTCCGGGTGCATCCGGAAGTATTCGTTCGCCTCGGTTGTCTTGAGCAACGCCTTGCTTACCAGTGATTCGCCCATCAAAGGCGTGTCGATGTGCAGTCGGCCGGTTTCCCCGTCTTCCTTGATAAGTTTTCCCATGGATATCCTCTTTTTCATTTGGATTAGATTGTTTTATCGGAAACAAAGGGCGGGTGCCCTTCGGATGGCAACGAAAAATCGTAAACTTGGGAATGATAATTATCGCCCCGCCCCTGCGCAACCCCACTTCGCATCACGCGCATGATGACGACCATTTGGACAGGGGCGCGACGGCTTGGTATCAGGCACGGATTCTACGGTTGTCTTTCGGCAGTTTCCAGGCGGCCAGCAGGCCGGCGGTGAGATAGAAGAGGGCGGCGGCACCGAAGACCATGCGGACACCGAGCCAGGCCGCCAGGCCGACGCCCAGCAACGGGCCGATCATACGGGCGCTGGAGGTGATGGCGTTGTCCAGGCCGTAGACGGCCCCCTCGTCCCCTTCCCGGGAAAAGACGGCCAACAGGGCGCTGATGCCCGGCACGATGCCCCCCAGCGCAATGCCGTAGAGGACCTGCAAGCTCAGCAGCTGCCAGCCTGCGGTGACTAACGCCTGCAGGAAAAAGAGCATCGATGTCATCATCAACCCGATGACCACGATCCGGCGATAACCGGAGCGGTCACCGAGGCGTCCCAGGTAAACCGAAAAAATGGCGGTGGCCGCGGAAGAGGATCCGATGACGATACCGGTAAAACTGTTGATCCTGTTCGGGGTGTCGATCATCTGAAGGATGAATAGCGGCAGAATGGGAATGAAGATAATGCGCCCCATCTGGTTGATGAAGCGCAGGGCATAGGCCAACTGAACGCCGCGTGTGGAGAGCACGCGCTTCCAGGCGGCATAGAACTGAAAGCCCTTCGGGTCGGCTGTTTCCCGGGCGACGAAATGTTCGTCCACGCCGAAGAAGACAACGATGCCAGCCAGTGCCAGAAGGGCGGCTGTAATGTAAAAAGCCGCCCGATAGCCGAAGGCGTCGGCCACCACGCCGCCCAAAACGGGACCCAATCCAAGTCCCAGGCCCATGGACACCTGCATGAGTCCCATGGCATATCCGGCGCGCCCTCGTGGCACCGTGGCGGCCACGAGGGCATTGGAGGCCCCCATGACCCCTGAGATCAAGCCCTGGATCATGCGCAGGGCCACCAGTTCCTCGGCCGACCGTGCAAAGGCCATCAGGGCCATGATGATGGCGCCGCCGAACATGGCCCTTTCCACCATGAGTTTACGTCCCCATCGATCCGCAAGGGCGCCCCAGATGGGCGAGGCGATCATCATGCTGAACGCCTGGCCCGAAAATACCAGACCGGCGCAAAGATCGGTGCTGATAGCGGTGACCGTTCCGAGATTTTCTACATAGAGCGGTAGAAATGGGAAAATACTGGAGAAGCCGATCATGGAGACCATCTGGGCAAAGCACATGATCACCAAGGTGCCCTGCCAGGCATTCGGCGCGTGTCGCTTCAATTTAAAGGGAATCGGCATCCGGTATTTTCACTGGTGCATGTCGTCAGGGTTCGCAAGGTGGGCGGCGTTGTCCCATGTATTGATCCCGCGGGTCAAGCCGAGAATTGGGTCTACGGGATCCTGGGGTTGATCCAGAGAGGCAGCGGGAGGAAGCGGTGGCATTTCTGATCGAGGTCATCCGTGCGTCTGCCCGATGAGGCTTGGTACCGGTCCTTAACCCGAACATCTCGAACGCGTGCAATATTCGGGTTAAATGTCCTGACCATTTTCCGGGATGAGGATAATTTCTTCGGGCCGGATGCGTACACAGACTTCATCATTGGCTTTGAATTGCCCGGCATAGACGGGCGCCCGCGTAAAGAGCACGCCAGCCTGGGTTTCGATGGAATACTCGATGACCGGGCCCATATAGGCACTCTGGACGATGATGCCTGAGAGGCCGTTAGGGGGTGATGTTTCCTCTCGCTGGGTTATTTCAAGGACTTCCGGCCGCAGGGAGAGTTTTATCGGGCCATTTTCATCCCGAACCGGCATGCTGTCGTTGACGGCGATGGCAGCATCCCCGAAAATGATTTTCCGGTTTTCCCCCGTGCCTTTCAATTCCCCGGATACCACGTTGGATTCACCGATAAAATTGGCCACGAAAGAGGTTTCAGGTCGATGATAGAGGTCCTGGGGCGGGCCTTTCTGTTCGATCATCCCATTGCGCATGATGATAATTTCATCGGATACAGCCAAGGCTTCGGCCTGGTCGTGGGTGACATAAATGGCGGTAATCCCTGACGCCTGCTGCAGTCTCCGGATATCGTCGCGCATGCTCCGGCGCAGTTTGCTGTCGATATTGCTCAACGGCTCGTCGAACAACAGCACTTTGGGCCGCAGCACCATGGCGCGGGCCACGGCAACGCGCTGCTGCTGGCCCCCCGAAAGTTCGTTCGGATAACGTTGCTGGTAGCCGTCCATGGCCACCATGTCGAGGACCTCCCGCACCCGGTCGCGGATTTCGCCGGGGGCGGTCTTGAGCACGCCCAATCCGTAACCGACATTCTGTTCCACCGTCATGTGCGGGAACAGGGCGTAGGACTGGAACACCATGCCGATATCGCGGCGTGTGGCCGACAGATGGGTAACGTTTTCGTCGCCGAACCAGATTTCCCCGGAGGAAACTTCTTCGAGACCGGAAACCAGACGGAGCAGGGTGGTCTTGCCGCAGCCGGACGGTCCCAGCAGCGTTGTCAGCGAACCTGGTGCAAATTCGATTTCGACGGCGTCCAGCGCCCGCACTTTCCCAAAATGTTTGGAGACATTTTTAAGGATAATCCTGATGGACGAATCACTCATAATGGCCTCATTAGAGGTTGACCTGTTTCTCGGTTCGGGAACGCCCGGTAGCGAACTGAACCAGCAGCGTAAAAACGAGCATGGTAAAGATCAGCACGGATCCGTAAGCGACGGCGACACCGGTGTCGCCGCTTTCGACACGTGACAGAATGTAGGTCGTGGCGACGTCTGTGCCCGCCGTTGCCAGGAAAATGACCGCCGATACGGTGGTCATGGCCCGGATGAAACTGTAGGCCATGGAAGAGACGATAGTGGACTTCAACAGGGGCAGAAGAACCGCGCGAATGGTTTTCAGACTGCCGGCACGCTGCAGCAACGACGCTTCCTCGAGGCTGGTGGAAATTTGGCCCAAGGCCGACATGCCGCCCCGGATGCCCACCGGCATGGCCCGGATGGCCATGGTAATGATCAGGATGATGGCCGTTCCCGTCAATTCAATCGGCGCGGTGTTGAATGCCAGGATGTAGGCGACACCGATCACGGTTCCGGGGATGGCGAAGATCAGCACCGTGCCGAAATCGATAATGCCCCGACCCCAAAATTGTTTGCGTGTGAGGATGTAGGCGATGAGCACCCCCGCGAGGGTCGTCAGGGGCGCGGCGATAAGGGCGAAGAGCAGGGAGTGTTTGAAGGATGGCCAGGCACCGGAATCAAAGCCCTTGGACCACAATTCCAGATGGTGGGACAATGTCAGGGTGTAATCGGCGCCCCATTGCTTGACGAATCCGCCCAAAAAGATGCTGAGATAGACCGCCCCGATGAGGAGGAACCAGAAGGTAATAAAAATGGTCATGGCCCGTTGCAGGCCTGCCGGCAGCGGCGTGACATTCCCGGATGTCTCAATGCCGGTGACCGTGACGTAAGACTTTTTCCCGATCCATTTATTCTGGATGAAATAGATGGTCAGGGACAGAAAAAGAAGTATCAGGCCCAGGGCGGCCGCCCTGGCAAAATCGAGCTGGGCACCGGCGATGGAAAAATAGATCTCGGTGGAGAGCACATCATATTCCCCCCCGAGAACGAGCGGATTGCCGAAATCCGCTGCGGAAGAAATCATGCCGAGCAGGAAGGCATTGGCGATCCCGGGCCGGATCAAAGGAAACGTTACTTTCCAAAGCGTTTCCCACCGCCCGGCCCGCATGGTCAGGGAGGCCTCTTCCATGGCCGGATTGATCGATGCCAGCATGCCGCTGATGACCATGTAACTGATGGGGGTCAGCGAAAGGGTCTGGGCCAGGAAGATGCCGGTAAAGCCGTAAATATATCCGGAGCGTTCGAAAAGCCCCGGACTGCCCTCCGGTGTCAGCAGGCCGTTGGGCCCGATGAGAAACATAAGCCCATCGTTGATCATTCCCGCCCGTCCGAAAATCAAAATCAGCGACATACCCACCACAAAAGGCGGGGTAATGATGGGCAGGATGTAAAAAACCCTTATCAGGTAGCGCAGTCGGGTGGTGGCTCTTACGGCATAGAGCGCGAAAATGAGACCGAATACCGTGGTGGCGATCCCCACACTAAAGGCGAGAAGCAGCGTGTTTCCAATGACCCGTCCGACACCGAAGGATGTGACGATATCAAAAAACTGGAGGGGTACAAAGGTTTGGGCTTTGTCAAACAGGACATTGCGAAAAATTTCCCAAACCGGGAAAAAAATAAACAGGCATACCATGAAGACGACAAAGATGACGGCTCCGGCGATAAACGTATCGCCCCGCTGGAAACCGAGCTCGGCGATACCGATGGCAAACAGCGCGGCCAGACACATGACAACGACACCCGCCCCGAGGCCCATGGAGGTCCGGGTGGTTATAAATCCGGCCAGCAGGATACCGATGGCCAGACCGGTGACGACCGTGAAACACCAGGCGTAGCCCCTGGCGGGGAACCGGATCCAGACAAACGGAACCAGCATGACCAGCAGGCCGGGGAATACCAGGGTGGTGAGATTATGGCGCCAGCCGAGGGCATCCATCCATTCGTCCGGGGTAAAATCGCCCAGACCGTACTCGAGTGCGGTCCACGGCAGCAGGGCATAGGCCGCCAAGGCAATCAACAGCCAGGAGAGAAGGGCCCAGGGGCCGATCTCTCCTGGTGCTCTGTCGGTTTTAGTTCGTATCATTGATGAGTTGAGATGCTGGGTTGTTACCGTTCAATCGGCTTGATCTCCTTGGCCCACCGGTCGATCAAATGGGAGCGCATCTTTTCCGATCCATATGTAACGAAGTCATAGTCGATGAGCTTGACCTGATCAAGGCGAATGGCTTCTTTGGGGACATTGGCGTTGATGTTGGTCGGCACCTGGAACATCTTGACCCGTTGGGGCACTTCCTGGCCTTCGGCGCTCAGCATGAAGTCCACAAATTTTTTGGCGTTTTCCATGTTGCGGGCGCCTTTGATGATGCTCAATCCGCCGATTTCATAACCCGTACCTTCGGAGGGGACGACCAGTTCCAATGGGAATCCGTTGGCTTTCTGGAGCGCATGGTCGTGCAGGAACCCGATACCGATCATGGTTTCACCGCGGGCGGCGGCTTTACCGGGGGCGGAACCTGATTTGGTGTACTGGTTGACGTTCTGGTGCAGCTTGGCCAGGTATTCGAAGGCCTCTTCTTCCCCTTTGAGCTGTACCATGGTGGCCAGAACCGTATAGGCCGTACCGGAACTTTGGGGGCTTGCCACCTGGACCAGGCCTTTGTACGCGGGTTTGGTCAGATCTTCCCAGGACCGTGGCATGGGAAGGTTCTTTTCCTTGAGAACATCCGTATTCACCGAGTAGCCGAGCACCCCCGCGTACACGCCGGCACTGTGGTGCTGTTTGCTGGTGGCGGGGTTGCGGAATTCCGCGCCGATTTCCTCGAGCATGGGGGATTCATAGGGCTCCAGCAGGCCGTTGACGCCGGCCTGGGAGTGGGGATCCAGTGTGCCGGCATACCATACATCCCCTTTGGGGTTGTCTTTTTCCGCCAGGATTTTCGCGTAGGTGGAGCCTGACCCCGAGCGTGTCATCTGCACCTTGACGTCGTATTTTTCAGCAAAGGCGTCGGCCACGGCCTGGCAGGCAAAGGGCTCGTTGGAGCAATAGACGACAAGGCGTCCCCCCGCCAGGACGGTGGTTGCTGAAAGGAAAATGAACATTACGATACAAAGCATACCCAATCGTTTCATGATGGACTCCTTTCGGTAGATCCTGTTTGCCATGATGTTTCATGGTTTGCGCAAATGCCGGGACAATGCACGCCGGCTTTTTTACCGTGTCGATTGCGGGTCAAATCCATCTCAGGTGGTCGGCCGGGCATGGTTGCCACGCCCTATAAATGCCAAGCGGAAATCGTGATGCACCAATCATGACATCATCCTGGACAGCATATGGTAGATGGAAAACGATGTGAGGGCGGCCAGGCCAGGGGTCAGCACCCAACCGGCCAGAATGACCCATATGGTTTTTGTCCGGATGGTGCGGGCGCCTTTGACAAGCCCGACACCGACCACGGCGCCCACGATGGCCGAAGAGGTCGACACGGGTATGCCCCATATGGAAAAAAGGTGCATGCCGGCGGCTGAAGCGGTTTGCGCCACAAAAGCCCCGCGCACATCCAGCGGTGTGATGCCTTTACCCACCGTTTCCGCAACTCTGCGTCCATAAGTGATGGCACCGCCGGCGATGGCGCCGCCGCCCAGTGCCAGGAGAAGCAAGGGCGGGAAGGCGCCCAGGCTGGCAATGGGGCCCACGGCGTTGCCGGCGTTGTTGGCCCCCATGGAATAGGCCACGTAGCAACCCGAAAGGATGGCCAGCCATCCCATGACCTGCTGGACAATGAGGATGCTCGCGGCTATCCGGTTGAGAATAATGCCTACGACCTTGGAAAGGCCATAGGCCAGGGCCATGACCAACACCGGGCAGACGATCCAACTGCCGGCTATAGCCCAGAATTTGGCCGCGTTGATGGGCGCATGCACGGCCAGTCCGATCCCGACCACCCCCCCTACGATGGCCTGGGAGGTGGAGGTGGGGATGCGCTTGAACGTGGCCAGGCTTACGAAAACGCCTCCGCTGATCAACGCGATGCCGACGGCCATATAATCAAGCTCGCGGTGTACGATGCCTTTCCCGATGGTGTCCATAACGTGCTGGCCCTGAAGCATCGCACCCGCAATGGCAAATATCCCCACGATCAGGGCGGCGCGCCGGAACGGCAGCAATCCGGCGCCTACGGTCGTTCCGATGCAGTTGGCCGTATCGTTGGCGCCGATATTCCAGCCGACATATGCGCCGGCGGCCAGCAGGATCAACAGCTCGGGTTCGATGGCGGCCTCCAGGGCAGTTGCTTACCGGGTACATGATCCAGGCGGTTTGGAACGCATCGCGCACCATGGCCTGAATAAATAAAGATGGCACATCCATGGGCAACTTACAATTGCTTTTCGGGTGTGCCCCGCGGTCCTATTGTTGCGGTCCAACCTCTATGATAAGGATGGAGGATGGCAAATGTGCCGAATTCAGGGGGAGATGAAAGATGCTATTCAAAAAGGAAAAAGAAGTCATCGATCTCATCGAACAGCATGTCGACAAAATGGAAGCATGCCTCGAGACCGCCATGGATACCCTCCAGGCCTATCTCGAGGACGATATTGCCCGGGCCAAGACCCTGGCCCGGCAGACCGACGCCCTTGAATCCGAGGCGGATATGATCCGCCACCAGGTCCGGGACCGGCTATACTCCGGTGCCTATATGCCCGTGTTGCGCGAGGATATTTACAAGCTCGTGGAAAGCCTGGACCGCGTGGCCAATGCCGCCGAAAAATGCTGTGATACCTTTTTGAACCAGCGGCCGGAAGTACCTTCGGAACTGAAACCGCACTTTTTGAAGATCGTCAGGGCATCTCTGGGAATCGGTGCGCCGCTGAAACATGCGGTCCTTTGCTATCTCCAAGGCATATGCCCGGTGGAAGTGTCCCGCCAACACGCCAGGGAAGTTGGCATGGCGGAGTCGAAAGTCGACAGCTTGGAATGGGATCTGACCAAGTTGATTTTTTCCTCGGAACTGTCCTACGGGCACAAGGTCCATCTCCGTCGCTGCCTGGACAACATCGCCAGCGTGTCGGATCGCGCCGAGAATTCAGCCGATCAGCTGGAACTGGTGTCATTGAAAACCATGAATTAAAAAAAACGGCGTGGCTGGAGGGGTGTAAAAAAGACCGTACCCCAATAGGGGCCGGTTATTTGTTCAACTCACCGCGTACGGCCAGACCTATTTTCTCGAGGGTGAAGGGCTTTCGGACATAGGCCCCGGCACCGATGCGCTGGGCTTCCTGGACCCGGTCGGTGGCGGCGTATCCGCTGGCAATGACGGCCTTTTGATCCGGGACCAGTTCCCGGATCTGCCGGTAGGTTTCCAGACCGTCCATCCCCGGCGGCATGACCATGTCGAGGATCAGGATATCGAAGGATTTTTCCCGGATCAACGCCAGGGCCTCTTTACCGCTGGCCGCGGTGGTGATGTCATACCCCAGGCGTTGCATCATCCGGCTTGCCAGATCGCGTTGCTCGCGGGCATCGTCGACGATCAGAATGGATTCGCCCCGGGCCAGATATTCGTCGATATAGACGGTGGGCGAGGCGTCAATTTCCTCACGTGAAACCGGGAAATACAGCTTGAACGTTGTGCCGGATCCCTCCGCCGTGATGATATCGATAAACCCCTCATGGTCCTTGATCGTTCCCCATACCACCGCCATGCCCAGCCCCGTGCCGCTTCGCCCCAGGACTTTTTTGGTATAGAACGGATCGAAGATTTTCTCCAGATCCGACATCGGCATGCCGATACCGCCGTCCGAAATGTCGATGGCGGCGTATTCGCCCTGGGGAATCCGTTCGAAGCCCTTGTAGGGTTGGTCGAAATAGCAGTTCCGAGAGGCCACGGTGAGGTTGCCGCCGGCCGGCATGGCGTCAACGGCGTTGGCCACCAGATTCATGACCGTTTTGGATAGGTGCGTACCGGAGCCGGCAATATTCAGCAGATCGTCCGACAGCTTCATTTCAAGGGTGAGATCGGAACGGTCTCCGATAATTTGGTGATACTCCGGCGAGAGGATGAAATCTTTAATGATCTGGTTAAGGCTGACCGTTTTTTTGACGGCCACGTTCCGGCGGGCCAGGGTCAGAAGGTCCTGAACGATCTCGGCCGCCCGTTCTCCGGATTTTTTTATGGCCAGGAGGGGCTCCCGCAGGGGACTGTCATCTTCGATATCCAGCAGCAGCAGGTCCGGATAACTGACGATGCCGCTCAGGATATTGTTGAGATCATGGGCCACGCCGCCTGCCAGCGTGCCCAGGGATTCCAGCTTCCTGGCATTCTGCAATTGAATCTCCAGGTCGCGGCGTTCTTGTTCGGCCCGACGGATCTCCGTCAGGTCGTGGGCCACCACCATGGCCCGCACGGGAACATCATTTTCATAAAAAATTTTCGCGTTAGTTAAAACCCGGATCTCTTGACTGTTCTTTCCCGTGATCTTGACTTCGATGGCGATTTCCGGGAGCTGGTTTTTAAAAACACGTTCGATGTTTTGGGTTAAGATCTTTTTACTGTTTTCACTTAAGATGGTGAAGGGATCCAGGTCAAGAAATTCGCTTTGGCTGTAGCCCGTGTATTGGCACATGACGTCGTTGACGCTGGTAAACCGCATGGCGGGGATATCGAACTCATAGATACCGGCGGGGGCGTACTGGACAATATTTTTGTACTTGGCTTCGCTTTCCCGGAGCGCATCTTCGAACTGCTTCCGCTGCAGAGCGATGGCCGCCTGGAGCGTAAAGGTTTCGATCAACAGCTTGTTGGCGGCAATTTTTTGTTCGTTCCTGCCCCGGCGGGTTATGATGATGACATCGCCGAAAAGCCGTTCCCGGTAGACGAATCCCAGTACATAGATGGGACCGATGTTCAACAGCTTTTCGATGGCGTGGCAGACACTGCGGGGGATGGCGCCAAAACAAAGTTCATAGATATCCCTGGGGCCCACTTCCATTTTGCCGGTCCGGAGGGCTTCGATGGCCCGAGGATCGTTCAATTCCACCGTCATGCCGACCGGATCCCGGTTCAAGAGACGTAAAACTTTGTCGGCGTATCGGCCGATGCCCTCCACGAATTCGGCCTGAAACAGGTTGGTTCGATGATTGTAGGAATTGATGGCCACAATAGCATCGCCGGTAATTGCCTGGAGACGGCGGCCGATGACGCGGAAAAGATTCTGATCCTGAGCGGTGTTAAAAAAGTCTGTTGTTGCGGCCGACAGAAAGGTCAGATCGTTAGAGTGGATTTGGTTGGTTTGCGGAACAATGCCAGCCGTGTCACCTCTTGATCCGGCGGCCGAAGGATGACGGTGCCCGAGTTCGTGTTCCAACTCAGCGACGCGTGCTTCAAGTTCTTCATAACTCGGTTTCATAGCGGTCACGTCGATCCATATCGTCGTCTTTGGAGGGATGGGTGATCCATCGGTGTGCCGCCGCAGTTCGACCGGGAAATACACGCCAGTGCGGTCAGGAATACAGGTACGTCCATGTTCGAATACACGTTGCAGCCACCAACGTCAACCAGGGAAATGTTGCCGATATCCCGTTTTATCGGTCGTTTGGGTATATGCCTTTAATCCATTCAAGATGGCTTGGGTGGAAGGGGATGGTGTCGAAAGGGAGGCTTTTGCGGCGAAAATCAATTGCCTTGCTGCTCGAGCAACTCCAGATGGGCGGCATCCCCCCAGGTTTTGATGATCCAGCGGGTCGAGCCGTAAAACATGCCGTGCTGGATGATGCTGAGGCTGGCGTTGGCCGGCAGAACGGAACGGGGGCGGTCCAGGTCGAGGCCGGTCACGTAGCGGAAGATATTTTCCAGGACACCCCCGTGGGCCACGAGGGCGGCAGTGGTTCCAGGCGCTACCTGGGTCCATTCCTCAATGACGGCCCGGTTTTTGGCATAGTGCTGGCGGTGGGATTCGCCCCCTGGAATTTCAAAATCGGGATCTTCGGTAATCAACTGGCGGTAGACCTCGGGGTATTCCGCTTGGATTTCCCTGGCGTTCAACCCTTCGAGAACACCATAGTGCCGTTCTCTGAGACGCGCATCCCATTGGATGGTTTGGCCCGTATAACCGGCGATAATGTCCGCTGTTTCACGGGCCCGCCCCAAATCGCTGCTGATCAGCTGGTCGATGGCCATGCGCTGCAGGCGCTGCCCCACGGCGTGGGCCTGGGACCTTCCGAAGGCGGTCAAAGGACTGTCGCCGTGTCCCTGAAAGCGCATTTCATGATTCCAGACGGTTTCGCCATGGCGGATGATGATCAGGGTGACCGGGGACTGCATGTGGGCTGACAAAAGCGCCTCCTTTTTCCGGGAGCGGCAATTCACCAAAAAAGCGGGGGCGGTTCACACCGCCACCCGCTTTGGGGATCCGTTTTCTTCGATGGTTACCCTCAGTGGCTTTCCTCTTCAACGGCCGGGGCCGGATTCTCGGAAGCTTCCTGGAGTTTTTGGGCTTCTGCATCCAACGCCGCCTGTTCGGCCGCGGCCCTTTCCGCTTCGGCCTTGGCCTGCTCGCGATCAGCCAAAATGGCTTCGGCTTCTTCGATTTTGCGCTGGACCATTTCGGTTTCCGCGGCACTCAAGTCATATTGGGCGGCTTCCTTGAGGAATCCGATGGCGGCCATAGCACTTTCAATGGTTCCGCGGTTAAGGGCGGCCTGGGCTTTGTGGACCAGGGTCTGCATGCGGATGCCCATCATGCGGGCGCGGGCCGCATCGCGCAGCTCACGATCGGGCGCATAGGCGATGGCTTTTTCCAGGTTGGCGGTCAAACCGGCCGTATCGGGTACACCCGGCACCTCCAGGATGGCATCGGCTTTTTCGATGTAATACTGGTACATCAGCCGATAGGCATCCTGCCAGCCATAGACGTCTTTCTGCTCGGCGGGCATCTGGATGCCCGGCATGATCATCAGGCGGGTCTTCCCCATGGGGGTAAATGTGCCGCGCCAGATTTCCACAGCGCCGTCTTTATCTTCGATATAATATTTCTTGGTGTTGGTATAGCTGGAAAAAACCAACAGCAGGATGATGGCACAAAAGCCGACAATTCCGATTTTGATGGGGTTGAAGCCGCTGCCCATGCCGGCTTCCGTTTCCGCCGGTGGCGGCGGCATTTGTTCGGCGGCTTTGCGTTTGGCTTCTTCCTCGGCTTTCCGCTTGGCTTCCTCTTCGGCCTTGCGCTTGGCTTCCTCTTCGGCCTTGCGTTTGGCTTCTTCCTCGGCTTTCCGCTTGGCTTCCTCTTCGGCCTTGCGCTTGGCTTCCTCTTCGGCCTTGCGCTTGGCGTCTTCCTCGGCCTTGCGCTTGGCGTCCTCCTCGGCCTTGCGCTTGGCTTCCTCTTCGGCCTTGCGTTTGGCCTCTTCCTCGGCCTTGCGCTTGGCTTCCTCTTCGGCCTTGCGTTTGGCTTCCTCTTCGGCCTTGCGTTTGGCCTCTTCATCGGCTTTCCGCTTGGCTTCCGCTTCAGCCTCGGCGGCAAGTTCAGCCGCGTATTTCTCGCCGGCCGCCTTTATTTCGGCCCAGTCGAATTTGCGTTGCAGGGATTCTTTGGCTATCTTGGCCTCCGCATCGCTCATGCCGGCGAAAAAAGACGGGGCTTCATAATCGGAGCCCTTGCGGGTAACCGCCGGTGGCTTATAAACGTCGGTCACCGGGTAGGTTTCAATTTTTTTCCAGAGCAGCTCTTTACGGGTCAGCTTCTTGGCAACCGGTTTCTTTTTGGCCGGAGCCTTTTTAGCCGTCTTCTTGGCTTTGGCGGGAGCCGCTTTTTTGGCAGTGGCGGCTTTGGATGGCGTTGCTGCTTTTTTGGCCGTGGTTTTCTTGGCGGCGGTGGCTTTTTTCGTTTTGGTCGCGGTCGTCTTCTTGGCCGCCGTGGTTTTTTTGGCCGAGGCTTTTTTGCTGGTGGTTTTTTTCGCAGCCGTTTTCTTTTTGGCCGGCTTCTCTTTGTCCGCTTTAGCCGCCGCTTTTTTCTTGGAAGTGGATTCGAGTAAGCTGTCTTTTCCCATAGAAACCCCTCTTAATAATTGTTGATGCCGCCGTAAGAAAACGAGTTCCGTGTTGTTCCAACGATCACGGTTGCGTATGCCGGGGGGTGGTTAGCAGAATTGATTCTGTCTCATCCCCGGCTCGCTTGGCATGCGTCCACATGCGTAGCGGCATGTGGCCAGCCCCGCTTTGATTTTGACGCAATATTGACGGTCTCGTAAAAAGTCCGATATCGGCGTTACGCTTCAACCCTCGTCACTGCGGCGTACGCTAAGTACGCCTCATTCCTCGGGATTCGCAAGCCTTGATCTCGAACGTTTTACGAAACCGTCCCAAATTTGACTTTTTACGAGACCATCAATAGTGCAGGCCCATCCGTGATGCAGCCAGAAAAAGGAAGGCTTATTAAACTATGTTCCATACAAGATTTGATCCTGAATTGGCAATGATTAATTTGCCGGAAAAAGCAAAATCCGCTATGGTCACAGCGCGGTTCGGGTAAAATCCGCCGTCTTTGCAGGGGAAAAGCTTCAATGGGAATTAATCAAGCAATATCAGATAAGTATGACCAGTTAAAACGCCAGTTGGGAGGGCTTCCGGCCCTGGCGGTGGCCTTTTCCGGAGGGGTGGACAGTTCCCTTCTGCTGGCCGCCGCCGTCGACGTGCTGGGCCAGCGGGTCGTTGCCCTGACGGCGGATTCCGTTCTGCACCCGTCCCGGGAAATCCAGGCGGCGGTGGCAATTGCCGGCCGCCTGAACGTTCGCCAGCGCATCATTCGAACGGACGAAATGGACGATCCCGATTTTCGGGCCAATACCCGCGATCGCTGCTACATCTGCAAAAAGATGATCTTCAGCCGCCTCATGTCCGAGGCTGTCGCGATGGGGATCGACCGTATGGCCCACGGTGTCAACATGGATGATTTCGACGACTACCGGCCCGGATTGCGTGCCGCCTCGGAAATGGAAATTCTTGCCCCGCTGGCGGATGCCCGGCTGACCAAGGCCGAAATACGCCTGCTGGCCAGGGAGCGGGGCCTGCCAAACTGGAACCGGCCGGCCATGGCCTGCCTGGCGTCCCGCATCCCCTATGGCACCGAACTCAGCCCGTTGCTGCTGGCCCGGGTGGAAGCGGCCGAGAATCTTGTGGCCGACATGGGTTTCCTGGGCGGGCGTGTCCGATGCCATGGGGACGTGGCCCGCATCGAGCTGGCGGGTCCCGACGATATGGCGCGGGCCCTTGCCGATCACCATCGGCGCCGACTGGTCGAGGGGTTGCAATCCATTGGTTTCCGTTATGTGGCGCTCGATATGGAGGGCTATCGCCAGGGGAGCCTGAATGCCGCTTTGTCTGACGATTCCTCCGGAAGATGATGCGTTCCATCATGTCCCATTTTTTCAGAAAGGCCAAATCCGGGGAATCAGGATAGCGCCTCCGGTGAGGACCAGGAGATTGAGCGGAAGGCCCAGCTTGAGGTAGTCTGCAAAACGATAGTTGCCCGGACCGTAGACCATGAGATTGGTCTGGTAGCCGATGGGTGAGGCAAAACAGGCGCTGGCCCCGAAGCACACGGCCATCACAAATGGGCGCGGATCGACCCCCAGCGACAGGGCCGTGGAAATAGCTACGGGCAGCAGCAGGACCGCGGTGGCATTGTTGCTCAGGATCTGGGTGCCGACACTGGTCAGCAGCAGAAAGCCTGCCAGGACGATGGAGGGCCCGGCACCGGTGAAAAACTGCAGAAAAGCGTGGGCATAAAAATCCGTGGCGCCTGTTTTCTGCATGGCCTGCCCCAGCGCAATGGTGCCGATAATCAACAGCAGAACGTCGGCCCGCAACTCCCGATAAGCGGTTCGCAGCTGCAGGCATCCTGTCAGAATCATCAAGAGTACACCGGCCAGGGCCGCCACCATGATGGAGAGCAGGCCCGTGGCGGCGGCGGTCACCACACCGCCGAAGATCATCAGGGCCCGGCTGGCCAGGCGTTTGTGGATAATTTCGTGATGGACATCTTCGATGACGATGAAGTTGCCTTCGCTGCGCAGGCGTTCCAGCTGTGTTATCGGTGCACGCACCAGCAGGATGTCCCCCACGCGCAGATGCCGTTGGTGGATTTTTAAGCCGGCATAGTGATGGCTGCGACGTTTCATGGCCAGAATCTGGAAGGTTTCATCGTCGAACAGGTATGTGTCCGGCACTTTGACCCCCAGCAGACCGGACTGGGGCGGCACGACGAGCTCCACGATCAGGTGCTCAGCGTCGGTGCCCCTGTTCGTCAAATCGGCATCTTCGTGGGGCAGCTCGGCCAGGCCTTCCGCCAGAACGGCCACCAGGTCGGTAGCCGAGCTCTTCACCAGCAGCAGGTCATCGGCCTCAAACTGCAGCCAGCTTTCATCCGGATAATGGATGTCGGACTGCCGCACGACCTCGATGATCTCCAGGGACGCATAGGGGGCGGTCAGGGCGCCGGGGGACTGGCCGATCAGGGAGCTGTTTTCCGTAACGAGAAGCTCCGCCAGATAGGTCTGGTTTTCCCCGTCGTCGATGTGACAGGTGGCGGCGGCATGGCCGGGCATGAAGCGTGTGGATGTCAGGGTCAGAAAAATAATTCCCACGACGGCGACCGGCAGCCCCACCCAGGCCAGTTCGAACATCCCGATGGGCGCATAGCCGGCCTGGACACTGAGGTCGCTGACGATAATGTTGGTGGAGGTCCCCACCAGTGTGCAGGTGCCCGCCAGGATGGAGGCATACGAGACCGGGATCAGAAACTTGGAGGGGCTCATCCCGTATTCGCAGCTGAGCGCCATCATGATGGGGATAAAAAGCACCACCACCGGCGTGTTGTTGATGAAGGCCGACGCGGCCGCCACGATCACCAGGCTCATGAAAAGGGCCAGACGGTGGTTGCCCCGGGATAGGGCAATGACCCGTTGACCGATAAAGCCCACGGCGCCGGTCCGGATCATGCCCCGGCTCATGAGGAACATGGCCCCCACTGTAATGACGGCCGGGCTGGCGAACCCGGCCACGGCCTCGCTCGGCTCCAGAATGCCCGTCACGGCCAGGGCCACCATGATGCCCACGGCCACCAGATCCACCGGAGCTTTGTCCGTGATCAGGAGCACCAGGGTAATCAGCAGGATTGCCGTTACCAGCCAGATTGCCATGGGACTGCCTCCTCAACATGGATGTCTGAAGATATCACGATTGCGCGTCGCTCCGGCGGGCTTCCTAACCGGCAACCAAGGCCCGGCCATGGAAAAGCGGTTAAGGGATATGATTGTCCATAATGACCATCCGAGGGGCAATCGGCAAGCGAATTTATTCAATCCTGGTGCGGCGGGTCATTGCCCGGGGTTGCCCCGGAGGCATGATGGGTATATGGAATCCGTAACGAGAGAAGATGCATTCAAAGCGAACCCGGATATGTCACGGTTTCGAGATGTTCATTGGCAAGCCCCTGATAACGCCGCCGGGGGGCATCTCGGACGCGCCCGCAGGGTGAAATTTTTTCTGCCTTTTTGGAAAGCAGCGCAGGTTACAAACAGTTACCGAAAAATCAAACCTCGAATAGCGCTTATGACGCCTCTATTAAAAATTGAAACGCCGGCTGTGGTCGTCGACAGGCCAGCTCTCGACGACAACATCCGGCAGATGCAGGCGCGCGCCCGAACGCACGGCCTCAGGCTGAGACCCCATATCAAAACCCACAAATGTCTGGCCATCGCCCGGTTGCAGATGGCGGCCGGGGCCTGCGGCATTACGGCGGCCAAGGTAGATGAAGCCCTGCCGTTTATCCGCGACGGCATTGCTTCGGTGACCCTGGCGCAACCCCAGATGATCGCGGCCAAACTGGATCGCATTATGGCCGCGGCCAAAGCGTACCATTGCGATCTACGGTTGATCGTGGACAGTCAGGCCGGGCTCGATCTCCTGGCCGCACGGGCCGCCGAACTTGGTTGCGCGCCGGGGGTCTCCATCAAAATTGATGTGGGCCTGCACCGCTGCGGCCTGCTGCCCGATGATCCGGCTATTGTGGCCCTGGCCCAGGCGCTCCATCGTCACCCGGCACTGCGCTTTGTCGGTTTGCTGTCCCATGCCGGCCATGCCTATGGCGCCGAGGATGGCCGGAAAGTTGCGGCCATCGCCGAGGAGGAACGGCGCATCATGCTGGCCGTGGCCCACCGCCTGGAGAAAGCCGGTGTGCCGGTTCCGGAAATATCTGTCGGGGCGACGCCTACCGTGCTGGCCGCTGACCGATTTGACGGCATCACCGAAATTCGGCCGGGCAATTATGTGGTCATGGACCAGACCCCCTGGCGCCTTGGGTTGGTATCGCGCTCCCAAATCGCCCTGACGGTTTTGACCACGGTGATCAGCCGGAATGCGGATTACCTGATCACCGATGCCGGATCCAAAACCTTCAGCTCGGATCGAGGGGCCCACGGCTCAGAAGGGGTTGCAGGATTCGGCGCGGGCTGGCCGCTGGAATCATTTGGCGAGGCGTCCCCGGCCCTGTCCCTGGTGCGGTTGTCGGAAGAACACGGGTTCTTTGCCCGGGACGATCGCGATATCCCTCTGGGCACCTGCCTGCAGGTCATTCCGAACCACGCCTGCCCGGTGGTCAATCTTGCCCGGACCTTGGTGGTTCTGGACCGGGAAACCGTTTACGAATGGCCGGTGGAAGCCCGTGCATGCGTGCGCTGAGCCAATCCGGCAGAAGGAAGCTCATGGACAATAATGCCTACGAAACCCTTCCTCGTGATGACGCGGCAGCGCCGGCACGGCCATCCGCAACACTGGTCCTGCTGAGGGAGGGCACGGATGATCTGGAGGTGCTGCTGCTGCGACGGGGGGAGCAACTGTCCGCCTTTGCGGGTGCCTGGGTGTTTCCCGGCGGTGTCATGGAACCGGGCGACCGCCGCGATCCTGATGCACTCTCGATGCAGGCGACCGCGCGGTTTACGGCCGTCCGGGAGTTGAAAGAGGAAACCGGATTGGACACCGACCCCGCCGCCCTCGTACCGCTGTCGCGCTGGACAGCGCCCGTAATCATGCCCAAACGGTTCGACACCTGGTTTTTCCTGGCCCGGGCGTCGGCTTCACCGGTAAGGGTCGATCAGGGGGAAATCCACGATCATCGCTGGATGCCCCCCGGCAAAGCCCTGGAACACCATCGGGCCGGCCGCATGTCTTTTTTCCCGCCGACCTGGGTCACCCTGCACCATTTGAGTGCGTTTCACGGCTGCGATGCGGCCTTTGCGGCGGCCGCTGCCCGGTCGCCCTTTCACTATGCCCCCCGGGTGGAGCGAGAGGGTGCGGATATGTGTTTTCTCTACGGCGGTGACGCGGCCTACGACCATGGCCCCATCGATCAGCCGGGACCGCGGCATCGTCTGTGGGTGCGGGACAGCGGGTGGCGCTACGAGCGAACCGGGGATGATGAACTGGCCGCAACCCATTGAACAGGGTAACCCTGGCCGTTGGTTTGGCCGCCGGCCTTGACACCCCGGCCGGTTTGGACGACAAGGGGCGGCATGCCATTGGCGGCAGACCTGTTTGACAGGGACGGCCGCTGCAGGGAAGCATCATCAATGAATTGGCGAAGAACCATACCATAAGGGGAGAATACGGCCATGATCGTTGTGACGGGTGGCGCCGGGTTTATCGGCAGTGCGCTGGTCTGGGAACTCAACCGGCGCGGTGAGGACGATATCCTTGTCGTCGACCATTTGGGTGAAACGGAAAAATGGAAAAATCTGGTGGGACTGCGGTTCAACGATTACCTGGATAAATCCGTTTTCATCGACCGGCTCACCCGGGATCATTTCGGTGATCGCCTGCGGGCCATCCTGCATCTGGGCGCCTGTTCGGCCACCACGGAAAAGGATGCCGATTATCTGATCGAGAACAACTACCGCTACACGGCGCGTATTGCGGCCTGGCGTGAAAGCCGACCCCGCTGCCGTCTGATCTATGCTTCCAGTGCCGCCACCTACGGCGATGGCGCCCAGGGCTATGCGGACGATGAAACGGCTTTGCCGAACCTGCGCCCCCTCAACATGTACGGCTATTCCAAACATTTGTTCGACCTGCTGGCCTTGCGCAAAGGGTGGTTGAAGGACATCGTCGGGCTGAAATACTTCAATGTTTTCGGACCCAACGAATACCACAAGGACGACATGCGCAGTGTGATCAACAAGGCTTATCCCCAGGTGCGTGACGAGGGGCGGATCCGCCTTTTCAAATCCCATCGCCCGGATTATGCCGACGGCGAGCAGCTCCGCGATTTCATCTATGTCAAAGATGCGATTGCCATGACCCTGTTTTTCCTGGACCATCCTGACATCGGCGGGATCTACAACATCGGCACCGGCCGGGCCCAGTCCTGGAACGACGTGGCCGCCGCCCTCTTCAAAGCGGCCGGCCGTCCGCTGCATATCGATTACATTCCCATGCCGGAGCACCTGCAGGGAAAATACCAGTATTACACCTGTGCCGATCTGAGCAAATTGCAGGCGGCCGGGTGGTCGCAGCCCTGCCGGTCCCTGGAAGACGCGGTAGATGATTATGTTCGCCGGTACCTTGCGATGGATGCTCATTTATCTTTGGCCTGATGGTCGACTTGCCGGTATGGCATTTTCATGCTGTCCGGAAAAGGAAAGGACGGGTCCGTTGTGAATACGACGGCGGTCTTCCTGGTGCTGATATCGGCCGCCATGCACGCCGTCCGGAATTATTTGACCAAGACGGCGCAAGACAAACAGGCTTTCGTGTGGTGGTATGAATTGCTGGGGCTGGCCTTTTTTGCCCCGCTTTTTGCCTATGGCCTCTGGCAGCAAGTGTTTACCCTGCATCATATCTGGCCCATCGCCATCCTTTCCGGCCTGTTTCACTTTCTTTACTGGTTGTGGCTGTCCCATTCCCTGCAGGCCGGCGACTTGTCGCACGTCTATCCCATCTCTCGATCGGCGCCGGCCCTGGTCTTTTTAATTGCGGTGGCCTTCATGGGGGAGGATGTCAGCTGGCCAGGGGCGGTCGGTATTCTTCTCGCGGGGCTGGGGGTTTACAGCATCAGTCTGGAGCGGCTCACCTTTGGGGCTTTGGCCCAGCCTCTGCGGAATTTGCGAAGCGATGCCGCCACGCGCTATGCTTTTTTGACCCTGATTGCCGTGACCGGTTATTCCATCGTGGACAAACAGGCGGTCATGCGGTTTCACCCTGTGGCCTTCGCGTTTATTTATCCCTGGTTCAGCATGGCGCTGTTGTCGGGCTACATGGCCCTGGCCAAAAAGGGCGATGCCCTGCGCCGTGAGTGGCGGACAAACCGTCTTGCCATCCTGATTTGCGGGGTGTTGGGTATTTTCGGATATTTTCTGATCCTGACGGCGCTGTCCTTCGAGCGTATCAGTTATGTGGTCGGGTTGCGCCAGATCAGCATTGTTTTTTCAGTGCTCTTGGGGGTGGTGCTTCTCAAAGAACGCCACGGCCGGCAACGGGTGATATCGTCCGTCATGATTTTCATCGGGGTCTACCTGATCGCCCGGGTCGGATGACGGTCAGTCGGTCAGCCAGGACCGGCGGCAAGGTCAGGCCTTCGGAGAGCCACTTCGACCAGTTGGAAGGGAGGATAGCGTATGTTCGAAAAGGTTACGGCGGCACGACGGCGCCTGGAAGGCCAGGCGCATTTGACGCCCGTCATGACGTCCGCGACACTCGACGGCCGGGTCGGGGCCAACGTCTTCTGTAAATGCGAAAATTTTCAGCGCATCGGTGCCTTTAAATTCCGCGGTGCCTTCAATGCCGTGTCCTGTCTGCCGGAAGAGGACCGGCAAAAGGGCGTGATTACCTTTTCTTCCGGTAATCATGCCCAGGCGGTGGCCCTCGTGGGGCGTCTGATGAACATTCCCGTCACCGTGGTCATGCCCGAGGATGCTCCCGCCACCAAACGGGAGGCTACGAAAGGCTACGGGGCCGAAGTGATCCTCTACGATCCGGGCAAGGCCTCCCGGGATGAACTGGCCCGCGGGCTCCAGGAAGAACGGGGCGGCATCCTGATTCCCCCTTATGATCACCCGGACATCATTGCCGGCCAGGGGACAGCGACGCTGGAGCTGCACGAACAGGCGGGGCCGCTGGACATGCTGCTGGTGCCGTGCGGCGGCGGAGGTCTGCTGAGCGGTTCGGCGGTGGCGGCGCACGGCGTCATGCCGGGTTGCCGGGTGGTGGGCATCGAGCCGGAGCTGGCCGACGATGCCACGCGCTCCTTTCGGACCGGTATTCTCCATCGGGTGGACAATCCCCGCACCATTGCCGACGGGACGCGAACGCCGTCCCTGGGCGAGCACACCTTTCCCCTGGTCCGCGAATACGTCAGCGACATGCAGACCGTTTCCGAAGAGGCCATCATGGCGGCTGTCCGGTTTCTTTTTTACCGCATGAAACTGGTTGTCGAACCTTCAGGTGCGCTGGGGGTGGCGGCCCTGCTGAGCAAGGCTGTGCAACCGGAAGGCCGTGTCGGCGTCCTATTGAGCGGGGGCAACATCGACGGCCCGACCATGACCCGCATCCTCAGCGCGGCAACGGGTGACGGCTGACAACAAAGAACGGCGATATCCGGTGGTTGCAATGCCCACTAAATGGGGTTAGGTTGTTGGCGTCGCATTGACAACGCTCTACCATCAAGGCGCCGCGCGTTGTGCGGCCGTAATGACCATCCTACAGGGGCCTGATCGATCTATCCATGCAGCTTGAGTGCCGGAATATCAGTTTTCGTTATCCCGGGGCGGACGCGGACGTCTTCGATGACCTCACCTTTCAAATGTCCGGTCCGGGATTCAATGCCCTCTTCGGACCGTCGGGGGTCGGCAAAACCTCCATTGCCCGCATGCTGACCGGCGACCTGGATAACTTTTCCGGCCATTTGCGGGCCCGCGGCATCGATCGTATCCTCTATTCCTACAATCTCGAACGGCTTCCCGGCTGGTCGGCCATCGGCAAACACCTCGCGCGCATTTCCACACCGGACCGGCAGGCGAAAAAAGAACAACTGGTCGACCTGTTCGGCATGACCCCCTTTCTGGGGGCGCGTTTTTCGCAGCTTTCCTTGGGCCAGAAGAACCGCATCAACCTGATCCGCTATCTTCTGCAGGATTTCCACATGCTGATCATGGACGAGAGCCTGGCCAACGTGGATGAACTGACCCGCGAAAAAATCATTCTCCACATGAAAGCGCTCTTTCCCGACAAATTCTTTGTCTACATCTCCCACAACATTATCGAAGTCTCCAAGTTCTGCCGGGAAATCCTGGTGCTGGCAGGCCCCGGTAATAAACGTCCGGCCACCATCGTGCACGGGCAGGACCAGCACCTCGGACAGCCGCTGGAGAAGCAGCATCTGGAAACCACCATGCTGGAGATCATGAATGCTGCCTAGACGGGTCTACCAGTTTCTCATCATTTACGCGCTGGGTCTTTCCCTGCTGCTCATCATCAAATATGCACTGAATCTGTCCAATTATGTCATCCCCGGTCCGCTGGAGATCTGGGAGACTTGCCGGGAGGTAACCCGGCGCTACCTGTCCGATGTCATGGATACCATGTCCGTGGCCATTATCGGGCAGGTCCTGTCGATCTGTATGGCCGGTTTTATCGGTATTGTCGGCCGCCAGACCACCTGGCTGGGATCCTTTGTCAAGGTGGCCGCCTATAATGTCCAGGCCTACCCCATTGTGGCCCTGGCCCCCATTATTTTTATTCTGCTGGGCGACGGGTTCCTTTCCCGATTACTGATCGCCGCCATGATTTGTTATTTCCCGCTGTTGCTTTCCGTTCTGGGCATCATGTCCGAACCGGTAAGCGACATCGAGCACTTCTATCGCATGACCGGTCGGATGCGCTGGCAATTGGAAGTCAAGATCCGCGCTTTTGAGAATATCGGTAAATTGACCACCGTGATCGCCGGCAGCGCCACCCTGGCCATGGCCGGCACGATCGTGGCGGAGTTTATCGCGGCCAACGCCGGCATCGGCTACAGTATTCGGATTGCCCTTTACCAGAGCGATCTGGGAAAAATCCTGGTGGCGTTGTTCTTGATCGGGATATCGCTATCCGTCTACCAGGGGCTTCTCGAATGGCTGGGGATGGCTGTCCGCAAAGCCTGGGAGAGCAAGTGAGGTCAATGGAACGCCTTGAATCGAAACGGGCCGGGAGGAGGATGATATGCGTCACTATCGCGTAATGACGATGGTGTGGAGCGTCGTCGTGAGTCTGGTGATCGTTGCGGCAAGTGCCCCGGGGGTGATGGGGGCCGAAAAACTCAACTATCGCCTGAAGTGGCTTTTCAACACCAGCGTGGTGGGGGATCTCTACGCCGATGTGCGGGGCGATTTCGCGGCTGCCGGCCTGGATGTTACCGTCAAGGCCGGTGGGCCCGAGCGGGACGCCATCAAGGAACTCGAACTGGGGCAGGCCCAGTTCGGGGTCGCATCCGCCGACCAGGTGATTCGCGCCATGGCCAAAGGGGCGCCGGTGGTGGTGATTGCGCAGCTCTTCCAGGTCAACCCGCTGCAATGGATCTATCGCCAGGCCGATCCCCCCATCGAAGGGCTGGAGGATCTGCGGGGCCGCACCATCGGCATCACCTATGGCGGCAACGACGAAACCATCATGCGCACCCTGCTGGCCAAAGCCGGCCTGACCGAAAAAGAGGTCCGCCTTTTCAGCGTGCGTTACGACTACACGCCTTTCTATCAGAAAAAAGTGGACATCTGGCCGGTGTATCGCAATACCCAGGGCATCGTCATCGGCCGAAAGATGGCCGCGAACGGGGATCCGGTGCGGTTTTTGATCCCGTCGCGATTCGGCGTTAAGTTTGTGGCCAACTCCGTGGTGACCTCCCGCCAGATGGTCCAGCAGCGCCCGGACACGGTCAAGCGGTTTATCAAGGCCCTGCTCAAGGGCTGGGAAACGGCCCTCGATCCGGCCAAGAGTGACCTGGTTGTCCAGATGCTGCAGGAATTCGACAAGGATACGCCGCGCCCGCTACTGGCAGAGCAGCTCGCGATCACGCGCACTCTGGTCAAACCGCAGCCGGGTCTATCCATTGGCACCATCGACGCCGATGCCTGGGCCCAGACCGAACAGATCATGTACGACCAGAAACAGATCGTCAAACGGGTGAATGTCCGAACGGTTCTGATGCCGGGATTTGCCTCTGAATAGGTGTCAATAAGGGTGGATGAGGCAATTCTCATTGGAGTGATGTTGAAGATGTCACCGCAAGAGAGGCTTGAGGAGAGGCGCCTTTTCTTGATAAACCTTGACGCCTATTGTTTCTCGTGATTGGAGCATCCCCCTTCCAGGGGGAACCCAAAGCTGGGTCCTCCGGGCCCGGATATATACTCCGCAACACAGGAAGGACGCATGACACACGCTTTTTGGGACTGGTGGCAGCATCTGCCCCGCAGCATCGATCCGAATCTTTTTTCCATCGGCTCTTTTCAACTCCGTTACTATGGTTTGATGTATATCGTTGCCTTTGCGCTCACCTACATTCTTCTGGTTTACCGGGCGCGCAAAGACGGATTTGATGATTATACCCCCGAACGAATCCAGGACCTGATGGTCTGGTTCATTGTCGGGACGATTTTGGGGGGGCGCCTGGGCTACGTGATCTTTTACGATTTGGCCTATTTTGCCGCCCATCCCCTTAAGATCGTTTTGCCCTTCGAATTTGCCAACGGGTTCCGTTTTACCGGCATTTCCGGCATGTCCTATCACGGCGGGGTGATCGGCGTGGTTACGGCCGGCTATCTGTTCAGTCGCCGGCGCAAGGTTTCGTTTGTAAAAATGATCGATTTCGTGGCCCCGGCCGCGCCCCTGGGCTACACCTTCGGGCGCCTGGGCAACTTCATCAACGGGGAACTCTATGGGCGGGCCACCACGGTTCCCTGGGGCATGTTTTTCCCGTTGGATCCCACGGGGCAGCTGCGGCACCCGTCTCAGTTGTACGAGGCTTTTTTCGAAGGGATTTTTCTCTTCCTGGTGTTGTGGACGGTGCGCAACCAGCCGCGCTGCCGGGGAGGTCTTTTGGGTCTCTATCTCATCGGCTACGGCCTGGTGCGTTTCGGCATTGAATTTTTTCGGGAGCCGGATCCGCACCTCATGTTCGTTCTGGGGCCCTTCACCATGGGGCAGGTGCTGTGCGGCACCATGATACTGGTGGGTGTCGGGGCTTATGTCATCGGCTATCGGATGGCCGGCCGGGTGGCATCGCAATGAATAGGGGCGGGACAGTCGGATCTATCCGGGTCGCCTTTACCGTGGAACACGCGGATATTTGATAAATTCGCCATTTTTTGATAGGCGGTACAGATTCCATTTTTCATCAAATTCGGGAATAGTGCGTGATCCCGGCGACAATAAATACGAATATAATATTGGAATTTTGCCAATACGCGGTTTACACCATTAGAAAAAGGAGAGTGAGAAATGGCGACAAGCGACGCAGAAGGGAAAAAAGCGCTCTGGTTGTTAATTGAGGAGAGGATTGTACAGCTTGATCCGTCGGCTTTGTCCGGGGATCGTGAAGCCGCCGTGAAGCAGATTGCCGGTGAGCTGGATGATGCGGGATACAATGTGTCGCGCCATGGCGGTAATTTGATGAAATTGCGCTTTGCGCTGGACAAAGCCCGCCAGGCCGGCAGCCCCCTGTTGAAGGATTTCAACGCAGCGATTTCGGCCTTTACCCTGGAAGATGTGGATGATCCCTATGCGGCCACGAACCGTCTTCTTGATAAATTGGGGGCGACCTGGCCGGAGCTGCAAACTTCCGAGCGCCGACCGGACGTGGTCGCGATTGTCGAACAGACCAAACTCGATCTGTTGATTGCCAAGGCCAAGGGGCTCGCAGGGGATGAGGGCATCCGCCTGCTTATCGAGGAAGAGGTGGATTTTGCCGTGATCGTCAGTGCCCTGGAGATCACCGATGAGAAACTCAATGAGGTGCATGAGCAGATCAAAAAGGAGCGCGCCGAAAGGGCCCGTGTCGCAGAGCTTCTCGAGAAGGTGGCCGATAAATCCAACGAAGAAAAAGTTCGTTTCCTTTTTGAAAAAGAAGTTGCCGAGGCGTTGATGCTCGAAATGGCCGGTGTCGACCAGGGGGACATCGATGCCGCCAAAAAGGCCATGGAAGAAGAGATCAAGGAAAAGCAACGCCTGGCTGAAGAAGAAGCCGCCCGCAAAAAGGCTGAGGCGGAAGGACCGTCTCTGGACGATATCCCGTCGGACCAGATGCTCTATTTTATCGAATCCATCCGTGAAATCATGGAGTTCAGCGATCAGGAGAAAGAAATCCGGGTGATGTGTGAACAGAGCGCCATCCCCAAGGCCCTGGTGGACATCGCCGTATCGGAGCCTGACAAGCTGGATGAACTCGAGAAAAATGCGGAGGGATAGGATAGGGGCTTGTACTTGATCGCAATGGACCGCAGCCCGGCGGTCTGATGCCCCGATTCGGTAAGCAAGTTATAATTCGTAGCCCGATGAACAAGACCAACCTCCAGCAAGTGGGGGTTGGTCTTGCGCGTTTTGATCCGTCCGCCACGCTGATGCTCGGCGCGGGGCAATGGGAAAATCAAAACTCAAAAGGGCAAACCATTTATTTGGTCCAGAAAACCTGGTCCTCTGGGCCAGGTCAGAGATAATTGGCTCCGCCGTAATCATCGTATAGAAATTCAGGCGTCAGAATCCAGAAGTCAGAATAAGGTTTTCGCCTTCTGGCTCCTGAATTCTGTCTTCTGACGCCTATTGTCTCTCGTGATTGGAGCATCCCCCCTTCCAGGGGGAACCCAAAGCATTTCAACCTTTGCCGCGACAGGGATCAGGCCAGGTCGAAGCGGTCAAGGTTCATGACCTTGTGCCAGACCGCCACGAAGTCCTGCACGAACTTCTCCTGGGAATCTTCGCAGGCATAGACTTCCGCGATGGCCCGGAGCTGGGAGTTCGAACCGAAGACGAGGTCGACACGGGTGCCGGTCCACTTGACGTCGCCCGTGGCGCGGTCTCGCCCTTCAAACACGTCTTCATCACCGGCGGTTGCCTGCCATGCCGTGCCCATGTCGAGCAGATTCACGAAGAAATCATTGGTGAGTGCTTCCGGACGGTTGGTGAAGACACCATGCGGGGACTGACCGACGTTGGCATTCAGGACGCGCATGCCGCCAACGAGAACCGTCATTTCAGGTGCGGTCAGCGTCAGCAGTTGGGCCCGATCCACCAGCAGTTCCTCGGCCGATACGGCGTATTTGTTCTTTTGGTAATTGCGGAATCCGTCGGCTTTCGGTTCGAGGACGGTGAATGATACCGTGTCGGTTTGCTCCTCGGATGCGTCCGTGCGTCCCGGGGTAAAGGGAACGGTGATGTCGTGACCGGCATTCTTGGCGGCCTGTTCGACGGCCGCGCACCCGCCCAGAACGATCACATCCGCCAGCGACACCTTCTTGCCATCGGACTGTGCGCTGTTGAAATCTTTTTGGATGCCCTCGAGGGTCCCCAGCACCGCTTTCAGCTGGGTTGGCTGGTTGATGTCCCAATCCTTCTGCGGGGCGAGGCGGATGCGCGCCCCGTTGGCGCCGCCGCGCATGTCGGAACCGCGGAAGGTGGCCGCCGAGGCCCAGGCCGTTGAAACCAGTTGGGCAACCGACAGGCCCGCGCCCAGGATATTGCTTTTGAGATTCGCGATGTCCTGGGCGTCGATCAGCTTGTGGTCGACCGCCGGCACCGGGTCCTGCCAGATCAGTTCCTCCGCCGGGACTTCCGGGCCGAGATAGCGCGCGCGGGGGCCCATGTCGCGGTGGGTCAGCTTGAACCACGCCCGGGCAAACGCATCGGCGAACGCCTCGGGATTTTCCAGGAAGCGCCGCGCGATGGGCTCGTAGATCTTGTCGAACTTCAGCGAGAGGTCCGCCGTGGTCATCATCGGCCGGTGCATCTTGGACGGGTCATGGGCATCCACGATCATGTCTTCGTCATCCACGTCCTTGGCCAGCCACTGATTGGCGCCGGCCGGGCTCTTGACCAGTTCCCAGTCGTATTTGAACAGCACTTTCAGATATCCCATATCCCATTGGGTCGGGTTCGGTTTCCAGGCGCCTTCGATGCCGCTGCTGATGGTATCGCCACCTTTGCCGCTGCCGAAGTTGCTCCGCCAGCCGAGGCCCTGCGCTTCGATGCCGGCGGCCTCGGGCTCGGGACCCACATGGGCCGCATCACCGGCGCCGTGGCACTTGCCGAAAGTGTGCCCGCCGGCGACGAGCGCCACGGTCTCTTCGTCGTTCATGGCCATGCGCGCGAAGGTTTCACGGACGTCACGACCCGAAGCGACCGGATCCGGATTGCCGTCCGGGCCTTCCGGGTTTACGTAAATCAGGCCCATCTGCACGGCCGCCAGGGGATTTTCCAGATCCCGGTCGCCGGAATAACGGCTCTTGGGCTTGTCGCTCGTGGCCAGCCATTCCTCTTCGGCGCCCCAGTAGATATCCTCCTCCGGTTCCCAGATGTCCGCGCGTCCGCCGGCGAAACCGAAGGTCTTGAATCCCATGGACTCGAGGGCGCAGTTGCCGGCCAGGATCATGAGGTCGGCCCAGGAAATCTTGCGGCCGTATTTCTGTTTGATCGGCCAGAGCAACCGGCGCGCCTTGTCGAGGTTCACGTTGTCGGGCCAGCTGTTGAGGGGGGCAAAGCGCTGGTTGCCCGTGCCGCCCCCGCCCCGTCCGTCGCCCATGCGATAGGTGCCGGCGCTGTGCCACGCCATCCGGATGAAAAGCCCTCCGTAGTGACCGTAGTCGGCCGGCCACCAGTCCTGGGAGTCGGTCATCAGGGCATAGAGGTCATTCTTCAGGGCGGCCAGGTCGAGTTTCTTGAATTCCTCCGCGTAATTGAACGCCTCGCCCATGGGATTGCCTTTGAGCGAGTGCTGATGCAGTATCCTGAGGTTCAACTGGTTCGGCCACCAGTCCCGGTTCGACGTGCCGCCGCCGGCAACCGGGTTGCTGGTTCTACCCGTTACCGGGCACTTGCTTTCGTTTGCCATAACGTTGTCTCCTTTCATTGTCGGTAAGGATCGAATGCGCTGTTGAACAGCAAGGCGATTGTGCCATGGTCTCTAACCCGAACATTTTTTAAGCACCCATTCCGGGGCTGGCGGTCATGACATACTGATGCACAGCAACCGGGGCACCAAGTTCTCAAGGGCCGTTAAGTTACAGAAATACAATATTAAATGATAATGACTATCAATAGATGGCTGGCAAAAATTTTATTCTATTTTTGCCAGCCGATAACGGCCATACCGATAAGTTGCGATTAATAGCTAAGGATTTTGTAGAAGTCGCTGAGGCGACTTATGGTGTCATTGCATCCAGGCCATTCAGGTCTGGAGAGACTATTTTTTGCATTTGATACGAATGATGTGCGGATGGGGGAAGCATGTTTCCATCATAACGGTCGTTCTGTCCGGAATCTCGACGCAAGCGCTCCGCCAAATCATCCCATCAATATAATTCCACTGCGCACAGTGGCAAGCCCCCGATCGGAATGTCCTTTCCCATCTTCTGAAAGGATCCCATATCAAATGATAATAATTATTATTTAACAGCGGTTTGATTTATTGTCAAGTTTGATTTCAATCCTGTGGCAAGGGCAACCGCATGGGGGAATTGGGGGCGATTATGACCCGGTATTCTCAGGCTGGCATGATCGACTTGACAGGTGGGGGCCGGCTTCAAGAAATGGCGATGATCTTGACGGCGGATGGTTCGGCCGATGTGCTGCCGGACCGTAAGTCCCTGTACGGGTCTCCAGCGGAGTCTTCCGTCAGCTCTTGCGGCGAACCACCTTCTGCCCCACCGGACAGGCCTGGGTGCAGATCCCGCAGTTGTGACCGCCGTGAAACTGCCGGAAATGCGTTTTCTTGTAATGGTCGCAGGCACGGGCATCAAGCATCACATCCCGGTCTACTCCCGGGGTCCAGCTACCCCCTTGGAGGGCTTTGGCCGGACAGGCTTCGATGCAACGGGTGCATTTTCCGCATCGGCTTTTGGTGACGGGCACAGCCGGTTTTAAAGGGGCATTGGTGAGCACCGTGCCCAGGCGTACCCAGGGCCCCCAATACTTGGTCAGTAGTTGGCAATTTTTCCCCACCCAGCCCAAACCAGCTCGCGTGGCCGCGGTTTTGTGCTGGAAAGCGCCTCGAATGTTCTCCGGATCGCTGCGAACCGAGGCCGGTACGGCCCAGGCCTGGTGCCCGGCGCGTTCGAGAGCACGCACCACCTCGGCGGACAGGGCATCGATACGTTGGTTTACCTGGTCGTATAGGACCGCATAGGCCTGGGTGGGGCCATCGGATAACTGGTCCATGACCCACGGCACCATCTGAAAGATAAAGGCGATGCCCCGGTGAAAACGCCCCAACTCGCCCGGCGTAAGGCCTTCCAGATCGGCGAAACCATAGAGCGTGCACCTGTGGGAAGCGGCGATCGGGGCAAGCTCCTTTTCAAATTGTTCCATGTCTGTCTTCACTCTGCGGTCAGCGTGGCCTGAGTTTTCCCTTGAACCCGGATTGCTCCAGGGCGGCCAGTACCTGGGCGGCGTCGTCGGCATGGCGAAATCCGCCCACCAGAATGGTCGCAGGCGTTGTTTCACTGGCTTGCGGCAATCGGTAGGGAAGGAAGCCGGACGCGATGAGCCGGTTCTCCAGCAATTCGCCGGCCGGATCGCTGGCATCCGGTTTAACGGTGATGGCATAACCAATGGGGGTCAGGAAGGCCTCGGGGAAGCCGTTTCTGGCAATGTCCTCGCGATTTTGTTCCGCCTCCTCGGGTGACGCATAGCATCCGATATAGACGCGGTACCACACCCCGGTGGACCCCATGGTTCCCCGGCCGATAAACGTGGTATGGCCCTGGGAGGCCAGTTCGACACCCAGCTGAAAGGCGTCTTCTTTTTGTTGATAGGACTTGACCTGATAGGCATAGGGATAGCGGCCGTCAACGTCAATGGCCTGGCGCTCGTCGCCTGTATTGGCTTCGGACGCGGCCGGCGGGGTTTCCTCCGGCGGAATAACCGTTTCCGGAGCCGCAGGCGCTTTGGCCGGCGGCGCGGCGGCAGGAGCCGGCGTAAAGGCTGTGCCGGTCGGTATCCGTCGCACATAGGCCCCCTTGAAACGTTTCGGATCGAGTCTTTCTATGGCTTCCTTGGCCGCTGCTACCGAGGGGTAGCCGTTAATGAAAACACGATGCCATTGGCCCTTGTTCGGGACATCGACGGCATGACTGAACGCGCTATAGCCCTCTTCCCTGAGTTGGGCAACCATACGGGTTGCATCGCTGGCCGACTTAACGGCACGGACCTGGATGGTATAAGCGGCGGCGGCAGGAAGATTGGCCATCGGCTGTGGCGCCGTGGCTGGGGTTTCCGTTGCAACAGCCGCTGGCTGGGCGCTGGCGGTTTTAGCGGTTTCCGGATGAGGCGTTTCTTCGGGTGTCTTCTCTGCGGGAGGCGTAGCGGCCTTTTCCGGCTTTTGTTCCGCGGTCGCCGGGGACGGTGTTTCCGTCTCCGGTTGCGTTTCGGCAACCTCGGGGCTGGATGACGCGTCCGGTTCCGGGGCCTTTGCGGTTTCCGATTCGGATGGAGCGACGTCCGGTCCGGGTGCTGTCGCGGGTTCAGGGGCTTCTTTTACTTTCGTCGTCTCACTGGTTGCCGCCGGTGGTTCCGCTTCCGGTTCTTTTACTGGAGGCGTTGCCACCGTGATGGTGACGGTGGCCAGATTCGAAAGCCCGACCGTGTTGCGGGCCCGGAAGGTGAACCGGTCCATCCCCGTAAAACCCGGCCGGGGCGTGTACAACAGATGGGGCAGGGTCCCTTGCAGGGCGCCATGGTAGGGCACAGATTCGATTTCAAAAGTGATCGAGGGATCCGTTTCCGGTTCGGCGGCGAGGATAATCTCCACCGGGAAGCCGGGGGGGGTCTGGAGAGACTGGTTGTAGGCTTCCGGCAATGATGGGGCGGGGGCCGGATCGCTTTGGGCTGTCAGGATGCGCCGGGGCGCTTGATTTGCGGGGGGCGTGGCGGCCGGGAAGTCCGGGACAACTTTTTCGGCGTCAAATGCCGTGGGGGTTGCTATTTTCTGCGTAAAGACCTGTTTGTCCAGGACCTCCAGTGCGCTCTGGAGATCGGTGACGGCGCTCACGGAATGAATGGCGATGGGCTCCCGATAGGGGCGCCCCTCTTCATAGCGGTTCATCCGTTTCACATGCATGGCGATTTGGTCGGTCTGCCGGGCGGAGGCCAGCAGGGAAATAATGCGGTTTTCAATAGCGATAGCTTCGTCGAAGTGTCCGGATTCGGCATGGGCGGCCGCCAGGGTGTCCAGGAAATTGATGTCGGGGGTGGTGCCGACAGCTTTTTGGGCATATGCCACGGCACGACGGCCGTCACGGAGGCGCTCATCCGGCGATGTCGCCATGATCCAGGCCATGTTGTTGAAGACTTCGATATAGTCCGGATTGACTTCCAGGGCCTGGATGTAGTCCCTCATGGCACCGCCGGGGTCCCCCTGGCGGTCCCGGGCATAGCCGCGGTTGTAGAGCGCTTTGGCCGATCGGGGATTGAGGTGCAGGGCTTCGGTGGCATCGGCGATGGCCCGGGTATAGTCCTCCTTGCGCGTCCAGGCCAGACAGCGGTTGCTGTAGGCATCGACATAGCGGGGGTTGATACTGAGGGCCTTGTTGAAATCAGTGATAGCGGCGTCATAGGCGCCGGTGAAAAGGCGGGCAAAACCCCGGTTGTTATACGCTTTGGCCGAACCGGGGTTGATGTCGATGGAACGCGTGCAGTCTTCGATGGCCCCTTCGTAGTCTCCGGTATAAATCCGGGCGAAGCCCCGGTTGTTGAGGGCTTCGAAGTCATTGGGGACGGCCTCTATGGCCAGTGTAAATTTATCGACGGCGGCCGGATAGTTTTTGGCTTTGAGGTCCGCCAGCCCTTTTTCGAACCAGTTTTCGGCGGTGACGCTGGTCGTCCAACCCAGGATAAGAGAACCCAGCAGAACCGTTTGCCCCAACAGGTGCAGCCAACCATGACGTCGGTCTTGTCTCATGCGGCGCGTTTGCATGGCCATCGCTCGTGCGTCCTTTTGAAAATTATCGTTGATGGAAGCCGTCCCCGAATCAGGAATTTCGGATGGCTTCTAAGCGTGCGGCATACTTACGATAATACGACAAAAAACAGAAGAATACAATGCGATGGCCGGCGCTGCCGGGCATACCGCCGAAGGGCCGCGCCCTTTCACGACACCGGTTCCATGCCTTGGGCCAGGTATTTGGCCGCCAGGTCGATATAGACCTGCTTGCCGAAAGCCCACAGTTCCGTGTCTTTGTCGTTGACTTCCCGCACTTCCTGGGCCGGGTTGCCGGCCACCACCATCCCGGCGGCAACGGTCTGGTTGGCCTTCACAACGCTGCCTTCCGCCACGATGGCACGGTCGCCCACCGTGGTCCAGATGCTGAGAATGGCCCCCATGCCGATCACGGCAAGGTCCCCGATGACGCGACCGTGCAGGATCGCGCCGTGCCCTAAGGTTACCCGCTCGCCGATGCGATGCACGTCCCCGGGCGGGCAGTGAATGACCACCCCCTCCTCGACGGCCGTGCCGCTGCCGATTTCAATCCGGCCGTAGTCACCGCGTATGATGGCGCCGTGGCCGATATAACATTGGTCGCCGATGACGACATCACCGATAACGGTTGCCAGTTCACTGACATAGGTTCCCTGACCGACAACGGGTTTCCGACCATCGAAGCGATAGAGCATGGGACCTCCTTGAAAAAGTTGGTGTCAATGGGATGATTTCCGGTTCAGGTGGCGACTGGGAATCGGGTGAGACATCGTTTCTATGGGTAAGGGTGCGAGAAAATGAAATTGCAACCATCCCCCTGATTCCTTGAATTCTTTCGGTAAACCCCGGGTGGGCCCGCCGTGATGAAAGGCGATTGCCGGGAAGGGCGCTTCTAAATCAGGTCCTTGCGCGCATATTTTTCGGCCAGGTCGCCGGCCCAGGGCAGTTTGTAACGTGTATGCTGAAAGGCCTTGATCATGAGGATGATCCATAGAACGAAGGCCAGCAGCGACAGAAGTGGGGCCAGCAGGCCACCGATAAAAGGAACAACCCCCAGGGCGATGCTGGCCAGGGTCAGCGTCCCGAAAACAATGATGGATTGGGTGGCGTGGAAGCGGACGAAGTCACTGTCCTTTTCGATGAGGTAGAGCACCAGGCCGCTGACCCATCCCAGGATGTAGCACAACATTCCGGCGATATTTTCGGAAAGTCCGATCGATGACTTGGGCATGGTGGGGCCACTCCTTTGTTACGGTTAGGGGGAGGGGCGAATGTATTCTTGCTCATTCGCCCATGCCTACGATGACTTGACCGGGGAACCGGCATCGGCTCCCGAATGGTGATGACGTTCCATCCGCTCACGGAAACGATGGGCCACCAGGGTATCCATGATGCTCTGGGTAATATGATAGGCGATGCCCGGAACCAAGGCCATGGGGTAGAGGGCGGCAAAGTGGCCGGCCCATACGATGTAGGAAATGGTCAGGGTTTTCTGGGATGTGTGGATCGTGAACGCCGAAGTGGCGGCCCGGTCGAGTCGAATCAGGCGGGAAAGACCGAAATTCAGGGCCAGGATCAGGACGTGCAGAAAGATCATGAAAACGAAAACCCCGATGATGGCGCTGCCGGCCTCGATGATGCGGGCCGTCGAGCTGGACACGGCATTGAGAACGATCATCAGCACGATGAGTTGATTGAAAATGGAAAAGATCTTTTTGTAGGGCGCAATGGCATCCTTCAAGAAGGGACGCAATACCTGGCCGATGGCGGTGGGCACGAGCACCTTGATGGTCAGGCCGGTCAGCATCTGGACCACCGGCAGGGTGATGGGCGCGTCGCCGAATTGGAGAAACAAATTGAGCAGAAACGGGATCGTGACGATGGACGCCAAGTTGCCCAGAACGCAGATGAAAAGGCTCAGGGGGACATTGCCCAGGGCAATGGCGGTCATCACCGTGCCGGAGGCAATGGTCACCGGCGCCACCCCGATGATCAGGACACCAATGGCCAGGTCCGGGGGGGTGTCGAAGATCATGTTGGCCAGGTAATAGGCGATGACCGGAAAGAGGACCAGGGACGATATCAGGGCGGCCGACAGTACGCGGATATTTTTTAACTGCTCGCCGATACTGGCCGTATCCAGGGTCAGTCCGGTGATGAGGAACCCCACAAAGATGACCACCGTTAAAATGTGATGGGTTTTGACGAAGACCCCCACCGCCGGGAAGGCAAAGGCGATGGTCACCACAACGGCAATACCGACGAAGAACCAGTATTTTTTCAGATAAGCTGCCACAGCACGTTCTCCTGCGATTCAATGGGAAATTGACCAAAAAGTTTCTATATCACACTGAATAAATTTGCCAAGCGGCAGATGGAAGGGAAGGTTGAAAAAAGAGGCTTGGGAGGGCTTCGGCCAAAGCTATGGGCGACGATCAAGCCGGTTTGCGGGCATCGACGACCAGACGGTGATTCATGCAGCCGCGGTCTTCCCGGGAATGAAGGTCGGATTGATCGGTGGTGATCCGGATATCGGCAAAGCCGGCACGGTGTACCAGATCGCTCAATTGGCGGGGTTCGTACAGGCGGATACCGTAGGTTTCGTCCCGGATGGTGCCACGGGCTTTGCTGATGACCAGTTCCCGGGCGCAGACCCGGTTTCCCCGGATTTCCCGCTGGCGGCAGACCACCACATCAGGGCCGATTTCATGCCAGGCGTTGGGAGCCAGGTTTTGTCGTACGGCGGCACCATTCATGACGTCCACCAAAAGGCGGCCGCCCGGGGCCAACAGGCGCCGGCTTTCCTGGAGGATGTGCAGGTCAGCATCCTCATCGGCCAGATAGCCCAGGGAGTTGCCCAGAATCAGGACGATGTCGAAGGCGCCCGATGCCAGGGGGGTGAAGCGGGCATCGCCCTGGATGAAGGCGACGGGCAGGTTTTCCTCGGTGGCGGTTTGATGGCCTTCCGCCAGGAGCACCCGGCTGTAATCCAGAACAGTGCAGGGGCCGCAGCCCCTGCGCTTCAACTCGAGGGTATGGCGCCCGTGGCCCCCGCAAAGGTCGAGGACCCGATGCACGGCTTCCACCGGAACCAGGCGGCTGAAGAGATCGATCTCACGGCGGGTGCGGGCATCATCCCGCACGGTGCGGGCATCCGTGACAAGATAGATGTCGTCAAAGAGGGTTTTCCACCAGTCGGGTTCCACGGCTATTGTCATGACGCCTCCGGGTGCGCGCCGAAGCTGAACAAACCATCCGCTGCAAATATGGCGGGGCCGCCTTTCCAGGGCTGCAGGCGGGCGATGGCCAGCTCCTCGGGTTCGATGGTGATGTAGTCGTCGATTTCGCCGGCCATCCACATGTTCTCCAGTTGCCGGCTGTCGTTCCACATGGCCGTGCCATAGCGTTTCAGGTCATGGATTTGTTCCCGGGTGACGATGCGCGGGCGCAGGGCGATTTTGATGGGGCCCAGCAGATAGGTGAATTTTTCCGCCAGGGCCAGGGCGTGCTGCTGTGCTTCCACTTCGGCCAGATCGGCATAATCGATGCCCATGATGCTGTCGTTGATCCGGTCGACGGCCTCTTTGACGGTCATGTCGGATTGCAGGACGGCCAGGGGCTGCACCCCGCCGCCGCTGCCCACATTGGTGGGCACATCGCCATAGCGGCACAGGAAGCCGAAAGTGCGGTCCGGCCCCACCAGACAGCGGAAATCGGTCTGGCGCGGGACGGCAATCGCCTGTTGGGCGGCATGGTCGATTTCCACCATGGTTTCCGCCCAAAGGGGAAGGGGCACCTTGGCTTGCAGGATATAGCCGCCCTTATCCAGGGCCTGGGCAATGGCGGCGTCGGCATCGGGGTTGACGCCACCGACCTTGACGCCGATACCCGAATAGCCCCGTTCGGGTTTCAGCACCAGGTCGTCCCAGTTATGTCGGGCCCATTCCACCAGATCCGGGATGGATTCCCCCTGCGGCCCAATGGTCCTGCGGGGGAAGAAACGACGGGTCCAGGGGGTGCGGCGAACCGTTTCGGGATCGAAGCGATGGGCATGCTCGCCCGTGATGACTTCGAACATGCTTTTGACGTTGATCGGCTCGGTGCCCCTGGGATTGAGAACCCGGTTTTCCCGGATGGCCTGCATGAGCGGGCTGAGATCGTTCTGGCGGTGCAATTTCAGGAAGACGTCGTTGTTGAAATCCATGAAGACCAGGGACACCGGACGGCCCTGATGGCAGCATACGCCCTTGTGCAGCTCGAATTCATGGGGGGCGGCCAGGATGCCGGTAATACCTTCCAGCCGATCCAGGCGGCGGGCCAGGTTGATGTTTTCCGTGACGTTGTCCAGGGTTTCTTCTTCCGCCACCACGGCCACAAGACCGGTATCGCTGCCGCTGCGATGGCGCAGGACGCCCTCCAGCATGTCGACAAACCCTGCCACCGGACAGAGGAGGGGGTGGTCGAAGTCCAGGGCCACACCGCTGGGGGCTAGGCGAGCGAGTTTATCCCAGACGACGCGGGCGATCTCCTGGGTCGTGCGCTGGTAGTCCCATCCTCCGGGACTGCCAAGGTTCCATTCCGAATGGGCACCAAAGAAACTGGACACGGATGACCTCCTGCCGGCTGGGCCCTGACAGGGCATTGGGAATCACAAGCGGGCTTGCTGGCGTCAGTTTACCCTTGAAAATGTATCAAGACAACCCCGAGGGGGGTAAGGCCGCTTCAAGATGATGAAACGGGATTTCGCCCACCGATAGAATCCGGGCGGCGAACTCTGCCGGCGAGGATGGTGATTTCCCGCAGCGGTCGTAAAGTCGTTTAAACCGTCGCCGTCCCATGGTGTACGCCAGTTGATAGCCCGGTTTGAGGACGTAACGCCGGACCATGGCATTGGCCTGTTTGGCCGGCAGGCCGTTGGCCGTCATCAGCGCGGCGGCCTGATCCAGACTGCGGCGGCGCGTGTGGATCTCCAGGTCGACCCGGCCGCGCAGGGCCCGCCAGAAACGGCGTTTGGCCATCAATAAGTGATCGGTGGGAGTGTGGAAATAGCCGGTCGCGAACAGCAGTTCTTCGCTGAAGCTGGCCCAGCCTTCGTAAAACAGAGGATACTCCACATGGCGGCGGACCGGTCGTGCCTGCTCCCAGCGCCGGTTGTCCAGCAGGTGATGCCCCGGAAAGGTTTCATGGGCGGTCAGCAGGCGATAATCGACCGGGGCAGCGGATTTGCGGGCGGCTTCCATGATGTAGAAAGTGCCGCCCCGGGGGGGATGGCCCGCCGTCATGCTGTAGGCGGCGTTGCTGCGCACCGGCTGCATAAAATCCGGGATCGGTTCGACCCGCACCGGACAGCGTTCAAGGAAAGCGGGGGTGACCAGCCCCAGGTCGGCACAATGAGCGGCCAGGTCGGTGATGGCCTCCTGATACAAGACGCTGATACCGGCGGGGGATGGTGTGGCCGTCGGCAGGCTTGCCACGGCTTCCTGCCATGATGAACCCGGGGCGAGGCGACGGCTCAGGTCGATCAGCCGGGATCGGGTTTCCTGGATTTCATCCGCCTGGGCCTGCCGGATATCGTCGGTGCTCATGGCACAGCGCATGTGGCGGTGCGCGATGCGCTCGTAAAGATCGCGCTCCGGGAGGAAATCTTCTGTTACGGGGATGGTTTCCAGATGCCGGCCGAAGGCCGACAAACTTTCCGCGGATGCCGTTCGAAGACGTTTAGCGGTTGGCAGGTTTTGCAGCCAGGGCAGCAGTTCCCGGACCATCTCGCACCCGAGATCGCGGTAAAGCCTTGGAATCCGCGGGAGGTTTTGGCGGGCCTGATCCAGAAAGCGGGGCAGGTTGCGCAGGCGGTCCTCGAACTCGCCCGGCTTCCCGGACACGGATTCCGCCAGACCAATACCGAGGATGGTAAGATACCAGGTGGGCTGGGTGCGGTGCATACCCACGTCGGTCAATTGTTCGCGCAGGGTAGTGAGAGCGGTTTTCAACGTATCGGCGTCGATACGGTCATCTTGCGTGACCGGCTGGGTTTCCATATCGTCCAGTTGCCCGAGCCACAGCGCCAACTCGCGGTCGAGGGCCTGGAGGGCGTCCGGCGAGAAATCATCCCAAACGTCGGCTTCGCTCTGATCAGCCCGTACCTGGGGGAAGAAATGGAATTCGTCGCTGGCCATGCACACCGGAAACTGCCGGGCCAGCCGCTGGAAAACGGCTTCGGCCAGAGGGGCTATGGATGAATGTGATGGCTTCAGTGTCATAAGCCCTTTGTATTTGGTCCAGAAAACTTGGTCCTCTGGGCCAGGTCAGAGATAATTGGCTCCGCCGTAATCGTCGTATCGGAATTCAGGCGTCAGAATCCAGAATTCAGAATAAGGTTTTCGCCTTCGGCGCAGTCGATCTTTTATAAAAGACGGAGCGAAGCGACATCAAAATCCTTCTGGCTCCTGAATTCTGTCTTCTGACGCCTATTGTTTCTCGTGATTGGAGCATCCCCCTTCCAGGGGGAACCCAAAGCCGGTTCCTCCGGGCCCGGATATATACCCAGACAGCCCGGCCAGATAATCGCTCAGCCGCTGCAACACCTCCGGCAGGTTGTCCCGGCCGAAGCCGATGCGCACGTGTTTGTCGCCGTATTGAAATGGGGTTGACGGCAGCAGCATGATGCCTGCTTGTTCCACCAATCTTTCACAGAAGGCCTCGGCCCCCTCGGGCCGAAGGAATCCGGGGAAGCCGATCGAGCCCCCGGCCGGCCTTCTCCAGCGAAAAATCGTTCCATGCGCGGCCATGAATGTTTCCAGCACGTCCAGGTTGGCCCGGATGCGCACCTGCTGGCGGTTGATGATGGTTTGGCGATTGGCCAGGGCTATGATGCCCAACACTTCACTCGGGGCACTATTGCAGATGGTGGTGTAGTCTTTGAGACGGGCCGTCCTTGCAAGGAATTCCCGGTCCCGGGAGGCCAGCCAGCCGATGCGCAGCCCGGGCAAACCATAGGCTTTGGAAAGACCGGAGAGGGTCACCGCTTTTTCGTAGGCCTCACAGGCGGCCGGCAGGATGGCGCCGGGCTCGATCTCGAGGTGCCGGTACATTTCGTCACTGAAAAGATAAATGCCCCTGTGACGCAGCAGATCGACCAGTGATCTAAATGTGTCCGGCGGCAGCAGTGCGCCGGTGGGGTTGTGGGGGAAATTGACGACCACCAGTCGGGTGTCCGGTTGCAAAAGTGCTTCCAGACGGTCCAGTTCGAATTGCCATTCATGCCCCTCCGCGGGCTTCCAGAAATCCATCCGGCAGCCGATGGTCCGGGGAATTTCATACAGGGACTGGTAGCCGGGAAAGGTGGCGACAACATGGTCGCCCGGTTTGAGCAGGGCGTGCATGGCAAGGAAGATCCCTTCCTCGGGTGTCACCACCAGGGTATCATCGGAATGAAGGCCGGGGTAAGTTCCGCTAATGGCTTGCCGCAGGAGCGGATGCCCCGCACTTTCGGTGTAGCCCAGTTTCAAATCCTCCCATAAGGATCGGGTGCTATCATCGGCCATGTCCAGGAGGTCCTGCATGGCCATGGCTTCGCAGTCCGAACTGGATAGAAGATAGCGGGCGGAGAATTCGTAGCGGGCAAAGTAGCGTTCCAGTTCAAAGGGGGGGATTGGCATCGTTTTATCCTCAGATTAATTTTAGGTATGCTTATAATGGCTGTAGAGAAGATATTGTCGTTTTGTTAAGGAGATTTTTTGAAATGTTACTTTTCTTCAACGCCGAAGAAAAGTAACCAAAAGAAGGCGCCCTGTCACGAGCCCTTCGGGTCCGCCAGCGCGTCGGAGCTGCGGTCGGACGCGCCGAAACTCGCCCCGCTTATCACGGGGCTCAGACAGTCGCCGCGTCTTTATCGGCCGCAGCTCCGACGCGCTGGCCTCGTGACAAAGGGAATCAAAACCCGACAAAAAGTTTATCCTTCTCTTTCGTCGGCTGGTCTTAACAAGGAATGCAGCATCCGATTCGATTAGGTGGTTTCATCAAAAGGATTATAGCCGGGCTTGCGTACCAATGTATCTTCTTTCCCCAGAATATCGGGTTTGTATACAGCTTCGGGCCAATCTTCAGGTGTGATCTCTTCAATGGCCACAGAAACCGATCTTTCGGCGCAACCGCCGATGGCAACAATATCATCCGTGATGGCCCGGGCCAACGCTTCCTTCTGGTCCTGAGATCTTCCGGGATACCATTTGACAATAACGTGCGGCATGTTCTTCTCCTTTGTTACCCCATCAACGGTTTCGTGAATCGTTTAAGATACGACGTGCCCGTTTCGAGGAGGGAGACGTACATCGGTACGCCGTACTGACGAGGAGCGCCGTATAACGCCAATATTGGGCGATTCACGAAACCGTCAAGGGGCCAGGATGGCCGGCATGATCTCATAGTGATCGAAGGGCGGCATGATGCAGGCTCCGGCAAAGCGTTCGCGGGCCAGGGCCAGGTTTTCCCGGGCGATGGCGATGCCTTCGGCAATCGGGTCTTCGGCCCGGTGCATACGGTCGCGCAATGGCTTCGGCACGGCAATGCCCGCCACCTTGTCGTGCAGAAAATTCGCATGCCGCGGTGTTCGCAGGGGCAGGATGCCCATGATGAGCGGGATGTCAATTTTCTGCACCGCATTGGCAAGGGCGTCGGCCGATGCCTGGTCATAGACCGGTTGGGTAACGACGAAGCGGGCGCCGGCATCCACCTTGCGGGCCAGACGCTCCACGGCGTGCGGCAATCCGTCGGCTTCAGGGCGGGGGTCGAGGACGACGCCGGCCTGCATGCCGGCCTCGGTCGCCATGGCCAGCAGCCCGAAAAGATCGATGTCGCGCACGTCCGATGTGGTGGCTCGATCCCTCAGGGATACGAAATCGCCGGTGGTGACCAGTACGGTTTCGATGCCCAGGGCGCGAGCCCCCCACAAGAGCCCTTGCAGGCTCAGGCGGTTGTGATCGCGGGTGGTGCAGTGAAGAACGGCGGCACGGCTTGTGCGCTGCTGGATCAGGGCACATAGGGCCATGGCGCTCATACGCGGCTTGGCCACGGGGTTGGTGGCCACGCTGAAGGCATCGATGGCAAGCTCTTCCAGCGCTGCCAGTTCGGCCAACAGAGGCCCGGCGTCGGCACCGGCCGGCGGTACGACCTCGATGGAAATGAAAAAGTTTTTTTCGAAAAGGGTGGATTTCGACATGGCTTATGCTCCCGGGTTAGGGGTCTCCAAGGCCACATCCGTTTCGAAATCCGCATGTGGACCAGGATCCATCATGGTGTATTTTTCCTGGAACGTTTCCCGGATGCTGTCGATGGGCACATCCACAAACTCGCCGCGGTAGCCGAGGTAGTCCATGTGGCGGTTTCCGTCCAGGTCGAAGGCATGATAGATCGCGTCGGTTTGGCCATCGAACTCAAGGGGTTTCAGCCGGAATTTTTCACAGAGTTCAATATTGAAAGCGGGGGTGGCCTTGAGCCAGATGCCGTTCAGGTGGATGGCGGTATAGCCGTGCCAGAAAAAAACGTCGGTCTGCATCTGTTCCCGCATGCGGGCGGTGGACAGGTGGTTGCGGACATCGGCAAAGCCCAGGCGCGCGGGGATTTTCACCGCCCGGCAGGCGGCCGCCAGCAGGACGGCTTTGGGAACACACCACCCCCGGCCTGTGGACAGGGTGGTGCTGGCCCGCAGGCCTTCGATGCTTAAATCGATGGCGTAGGGGTCGTAGCGGATACCATCCCGGACCGCATAAAATAGCGCCATCGCGTTGGCCTCCGGTGATTTCGCCCCGGTCGTATGGTTATGGGCAAAGTCCCGGATGGTTTTATGGTCGCTGTCGATGGTTTCGGAAGGCCTTAAAAAAACATTCAATTCGTTGTCGTCTCGCAAAGATCACCTCGCGGTCAGGGGGTGGGGAATCGAGCCGGGCACGACCCTATGGTCGGTTCCTGGTGGCGCCGACGCTTTGTCTGACCTGATTTAATTCGGATATGAGGTGGAAATCAAGCCTGGGAACGATCATTTACCCTTCCTAACGCTTCCTTAACGCGCTGTTGGTATACTGTCGGCACTACCGGTTGGTTTCCCGCAATAATTGAGACCGGCGGTTTGATTTAGGTTGATTTCATGATATGGTATGTTCTATGAAAAGAAGGCACCATATGTTGTGGATTGAACGAGGAGTTGTGTATGCCCCAAATCAAGAAGACCTTTGTTTTAGACACCAACGTTATCCTGCATGACAGCACCTGCATTTATCAATTCGACGAACACGACATTGTTGTCCCCATTACCGTTATCGAAGAGCTGGATCGCTTCAAGAAAGGCAAGGATATTCTCAATTGCAATGCCCGGGAGTTTCTGCGCTCACTGGATGACCTCACCGGCCACCACATTTTCAATGGCGGGGTGCCCATCGGCGAGGGCAAAGGCAAGATTTCCGTTCATCTGGAATCCGCGTTTCACGATAAGCTGAAGGCCAATTTCAGCCAGGCCCAGGCCGACCATCGCATCCTGAATGCCGCTTACCGCATCGCGGTCGACCAGGGTTTCGACCAGGCCGTTCTCGTCACCAAAGACGTCAATCTGCGCATGAAGGCCAAATCCATCGGCCTCACAGCGGAAAACTACCGCTCCGACCACGTCCAGAATCCGTCGGAACTATACAAGGGCCGTTCCATCCTGGAAGGGGTGGACGGCAGCCTCATCGACCAGCTTTACCAGAACCCTTACGAATTTCCCATCGACACCCTGAATCTGGAGGCCCTGCCCCTGGCTAACGAGTTTTTGATCCTGCGCAATGGGCGCAAATCGGCCTTGGGGGTTTACGACAGCAACTCCGAAACCGTCCAACGGATTGAAAATCACAGTTGCTTCGGCATCCGTCCCCGCAATGCCGAACAGTCTTTCGCCCTCAGTGCGCTGCTCGACCGGGACATCCCCCTCGTGACCATGAGCGGCAAGGCCGGCACCGGCAAGACCCTGCTGGCGCTGGCGGCCGCATTGGAGACCAAACGCTATTTCCGGCAGATTTTCGTGGCCCGGCCGGTGGTGCCTCTCAGCAACAAGGACCTGGGCTATCTTCCCGGGGATGTGAACTCCAAACTCGATCCCTACATGCAGCCGCTCTATGACAATCTTTCGGTCATCCAGAACCAGTTGTCGGCAGACAACGCCCGCAGCAAGCGCATCAAGGAGTTGATCGAAGAGGAAAAGATCGTCATCACGCCCCTGTCCTACATCCGCGGCCGCAGTATCGTGAAGGCCTATTTCATCGTGGATGAAGCCCAGAACCTGACCCCCCACGAGGTTAAAACCATCATTACCCGGGCGGGGGAGGGCACCAAGATCGTGTTTACCGGTGACATTTTCCAGATCGATCATCCCTATCTGGACAGCAATTCCAACGGGTTGAGTTTTCTGATCGAGAAAATGAAGGGTGAGCGCCTTTACGCCCATATCAATCTGGAGAAAGGCGAGCGATCGGAGTTGTCGGACTTGGCCACGCGGCTGCTTTAAGGGCCGCATGCGACCCGCAGGGGCCAAAGGTGGCAAAGGCGCGGCGGGTCGCATGGGAACGGGAGTGATGATGCAATGCATCATCCTCGCGGTCAGGCGACCCTACCAGATCAGTTTGACGCCCACACCGGAAGGCGCAATGCGTGCTATTTTTCCCGTGATGGCCACATTCATCTGGCCATGGCGGAAACGGAAATCCATATTCAGCTGATCGCCCACAGCAAACGCCCTCGGCGTTTCGAAAAACAAACCGACACAACTGATGTCGCGGACCTTCCCCATACCGGTCTCGTCCCGATTGGCATAGCGGAGCGAGGTTTGGTAGGGCATCCGGGCGGCTTCGCGCCGGTCTTTCCCGAACGGGTTATGGGGTGTCGTGGGTTTCATGTCGTATCGTCCTGCCTGATGGGTGTGCTTCGTGCTGTTGTTGACCTTACACTAAGGCAGATTGCATGCCAGCCTAACGCGTCGCTTCCATCGTTGTCGAAATTTGTGCCGATCCGATAGAATTTCATAAAGTTATATCAAATGCAGTGGGGCCGATGCCCGGTGAGGCCATCTTTTGGCCTTGTCAATCATGTTGGCATATCCTGTCCGTTTTGCATAGCCTTTTGACATCGCCAACCCGGGGTTGGTTGTTTTTCATTTAACCGCCACTCCGAAAATATGCGGCGTGATCATGACCGCGGGGGACGACAACATAAAGCAGTCCATATCGAGGGCCGCAAACCCGGCCTGTCCGAGCACGAGATGGGTGTTGCGATGCAAATGGCAACCATCGAAAGCCCAGCGCCAGGGACGGGCCAAAAGTGTCTGCAGCCGGTTCAAGCGCGTCCCGGTGACGGCCGCGACATGCTCCAGAAAGAAAAAACGCCCGCCAGGCTTGAGAATTCGCATGATTTCCGCCACCACCTGTCGGGGGTTGTTCACCGAACACAGGACCAGGGTTCCTACCACGGCCTCGACGCTGGCGCTGGGTAAATCAAGGGATTCACCCTTAATGCCCCGGATGGTGAGATCGATACGCCAACGGGCGGCATTGGCCCTCAGGGGGGCGTGCATGGCCGGATTGGGTTCGATGGCCGTGAGGGCCGTTTCGGGCGGATAATACCGCAAATTTGCTCCGGGGCCGGTCCCGATCTCCACCACCGATCGCGGCAGCTGTCTGAAAATCGACCGCTTGCGGGCACCATATTTCCGGTGCATGTAAGCTTCGGCCTGATCCAGCAACCATGCCTGCAAGCGATGTTTCGCTGTATGGTGGTGGGTGGCTTCCATAAACCTGTCTTTCTGAAATATTGTAATTGATGCCGGGGGCTTTGTGGATTTGCCCCTGCTTAAATGACCGGCCGGCGAAGGCCCATACCGGCTTGCCTTAGTTACTTTTAAGAACAATAATGCAGCATGGTTTGACATCAATCATTTAAGGCCGTTTTTCTATTTGCGTGTCGCTATCCCGACTATTTCATGAAACCTTGGAGGTGCTTTATGCCAACCACCCTTTTTCCTAAAAGACCAATCTTACTGGATGGCGGCATGGGGCGTGAACTTCGGTTTCGGGGTATTGAGGTCCCGGAAACCATCTGGTCAGCTGGGGCTCTGCTGACCGATCCCGACGTGGTGCGCCAGATCCACACCGATTATATTGCCGCCGGGGCCGACGTCATTACCACCAATACCTACGGTGTCATTCGGGCCGATCTTGCCAAAGTCGGCATGGAGGACCGTTTCGAGGAACTCATGACGCTGGCCTGCCATCTGGCGCTCGAGGCCCGCGACCAAGCGGACAGAAAGGTCGCCATCGCCGGTTCACTGCCCCCCCTGCGGGGGAGCTATCGGCCGGACCTGGTGGGGCCGCGCGCGGAGATCGAGCGCCTTTATGACGAGCAGGCGCAGCTGATGGCCCCGTACATTGACCTCTTCCTATGCGAAACCATGTCCAGTGCGGCCGAAGCGTTGGCCGCCGCCCGGGCGGCCTGCGGCACCGGCAAACCGGTCTGGGTGGCCTGGACGCTGCACGAGGACCGTTCAGGCAATTTGCGCAGCGGCGAATCCGTTGCAGAGGCGGTGGCCGCCCTGAAAGGACTGCCGGTCAGCGGATATCTGGCCAATTGCTGTGCCCCGGAGAGCATTACCAGGGCCATGCCCGGTCTGGCGGCCACCGGCGGGGAGTGGATTGGGGGATACGCCAACACTTTTTCTCCGATCCCACAAGACTGGACCCTGGGAGGCGAGAAGGAAACCGATGGCTTGCTAACCCTGCGGATCGAATTGGACCCGGAAAGCTACGCGGCCCACGCGGCAGATTGGCTTGCGGCCGGCGCAACGGTAATCGGTGGTTGCTGCGGCACCCGGCCGGCCCATATCGAAAAGTTGCGTGCGCTGGTGGATGCCATCTAAAACGGTTGTTAAGGCCACTTCTGATTGCACCCGCTATCTCCCGTCGATAATTGCGCGGACCTTTTTGGAGAGCTCTTGAATCGTGAACGGCTTTTGAATAAACCCATTTCCCCCCCTGGCCATGATGCCGGCCGCTTTGCCTTCCATGGCATAGCCGCTGGAGATGACCACCGGCAGCTCCGGCGCCAGTTCGCGAATCCGGTCGAATGTTTGACCTCCGTCCATTTCCGGCATGATGAGATCCAGGATAATCAGATCAATAGGGCCCTCCGCCTGCCGGATCAGCTCAATGGCTTTTTTACCGCTGTCGGCGCTGATGACCAGGTAGCCCAGCTTTTGCAGCATGGCGGCCCCGACGTCCAAAATAATCGCCTCGTCGTCGATCAGGAGAATTGTCTCATTGCCCTGGATCATTCCCTCCTCTGTTGTTTCTTCCTGATGGGCATCCTGATCCGACACCGGCAGGTATATATTGAATGTCGTCCCATGGCCGACTTCACTGTAGACCGTAATCATCCCGCCATGGTTTTTGATGATGCCGTAGGCCGAAGCCAAGCCCAGGCCTGTTCCGCGGGCCTTGTCTTTCGTTGTAAAAAAGGGGTCGAAAATCTGCTGGCGAATCGCGGGTGCCATGCCGATACCGCTGTCGGTAACGGCAATTTTGGCATAGGGTCCGGCTTTGGTCTGATAGGGTTCGCAGTAAGCCTCGTCCAGCATGGCAACGCGGGTCTCCAAGTAGAGATCCCCGCCTTCGGGCATTGCCTGCCAGGCATTGATGAACAAATTCAAAAGGACCTGTTCGATCTGCTTGCGATCGACCGCGACGATGATGGGCTCTTTTGGCAGTTTTTCATGGATGCGGATTTCCTTTTTGGTGCGCCCGAACATGTTGGCGCTGCTGGCCACCAGGTGGTTTATATCCGTGGGCTTGATTTCATATTTTCCGCCCCGGGCGATTCCCAGAAGCTGTTTGGTCAAATCCGTCGCGCTACGCACATATTCTTCGATGGCCGCAATATGTTCCTTGTGGGGATGGGTGCGATCCAACTCAACGGAAACCAGCGATGCGCGGCCTTGGATTCCCATGAGCAGATTGTTGAAATCGTGGGCGATGCCGCCTGCCAGGGTCCCGATGGCTTCCATCTTGTGGGCCTGCATCAGCAGTCTTTCCAGCTTTTTTTGTTCGGTGATGTCCCGCATGATATGGACGACACCGTAGGGGGCTCCGTCATCGGTACGCAGGACGTCACCGTTGACTTCGAAAAGACGTTTGCTCCCATCCTTCATTAGCAGGTGGTAGGATTGGGGGCCCAGTTGGCCTTCCATCATGCGCACGTTGTTCTCAATCGCCCGTTCCTGATCTTCCGGGGCAATAAAATCGAGCATGTTCTGCCCCTCCAGTTCCCGGCGCGAATAGCCACTGATGCTCAAAGCCGCATCACTGACAAAGAGGATATTCCCCTCCAAATCCATGCGGATAACGATGTCAGGCATGGCGGCGATCAGCCGCGTATAGAATTCCTCGCTTTCGCGCAGGCGTTCCTCCGCGGCCTTGCGTTGGCTGATATCCATCAAAGAAGAGATGCTGTCCGTGGTTCCAGGAATGAGGCTCATCGTATTGAGAACATGCTTGATATTGCCAGCCTCGTCGACAAACCTGAATTCATATTGCCGCGGGGGCGAACCGCCCTTGTGTCTGCGCTCCTTGTGGTACCGCACCATCTTTTCGAGGTCTTCCGGCACCACAAATTCGGTCCAGCTCATTTTGCCGACAATTTGTTCACGGGACAGCCCGCTCCATTTCTCGTATTCCCGGTTGACCATGGCGATTGTGGTGTCCGCCTGTATGGTCAGCGTGGCGGTTCCGGAGTTTTCATAAATGGTGCGATATCTTGCCTCGCTTTTTCTCAAGGCCGCTTCCGCTTCTTTGCGGTCCGTGATGTCGACGACACTGACGATGATTCCCTGATGCGCGTCCTCTTTGTCGACGAGATTGATTCGGACGAAACCATCGAAAATGGTGCCGTCTTTGCTGACAAAACGCGTATCGCAATCGATGACTTTCGTGGCCCTTTTGGAATCGTAGAGCATTTCTCCGATCCGGGTGTACTCTTCCTGGTTGGCATACAGCCGGGCGGTGTCAATGCCCGTGTATTCGTCCTCGTTGTCAAACCCGAAGAGCTGCTCCATTGCGCGGTTTGCCCAGATGATTTTGCGGTCTTTGGCATAGGCGACGCCCACGGATAATGTTTTCAGCACATTTTCCCAAAAGATAATTTTTTCCTGAAGGGCGGTTTGAGCTTGTTGGTGATCAAACACGGCGTTCTCGAGTTCCTGAACGCGATGCGCCAACTCTGCATAGGTAGGTTTTTCAGACATGGTCACCTTTGGTCCTAATCGTCACCATTATGTAGTAAGGCTGCCGACAAAAACACCTTAGTCCCTTCTGGTTACATGCCCACGCGCTAATAATCAAGTCGGCTATAGTGGGGATGCTTGCCTTTTAGGACGGAAAACTCCCCTGAATGTTCGCTATAGGCGTTCTCCGGTAGACGATGGTTGCCGTTTCGCTTATCATGGCCATATCCACGTTTGAACGGAAAGCGTGAACCTGCCGGTGAAAGCCGGTTGGATGATAGGCTGGCCGGGCTTCGATGGCAGGGGGTTCGGCACCTGACCGGTTAATGGTGACAGGGGCGAGGTTTGTTCGACGAAGCCAAGCGACTCAGGAAATGAAAGGACCGCGAATGTATATCAACGGTCAATGGGGATCGGCACAAAGCGGCAAAATGTTCGACGTCTTCAACCCGGCCAATGGGGAAACCATCGGACAGGCGCCTGACGGTGGGCAGGCGGATGCAGCACTGGCCATCCAGGCGGCCGGCGATGCCTTCAAAGTCTGGTCCGGTACCACCGCCTACCAGCGATCCGGGTATCTATATGAAGCTTACCGCATCATGATGGACCGCAAGGAAGATCTGGCCCGCCTCATGACCCGGGAGCAGGGCAAGCCCCTCAAGGCGGCGCGCAACGAGGTTCAGTACGGGGCTGATTTCTTGCTGTGGTTCGCCGAGGAGGCCAAGCGGGTTTACGGGGAGACGATACCGGCGCCGCGGCCGGACCAGCGGTTCCTGGTGCGCCACGAACCCGTGGGCGTCGTGGGGGCCGTGACCCCCTGGAACTATCCCATCTCCATGATTACCCGCAAGGTGGCGCCCGCCATCGCTGCCGGTTGTACGATCGTGCTGAAGCCGGCCGAGGCCACGCCCCTGTGCGCCATGGAGATCTTCAAGGTTTTTCATGACGCCGGGATCCCGGCCGGGGTGGTCAACCTGGTCACCGCTCTCGATCCGGTCCCGGTCGGCGAAGAATTCGTTGCCAATCCGGGCGTCCGCAAACTGACCTTCACCGGATCCACGGCGGTGGGTAAGCTTTTGGGCAAAGGCGCGGCCGAGCAGCTGAAGCGGGTGTCACTGGAACTGGGCGGGCATGCTCCTTTTATTGTTTTCGGGGATGCCAATCCCAAGCACGCCGCTACCGGCGCCATGCTGGTGAAATTCCTGAACACGGGCCAGGCCTGCATCAGTCCCAACCGGATCTTTGTACAACGAGAGCATGTGGAGGCTTTTCTACATGAAGCCGAAAGTCGCATCCGCCGCATGCAGGCCGGCAACGGAATGGAAGATGGCGTCAGCATCGGTCCCCTGGTGGGGCCGGCGGCTCTGGAAAAAGTCCAGCGGCAGGTGGAAGACGCCCTGAGCAAAGGCGCCACCCTGGTCTGTGGCGGCAAACGGCTGACCGAGAACGGTCTGGCCAAGGGATATTTTTTCGCCCCGACCCTCCTCAGCGGCATTACGCCGGACATGCGGATTTATCGCGAAGAGACCTTCGGCCCGGTGGCCCCTGTGATCCCTTTCGATACCGAAGAGGAAGTCCTGGAAATGGCCAACGACACCCACTACGGCCTGGCGTCCTACATCTACACCCGGGACATCGCCCGGGCCCTGCGTGTGTTCGAAAAACTGCGCTTCGGCATTGTGGGCATCAACGACATCAACCCCACGGCCGCAGCCGCGCCCTTCGGCGGGATGAAGGAAAGCGGGTTAGGGCGTGAGGGGGGCAGGGAAGGGATCGCGGAATACCTGGAGACCAAGCTGGGCGGGTTTTCGATTCGCTAATCCAAATGGGAACTCATAGATTTAGTGAATGACCATGACTATTCTCCTATTCGGAGATTTGCTTTTTAAATGAGTTGTTCATTTTCTTCCACGTGGAAGAAAACGAACCAATCACGCCTTTCCTAAAAACGGCGTGACAGGCTTCAGACGCCCGTGTCACGCGCCCTTCGGGTTCGCCTGCGCGTCGGGGCCACGGCCGGACGCGCCGAAACTCGCCCCGCATTTTGCGGGGCTCAGACAGTCGCCGCGTCTTTTTCGGCCGTACCCCCGATGCTCGGCCGCGTGACAAAGGGTATCGGTCATTACATCTTGCAGTGACTGTCTCTGCGCTTTTTATTAATTTTCGACTATATGCCTTTTGAGAAACTACGCGTTTTTCTAAGGATCTGAGGCATCCTCATTTACCACAACGCATTCCGCTTCGATTTCCACCAGCCAATCCGGGTCGATCAGGCGGCTGACCTCGACAAAGGTGCAGGCCGGGCGGATCTTGCCGAATATTTTGCCATGGGCACTGGCGGCGTCCTGCCAGCGATCGGCATCTGTTGTCCATCGACGGCGGTTGCCGCCCGATCCCGGCTTTCGCCGGGGCGACATATGGTTCCCCAGCCGCCCCTAGTGCTAAGGTGTGCTGGATTTCGCGATAAAATTCACCATCTGGCCGGCCACTATGGCGACCACTTCCCGGGGAAGAAAATCCGGGGGGGCTTCGGCCATGATCTTGTCCGTGAGCACTGCGGTGGTTTGGGCCGCATCGCCGGTGGCCGCATAGGTTGCTTCCAAATCCCGGCGGGTTTCAGCGGCTGCCGCGATAGCGTCTCTAAGGAAGCGGTTTCCCTCGACACCCGAACGGGCGCCGTAGTGCTCGGCCAGGTGGATATGAACATCCTTGGCGGCCATTTTTTCCAGGCTCTGCTGGTAGAGATCGAAATTGGCATTGGCCGCCGTGAAGATCTTGTCACCGAAGGGGACGCCGCCGGCATCCGAGGCAAACAGGGCTTTTTCTTCGGGGATGTATATCGCAATGGAACATGAGGAATGCCCCGGGACGTCCAGGACTTCCAGAGACAGATCGCTGCATGTCAGCACGTCCCCTTCGTCCACCACAGATTCCACGTCGATCGCTGAAAAAGACAGATCCATGGGCGGGCGGTCTTCGGTCATTCCGTTTTTCTCCAGCATAACCTGGTTGAGCATGGCGATGCTGTCCACGACTTTGGGCTTTTGCAGCAGCTCCCGGCTTTTTAGGGAGGCCGTCACCGTGGCCCAGGGCCAGAGGCGTTTCAAGGCCGGCACCATGCCGCAGTGGTCGAAGTGGCTGTGGAGAATGACCATGCGGCGAATGCTTCGGGGGGCGATGCCGAATTGGTCCAGCTGGACCAGGACGTCCGGCACGACATAGGCCATGGCCCCGCCCAACAGAATGTACTCATCTTTTTCACCCACGATGTAGGCGCAGGCTTCTTTGCGTCCGACCATCCATATACGGTCGCTTATTTTTCCGGGGGTGTCGAAAATCATGCCAGTCCGCTCCTTTTCGCAATAGCTGTTCTTTTCATCATGTTTCCGGTGTTTCCCGTGTCAGCAGGACGATGCCGGCCAGGAGGCCCATGGGCACCTCGTCGGGTTGGCTGTCGCCGGTGATTTTATGGATGGGCCAACCTACGGTTTGGGATAGTTCGAAAAAGTGGATCCCCAGGCCGGAGATGGAGGGGCGAGCCGCGTCCGGATGCCGGCATTCGCCGTTGCCGGCCAGTACCCGGCAGGCGGGCTTGTCCGGGCAGAAGATGCGTTTACAGGATCCGGCCGCCAGACCCCGGGCGGCCGTGAACCCGCAACTCAGTGCATGGCGCTCGAGGGCGGCGGCGGTTTCGTGAACGAGGCGGGACACCTCGAAACGCTCTTCTCCCAGCAGGACCTCGGTGGGCACATCGAACTTGAAGACCAGGGCCCGGGGGTATGCCTCCAGCGTCTGCCGGAAGGTTTCCGGCTTCATCACATGGGGCGGGCAGTTGGCTCCCTGCCCGTAGCCGGGGCAGCCGGGGTCTTTACATATTCGGGCCAGTTCGTTTTCCACCCGGATGCGGCGGGAATCGATCACGCGGGCATCACTGACGCCCATACCCAAAGCCAGTTGCCGCAGGGCCTCTTCCGATTTATTCGTCATGGGGCTTCTGCCGTTCAAGTGAGGTCCTTATCATACACTTTGTGCGATTTAGTTATTTCAAAGCCCAAACGTTCATAAAACTGGTGGGCTCCCTCGCGGATGACGTTACACCGGACGCGCATTCGTGACATCCCCCTTTCACGAAGCCAGCAGGCGGCCTTTTCGATCAACTGTCGGCCGATGCCTTCCTGCCTGTGTCCTTCGCCGATCACCAAGCTGGCGATTTCCCCGTAAGTGCCTTCCGCCAGGCGATTGGATACCATGACGTGGATACAGCCGAGTAGTCGTTGGCTCTCGTCTTCCGCTACAAGAACGATGCTATCGTGACATTGGCCAAGTACTCCCAGTCGGCGTGCGACTGTTTCCTGGCCATCGCGATAGCCCAACTGGTTCAGGAGGGCCGTGATCTGCGGTGCATCCTGGATGATTGCCGGGCGGCTGTGCATGGATGCCTTATTTCCTTCCTGGACCGGACTGGCGGTTAAAAGTTTGCCTGAGCTATGGTTTGTAAAGATCGAATTCGGGGTAGAGTTTTTCAGCACACTCCGGGCAGATGCCGTGACTGAAATCCGCTTCGGATCGTGCTTCGATATAGGTTTCAAGTCGGTTCCAGTAGCCGGAGTCGTCGCGGATTTTTTTGCAATGCGCGCAGATGGGGATGAGGCCGCTCAGGGTTTTGACTTCCCCCAGCGCATTCTGGAGTTCCTGGATAAGACGTTCCTTTTCCATGGACACTTGATCCCGTTTAAATTGTGCCTTGGCAAGGAACCAGACCCCGATACCGAGCACAATGATAAGAAATGTGCAGGTGCCCGCAAGCCGGGTAACAAAGATGGTCATTTCGGCGTGTATCCGCTCCGGAGGAACATGGGATACAAGTTTCCAGTAATATTCTTGGGCCGACAGTGTCTGGGCGCTTGCTGCGAAGGCTTCCGGGGATCCGGTACTGGATCTGAGACCCTCCTCGAGGGGGAAGATCGTCGTGAAGGTGAAAAGGCCGTTTGGGGTCTGGTGTTGTCCGGCATTGCGTGCGGCAAGATAGGTCCACATTTCAGGATAGCGATTGCGGAAATGGCGTTTCGGTTTGTCTTTAAACATAAAAGACCATTCATCCGCTTTGTCGGGGGCCGCAAGCCAGTAACTGTCGCGATTGAGGAGCATGATCTGCCCGGCGCCCTGGCTTGAAATTCGTTTGAGTTTGCGGATGAGTTCCGATCCCAGGAAATTAAGGATGATAACGCCGTTTTTATTACCGTCGGCAGAAAATAAGGGGGCCCCGAATCGAATCATGGGCTTGAACGGGATTTCGACCTGGCCCCTTTCGATGTTGAGATCGAACGGGGATACAAAAATGGCATCTTTGCCAAGTTGGATCGTGTCGGTGAAATAGTAGCGCTTGCCCTTATGTTGCAGCTGGTCTGCCGGCACAACCGACGATACGCCATCGTTATAGTTGACCCGAACGACTTCCATGCCGTGGCGATCAAGCAATCGAACCTGGTCGTAGATGCCCTTGTATTTGGCAAAGGCACGAAATTCGATGGCAAGTTCGTCTGATGCCTGCAATTTGTTCTCTTTAGAAAAGCTGTGAATGCCGGCCTGGGTTGAAAGGAACATGAGATCGGACACGATGGTGTGAAAATCACTCCGGATGACTTCCTGAAGCCTTTCAATACTGGCGGATTCACGTGCCTTGATGATAGCGGCATTGGCTCTGGTTTCTTTTTGATAAAGAAACAGTGCTCCGAGCGTGATCAGCGTAACGATGGGCACGAAGATCACGATAAATCGTTTGGCAATTGACGTTGATACCACCATATGGCCGGCTTGCATATGCCACTGAGTTGCACAGCGGGTTAAGATATCTGTTTATGCAATCATTCGAATCGGCGCAATCGATCGAGCATAAACATATATCCGTTATCAAACCCCGCTCTACGGGTCAATCCATACCGTCAACCGGCGTAATTCCTCCCAACCATCTCCGTGACTGCAAACGGGGGATATCCCGTGGCGGCCGTCTTGCCGTCGGTGATTTTATATTTTTGGGAATTTGAGTCGTCGTGCGGGCGGGGACTCGGATCAGCGTTTACCTTGCGATCATGCGATTACGTCTGCTCATCCCGATCCTTGGCGTACCACTCGCGATACTTCTTGAGGCGGGCGACAACGGTGCGAACATAATTACGGCTTTCCAGCGCAGGTAAGGATTGTACGAGGCGGTTATAGACATCGGTGGGTGTTAGTTGGTTGATGATGGGGGTTGCTAATTTGATCGATTGCTTGGGTGTGAAGGCCCTTCCGACGTTCGATGGGCCGGCGTGATAGGCCGCGACCGTACAGTAGATGCGGCTGACCGGATCTGTAATCGATTTCATATACTTATCTCTGAGGATATTGAGATAGGCCGCCCCCAATTCAATGTTATTGGCCGGATCGTAAAGGTATTCCGGGCTCAACTTACGGTCCTGCCCATAAATTGTAGTGTAGGCTTCCTTGCCCGCCGTGTGAGGGACCAATTGCATCAATCCATAGGCGGAGCTTCTCGATCGGGCATAGGGATTAAAAGAAGATTCGGTGTGAATCATAGCCGTGATAAGCGCCGGATCAATGTTGTATCGTTCGGCATGTGTAAAAACGATGGGCCGGAATTGTTTCGCCTGTGCTTCAAGATGATCTTCTTCCAGCTGGAAGTTGACAACAAATGTCGGTTTGTTTGGGGTTCCACCGCTTATCACGTTCCCCGTTGCCGGAGATGGACGATCAACAACCTCTACAACAAAACCCTTCAGCATCCATCGGGGTACCGGGTGGCCGTCGGTCAGACGTATCTGATCGAAAAAGGATGGATCTTTTGTTATGGACCGAGAGGTTACCGTCAGTGTCAATTCTCGAGGCGTCGATACCTTTACCTTGAGCGGGCGTCCAATTTGCAGGATTTCACCCGTTCTCAGGTTATTTAATTCGGCCAGCGTGCGGGGTTGCATGCCGAATTGCCGGGCGATTTTCCACAGGGAGTCCTTACGCTGTATGAGGTAGACCTGAAAGTCCTGCCGGACTGAAATGGTCGTGAAGTGGTCGTTGCGCGGCAGTGGGGATTCCCGGTCTTTTATGGTTTCATCAGGCGTTTCGGAATCCCCGGAAAACAAGTGGCGCCACCCAATGTAAAAACTGTTCGGCAGGCGATCACAGCGCGGGTTTCCGGGAAGGATGCGACCCAGTTCATAGGGCAGTCCGCAGTTTTCTAAACCCGGGGCTTGGTCTTGCCCCAAGGTCCCTCCGTACCGATCCCACGGCTTGGAACCGAGGCGCCATATTCCGTTGTGTCCCCAAAAGAATGGAATAGGGCGTCTGGAATGCCCCCATTCATACCCGGTTTGCACCATGATCAAAAGCCTGAAAGGCTCGGCGGCCCGGGATGGCGTTGGCAGGTGGGTTACCAGGGATGTCGCGATCACGATCATTAACGCAATATGGCGCCATCGGAATAGACCGATGGCCAGCTTGTCCTGTATGCGCAAAATGATAATGAACATCTTCATGATCGAATCCGCGAGAATTGAAGGCCGGATTAACGTCAACTCGCCCAAACCGGCAGCGCCGGCCGGAAGAGACGGCGATCCCATACCCCGACATCGCCCATACCCCGAATTTTCTGCGAAAAACGCGGCGGGCTTTCGCTTCCGGATATTTTCCGCAATCCACCTGTGCGGAGAATGAGCTGAAATCAATTGATTATTTGGACGACTTTTGAACGGTTGCCTGCCTGGAAGGGTCTTGTTTGATGGTTGCCAATACAGCTACGGAAAGAGCATCAGCGACGAACTGAGAACTACTGGAAATTTCAACTTCAGCGAACAGATCCGGTAAGGGAAGGAAGACCGATAATTCGAAAAAGCAATAAATATGCCGATACTACCTGTTGGTAGTGAGCCTAATTAGGTACTATATGTTGTGTTGTATTATGGCAGAATGAACACCAGCGGCCTTGCTTGTGTGGAAATATTTTCATATCGGGAAAAAATTTATATAGATGTGTGCGCTCCAGGGCGCGCGGGTTTATGCCGGCTGGTCATGGTGGTCTATCGCTAAACGTGGCACGACGGATCGATCCTTTCGCGTTTGACAGTCGGCTTGGAGGTGACAAGATTGATGATCCCGTAAAAAATGTTTGACCCAGATCAATCCTTGTTCGTCTTGATTGCGGTAGGATCCGTTTTATCGAAAGGGATCGACGCATGTCCTCTGAATTTGAATGCCTTAAAGAGTCCAGTGAATTCCTGAATTTGTTGCTGGATAACATCGATGCGGCCGTGCTAGTGGTGGACGAAAAGCTTGAAATTCATCAGTTCAACCGCAGCTTCTTGGATTTATTCGACCGCGCGGCGGATCAGCTGACGGAGACGTCCTTCGGTCAGATCAGCGGCTGTGTCAATTCGGTTATCGAGAATCAGCCCTGTGGATCGACGTCACAATGCCGGTTTTGCCTGTTAAAGAAATCCCTGCTCCAGGCCTTTTCGGGACGGGCACCGGTGAAGCGACAGCGGTTGGACCGCACGTTTTACATCGACGGCCGGGCGATTCCCAAAAACCTGGAATTCGACGCCCGCCCCATCCAGTTCAATGGGCGCCACATGATTCTCGTCATCATCCATGATGTCACGGCCCGTGAGCAACAAAAGAAAGAACTGGAAGAGAAACAAGCAACCATTGAAAAGGACCTGCTCACGGCCCACAAGATTCAAAAGAGCCTGTTGCCGGACCGGAATATCGCTTTGCCCCATGTTCAAGCGGCCTGGCAGTTCGAACCCTGGCACCTCGTGGGGGGCGACATTTTCCAAATCTATGCCAACAGCCCCGAAGAGATCGGGTTCTATGTGGTGGACGTCTGCGGGCACGGTGTTTCTGCGGCAATGGTGGCCATGTCCGTTTCCCAGTTCCTGCACAGCCTGAACAACCGCATGCGGCTTACCGGCCGGATGTTTTCGCCCGGTGACGTCATCGACCGGCTGGAAGCCGCCTTTCCTCTGGATCGTTTCAACTGTTTTTTCACCATCGTCTACGCGACGCTCAACGTAAAAACCGGCCGTCTTGTTTATGCCAACGCCGGCCACGTGCCGCCGCTGATTCTTCGCGCGGACGGCCGTGTCGATACCCTCCGTCACCATGGTACGGTGATTGGCGTGGGCTTGGATGCGCCTTGCGGTCAGGAGGCGTACCAACTGTCGGCCGGGGACCGGATCTTACTTTACACGGACGGGTTGGCGGAACACTTTGACCCAAATGGCGATAGAGAGGGGCGGTCGCGTTTTAATGACGCCCTGGGAGAATTTCATCATCTGTCCCTGGATCAACTCCTTACCCAGGTGTTTGCACGTGCCAAACGCCTCCGGGGGAACAGACCGCCGGATGACGATATGACGCTGTTCGGGATCGCCTACCGGGCGTGAGTGCCGTGTGCGGCGCTGCTTTCTGCTTTTGTCGCGTCCGAGCCGGAGCGTTGGCAACGGTTTAGGGATCGGTTTCCATGATCGGACATCAACAGGCTTATCCGGGGCTGCCTCCAAGACGTCAGGGCCGGTAGGGGCTGTAGTCAATATACCCTTCGGCACCCGGGGTGTACCACAGGGACATGTCGTCAAAAGGTGCCAGCGGCCAATCATGTTTAAACCGCTCGGGCAGATCCGGGTTTGAGATGAAAGGGCGTCCGAAAGCGGCCAGGTCAGCATGGCCTTTGGCCAGTCGTTCTTCGGCATCTTCCCGGCTGTATCCGCAATTGCCCATCATGATACCGTCGTATTCGGCCCGGAATTCCGCCAGGGTCATGGGGGATCCCAGCTCATGAAAGCCGAAGGCCAGCCCGTCCATGATGTGGACGTAGGCCAGATTGAGCCGGTTCAGCGCTTTTATGGTGTAGAGAAAAGTTTCCCTGAAATCGAGGCTGCCCATATCGTTGAAGACACCATTGGGGGAAAGGCGGACGCCGACCCGATCGGATGGCCACACCTCCAGAACGGCTGCCAGCACTTCCCCCAGGAATCGGTATTTGTTTTCCAGGCTGCCGCCATATGGGTCGTTGCGGAGATTGGTTTTGGAATCAAGAAACTGATTGATCAGATAGCCGTTGGCGGCGTGGACCTCGATACCGCTGAAGCCGGCTTCTTTGGCATTTGACGCTGCTTTGCGATAGTCGTTCACGGTGGCCCTGATTTCATCGACGGTAAGGGCCCGCGGGGTTTCATAATCTTTCTTGCCGAAAGGTGTGCGAATCTGGTCGCCATTCAGTTTGACGGCTGAGGCGGAAACCGGCAGGTCACCATTGTGAAAATCGCTGTGGGAAGCCCGACCGCAATGCCACAGTTGCAGAAAGATGGGTGTGCCGGTGGGGTTTACTTTCTGGGTGACGATGCGCCAGCCTGCGACCATCTCGTCGGTGTAGATGCCGGGTGAGCCGACCCAGCCGTTGCCCCGGGCCGCAACCACCGTGGCCTCGGTGATGAGCAAACCGGCCGAAGCGCGCTGAAGGTAGTATTCGGCCATTAACGCGTTGGGAACGCGTGATTCACCGGCTCTTCCCCGGGTCATGGGGGCCAGCACGATTCTGTTTTTTAGTTCCAGGTCGCCCATTCTCAGCGGTTCGAAAAGTTTATATTGGGTCATGATGTCCTCCTGGTAATGATTGGCATATCGTTGTCCGCTTTCTCGAAAGCACCCTGAACACGATTGCCGCGGTGGCAGAATGGGTTTGTCGCGGGCAGGAATTTACAGAATCATTTTGACGGACGGCGCTGCTTTCAGACGGGCAAAAAGGCGATTGCGCGCTTCCTCGCTGGCGACTTCGGCTTCGAGATGCAGGGAGACGTATTTGCCGTTGCGGCTTTTTTTGGATGGGGTCAGCCTATAGGTGTCCGACGGCAGGCAATCGGCGACGAAATCGCAGACGGCCTGCGGGTCGGTGCCGATGAGGGTAAACGACCATCGGCAGGGATAGGTTACGGTAGGTTTGTCCATTTGCGTATCCTTCAATTGCGATCCAGAAACATAACCGCCCCATGGCGGGTTGTCAAAGGCCGTCAGGCAACGATCGCCTGAATGCCGGCGGAAATTTTTTCGCTTGCCCCCACCGCGGGCCTTTGTGATATGCATGCGTCCGGTTTTCGCCCGTGATGACAAAACGAATGCATCGACAAACAGGAGGCCTGCCATGGCAGACGATAATGGGGTGACAGCAGATGAAAAGCGCAGTCGATTCGCCGCCCGGATGACGGACGTGCTGAATTACGGCGCTCTCAATCTGGCCATGGGCCTGGGCTATCGGGCCGGCCTGTTCGACGTCATGGATGCCCTTGGCGGCCCGGCGTCGATTGACGACATCGCCGCCCGGTCCGGTATGAGCCATCGCTATGTGAAAGAATGGCTGGGTGTCATGGTGTGCGGTGACGTGGTGGAATTGGCCAACGGTGATGACGGTGAAGACCGGTATTTCCTGCCCCGGGAACATGCCGAACTGATCACCCGGCGGGCCGGCAGCGGCAACCTGGGGGTCTACACCCAGGAAATTCCCCTGCTGACCCGCTGTGTCATGGACGAGGTCCTGGAAGGGTTCCGTACCGGCCAGGGGGTTGCCTATGACAACTACCCGCGCTTTCAGCAGTTCATGGGGCAGCTGGCGGATGCCAAGCACCGGGAGGTTCTGGTGGAAACTTTCCTGCCGTCCGTGGACAAGGGTGCCGTTGTCCGCCGGATGGAAGCCGGCATTCGGGTATGCGATCTGGGGTGTGCCGAGGGGGTGGCCCTGACCCTCATGGCGGCCGCTTTTCCTAACAGTACGTTTGTGGGGCTGGACATCTCCGAGGAGGCCCTGCAGGTGGCCCGGGCCGAGGCATCGGCACAGGGACTCACGAACATCACGTTCCGCAATCAGGATGCGGGCGCGATCGACAGCCGGTCCGAGCTTGTGGAGCGTTTTGATTATGTGACGGCCTTCGATGCCATTCATGACCAGACGAGGCCGATGGAAGCCCTTCAAGGCGTATACGCCCTGTTAAAACCGGGCGGGTGTTTTTCCATGGTGGACATCGCCGCGGGCAGCCGCCTGGCGGACAATCGCGACCACCCCATGGGCCCTTTTCTCTACACGGTCAGCCTGATGCACTGCATGCCGGTGGGCCTCGTGGACGGCGGCACGGGGCTGGGCATGATGTGGGGGCGGGAGAAGGCTGTCGACATGCTGCAGGCTGCCGGGTTCGAAGATGTGGACGTGGCGGAGATACCGGAGGATGCGTTTAACCTCCACTTCTTCTGCCGCAAGAAGGCAACTTCGTAAAATGCCCAATATCGGCGTTGTGCGGCAGGAATCGTCGCTGCGGCGTACTGATGTACGCCTCACTCCTCTTCCTTTGCACGCCTTGATCTTGGGCATTTTACGAAGTTGCCTTGCGGTGTGTTTTTAGCAGCCATCCCTTTCAACGCCAGACCAATATCGGCGTTGTGCGGCAGGAATCGTCGCTGCGGCGTACTGATGTACGCCTCACTCCTCTTCCTTTGCACGCCTTGATCTTGGGCATTTTACGAAGTTGCCTTGCGGTGTGTTTTTAGCAGCCATCCCTTTCAACGCCAGACCAATATCGGCGTTGTGCGGCAGGAATCGTCAGTGTGGCTTACTGATGTACGCCTCACTCCTCTTCCTTTGCACGCCGCATCTTGGGCGTTTCACAAGGCCGTCTATGCAATTATTGATAAACATAGACAATGACTCCCTGTGACGTCACATATCGGTCCAGTGTGGCCTACGAATTGCGCCCGCCCAGGTTCTTGGCCAAAAACTCCTGGACAAGACGGTAATAAGTGATGCGGTTGCGCCCGTAGATGCCATGGCCGGCATCAGGGAAGGCATACCATTCAAAGGGCTTTTCGAGTTCTTTCAACCGCTCAATGATATCTTTGGACTGCTTCTTCGCCACGCGCTGGTCTTCACTCCCATAGACGATAAGCAGCGGTTTGGATAAATCATCGAGACGATACAGGGGGGATTTGGCCCGCATCGCAGCCCGGTCGTCGGGATCGCCGGGATTACCAATGTATTTGTAAAATTTGGCCATGCCTAACTTCCACCAGACCGGCGCATATTCAAGCAGAGTTTCGAGATCGCTTGGTCCGAATACATTGATTCCGCACGCAAAAAAATCAGGCGTAAACGTCAGCCCAACCAGCGCGGCGTATCCGCCGTAGCTTTGTCCGCAGATCGCTATTTTGCCAGGATCGGCAATTCCTTCTTGGATGGCCCACAAGGCACCATCGAGCAGGTCGTTTTGCATTGAGCCCGCAAATTCACCGACGGCCAATTCCATAAAATGCTTGCCGTATCCATCCGATCCCCTGAAATTGATCTGGAGGACGGCATAGCCCCGATTGGCATACAGTTGAACCCCGCGGTTATAGCCCCAGTAATCCCGAGACCACGGTCCCCCATGCACCAACACCACTAGTGGGAGGTCTCGGGCCTGACCCCCCCGGGGCAGGGTGAGATAGCCCTTGATGTCTATGCCATCGCGGCTTGTGAAGGTGATCGGTTCGATGGAGGCGAATTCAGACCGGCGCTTATGCAAGGGGTTGCGTGACAATAGGGCCATGTCGGCGGTGAGGCGGTTAAAGAGATAATAGCTCCAATCCTTATCGGAATAGGCATAGACAGTGAAAACATGCGCCTGGTTGTCCGCACTTGTGATGCGATAGCTTTTATAGCCATCGGTTTCGATTCGCTCCAGCAAGGGTTTGAAAGTTTTTTCTGTTTGGGTGTCTAAAAAGGCAATTTGGGGATAATCCGGGCATGTATAGGCGAGATAGGGAACGCCGGTTTTCCGTATCACTTCACAGGCGTCAACATCGACTTCCCGGTTCTCGAGAAGGACGGTTTCCTGAAATGTCCGGAGGTTGAGTTTCGCCAGGACAACTTTGTCGCGATTGCGGTTGGACAGAACCCACATGTTCCCGGTTGGATCATCGAATCCAACCACCTCGAAGACTTCTTCGAAACCCATCGCGATCTTCTCCCGCCATTCGTCATCATTTGACCCGCGGAAATCCAGGACTTTGAGATGTTTGGCGTCATCGACCCTGATGCGTGCCCGGGGCGTGCCGTTGCGGTCGGTTATCCATTGACGGACATCGCCCGGATTCGTGGCCAAAAGCTCCCGATCTTTGGCATGAATATTGACTTTGTAGAGGTCGTAGCATGAAAGGTCGCGGTCATTGTTTTCAATCAGGATATGGTCGGGATCATTGGGCAGCAGGCGATGGATGAGGGCTCTTTTTTTATCCGACATAAAACCTCTAAATTCATAGAGCTTAAAAGGACGGCGGCCGATAGCATCCAGGTTGAAGGCATAGATTTGGTTGTTTTCCTTTCCGCGCGAACGGTAGTTGACGAGGATGCGCTGATTGTCCTGGGCCCATGTAAAACCGTATATGTGGCCGTATTTGACCGGAAGATGGCGTGTGTCGTCTTTGCCTATCGTCTTATAGTGAACGGTTGTCGTTCCGCGAACCGTTTCGACCCAGGCCAGTTTCCTGCCATCGGGCGATACGCGAAATCGGAATTTTTCTTCGTCGCTGTGAAACAGTTCTTCTATCGAAAGGAGGGGGGGGAGCTGGGAAGTTTGCAGGCTGGGGTGCAGCGGGTAATGCAGGCTTTTCGGAGTGCAGCCGGCACTGGCAAGCAGGCAGAGCAGAAGGCTTAAAACAATCCCTAACTTGTGATCGGTTCCCTTGTTACGTGGCATGCAAGTGTCCTTTCTTGAGAAGGCTTGTTTCCGAACCGGACAATGCCATGTGTTTTATATGCGGAATGTTCCGGATAAAAAACAAAAGCAATTCGCAGCAAATTACCGATAAAAAATACTGGGCGCGCAAAATTAGCTGAACCAAAATTTGCATGGCGACTGAATGTCGGCCGATTTCCGATAAATCAGAATGACGGATTTTGTATTGTCGACGGCCGTTGCGGCAATTGAGGCGGGGGCCAGCTTATCTGAGGTTTGATATACGCATACATAGCATATTCCTCCCCGTTTAGAAAGCAGGGATACCGGCGATAGGGTATGATCCAGACCACGGGGTGCGTGGTTAGGTGAAAAGTTCCTTCAGATACTTGCCCGTATAGCTGGCCTCGGTGCCGGCCACGGCTTCCGGCGGGCCTTCGGCCACGATGCGGCCGCCGCCGCTGCCGCCTTCCGGGCCCAGGTCGATGATCCAGTCGGCGGTTTTGATCACATCCAGATTGTGTTCGATAATGATCACGGTGTTGCCGCCGTCCACCAGGCGCTGGAGCACGGTGAGCAGCATGCGGATGTCCTCGAAGTGCAGGCCGGTGGTGGGTTCGTCCAGGATGTAGAGGGTTTGGCCGGTTCCCTTTTTGGCCAGTTCCCGGGCCAGCTTGATGCGCTGGGCCTCGCCTCCGGAAAGGGTCACGGCTGACTGGCCGAGTTTGATGTAGCCCAGCCCGACATCCATGAGGGTGTCCAGGATGGCCATGATCCGCGGGTGGTGGGCGAACAGCTCCCGGGCCTGGCGGACCGACAGCGCCAGGACATCGGCGATGGAATGGCCCTTGTAGGCGACTTCTAGGGTCGCTTCGTTGAAGCGGCGGCCGCGGCAGGCCTCGCAGGGCACGTAGACATCGGCCAGGAAGTGCATTTCCACCTTGATGAAGCCGTCTCCCCGGCAGGCCTCGCAGCGCCCCCCCTTGACGTTGAAGGAAAAACGTCCCTTCTTGTAGCCTCTTTCCCTTGCGGCCGGCAGGCGGGCGAAGAAATCCCGGATCAGGTCGAAAACCTTGGTGTAGGTGGCCGGGTTGCTGCGGGGTGTGCGGCCGATGGCTTTCTGGTCGATGTTGATCACCTTGTCGATATGGGGCAGGCCTTTTAGGCCGGCATGCCCGCCCATCTCCAGGGTGGCGCCGTGCAGTCGGCGGGCCAGGGCGGGATAGAGAACCTGGTTGACCAGGCTGGACTTGCCGGCCCCGGATACGCCGGTGACCGCCACGAGAAGTCCCAGGGGGATGCGGACATCCATGCCCGCCAGGTTGTTGGCCGTGGCCTTGCGGATGGTAATCCAGCCGTGGTTGCGGGCCGGCGGCTTTCTTCGCTGTCCGGGAATCGGGATAGCGGTTTGCCCGGAAAGGTATTGCCCCGTAACGGATTTTTTGTTGCGGCGGATCTGCGCCGGTGTGCCCTGGGCCACGATCCGGCCTCCCAGCAAGCCGGCACCGGGGCCCATGTCCACGATCCAGTCGGCGGATTCCATGGTTTCCCGGTCATGTTCGATGACGATCAGGGAATTGCCGATGTCCCGCAGGTGGGCCAGGGTTTCCAGCAGGCGCCGGTTGTCGCGCTGGTGCAGGCCGATGGAGGGCTCGTCCAGGATATAGAGAACGCCGGTCAGTTCGGAGCCCACCTGGGACGCTAAACGGATGCGCTGGGACTCGCCGCCGGAAAGGGTGGGGCCCTTGCGGGAGAGGGTCAGGTAGTCCAAGCCCACATTGACCAGAAAGCCCAGTCGGGAAACAATCTCACGAACCAGTTCCTCCGCGATGAGCTTGCGGTTGCCCCGGAGATCGAGTCCCTGCATGAAGGCGCTGGCTTCGCCCACGGTCATGGCCGTGACATCCATGATGGATTTGCCGTCGACCCGCACGTGCAGCACCTCCGGTTTCAGCCGATCGCCCTTGCAGGTGGAGCAGGCTTTTTCCGACATGAAGGCGGCGTAGTAGCGTTTTTGCCGTTCGGACTGGGTCTGCTGGTAGCGGCGCATCAACGCCGGCACCAGTCCTTCCCAGGCGGTCTTGAACTGCCCCTGGATTTTTTCCGAATCCCATGAAACCACCATCTCCCGGCCATTGGACCCGTACAGCACCAGGTCCCGGTGCCTGCGGGCGAGTTTGTTCCAGGGGGTGTCCAGGGGAAGGCCCCACTGCCGGTTCAGCCCTTCGATCTGGCGTCCGCTCCAGGAGTTTTTGGCGCCGCCGCCGTTGGTGAAATGGTTGCGCCAGGGCAGCAGCGCCCCCTGGCGGATGGTGAGCCGTTTGTCCGGGATCAGCTTGTCCGGATCCATGGAGAGCCGGCTGCCGATGCCGTTGCAGTCGGGGCACATGCCCTGGGGGGAATTGAAGGAGAACAAGGGCGGATCAAGTTCTGGGTAGGCGATGCCGCAGCAGGACCGGGCTTCGCTCATCTGCCAGTCTTCCTGACCCGGGATATGCACCACCAAACGGCCCTGGCCGGTTTTCAGGGCCAGTTCCACCGAATCGGTCAGGCGCTTGCGAAACGCAGACCCCGCTTTGACCACCAGGCGATCCACCACCACTTCGATGGTGTGCTTTTTGTGTTTGGCCAGGGGAGGAACATCTTCCAGGTCATGGACCATTCCGTTGACCCGCACGCGCCCGAAGCCCGCCTGCCGCAGTCTGTCCAGACGTTCCCGGTGGGTGCCTTTGCGGTTGGCCACCACGGGCGCCATGAGCACGAACCGGGTGCCGCCCGGCAGGTCCAAAATCTGTTCCACCATGGCCTGGGCATTGCCCCGGCCCACGCGGCGGCCGCAGCGGATGCAGTGCTGCTCGCCGATGCGGGCGAACAGGACCCGCAGATAGTCATAGATTTCCGTGATGGTGCCCACGGTGGAGCGCGGGTTGCGGCTGGCGGCCTTTTGCTCGATGGCAATGGTGGGGGACAAGCCCCGGATCATGTCGTAGCGGGGTTTTTCCATCTGCCCGAGGAACTGCCGGGCATAGGCCGACAGGGATTCCACATAGCGGCGCTGGCCCTCGGCGTAAAGCGTGTCGAAGGCCAGGCTGGATTTGCCGGATCCGGACACCCCGGTCACGACGACCAGTTTTTTCTTGGGCAGTTCGAGGTCAATGTTCTGCAGGTTGTGCTCCCGGGCCCCCTTGATCATGATGGTGTCGATCTCGGTACCCTGGCGGCCCCGGCGTTGTCGGCGAGTTGGTTTGGTGCCCATGGCGGTTGTTCGTCCTCATGATGGTGATGTTGCCGGCGGCGGCATTAGGCCGGATTCGGAGTGGAAACGGTGTCGGGCTTATTTAGCGGATGGCGGCATAACGGTCAACGTTCAATCCTGAAGGCGGCACCATCGGCAATTTTTTCTAAAGTACAACTGAAATTCGCCAATAAAGAAGAGAGATGGCACATTCAAGCCGGTACAACATCCCAAATGCTCATCATTCGAAGAGGTGAACATGTTTTTACAACGGTCCCTGAAATTCAAACTGATCGCACTGGGCGTCATCCTTTCGGTGGCGCCGCTGATGGTGGTTACCGCCAGCACCTTCTACCAGAACCGTCACATGGCCGAAGCCGCCTCGCAAGGTCTGGCGCAAGTGGCCCATGCCGATCTCAACCACATCGTGGAAAGCATCCGGACCATGGTGGCTACCCAGAACGATATTCTTCAGGAGCAGGTCGTGCACGATCTCAACGTGGCCCGACGGGTCATGCGGGATGGCGGCGGCCTGATGATCGATTTTTCGGAAACCGCCACCTGGCAGGCTGTGAATCAATACACCAAAGAAGCCAAGACGGTGGAACTGCCCCATATGACCCTGGGCGGTGAGTGGTTGGAGCAAAACGCCGACCCGGGTATTCCAACACCCCTCGTGGATGAGGTAAAACTGCTGGTGGGCGGCACCTGCACAGTGTTTCAGCGCATGAATGAAGCCGGCGACATGCTGCGGGTGGCCACCAACGTGGAAAAGCGCGACAAGACCCGGGCCATCGGCACCTACATCCCGGCGGTCAACCCGGACGGCCAACCCAACCCGGTGGCGGCTGCCCTTTTGGCGCGTAAGACCTTCAAGGGACGCGCCTATGTGGTCAATGCCTGGTATCTCACGGCCTATGAGCCGCTTTTCAACAACGATGGCGAGGTCATCGGTGCGCTCTATTTCGGCGTCAAACAGGAAGGCACGCCGGCCATGCGGGAAGCCCTGCTGAATACAAAAATTGGCGCCACCGGATATGTCTGGGTGCTCGACAGCAAGGGCAACTACATCCTGTCCCAGGGCGGTCAGCGGGACGGTGAAAACATCATGGCGGCCAAAGACGCCGATGGGAATCTCTTCATCAGGGAGATCGTAACGAAAGCCATCGATACCAAGGACGGCGAAATTTTCGACAGTATCTACCCCTGGAAAAACGAAGGGGATGTAGCCGCACGCATGAAAATCAGCAAGGTCACCTATTTCAAACCCTGGGACTGGATCATCGGGGCGGGCACTTTCGAGGACGAATTTTTTGCGGCCCGGGACACCATCAAGGCCGACAGCCGGGCCAGTATGACCATTCTGGCGGTGCTCATCGGGGTCGCCCTGGTTGCCTCCGTGGGCCTCTGGGCCTTGATGGGCGGTCGGATCGGCAGGAAACTTTCCGGTTTTGCCACCCACATGCAGGGGGCTTCGGACGAGGTGTCCTCGGCGGCCGGCGAAGTTTCTTCCGCCAGCCAGTCCCTGGCCGAGGGGGCCTCGGAGCAGGCCGCCAGCATCGAGGAGACCTCGGCATCCCTGGAGGAGATGTCCTCCATGACCAAACAGAACGCGGACAATGCCAGCCAGGCGGACGCCCTGATGAAAGATGCCAATAAAACCATTGCCACGGCCAATGCCACCATGGACCGCATGACCACGTCAATGACGAGCATTACCCAAAGCAGCGAAGAAACCCAGAAGATTGTCAAGACCATCGACGAGATCGCCTTCCAGACCAACCTTCTGGCGCTGAATGCCGCTGTGGAAGCGGCCCGGGCCGGTGAAGCCGGGGCGGGGTTTGCCGTGGTGGCCGACGAGGTGCGCAACCTGGCCATGCGGGCGGCGGATGCGGCCAGGGACACCTCGAACCTGATCGAGGAGTCGGTGCGCCAGATCAAGGAGGGGGCCGATCTGGTGGATGTCACCAACAAGGCCTTTGACGAGGTGGCGGTGCAGGCCGAGAAGGTGACACACCTGGTGGGCGAGATCGCCGCGGCCTCCACCGAACAGGCCCAGGGCATCGCGCAGGTCAACGCGGCGGTCGGTGAAATGGACCGGGTGGTGCAGCAGAATGCGGCCACGGCCGAAGAATCCGCGTCCGCCTCCGAGGAGATGAACGCCCAGGCCGATCAGATGAAAAGCACGGTGAGCGAGCTGGTCGGCTACGTTGAAGGTGGCGCGGGAAAGCCCCAACCGGTGAAAACACGGCCGGTGCAAAAAACCGCCGCGGCTTCACCGCAAAAGTCGCCCCAGGCAGCGCCGCCGCGCGATCCTGAAGCTATCATTCCGATGGATGCGGGGGACAGCTTCGACGACTTCTAACGTTCATTTATGAACCCGGCGATTGATCATGCCAAGGTTGTCATTCCGGCGGAAGAGATTGTGTCGCTATTCAACGGGGTTGCCTGTCATGCCGGCGAAAGCCGGCATCTCCTCAAACGAATGGCATGATGATACAACAGATTCCGGCTTCCGCCGGAATGACCCATGATGCCAAACCCCTAACGCGTCAATTACGACACAGCCTCGAAAGCCGGAATCTATTGGCAAATTGGCGGTTTGCATGGAGATCCCGGCTTTCACCGGGATGACGTGCGTTTGTATATTTTGTTGCCAGGTTAATAAACCCTATACGACAGAGAAAGTCCCCGGATCGGCATTGACGGTCCGGGGTTCTATTGTTTAAGGATGGCTTCCTTTTCTTCCGCCGCTGGTTCTATCATGACGCCCGGTTTAGGGCACTTGTTCGATCCAGCTTCCACCATCCAGCCACTTTTTATGCAGTTTTTTCAACTGTCCGGTTCCCTGGAGTGTATTCAGGAAATTCTGCACCCAGTTGATCAACAGGGCATCTTCCGGCATGGCAATGCCCAGGGGCTCGAAGGTCAGCGGGGATTTACCGGCCGAAAGGCCTTTCTCCTGATGGCGGTAGGCGGCAAAGGCGCAAAAAGGCAGGTCGGCCACCATGACATCCGCTTTGCTGTTCAGGAGAAGGTCGACGGCCCCGTCATAGGATGGGGAGAGAGCCAGTTTGGCCTTGGGCATGAGCGTTTCGGCAAATTTTTGGCTGGTGGAATTCTCCAGAGTGGCCACGACCACTTCCGGGGCGTTCAGACCGTTCGCATCCTGCAGTTCGGCATAGCGTTTTTCCAAGGCCAGGATGCCTTTTCCGGAAACGTAATAGGGCCCCACAAAGGCGACATTCCGATTGCGGTTCGGGGTGATCGTCATGCCCGAAATCACCATGTCGACCTTGCCGGCTTCCAGATTCGGCAGCAATTCGGCAAAGGGCAGCGTTACGAACTTAACGTCAATCCCCATTCCCTGGGCCACGGCCCTGGCAATATCGATATCCAGCCCGATGATCTCCCCACTCTTGGCTCTTACGGTCATGGGGGGCTGCTGACCGCTGGTTCCCACCACCAGCTCGCCTTTTTCCAGAATACGGTCCAGCACCGGTCCGGCTGCGGCGTGAACGCTTATCAGAAGAACGGACAGGCATACGCATACAAGGCCAACGGTCGTTTTTCGCATCAGGGGCTCCTTTGCTAAGATGAATAGAGGGAGAAGACAATGGTTCTCTTCTATCCGGAATATTTCACGCGTTCGCGATGTCATTTGACGGTATCAGGTGCGCTGCTGTACTTCTGCTACCGCAAGCCCCTGATAACGGGTCCAATGGGCATCTCGGGTGCGCCCGCAGGCTGTTTTTATGAAATATTGGGGATAGGCGTCTGTCATGCATACCCGGTCTCCGGATTTTTCTCAATAGGCGCCTAACGGTGCCATGTGCTGGGTAGATGTCACCCGGAATTTCGTGGACGCATCCATCTGTCCACCATGATACGCGCCAATACATATCCGACCAGGAAGATCAAAATCAAGAGGGCGGCCTGTTTGAAGCTGTGATCGATCAGTTCCTCACCTTCGGATCCGACGCGATTGATGGCGTCCTCCAGACGTGGCAGAAGAATTTCCCATCCCGGCGAGTTCAATAGGGCTTCAAAGGTGCTGATCAGCGTATTCAAGTCCCTGGCCGCACGGCCGACATTGGTGGCCGTTTGCGCATATTCCCTGATGTCGAAGGGATCGTCATCGAGATCCTCCTCCATTTCCAGCTGAATCAGACGCTCCATAAACAGGTTTATAGCCCCCATGACACGACTGCTTTCCTCTAAGGTCAGGCGCAGGTCGGCCAGCATTCGCCCCAGGCGTTTTTCTTCCCTGACCAAATCCTGGATGGCCTGCTGCCGTTCCCGGCCCAATGCGGCCATGAATTGCCGGATGGCCGCCTCCCGTTCATCTCCAATTTTCACCGCGAGAAGTTCGATATGCTTTTGGCCGAGCCGGTCGAGTTCTTCGGCGGCCTGACGAAGAAGGTTTTCCCGGATCGTGGCAATATCCTGTGGAAATTTTTCGGCTACGGCGGCCATCCTTTCCGAGAAGGCGGCCATGCGGTCAAGATTGGCCAGAAGATCATGGGCTTGGGGGTTCAACGTCATTTGTGAAAGCCAGACATCGGCGAAATAGCCGGTCAGCAGCGGCATGCGGGTGGCCAGAAACAAGGAACGCTCCGCCAGCAGGCGGGTTTCCTCCACTTCCTGGGTGGCCTGCTGGACAGACTGGAACAGACCGCTGACCTGGGGCGCTTGCTGCGTCATGGTAGATTTTTTCCGTTCCGTGGCGTAGTCGCTGAAGCGCAGCAAACTGAATGAGAGCACTTCGGGGTTGGCGCGCCGCCATTCCAGGATGATCCCCTGGAGATCCCCCTGCTTTTCAACGTCCAGAATGCGCGCGGCAAGCTGCCAAACATCGTCTTCGGCTGTGCGCAGGCCTTTGATGATCGGTTCGATTTTGCTCCCCATTTGATTCAGCCAGTGCTCTTCATAGATCATGCGGCCCAGGGTCACCATGGCGACCATATCCAGCAAGGCAATGTCGGGATTGGGTTCGGCCGCGATCGTGTACACGGAAGCGATGGTGAGCACTGTGTCCCCGAGCACGATCCGTCGCTGGTCCGGCAATGGTTGGCCCGTCTGGAAGTCTTCGATGGCCTGGAGCATAAACGTGGCAAAGCGGTCGGCGAATCCCATGAGTTCCGACTGCAGTTCGATTTCGGTCATGACATAGGCGCGGGGTTGCTCGGGTTTCGGTGGGATGGCGGCCGTACAGGCAAGCATTGAAAAGCCGACGACGATGGCTAAGATCCAGGGAACGGTTTGTCTGTAATTGCGGGGCATCATTGCAGGCATGCGTTTGTTCCCTCCCAAGGTTTGATTTCCGGCCGAACGTTCCGGCGTTGCAAGGCATGTCGAAAACATTCCAGTTTTTCAGCCAAACTCAATAAGGCTTGAAACCGCGGTAAAATCGGCCAAGGAAAACGAAAAACCAGTGCTGGAGGTGCGGTACATTTGTCGGTGATGGCTGTTGGATTCGCCGGGTGTATACGAAGATGCCGGTCAACAGAATTGGGATCGTTTTATTTGCGTTGCAGCCGTGGTCTGAAATGCGCCAAGCATTTCCATCGAAGTTGTTTCAAACTTTCAGATAAACCGTCCTGTGCAGATTCGGTTGCGTCCGGTTTTTTTGGCTTCGTAAAGGCGGGCATCGGCGGCGGCCACCAATTGGCGGACCGTCTTGTCGCCATCCGTGTGCTCATAGCTCTGGAGACCGATGCTGGTGGTCACTTCGATGGCTTGCCCCTGGAACTGAAAATCGTGGACCGCCACCATGGCACGCAGTTTTTCACAGAACTTCAAAGCGGCATCCGGCCCGGCTTCGGGAAGGATAATGGCAAACTCGTCACCCCCGTAGCGCGCCAACAGGTCGGACTGGCGAATGTTGCGACTGACCAGCGCCACGAAAGCTTTCAGGATTTCGTCGCCGGCCAGGTGTCCGAACGCGTCGTTGATCATCTTGAACTGGTCGATGTCCAGCATGGCAAGCGACAGGCTGCGCCGGTAGCGTACCACGCGGCTGATCTCGCGTTTCAATGATTCCTGAAAATACTGTCGGTTGAAGGCCTGGGTCAAGTCGTCCACCGTCATGAGCCGATAGACATCTTCGAGAAAACGGGTTTCCGAGCTCGATCCGGAAATGTACTTGAGAATGGTCTCGCCCAGATGCAGCCGGTCCCCGTCCTTCAGCTGCGCCTCATGCACACGGTGTCCGTTCACGAAAACCCCGTTGGTTGAACCAAGATCCGAGACCGTGGTCGCATTGCGTTCGATCCTGACGCGGGCATGCTCCCGCGAAACGCTGTCTTCGTCGAGGTGGATGTCGGCCGCCAGGGCGCGCCCGATGACCTGGACCTCTTGCTGAAGATAGTAGGCCTTGCCAAGGTTGCTGCCATAAACCACCACCAGGGCTGGCGGGTTAAGGGCGATGCCGTCATATAAATCGACAGGCGCGTCGATGGATATGGTTTCGTTTTCTTGCGACATGGGACATTCCCGTTGCATGATGAGAATGATTGGTTGGAATGGCGGGACCGCTTAACGTCGAAATCCCTGATGCCATTAATCTGGCATAGATAGGCCAATCAATCAAACCTTTTACCTCGAGGGGGGGAACGTCACCGCGATGGACACCCGCTTGCTTGCGGATATTTTCCAGATTGACAATGCGGTCATAAAAAGGTAAATGATAATAATTATTGAATAGTTGGTTATCTCAAATGTCAGGACGGTTGGCGTGACGCACAACGATCCACAAAAACGATACGATACGATCATTCGCAAATTCCGGGAGAACAATCACAAGCTTACGCCCCAGCGCCTGGCGGTTGCCAGGATCCTGGCCAAAAGTGAGGGGCACCCCGGGGTTGAATCCATCTACGAGCAGTTGAAAGAGGATTTCCCCACCATGAGCCTCGCCACGGTCTACCGGAACGTGATGCTCATTAAATCCCTGGGGGAGGTGCTTGAGCTGGGGTTCCCCGAGGGGGGCAACCGTTATGACGGCAACAAACCCTACCCGCACCCCCACGTCATTTGCGTGCGTTGCAAAAAAATCATCGACCCGAACCTCACGGGGCTGCAGGATCTCACCCAGGAGGTTGCCGCAGCCAGCGGTTTCAAGATATTGACCCATCGGATGGATTTTTTCGGCCTTTGCGAGGAATGCCTATCCAGCCAAGACGCGGATTGATTCTTTCTTGTTTTTAATCGATCATTGTCTGCAATAAATTACCACATTTTTCTATGCGAATTATCCATCGGGCGGTGAGGATTTGTTTTCTGCCTTGTGATTTGTTATGGGCCATTAACAGCAACTGTCATCTTTCCCGACGTGGATTGGCCTATCCACCACACGCCCGTGCAATTGACGGCTACCGACAATCCGGTCAACTCAGCGGTCAGAGTTTGAAGCCATAAAAACCAATGTCCATTTCAACCCAAGGAGGTTACGCATGCCGAAAGCATCCAAAGAGACACGCAGAAAAAAAGTCATCGAAGTGCTCAACAAGGCCCGTGCCATGGAACTTGAGGCCATTCACCAATACATGAACCAGCATTACAACCTGGACGATATGGATTATGGCGAACTGGCTGCCAAAATGAAGCTGATCGCCATTGACGAGATGCGGCATGCCGAGCAGTTTGCCGAACGCGTCAAGGAACTGGGGGGCGAACCGGTGACCGGCCACGACGGCAAGATCGCCAAAGGGCAGAAGGTGGAAGGCATGTTCCCATATGATGCCAAACTGGAGGACGATACCATCGATGTATACAACCAGTTTGCCCTGGTGTGCCGGGATAATGGCGACAGCATCAGCATGAAGATTTTCGAAGACATTATCGACGAGGAGCAGATTCACTTCAACTATTTCGACAGTGTCGATGGTCATATCAAAAAGCTGGGGGACACCTACCTGGCCAAGATTGCGGGAACACCTTCCTCAACCGGACTGGGGAAAAGCGGGTTTGCCGTCAGCGGTGAAGGGGAATAAGGCCGTAGTCGGAGATGGTTTTTTAATGGGGAAGACGCCTTTCAGACGTGATCACCCCTGAAGTTGGACCTCTCGAAGTTATAAAGCCGGAGCCGGGCTGGGTTATGGCCCCGTTTCGGCTTTTTCCGATGCTTTCCCAATCCCCTGCAAACGGATATTGCCCTTCCCTGCTTTGCAGAAAAAGTTTTAGAATTGCGGGAAGTTGCCGATATATAGATGTGAACGCCCTGCCGGCCTGCCGATCGGTGCCATGGCATTTTATTAACGCTACGGCATGGCCGTATCGGGTAAGAAAAAAGCGGCATTCCCGAAACTGCAGGGCCGAACCGTTCGTACTGTTGAAAATATGAAAAACCGAACCACCATCATCCTATTCTCGCTGTTGGTGCCCTTAGGGATAGCCGCCGTTTATATGGGGCGATCATCATTGTATCCCCAGGCCGCGCCCTTGCAGGCCCTTAACACGGCGTCACGCCAGGCGGCTACGCCACCGGATGACAGCATTGTCGTCTATTATCACGAGCGGCGTCCCTACTATGTAACGACGCCCAAACAAGTTCACGGCATGATTGCCGATCGTGTCAACTGGGTATTCAAGGAGGCCGGCATCCCATACGTCTGGCACAAGATACCGGCCAAACGCCAACTGGAAGTCATCCGGGATAATGCGCAACGTGCCTGTGCCGTGGGATGGTTCAAGACACCCGCAAGGGAAGCCTACGGTAATTTTTCACTGCCCATATATATGGACAATCCGATGATGGCCCTTGCCAGAACCGACAATGAGCAAATCCGCCCCGGAGCCACTCTGGCACAGACGCTGGCCAATCGTCGTTTGCGGTTCCTCCGCAAGGACGGCTATTCTTACGGGCCATACATCGATAATAGACTAAAGCAGTATGCCCCCCGGGAAATCGTTACCACGGCCGAAAACACCAGTATGATAAAAATGATCCATACCCATCGAGCGGACTATTTTTTTATATCCAAGGAAGAAGCGGAAGATTTAATCTTATGCTCCGGCCTGCCGATGAAAGATTTCAAAATCATCCATTTCACTGATATGCCGGCCGGCAACAAGCGTTTTCTCATTTGCAGCCGTAAAATCGATGAGGTGAGCCTCTTACGACTGAACCGTGCCATAAAGAAGTACCTGATGGGCACCATAGAGGCCAATCCTGAGGCCATGGGTATTCTTCTATGACGCATCGACACATCCATTTTCTGACCGCGAGCCTCTTGGCCATGACATTCTGTGCGTTTGTCTTGGGCTATGAAAAACACGCCCTCAATCAGGCCCAGGAACGTATTCAAACCCATGCCCGCATCATCGAAGATGCCATGTGGAACTACAATCATCTGGGGGCTTCGGAATACCTGGCGCTGGCAGCCGATACGCACGGTTACGAATCCCTGACAGTGACGCACAACAACGGCGACATTTTCCAGGATATCCGGACTGAAAGCACCGGACGACTGGAACCGCTTCTCATCCGCCTGCATTTAATCCCAAGGGTTCCGCTTATGGCCCGTGTGGAATACCGGGGTAATATCATCGGCTGGGTGGAGGCGATCTGGCTTTCCCGTTCGATCTATATCCACGCCTATGTCTTTTTTGCGGTGGTGTTGATTTATCTGGTTGTGTTTCTTTATTTACGGGTCCTGAAATCGAAGAAGGTTCTCGAGGAGCGCGTCCAGGAACGCACGGCTGAATTGCTGTCGTCAAACCGGGCCCTCAAACGGGAAATCGATGAACGAATCCATGCGGAGGAGGCCTTGCGCGCCAGTGAAGAACAATACCGTCTGCTGGCCGACAATATCAACGACGTGATCTGGACCATGGACCTTGATTTTAACTACACTTATATCAGTCCGGTGGCGGTCAAGATGCACGGCTGGTCGCTTGAGGCGTTGAAAACGCTGACGATCGATCAGGTCATGCCGCCGGAGTCAATCGATATGGCCGGCAGCCTGTTGGCAAGCCGCCTTGCCGAAGGGGAGCGCAGGGGCAGCTATAACCGTTCGGTGACCATGGAACTCGACCTTTACCGACAGGACGGCACCACGATTCCTACGGAAGTGACAGCTTCATTAGTCCTTGGTGAAGACGGTCTGCCGACCGGAATTATGGGGGTTACCCGGGATATATCCGAACGGAAAAAAACGGAGAAGGAAAAGCAGGAGCTGCGTTCTCAATTGGAACGGTCGAAGAAAATGGAATCCCTGGGGCTGTTGGCAGGTGGTGTGGCGCATGATTTGAACAATGTGCTCTCCGGTATTGTCAGCTATCCGGATATGCTGCTCATGGACCTGGACGCCGACAGCCAATTGAGGGGACCCATCGAAACCATGAAGGAATCCGGTCAGAAGGCCGCCACCATCGTCCAGGATCTGCTGACCCTGGCCCGTCGCGGTGTCATGGCCCAGGATGTTATCAATCTAAACGACATCATTGCATCCTATCAGACATCCCCGGAGCACCAGAAGATTCTGGCGCATCACCAGGACACCGAGGTGGATTTCCAGCTTGAAGCCCACCTTTTCAACATCAAGGGATCTTCTGTGCACCTGAAGAAAACCCTCATGAACCTGATCGGCAACGCGGCGGAAGCCCAACCCGAAGGCGGGCGCATTACCGTGTCCACTGAAAGCTGCTTTCTGGAATATCCGATCCGGGGTTATAACACGGTCAATGAGGGTGAGTATGTCCGCCTGCAGGTCAAGGACAGCGGCCAGGGCATCAGTCCTGAAGATCTGAATCATATTTTCGAGCCCTTTTACACCAAGAAGAAAATGGGCCGCAGCGGTACGGGGCTCGGGCTGGCGGTGGTTTGGGGTACCGTTCAGGACCACCACGGCTACATCGACGTGCTCAGTGGAAAAGGCAAGGGCACGACCTTCAACCTATACTTTCCCATTTCCCGGGAAGCAGCCGCCGAAAAGGAAAACGGCCTGAGATTGGAGTCCCTCAAAGGCCGGCGGGAAACGCTCCTGGTCGTGGACGACATGGAAAGCCAGCGCAAGATTGCCACCCACCTGCTCGGCCACCTCAACTATCAGGTCCATACGGCCGAAAACGGCGAGGCGGCAATCGCCTTTTTGCAGGACCATACCGTGGATTTGGTCATTCTCGACATGCTCATGGGAGACGGCATGGATGGCCTGCAAACCTACCAGAACATCCTCAAACATCATCCGGGGCAAAAAGCCATTATCGCCAGCGGGTTTGCCGAGACGGAACGGGTAAAAGAAGCCCAGCGTCTCGGGGCCGGGGCCTATATCAAAAAACCCTACATGCTGGATACCCTCGGCAACGCCATCAAGGAAGAACTGCGTGGCTGAAACCGCCGGTGATGATTTTTCCCTTTTTATTTGATCCAGAAAACCTGGTCCTCTGGGCCAGGTCAGAGATAATTGGTTCCGCCGTAATCATCGTATAGGAATTCAGGCGTCAGAATCCAGAAGTCAGAATAAGGTTTTCGCCTTCGGCGCATTCGATTTTTTTCAAAAGACGGAGCGAAGCGACATCAAAATCCTTCTGGCTCCTGAATTCTGTCTTCTGACGCCTATTGTCTCTCGTGATTGGAGCATCCCCCCTTCCGGGGGGGAACCCGAAGCCGGGTCCTCCGGGCCCGGCTATATACGAAACCGTCAAGGCGATGAAGCCAAAGAGACCGCCGGTGGCTTGCCCTGCCGGCGCGAGACGTGTATACTGCTGTTGCTTCACTAGAACCCATCTCAAAAAAAATCTAAGTGCCCCTGGCGGCGTTTCCAGCGTTGCTGGATACCGCATCGTTTGAATCAGATAGCGGGGCATACCGAGCCGGCTCAAAATGCTCACATACTGCGTGTATGCTCCGCTTTTTCACCGTCTCGCGTCTTGCCAGGAACTCTAATCTTTATTTTGAGATAGGTCCTAAGCTGTTTTTCACCATCATTTCATCAGCAGTGCAATTGTTCGACGAATCCGTTCTATCTTTGATACCGTTTGCCTGACCGGCGCCGGGCCGCCGGGATCTAATGTCTGGATCTCCAGCGGATCGTGTCTGCGCCGGCATTGATTTGCCCGTGCGGACAGGTGGCGGGAGGGCTCTGATCAGGAGGGCGGCAACGCCCCAAATTAAGAGGGAGTCCATATGGGATTAGGGAGATGGAGATGGTTGCTTGTCGTTGGCCTGGTTTTCGTCATTTGGGTCCCCGTGCTTTGGGCCGGTGAGATCGAACGCATTCAAGCCCGGGGTGAACTGGTCGTTTCCCTCAACAAAGGCTATCCGCCTTTTGCCATGATGGAGAAAGATCGGGTCATTGGCCTGGACGCCGATCTGGCGCGGCTGCTGGCCGAATATCTAGGGGTAAACCTCCGCTTTATCTGGCCTGAATCCTACGATCAGCAGATTCCCCGCCTGCTGGCCGGAGATTCGGATATCATTATGGCGGCCATGACCCGAACGGTGACAAGGGGCCTGCAGGTCAGTTTCACCGCCCCGTATTTCGAAGTCAGCCAGGCCGCTCTCGTCCGCCGGGAACTGCTGCCGTCGGATGCGGATTCGTATTTCGATCTGCTTGGTATCGAAGGGTTGCGACTGGGGGTCAAGGCCGGCACCACCCATGAGGAATTTGCCCGCGAACTTTTTGACCAGAAGGCCATCAGGCTTTATCCGACGGCCGAAGCGGCGGTGGCGGGGATCCTCGAGGGCGAGGTGGACGCCATGGTGGCGGACTCCCCCTTTGTTCAGCGCTGGCGCAGCACCCACCGCCAGTACTACACACAAATGGCCGCCATGCTTGCACCTGTTACCCGGGAGTTCTACGCTTTTGCCATCCGCCCGGGCGATCCGGAGTTTTTAAACTGGCTCAATCTCTTCGTGGACCAGATCCAGGCGGACGGTACCCTGGACCTGCTTAAGTACACCTATTTCGAGCAAATGCCTTTTGCTTCCGGCCCGGCGATTTCCAAAGAGCGAATGTCGCGGGCCCGGTTTCTGCAAAATCGCTTTGTGGCCAACCGCAAGGCCCGGATCGAACAGCTTCGTCAGGCATCGCGAGGCAGAGGCGACAACTACGAGTAGCGCCCGTAACAGCTTGAACTTCAACCAAGCGTTTTTCTCCACAGGGAGTTGAATATGAAACTGCTCGACTGGTATTTCAAATCCAATCTTCTGGCACGCATTCTGGCGGGACTGATTCTGGGGGCGGTCTGCGGCCTGGCTTTCGGGCCTGCCATGGCCTGGGCGACGCCCTTGGGCGAAATTTTCATTCGGCTGCTTAAAATGATTGTCATGCCGGTCATCCTGTTTACCCTGACGGTCGGTGCCGCCAGCGTCCATCCCTCCCAGCTCGGACGGGTGGGCGTTAAAGCCCTGCTGATCTACATGGTCACCACAGGGTTTGCCGTCTCCTTCGGCTTGATTTTCGGAAATCTCTTCCAACCCGGTCAAGGGATGGAGATCGCTGCCGGGGCGGCCGAAGGCGTCAAAAAAGGGGTGACCGCGCCCTCGCTGGTGGATACCCTGATCAACGTGGTGCCCGTCAACCCCTATGGTGCCATTGCCGAGGGCAATGTCCTGCCGGTGATTTTCTTTTGCCTGCTTTTCGGCATTGGCCTGGCGTACGTCCGCAACAGCGAAGACGAAACGATCAGTCGCTCCGGCGAGACGGTTTTCCGCTTTTTCAACGGGGGGGCGGAAATCATGTATCTGGTGGTGAACTGGATTCTGCAGTACGCCCCCATAGGGGTATTTGCCCTGATCGCTGACGTTTTCGGCAAACAGGGGGCCGAAGCCTTTGGCCCCCTGGGCTGGACGACACTGGCGGTCTACATGGCTTTTATCGGGCACATGCTGCTGGTTTACGGGGGGCTTTTGCTGGTGTTTAAATTGCCGCCCCTGGCTTTTTTCAACAAAGCCAAAGAAGCCATCGTTACGGCCTTTGTCACCCGCAGCAGCGGGGGCACCCTGCCGGTGAGCATGGAGACGGCCGGGCATAAAATGGGGATTTCCCAAGGGGTTTATTCTTTTTCCCTGCCCTTGGGGGCCACCATCAATATGGACGGAACCGCCATCTACCAGGGGGTCTGCGCCATTTTTGTAGGGTTTGCCATCGGGGCACCCCTTACGTTTGCGCAGCAGTTGACCATCATTGCCACGTCCCTGTTGGCCTCTATCGGTACGGCCGGTGTACCGGGCGCCGGGGCCATTATGCTGATGATGGTGCTTGAATCGGTGGGGTTGAAAGTGGAGCCGGGCTCACCGGTGGCGATGGCTTATGCCATGATCTTCGGCATCGATGCCCTGCTGGATATGGGGCGGACGGCCTGCAATGTCACCGGGGACCTGGCCGTGACCTGTGTTGTGGCCCGAACGGAAAACGAAATGGACCTTGCCGCCTGGCAGGGTGACGAACTGGCCGCTGCCCAGGATACGGCCTATGCTGAATAGAAAATGAAAGAAAGAGCCATGCCGACAGATATACAAGCGCCTACCGGGAAAAAAGCCTGTGTGGCGGTCCTGGCCACCGGCGGCACCATTGCCGGGCAGGCGGAAACGGGAACCCAGGCCGGGTATGCCTCCGGCCGGATCACGGTGGATGCCATGATCGGGTCCGTTCCCGGGCTGTCGGATCTGGCCGACATCCAGGGAGAGCAGATCGCCAATGTGGGTTCCCAGGACATGACCTTTGCCCTCATGATCGCCCTGGCCGATCGCATCAACGCACTGCTTGGTGACGGTGCGGTGGAGGGCGTTGTCGTGACCCACGGCACCGACACCATGGAAGAAACCGCCTATTTTCTCAATCTGACCGTCAAGAGCCGCAAACCGGTGGTCCTGACCGGGGCCATGCGGCCATCCACGGCCGTGAGTGCCGACGGGCCCCTGAATCTCTACAATGCCGTGGCCGTGGCCGCCGACCCCCGGGCCGCCGAGAGGGGGGTGCTGGTGGTGATGAACGACCGCATCCATGGTGCCCATTCCCTGACCAAAAACAACACCACTTCGGTGGAAACCTTTCTTTCCCCCATCAACGGCCTCATTGGGACCGTCATTTACGGCAAGACCCAGTATTTCCGGGGACCTTTCCGACGCCACACCCATACCAGCGAATTTTCGGTGGCCGGCGTGGATCGGCTGCCCCGGGTGGATATCCTATATGCCTGTGCCGGTATGCCGGCGGATTTGATTGACTGCTCGGTGTCCCGGGGCGCCCGGGGCATCGTGGTCGCCGGGGATGGCAACGGCAACATGAATGCGGGCGCCATTGCTGCGGCCTCCCGGGCGGCCGGCCAGGGAACGGTGGTCGTGCGCAGCTCCCGAGTGCAAACCGGCACAGTCATCCGCAATGTGGAGATCGACGATGACAGCCGGCGTTTCATCGTTTCGGATGAACTCAATCCGGCCAAGGCCCGCATCCTCCTGATGCTTGCCCTGCAGCAGGACCGCAGCCTGGAAGAGTTGCAGGAGATGTTCTACACATACTAGCGCTATCTCAAAAAAGTTTTTTCACTCACCTCTGGTTCGCCATGCCCCAATGGGGGCCGTCCGGCATCCCCCGGAGCCATTTTTTTATTGACGGAAACAAACGGGTTGGGTAGTTCGTATGCTAACGAGCATCCCGGATCCGATTCGTTTCCGTCAGCGATTGCGGATCGGGCCTGGAGTGAAAGGCGCAGCCCTTTTTTTGTGACCATCAAGTTTGCCACCTCGATATCGGACGGTCTGCCAGACCCTCCCTGAAAGGAGTTCGAATGAGCGACAACATTTTTCGCCGGTTGCAGGAACGACTCGACCTTTTCTCCATGGGATTCCCCGCTACGGATTCCGGTATCGAACTGAAGATTCTCCGTTATCTGTTTTCCGAAGAAGACGCGGCCATGTTTCTGTCTATGAGCCATAATCTGGAAACGCCGGACGCGGTGGCCCAGCGGTTGGGAAAGACCGAAGATGCCGTGGCGGCACAATTGGACGACATGGCCGAGCGGGGCCTGTTGTTTCGTCTCAAAAAAGAAAGCGGGTCACGCTACGGGGCGATTCCCTTCGTCCACGGACTGTTTGAGTTCCAGGTGCAAAATCTCCACCGGGAATTGGCCGAAATGGTGGAGCAGTATTTCGAAGAGGGGTTCGATACGGCCATGCAGAAGGGGGCGGATTATTTTCTGCGTCCCATTCCGGTCCACCAGTCCATCGATGCGCGCCATCACGTGGCCAGCTATGATGATGCCCTGGCCATCCTCAAGAGTAAACCCCGCATCGTGGTGACCGACTGCATCTGCCGCAAGCGCAAGGAGGTGGTCGGCCAAGGCTGCGGCAAGCCCCTGGAGGCCTGTTTCATGTTCGGCTCCATGGGACAGTACTACCTCGACCGCGGCATCGGCCGTGAAGTCTCTTTCGAGGAGGCGTCCGCCATCATGGACCAGTGTCGGGAAGCCGGCCTGGTGACCCAGCCGGCCACGGCCCAGAACCCGTCCGGCATGTGCAACTGCTGCCGCGACTGTTGCGGTGTGCTGACGGCCCTGAACAAACATCCCAAGCCGGTGGATCTGGTCATTGCCAACCACCTGGCGGAAGTTTCGGAAGAAGACTGCACCGGCTGTGAAACCTGCCTGGAGCGCTGTCAGATGGGGGCCTTGGAAATGACGGATGAGGAAACGGCCCGGGTCAATCCGGATCGCTGTATCGGCTGCGGGCTATGTGTGGTGAGCTGTCCGGTGGAAGCCATTACGCTCAAGGCCAAATCCGAAGGCGACACCCGTGTCCCGCCGACCAGCATGGCCGAGCAGATGATGCTCCTGGCCCAGAAGCGCGGTCTTGTGTAGGCGCTTTTTTCAGAAAATCAAAACCGTCCATAGATACACGTCTAACCGTCAGAAAATCTTGACAATATTGATAGATTTCTGCTATGTCTTGAAACGTCTTGCCGCGTTTGACGGCCGAGACTTCTTACCTCAAATTGCAACCACCCCATAAGCGCGCGATGTTCGCCCGCGAATCGATTTTCAGCATGTCATGCAGGTGTCTTTTGCTATCATAAATCCAACCACGAATGGGGGCGATACTTGGCAATGGCACTTTGGGAATTAAGACGGGGCTTTTCGGGATTCGACAGCATTGCGCCGTTCGGCTTTTTCAGGCGAATGATCGTTTTAGCGGTTGTTTTGACCGTATTGGGAACGGCATCCGTTTCGACGGCGCAGCCCATAAAGATCGGTGTCAGTCTCGGGCTGTCCGGCCGGTTTGTGGAAATGTCAACCGCGTTGAAGAACGGGTTTGAATTATGGGAACGGAATGTCAACAGGCAGAATGGCATTCTGGGAAGACCCGTAAGGCTCATCGTCAAAGACGATCAGAGCGACCCGGAGCGTGCGGTCGCGATTTATCGGAAACTGATAACCGAAGCGCAGGTCGATTTTCTTTTTGCCCCGTACTCCAGTCTCATTACCGCTGCGGTTCTGCCCCTTGCGGAAGAATACGATATGCCCATGCTGATTGCCGGGGCAGCCGCCGACAGCCTGTGGGAACAGGGGTTTCGCAATGCCATCGGTATTTATACCCCTGCCAGTAAATTTGCCGTCGGGTTCCTGGAGCTCCTTGTCCTGAACGATCTGGATCGTATTGCACTGGTCTATGCCGAAGATCCCTTTTCAGTGGATTTGGCCGAAAGCAGCCGACAATGGGCCAACCGCTTCGGGTTGACGGTTGTTGATTATCGAGGATTCAAAAAGGGAACCCGGAATCTGGACGCTTTGGCCCTTAAAGCCAAGGCGCACAAGTCACAAGTCTTGATGGTGTGCGGGCATATGAATGAAGCCGTCCATATGACCAGGGCATTGAACAGAATCGGATGGCGCCCGAAAGCGTTTTATGCATCCGTCGGACCGGCCCTTCAGGAGTTTTCCGACCGGTGCGGACCGGATGCCGAGGGCGTATTTGGGACTTCTTTGTGGGAACCCAGGGCCAACTATCCCGGTGCCCAGCAATTCAACCGGCAGTTCATTGAAACCCATGGCCATGCGCCCGGGTATCATGCGGGGCTCGCCTATGCCGCCGGCCAGGTATTGCAAAAGGCAGTGGAAGAGGTGGGCCGTGTCGATAAGGAAAAAGTGCGGGATGCTCTGTTCCAATTGGATACCATGACCATCATTGGCCGATTTGGGGTGGATAAGACGGGCAAACAGGTCCGGCAGCATAAATTTATCATCCAATGGCAGAATGGATTCAAGGAACTGGTCTGGCCCGACCGGATTAAAACAGCGGAACCGAGATTTTAGCGCCGATGCCGACCAAACGCATTTTTAAAAGTTTGCCCTTCCAGATGGTACTTCCTGTCGTGGCAGCCATTTTCCTCGTCGGCATCGGCATTTATTTTCTCGTATTACGCTCCGTTTCGGATTTTGCCGATGAACGGATCAAAGAGACATTGGAAAATAACGCCAGTGAAATTTATGATATCTGTGATGAACATTTTACCGAGTTGATGCAGGCCGGCAAGGCGGCGGATCGAAAAGCCGGTGTGATTACAAAGGCCTTAACCATAGGCGATATCGAAGAATATGCCCAGCGCAACAGGATCGGATGCCGGCTGATCGAGAATGAAAAAAAGACGATGCTGCAGCTCCAGATTGATGCCGACTTGATGGCCTATATCGTCCAGAAACATTCGAAAGGGATTGCCTCCACAATTCAGTTTGAAGGGAAACGATATTATTTCCAGCATTTGAATTTCAAGCCATGGGGGTGGCATATCGACCTGGTAACGGATGCCGCCGTGTATGCGCCTTTGATCCGACGCGTGAAGCTTGTCTATATCGTTACCGCCATTCTTTTGTTGTTCGGGCTTTTCCTGATTCTCCTGCTTCAGGAGCGGTTTCTTCGCAGGCCCCTCAACCAGATTATCCGTGCCATGCGCGTCGGACGGCAGCCCCGTTATAAGGGTATCACGGAACTGGAATTTTTGAGCAACCAGATTTCCGATATGATGGCGTCGCTGGCTGAAAAAAATAAGTGGGTGGAAGATTTATATCTCATTGCCATTGCCAATCGGGGCGAGGAATTTTTCAAGCGTGCGGCCGATTCCCTGTCGGAAGCATTGGGTCTCAATACGCTTATTCTGGAATGGCATAAGGCCAAAGCGGAGTTTCGTCCGGTGGCTTTGGCCACCCTTTCCCGCGATGGCGGCACCATGGCCGGCGCAGCTGTCGGTTTGCCTTCTCTACAGATCGTTTCCAAAAAGAAGCCGATTATCGTTACCGCCGGCGCCCAAGTGCAATTTCCTGCAGCGCAGTGTTTGGCACTGTTGGAAGCGGAAAGCTATGCCGGTCTTCCCATTTTCGATCGCGAAGGCGTGGTAACCGGTACAATGAATGTTTTCGGTAAGAAGAGAGAATATGACGAATGGGATTTAAACCTCATTAAAACAGTCTGCCAGATGGTGGCGGTTGAATTTGATTATATCGCCAAAGAAAGGGATGAAGAAGCGCTTGAACGGCAACTTCAGCAATCCAAGAAAATGGAAGCCATCGGTCTGCTTGCCGGCGGCGTCGCCCACGACTTGAACAATGTGTTGTCCGGCATTGTTTCTTATCCTGATTTGCTGCTGATGGACCTGGCGGAAGACAGCCCATTGAGGGAACCCATCCTGACCATGCAGCAATCCGGACGCAAAGCATCTGAAATCGTACAGGATATGCTGACGCTCGCCAGACGAGGCGTTGAAAACAAGGACATTATCAATCTAAATGAGTTGATTTCGGAATATCTGCGGTCGCCCGAGTATCGAAAATTGGAAACGCATCACGCGAATGTTGCCGTCGCGGCGGATCTGGCAACTGATCTGCTCAATATTGTCGGGGCCAAGACCCAATTGATCAAGGTGGTCATGAACCTTGTATCCAATGCCGCCGAGGCCCAGCCTTCCGGAGGCCGCATAACGATTGCGACGCATAACCAATATGTCGATACGCCGATTAACGGGTATGAAGAAATCCCTGAAGGGGAATATGCGGTTCTATCGATCCAGGACACGGGGTTCGGCATATCGGAACAGGATCTGCCCAAGATATTTGAACCCTTCTATTCCAAAAAAGTAATGGGGCGCAGCGGCACAGGACTCGGCATGGCCGTTGTCTGGGGGGCCACTCATGACCACCAGGGATTTATCGATATTGAAAGCACGGAAGGTGTCGGCACCACTTTCAGACTCTATTTTCCGGTAACCCATCACCGGAAGATGCGCGAACGACGTCAGATCCCTGTTGAGGAATACATGGGACATCAAGAAACCATCTTGATCGTTGACGACGTCCAGGAGCAGCGGGAAATTGCCGCCAACATACTCGGCAAGTTGAATTATGCGGTCAAAACCGTGCCCAGCGGCGAAGAGGCCGTGGCCTACATGCAAACCCGAGACGCGGATTTAATGGTCCTGGACATGATTATGGCCCCGGGAATCGATGGCCTGGAAACCTACAAGAGGATTATTCAATCCAAACCGCATCAAAAAGCCATTATTGCCAGCGGATACTCGGAAACGGACCGCGTAAAAGCGGTTCAAGAGTTAGGGGCCGGCCAGTATATCAAGAAGCCGTACACCATGGAGAAAATCGGGTTGGCCGTGAAAAGAGAATTGCATGCTTAACGGGCGTGCAATCCCTTATTGGGATTCCCAGCGTCGGTTTTTTTCGAAACCGTCTTCGGCGGCTTTGATTAAATCGCCCATGGCGGCGGGCTTGGTGAAATAGTCGTCGAAACCCGCTTCGCGGCATCGGGTCAATTCGAATTCCGAGGTGTAACCCGTGATGGCGTAGATAATGGCTTTGGGGTCCGCGGTTTTGGCCCGTTGGCAGAGGTCGATGCCATTCATTCCAGGCAGATTCACATCAAAAAACATGACCGGGTAGGCGTCCTGTTCCATGATCTGCAACGCCTGTTCCGCGCTTTCCGCAACACTGACAGCATAGCCCTGCGTGGTAAAAACCATTTTTAACAGTTTTCGGATCGACGGCTCATCGTCGACGATTAAAATTTTCCGGTCTGGCATCGTGGTATCCGCTATTGAAACGCTGGTTTAACCCGAATATTTCATGAAATTTTCGGGTTAGTCACTGCTCAAGTCAATATCGAGTATCCGACCACCGAGATACTCTTTTGTTTTGTACTGCGTCAGCTTCATCAGCTTTTTGGTAAAAGCCCCCATCTTGTCGCTGTGCTCCCTGATCTCTTTGACGCTCTCATAGTATTCATTATCCGGCGGCAGGCTCATCATCATATATTCGGCATTGCCCATGACGACCTGCAGGGGCTGATTCAACTCGTGGCATACCGCCCCGGCAAGCTCGATGATGCCCAAAAATTTTTCCTTGAGGTTGCGTTCGTGCTCCAGTTTGCGTTTTTCGCTGATATCCAGAAAGCTGACGATCAGACACCGCCGATTTCCGATATCGACACTGATGGCCGTGCTGTAGACCGGAAGCGTCGCCCCGCCCTGCGTGACGAGTACGCCTTCGGAAAAATCCTTTTGATGGCCTGGCGGGATCGTATTTTCCGTTGTCAAAAGATCGGTCAGATACCTGCCGGTTATCGTGTCACGCGATAGGCCAAGAGTGGACATGGCCAGTGGATTCGCATCGAGCACCTGGTTCGTTTGCGCGTCCGCGGTTAAGATGCCGATGGGAAGGGAGTCCAGAACCGCTTCGAGGCGGTTTTTGCTTTCACGCAACGCTTTTCCCCGCGTGATGCACCCATAATGCTCGGTGCTTTCCAGTGCATTGGCCGCATTGCGCAGAATCGTGGAGATCAGGTAGATGGAAATTTCCGGAATGATCGTGTCCTTTTCGGGCAGCAAACCGATAAACAACCCCCGTGTTCGTGACTGGGTGGCGATGGGGTGCAGAAAGAGGTGTCGGCTGTGGTCTTCGGTTACGACGGCAATCCCTTTTTTTTCACGAATGGCCCAGGCGACGAATCCGTTGTCGATCAGAAATTTGAATTCGGTGTCAAAATAACGGCGCCTTTTATCCGGATTGCAAATTGCCAGGCCAAAGTCGGAGCTTTCCTGGTCGACAAAATAAAAGGCATAGCTCTCAAACGGGAAGACCTTGGCGATACGCATCTGGAGTTCCGCGAAGAGCTGGGGCGGTTGAAAACGTTGATTGATCTCTTCCTGAAAATCGGCCAGGGTCAGGGCCATATCGAGCGCGTTCATGATTTTGCGCTGGTTCTGCTCCAGGGAATCGATCCGGGTTTCGAGAGCGATGACGGGATCATTTGGCATTATTGCATGGCCCCCTCTTGAAACATGGCGTCAAGGAACACGAGCTGATGGACGGCCTGCCGCACGATGAGCTCCAGATTGCTCGGCAGAATGTCGAGTTGCTTCACCGCCCCGGCATCATAGCGGGGGACGCAATTTTCTCCGCTGTTGCCCAGGTCCAAACCGTGGGCAATGATGTCGGCCAGGTGAACCACTGCGGCTCTTTTGACATCCCGGGCAGACGATGGGCGATGGTGGTAAAACACCGTATCGGCCAGGGATGGCGGCAATTTCCAGGTCTCGAGCAAATATTTGGCAACGTCGGTGTGCCGGCAGCCCAGTTGCGCTTTTTCAAGGGTATAGAGGGCGGAATCGGAAGATGCCGCCACGTGCAGCAGTTCGCTGTAGCGGCCGGTAAAATGTTTCAACAAAATCAGCCTGCCGATGTCGTGCAGCAGGCCGGAAACAAACAATTGTTCGGGGGGTTGGATATTCTTGTGGGCCGCCAGCATGCGGGCGATAAGCCCACAGGCGAAGCTGTGCTTGAAAAAGGAGGCCACGTCCACAAGGCCCGATGGAATATCCTTGAACAGTCTCAAGGCGGATACCCCGATGGCCAGGGTTGTAATCTCCTTGATGCCGATCAGGGTCACCGCCCGGGAGATGCTGTCGATTTTGGTGGAAAAACCGTAGAAGGCCGAGTTTACGATTTTCAGCAGCAGTGCGGCCAGGCTGGGGCTTTTGTTGACCACCTGGGCGATGGCTTCAGCCGATGCATGCGGATCGTTTACGATTTCATTGAGTTCGGACACCAGCGTCGGCAGTTCGGGCAGTTGCGTTTTGGGACTCTTTAAGATGGTGACAATTTCGCTGCGGATAGGCGCCTCGGACAGGTCCTGGATATAAATGCCGCCGTTGTTTTTGGGGATCGGCTCGAGTGGGGTCCGGGATCGATGGCCGATGGCGATGCGGACCAATTCCGACATCAGGGGGTTATCCGTATCGACGTGGCGGAAGATGGCGTCTGTCTGCTGGGTGGCGACGGTGGTATCCACCGGTGTCGTATCGGCATTCGCTCTGGCATCGTCTTCCGGTTCCGTTTCGACCTGGACTTCGGTCACCCCCCAGATTTTAAAGATCCGGACATGTTTTGCCTGGATCGGCTGGCCTTTAGACAATAGCAGCCGCGAGGAAATGTCCTTCACGTCCTCCGACAGGACCATGCCCTGTTTCACGCTGTCGATATGAACGATACCCATTTAAAACTTCCCGGGTTCAATACATGTAACGGGCCGTTCGCCGGAGGCGCATGACCCGAGGGCTTGCCATGGATAGCTGCAGACAACTATTAGGAACTTATCGAAAAATTGCATAATTGCGGCATCCTTTTGTTCCGGATTAGGTCGCAACTCATTTTAGGTTATCGGACCGTTTCCCAATTACTTTACAAATTCTTGGATTTTGTGTGAAAGCGTCGGCACCTAAAGAGAATACAGGTAGTCGAAAAAGCCATGCATGATCTCGGTCATCTGGCGGTTGCCTTCCACCGTGCCGGCCATTCCATAGAGGGCCGTGGTTTCCGCAGTCGTTCCTTCCCTGGACCGGGCATAGTCGACACCTGCTTTGAGATCCCCAAGAAACTGGCTGGCGATACCGGGGGTGAATGTCTGGGGCATGGTCACGCAGAAATGCAGGGCCGGCGGCAGCTGCAGGACATTGAAGCGCCATCCTTTGGTCTTCATGTAGTCGTTGATGTGGTAGACATCGACTTTTTCGGACCGGAAACTGATCACGAAGGTGGGGTCACCGATGAGGGTGAGCTCCGGCATGGCGGCGATGCCCGTCTTGATGGCGTTGGCCACGTCCATGATGGCTTTGGCCGCCTGCCGGTAGCCCTCCTCGCCGAGATAGAGCATGGACGCCCAGGTGGCGGCCGTGAGCCCCCCCGAACGGCTGCCCGAGGCGGTGGGGGAGGCGTACATGCCGCCGGGCCAGTCCGGAAGGCTGAAATACTGGTGGCGGCGGAAAATATTGTTGCGGTAGAGGACCACGGAGGTCCCCTTGAGGGCGAACCCGTATTTGTGGGTATCGGCCGACATGGAGGTTACCCCGGGCAGGCGGAAATCGAAGGTGGGAATCGTGTAGCCCAGCTTCTCGATCCAGGGCAGGATAAACCCGCCCAGGCAGCCGTCCACGTGCATGCCGATGCCATGTTGCATGGCAATCTCGGAAAGTTGTTCCAGGGGGTCGATCAGACCATAGGGGTAATTGCCGGCGCTGCCCACAATTGCGATGGTGTTGTCGGTGATGCGATCTTCCACGGCTTGGGGATCCACCCTGAAATCCGGTTCCCCCACCGGAGCGTGCACCATCTCGATGCCGAAGTACTGGCCGGCCTTGTCGAAGGCCGGGTGGGCCGTATGGGGCATGATGATCTGCGGCGACGCAATGCCTCTCTCCTCCCGGGCCCAGTCGCGATAGGCCTTCATGGCCATGAGGATGCTCTCGGTGCCGCCGGAGGTGACCGTGCCGCACACCTGGTCGTCGGGATTGCGCGCGGCTGCGGCATCGCCGTTGAGCATCTTTGCGGTCATGGCGATGATTTCGCTCTCCAGTTTGAACATGCTGGGGCAGAGGTCGAACTGGATCGTGTTTTCATGGGAGAAAAGGCTGAAAACCCTGTTCAAAAAAGCCCGGTGTTCTTCGCCGGCATGGTAGAACGTGCCGGAGACGCGGCCGTTCTGCCAGCGGGCGTTTTCTTCTTCCGCCATGACGGACAATTCCTGAAAAATATCGTCCCGGTTCCGTCCTTCGGCGGGGATGCGGCCATAGGTTTTAAAGCGGCCTTTGTAGGGTTTCAGGGGGTCGACGGGTTGAGTGTTCGTTTTGTTTTCGGTCATGTCCGTTTTCTTTCCGTTGAATAGTTGATGTTACCGTAAAATAATTTTTATTCGGTCCAGAAAACCTGGTCCTGTGGGCCAGGTCAGAGAAAATTGTCTCCGCCGTAATCGTCGTATAGGAATTCAGGCGTCAGAATCCAGACGTCAGAATAAGGTTGTCGCCTTCGGCGCATTCGATTTTATTCAAAAGACGGAGCGAAGCGACATCAAAATCCTACTGACTCCTGACTCCTGACGCCTATTGTTTCTCGCGATTGCAGCCCCCCTTCCGGGGGGAACCCAACGCCAGGTCCTCCGGGCCCGGATATTAATTCAACGCCTCGAAGATTTTTTTGTTCTTTTTGAAAAAACGCCGGTACTGTCGGTACATGGTGTCGTAAAGGGCGGCGTTGCCCGGGTTGGGTTGGAACACTTTTTTAATTCGAACGCGCTTTGGGACGTCTTCCAGGGCGAGATGCCCCAATGACCAGAAGGCCAGGAAGGCCGCCCCGCGTACCGTGGTATTGACCGGGTCGTCCACCTGGTGGATGGGCACCTTCAACACGTCGGCGTGGATCTGGGACCAGAGATCCGACAGGGCGCCGCCGCCGGCAAAGCGGAAGTGGTCGATGGCGCGCCCGATGAATTTTTCGGCCGGTCCCATTGTCCAGCGGTTGTTGAAGGCCAGGCCCTCCATGACGGCCCGTGCCATGTGTTGCCGGGTTGTGCCCAGGGACATGTTCACAAACCCGCCCCGTACGCGGGGTGCTTCGCAGGGCACCAGAGCGCCGTTCAGCCAGGGCAGAAACATGACGCCGGCGCTTCCGGCCGGGGCCTGCGAAGCCATGGTGTTGAAGCGGATATAGGCATCCTCCGGCTTGGGACCGGTCATGAACGCGTCTTCGGGATAAATCAACTGCTTCAGGTAGAATTCGACGCATTTGCCGCCGGCCCCCTGTTCGCCCAGGAGGTAATAGCGGTTGGTGCAGGGGCTGGGCAGGGCCGTCATGAAATGGGCCAGGTCGGTCTTTTTGAAGGGGACATGGCAGGTCATGTACAGCGAGGTGCCGATGTAGATGATGCTTTCAAAATCACGGGTTGCTCCGGCGCCGATGAGGGAGGCATTGGAATCGCTGACTCCGGCCACCACCGGCGTTTCCGCCGGAAGCCCCAGTTCATCGGCCACCGCGGTTGCCAAGGGGCCCACGACACCGTTGTTGGCGATGAGCGTGGGAAATTTTTCCACGTCCAGTCCGGCCATCCGCAGCAGGGTGTCGCTGTAAGCGGTGCCGCCCCATTGGCGGTTGTCCGTCACCACGAAAGGCACCATGGTTTTCTGGCTGGCCGTGATCCGGCCGGTGAGCCGGCTGGTCAGAAAATCCATGGGTTCCAGGAATTTGTAGGTCCGGGCGTAAATATCCGGATGGACGTGCTTGATGAACAGGGCATGCCCCAGGGAGTCCACCCCCGACAAGGTGGGCGCCAGACCGGTGAGGCGAATCCAGCGGATCAACTTGAAGAGGCCGTATCCCTGGAGGCGCGGAAAGCCGTCAACAACGTCCCGGTTGAAAGGGCCGCCGCGGGTGTCCATCCAGTGGACGGCCCGCATCAGGGGATCCCCGTGGTCATCCACGGGCACGGCGACGGACCACTGGGAGTCGCAGGCGACCGCGGCGATGCGTTGGGGGGCGAGGCCGGCGTCGGCCAGGACTTGCCGGGCGGTTTGACGGGCGCCCTGCCACCATTCGACCGGGTCCTGCTCGGCCCCGCCGTCCGGAAGGAAGTGGGTTGTGACCGGGGCTTCCGCGCTGGCGACGACGTTTCCGCTGTCGTCCACAATGGCGGTCTTCAGGCCGCCGCTGCCCAGATCGATGGCCAGGACGTAGCGGCGGTCGGGGGTGTCATCGTTCCGCATCTTCCAAGCGAGCCTTTCACGTGTTTGAATGGCATTACCAGGACAGGCGCAGGGCCGCGAACATTCAATAATAAGCGGATTGGGACCCAAAGCGCAACCGGCAGCACTTCTTTTGGCCAAGGACCGGATGTTGTGATATCTTACCCGACCGTCAATCCGTTATTTCAAGATTGTCATTCCGGCGGAAGCCGGATACCTACGGTAATGGAACGAATTGCAAGAAGATCCCGGTTTTCGCCGAGATGACGCGGGTTGGCGTATTTTTTTTGCCCGATCGATAATGAACAGCAAAGATTGAAGCATCTGCGAGGATTAGCGATGGCTGCAATGAACAACCTGATGGAACTGTTTCAGTATCTCGATAAATCCAACTGCCGCAAGTGCAACGAAAAAACCTGCCTGGCCTTTGCCGCGGCCGTTTTTCAGGGCAGGAAAGACGTTTCCGAATGCCCCAAGCTCAGCCCGGAGGTCATCGCCCGATTCAGCGATAACGATGGCTCCGGTCGCCCGGCCACCGTGGAAGAAAATCGTGACGAATACCTGGCGGACTTGAAGCGGCAGGTTGCCGGGATCGACTTGGTCGAAGCGGCCGCCCGTACCGGCGGGAAGTTTGACGGCCAACGGCTGACCCTCAAAATTATGGGCAAGGATTTCAGTGTGGACCGCGACGGCCACCTGTTTGCGGATATCCACGTCAATCCCTGGGTGGCCATGCCTTTCCTCGGTCATGTCCTTTTCGGTGAAGGCGTGTCGCCCACCGGCAAATGGGTGTCCCTGCGGGAGTTGAAGGAGGGCGCCGAACGCTACCCCCTCTTCAAGAAACGCTGCGAGGAAGCCATGAAACGGGTGGCGGACACTTACACCGACCTGTTCGACGACCTGGTGCACATTTTCAGCGGGCGCCAGGTGGCCGAAGAATTCGCTTCCGACATATCGGTGGTTCTCGATCCCCTGCCCAAGGTGCCCATCATGATCTGCTACTGGAAGCCCGAGGAGAATCTGGAGTCCACTTTGAACGTCTTTTTCGACGAAACGGCCGATCGCAACCTGGACGTCGGCGGGCTGTTCTCCCTGGGGTCGGGGCTGGCCGCCATGTTGGAAAAGCTGGCCCTGCGGCATGGTTTCCCGGAACTGAAGCCTTCTGCCTGAGCGACCGCAATCCGATCCTGCGGTCCATGCCGGGGAAATCCGGAACATCTTCCCTCCCTTAATCTTGATCTAAAAAAAACGCTAATTTTCGATGTCGACGACGACCCGTGTTCCCCGGCTGACGACATCGTAAACCGGTGACAGCTTTACCAGTTCCCGCAGGGTTTCCAGATTTTTCTCCTCGGTTTCAATTTTGAAATTGACCCGAATTTCCTCATAGCCGGGCCTAACGTCTTCAGCGACCTGGAAAAAGCCTTTGAGATCCAGATCACCTTCCAGACGCGACGCGATTTTCTGCAGCTTGATGCCGCGAACTGCGGCATGATAGACCATCGTGGTCGTCATTCAGCTGGCCAGGGCATTGAGAAGATGTTCCACGGGATTCAACCCCTGATCTTTCCCCGCCAGAATCGGGGGCTCATCGGCCTCGACGACAAATTCCCGGGTATGCGGAATCTCCTGGCAGGCGCTGTAGAAACCCTTTACCGTTGTTCGGTTGTGGCCCCCGTCGAGCCACTCGTTATCAATTCGAAATTGGGAATCGGCCAGGTCGGGTTTGTCTTTGACGGCTGCGATCAGACTGGTGACCGCTTCCACATCCACACCATTGAGTATTTTTTTTGCGGACATGATTTACCTCCCCATGTCGATGCGTTGATGGTTTTCTACTTCGGAGCAACTGAGGCCAGGTTAGATGATGGCGCCCCCATGAAGCGTGAGGCCATCAGGGTGACATCGGCCGCTTGCCAGGCCTCCTGGAAGCGGTTGGCGGCATGATCCGCTTCGGCTTTTTTCCCCTGTGACCGGAGACTTTGGGCCAGACCGTACAAGGACCATCCATTCTCCCGGTTGCGGCTCAGGTCCTGCCAGTAGACGGCTTCGGCCTCGGCCGGCCTGCCGGCGTCCAGCAGCACGGCACCCAGGGCCTGCCGCACCGGCACATGCCAGTCCGGCGGTTCGTTGTAGATCAGGTTGTCTTCCAGCAGAACTCCGCGGTGCAGTCGGGCAATGGCTTCGTCGTAACTCCCGCGTGCTGCTGCCAATTCACCGGCCAGAACTTCCATGGCGATTGCCAGGATGGCTCGGGCCCCGTTGCGGGAAAAAGTTACCCGGTAGTCGGTCAGGGACGCATCGGATGCGATTGCCTCCAGGCTATCCAATTCCCCGGCGGCCTTGTCAAAACGGCCTTCAGCCGTAAAGGCCAGACCGCGGGCATAGTGCCAAGTGCCCATCCAGAAACGACTATCTTCGGGGGGGCGGGGTTCGTCCAGGATTTTCTCCCATTGGCCGAAGCGGGTGTAGGCGAAGAGTGGCGCCACCAAAAACTGGTGCAGCAGCGGCACTTTGCGCCAGGCCCCTTCCGGAATGCTGGCCGAGGACTTTTCCGCGGCCGCAATGGCGACCTCGCTGCGCCCTTCCATGGTGGCCGAGTCCCACAGGAAGTGAATGTTATGGGGGTAATAGGCCAGCGGGTAGACCCCTTGGGCCCGACATTGGACGATGTAGTCCTCATCGGCCGCAATGGCGTCCTGGTTGCTCCGTGACGCGTCGGCATAGCGCCCGATGCGGCGGAAAATGTGCGACGGCATGTGGACCAGGTGGCCGGCTCCGGGGACCAGATGCCAGAGACGCTCCGCCCCGGCTTCCGCCAACTCGGGGCGGCCGAGCTCGACGGAGTGAATGTAGAGGTGAATGGCACCGGGGTGATACGGGTTGCGTTTCAGCACGGATTCGAGAACAGCTATGACTTCAACGGTTTCCGGATAGGGTTGCAAGTCGCGCGTCCAGTAGTTCCAGGGACGCAGATCCATAACGGCTTCGGCGTAAAGCGTAGCCGCATCCAGATCATCGGGATATTCAGCGCTCAATTCACGCATGGCTTCGGCATAAGCCCGGTCGAGTGCGTTCCGGTCGGGGAGTTTTCCATGGGAATAGCGTTTGGCGAGGGCGGCGATATAGGCCTGCTCCTTTTCCGAAACAGTGTCCTGCAGTGCCATGGCCCTCTGTATCAATTCGTAGGCCCGGAGCTCGTTCTGGGGCGGCATGGGCATGTTGATGTTGGGGCCCAGCACCAGCGCCATGCCCCAGTAGGCCATGGCGCAGTCCGGGTCGAGGCGGGCCGCTTCACTGAAGGAACGGGTGGCCTCGGCGTGGTTGAAGCCATAGGCCAGCATCATCCCCTGATTGATAAAAAGCTGGGCCCGGGCTGATTTTGTTGTGACGGGGAATTGGTGATTCCCGAGATTTTGCAGCCGCGGGGCGGTTTGGCCCGGCACGGCCAGGGATGAGACGTTGTTGCGGGTGTCCGTCATGGTGCAGGCGGACAATGTGAAGCTTAGAATGATCGCCATGGATATGGCGTGTGAAAGGGCACATAAGGTCGATATATGTTTTAATTGAATTTTCATGGTGGTACCTCCTCATGACATACTGCGATGCTTTAAGAGGAAGCATGCTTTTACATTTCGAATCATGCGTTCCAGGGTGCCTTGTATGGCAGTCTGTCAGAGTCGGGGGGGGCTTGGAGCCGGAGGGGCGAGAAGCGGGCAGAAGGGCCGGTGACCGTATTTCATATCAATAGGATTGCCTGGCCTGACCAGAGGTGCCATCTGGCACGATAGGTTCAGAATAGGACCGCTGGAGTGCTTTGCAAGGGGAGGGATAAAATTTTTTAGTCTATTAGAGAAACCCTGGCCCTCAGGGCCAGGATCGTTACTATTGATCTAAACCCTCCACCTCTGGTGGCGGACCCGGAGAGGTTCGACTGACCCGGGGGGATGCCGGAGCACGCGGAAACTCACCCGCCTTCGCCTTGGCTACGGCGGGTAAACAGAGTCCGCGCGCTTTAATCCGTTCGCCCCGCTGTAAACCATTTTAAGCCCCCTTCAAGGGGGCTGCCTGATGCCGGCCACACTCTGGCCGGCATCAGGGCGTGACGATATTGAAATTGGCCTTGGGGCGATCCAGTAGCCGGAGAAAATTCAACAGGTCCAGGCGGCTGCCGGAAATTTTCAGGTCGTCCGAGAAAATGGTTTCTTTAAGGCCGGCCAGGCCGGTGAGCATGCGCACGAACAGATCGTGGGTCACTTCCAGGGTGACGTCGGCATCCTCTGACGGCATGGACGCTTTGTGGTGCAGCACCGCATTTTTCAATTCCAGCCGATAACTTTCCCCGATATCCGTAAAGACAATATCGAGGGCCAGCTTTTTGCCGGCGGCCGCGGGGCCGTCCAGCCTTACGGCCATGCTGTCGAAAAAGCGCGGCAGGGGCGTGCGTTTGAGCAATTCATAGGCTTTGGACAGATCCACTCCCTGGTCCATTACCCCGTGCCGGAGTTCATAGGCCGCGGTCAGATATTCACTGCGCCACACGCCGGATTCGGCCTGGTAGCCCAATTGATCGTAGGTGCGTGCCAGGAGCGCCTTGGCCTCCCGGTTGTCCGGCTCGGCAAAGACCAGGTGGTTGAGGACTTCCGCAACCCAACGGTAATCGCCTTCACCGAAGGATTGGCGGGCTTTGGCCAGTATCGCATCCGCACCGTCCATGTAGTCCACATAACGTTTGGCCGCGGCCGCCGGGGGCAGGGGATTGAGGTTGGCGGGGTTGCCGTCGTACCATCCCAGATAACCTTGATAAACCGCTTTGGTGTTGTGGCTGAGGGTTCCGTAATAACCGCGGTTGGGGAAGAAGCGGTCCAATGCTTCCGGCAGGACGATCTGATCCGCAATTTCCCGGGGCGTATAGCCGGCATTGGCCAGGCGCATGGTCTGGTCATGGATGTATTTGTAGAGATCCCGCTGTTTTTCGAGGAAGTTTAAAATTTTATGGCGACCCCAGATGGGCCAGTGGTGGCAGGCGAAATATATTTCGGCTTCCCCGAAAAGGTCCATGGCCTCACCGATATAATGGCTCCATTTGAGGGCGTCGCGCACTTTGGCCCCACGCAAGGTATAGAGGTTGTGCATGTTGCGCGAGACGATCTCGGCGCCGCAGAAGGCTTTATGATCGGGCAGATAAAACGTCAGCTCGGCCGGGGCTTCCGATTCGGGTGTATACTGGAAAATGAAACGCACACCGTCGATCATCATTTCCTGGGGCGTGTGGTCGACTGTCCGGGTTGGTGCCAGGATGCCATACTGGCCGAAAGGGACCGCTTTGCCCAGCCCTGTATCCACGTAGGCGCGTTCCGACGCCGGCAGGGGGCGGCCGAACTGGTAGGCGGCCCGGCGGCCCATGACGATGCCGGCGATGACATTCTCGCTGGTGGCCTCGGCCATGAAGCCTTTGGGCGCAATGACCGGTATGGCGCGTTCGATCGCCTCCGCGGCGGAAATAACGCCCAGCGCCCCCCCGAAGTGGTCGATGTGGCTGTGGGTGAAAATGATGGCCGCAATCGGTTTGCGCTCCAGGTGCTGCTCGGCAAAGGCGAGGGCCGCGGCGGCCGTTTCCCGGGTGGTGAGCGGGTCCACGATAATCCATCCGGATTCACCCGCGATGAGGGTCATGTTGGCCAGATCGAATCCCCGCAGCTGGTAGATGCCCTCTGTGACTTCGAACAGGCCGTGGATATTGTTGAGCTTGGCCTGGCGCCACAGGCTCGGGTTGACGCTGGCCGGCGCCGTTCCATCGATGAAGCCGAAGCGCTCCATGTCCCATAGGAAAGCCCCCTCGGCATCCTTGACCTGAAGCTGTGGGGCCGCCGCAATCAGGCCCTGCCGGGCCTCCTTAAAATCGGCCGGGTCGTCTATGGGAAGTTCCTCCCGCACGCGTTCATTGGCCTTACGCGTGATTTTCGATGGGGCACTGAAACCGGAGGCATCTGCATTCTCGCCAGGCTCCGGTGTGCAGGCCGCGACGACGGTGAGCATGGCGATTACCAGTAAAGCATGGAGATGTTTCACGACAGACCTCCGCAGGGCTTGAGTGGTCGGCGAGTTAAATTTTTTCGGACAGTCCGGATCGTATTTGTAGCCAATCGACTACATGGCTTGGTGATGTAACCGAATGACTACGCTTTGTCAAGTTCGGGATGCCAGGGGGCATTGGGTTGAGTTGGTATTGTTCTGAGTCCTCCACCCCTGTGGATGACCCGGAGAGGTCCCACCGATTCGGGAGTTTTTTTTATAGATGGGCTCTTCATTTTCTTTCACGTGAAAGAAAACGGAAGCAATCACGCCTTGCATGAAAACGGCGTGACAGGCTTCAACCGCCCGTGTCCCGCTTAATCCTGCGCGTCGTCGGTGCGGCCGGAGCACGCGGAAACTCGCCCCGCTTTCCGCGGGACTCAGACAGTCCGCGCGCCTTAATCCGTCCGCTCCGCCGATGCTCAGCGCGGGACAAAGGGAAAACCAAAAACAAAGGCTTCAAACCATGTTACAGCCCCCTCAAGTGGGCTACCTGAAACCTCCCGCTGCGCGGGAGGAGCTTCATTTGGCTTCTTGAATCAGGATATCCATGAAGGCCTGCAGGATGGCATCCTGGGTCTCCTCGGCGGGTCGATCGTCCAGGCCGGTGCCGGGCAGGAGGTAGTTGGCAAAAACAAACAGCCCCAGGACCATGGCGGTGCCCCCGGCCACCAGGAGGCGCGGGTCCAGGGATTTGTCGAACCTGCCGTCGGCCTGGGCGGCGGCAATAAGGGCGATCATCTTCCGGAGATAGGGAAAGGCGCTTTGCACATCGCCTTCGAACTGCCCGTCCAGAAAAGTCCGGGCCAACACTTTCCAGAAGGCCTCGTTCCGGCGCAGGGCCGCCACGCCCCGCAGGAAAGCCTCTGCGTAGTCGTCCGGTTCACCGATGTCCGCATTGATTTTTTGCATCAAGTGATTCTGCACTTGCAGGCGCAGATTTTCCTTGGAGCCGAAGTGCCGATGGACAAGGCCGTGATTTACATCGGCCCGGGCGGCAATGTCCCGGACGGCCACGCCGGCCACACCGCGTTCGGCAAACAGATCCGTGGCTGCTATGAGAATGGCGTTCATGACATCTTTTTTGCCGGTGGGGCGGGTTTTGGGGTGCATCGGAGATCCTCGCAGTATATAAAATGAGGTTCTTCTCCCAATTTGTTGGGAGAAAGGGTCCAAGGGTTCTAGGATTCAAGTGGCCAAGGGTTTGTTCTCTGGAGATTTAATCAGAGCTTTCAGCATTCGCTCGATTGGCCCCATTTCCACTGCAAATTTTGGAAAGCGTTTCGATACATTATATAGATGCAAACAAAGCGCATATGCTTTTTGCCACACTTGCCATTCTTTGTAATTTTTTAGTATTTCACTTGGATCCTTGACCCCTTGACGCCTGGAACCCTTATGATCCCGAGATGCCCGAGAGGTAATACCCTGTGGCCCAATTGCTCATTTGCACCAACTATTCGGGAGAAGACCCTAAAATGATGATATCAGTGAAGGATGTAGTTGATTAACTACATCCTGGCAAGGTTATTGTTGCCGCCCGCGTGATCCTCCGACCATTGGTATTTAATGATCATTTTGCCGTCGGTCCGTCCTTGAATCACGGGCAGCGATGGTCAATATCTATTGTAAGCCGTTAGATTCAATTCTAATCGCATCCCCAAATCAGGAGTCCTCTTGCGATGAAGCCTGTTCGATTTTCAATGCTGCTGATCGTGGTTGCTCTGACCGCGATGCTGAGGGCAACACCTTGCCTGAGTGATGAAATCGTTGCCCGGGATCGGAACTTGGTGAAGTATGCGACGGGTATCGTCTACGACACCTCATCGGGCCTCGAGTGGTATGCGGGGGGCGATCAGGGCGTGAGCTGGGATGAGGCCCGGGACTGGGTGGCCGGACTCGGCGTCTTCGGGGGCGGGTGGCGCATGCCGAGCCGAAGCGAGCTGGATGCGCTTTCCCGCATCGGTGACGGGGTGAGCAATATTACGCCTCTACTGCGCAATTCGGGTTACTGGATCTGGGCCGGAAAGACCCGCACAACTTCCTCGCGATGGGTTTTCAGCTTCAGCTATGGCGGCGAAGGCTGGAGCGGCCAGGCGCCGGCAGACGGCGGCAGAGTACTGGCAGTACGATTGCGCAAAACAGATTAAGCCCTCAGGGGCCCTTCCATCACCCTTATGTGGATAGGTTCTATGTCTTCGAACAGCGCGGGGTGGCGTGAAGGCTGTTGAGGGCTTTGTGGGATAAATATTTGTACTTTATTGATATATTTCATGTTAAATGATAATTTGACAGGAGCTCTCGACACGAGATTGCGGTTGGTATGCACAGCCCTACAAACCGCCCCATGGGGCCACTATAGACGGTACCGGACCTTATTCGCTGGAGGAGCCTGCAATGCAAGATGCCGACAAGAGCCGGGAGGAACTCCTTGAAGAACTGCTATTGCTCCGCCAACGGAATACCGAACTAGAACGCGCGCGGGAGACCCACGACGCAAGTGCCAAAATCGATGAGCATTTGCTGCTGCTGGATACCATCGACACCCACGTTTTTTATCTGTCCGACCCGTCGACTTACGGAATGGTCAACAAAGCCCATGCCGATTTCTTCGGCGCCCACAAACGCGATCTGGCGTACAAAAACCTTTATGATATGCTTTCGACCGAAGAGGCCATCGTCTGCGAGCAGGGCAACCTGCGTATTTTCAGGGAGAAGAAGCAGATCGTCACCGAGGAATGGATGCAACGGGCGGACGGTGAAAAAAGACTGTTCAGGTTCACCAAAACCCCCAGATTGGATGAAAATAGTGATGTTGTCTACGTCGTCTGCACCGGGGAAGATATTACCGATAGCATGCAGGCCCGGGAGGAGCTCAGAGCCAACAAGCACTTTCTGGAAAATGTCATCGAGAGCATTCAGGACGGTATGAGCGTTCTGGATCGCGAGTACACCATCGTGCACACCAACGCGGTCATGCGGGAGTGGTACAAAGAAAGCGGCCCGCTGGTGGGACAGAAATGTTTCAAGGCCTATCATGGTAACGACACCGCCTGCGATCCCTGCCCGACGCGAAGGGCATTTGCCAGCGGGAAGACCGAGTCGAATCTTGTTCCGGGGCTGCCGGGCTCCTCGGCGGAATGGCTCGAGGTTTTCAGTTATCCCCTCAAAGACCAGGAGAAAGATGAAATTACGGGGGTGGTCGAATTCGTGCGGGACGTCACCGACAGGGTCAAGCTTCAAAAACAGATTATCCAGGTCCAGAAAATGGAGGCCATCGGCACGCTGGCGGGCGGTATCGCCCACGATTTCAACAATCTCCTCTTGGGCATGCAGGGGCGAGCCTCACTGATGGGGGTGGATCTGGCAACGGACGACCCTCATCAGGAGCATATCAAGGCCATCGAAGATCACATCCGCAGTGCGACCGGGTTGACCAAGCAATTGCTGGGTATCGCCCGCGGCGGCAAATACGAACCCAAACCAATCGATTTGAATGCACTGGTAACTGAGAGTGTCACCATGTTCGGCCGCACGCGCAAGGAGATCCAGATCGGCCTGAAGATGGCGCCGGGACCGGTGGTTGCCGAGGTCGACCGGTCTCAGATCGAACAGGTGCTTCTCAATATCTACGTCAACGCCGCCCAGGCAATGGCGGGTGGCGGTGAACTTTCCATAGAAACCCGCATTGTCATTTTGGACGAGGCCTCTTGCCAACCTCATGAAGTCCCTCCGGGTCATTATGTGCGGATTGCGGCCAGGGATACCGGCATCGGCATGGATGAAATGACCCGCCAACGGATTTTCGATCCTTTTTTTACCACCAAAGACAAAGAATGGGGCACCGGCTTGGGATTGGCGTCGGCCTACGGCATCATCAAGAATCACAACGGATTCATTACGGTTTCCAGCGAAGTCGGTCGTGGCAGTACCTTCACCATTTTTCTGCCGGTATCGAAAAAGGACGTGAACCACGGACCGGACGCCCCGACGCGCATCGTCAAAGGATCGGAAACCGTTCTCCTGGTGGATGACGAAGAAATGATTATCCAGGTGGGCCAGGCCATGCTCAGGAAATTGGGCTACCAGGTTCTGGTGGCCGAAGGCGGTCCCCAGGCCATCGAAATGGTCTCGGCGCGGGGAGACGCAATCGACCTGGTGATTCTTGACCTGATCATGCCCCACATGGACGGCGGCAAAGTTTTCGACCAAATTCGTCAAAAATATCCGGCCATGCCCATTCTCTTGTCCAGCGGTTATGCCATCGAAGGCCAGGCGGCCGAAATTATGAGCCGGGGATGCAATGGATTTATTCAAAAACCCTTCAGTATCGCCGATGTCTCCCAGAAGATTCGGCAAATTTTGGATCCGGTGTCATAGCACTCGTTTCCGGCCTCCTGCCCTGCACAAAGGGCCGGCAATCACGGCACGATAACCGTATTTTTCTGAAACATGCCCTTGAAATCGATTATTCCATGCAATAAATTTGCATGTTCCCGTCGTGGTATTTTTAGGGAGCCACCAAATTGTCTGGAGGTGCTTTATGAAACATCTGGCTTATACTATTTCTTTACTTTTCATCTGCTTGACGGGGAATACACATGCTCAGGCCGATAAACCCCTGCCGGTATTCGTGAGCATCCAGCCCCAGAAATTTTTTGTGCAACAAATTGGCGGCAATCGGGTGGACGTCCAGTTGATGGTCCAACCCGGCGCCAGTCCGGCCACCTATGAACCCAAGCCACGCCAGATGGCGGCCCTGTCCGAAGCCCGGCTTTATTTTGCGGTCGGCGTTCCGTTCGAAAACGTCTGGCTGGAAAAAATAGCGGCCGCCAATCCCGCAATGGAGGTCGTTCACACGGATCACGGCATCGAAAAACGCGCGATGGCAGCCCACCATCATGATAGGGAAGATACCGAACACCATGACGAAGGTGAATCCCAAGAGAGCGGGCACCACGCCGAGGGTCACCATGACCATGAAAAGCGCCAGCACCATGGGGATGCCGGACATGATAAAGATCACCATGAACATGCCGGTCTCGATCCTCATATCTGGCTGTCGCCGCAGCTTGTAAAGATTCAGGCCCGCGCCATTTTGAATGCGCTCAAGGAGGCCGACCCCGGGCATCGGAATGTCTATGAGAGCAACTTCAGAGATTTTGCAGCGCGAATCGATCAATTGGACGCCGATCTGAAAAAGATTTTTGCCGGCAAGGAGGATCTTCAATTCATGGTATTTCACCCGGCCTGGGGCTATTTTGCACGGGACTACGGCCTGGTGCAGGTGCCCATCGAGATCGAGGGTAAAAATCCCAAACCGGCCCAGCTTCAGGCGTTGATCGCCGCGGCCCGCTCAGAAGGAATCAAGGTTATTTTTGTCCAGCCCCAGTTTTCAACCAAACGGGCCAAGCTCGTTGCCCGGGAAATCGGCGGTCAGGTTGTGGCTGCCGATCCTTTGGCTTTGAACTGGCTGGAGAACATGCGCGTGGTTGCCGGTAAGTTCGAGGCGGCCCTTAAATAGTGTCCATCCATAAATGGCATCTTTTGGCCCCGAGCGGCGTTTTCGCTCTTTTGAAATCCTCGAAATAGTCCACTATTCCTGCGGTTTCAAAATCGCCCAGACCTTGCTCGAAACCAAAATCTACCATCTCTGGACGAACACTCAATAGAATCGGACACATTCCAGAAAGATATAGGATCATGTCATCCCCTGTCATCGACATCGAAAACGTTTCCTTCGCCTATAACGGCCAGCCCGTTCTGGAGAACGTCAATCTGGCCATCCCCCAGGGGGATTTCGTGGCCGTGATCGGGCCCAACGGCGGCGGCAAGACCACCCTGCTGAAGCTGATGCTGGGGCTGCTCAAGCCGGATACCGGCCGCATCCGGGTGCTGGGCGAGGCCACCGGCGGGGCGACCCATCAGATCGGCTACGTGCGCCAGGATGTCCATATCAACCGCCGTTTTCCCATCACGGCACTGGACGTCGTGCTCATGGGCAAACTGGATCCCCGGCGACGGTGGGCGCGCCACACGGCCCAAGATCGCCGCGAAGCCCTGGGCGCCCTGGAACGAATGGAAATGGCGGCCTTTGCCGGCCGCCGGATCGGTGAACTTTCCGGCGGGCAGCGCCAGCGTGTTTTCATCGCCCGGGCCTTGGTCACGGCGCCCCGGCTCCTGCTGCTGGACGAACCAACCGCCAGCATCGATACCAAGGGGCAGGCGGATTTTTTCCGGATGCTGAAGGATTTGAACCGGGAGGTTACTATCCTGGTGGTGAGTCATGATCTCCTGGTCGTCTCAACCTATGTGAAATCCGTGGCCTGCGTGAACAAACGTCTGCACTACCACCACGAGGCCGAGATCACCGGCGAGATGATGGAAACCATGTACCCTTGCACGGTGGAAGACGTCTGCCCGGTGGAACTGGTGGCCCACGGGCTGCCCCACCGCGTGCTCAAACATCACGAGGATTGATGCCATGCTGGATGCCCTGCAATTCGAATTTATGCGTCATGCCCTGGCCGCCGGTCTGCTGGCCAGTATTATCTGCGGGATTATGGGCACCCTGGTGGTGGCCAACCGCATTGTTTTTCTTTCCGGCGGTATCGCCCACGCCGCCTATGGCGGTATCGGCATGGCTTTTTTCTTCGGCTGGCCCTACCTGGCGGGCACTATCGGCTTTGCCCTGGCGGCGGCTCTGGTCATGGCGGCGGTCACGCTGCGGTCCCGGCACCGGGCCGACACCATCATTGGTGTCATCTGGGCCGTGGGGATGGCCATCGGCATCATCCTGCTGGACCTGACGCCCGGTTACAACGTGGATCTGATGAGTTATCTCTTCGGCAGCATTTTGACGGTGCCGGCCGGAGATCTGGGGATCATGCTGGCAACCGGTGTGGTGGTGGCCGGATTCGTGGGTGTCTTCTACAAGGATCTGTTGACCATGTCCTATGACGAAGAATTCGCCCGGATTCGGGGGGTGCCCGTGCAACGGTTGTATTTCGCGCTGATTGGTCTGCTGGCGGTGGCCATCGTCATGGTGATCCAGGTGGTAGGGTTGATCCTGGTCATCGCCCTGCTTACCATTCCGCCGTTTATCGTCGAAAAATATGCCCAGTCGCTGCTCCAGATGATGGTCGGCGCCAGTGTTCTGGGGGCGGTGTTTACGGTCAGCGGGTTGTGGCTGTCCTACGCTTATGACCTGACGGCCGGGGCCAGCATTATCCTGCTGGGCGGCGCTGCTTTTTTCCTGGTATTGCTGGTGGAACGCTGGACGCTCCTGCGCAGGGCCAAGCGCGCGGTTTAATGGCGTGCCAGTTTATCCCCATTCGGTGAAGAATCCGGAGAGGGGCGGCCATTCGGGGCGCTTTCCCGGACAACCGCGTTTCCAGGACGTCACGCCAAGAAAGTGAGAAGAGGTACGCCCATGTGTGAGCAGTGCGACTATGAAACCATGCTGCACCGCGCAAAACTCGACGCTACGGAAAACCGCCTGCGGGTGCTGGAGGTCATCGGGAATAACAGTTACCCCCTTTCCGCCGGCGATATTTTCAAGACCCTCCAACGCTCGGGGGCCATCAACCGTGTTACGGTCTACCGCATTTTGGATTTGCTGGTGGACCGTGGCCTGGTAGACCGCATCAGCACCGGCGGACGGGCGGCCTACTACGGCATGGCACCCAATGAACATCACCGGCCCCATCCCCATTTCTATTGCAAACGCTGCGGCCAGATGGAATGCCTTTCCCCCGAGAGCCTGCCCCTGGACGGTGATGCCTTCCGGAAGACCTTCCCGGGCCGGATCGACAAGGTGGAGGTGCGGGTGGACGGTATCTGCAAAAACTGCATGCGCTTAACCGATGTGCTGGGCGCGCAACGCGTTTCTTCCTGAGGACGCCCTGGAAGCATTCTTCTTTTTTCGGGGTTTTTCCGTCAAAAGCGTCGATGCCCGATGCGGCCCGCAGAGCAATAAACCATTTTAAATGCAAAAATCAGTTCCAGGCCACCGTCGTTGGATGCCCCCTCAACCGATTTATGTCATGAAATAATCGGGTTAACCGGCTGGCGGGTCGCTCCGGATCATCTGCCAGAACATGGCATAGTACGATAAGCTGGCCGCAAGCAGGGCCACGCCCATGGCGCTGTATAGGACCGCCAGGGGCTCCCGGGGAAGCGCGGTGTGGCGCAGGAAAGAGCCAATGGCGATCATGAGGAGAATCATGAGGTAGCTGCGCCAGGCCTGGAAGGCGAATACGCATCCGCGATCGGCATAGCTGTCGATGCGGGCCATATTGCGCCGGGCGATCCGGTCCAGCATGCTGCGGTGCAGAACGAAAGCCAGGGCCAGGCCTCCTCCCGCCAGGCCTATGATATGCAGGGGCGGCAGGGGGCGCAGCCAGTGCCAGGCCATACGGCAAAGCAGACCGCCCGCCGTGGACCAGACGAGTCCGGCAATGGCGATGAGCCAGTGTTTGGGGACGGCGGGCTTTAAACTTTCCAGGGGCATCGTTTGTCCCGGAATTCAAAAACGATTGATGATGGAGACACCGATCGTGTCGAAGCGGTTCATGGCCTGCAATTCCCGGATGCCTTGATCCAGGTCGACGGTCTGGGCGATGAGGTTTTCCGGATGCAGTTTGCCGGCCGCGATCATGGCCATCATTTCGGGATAGCGGTGCGCCTGCATGCCGTGGCTGCCGAGGATTTCCAGTTCATTGGCAATGACCTGGTCCATGGGGATGCGCGGGGTGCTGTGATCGGCCAGCATCAACCCCACCTGCACATGCCGTCCCCGTTTACGCAGGCCGGCAATGGCGTTGAAGCAGGTGGTGGGGCTGCCCAGGGCGTCCACGGCCACATGGGCGCCGCCATGGGTGATGTCCCGCACGGCCTGGACGACATCCTCGACGTGCGAGGCGTCGATCACCGCCCGGGCCCCCAGCGAGCGGGCCTTGTTGAGTTTTTCTTTTTTGATGTCGATGCCCACGGTGCGGGCACCGATGGCGTCGGCGATCATGATGGCGGACAGACCGACGCCGCCGCAGCCATGGACGACGACCCACTCTCCGGGGGCGGTGCGTCCCTGGGCCACCACGGCGCGGAAAGCGGTGGCAAAGCGACAGCCCAGGCTGGCTGCGGTCTCGAAATCGACACTGTTGGGAATCCTTACCAGATTGGCATCCGCATAGCGTATGGCAACCCGCTCGGCAAAGGATCCCCAATGGGTGAAACCGGGCTGGAATTGATGGTCGCAGACCTGGTGGTGTCCGTGCAAACACTGGGGACAGTGGCCGCAGCCGCAGACAAACGGCAGCGTGACGCGATCCCCCGGGTGCCAGCGCGTAACCTCGGCGCCGATCTCTTCGATAACGCCGGCCAGTTCATGCCCGGGAACATGGGGCAGGCGGATATCCGGGTCATGCCCCATCCAGCCATGCCAGTCGCTGCGGCAAATGCCGGTGGCTTCCACACGGATCACCACGCCGTCCGCCGCAGGCGTGGGATCCGGCAGTTCTCTGGTTTCGATGGGACCTTCAAAGGTTTCATAGATGGCAGCACGCATGATTTCTCCCCAAATCTACATTTTGAGATGGTTGCTTCTTAAAGGGGGCCGGGTCGATCCTGTTGCCGATGGTATCGGCCTCAGTGCTTGGCTGTGCAGCTGCCCTGGCTAGACTGGCGGATGTCGTTCTGGTGCTTGGCGATGGAAATGATGGTTTTTACCCGGGTTTGGGCCTCTTCCGGCAGGTGGAAAGACTGGAGATGCTGGGCTTCTTCAACGATGGCAAGAAATGCTTTGGCAAGATCTTCGGTACGCATGGGCTTCTCCCTCCTGAGATCGTGTGTTCGGTTTTGGAGCTAATGAGTGTCCATCCAGATATAGTAGATTTTGGTTCCGGGCAAGGCCGCAACGATTTGTAAACGGACGGCGTAGCCGTATGAGCGATAGCGTTGCGCAGTTGGACTACGCCGGGGATTTACAAAGAGCGAGAACGCCGGCCGGGGCCCAAATATGCCTTTTATGGATGGAGACTAATGAATGCCTGAGTTTCATTATAGCCACTCGGGGTATTGTGTAAACGGATAATTTTAAAGGGCGCCAACAGGGCCGGTTTTGGTCGGCTACAAATCCGTGATCACGGGGTCACGCATAATGGCCTCCACGGCGGAGGCTGCCGATTCCGCCGCCTCCGGAAATACATTGGCCAGATTGCGGATATGGCGCAGGTTGTCGGCTGTTCGCAGAATCAACATGGCCAGGTTGCCTTCCTCCAGTTCCGACAGGGCGACAATATCTTCCCAGTCTCGGCCCCGGACCCAATGGTAAAGCACGGCCGCCGGGCGCAGGTAGAGGGGGCGGAAGGGAAAGCCCTCCACATGCATCTGGCGGGCGAAAGGCGCCAGGGTTTTTTTGACCCGCCGGTAGGACGAGGCCAGGGACCGCGGCAGGGCTCTTTTGGGAAGCCGGTCGTCGCATTCCCTCTCGTTGACGAAGGCCGCCACGATGCCGGCCAGGATGGCGGGGTCGTTTTCCGGAAAAGCCTTGCGACGGAAGCCTTCCCCGATCAGGAGAGGTTGATCCACCCGCAGGCGGGCGGCCCAGATGCCGTCGTCGGTCAGGCGCCCCGCCGGATCAACGTAGCCGTGGATCTGAAGAAATTCCAGGTGATGCCGGAAATCGTCCCATAAGTGGCGGTAGCTTCTTTCCAGCATGTGCCGGGGGGTCTTGGGGCCGAAGGAACGCATCAACTGAAACGTGGCAAAGCTGCGTTTGAGAAGATCTTCCACCTGGTCGGGCAGGTGGGACAGCAGCAGATTCAGCACCATGGAGAAATTGATGCGAATCTGGCTTTCCACGTCCGACGCCGGTGTATCCACCAGGCGGGCGGCCAGCCGGGCGTCCATGAACCGGCTCGGTACGGCCACCGCAAAACCGATCTTGTCCTTGCCCCGGCGTCCTGCCCGGCCGGTCATCTGGTGAAACTCGGTGGGTGTCAGGGGGGCAAAGGCCTGGCCATTGAAGCGGTCCGAATTGAGAAACAGGATGGTGCGGGCCGGAAAATTGACGCCTGCGGCAACGGTGGATGTGGCGAAGACCGCGTCCAGCAGGCCTTCGCTCATGAGGGTTTCCAGCAGGAGTTTCCAGGCCGGCAGCTGACCGCTGTGGTGGGCCCCCACCGCCAGGTTGCGGATATGCCAGAGCTGTTTGTGCTGTTGCAGGTGCGGGCTGGCAGTCAAAAGTTCATCCGTTCGCCGCTCCAGGGCTGCCTGGCGCTGGGTATCCCGGCGGCGGTTGCCCATGCAGCGTTTCAGGGCGTTGCCGCAATCGGCCCGGGATTTGAGAAAGAAGATGGCTGGCAGTAGATCATAGGCCCGCAGCACCTTCAACATATCGCCAAAGGGCGGCAGCCCCCAGGGTGGGCCGAGAGCCGGCTTTTTCTTCTGATTGATCAGGTTCTGGACGGTCTTGTCCAGGCGCGATTTGCCCTTGGCGGTTTTGGCCACCAGAGGCAGCAATGTGCCGGAAGGGGCGAAATAGAGGGGGTAGAGCGGCACGGGCCGTTGGCCCTCCTTCACCAGGCGGCAGTCTTTGCGCCGGATGGCCGACAGCCACTCTGCTATTTCCCGGGCGTTGCCGATGGTGGCGGAAAGCAGCAGCAGGGGGATGCGGGGCGGAAGATAGATCATGATTTCTTCCCACACCACCCCCCGATCGTAGTCCCCCAGGAAATGGGCCTCGTCCAGGACCACGAAATCCGTTTCCAGCTCGATGCCCGCATGCATGGCGTCGTAGAGCTGGTTACGCAGGATTTCGGTGGTGCCGATGATGATGGCGGCATCCGGCTGCTCCCGGCGGTCGCCGGTCAGGATGCCCACGTTGGCGGCGCCGAAAAGTTCGGCGAATTCGGAATATTTGGCGTTGCTGAGAGCTTTCAGGGGGCAGGCATACCAGGCCCGTCCCCCGTTTTCAAAGACGTGCCGGATGGCCTGTTCCGCTATCCAGGTCTTGCCTGCGCCGGTGGGGGCGGTGACCAGACAGTCGGCGTGCCGGACCGCTTCGACGGCCTCGACTTGAAAGGGGTCCGGCTGGAACGGCTGTTCCTCCGGCACACCGATGCGGGCGAAAACGGATTTCAGGCGGCGATCCGCGCCGGGTTTGATGTCGATTTCAGGCGCTTTTTCCCGCCGGGTGCAGGGCCGCCGACGCCGGGGATAATGACCTCTGCGCATTAGAGCCTTTCGATGATGGCCTTGACTTCATCCACCGCCGGGGAGGCGGTTTCGAAAGGCGACTGATCGTTCAGATCGGCTTCGATCAGGCGGTCGTCATAGGGCAGGTATCCGAGAATCTCAAACTCGGACAGGTGCTTTTCGAAAAAAGCCCGGTCGGTTTCACCACGTACTTTGTTGCCCACCAGGCCGATGGACCCCAGGTGAATTTCGGAGGCCAGGCGCTGGATATTGCGGGCCGTGTCGATGCTGCGGCGTCCCGGTTCCACCACCACGATGAGTTTGTCCACGGCCTGGGCCGTGGCCCGCCCCAGGTGTTCGATACCCGCTTCCATGTCCATGACCACGACTTCGTCCCGGGACAGGACCACATGGGTGACCAGGGCCCGCAGCAGGGTGCTCTCGGGGCAGATGCAGCCGGCGCCGCCTTTTTTGACTCCGCCCAGGCGCATCAATTTGATATTGTCGAGACGGGCCGAGAGGGCCTCCGGCAGATCGTCCACTTTGGGGTTGAGCTTGAAAAAACCGCCGACGGTGCCCGGCTTGGATTCCGTGCGTTCGTACACCAGGTCCTTCATCTCGGAGATGGGGGTGATTTTGTCGGCCCCGTCGATGCCCAGGGCCGCGGCCAGGTTGGCATCCGGATCCGCATCGATGGCCAGCACATGCCGGCCCTGTTCGTTGAAGGACCGGATGAGAAGAGATGAAAAGGTTGTCTTGCCCACACCGCCTTTGCCGCTAACCGCGATTTTCATACGTGTTTTCCTTTCTGTCCCGAAGGCGGCGTGTCTGCCGCTCCAAAACCGGTTGTGTCGTCGCAATGGAATATAACACAGCACTTGTCCGTGTCCATCCAGAAATAGCATCTTTCGGCCCCTGGCGGCGTTCGCGCTTGTTTTCAATCCTCGAAATAGCGGGCTATTCCTCCGGTTTAAAACTCGCTCGGGCCTTGCCAGGAACCAAAATCTACCCTTTCTGGATGGACACTAAATTTCTAAGCTAGCGATGCCTTGATGGTTATGATGCCTTGACCTTTGGCGCGTTGTCCCTTATGGGGACAAGCTGAAACGGCACCAAATATTTTACCTGAAAGAAGGGGATTGTCGAAACCCCATGCCCAAGCAAAAACCATCCCATATCCCTGAAGGCGCCCCCCTGATCCTGGCGCCGGCCGGCAACCGGGCGTCCTTTCTGGCGGCGTTGGCCGCGGGGGCCGATGCGGTCTACTGTGGATTGAAAAGCTATTCCGCCCGTGCGGAGGCGAAGAATTTTACAATTCCGGAACTGGCGGCTTTGACCGAACTGGCCCATCGCCACGGCATGCGGGTCCATACGGCTTTCAACGTGATGCTGACCATGGGCGACCTGGAGCAGGCGGCCGGGCTGATGCAGGATCTCGTCCGGACGGTGCAGCCGGATGCGCTCATCGTCCAGGACCTGGCCATGATTACCCTGGCCCGGGCGAGTGGCTACACGGGTGAACTGCACCTGTCCACCCTGGCCAATGCCGGCTTTGCCGGTGCCCTGCCATGGATTCACCGCCACCTGGCCGTGGACCAGGTGGTGATCCCCCGGGAGCTGGACATCGACGAGATCCGCACCCTGGCGGCCGCCTGTCCGGAGGGGCTGGACCTGGAGGTCTTCGTGCACGGCGCCCTGTGCTACGGGGTGTCGGGGCGCTGCTACTGGAGCAGTTTCCTGGGGGGCAAAAGCGGTCTGCGGGGTCGCTGCGTGCAGCCCTGCCGACGCCTCTACCAGCAGCGCAGCGCGCCCCAGCGTCACTTTTCGTGTATGGACCTCAGCCATGACGTGCTGGTCAAGGTCCTGCGCACGATTCCCCGGGTGAAGACCTGGAAGATCGAGGGGCGCAAAAAAGGCCCGCACTATGTCTATCACACGGTGGCCGCCTACCGGATGCTGCGGGACGAGGGCCATGACCCCCAAAAGAAGCGTGAGGCCCTGCAATTGCTGGAACAGGCCCTCGGTCGTCCGGCCAGCCACTACCGGTTTTTGCCCCAGCGTCCCCAGATTCCCCTCCAGCCCGGCACGCCCACGGGTTCCGGTCTCATGATCGGCACGGTCAAAGGGCCGGCCCACAACCCGACCATTGTTCCCCGGAAGCCCCTGCTGGCCGGCGATGTGCTGCGGGTGGGCTACGAGGATGATGCCGGGCATGCCATTGTGCGGGTGCGCCAGCCCGTTCCCCCCGGGGGGCGGTTGGCCTTCAAACCCGTCCGCCGGGGCAAGGCCGCCAGCCGGACACCGGTTTTTCTCATCGACCGGCGGGCCCCCGAGCTGACCCGTAAATTGGCGGATCTGGAAACCGAACTGGCCGCCATTGCGGTGCCCCCAACCGATCGCCATCACGGCCGGGCAAGGATGCCGGCGGCCGTTCGCCTGAAAAAGACGCCGGGCCGGGACATGGTCGTTGGCCGCACGGCCGGCCGCTCGGCGATCGAGGGGGCCCAGGGGCTGTGGGTTTCCCCCCGGGCGGTGCAACAGGTCAAGGCCAGTTCCATGTCCACGGTCTGGTGGTGGCTGTCCCCCGTGGTGTGGCCGGCCTCCGAGGCGGAAACGGCGGGTCTGGTGAAACGCCTGTGCAAAAGCGGCGCCCGCCGGTTCGTCCTCAATGCCCCCTGGCAGGCGGGGTTGTTTGACGGCCGGGACAAGCTCGATCTCTGGGCCGGCCCCTTCTGCAACCTGGCCAATCCCCTGGCCCTCGAAACCCTGCGGCAGGCCGGTTTCAGCGGTGCTTTTGTCAGTCCGGAACTGGGGCAGGAGGCCTTTCTGGATCTGCCGCGCAACAGCCCCCTGCCCCTGGGAATGGTGATCGCCGGTATGTGGCCGCTGTGCCTCTCCCGGGTGATTTCCGAGGAGGTCAAACTGCGCGAACCCTTCAGCAGCCCGCGCGGGGAGAAGGCCTGGGCCAGCCGCTACGACGACAATTACTGGATTTTCCCCAACTGGAAGCTGGACTTCAGCCGCCACCGCCGCCTGTTGGAAAAGGCGGGCTACCAGTGGTTCGTGCATCTGGATGAACCGGTGCCCAAGAGGGTGAAACTGAAGGAGCGGGCGGGGCTTTGGAACTGGAACATTGGCCTGAAGTGATATCCCTTGAGAAATCGTCTTTTTTACCCTGATCTGCCGGTCGCAGCGGGTTTTTCGGCTGCGGCGTACATCAGTACGCCTCACCGAAAACCCTTGTACGGCCTTGATCAGAATAAAAAATCCTGATTTCTGGATGGGATATCGCCCCATTCTAAAGGCGGTTGCGTTGAATGGTCGATCGGCCCGGGGCGGATAAAAATCGGCGATATGCCTCTCTCCTCGGAACTTGCACGCCTTGAACTTGAACGTTTTACGAAGCCGTCCTATCCAGTTGTTTTCATTGAATGGTCGATCCGCCCGGGGCGGATAAATGTCGGTGTTACGCTTATCCCTCCTTGGGGTTCGCACGCCTTTGGTATCGTTAAGGCCTTATAAATCCCAGGGTCTGGTGGGTTTTGGTTTCGTCTTTCAAGTTGTTTGATTTTCTACCGGAACCCTTGACCCCTCGGATCCTGGAACCCTTTTTCCCTACTCAGCTGTGGAGGAGAAAATGGCTGATTTACGGCAGCACGCGGCATCGTTGACGGTTGCGTTGGGCACCGGGCCCGACATCCGGGACATCACGGACGAGCTGAACGGCGTGATCCGCGAAAGCGGGATCCGTGAGGGGACGCTGGCAGCTTGCGTTGTCGGATCGACCGGCTCCCTGACCACCATCGAGTACGAGCCGGGCGTGGTGGCCGATCTCAAAGCGGCCATCGAACGGTTGGCGCCGCCGGACGCCTACTACGCCCACGAGGAGGCCTGGCACGACGGCAACGGGCACAGCCACGTGCAGGCCGCCCTGCTGGGACCCTCCATCCACCTGGCGGTGCGTGACGGGCGCCTGCGGCTGGGCACCTGGCAGCAGGTGGTGGTGATCAACCACGATAACCGCGCCCGGCAAAGGCCCATCGAAGTGACGGTTACGGGTGTTGGCGGATGATTTCACGAATCGCTGCCGATCTGGTTTTAATATTCAGCCTTGCCAATCCCCCAAAGCCCTTTCGGATATTTCACGTTTTTTTCACGTATTTTTTACAGCCGCTTCACGTGCTTCAGGATAAACCCGGCACCACCATGAATGAGCCCGTTTAGCGCTAATCCTTGCCTTAGGGGGCTTCGGCGATTATATCGGAAAAAATGGCAACCAAGCCCGGAGAGAGCCCCATGCCGCCCAATATTCGACTGCTGATCATCGAGGACAACCCCGACATTGTGGAAAACATGTCCGATTTTCTGGAATCGAAGGGGTACATCCTGGATTTCGCCATGGACGGCATCGGCGGTCTCCATCTGGCCCTGACCCAGGATTATGACGTCATTGTCCTGGATCTCATGCTGCCGGGCATGGACGGCATCACCCTGTGCCGGAAACTGCGCCGGGAGGCGGACAAACAGGTGCCGGTGATCATGCTGACGGCCAGGGACACCCTGGACGACAAACTGCTGGGTTTCGAATCCGGTGCCGACGATTACCTGGTCAAACCCTTTGCCCTGAAAGAACTGGACGCCCGTATCAAGGTGCTGGCCAGACGCCGGGTGGCCACCAACAAAGTACTGTCGGTGGCTGACCTGCGCATGGACTTGGGGACATTCGAAGTATCCCGCCAGGGGAAAAGGATCGACCTGAACAACACCTGCACGGCCATTTTGAAGATGCTCATGGAATCCGCTCCCAATGTGGTCGCCCGCAAAGACCTGGAGAACCACCTGTGGGGGGATAATCCACCGGGCAGCGACGTGCTGCGCAGCCACATGTACACATTGCGGAAAAAAATCGACAAACCCTTTGACCACGCCATGATCGAAACCATTCACGGCATCGGTTTCCGGATCAAGGGAGAATCGTCATGAAATTTTACCAGAGCATCCGGTTCAGGATCGTGGCCTGCATTCTCCTGTTCGGCACACTGCTGGTGACTCTCAATGCCGGGATTACTTTTTTTGTTCTGGGCAACAGCATGTCGAAGGTGATCGCCAACCTCATCGATACGGAAGTGGATACCTTTCTCTACAAATATGAAAAGGATCGCACGACCCCCTTGCCCCATTCCAAATATATCGATGTGTTTGCCGGTGTTGACGCGGTGCCGGAGCGGCACCGGGAGCAGGTCAAAAACCTTCCCCCGGGCATCCATGCCATCGAAAAGCAGGGCAACAGGCCCCCCAAATACGTCGGTGTCATGCAGCTGAACGGCAAGGATATGCCCTACTTCATGTTTTTCCATGGCCGGGAGTTTTTCGAAGAAAACGCCCTGCTGCGCCCCGGGCAAATTCTGATGATCTCCCTGGCGATTTTGCTCATTCCGGGCATCATCATCGGCTATATCACCTCCCGCATGCTCTTTGCACCGGTGGTGGCCCTCAGGGACCAGATCAAGGGCCTGAACCCGGAAAACATACCGGGCCGCTTTTTTCAAAAGCACGCCAACAATGAACTCGGATTGCTTACCCGCACCATCGAGACAACCATGAACCGCATCAACGCCTTTATCCAGCGCGAAAAACAATTCACCCGGGATGCCAGCCACGAACTCCGGACCCCGCTGACCATCGTCAAGGGCGCCGTGGAGATCATGGAGCAGCAGCCGGAAATGGAAACCAACCCTTTGTTGAAAAAACCCCTGAAACGGATTTCACGGTCGGTCCGGGACATGGAAACCACCATTGAAACGTTTCTCTGGCTGGCCAGGGAGGAGGGCGGGACGGCCGAGCCCTGCCGGGTGGAACCGGTGGTTCGGAAAGCAATCGACGACAACCGGTATCTGATAGAAAACAAGGCTATTCAGCTCCACCTGGACGTGCGCCACGACAAAGCCGTCCGGGTCAAGGAAGAAATCCTTTATATCGCTGTCACGAACCTGATCCGCAATGCCTTTCATTTTACTCCCCAGGGATCGGTAACCGTCACCATTGACCATGCCCACATCGGTATCCAGGACACCGGCATGGGCATCGAAATGAACAAACTCGATTCGGTCACCCAGGCCCACATCAAAGGTGAAAAAAGCCAGGGTTTCGGCCTGGGGCTGAGCATCGTCTCCCGCCTGTGCAAACGCTTCGGGTGGCAGCTGGCCATTGAAAGTCAGGCAGGGCAGGGGACCCGGGTCCGAATCCTGTGGCAGGACACCTGAAAAGCTCACCGATAGCGGCTTTTTAAAGTTAACGGTTCTCTGCCAAGCTCCCGTCAACAAGAATTTACCACGAAGAGCACGAAGAGCACGAAGAAAAACCGGCCAGAGCAGTTGAACCCCTTCGTGTCATTCGTGATCTTCGTGGTTCAAGCTGTTGCATTTAACCAAACGTGGTCTTTTCGGATAACCGCATTAAGATTTCACATTTTTTTCACTTTTCTTTTACAGCCTGTTCACGTCCCCAACGATACAATCCGATCCAATAACGGAATCCAGAGATCTGCTGCGCGGTTGATTTATATGTGAATGCGGCAGGCAATTGGGCGTAAAACCTTTTACGGTGGAAGAAAAATGACCCTTCGATCCGAAAATACCTTCAGGCATTTTCAACCCATTGGTTCCCTGTGGGGCCGGGCGCTGTTGTTGACCATGCTCGTGGCCCTGCTTGCCGGTTGCAGCATGGTGCATCACGAAATCGAGGCTCCGCTGGCGGTGCCGGAGCGGTTCTCGGCATCCGGCGGCGCGCCGTTGCCTGACCGGTGGTGGACATCCTTTGAGGATTCGGTGCTGAACGGGCTTGTGGATCAGGCCCTGACAAACAATTTCGACCTCAAGGCGGCCTGGGACCGGCTCAGTCAGGCGGAAGCCCTGGTACGCAGTGCCGGGGCCGAACTATACCCGGCACTCGATGCTGAGGCCGACGTCTCACGCACTCGTTTTCGGGACGACGGCTTGACAGATAGCAACAGCGTTTATTCCCTGGGCCTGGTCGCCAGCTACGAGGTGGATCTCTGGGGGCGCATCCGTTCCAGTCGCGACGCCGCCGAATTCGATCGTTTGGCCAGCGCGGAAGATCTCCGGGCCGCGGCCCTGACCCTTTCGGCCGAAGTCGCCGGTTCCTGGTACCAGCTGGTGGAACAATACGGGCAATTGAACGTGCTGGACGCGCAGATCGTCACCAATGAAAAGGTACTCGAACTGGTGACGCTCCAGTTTCGCACCGGCCAGGTCGGCATCGCCGATATGCTGCAGCAGCGGCAGCTGGTGGAGTCCAACCGGGGTGAGAAGGCGCAGGTGGCCGCCCAGGTTGGGGTTCTGGAACACCACTTGGCGATCCTGCTCGGCGCTTCCCCCCAACAGACGGTGGCGCCGCGGATTGCAGCGTTAATAAACCTGCCGCCCATGCCGCAATCGGGGCTGCCGGCAGAGTTGATCCAATGTCGTCCGGATATTCGCAGTGCTTATTTCAGCGTCAAGGCGGCTGACAGCGAACTGGCGGCCGCCATTGCCGACCGTTTCCCCCGGTTGAGTCTGACCGCTGGTATCGATACCACGACCGGGCATGTCCGTGACCTGTTCGACAACTGGCTGGCCACGCTGGCCGCCAACCTGGCGGCTCCGATCATCGACGGGGGATCACGCCGGGCCGAAGCCGACCGGACCCGCGCGGTGGCCTCCGAAGCGTTGAACGCCTATGGCCAAACCATTCTCGATGCCCTGGGTGAAGTCGAAGACGCCCTTGCTCAGGAACAGCGCCAGCGGGAATTCATTGCGAGCATTGACAAACAGCTGACGCTGGCCGGTCAGGTCGTCGACAGGCTACGGGATCGGTACATCCAGGGGACGGTGGACTACCAGCGGGTGCTCGATGCGCTGCTTTCCCAGCAGGAGTTGCAGCGCAGCCTGTTGTCCGCCAGGCGGGATCTGGTGCAGTACCGCATTGACCTGTGCCGGGCTCTGGGATCGGGATGGACGTTGGAACGTCCGGAAGAAAACCGCTCCAGTGCTTCAACAATTGCAGATAAAGGAAATCGCAATGCCAGCGAAACAAGAAATCGCAACAGATTGTAAACAAGACCTAAGCGCGGCGGGAGCGAAAGAGCGTGATACGCGACGCCGGACGGGGATCATCTTCAGGGTTTTGATGCCCCTGGTCGTCCTGGCCGCAGGCGGGGCGGTCGCCTTCTGGCTGATGGAGACCAGCCCCCAGGCCAAGCCACACCCGCAAAAGCACAACGCGACCCTGGTGGCGGTAAAACCGGTGGATTACGGCCCCCGGCAGACGGTGATTTCCGGCATGGGGACCGTTACCGCGGCCCGTAATGTGGAACTGAAGCCACAGGTCAGCGGTGAAATCACCGAACTGAACCGCAACCTGGTCCCGGGCAGCCATTTTCGTCAGGGCGAGACGCTGCTGAAAATCGAGCCCACCGACTACCGCCTGGCCGTGAGGCAGTTGACCACCGATGTGGCCAAAGCCGAGTCGGATTTGCAGCTTGAGCAGGGCAATCAAATTGTCGCCCAAAAAGAGTACACGCTGTTGGGTGAAACGGTCAGTGATGTCGAGAAAGCGCTGATGCTGCGCCGGCCCCAGCTGGAAAACCTGCAGGCCACCCTCGAAGCGGCCCAGGTCAAGCTCGAACAGGCCCGGATTGACCTCGCCCGCACTGAAATCAAAGCGCCCTTCAATGCCATGGTCCAGTCCCGTGCCGTGGACGTCGGGGCCCGGGCCAGCGAATCCACCGTACTGGCCACCCTGGTGGGCACGGATGCCTACTGGGTGGAAGTGTCGGTCCCGGTGAACCAACTGCGCTGGATCCGGATTCCCCAGGCCGATGGGGATCAGGGCGCCCTGGTCCGGGTATACGACCCGGCGGCCTGGGGTGACGGAATCTGCCGCCAGGGCCGGGTGATTCGCCTGGAAGCGGATCTGGAGGAGCAGGGACGCATGGCGCGACTGCTGGTCCAGGTGGAAGATCCCCTGGGCCTGCAACCGGGCAATGCGGATCAGCCCCGTATGCTGATCGGCGCCTACGTACGGGTGGAGATCGAAGGGCAACCGGTTGCTTCGGCCGCGGCCATCGAGCGTGAATTCATCCGCAACGGCAGCCGTGTCTGGGTGATGGAAGATAAAGGCACCCTCTCGATCCGCCCGGTGGAAATCGCCTTTCGGGGCCTCGACCGGGTCCTGGTCACCGGCGGCATCGAACCGGGGGAGCAGCTGGTTGTCACCGACCTGGCGGCCCCGGTGGAGGGGATGCGGCTGCGCACGGCCGACACGGCCACCGACCAAATGGCCGCGAAACCTTCTGATGTGCAGGGAGATCCCTCATGAGCGACAATCCTGTTTCCCGGATCCGCGGACCGATCGCCTGGATGGTGAACAACCGGATAACGCCGAACCTGCTGATGATTTTCCTGGTGCTGGGCGGATTGTTCATGACCAGCCGCATTAAACAGGAGGTCTTTCCCGAGTTTGACCTGGACATGGTGAAGGTCAGTGTGGACTACTCCGGCGCCAGCCCCGAAGAGGTCGAACAGGGGATTCTCCTGGCCGTGGAGGAGGCCATCCGCGCCATCGAAGGGGTCAAAGAGCTGACCGCCACGGCTTCCGAGGGCAACGGATCGGTCAGCGCCGAGTTGGAGGAGGGCGCTGACCAGCAGAAAATCTATCAGGAGATCCAGCAGGAGGTCGACCGGATCACCACTTTTCCCGAGGATGCCGATGAACCCGAGGTTTCCCTCGTGACACACCTTCGGGAGGTGCTTGCCATCAGCCTTTATGGTGACGTGCCGGAAATGGCCCTGCGCGAGACGGCCGATAGCGTGCGCGACCGGCTGCTGCAAAACGCCGCGATCACCCAGGTCGAGCTGGCCGGGGCCCGGGACTACGAGATCCAGGTCGAAATACCCCAGGCGCGGCTGCGGGCTTACGGTCTGACCCTGGCCGGCGTCGCCCAGGCCATTGACAGCGCCTCGACCGAGATCCCCGGCGGCTCGGTGGATACGGCCGGCGGCGATATCCTGCTGCGGGTGAAAGACCGCCGCGACTGGGCCGTCGAATTCGCCCGGATTCCCATTGTGACTACTGCCGACGGCAGTGTGGTCTACCTGGAAGATATCGCCCGGGTGCGGGAAGATTTCGAGGACAGCGACAAGGCCGCCGCTTACGACGGGCACCGCAGCATCGGCATCGATGTCTACCGGGTGGGGGACCAGACGCCCATCGGGGTCGCCGCGGCCGTAAGAACGGCCATGGGGGACATCGAGCGCGATCTGCCCGAGGGCATTGCATGGCACATCAGCAACGACAGTTCCGAAGTCTACCAGCAGAGACTGGAACTGCTGCTGAAGAACGCCTTCATGGGGTTGGCGCTGGTGCTGGTGGTGCTCGGTCTTTTCCTGGAGTTCAAGCTGGCCTTCTGGGTCACCATGGGCATTCCCACCGCGTTTCTCGGCAGTTTGCTTTTTTTGCCGGGCATGGGGGTGTCCATCAACATGGTCTCCATGTTCGCCTTTATCGTCGCCCTGGGGATCGTGGTGGACGACGCCATCGTTGCCGGTGAGAATATCTACGAATACCAGCAGCAGGGGATGGATTTCGCCAGGGCCGCCATCCTGGGCGCCCGGGATGTGGCCCTGCCGATCACGTTTTCGATTCTTACCAACGTGGTGGCCTTTCTGCCCCTTTTCTTCGTTCCCGGGGTGATGGGCAAGATCTGGAAGGTCATTCCCATGGTTGTGGTCATGGTCTTTCTTATTTCCTGGGTCGAATCGCTGCTGATCCTGCCGGCCCACCTGGCCCATACCAAAAACCGCTCCTCAAAACAGCCGGCCGGCCGCCTGCAGCTTTGGCAGCAAGGATTCGCCCGACAGGTGACCCGCTTCATCGACAAGGTCTACGCGCCTTTTCTGGAGCGGTGCATCCGCTGGCGGGCCCTTACCGTGGCTCTGGGCCTGGCGGCCCTGATCGTGGTGGTCAGCTACGCCCTCAGCGGCCGCATCGGCATGATCCTGATGCCCCGGGTGGAGTCGGACGAGGCCGTGGTGACTGCTGTTCTCCCCGTGGGAAGTCCCATGGTGAAAGCATCGGCCGTCCAGGACAGGCTAACCGCCGCCATGGAGGCGCTGGCCGACGACAACGGCGGCGATCGGCTCCTCGAAGGGATCTTTACAAAGATCGATGAAAACCAGGTGGAAGTGCGCGCCTACCTTACCGACCCCGAAGTGCGCCCCTTGAGCACCGGCGAGGTGATCCGGTTGTGGCGGGAAAATCTCGGCCCGGTCGCCGGCCTGGAATCGCTGCAGTTCCAATCGGATCGCGGCGGGCCCGGCTCCGGTGCAGCCCTGACCGTGGAACTCTCCCATTCCGATATCCAGGTGCTTGACCAGGCCAGCGCCGCACTGGCCCAACGCCTGGACGAATTTTCAAACGTCAAGGATATCGATGACGGATACACGCCGGGCAAGCAGCAGCTCAATTTTTCCATCACGCCTGCGGGCCAGAGCCTGGGGCTGACCTCGGCCGAAGTGGCCCGCCAGGTGCGCAACGCCTTTTCGGGCGCTGAAGCGCTGAAACAGCAGCGCGGCCGCAACGAAGTGACGGTGCGCGTGCGCCTGCCCGAAAACGAGCGCATCAGCGAATACCATGTGGAGAACCTGATGATCCGCACGCCGGCCGGCACCTTCGTGCCCCTGACCGAAATCGCGGACGTCAAACGGGGCCGGGCCTACACCACCATCAGCCGCAGGGACGCCCGCCGCACCGTGACGGTGACCGCCAATGTCGAGCCCATCGGCCAGACCAGCCAGGTGCAAGCCGCCCTCAACAGCACCATCCTGCCTGCCCTGGCCCGCAACTATCCCGGCCTTGCCTATGGCTACCAGGGCAAGCAGGCCGACATGCAGGAAAGCATGCAGAGCCTGATAAGCGGGTTTATCCTGGCCATGCTGCTCATCTACTTCCTGCTGGCAGTCCCGTTTCGCAGTTACAGCCAGCCTTTGATCGTCATGCTGGCCATTCCGTTCGGTGTTCTCGGAGCGGTTTTGGGGCATCTGCTGATGGGGTACAACCTCAGCCTGATGAGTATGATGGGGATCGTGGCGCTTTCCGGCGTAGTGGTCAATGATTCGCTGGTGCTGATCGATTATGCCAACCGGCAGCGGGAAAATGGCGCCGGTCCGCATGAGGCGATACGCATCGCCGGCCTGCGGCGTTTCCGGCCGATTATCCTGACCACCCTGACCACCTTCGGGGGCCTGGCGCCGATGATTTTCGAAACCTCGCGCCAGGCGCGCTTCATGATTCCCATGGCCCTGTCCCTCGGTTTCGGCATTCTCTTCGCAACCGTCATCACGCTTATCCTCGTGCCCTGCCTGTATCTGTTAATCGAGGATATCCATGACTGGATAAGACCCGGGGACGCGTATGAACCGGAGGTTGCGGCAGAACTGCAGCAACAGCGTACGGGCTGATTTTTTACGCTTGATTAAAGCACCTGTAAAACGGTAGGGTTTTCTTTATGTTTAAACCACAGGGTCCTCCCCGCATTGATTTGACCCCCATGTGAACTGTGATTTCCAATTTCCCGTCGGCGGAAACTGGTGGTTGCCCTGTGGCGCGTTACACCCTTCACACGACTGATTCTCACTGGCTTCTTCACTGCTGAAACGCTGAATCATCAGATCCCGCTTCCTGCTGGCATAACAGCAGGAGGCGCACAATGCGACGCTTTCCGATTCCATCCAAGAACCGAAGTTTAAACGAAAGGAAACGCCGATGAAAAAAGCATTGGGAATACTCGCGGCAATGGTGCTGGTCGCAGGCTGCGCCACTACCAACGGTGGCAGCGACGCCTCATCAACCTATGCCCGAACAGGTTTTCTGAAAGGTTATTATGACAAGCTGGAACCCGGCCCTGAAGACGGGGCCAAGCTGCGCTGGATCAAGCCGGACGCGGACTGGGGCCGCTATAACTATGTTATGATCGACAGCGTGGTGTTTTTCTTCGATGACGCCTCCGAGTACAAGGGCATCGACGCCGATGATCTGAAGGAACTGGCCGACAAGTTCAACCAGACGCTCGTGGACACCCTGAAAGACAGCTACCCTGTCAAGACCGAGCCGGGCATCGATGTCCTGCGGATTCGCTTTGCCATCACCGATCTCGAGCAGAGCAATCCCGGCATCAGTGCCGTCACGACCGTGGTGCCGGTGGGGCTGGCCGTCAGCACCTTGAAGAAAGGGGCCACCGGCTCCTGGGCTGGATCGGGTGCCACCAGTACGGAAATGATGGCAATGGATTCCATGACCAACGATGTGCTTGCTATTGCCAAAGACGAAAGATCAGCGAGTTTTGGCGACCGGTTTTCAAAATGGGGATCCGCCGAGGAAGCCTTCGAATACTGGGCGGGGAAGGTGAAAGCCTATCTGGACACGGTTCACGGGAAATAGAGAAATGCTGGTACCGGCTTGCTGAAAGGATATTGATCCCAGAATCCAAAATTATTTTTACCAATCAATTTTGCGCACCTTTCAAGGGCCTGTAAACCTTTTTGGCCCTTTGGTCGTCTTTACATGTTGCTGTGCAGACAATGGCCTGCCAGGAACGTTAAAGCAGAGGGTATCTGAAAACAGCCTGACTGGAGAATAGGCAATAATGGATTCGTTCAACGAGTTGGTTCATACGCTATCACTGGCCATGGGGGCCTCCTGGGCCAGCGGCATCAATCTCTATGCGGCCGTCCTGGTGCTGGGCCTGCTGGGGGCCACCGACAATATCGTCCTGCCGGAAAACCTGCAGATCTTGATGCACCCCATGATCATCGGGGCCGCCGGGTTGATGTACATTGTCGAATTCTTTGCCGACAAGGTGCCGGCGGTGGATACCGGCTGGGACACCGTGCATACCTTTATCCGTATACCGGCCGGTGCCATGCTGGCCGCCGGCGCCGTCGGGGATGTCAACCCGGCGGTGGCGATCACAGCCGGCATTCTCGGGGGCGGATTGGCCGCCGGCAGCCACGCCGCCAAGGCCGGCTCGCGGGTTCTCATCAACGCTTCCCCCGAGCCGTTTACGAATTGGACGGCTTCCGTGGCCGAAGATGTCGCCGTGATCGGCGGGATCTGGGCGGCGCTGCACTATCCGTGGATTTTCCTGGCCTTCCTCATCGTGTTTCTCGTGCTGCTCATTTGGCTCCTGCCCAAAATCTGGCGGGGGGTCAAGAAGGTATTCGGGTTTCTGGGGCGACTCATGGGGATTCGCCCTGATGAGACCGTTGAGAGCGAAAACCAACCGGTCCTGGAAGCCGGGGAATCCGGTTCTGTCGACACAAGGCTCGAGAAACTCAAAGGCTTGGTTGAAAAGGGTCTGATCACCGAAAAAGAATACAACGACCAAAAGACGGCGCTGCTAAAGCGTGTCTGATGGCCCTTTCAGTAAAGCCAATTCGAACGATGGCCGGACCGTCCGGCTGATTTTATCAGGGCTTGCCCCCCCCCGACTTGTTTTGTTCTATTTTTAAGCATCACCTCATCTGAAAAAGCCTTTTTTCTCCAACGGCTCTCTCCTGGTTTTGGCGGCAACCTGCCTTAGGCTGCTTAATCCAAGCTCAAGTGAATTTTTTTTCTGATTTTCGAACGCCATCCAGAATGTTTTTGTGGGTCATTACTTTTTATAAGATCAAGTATGTCATGGTTAAAATTCTAAAAATAATCATTATCTTGCTTCTTGCGTGGCTCATTTTGTCTTATGTTTTCCGGCAGCTTTCCTGGACATGAAATGGGGATCGTTTCGAAATTAGAACCTATTTTTATAGTCAAACTAGGGCGATCAGCGCAGGGACGTCTTCTGCTCGGAGAGCGTCCAGAGCTTGGCCGCCATGTCCTGTCCCAACGCGTGGTCTTCCAGTGGACACTCACCGATGGGGCCGACCATCTCCATGCGCCTCAAGGGCCCGTGACGAAAAAGAAATGCACCCATATCCATGGCGGACGTCGGACTAATCTAAAAATTCGCTGCTAATCGGAATATCATTGATCTGCTGTCGATGACAGAAAGAACCGGACATTACCAAACATGAGCACTAAGAACATTACCCTGATTTTCCTGCTGATCGTTGGCATCGGCATTGTCGTCCTGCTGCAAATCAAGGACGATTCAATAAACCAGACCGGGCAGGCACGTCTGGGCAAGGGGGCCACGGCGCCGGATTTTACCTTGCCCGGCCTTGACGGAAAAATGGTCCGTCTGGCGGATCAGAAAGGCAAGGTGGTCTTTCTCAATATCTGGGCCACCTGGTGCCCGCCCTGTGTGGATGAGATGCCTTCCATGGAAAGGCTATACCAGCAACTTAAGGGCGAAGACTTCGACATCCTGGCGGTCAGCGTCGACAAGCAAGGCGCCGAAGCCGTGCTTCCGTTCATGAAGAAGCACAATCTGAACTTCACCGCTCTGATCGACGCCAAGGGATCACTGCAAAATAAATATCAGACCACTGGCGTGCCCGAAACCTTCATAATCGACAGGAACGGGATCATTGTCGAAAAAGTGATCGGTCCCCGGGACTGGGCGGCACCCGATGCCATCGGTTTTTTTCAGAATTTAATTCAGAAAAATTAATGCGAGATGGGGGGGGATAGGCAGGATATATCCAACAAAACAGTATGATTTTGGCGGTTTGAGTGTGGCACGTAAGCACAGAATATGACCATCATTGTTTTTGTGGGATTATCCCGATCTATATGCAATCGCGTGATTTCTGTTTTCTCGGCATGCTGTCATAGATTTTGACAGCTTAAAAATTTTAGGATATGCGTTGAATATCAGAGTGTTGTAAACGCTGTACATCATATCCGCATGTTATTGTCTAATTTTCCACCCCGGGGCATCTTTCCATGAAAGTTTTACCTGAAAAATATAGCGTAGAAGAATTGAGCAGAGCGGTTACGAAATTAAATAATGACATGGCCGCGCTCAAACGCGCTAATGATGAATTACAGGCGGAAAAAAAGATTCTGGATGATATCCTCGACCAATTGCCGGGAACATTTTACATATGGGATGATCGCCCGCGACTTATCCGCTGGAATAAGCAACACGAGATCGTAACGGGGTATTCGTCGGAAGATTACCCCAATATGCTCCCCACCGACTTTTTCAACAAAAACGAACATCAGGCAATAGAGGGAGCCCTTGCGAAAGTATTTACACAAGGGGAAGTAACCATCGAAGCCACACTCGTGACCAAAGGGGGGGAAGAAATCCCCTATGTCTATACAGCGGTTCGAACGATGATGGGGGTTCGACCGGTGCTCATGGGGTTTGGCATCGATATCAGCAAGCGTAAAAAAGCTGAGAAACAGCTTCAGGAAGCATGGTCGACCCTTGAAAAATTAAAAAAACAAATTGAGGCGGATTGCACCTATCTAACCGAAGAGATCAAGCTGGAGCATGACTATGGGAACATCATTGGTGAAAGTGAGGTGCTAAAATACGTTCTTTACAGTCTTGAGAAAATCGCAGCGACCGACACCACGGTTCTTATTCTTGGCGAATCCGGCACTGGCAAAGAACTCATTGCCCGGGCGATTCACTTCAACAGTATGCGAAAAGATCGCCCCTTGATAAAAGTCGATTGCGCCGCATTACCAGCAAACCTGATCGAATCGGAGCTTTTCGGGCATGAGAAAGGGGCCTTTACCGGCGCTGTTTCGCAGAGGGTCGGGCGTTTTGAGCTTGCCAACGGCGCCACCCTGTTTCTGGATGAAATCGGCGAATTGCCTCTGGAACTGCAACAGAAACTACTGAGAGTTCTGCAGGATGGTGAATATGAAAGGTTGGGCAGTTCAGAAGTGATGCACACCGATGTTCGCATCATTGCGGCGACAAACCGAGATTTAGAAAAAGATGTCCGGAAGGGCCGTTTTAGAAAGGATCTGTGGTATCGACTGAACGTATTCCCTTTGTCTGTTCCTCCGCTGAGAAAACGCACCGAGGATATTCCCCTTCTTGTCAATTGGATGATCGATAAGATCCAGCGGCGGATTGGCAAGCATATAAAGACCGTGCCGAATGATGTCATGGAGGCGCTCAAGAATTATGCCTATCCCGGCAATGTAAGGGAACTGGAAAATATTGTTGAACGTGCCGTCATCGTTTCACAGGGAAGCATGCTGCAATTGGCATCGCCTTTGAAAAATCCTGAATCACCTGATCTCGATTCGCCCGGTGCCCCGATAAAAACTCTTTTGGAGATGGAAAAGTCGCACATCCTGATGGCGCTCAGGAAAACGCACTGGAATATTTCCGGGAAAAACGGCGCTGCTGAATTGTTAGGTTTGAACCCCAGCACACTTCGCGGACGGATGCGAAAACACGGTATCTGTCGACCATCACGAAATTCCTAAAGCCCCCTCGCAGCATTTGACCGTCATATTTGACCGTATCGGTCATAGATGACGGATTGTTCATGTTTTGTAGCAACCTTAAATACCCCCTGAACATAATATACCGCATATATTCAGTGGCTTAAAAAATCCCTCTCTTTAGTAATGTATTGGCACTGATCATGTAATACCGATTTTCAAGGACTAATGTTGCCCGTTTCACGGTGCGGCTGGCGTAAAGGAGATCGGTTAGTGGAAATGCTGCAAATACGTGTCCATGCACGTGACGATAAACGCAACGAGTTGATGCGCACATTCCAATTAATTCTCGACCAGGCCGCCAGGGAAGAGGGTTGCACGGATTGCCATCTTTCCCGAGATAGCGAAAACGGGATCATTTTTACGATGCAGCAACATTGGCAGCGATGGTCATTGCTAAATGATTTCTTGGGCTCCGAGCATTTCCAAGCCCTGCTGGGTGCAATGAAGAGCCTAAGTCAAACCTATGTAATTGAAATCACAGACAGTAAGCACAGGGAGAGACGCGATTCACCAATATGATCGCGCCCTGAATTTATGGAACGGCCGCACTGCCAACCGATGTTGTTGGTGTTTGGCTGTGGTGGTGTGACGTTAATCCATTTGCAAAACAAAGAATAAGGAGGGGATCACAATGATTAAAAAAACCATGGCGATTGCCGTATTCGGTTTTCTGATGATTTGCCTGGTTCCAGGCGGGTTATCGGTGGCCAATGCTGCAGACAAAATCATCCACGATGCCGAGCACTACGTCCTGGAAGCCCAGCATGGTGAAAAATGGGCCCAGGAAGACAAATCCATCGACGCTGTGCTGGCCGACCTCGAGAAAAAGCACGGCACCAAGCCCAACATCATCCACATCATGTGGGACGACACGGCCCTCGGCGAGGTGGGTATTCCCGAAATCCAGTCGGTTCGCGGGTTCAAAACACCCGTCATGAACAAGATGGCCGAGGATGGCATCAACTTCATGCGCATGTACACCGAGCCAGCCTGCACGCCCACCCGGGCGGCGTTTCAAACCGGTCGCTACGCCGTGCGCAGCGGCATGCACACCGTGTCTTTTCCGGTGGAATACTCCGGCATGGACGCCGACGAGGTCACCATTGCCGAGGTCCTGAGCGAAGCCGGATACATGACGGGCTTCTTCGGCAAATGGCACCTGGGGGACACGGAGTTCAGCTACGCCCACAACCAGGGCTATGACGAGGCCTTTTTCACGCCCTACAACCAGGTGCCCAGCATGTGGGTGAAAGAAGCCGAGGCCATGAACGTGATCACCGGCATGTACCCGGATGTTTATGGCAAGGATAAATACGACATCGACAAATCCTGGCAACCCCTTGGAGCGGTATGGTTTTTGGAAGGCACCAAGGGCGGCAAGACCTACGAGTGGGGACCGCCTCCCAAGGTCACCAACTATTGGGACGGCATCGTCGAATCCGAAAAGCGCACCCTTGACTTCATCGACAAGGCGGTGGAAGCCAAGAAACCCTTTTTCATCGCTCACCACCCGATTATGCTGTCCTTCATTCCTGATCCGCGTGACCCCACCAAGAAAACAGCCAACAAAAACGTCCTCGGTGAATACCTTGAGCGTGCCGACATCTTCGTCGACAAGCTGCAAAAGCACCTCCAAAAAAAGGGCATCGCCGAGAACACCCTGATCATAGTCCAGGCCGACAATGGGCCTTTCATCCACTATGGCCCGCGCGGCATGGCGGAGACCCTCTATACCGGTGGCAAGGGCGACTTCACCGAAGGCGGTGTGCGGGTGCCCTGCATCGCCACGTGGCCGGGGGTGATCAAGCCCGGACAAATCGTCGGTGATATTCTGCACATCAGCGACCTTTACACCACCTTTGCCCGCCTGGGCGGCGCCATGGAGTACATCCCCACCGACCGGGTGATTGACGGGGTGGACCAGACATCGCTCTTCCTCAATGGTGACGGGTACAGCCGCCGCGACTACGTGATGATTTACGTGGGGCCCAGCCTGGCTGCCGGTGTGAAAGGCCGTTTCAAGCGTGACTGGAAAAATGCGACGCCCGGCCTCTCCAAGAACGAGTTCTACGACCTTTACACCGATCCGCGCGAGCGTACCGGCGAGATGATCGAGATGTTCCACGTCAAGAGCATGTTCAACCATCAGCGCCAGCGCCACGAGCTGTGGATAAAGAAATATCCGAACCGCCCCGGCCCAACCTATGGGCCAGCGATGACCGGCATCGAGAACGAGCGTCCCGAAACCAGGAAAATCTACGAGGGGCCGGTTGATCCCAAAAAGCTCCCCTTCGACCCCAAAGAGGTCTGGGAACAGGATCTGCCGTTCACCTGGAGTGACTTGTAATCTCGGCGGATGGCGTGAATACGCCGCTTAAGCATATTGATGTCTGATAGATCAATGGCCCCGCCTGGTCGTGAAACAGCGGTAGGTGGGGCCATTGGTGCTTGCCTGTTATGAGCGCAAAGTGAAGACCGATGTAGATAAAAACTCACCTTGGCAGAAACTTTCCCGCCGCGATTTCATGAAGACCACCGCGTTGGCTGCCGGTGCTGTGGGGGTGGCCGGTACAATTGGGGCCAGTGGTCTGGGAATGGCGGGATTGGCACATGCTGCAAAGAACACTGATGGCGGAGACGGTATGACACCTTTCAAGATTGATGTTCATCACCATTCGGTTCCGGATATATATGTTAAAGAACTGGAGAGCAAAAACTATGTGCCCTCCCATGGCGCCGGTTATCCGGCCTGGACCCCCGAAGCCAGCCTGGACGTCATGGACCAAAATGGTATTGCCGCGGCCGTGACTTCTATCTCTTCCCCAGGTGTTTATATCGGGGACGAAGCGCACGCCATCGATTTTTCCCGCAGGCTGAACGTATACTCAGCCCAAATGGTTCAGCAGCACCCGGATCGGTTCGGGTTCTTTGCCATTCTACCCCTGCCGATCGTCGAAGCCTCCATCAAGGAGGCCGCGCACGCCCTGGATACCTTGAAGGCCGATGGTGTCGTCCTGCTCGCAAGCGCAGGCGACCATTTTCTGGGCGACCCGGATTTTGAAGAGTTGATGGCGGAACTGGATCGCCGCCAATGTGTGGCCTTCATCCACCCCAACATCCATTCGACTTCCGACAATTTACCCCTGAATATCCCCGGTTTCTTCATTGAGTTCATGGTTGATACGACCCGGGCGGTCACCAATCTGGTATTTTCAGGGGTTTTGGAGCGTTATCCGAACATCAAGTGGATTGTTGCCCACGCCGGGGCCACGGTCCCCTATCTGGCCTGGCGGTTGTCCCTGGCAGACATCTTGCCCGATACCCCCTATGCCAAGACCATGCCCAAGGGCGCGCTGGCCTACCTCAAGTCACTCTATTACGACACGGCCCTGTCCCCCTCCAACTACGCAATGGCCTCCCTGTTGCAGTTGGTTGAGCCGACACATATTCTGTTTGGCAGCGATTTCCCCTTCGCACCGAAGGATCTGGTCGCGAAGGAGGTGAGCGATTTAAACGGACTGTCCGTGTTTAATGATGAAATCCGGCAGATGGTTTATCGGGATAATGCCCTCAAATTATTTCCGCGTTTTGCTTAATGGGGAGCATCGATAAGCGGTCCCAGGTGGATACATACTTGTCGGCATGCGAGTCTTGTGACGACGAAGGCGACCGTGCCGGAAACAAAACAATCTTTGCTTTCTAAGCCAGGCAGGAGTGAAATCTCGTTATGAATGAAAAGACAAGCGATCGGGAAAAGTCAAACACCATATCCCGCCGCGATTTTATCAAGACAACGGCCCTTGCGGCCGGAGCAGTCGGCGTATTGGCTGCAGGTGGCCAGGCTGCGACCCAGGACAAGGACAAACCTGACGGCCTGCCCATCACCATGGCCGGGTACAATTTAGACCGCACCCGAGCGTTCTTTGAGGGGCAGGTCAACGTCGAGGGGTGTGACTTTCAGATCGAGCAACAGGGCATTGGCGACCTGAACACCCATGTGTTCAGCGGACCGCAAACCCTGGACGTAACCGAGATCGGCCTGCACCCTTTCATGTTGGCCTATGCCAATGAAGGTTTCAGGGATTACTCATTGCTGCCGATTTACCCGATACGCGTTTTCCGGCACAAAAGCATATTCATTCGTACCGATCGCGGCATTAAAGGGCCTGAAGACTTGCGTGGGAGGAAGGTAGCCACACCTGGCTTTTCCTCGACCTCCCTGACCTGGCTGCGGGGCATCATGAAACATGAATATGGCGTCAGCCCCGAAGAGATCCAGTGGTACGTATCGGCCAAGGACTCGTCTGCAGAAGCCGCCGGCAAGGTGTCGAAACAGGAAAGTATGGTGCCCAAAGGCCTTTCTGTCAGCCAGGGGCCGGAGGGAAAAGATGAATCGGATATGCTCGAATCAGGTGAGGTGGACGCATTGTTTCACGCGGCCGAGCCCAGGGCCTACATCGAGGGGCATCCCAAGGTCGCACGGCTCTTTCCCGATTTTCGCAAGACCGAGCGCGCCTATTTCAAGCAGACCGGGATTTTCCCCATTATGCACGCAGTGGCGATCCGCAATACCCTTGTCGAACAAAACCCATGGCTGCCCGAGGCTGTGTTCAATGCCTATTCCCAGGCAAAGCAAATCATGTATGACCAATTGAAAAAAATGGGCTGGGCCACGATTTCGCTGCCATGGGTACCACAGGAAATTGAAGAAACGCGGGCGCTGATGGGCGAAAACTTTTGGCCCTACGGCATAGAAACAAATCGCAAAGCGCTGGAAGCATTGTGTCAGTATTCCTATGAACAGGGCCTGACCAGCAAAAGACTGACGATTGAAGATCTTTTTGAACCGACGAGTCTAAACTTCACGGAAAGTTAAAAAGGGTGGTCATGATGCCTTACGTAAAATCGACAATGATTGCGATGGGGTGCGTTCTCCTGCTGGCGATGGCGGCCACGGCCGACGAAACCGAGGACCTGGCCAAACAATCCCAGAACCCTATTGCCAACCTGATTTCATTGCCGTTCGAGTTCAAGGCCAGTTTCAATGCCGGTTCCGAAAACAACACCATCTACAGCATGGACGTCAAACCGGTTTACCCAGCGAACCTGGGAGACTGGCTGTTGATTAACCGGTTTATTGTTCCGGTGATCTACCAGGAAAAGCTGGAAGAAGGGCAGGGAACTAAATTCGGTCTGGGGGATATCAACTACCAGGCCTTTTTCACCCCGGCCGAGGCCGGCGACATCATCTGGGGGTTCGGCCCGTCCATTTACTTGCCCACCAATACCGATGACCGCCTGGGGGTGGACCAGTGGTCCGCCGGGCCGGCCGCCGTAGGCCTGGCCACACCGGGACACTGGCTGTTCGGCATCCTGGCCCAGAACATATGGTCCATCACCGGTGAAGACGATGAACCGGACGTGCACTTTTTTTCGGCCCAGCTGTTTATCAACTACAACCTGGACGACGGCTGGTACCTGACCTCGTCGCCCACTTTCGTGGCCGACTGGGAGGCGGACAGCGACAACACCTGGACCGTGCCCATCGGCGGAGGTGTCGGCCGTCTGGTGCGTTTCGGAAATCAGCCCGTGGACTTCAAGGTGCAGTCTTTCTGGAATGCGGAACACCCGGACAACACCTCCGACTGGAGCGTGCAATTCCAGATGAAGTTTTTGTTTCCTAAATAGACGCAAGCCGGAGATCACGTGAGCCGTCGGAAGAAAAATAATCATCGCACCGAACAAAGGCCGTCCGGGAAGAACGCCCCGAAGAAATTCTCGGCCCCTTGGCTGGTTTCAGGTCTTGCTCTGTTGGCAATAGCCGCAGGTGTCCTGGTGTATCTTCACTGGGGCCGAAAGGACCCGCAAGCGGCCAGGGAGAAAAACGCATCCGGCAGCCTTTCTCCTGTGTCGGTGAGGCCCGATGATTTCATCGACCTGATCGGTCACTGGCGGCGTAAGGATGGCGGCTATCGGCTTGAAATCCGCAAGGTGGGTAGCGATGGTCGTGTGACCGCTGCTTATTACAACCCCAAGTCAATCAACGTGGCACGTGCCGAAGCATTGTTGAAAAAGGCTGAGCAGCATGTCTACATAGAATTCCAGGACGTGGGATATCCTGGATCGGCCTATGCATTGGTCTACCAGCCGAATGGGGATATCCTGGTGGATACTATTTCCAAGCAGCCGTGAAACAGACATTCCCGGTTCAATTCACCCGAACGCATTAGGCCCTGGAAACATTGATAAACATTCCCAATGCCAACCCTTGGGGCTGCAAGCCTGCTGCAGTGCCAATGCGTATTGCCCCAATAACGGTACCCATACGAAATCTGAAAACTGGAGACGCAAACATGAAAACTATTCTGACAACAGTGCTAATGGTCATTATGGCGTCGATGATGGCGTTTTCCGGCTGTGCCACTACCGAGCAGGTCCGTAGCGTGGAGCCATCAGGTTTTCTGGGAAATTATTCCCAGCTCAAACCCGGAGAGAAAAACGAAGCCCTGCTTTATTGGATCAATCCTGACATGGATTTCAAGAGCTACGACAAGATCGTGATCGATCCGGTGACCATCTGGCGCAACGATAATTCGGATATCGGCGAGTTGCCGCCGGAAGAGCAGAAAAACCTCCAGCACTATCTTTATCTGGCCGTTAAGGAGGCGCTGGCCAAAGATTATGAAATTGTGGAAACGCCGGAGTTCGGCACCATGCGCATCCGGATGGCCCTGACCGAGGCTCAAGGTTCGACCGTGGCGGGCGATATCATCACGACCTACCTTCCGCCGGCGATCCTGATCAACGCAGTCAAACGCCTGTCGACAGGAACCAGCGCGTTTGTAGGCAAGGCGGCGGTTGAGCTTGAGATCGTCGATATTGTCACCAACCGGCGCATGGCCGCGGCCGTGGACAAACGTTCCGGCGGCAAGCATTACGAAGGCTCCACCAACACCTGGGCCGACGTGGAGCAAGCTGCCGACTACTGGGCCGAGCGACTGCGGCTGCGGTTGGAAGAATTGCGCAATATGTAAAACCCGGTATGATGCTGGTCACCCACTGATGGGGCCACTCTTATTAAACAATTCATGGGGGTTGATATGAGGTGCTTTCCTAACGACCGTTGGAAAAATGTCGCTGTATTTGCCGTTTTCCTTCTGTGCGCATGGGTAAGCGGGGCCTGGGCCGCCGGTATCTGGCTGTACGAACAGTCGACGCCGGATTTGGGTACCGCCAGCGCCGGCCGCATGGCCCTGGCAGAGAATGCCGCCACGGCCGCCCACAATCCAGCCGGCATGACGCGCCTGGACGAATCACAGGTGATGGCGGGCGCCCAGCCCTTGTGGCTGCGGATCGAATTCGACCCGGATGCCGAGACCACAACAGCTGGTTCCGATGGTGAGGACGATCCCCTGATCGGAGCCGCCGGCCTCTATTACGTCCACAGTTTAAAGGACGATCTCAAATTGGGGCTTTCCATGGGATCCTACTTCGGGCTTGGAATGGACTACGGCGATGACTGGGTGGGGCGCTACTATGTAACGGAAGTTGAATTTCTTACCTATTCATTAATCCCTACCGTGGGATACCAGATCAACGATTGGCTCTCGGTTGGTGGCGGGATCACCATGATGTATGCAACCCTGAACCAGAAAGCGGCCATCAACAATGTTCTGGACGCGTTGCCCGACGGCGAACTGGAATTGGACGAAGACGACTTTGGTTACGGTATTATCCTTGGCGTCCTTTTCGAGCCATGGGAACACACCCGTTTTGGGCTGGCGTATAACTCTGAAGTGGATCTGGAATTTGACGATGCCCTCAACCTCAAAGGTTTAGGGCCGGGGCTTTCGGCTGCACTGGGAGGGGTGCGGGGTAGCAAAGTCGATCTGGATATGACCCTTCCCCAGGCGGTGATGTTCAGTGTCTACCATGACATCAACGACCAGTGGGCGATCATGGGCAACCTGGGGTGGCAGGAGTGGAGTGAGTTCGGTAAGAGCGATGTGACGATATCGTCCAATACGACCACCAGCTTTACGTCCGATCGCAACTATGACGACACCTGGCACGTGGCGCTGGGGGTCCGCTACCGGTTTGCCCCGGAATGGATGTGGTCGGCCGGCTTTGCCTACGACAGCTCTCCGGTGGACGATGACGACCGTACGGCGGATCTTCCATTGGACCGCCAGATCCGCTACGCCACCGGTGTGCAGTACAAGTGGGATGACGACCTTACGTTCAGTGCCGCCTATGAATACGGTGACTTCGGCAAAGCGGAGATCGATCAGAACCGCGGCCCTCTGGCCGGCCGGTTGAAGGGTGAATATGACACCAACGAGGTGCATTTTTTTCTGCTTAACGTCAATTGGGTATTCTGACGCTTGTTTCTCTTCTATTCTTTGGCCGTCACCATTCCCTACGCATGGGTAACCTTTTAGGCGCGACTCTTTTCCATAAGCCTACAAATTTATTCCATGCTTAACAGGTTATTCGGGCCATAAGGAGGTTAAAAATGGTTGCAGACTCAATTGAAATCGATACCGATGTCTACTCATGCAAACAGAAAAAGGATGTCTGTTTTGTCTATCTTAACAAAAATTCAGCTGAAATTGTTACCCGACTTGATGTTAGGGATCAATTTTTCTCGACCCTTGCCGCAGTCAATGACTCAGCGAGCATTAGAGGCTTGGTTATAGCGAATTCCCCAACATTTAAAGGCGACACACAATTAGAAGCTCTAATTGCCCATTATTCGAAAATCATTCGAGAGGGAATAAGTAGCAATGCAATCCATTTTTTTAAAAACTCAACTCTACAATTGCTAAATATTTTAATTAACTATTCAAAGCCTACAATTGTAGCGATGAATGGGGATATAGGACAAGTACTATTTGGTTTCAGCCTTGCCTGCGATTACCGCTTTGCAACACCTCATACGGTCATTCATATTCCAAGTATAAAACTCGGTTTGCCGACAACAGGCGTTCTTGCATATTATCTGGTTCAATATCTCGGGCGCCAGAGCGCAACTGAACTTCTATTGGCAAAAACGTCTTTAAGCGCCCTTGAAGCTGAGAAACTAGACCTTATAACCAGCATTGTGACAGCTGAAGAGATGGCGGATCACTGTGTTGAAAAAATAGATGAAATTAATAAATACCCTGTAGACGGCTTTTTGGCACTAAAGAAAGTGCTCCAGCCAGCTATGAGTGATATCGCCAGTTACGTAGATAAAGCCTTCGAGGAGTTCATGTTACATCTGCTTAGGAAGTAACAAAAGGAAACGTAGCAGAGATAAATACATTGATCGTAATGTCCGGAATGCCTAGTGAAACGCTTAGTATCTGTTTGGCGTTTAAAATACAGACAACCCGAATTTATCAGTAAATCTCCCTAACTTGTGATTTACTGCTATTAACAAACACCGTCGACTATGGGTACACTATTGCAGGTAGCTCCACATATCCCTAACGACAAATTCTGTTTTGTATGCGCAATTCCGTTTGCCGTCTTTCTATTTTAAACCCAGCACGACCCGCCCAGGAGCAATCCCTTCCATCGCATTGGGTGCCAGCACCTCGTCGGGCTTGACCAGGAAAACCCGTTGGGCTTCCACCTGCCCGGAATCGAGAAGGTAGTCCTTGACCGCCAGGGCCCGGGCATAGGCCAACTCCTCCAGGGCGGCGCGATCCACTTCGATGTGTTGCCGGATCAGGGCCTCGGCTTCGGCCGGGGGCAGGGTTTTCTCCATGCCGATGAAGTTTTTCGGCTTCTCGAAGGTTTCGGCCTCGTAGGCCGCCTGCAGGTATGCTTCGTATTCTTCTTCCGCAATCACGATTTCATCCAGGGGGCCGGCTTCCTGGCCATCGTCGGCCAGTTGGAGGGCTTTCTGGGTTTGGAGTTTGCGCTGGAAGAGAAGATCGGCGTAAGCCGGGGTGTCGCTGGCCGGATCGGCATAGCCGGAGATCTCCAGCTTCAACGTCGGCCGGTCGTAGAGAACCTTGAGCAGGGCATCCAGTTTTTCGGTGGTGCTGTCGGTCAGGCGGTCTCGGCCGGGTTCGAATTCCAGCTGGTCGAGGTTTTCGCCTTCGAACATGCCGCCCAGCAGGGCAAAGGGGGATGTCACCGCCTTGACGATGAGGTTGACAAAGGCCTTCAAAACGATGCCGCCGATGGAAAACTCGGGATCATCCATGTCGCCGGAGACGGGCAGGTCGATATGGATCTCGCCGCGGCGGTCCTTCAACAGGGACACGGCCAGGTCCACGGGCAGGTTGAGGTCGTCGGGGCTCTCCACACGGGTGCCGAAATCGAACTGGTCGATCAGGATGTCATGGTCGGCCTTCAGGGCGCGGTTTTCGATGTGATATTCGGTTTTGATGGAGAGCTTGCCCTGGCTGATAGTGCGGCCCACGTAGCGGCCGGAATAGGGGCTGGCGGCGGTGAGATCCATCTGCTGGAAGTCGAAGGTCAGATCGGCATACATGTCTTCCGCCAGGGGATCGAGGGCGCCCTTGATGGTGACCGGCGCATGGCCCTGGACGCGTCCCTTGATGTCCACCTCGGCCGGCTTGCCGCCCTCGGTGGAAATGCCGGAAATGCGGGTCTCGACGCCTTCGATCACGGCCTGAAAGCCCGGTTTGAAACTGCGGTCGGCAAAAACGATCTTGCCGCCGCGGCCTTTGATTGTGCCGATGCTGACCGGCACCGGCGTTCCCTCTTCGGCAGTCTCGGCGGAGGGTGCGGTCGCTTCGGATTCCGCTTTCGGCGCTTCGCCGTCTTCCTCCGGCGTGAGCACGGTGGCCATGGCCAGGTTGAGCTGGCCGTCTGCGTCAATCACGAGGCGACTGTAGGGCTTTTCCACACGGATATCCTGGATGGTCAGGTAAGTGGGGGTGACGCCGATGTCCATACCCTCCAGGTCAAGGGCCTGCCAGGTGACAAACGGCCTGGCATGGCGACGGTCCAGGGTGCGCAGATTCGCAATGGCAGCCCGCCCTTGGTAGACGATGGCCGGCGGGGCGTCATTTTTGCCCGCCAGGGTCAGGTTGCCGTCGATGCTAAGGTCCCCGTCGGCCAGCACCACACCAATGTAAGGTTTGATGAACGGGTAGAAGGCGGACAGGTCCATCTTGTCCAAATTTATCTGGACATCGGCTTCCAGCGGGGTCAGGGTCAGGGCCGTGCGGGTTTCCAGACGGCCGGATTCGTTGATGCGGCAGGCGAGGGCAATGGCCGCCTCCGCCTGGGCTTTGGTGGAAAAGTCACTGACATCCAGATCGATCTCGTCCACTGTGACGGTCAACGGGTCTGCGGGTACCAGGTTGACCCCGCGGATTGCATAACCGGACAAATTCACCTTCTGGACCGCGACCTGCCAGGGGGCGGCGGCCTCCGGCGGCGGGGATGTTTCACCGGCATCGGCCGGCCCAAGGAAGACATCCAGATTCAGCTGGCCGTCGCCCAGGCGCCGGATTTCGAACTGGCCGTCCTGTCCGGCCACTTCACCGATCCGCACGGTCTGGCGGTCGATATCGACGCGGGTGCGGTCCACGGCAAAGCGGGGGATCCGGATCATGGTGTGATCCGTTGAGCCACCTTCCGGGAGGCTGTCGGTCGGCGATTTGAGGTCCCGCACGGTGAGCTGGGCGTCTTCCAGGACGACCCGGGCGATCTTGACAACCGGCGGCGGCAGGTTGATCTGACGGAACACATCGCGAGGCGCCAGAGCATCGCGGGTGCGCACCACGCGTTCGGAGGGCAAGCGCGTCAGGGTGAAGGCCGGGCCCTGGAGGCTGATTTCCTGGATGCTGACGATACCTTCCAGGGGGGCCAGGGCGCCGATATCGATGGCCAACCGGTCCAGGTTCAATAACGGCCGGTCGGCGCCGTCGGTCATGGCCAGGGTTCTCAGGGCCAGTGTTCCTGCGGCATTGAACGCCTGGGTGCCGTCCTCGTTGCTCATGTATATCAAGCTCAATTGGATATCCAATAGACCCGACTGGATTTTGACCCCGGCGTCCGGAGGCACATAGGGCATATAGGCCGCCAGATCGATGCCCCGGAGGTCCAGACGGAGTTCGGTCTCACGGGAGTCGGCAAAGGGTTTGACCTGACCCTGCAATTTGAAGGGCGTGCCGTTGACGGTGGCGTTGAAGTGGGGGGGCACGAAGATATCGATCTGGGCCGGAAGGTTGGACAAAAAGGGCAGGGCTACATCGATGTCGGTGATGTGGTGGGTTTTGCCCCGGATGTCGTCCTGAAAATGAATTTCGCTGTTACGGATCTGGATATTGTTCAACGAAAATCGGAATGGTTCCCCGGGTGGGGCCTCCTCGGCCGGCGATGTTGTTGGCTTCGTAGGCTCGGGCAAGAGGTCCGAGAAGTTCCAGCGATGGTCCTTTTGCAGCACCGGGGCGGCATAAAGACCGTCCAGACGAACCTCTTTGAGCACCGGGGCCCATTTGAAGAGGGAGACGGCCTGGAGATTGACATACAATTCCTGAAAGCCGGCCAGGAGGGTATCCCCATCCGGTTCGAAGATGGCCAGCTCCCGGATCGTGGCTGAAAGCGTGTAGGGGTTCATGCGCACCGCGTCGATGTGAACTTCCCGCTGGAGCTGATCCCGCAGTTGACTGACCGCCACCAGGCGCACGACCGTCGGGAGGATCAAAAATCCAAAAAGGGTGTAGAGCAGAATGCCCAGGCAAGCGGTGAGAGCAGCTTTCTGCCAGCGCGAAAGCGCCTTGAATCGGTCCTTGAGGTTGGTGCTCATGGTCGGGGGGATCTCCTTGTTACTGAGCTGTGCTGCGCTTCATATGTTTGGGGGAAGAAAATGGCGTTGTCTGCCGCATCAATATGGGTAACACCGGCGTCTCAAGTCAAGCCGGCGGGCTCGCCTGATCCGGCAGGGCAAGACAGCTGGCGCTGCATATAACAATCCACGGCGCTATGCAGGGCTTGGGCCGCCAGGGTGGCACAATGCCGGTGATCCCGTGGAATGTGGCCCACCTTGCGGGTGATGAAATCGGCATCGATATCCAACACCTGGAGCGGTGTTCGGCCCTCGGCGGCATCGGCCGCGGCCTGCAGGCAACTGAAACTGTAGGCACACCCCTTGGTTTTGAACGTCGTGCCGTCAATACGGCCGTCATGGACGGTGAGCCGCAGAGTCATGGTATCCCCGCAAGTACCGGTAATGGCGGCCTCGCCGTCAGCCCGGCGATGGCAAGGGCGGGTGCGTCGGGCCAGGGCCACGGCGGCCAGGCCGATCGCCAGCGCCAGGGCCACGGTCAATGCAAATGTTGCCAGGAGGGTCATCTTCTGTTATTTCCGCGCTTTGAACTTGCCGAATATTTGTCGGGAACGGTTGGTCGTCGTGATGGGGCGGTGGGCCAATATGTATGCTTATCGCGGAAATCGATCGGCAGCTCAAGACTTTTCTGCGGTGTTCCGTCAGGCGAGCCCCTGTTGACAGCATGATCGAAAAAAATGATATTGCGATGGCGCGGTTGGATCACAACGGAAAGAGGTCTTCGATCACGATGCCGGTTCATAGGTTGCGCATGATGGGGCGATGGACATCCCGCCGCCGGCTGGCGGTGGCGGTGCAGCTGATTCTCATGGCGATCTGGATGATGCCGACCGCCTGTTCCCGCGACGAGAGTGCCATCCCCGTCGATTTATCGGTGCGGGAGGATGTGGCCATCCCCAATGTGGCCGAACAGGCCCTGACCTATGCCTACCTGCCGCAGTTTTCCCACACGGTATCCTTCCAGCGGCACCACCTTCTGATTCGCTATCTTGAAAAACAGACCGGGCTGCGCATCCGGCAGGTTTTCCCGGACACCTTCGACGAGCACATGCGCATGGTGGGGCAGGGCAGTATCGACATTTCCTTTTCCAACCCCCTCATTTATGTGCGCATGGCCCAGGCCTACTGCACCCGCGCCTTTGCCCGGGTGATCGAGGAAAACGGGCGCGAACGCTTCCGGGGTGAAATCATCGTGCGCAGTGACAATCCGGCCATTCAAGACCTGACCGACAGCCGCGGCAAACGCTGGATTGCCGTGGATCCGGCATCGGCAGGGGGCTTTCTGTATCCCATGGGACATTTTGTGGCCCACGGCATCCAGCCTTCCGATTTTGCCGAGATCGCGTTTGCTCCCGGCCCGGGAGGCAAACAGGAGAAAGTCATCCTGGCCGTGTATGCCGGTCAGTACGATATCGGCTCCGTGCGTGAGGGGGCGCTGGATGTGGTGGCGGACAAGGTGGACCGGGACAAGATTCGGGTGCTGGCCCGCACCCCTTGGTATCCGGGATGGGTCTATGCGGCCCGGGCTGGTTTGGCCCCCGAAAAGATCGGCCAGATCGCGGGCGCTCTGGCCGCCCTCGATGCCGACAATCCGGACCATCGACGGATTCTCCGGTATGCCCACATGACCGCTGTCATTCCCTCGACCGACGAGGATTTCGATAAGGTGCGGGACCTCTGGCAACAGGTGGGGACCGTTCAGCCCGGCTGTATCCCCAAAGAAGCACCCGCTTCGGACCGGCCCCCGGGCCGCCAGGAAGGGTAACCGGCATGTGGCTGTTCCGTTTCCCATCCGGCATTCGCCTGAAGATCAACCTGGGCATCATGACCATCGTGCTGGTTTCCGTGCTCCTGATCGCCCTGGCGGCGAGCCAGATCGTGAGAAGGGCGTTATTCCAGGAATACCGCAACCGGGGAATTTCCCTGGCGGTCAACCTGGCGGCCCGTAGCGAGGATTCCATCCTGGCCATGGATTTTTTGCGCATGCGCAGCCTGATCGGCGAAGTCTCCACATCGGCCGGCGATATCCTTTATGTTTTTATCCAGGATTCCGACGGTGAAGTTCTGAGCCACACCTTCAATGACGGTTTTCCGGTGGCGCTCAAAACCGCCAACAGCATACAACCCAAAGAGCATTGCAGCATCCAGTTGCTCGTGGCCGCCGATGATCACTTTTATGACTTTGCCGCCCCCGTGATGGTGGGGGAGTTCCAGGTTGGGACCATTCGGCTGGGTATGCTCAGAACCCAGGTCACGACCACGGTCAATGAACTGTGGTGGGCGATTTTTGCCTTTGCCATCCTGTCCATCATCGTATCGGACACGGTCGGATTTTCACTGGCCAGCAACCTGACCAGCCGGATCAAACGGCTGCAGACGGCTACGGAGGACATGCTCAGGGGGCACCGGGAGGCCGATAAGGCCGTTCCGAACAAGACGCTGACGAAATCCATGCGCGCCTTCGAATCGACAAGGCGCATCCGCCGCAACCGCTGGGCCGGGGATGAAATTCACCAACTGGCGGAAACCTTCGATGCCATGACGGCGGCCATCAAAGCCTATATCGAACAACTGGCGAACTCCAAAGCGGTTCTGGCCAAGTCGGAAACCAAATACCGGCGGATTTTTGAGGATTCGATGGATCTCATTTTCGTGGCCGATCCCCAGGGGCATATTGTGGACATCAACCCGGCCGGTATCCGCATGCTGGGCTTTGATTCCCGTGAAGATCTTGTGGCCCGGGAGAGCCTGGCCTCGCTGATGCAAAAACCCGAGGACGCCCGCCGGCTGTTTGCGGAAATCGAGCGCTACGGTTTTGTAAGGAACTGGGAGTGTACCCTGAAAACATTTGCGGATGGGGAGTTGCTGGCCCTGCTGAGCATGACTGTTCGCCATGATGCCAACGGCCGGGTTGCCGAATATGAGGGCATCGTCAAGGACATCACCCAGCGCCGGCTCATGCACCGTCAGCTCCTGCAGGCGGACCGCCTGGCCTCCGTCGGCCAGCTGGCGGCGGGCGTGGCGCATGAAATCAACAACCCTTTAGGGTTGATTCTGGGCTATACGCAACTGCTGTTGCGGGAAGAAACCGATGCGGCCGACATACGGGAAGATTTGCAAACCATCGAAAGGCAAACCCGCAATTGCAAAAAAATAGTCGAAGACCTGCTGAACTTCGCCCGCAAGTCGGGCACTTACTTGTCGGAAGTCAGGATCAACCAGGCTTTGGAGGCCGTCATCGACGTGATCCGGAGCCAGTTGGAACTGGACAATATTATTATCCAGACGCGCTTTGATACGGAATTGCCGGAAATTAGCGGGGATACGGAAAAGCTCAAACAGGTGTTCATGAACCTGCTGATCAATGCCCGTCAGGCCATCGGCAAAGATGGCAATATCCGCATTACGACAGGTGTCGATGCGGAAGGGCAGTCGGTTGTCATTATTTTCCAGGACGACGGACCGGGAATCGGGCCCGATATCCTGGACAATATTTTCGATCCTTTTTTTACGACCAAGCCGACGGGGCAGGGGACGGGTTTGGGCCTCTCGGTAAGCTATGGTATTGTCGAAGACCACCAGGGCGACATCCAGGTATCCAGTGATGTCGGTCGGGGAACGACATTTGTTATTCGGCTGCCCATCGGCGGCCAGACCAACTTTCAGGACGATAGGTGATGAAACCCCGATTGATGATTGTGGACGATGAGAAGGATATGCTGCGCCTGCTGAGCCGCAGTATCGGCAAAGCGTTGGACTGTGAGGTTGAAACGGCATGCAGCGGTGAGGAGGCCTTGCGTCTTTTCGATCCGGACGCGTTCGATCTGGCCCTGCTGGACATCCGCATGGCCGGTATGGACGGCATGGCGGTCCTGGAGGAGATCCAGTCCCGCGCGCCCGGATTTGCCGTCATCATGATGACGGCTTACGGCGCCATCGAAGTGGCCGTGGAGGCTATCCGCAAGGGGGCTTACGATTTTATCACCAAACCGTTTGATCATGACGAGCTGGTTCATCACCTGCGCAATGCCCTTGAACGGGGGCGGCTGCTCAAGGAGAATCTGGCCTTCAAGAAAAAGGCCCAGGCCAAGGAAACCTTTCAGCGGTTCGTGGGATCCAGTGCGGTCATGCAGGGCATCTACGACAGCATCGAAATGCTCAGCAAGTCGGACCTGACGGTTCTCATCACCGGTGCTTCCGGAACCGGCAAAAGCATGGCTGCCAAGGCCCTGCATGAAATGGGCGACCGGAGAAAGGCGCCATTTGTTCGCGTTAGCTGCCCCACCGTTCCCGAGAATATCCTGGAAAGCGAACTGTTCGGTTATTCCAAAGGGGCGTTTACCCATGCGGCGGCCGATCACAAGGGACTTTTCGTGGCGGCGGACGGCGGTACCCTCTTTCTGGATGAAATCGGGGATATCCCTCCGAGCATTCAGACCAAACTGTTGCAGGTCCTGGAAAACAACGAGTTCAAGCCCCTGGGGCAAAACCGCACGGTGCGGGTGGACGTCCGCGTGGTGGCCGCCACCAACCGCGACCTGGAGGACAAGATGGCCCGGGGCGAATTCCGCGAGGATCTTTTCTACCGGCTGTGCGTGGTGGATTTGAAGATGCCGTCGCTTTCCGAACGGCGGGAAGACCTGCCCCTTCTGGTGGATCATTTTCTGGACCGCTATTGCGGACGCTATGGTCGCGGCAAAAAACCTCTGGCGCCCGACGTCATGCCCCAAATGATGAACCATGAATGGAAAGGCAACATTCGGGAGTTGGAGAATATCATCAAACGGGCGGTGGTCATGTCGACCGGGACCATGATCACCTTGCATGATCTGGGTTGGACGCCGCATGAATGCGTGGCGGCCCTGGAAACTGAAGACCTGTCCGCCACCCCCTACCGTGACGCCAAAGAATCGGTGCTGGCCCAGTTCACCACGGCCTATCTCGAAAAGGCGCTGGAACGGTCCGGCGGCAACGTCACCCGGGCGGCCCGGGCCAGTGGACTGGAACGCCAGTCTTTTCAGCAAATTATGCGAAAGTATGGCATCCGTTCCGAACCATTTCGTAATAGCGCCACAAAATAGTGGCACTGCCGCCAAGTTTTTATTGCTTGCGTAACTATATGAAAATTAAAATCAATTCAATCATTCTGCCTGCCTTGTCAGCCTCCGCTTGCACTTTTCATGCTCGCGGCAGCCGTCCCGTGGGTTTGCCGTTGGGGGATTTCTTCATCAAAACAATATAATTTCAAATAGTTAATTTTTTAGTGCTCGTTTTAGTCACGTTGGCACAATTCTTGTTCTAGGCTTAAATACTTTGGCCTAATTAAGGGCCCTTGTATCGTCGCCGGGCAACATCAGGGGGCGCCCGGCAACCCTGATCGGGCAATTCGCCCTCTGGGTGACCAAGGTTCATGACCCGGATTTTCCCGGTGGTGCCTATGGGCACGGCACCGGAAGTGATATACATCCCTACTACTTATTTTATGGAATGGAGGTTAGAGGACATGAAGAAACCCTGTTTGTTCATCATGATGCTGGCCCTGCTCGGACTTGCTCTGGCAGTGCCCATGGCAGGTGTGGATCAGGCCCAGGCGGCGAGTCTGGAAGATGCCATTGCAGCCACACCCACCGGCACGGAAAAAGGCCAGATCGATCCCAACGCCAAACCCGGGTTCCTGGGTATTCCCGGGGCGCCGGATCCCAACATTGTCTACGGGTTTTTGTGGGCCATCTGGGTCGGCTGGATTTTCTCCACGGTTGGCGCCTTCGGCGGCATCATGGCTGGCGTGGGGCACATCACTATTTTCGGGCTGGCTGATTATGCCAAAAGTTTCGGCAAGGGCACGCCTCTGAACAAGCTCATCACGGACTCGATTCGCGTATCCAACCAGTGGCTGGGGGGGATGAGCGGTTTGATCTCCAGCACCAACTACTACCGCATGGGCCGCTTGGTGGCGCCGCTGGGTATCTGCCTGGCCATCGGTGGTGTGGGCGGCTCCTGGCTGATTCCCGACCTGACGGCCGGCAAAATCAGCCTGCGTGACTACATCGGCTACTTCGGCCTGATCGTCCTCCTGCTGGGTATCATGTTGATTCGGGAAACCACCGCAGCCGGCATGGCCCGGAAGAAAAAAGCCAAGGAAGCGGCGGCAGCCTTCGAGAAACAGGTCAAGAGCGGCGGCGCTACCGACGACGGCGTCAAGATCCTGGAAGGCAGCTGGACCCTGATGGGCATCGCCCTCGCCCTGGTCGTGGCCAGCGCCCTGTGGGCCAACCTGGTGGACGGCATGCGCGTCGTGGCCTACCTGCTGGCAGTTGCCGGCTGGGCGGTGACCTTCTTTGCCGGAACCATTCGTTTCACCTTCTACGGCGTGGAGTTCGCGTTCAAGGCCTTCATCCCCATGCTGGGCGGTATCTTCATTGCAGCCCTGGCATCCTTCCTGGGGATCGGCGGCGGCTTCCTGTTCGTGCCCTTCCTGACCTCGGTGGCGGGCCTGCCCATGTTCCTCGTGGCCGGCACCAGCGCCCTGGTGGTTCTCGTGGGCATGATCGTGTCCATCTTCAGCTACATGGTGGGCAAAGGGGTTCCGGTTTACTGGGGCCTGATCGGCGCCGAGCTGGTGGGCATCTTCGTCGGGTCCATGATCGGACCCCGGACGTCCAAGTACATCCCGGATATCTGGCTGAAACGCCTGTTCGTCCTCTTGGCCTTCTACGTTGGTATTCGTTACACGACCAAGGGCTTCCTGGGATACTCCATCGTGCCGCCGTTCTAAACGTTCCGGCATGATCGCGACATAGCAGGAAATCAATGCATCCCGTGGGCGGGCCCTTCACCATCTGCCCACGGGATGCGCTATCTTTAAACCTAACGGTAAGTGCGCATGTCTGTAAACCTCGAGACGATCTATCTCCAAATCGACGCGGCCCTGATTTTCTTTTTTCGGCTGGTGGACAATCCCATGCTGGGATATCTGGTGGGTATCGCCATACTGGCCCTGCTGTGCGCCGTCATCGGGGACCTGACGGTGGCCCTGGCTTTCCGCTTGAACGGCACGTTTTTCAAGCGGGACAACCAGGAACTGGTGCGCATGCAGAACAAGTCCCTCTGGGCCCTGAAGGCCCGGGACAAGAAGAGCTATCAAGCCTGCAACGAGGTGGCCAACGATTCCTTCGGAAAGGTTTTTTTCAGCCAGCTTGCCCTGGGGGCCTCCTCGCTCTGGCCGGTACCGTTTGCGTTGCAGTGGCTCGGAGAGCGGTTTGCGGATGTGGCCTTCCTGCTGCCGATTCCCCTGGGCGCCAGGACATCCGTGGGTTATGCTTTTACGTTCATCCCCATGTATATTCTGATGCGGATTCTCTTTGGGAAGGTCCGGACCCGTTTGCCGGGCTACCGGCGTTTGACGCTGACGGAAGCCGATGCCAATGCGGATACGGAATCCATGGTCAGCCTGGACGAGGTCTTTCCGGAAAAAGATTGCCCCAGGGCCTGACGCTCAACCCTTCCTAAACCCCTGTCAGCACTGCGTGCTGGGATTTGCTCATGGGGACTTTTTCTTCTCGATTTCGGCGCGCAACTTTTTTTCCATCTCTTCGAACAGGCTTTTTTTCTTCTTCTTCTGGTCGGCCCGCATGGATTCGATGCGGCTGGCAACCCCCTTTTGCGCCGCCTGAAATTTATGCAGCTCGTCCTGCAGCCGGTCCTGAGTGTCTTCTTGGGGAATCGATTCGATTTTCAGATGGTCCCGCACAAACAATCGCAGGCCGTAAGCGCCCTCGACGGCTTCCAGGGCACCGAGTTCTTCCAACCGGCGGCAGATGAATCCCCCCCGTTCTTTGGACAGTTTCAAAAGATCGCATACCTGATCGATATCCGGAGGGGATTGATCCTGATAGGTCAAAAGGCGCACTGCGGCTGTAAAAAGGTGGGCGCTGTCATAAAGGGATAAGGTTTCCTTGGTATCCACGGGTTGTCTCCTTTAAGCTTCGACAAAGCCCTGTCGGATGGCCGATTGTCATCTTGACAGGGGGTTCAGCGGAGAGTAACATTTGACCGCTTTTTGTCAAGACGCCATCCGGTTGCTTCAATTCCGGAAATGCACGGACACAGCGACCCGATGACAATTCTAAGCGGCGCACCCGACGGTGCGTAACGCCGGATGTCACCTTAACTTTTCACCAGACAACATCCAATCCCCAAGGGGCCTGCCGTTGATGCAACGGTGCGGTCCGTCGGGGATACACGGAAACCAAAAGGGGGAGGTCATGACGGAAATAATTGATGTTACCGCGCGGGAAATTCTGGATTCTCGGGGTAATCCGACGGTGGAAGTGGATATCCTTACCGCTTCCGGAGCACTGGGGCGCGCTGCCGTGCCGTCCGGCGCTTCCACCGGCAAGCGGGAAGCGCTCGAGCTTCGCGACAAACGCGCCAAACGTTATGGCGGCAAGGGCGTGAACAAGGCCGTCAGCAACGTCAACGATATCATCGCGCCGGAAATAATGGGACTGGATGCCGCCGACCAGGTCACCCTGGACCGGAAGATGCTGGCATTGGATGGCACCGCCAACAAGACCAAGCTGGGGGCCAATGCCATCCTGGGGGTCTCCATGGCGGCGGCCCGGGCCGCCGCGGCCGCTTTCGGTCTGCCTTTGTTTCGCTATCTGGGCGGCATCAACGCCCGTTGTCTGCCCATGCCCATGATGAACATCCTGAACGGCGGCGCCCACGCCGCCAACAATCTCGATATCCAGGAATTCATGATTATTCCGGTGGGGGCCAAATCCCTGCGGCAAGCCGTCCAGATGGGCGCGGAAACGTTTCACGCCCTGAAGAAAATCCTCAAGGACAAGGGGCTCAATACGGCCGTTGGCGACGAAGGCGGTTTTGCTCCGGACCTGGCATCCAACGAGGAGGCCATCAAGGAGATCATGGCGGCCATCACGGCGGCAGGCTACAAGCCGGGCAAGGATATCGGCATTGCCCTGGATGCGGCGGCCAGCGAGTTCTACAAAAAGGGTAAGTACCACCTGGCATCCGAGGATCGGCGCCTGAGTGCCAAACAGATGGTGGCTTATTACGCTGAAATGGTCGATCGCTACCCCATCCTTTCCATTGAAGACGGGCTGGCCGAGCAGGACTGGGATGGCTGGGAACTGATGACCGACCAGCTGGAGTCATCGGTCCAGTTGGTGGGGGACGATATCTTTGTCACCAATCCCAAGATTTTCCAGAAGGGCATCGAGCGGGGCATTGCCAACTCCATATTGATTAAACTCAACCAGATCGGTACGGTGACGGAAACCCTGGACGCCATCGAAATGGCCAAACAGTCCGGCTATACCACGGTCATCTCGCATCGTTCCGGCGAGACGGAGGACGCCTTCATCGCCGATCTGGCGGTGGGTGTCAATGGCGGGCAGATCAAGACAGGCTCTCTGTCCCGCAGTGATCGGGTGGCCAAATACAACCAGTTGATGCGGATCGAGGAGGCGCTTGGCACCGGGGCAACCTTTTCGGACGACCTGCTGTAAATCATTCCCGGGGGGCGAGGGGGGCACCCGCCCTCCTCTTAAACGACCTGAACGATAAGGATACCGTCAATCATGAGGGTGACAAAAGCCGTGGGAGCGACGAAGACATGGTGGGGCGCGGCGCTGATGGTAATGCTCTGCCTTATGCCGACACCGTCCCGGGCGTATGTGCTCATGGGCGAGCATGTCCTGGATTTGATGGTCAAGGCCCTGGGACAGGCGGAAACGGTGGAGGTGAACCAGGTCCTGACGATTCACGCCGACAGACTCCCGCTGCCGATCTCACCTTTAGAGGAAACGGTGCGAATCCGATTCCCCTACGATCTGCGTGCGGATGCCACCGGGGACGGCTACCGCCGCCAGACCGTCATCTCCGGGCGTATGGCGCTATTGGCCGTGAACGCGGTTCTTCAGGAGGGGGCGCCGCCGCGCTACACCCGCTATCATGAGATCCTGATGGCCAAACCCCGACAGGCCCTGACGGATCACCTGCGTATGCTGGGGATCGATGTGACGGTATCCAGTCTGGGGCGTTTGGAGGATCGCTATTGTTATGTGGTGGGCGCCCGCTATCCGGATGAGACCCCGCCCCAGTTGTGGGTGGAAAAGGACACGTTCCATCCGCTGCGGTTGATCCTGCCCCCGTCAACCCGTCTGACCGATGGGGGGCCGGTGGAAATTCGTTACCGGAACTGGGCCCTCATGGATGGGATCGCCTATCCCATGCATATCGTCATGCGCCAGAATCACCAGATCATGCAGGAAATCCGGGTGGATAAACTTCAGGTCAACCCGGTTTTCACGCCGGATGTCTTTGACATCACCGCCCTGCGACGGGAATGGACGCAGCCTGTGGAAGGGGAGGGGCGGCGCGTCATCGATCGGCCCGGGAGCACCGACCCGATACCCGTCGAAACGGATAAAAAAAACTGACAAAGCTCTTGCACTTCGGAGCGCATTCTGGAATATATCGAAGCCGTAAACCGGATGGTTGTGACGACCTCCGGTTCATTGGTCGAAGAATTTCCAATCCCAGGACAACAACCGCTGTGGCGGCTCAAAAAGCCGCAGCCTGAGTACAAATGGGGTATTTGCTGAACCAATCTCACGTCGTCAACCAATATCAACCCCACACCCCCCTCTTCTCCCATCGTTCCAGGGTCATTACCGATCATGACATTCAGGCGTCCGATGACCGTTGTGGGAACCGGAGGCCGGGGTGGTCTTTTTACTTAAACCGTGCCGGAGAGTATTTATGAGTTCCAATACGAAATTTATTTTTGTGACAGGTGGCGTTTTATCTTCTCTCGGGAAAGGTCTGGCCTCGGCTGCCATTGGTGCATTGCTGGAAAGCCGGGGCCTGACGGTAACCCTGCAGAAGCTGGATCCTTACATCAACGTCGATCCCGGCACCATGAACCCTTTTCAGCACGGTGAAGTCTACGTGACCGACGATGGGGCCGAAACCGACCTGGATCTGGGCCACTACGAACGCTTTACCCACGCCAAGCTGGGGCACGACAATAATTTTACGACCGGCAAGATTTACAACACGGTGATCCAGAAAGAGCGACGGGGTGATTATCTGGGGGGAACGGTCCAGGTCATTCCGCATATTACCGACGAGATCAAATCCGCCATTCGCATGGCCGACAAAGGGGTGGATGTGGTTATCGTGGAAATCGGCGGCACCATCGGCGACATTGAGAGCCTGCCGTTCCTGGAGGCCATCCGCCAGTTTCGCGGGGACGCCGGCAAGGAGAATACGCTTTACATCCATGTCACGCTGGTGCCCTACATCAGCACGGCCGGTGAAGTCAAAACCAAACCGACCCAGCACAGCGTCAAAGAATTGCGCAGCATCGGTATCCAGCCCGACATCCTGTTGTGCCGGACCGGCGGCAACCTGTCCAACGATATCAAACGCAAGATCGCCCTGTTTACCAATGTCGATGAAGACGCTGTGATCACGGCCAAGGATGTCGGCTGTATCTACGAAGTGCCGCTGAATTTCCATAGTGAAGGTCTGGATGACAAAATTGTTGAAAAGCTCAATATCTGGACCCGGGCCCCCCGACTCGAGGCCTGGAGCGAGCTCGTGCAGAAACTGAAAGAACCGCGCTCAACCGTGAATATCGCCATCGTGGGCAAATATGTCGATCTGACCGAATCTTACAAAAGTTTGAACGAAGCGCTCTATCACGGTGGCATTCCCAACGATTGCCGCGTGAATCTTATTTTTGTCGATTCCGAAAGCATTGCCGAAGACACCTGCAGCCAGACCCTTATGGAAGCCGATGGTATTCTGGTACCCGGAGGGTTCGGCTCGCGCGGCATCGAAGGCAAAATCTGTACGGCGCGCTATGCCCGGGAAAACAAGGTGCCTTACTTCGGCATCTGCCTGGGGATGCAGGTGGCGGTGGTGGAATTCGCGCGCCATGTAGCCGACATGGAGAAGGCCAACAGCTCCGAGTTTGACAAGCGTACCCCCTATCCGGTCATCTATCTCATGACCGAATGGTTTGACGACAAAACCGGCAAAACCGAGATTCGTGACGAATCATCGGACAAAGGGGCCACCATGCGGCTGGGAACCTACCCCTGCCGATTGCGTCCCGACACGGTCGCCTATCGGGCCTATGGCAAGGAAAATATTTCCGAACGCCATCGGCACCGGTATGAGTTCAACAATGCCTACCGGGATCAACTGGAAGAAAAAGGGCTTGTGGTCAGCGGGACCTCGCCAAGCGGTGATTTGGTGGAAATGGTGGAACTGCCGGATCACCCCTGGTTCCTGGGCTGCCAGTTTCACCCCGAGTTCAAATCGCGGCCCATGGCGCCCCACCCCCTTTTCCGGGAGTTTATCCGGGCGGCCTGTGAAAACGCCAAGACGAAGACGACATCGGCCTAATCCGAATATTGCCTAAAATATTCGGATTAAACCTGTTGTGCCAGGAGGGGCGGCCACTGGAAAGCGGCGTCCCTCATTTTTTTTCGGGCAGGGAGGACTGGTCGATATCGACGATGGTTTCACCGGAGGTGTAGCGCGCCGTGCGGTAGCGCGTGATGCCCATCAGTTTGTTGGTGATGGCACCCATTTTCTCGGTTTGCGTTTTGATGCCGGCGATTTTGGTGTAGAGCGGGTCGTCGGGATCCATTTTGAGCATGAGCAGCTCCGCGTAGCCGGATATGCCCTGAATGGGTTGGTTCAGCTTATGGCAGACCGCACCCGCCATTTCCAAAGCGGCCTTTAATTTTTCGCTGTCCAGGCGATCGTTCTGGGCATGTTTGCTGGCCGTAATATCCTGCAGCATGAAGAGGCGGGCGGCCAAACGGCCCCGATGACGGATGGGGGCGATGCGAACGTTGAAAATTCCCGGCCCGTTATCCAGTTCCAGTTCGACATCTTCCAGAATCTCATCGCTGGCCTTCCCCCGATCGACCAGGTGGCGGCAAGATCCCAGAACGACCCGTGCCGGACGCCCTAAAATACTGTGGGCCGGCGCGCCCACCAGACGGCAGGCGGCAGGGTTGATCTCCACCACCCGATCCCGCCGATCGAGGATAATGACACTGTCCGGCAGGCTTTGCACCACGGCGTCGTGGCCGATGGGAATAACGTCGAAGAGACGGCCGTAGAAGACCGCCCACCCCAGGAGGGCGACCGACAGGGTGAAGAGGAGCGGGGTCGGATCGATCCGGGTGGGGACGATATCGAGACCGGCCAGGTAGAGCAGATTCCCGAGCCATGGGATCAGGCAGGATAACAGCAGGATGGTTTTCTGGCCCTGGTACCACTGCGGGGTTCGATTCAGGGAAAAGACGATCAGCAGGCATCCGGCGGCCAGCAAAAGATAGCTGTAGGTGGTGTGAATCCAGAACCACCCGCCAAAGGTGCGCACCAGGATATCGAAGCCCTCCTCCGCTTCAATGCTGGCAGCCCGGATGATGAGGTTATGACTGGCATTGGTGACGGCCAGAACACTGGTGATTCCGGGAATGATCAGGCTGGCGGTGATGCGCTGCAGGGTCAGCCAGTCGCCTTTGCCGGTATAGGCCAACAGGAAGGCCAGCCAAAAGACCGGTGCATAGGGGATGGCCAGATACTGGGCCAGGGCCCAGAAGCGCTTGCCGGCCAGGCCCAGCACACCGACTTCCAGACCGTACATCACCGTCCAGGCACTCATGGACAGCATGAGCAGGATGAAGTAGATCACCCCGGGCGTGGTGCGGTAGCGCCCGGCAATGAAAAGGAGCCCCAGACAAACTGCCGTCGCCGCGGCCAGGGGGATCGCAAAGGGATTGTTGAGCCAGATCATTTTTCTTCAGTTCGGTTGGCCCACTATGGTCAGGCGGCCTGGGACACGATACGCTCTCCAATTTTCTCCGCGGAGCGTCCAAAAAGTTCTTCCATTTCAATCAGATTGAGCAGGCGGTCCTCCCAGGCCACATTGTTCTCCTGCACGATGCTGCGAATATGTTCATATTTACCTCCCAGAGCCTTGATCCGGTCGGAGAGAGGCACTTCGGAACGGAATCCGATATTCAGCAGCAGCAGGTATTCGATGACATCCGGACGGCTGGCCTGATCGGAAATAAGCGGGATGATCAGGATGCTGCGGTCATCTTTGCGGCCTTTGCCGATATAAACGTTGCCCTGCCGAACGATGATTTTTTTGGTGCCCTTCAAGCGCTGATCGGCTTCCACCCGTGAGGGAATCGGCGCCAGCACACCGGCTTTGCGGACGATTTCAATCGTTGTTTCTTCCGTGATTTCGCCCAGGAGATCCAGATGGGAAATGCGGTAAAGGATGGCCCCATGGATCGTTTCCACGATTTCCTGAAGATGTTTCAGGACCAGCACGTTCTGGTTGGTCAACTGGGCCAGCGTCAGGTCATAGGCGGAAAGCGTATCGAAAAGCAGGCCTTCCAATTTTTCACTGATGCGGCTGGTGCCGACGGTGACGGTTTTGGCCTGGTGTTTGATGGCATCCACGGGACGGGACATGGCATTGATCCCGCGGGCCATGACGGCAAAAAACGTATCCAGCATGTTCCGGGCCGTGCCTTTTAGGCCGAAATCGATTTCAAAATCGGAGACGGGCAGTTTGCCGGCCAGATATTTCAACAGCAGGGTCAAGTCCGCGGCTGTTTCCAGACCGAGAGCGGCCGGCAGGCGTTGCGCTGCTTTGCGTTGACGGAATTCCCGGTAAAAAGCGGCAAATTGTTGTCGGAAAGATTTTTCGAGAATGATTTCATAGATGGTCAAGCCTTCTTCCGCTTTGTCTATCAGGGTGTTTTGAACGGTATCCTGAAAGTGGTACAGAAAGCGGGAGCCGTCGTTGATGGCCAGGGCCGCGTAATACCCCCAGAGATGGCCGACCAGGGTGTTCAGGATGGGGGCGAGATGTTCGTTGGTACGGGGGACCTGGAAGACATCTTCGGCATAGGGGGCGAAGCGGTCTTCCTCCTCATCGGCGATGACGATGGGTGTGGCCTTGTGGGCCTTGAATATGGCCGTGTCTTTGATGATGTCACCGATGACCGTATTGCGGCATCCGGCGGCACAGACAAGAATCAGCGGCTCCGATGACAGATCGATGTGCTTTTTGTCCTCGACGTAATCCGAAGAGATGGTTTTATAGCACAGCTCACTCAGTTTGATGCGGATTTCATCCGCAGAAGCTTTGTTCGGGCCGCTGCCCACGGCGGCCCAGTAGGTTTTGGTAACTGCCAGGCGCCGGGCCGAGGCCGCTATGTCCTCCTGCATGGCGATCACCTGGCGCATTTTGTCAGGCAAGGCCAGCAACTGCCGAAGCTCCTGGGTCACAAAGAGGTCGTCCCGGCGGCCCTTCAGGCCGGCAATGTACAGGCTCAAAAGGGCACCGGCCACGATTTGGGAATAAAAGGCTTTGGTGGACGCCACCGACATTTCAATGTCCCGTCCGCTGCTGGTGTAGATGACGCCGTCGACTTTGAAGGTCAGATCCGAATCGCGGCGATTGACGATGGCCAGGGTGTGGGCGCCGCGTTCGCGCACCATGTCCACCGTGCGGTTGGTGTCGGTGGTGGTCCCGGATTGGCTGATGGCGACCACCAGCGCATCCGCCATCGCCATGCCGCCGTCACCCTCGTCGAGCATGAAGCCGCTGAGTTCGGAAGCCTTGAGAGCGTTGATCTGCAACGTGGGTTCATCCATGTAAAAGGCGAGGAGATTGGCACAGGCCAGAGCGGCGACACCGGCCGTCCCCTGGCCCACGAAATAAACGCGCCGGATACGGTTTTCAGTGATGGCCTGGCGCAGGTGGGGTGGCACCACGGCGTCATCGAGGTCGATGGCCCAGAGATTTTGCTGACGGTCTTTTATTTTCCAGCGGTTGTAGAGGGTCCGGTCAACGGAATCCGGTGCTTCCGATATCTCTTTGAGGAAATAATGCGGGAAGTCCTGGCGGTTGATGTCCCGGGAGGTCAGGTCGGTTTCCTTGACGGCCTCGGGCTGGAGATCGATGGGGGTTCCGTCGTAGTACATGGCCTGGATGCCCTCGAGGCCACCGGTGGAATTTTGATCAAGAATGAAGATCTGGCCCTGGGTTGGCCCCGTGGGGCCGTCCATGACTTTTTCCCCGTCCATTTTGAGATAGCGCTGGGTCTGCTCGATAAACCCGTAGACCTCTGACGTCGGCATATAATGGTCCGCGGCCAGGCCGATAAAAATGGCTTGACCGCTTCCTCTCTGGGCCAGGAACAGTTTGCCGGGCGCAAGGGCCGTGTGCATGGAAATGGCATGGGAGCCTTCGAAGTCATTGACCGCTCGACGAAAGGCCTCCACCGGATCGTTCCCCTGGCTGAGGTAGTGGCTGATCTGCAGGGGGATGATCTTCGTGTCGGTGGAAATTTCTTCCTGGATCTGATCGCCCTGGACCTCGAAGGCCGCCTTCAAGGTCATGAAATTGTCGATATCGCCGTTCAGGCACACATGCATGGGGCCTTGGATACCACGGGGGTGGCATTGGGTTCGGGCATCGAGGGGATGGCAGTTGGCTTCATTGATGGCCCCCACCGAGGCCCAGCGTGTATGGGAAGATACCGTATGATGGCGGCGGGGGAACCCCACCAGGGTCTGCAGGATGGGATCGTTGCGGATCTCGTTGCGAATGAAGCGGATGTTGTCACCCAGACTGCCGATTTCGGCCGCGACCTTGTAGACGATGGAGATCGTGACATAGGTTTGCCCATCCGGGCCGGTGGCGGTGTGGATATCCATGCCCTGGTTGCCGAGAACGCTTGTTTCCGCCCGCTTCTGCATGAGGTCGTAGACGTTGTTATCCGCATCCTGCTGCAAGGCGGCTTCAAAGGACGCAAAAACCGCTTGATCCAGCATGAACATCAGTGACATGCCGGCCGAGTCGCGTCCCCTCACTTCCAGGTGGTCGATACTGTTCAGCACGGCGTTGATATTGTAGAAGACTTCCACTGTTTCCGGTGCCATGCCGTTGCGATCCGAGGCCATCAAGGCATCGATTTTCTGCATGTTGGCCAGCAATTCGCGCCCCAGGCACCAGGCGGTGTCTTCCACTGTCTCGATGCGGCGGGCAATGCATTCCACCTCGCCGGCCTCAAGATGCCCCTGCTGCTCCGCCAATATCGCCCGTTCCTGCCGGATGACGGCCTGAAGGCGTTTTTCCAGGTCCGCAAGGCGTTGCCGCTGGTCCGACTGGCGGAACAGATCGAAGAAAACGGCCTTGCGTTTGAGCTGATCCGAGGCTTTTTTCAAACGGCGGATGTGAGCGTCCCCCCCCAGGTACATATCTTCAACGACGGTTTTCGCTTGCAGGCATGTTTGCAAAGCGTTTGCTTCGCAGGTTGCCAGCAGGCCTTCCAGACGATCGACGGCACCGGTTTGTTCGGGTGCGGTGCGGCCCTTGAAGGCCACGATACCGGCCAGTCCACAATGGGCTACGGTCGGGCGTACCGGGAAAATGACGAGTGCCCCTTCGGGGACGGTGTTCAGGTGGCGTCCCCAGTAGACCGGGCAGTGGATCCATCGGGACAGGGCTGTCATGGCGCGACGGACCTGAGGCGTGCGCACTGCATTATCGGTAGAGGCTCTCAGTCGTTTCATAATGGCGTTATCCTTTTGATTGCGAGGTTAGCCAGCGGGATACGGCGGCGATATCCTCGGGTCGGTCAACGCCAATGCTGCGATGCCGGGTTTGAACCGTACGGATCGGGATCCCGTTTTCCAGCAGGCGTAATTGTTCCAGTTTTTCGGTGCGTTCCAGACGCCCGGGGCCTAATGCCACAAAGTGCCGGAGGGTTGCCATGCGAAAAGCGTACAATCCGATGTGGCGATAGTAGACGGCCGGTTCTGCGTCCCGGGCATAGGGGATGGCCGCCCGTGAAAAATAGAGGGCATTGCCCCGGTGGTCCACCACCACCTTGACCTGGTCGCGATCCCCGCGTTGGTCAGGGTCCATGTCGCTGATCAAGGTTGCCACCTGGACTTCAGGTTCACTGAAAGGCCCCACGAGCTCGGAGAGCATTTCCGGTTGGAGGGCCGGTTCGTCCCCCTGAATATTGATGACCACCGCATTTTCGGGCACGCCGAGGTGATCGGCGGCTTCCAGCACGCGATCGGTGCCACTGGGATGGTCCGGCCGTGTCATAACGTAAGGCACATGGTGGGATTGGGCGGCTTCCGCTATGCGGCGGCTGTCGGTTGCCAGCACCACCTTTTCGATTTCCGGACACCGGGAGGCACGCTGAAAAACATGCCAGAACATGGGTTGGCCCAAAATCGGTGCCAGCGGTTTGCCCGGAAAACGGGTGGAGCCATAGCGTGCCGGAATGATGCCGAAAACACGATTGGAAATGGTCTGGGTCATAGCGTTTCTTTTTATTGGGAATGAATTTAAACCCGCCACCTATGGTGAAAGACCCGGAGAGATTTTATCGATTATAAAAAGCAAAAGCCCCCGGGATCGGGTGGCTATAAAATGATTTTACCCAACTGGAGAGGCCTTTTCAAATGGTTTTTTGTTTCTTGGGTAGACACGCATGCAATTCGGATCCTGTGTAAATCGATTGTCGATTGAAACCCCGGCACCGTTTATCCGGATGTTTTCTGTTTTGGGGCGATCCGTGGCCGGAAATATTCTTTTATGGCCAGACGGGCGTATTCACCGGCCCGGCGTCCGATGTACTTTTCGTGGGCGACGACAACCGATACGACAATGGCCTCCTGGCTGCCAGAGGGACGGGCAAACCCGACAAACCAGTCGAAACGGGCATCATGACCGGTATTGTCTATGGAACCGGTTTTACCCCCAATGACCAGTTGTGACAAGACACGATCCTTGGCCCGGCTGCGGAAAAGTTTGCGGGCTGTCCCCCGCCGGACCGTTTCCCGCATGAGGCGTTCCAGCTCCAGCGCCGTCTGCGCTTTAACCGCGTGGCGGCGTTCCCGGGGCGCATCATGGCGATAGAGAATTTTTCCCCGGGGCCCCGTGATGCGGTCCACGATGGACGGTTCCGGGAGAATACCCCGATTGGGCGCAACGGCGGCCAGAAGAGCCCCATGGAGCGGTGATATCACGGTATCGCGGTTAAAGCCGCTGGCCACTTCGGCCCACTGGTAGGGCTCGGCCGTCACCGGCGCCTGGCTGGATGCCAGGGGCAGTTCGAAGGGAATGGGGTGGTTGAACCCGAAGGCCTCGGCATAGCGTTCCAGTGTCGCCTGGCCCAGGCAATGGCGGCCGAGTTTTCCGAAAACCGGGTTGACCGATTGAGCGAATGACGTGGCCAGCGTGGTCTTGTGGGTATAACGGTTCTGGATGTTTTTCAGTTGCGACTTGTAGAGGGTATGTTTGGCCCCATTGAACGTCAGCGTCGAGCCGCTGGAAAGGTTGCAGTGCTCCATGGCGGCAGCGGCCGTAACAATTTTGAAGATACTGGCGGCGGGGAAATGGTTGTTGAGGCATGGATTGCCGTCCGGATCATTTTTATCGAAGCCGACCAGGGACAAAATGCGACCGCTGGTGCTTTCCATGACCACAATGGCGATATAGCGCGATGTGCGCTCATACAGACGTTTGGCCAGATAGTGTTGCAGGGCCTGGTCGATACTGCCTTCGACCGCCAGTTTTTGATCGCCCCAGTGAACATAGATGCGTTTTTCGAGTAAATCCGTCACGGGACGGTCGGCCAGCAGGTCCTGGACGTCGGCCTTGGCAAGGAGTTCGTCACGGGCCTTGCCCCCGCCGGCCGGCGTTGGCTCGAGGGCGGTCACCGGGGGCGGCGGGGAGGGCGTTCGGTGGTGAATGACCCCCAGGGCCACCAGCACCGCGGCGAGGACACCGGCACATTTCAGCAGAAGGGACCGGTTGATCCGAACCCGCCCCCGCCGTTGAAGCTGGGTCTGGTAGGTTCGCCAGCTTGGGCGCCGTTGATTCCGGGCAGACGATTTGTGCGGGCGAATGATGGTCACCGTTGGTCTATATCAACCCGCCGTGGGCGCGGCGTTGCCCTTCCGACGAGGTCCTTTGTCATCCCGTGGTTGACACTTGCCTGTATCCAAAGTGCCCAAGGGCGCCGCATCCGATTCGAACATCACCGTTCGCGCCGGGTTGCGTACAGGCGTCAGCTGATGCGGGCGCCGGGGCGAGCGGGCTTTTCGACGGCCGAGATGGTGCACTGGTCGCCGTCCACGGCCGCCAGGAGCATGCCCTGTGACTCGATCCCCATGAGTTTGGCCGGTTTCAGGTTGGCCACGATGATTACCTGGCGACCGACGAGTTCCTCCGGACGGTAGAACTTGGCGATGCCGGCCACGATGGTCCGCCGTTCCCCCATGTCCACTTCGAGTTTAAGCAGCTTTTTCGCCTTGGGAATGGCTTCGGCTTTGATGACGGTGGCAACCCTCAGATCGACATGGGCAAATTCATCGATGTCGATGAGGGGGCGCAAAGAGGGGGTGAGCGCTTGTGGCGTCTTTGCGGCTTGCGGTTTGGTCGTCAATTTTTCCAGATCGACGCGCGGAAACAAGCTTTTGGATTTGCGCAGCTTGGTCCCGGGCACCAATGTTTTCCATTTGCCGATGCGGTCCAGACGGTAGAAGGCGGCATCGGGGTCCTGACCGAGATGATGTTGCATGGTGCGGGCGGTATCGGGCATCACAGGGTAAATCAGGCCGGCAATGACCCGCAGGCCCTCCAGCAGATTATAAATGACGCACTCCAGTTGTTTCCGTGTGGATGACCGTTTGGCCAGTTCCCACGGTGCGGAGACATCGATGCATTTGTTCAGGCGGCCGATGAAGCTCCAGATGGCGATGAGTCCCTTGTGGAATTCGAACCCCAGCATGGCGGTCTCGAAATCCGTCATGGCCCGGGCCGCGTCCGCCTCCAGGTCGAGGTGCATTTCCTTGTCGGTCGTGGGGTCGTAGGGCGGCACCTGCCCCTCAAAGTATTTATGGGCCATGGTGAGCACCCGGGAGAAAAGATTGCCAAGGTCGTTGGCCAGGTCACTGTTGATGCGCTGGACAAAGGCTTCTTCCGAGAAGCTGGAGTCAAGTCCGAAGACCATGTCCCGCATCAGGAAAAAGCGAAACGCATCCAGGCCATAGGTCGATTTCATGGCCAGGGGCTCCACGACGTTGCCAATGGTCTTGGACATTTTCGTCTGGTCGATATTCCAGTAGCCGTGGACGTTGAGATGTTGATAAACGGGGATGCCGGCGGCTTTCAGCATGGTGGGCCAATAGATGCCGTGGGGTTTGAGGATGTCTTTGGCAACGACGTGCTGGGCGCTGGGCCAGAATTTCTGAAAGCGTTCACCTTCCGGATACCCCATGGCGGACACATAGTTCAACAGGGCGTCGAACCAGACATAGGTCACATAGTTCGGATCGAAGGGGAGGGTGATGCCCCACTGGAGACGGCTTTTAGGCCGTGAAATGCAGAGGTCTTCCAAGGGTTCCCGCAGGAAAGCAAGGACTTCGTTGCGATAGCGCTCCGGCCTTATAAAATCAGGGTTTTGATGAATATGCTCGATGAGCCAATCCTGGTATTTGCTCATGCGGAAGAAATAATTCGATTCCTTGATAACCTCGGGGGCCTTGTCGTGATCCGGGCATTTGCCGTCGACAAGTTCCCGTTCGGTGTAGAAACGTTCGCAGCCGAAACAGTAGAGGCCTTCGTATTCGCTGAAATAGATGTCGCCGTTGTCGTAAATTTTCTGAAGGATGCGTTCCACCACGGCCATGTGGCCCGGGTAGGTCGTGCGAATGAAATCATCGTTGCTGATGTTGAGTTCCGGCCAAAGGTCCTGGAACAACTGGCTGATGTGATCGACATATTCCTTGGGGGTCATGTGGCTGTCTTTGGCCGCTTGCACGATTTTATCGCCATGTTCGTCCGTACCCGTCAGGAAGTAGGTCTCGCTGCCGCGCATGGTGTGAAAACGACGGGCCACGTCCGCGACGATGGTGGTATAGGCGTGCCCCAGATGCGGCTTGGCGTTGACGTAATAGATCGGGGTGGTGATATAGAATCTTTCAGCCATTGGATTTCTTTTTCTCCTTGACGATATGTTCGGGGCCAAGTTCCACCTCTTGTCCTCCATCGGACAAGCGGATCACAAAGCGGTTGGTGTTCAGGTTGTGACGAATGACTTTACCCGCACCCTCGGTGGTTCGGACCCTTTTGCCGAGTTTGGGCAGGTTCGCCTTGAGTTTTTTGTAGGTTTCGTATTCATAGGTCAAACAGCACATCAGCCGGCCGCACTGCCCGGAAATTTTCGTTGGATTGAGCGACAGCCCCTGTTCTTTGGCCATACGAATCGAGACCGGGGAGAATTTTTCCATAAATTGGGAACAGCAGATTTCCCGGCCACAGCGTCCGATGCCGCCACACATCTTGGCCTGGTTCCGGATGCCCACCTGACGCATTTCGATTTTGACCCCCAGCTTCTTTACCAACATCTTCACCAGTTGACGGAAGTCAACCCGGCCGTCGGCCGTAAAGAAAAAGGTGAGCTTGCTGGCGTCAAAAGTGCTTTCAACGGAAAAAAGGTTCATTTTAAGCTTCAACCGGGCAATGCACTTGAGGCAGTAGTTGTGAGCGAACTGTTCGGTCTTGCGGTTTTTTTCCCGCTGGGCAAAATCCTTCTCGCTGGCGATGCGAAAGACTTTTTTCAGCGGTTTTTTCCGCGTGCCGTTTTCCAGGGGGGCCGGTGCGACCGCCACCGTGCCGAAGCCCAGTCCCTGCTCGGTTTCAACGATAACATGATTGCCGAGTTCAAGAACATAGGCCCCGCAGTCAAAATCATATACTTTTCCGGCAGGCTTGAACCGGATACCGACAATTTTTTTCATCAGCGAACATCTTTCTTAACCGGCTGCCAGCTGCAGGACAAGTGCTTCCATGGTCAGGCGTGGATTCGCATTGGCCTGGAGGTCTTTGAGCGCCTTCTGGATAAGCCGCATCCCTTTGATCAGGGTCTGTTGGTCAACGCCCGCAGCCGTTGCCTCGATTTGGTCTTGCAGGTCGCTGTTGACGACCTGCTGGGGTTGAAACGGAAATACGATCACATCCCTGTACCAGCTTAACAGCCATGCCAGCGTATCCGGCAACAAGGCCTTGCGGGCGGCCAGCTTTTCGGCCAGGGCGAGTATGGTTACGGTTGGTTGTGTCCGCAATTGGCTGACTTCCTTGGCCAACCAGGTGCGGCGGGGGATCCATCCTTCGCCGATCAGCCGCAGGGCGTGGGTATAGCTTCCGCCGGAAAGATTGGCGGCGCTCAAGGCTTCTTCGCGCGTCAGGTCTTCATTCGCGGCGATCAATTCCACCAGCACGTCACGCGGCAACGGGGCAAAACGAATTTGCTGGCAACGGGAAACGATGGTGGGCAGGAGATCCGTGGTCTGCTGGGCGGTCAAGATCAGCAGGGTGTTCTCGGGGGGCTCTTCCAGGACCTTGAGCAGGGCATTGCCGGCTTCCGGATTCATGGCATGGGCATTGGCGATGATGACGACACGTTTTCCCTGTTCATAGGGTTTGAGCATCAACCGTTGAATGAGCTCGCGAATTGCCGCAATGCGAATCAAATTGCCCGAGGGGCGGACATGCAGGATGTCGGGATGATTGTCCGCCAGGATACGCCGGCAGGTCCGGCACTGCCCGCAGGCATTGACGGCAGGCGGCGAGGGGAGGTCTGGCCAGGCCGTCTTGAAAGGTTGGGGATTGGCGCAATTACAGGCCATGGCAAAAGCCCTGGCCGCCGTTTGCTTGCCGATACCGTCGATCCCCGTAAAAATGAACGCATGGGGGATATGCCCGTTGCGAAGCAAAGTGGCCAAAAGGCCAATGGCCTGTTGTTGACCCTGTATCAGATCAAATCCGTGCACAGCTCTGGGAATCAGCCCGGCATCAGTTGCCGAGGGCACTGTCGACCCGTTCGCGCAATTCCTTGCCGGATTTAAAAAACGGGAGTCGCTTCGGTTTAATCAATACACGGGCGCCGGTTTTGGGATTGCGGCCGGTATAACTTTTGTATTCTTTGATAAAAAAGCTGCACAAGCCCCTGATTTCAACCCGCTCTCCGCGGGCCATCGCGTCGGCCATGTTGTCAAAAAATATTTGCACGACTTTGGCGGCTTCGGCCTTGGACATATTCGCTTCGGCTTTCAGGGCCGAGATGAGTTCCAATTTATTCATACTACCTCCTTGGGTTGGTAGCGGACGGATGATGTGATGATCCTGTTATAATTAAATAAATGCCGGTAAAAAGTCAAGGGGTTATAGCCCATCTCCCTGTCGGCGCACGGATTCAGCTCCTCAAGAGATCCGCACGACTTGGGCCGAATGGTCCGTAGCCCGGTGATAAAAGGCCAACAAAGTTAAAGGTTGCCGGGCAGGAAGGCTTGCTTGCCCTCGGCGGGAATGATCTCCACGTCCTGTTCGTCCACTTCGACACTGGCAAACTGGCCGAGCGCGTCGATGTGGACGATGACGCGCTTCATGCCGCGATAACGGTCGAATGTGCCGATAATACCAGTAAAAGGGCCGTTGACGACCATGACACGATCCCCCTTGCGAAACCGCGTGCCGGTTTGGATCGGGCTGCTGCGGGAAACCATGATGCGCAGGGAGTCAATGGTCTCATCGGGAACGGCCACCGGCACCTGTTTGTTGCCGATCAGCCGAACGGCGCCCACCGTTTTGACGATATCGATGTGGTGATGGGGGTGGAGGTTGGATTTGACAAAGACATAACCCGGAAACAGGGGGACGTCGATCATGACTTTGCGGTCCCGCCGTTTGCTGCGCACCCGTACTTTCGGCAGGAAAACGTCATGGGCTTTCTTGAAAAGACCGTCATGGACGACGGTTTCGAAACGGCTGCGGGTATGCAGAACATACCAGTGCCAGGTCAGTTCACTACTTTTCATGCGCGTCCGTCAACTCCAGGGAAAACTTTTCTCCGGCATCGGGTTCCTATTGCAGACCGAGGGGACCCAATCCGTAGAGGTTGAACATAAAGGAGAACTCTTTGTCGTCGTCCTCGTCATTGTAGCGGAGGTCCAGAGACCAGCACTGGGCCTCATAAAGCAGTCCGACGGTGGTTTCAATCCGGTCGCTTTCCTCAAAGTCATATTCGTTGCTGGCATAGGCCGTAAACCGCCAGGGCAGTTTCAACCGGATGCGGCCATAAAGCGATTCGATGTCTTCGTCGGTATCGTCTTTCTGGTAGAAGCTGTAATCGGCCTTGTCGTAGCTGTAGCGCAGGTAGAGTTCGTCGCCCCGGGGCGTGGTGAGCGTGGCGGAGAGATTGCGCTGCGCCAGTCGGTTGTCGTAGACGTCGTATTCGGCGTCGGCTGTCAGTTTGAGGTAGCGGGCCGGGGTATATTCCAGTTCGGCGCGGATCGGGGAAAACGGCCGTTTCCGTTCCGGGTCCATACGATCGCTGCCTTGAGCTTCTCGGATATCATAATACTGTTCCAGTTTGATGCGCAGGAAATCGTTGTATTGGGGCGCGGACGGTTCGTCGGTCCCGCCATCCTCATCAACATGCACCGCCCGGGACTTGGAGGTGAAGCTGTTGGTGATCGAATAGGTGATTTTGTTTACTGGATCGATGCGGTTGACACCGTCGTCCAGGGCAGTGAAGTCAACGGGATCGCTGGCATCCCCCGTTTCCGTTTGTTGGTAAAAGGCCGGGTATTCGTCCTGATCCTTGTTGGGAATGTATTCATAGACCACGCGTGGCAGGACCGTATGGCGGATAGCGTCGCCGTCGAGACTGAACTTTCCGTAAACTCTTGAAAACTCAGAAGATACATCCATCTTGAGATCGTACAGGGTGCGGTAGGTATCGTCGTCTTTGGCTTCTTCGGCGGTAATGTCCTGATAATCTTTCACGAACCAGGCCGTTTGGCGAAGGCCGGCCGAAGGTTCGACGTAAAGTGCCTGCCCCAGCCGGAAGGGCCAGGTGACTCTGGGATGCAAATCGATGCGGGCTGCGTTGGTATTGTCATCACTGTAAAAATAGGTCCATTCGGTGTCCATGTTGAACAGGAGCGGGGTATCGCCCAGGGGTTGGCGCATGGCATCGAAGCGGACCAGGGGCAGGCGCTGGAGCTGGGTGTCCAGCTTGGGCACCGAGCTGGCGGCGGCGACATCTGGTTCCCAACGCTCGGTCGTATCGTCCAGCCAGACGATGCCGCCGTTGAGGCTGAAGCGGTCCCAGCGGCGGGAGACAATGGCCTGGTTGGTGCGAATGGGATCGTTGTAGCTGTCCAAATCCCGGCCGAAGGTGTCCCGGAAATAATCCCGTGTCTCGTAGTAACCGGTCATTTCGTTGCGGAATTCGGTGAGGTAGTCCTGGTCGCTGACGATATCCAGGTCGATGCGGCCGGTGAAGCCGAAGGGCAGCCCCTGATCATGCTTCATCCGGAACCAGTAGCGATCGTCGTCCGGGCGCAGGTAGTTGTCATTGGTGTACCCCCAGTCGTCGCTGTTGTCGCCGATGCCGTCATCCACTTCCCGGTCGTCGAGGTAGTCGAACATGGCCGTTCCCCGGGTCAGGGGGTCCACCACGTACCGGTACTCGATGCCCAGCTTGTTGCCGCGGTCGCTCATATAATGTTCATAAACCGTCAAATCCGACTGTTCATTGATGGCCCAGAAAAAGGGCTGAATAATGTAGGTGCCTTTGCGGCTGGATGTTCCCGCCTGGGGCGACAGCAACCCGGTCTGGCGCTCGCGTTTGGCGGGGAACACAAAAATCGGGGTGTACAGCACCGGAACTTCTTTGGCCCACAGGGCGGCATGCCGGACCACGCCGTAGCCCTCGATGGTGACGTCCAGTTTGCGGCCGGTTATCTTCCAGGCGGGGCGCTGGCCGTCGCAGCTGGAAACGCTGGCCCGCTCGGCGGCATAGGTGTTTTTGCCCAGCTTTTCGATTTTTTCGCCGCGGATATAAAAATGGTTTTCCTCCAGAAAAATGGTCCCATTGATCACGGTCCCGACCTGGTCCTGCAAATTGATTTCGACGCTGTCGCCGATGAGCACATCCTTGCCGCTGACCAGAACCACATGGCCGGTGGCGGCGGCGTCCATGGTGCGGTGATCGAAGCGGACATGGTCGGCCGTGAGCCGAACCATTCCTTTGCTGATGCGCACGCGACCGTCGGCCACGTAACGGCGGGTGGGGTCGTCATAACTGATCGTATCGGCGGTGATATGCCAGGGCTCGTCCGGATTCTCATTGAAACGTTCAGCCATATCCGCGCCCCACGCCGGAAAAATGAGTCCGCCGAGGAGCATCATGCCTGTCAGGAGACAGATGAACCCGATTCGGGCCGCCCGGTGGAGCTTCCGGGAGTGGCTGCGGAATGTAACGATGTGCATGAAGCCGCCTGTACTGTTTGGATATATTGTCCGCCGTGGCAGGGGGATTGCGAGGAGCCGTCATGTTGATGGGAGCCCTGAGTGCCCATCCATAAAGGGCATCTTTCGGGCTCTGGCGGCGTTCTCGCTCGTTTTCAATCCTCGAAATAGCCTACTATTCCTCCGGTTGAAAACGCGCTCGGGCCTTGCTAGAAACCAAAACCTACCATTTATGGATGGGCACTAACTATCCATACGCTGCCGATGGCGTCATAAACCGATCTTATAAACAGGAGGGCGTGGGAAAAGTCAACGTTAGTTTTAACCTAAACCGTCTCTTTGGGGGGGGGGAGAAACCGGCGGGATTCGACTGATCCGGGGGGGTAACGATGTTTTATACTTCCCTGGGCGTTGTTCAACCGGACGACGGCGTGGCGTTGCTTGGCACCATACCGTCTTGCCAATCGTGTGCGGGTGATTATTGTTTTGCGACTGCTGCACGCCGTGTTTCGATGGGCGCCTTGTCTGACGGCACGACGTTGGCTGCTGATACCGGCTATTGCCGCCGGACCACCCCAAACTCGTCCTTATATAACGGTCCCAGGCCCGCCAGAGGCGGATGAACAGTCCACGCACCATTATCCCACCGCCCACCGGTGATCATTGTGGCGGGATAAATTGAATAAAACAACAGTTTTAGGGTGGAACCACGCCTTTTCAGCGGCGATGATGGGTTTCTGCTATTCATTTTTTCGAATGTTATTCTTCGTATTTTTTTCGTCTTGACGGTAAATAACGTTAAAATAAGGATTGAAAAAATACCTAAAGGGACGATAAGTAACGAAAATGAACAGGTTGTGACAGCTGCCCCGTGCCCTGCGCCGAACAACGTCGGCAAGGCGGTACATGATCAACGAAGACCCCGAATGATGAAGGAGGAAGGATGAAACGATTGACATTCTGGCTTGCCGTTTTCGGCGTTATCGTGTTTTGCTTCCCGGCCCTGTCGCCGGCCGACGATCACGTCCTGACCATGTCCACCACCACCAGCACCCAGGCGTCCGGCCTCCTGGATATCCTGCTGCCGGCATTTGAAAAGGAGACCGGCATTTCCGTGAAGGTCATTGCCAAAGGGACCGGCGCTGCGATCCGCGACGGCATGGACGGCAACGTGGATATTATTTTCGTCCACGCCAAGGGACGTGAAGAAAAATTCGTGGCCGAGGGCTATGGCACCAAGCGTTATGCGGTCATGCATAACGATTTCGTCATCCTGGGGCCCGAGGCCGACCCGGCGGGCATCACGGGGCAGAGCGATGTGGCCGCCGCCCTGAAGACCATTGCCACCCAGAAAGCAATGTTTGTCAGCCGCGGCGATGACAGCGGCACGCATACCAAGGAACAACAGCTGTGGAAAGCCACCGGGCTGCCCCTTGAAACGATTACCCAGACAATTGTCAAAAAAGGCAAAAACCGGGAAATCCAGTTCGATTATCCCGGCGGTTTGGGGGAATGGTACATGTCCATCGGCCAGGGCATGGGTAAAGCCCTGACATTCGCCGACGAAAAACAGGCTTACGTCATGAGTGACCGGGGCACCTATATTAAATACAAGTTCGGCCGCAAGGAAAAACTGGGTCTGACGGTCCTCTGCGAGGGGGACGACCGCCTGGCCAATCCCTACGGCGTCATCCCGGTCAATCCGGCCAAATATCCCCAGGTCAAAGTTAAACAGGCCGAAGCGTTTGCCGAATGGCTGGTTTCCCCGCAAGGCCAGGGGCTGATCGCCAACTATCGGCTGCTGGGCAAACCCTTATTCTACCCCGATGCGATTCCCGCTGCCCAATAGCCATCGGTCTGCCCGCAATGGGCACCCGTGGTATTGTCCGGCGCACCTCTCTGCGCTATAAATAGGGCCTGCTTCGGCAGGCCCTGTTGTTTCAGGGGGCGTTCATCGGGGGCTCCGCCGGAGGTTTGCCGCCCTGCGGCTCAGACGACATTTGCGAGGAGGACGATGGCGTTTTTCATCGACAGTTTTTTATCGGCCATGCGGCTTATTCTGGGCGCCGATCCGGAACTCATGGAGATTGTAGGGCTTTCCCTGCGGGTGAGCCTCGCCTCCACCCTCCTTGCCGGCGGATTGGGGGTTCCCCTGGGGTTTCTGATCGGCTTCAACCAGTTTCGGGGCAAACGGGTGGTGATCACCCTTTTGAATACCTTGCTGGCGCTGCCCACCGTGGTTATCGGACTCATGGTGTACACCGTGATTGCGCGCCGGGGTGTGCTTGGCATGCTCAACCTTCTCTACACGCCCAACGCCATTATCATCGGCCAGGTGATCCTGATTCTCCCGGTGATTACGGCCTTGACCATTGCCGCTCTCAGCCGCATTGACGACCGCTACCGCCGCACGGCCCTGACCCTGGGGGCCGATCACCTGCAGACCGCCCTGGCGGTTTTGCGCGAAGCCCGTTTCGGTATTGTGGCTGCGGCCGTGGCCGCTTTCGGTCGTGTCATATCCGAAATCGGCATCAGCATGATGCTGGGGGGCAACGCCCGTGGTTTTACGCGCACCATGACCACCGCCATGGCACTGGAGTACGACAAGGGGGAATTCGTGCTTGCCGTGGGACTGGGCATCGTGCTGCTCACCATCAGCCTGGGGATGAACACCCTGCTGAACTATTTCCAGGGACGGTACGCCGAATGAGTCTCTACGATGTCCGCGGATTGAAGAAAAATTACAACGGACGGACCGTTCTGGACCTGCCGGCCCTGACCATCGACGCCGGCGGCATGGTGGCGCTCCTGGGACCCAACGGCGCCGGCAAAACCACGCTGCTGCACATTCTGGCCTTCCTGCTGCGACCCTCATCCGGTCAGCTGATGTTTCAGGATCAGCCGGTGGCTTTCAACTCGACGCAATTGCACCGTTTGCGACGTCAGGCCGTGCTGGTGGAGCAGCATCCGATCCTGTTCAGCACAACGGTGGCCAAAAACGTGGCCTTCGGCTTGAAACTGCGCGGTCTGGCGCGGCGCGAGATCGCCCGCCGGGTGGATGAAAGCCTGGAAATGGTTGGCATGCGTGCCTTCGCCGGGGCTGACGGGAGCCATCTTTCCGGTGGTGAAACCCAGCGTGTGGCCATCGCAAGGGCCGTGGCCTGCCGTCCACAGGTGATCCTGATGGACGAACCCACCTCGAATGTGGACATGGAAAACCGTTCGGTCATCGAGGCGATTATGCGGGAAATCCGCGATGCCGGTAAGTCCGCCATTATCTTTTGTACCCACGATTTAACCCAGGCCGCCCGCCTGACCCAGACACGCCTGCACCTTTCCGACGGCCGCCTGAACGGCGCTGATTACGAAAATACCTTTCCGACCTCGGTTTACCGCGAAGATAACCAAATATGGGGATGCCTTGGCCATCAGCTGCGGGTGCGGATGCCTTCGGACGCGCCCGCGGCCGGCAGGGTAGCCATCGATCCCCGGCGTATCAAGGTGGCCGCGCTGCAATCGGATTTGGTTAAACCGGAAAGTTGCCCCGGCCGGGTTTTCCAAATGGTCGCCGATGGTGACGAGGTTCGGCTCATGGTGGATGTGGGCGTGCCCCTGACGATCATTTTGTCTTCCCAGGCCTACCAGGATCTGAATCCCCGCATTGGGGACCTGGTAAGTGTTCTCTGCCCGCCTGATGCCCTGACGATGCTCTAGATTTCCATCCTGCTGTGGCCATGCCTTTGGTTGACAGCGTCAGGGCTTACACCTTGCGCCGCAATCGGTTTTCTTATATAGGTGTGGCCTGCCGTTCCCGACATGGACAACAAGGCCCCTATGAATATTCTTCTCACCAACGACGATGGCATCTTCGCACCCGGCCTGCAGGCGCTGCATCAGCGTCTGGCCGACCGGCACACGGTGGACGTGGTGGCCCCGGACCAGGAACGCAGTGCGGTGGGACACGGCATTACGCTCCATCATCCCCTGCGGGCGTCCCGGGTGGCCCTGAATGCCCATTTCAAAGGGTATGCCGTCAGCGGTACACCGGCGGACTGCATCAAACTGGGGATGTTCGAGCTGCTCGCCAACCGTCCCGATCTGGTGTTGTCGGGGATCAACCCCGGGGCCAATGTAGGGATCAATGTCAATTATTCCGGCACGGTGGCAGGGGCCAAAGAAGCCGCCCTTTACGGCCTGCCGGCTATTGCCGTTTCGGTGCAGGGCCGGGATGTGGTGAATTTTGAGGATGCCGCGGCATTTACCGAATCCCTGGCCGAGATGGTTTTGCACCGGGGGCTGCCGCGAGGCACCTTTCTCAACGTCAACATCCCCAACGTCCCCTTCGCCGAAATTGCCGGAACCGTTGTCAGCCGACAGGGCAATGGCGTTTTTGCCGACCATTTTGAAAAACGCCGGGATCCCCGCAACCGCGCCTATTTCTGGCCCGGCAGTGATCCCCAGGTGTTTGCGGATGATCCGGACGTCGATGGGGCGGCCCTGGAGGACAATTTCATTTCCATCACGCCCATCAAATGCGATATGACCGATTATGATGTCCTGGAGCGCCTGCGCCGCTGGCCTTGGGAATCATAGTGCCGCCTGTCCCCGAGACACCGTGGCGGTGGTCAGAGGGCATCTGCCAAACCGATCTGAAGGGAATCATGAAAAAAAATTTTATCGCCGCTCTTGTGCCCGGTGACATTGTCGACGACGTATTCGCCCTGGCTGAAAAAACCATGCTGCAGAAAAAGGATGGTAACCCGTATCTCAATCTTGTCCTGGCGGACCGGAGCGGCCAGATCAAGGGGGTTGTCTGGGACAATGTTCAGGCCATTGCATCTGCGGCCGGGGCGGGCGATTTCGTGCGGGTCAGCGGCAATGTATCGGAATACCGCGGTACCCCGCAACTGGTGGTCAAATCCATGACGGCCTTTTCCGCGGACGACGTGAATGCCGAAGATTTTCTGCCGGCCACCGACCTGGACGTGGAGCAGCTTTTCGAGCGCGTGGTCAAATTGACCCACTCCTTCACGACCCCCTGGCTGAAGCGCCTGTTTGAGGCTTTCTGGCAGGACGAGGCCTTCGTGGCGGCCTTTAAAATAGCACCGGCGGCCAAGCGTATGCACCACGCCTATCTGGGCGGCCTTTTGGTACACTGTCTTTCCATGGCCGTTTTGGCGGATAAGGTGGCCGCCCATTACAACGGACTGGATCGCGACCTTCTGATTGCCGGTGCCATCCTGCACGATGTTGGCAAACTGCGGGAGTTCGATTACACGGTGGCCATCGATTATTCCGACGAAGGACGGTTGCTCAGCCATATCGTCATCGGGCTTGAAATGATCGACCGGAAATTGCAGCAGATACCCGATGTGCCCCGGGATCAAGCCAACTTGCTCAAACACATGATTGTGAGCCACCATGGTGAACCGGCCTTCGGTGCGCTGGAACCGCCGAAGACCGTGGAAGCGGTGGTTTTGCACTACATCGATGACCTGGATTCCAAAATCAATGCTGTGCGGGAGTTCATGGCCAAGGAAGATCCGTCCCAGAGTTGGACATCCTATCACCGGATCCTGGGGCGTCATTTTTATATGGGGGGCGGTCATGCCCCCCGCAACGAAGACTGATTTCCCCCGGCCGCCGCCGTGCCGCCGGTAACGAATGGGTGCGTCGCCACCCGGGAACGTATGGGCCTATGTTTATCACGCTGGAAGGTATCGAAGGTTCCGGAAAAACCACCGCACTTGCCGGGCTCGTGGCTTACCTGGAAAGTGAAGGGCATGTCTGCACCGTGACCCGGGAGCCCGGAGGAACGACTTTTGGCCGCCGACTGCGGTCGATTCTGCTCGATCCGGACAGCGGCGATATCGACCCTGCAGCGGAATTGCTGCTGTATTGCGCCGACCGGGTCCAGCATGTCCGCAAGGTGATCCAGCCGGCCCTGGCCGCCGGGCGTATCGTGGTGTGCGATCGTTACATGGATGCGACCCTGGCCTATCAGGGCGGCGCCCGGGGACTCGGCATGGCGCTGATTCGCGATATGCACCAGCTGGTGTTGCCGCCCTTGCAGCCGGATCTGACGCTCCTTTTTGATCTCGACCCCCGCGTCGGGCTGGCCCGCGCCTGGGCGGCCGTGGAGGATGGCGAGCGCCACCGGCGCGAATCGCGCTTTGAAACCGAAGCGTTGGCATTTCACGAAAGCGTGCGGACCAACTACCTGGCCCTGGCCCGGGAGGCCCCCGACCGTTTTGCGGTCCTCGATGCGGCGGCCGTGCCGGAAAAGGTTTTAAGACAAATTGTCGATGTGGTTTTACCCCGCCTGCCGGAACCCCTCGCGGATTCATTTTCTTGACGACGACGGCCCCTGCCGCTGCTGAAAGGTCAGACCGGACACCATGACAGAAACGCTTATTGATAAAATCGGCCACACGCCCCTTGTGGAAATCAGGCATCTCAATCCCAATCCGGCCGTTCGGATTCTGGCCAAGCTGGAATACATGAACCCGGGGGGCTCGATCAAAGACCGGGCCGCGCTGTATATGATCGAAGCCGGTGAAAAAAGCGGCGAACTGACGCCGGACAAAACCGTTATCGAGGCCACCAGCGGGAATACGGGGATCGGCCTGGCGCTGGTTTGCGCCGTCAAGGGCTATCGGCTGCTGCTGGCCATGTCCGAGGCGGCCAGTGTCGAACGCCAGAAGATCCTGCGGGCCCGGGGGGCGGAGATCCTGCTGACCCCCGGACATATGGGCACCGACGGCGCCATCGAAGAAGTTTATCGGCTGGCGCGGGAAAATCCCGACCGCTATTTCATGACCGACCAGTTTAACAACCCCGCCAACTTCATGGCTCACAAGGAGGGGACCGCCAGCGAGATCTGGCAGCAGACCGATGGCCAGGTGAGCCATATGGTGGCGACCATTGGCACCTGCGGAACGGTCATGGGGCTGTCCATGGGATTGAAAGCCTTCAATCCCGACATCCGCATCATCGGGGTCGAGCCTTACATGGGGCACAAACTGCAAGGCCTGAAGAACCTCAAGGAATCCTACTGCCCGGAGATTTTCGATAAAAACCGGCTGGATGAAAAGGTCAACATCGACGATGAGGAAGCCTTCGACATCACCCGCCGTCTGGCCCGCGAAGAGGGACTTTTTGTCGGTATGAGCAGCGGGGCGGCCATGGCGGTGGCCATGCGCCAGGCCCGCCTGCTTACGGCCGGAACCCTGGTGGTGATCTTCCCGGATGGCGGCGAGAGGTATCTTAGCACCCCCCTGTTCACCGCACCGGAAAAAGCCGCGATCCGGCTTTTCGATACGATGAAACGCGGCAAGCAGGTCCTGGAAACGCAACAGCCCGGGAAAGCCAGCATCTACTCTTGCGGCCCGACCGCTTATGCCCGCCTTCATCTGGGGCAGTGCCGCCGCTATGTCTTCGCCGATCTATTGAGCCGGTATTTGATTTACCGAGGTTACGATGTGCGCCATGTGGTCAACATCACCGACCTGGACGACAAGACGATCCAGGGCTCGGAGAAAGCCGGGGAAAGCCTGGAGGCCTTCACCCGGCGCCATATCGATGATTTTAAGGAAGATATGGCCTATCTGCGCATTCGGCCGGCCGACACCTACCCGCTGGCCAGTGAACATGTCGACGACATGGTGCAGCTCGCCCGTCAGCTGGCCCAGAAAGGATTCGCCTACGAAAAACTGCGCTCCCTTTATTTTGATATTTCCCGTCTGCAGGCATATGGCCGGCTGTCGGGGATCGATTTGGACAAAATCAGACTGGGGCACACCGTTGACCTGGACGAATATGAAAAAGACAACCCCCGTGATTTCACCTTGCTCAAGCGGGCCCGCCTGTCCGAGCTCAAACGGGGACTCTTTACCAAGACCGAATGGGGCAATGTCAGGCCATCCTGGCATATTCAGTGTGTGGCCATGGCCACCAAGTACCTGGGCGAAACCATCGACATCCACACCGGTGGGCGTGAACTGGTTTTTCCGCATCATGAAAACGAGATTGCCATTGCCGCCGCCATCAGCGGAAAACCCCTGGCCAACTACTGGCTCCACTGCAACGGTGTCCGGATGGATGCGCATGCCGATGCCCGGGATGAATTGCCGGTGACCCTGAAGGAATTGGCCCGGGGAGGGGCTTCGGGCCGGGCGATTCGCTTTTGGATGCTGGCGACCCATTACCGCAAAACCCTCATGTACTCGAAAGCACGCATGGCCAACGCGGAATTGTCGCTCAAACGCCTGGACACCTGCATCCAGAATCTCTACGAGGCAAAAGAGGGCCGCCCCTACCCGGAACTGAACCAGTTGCTTTACGACATTCGCAATGGTTTTTCCCAGGCCATGGATGACGATTTGAATGTCTCCGCCGCCCTGGCAGCCGTCTTTTCCATCGTGCGTCGGATCAACCGGCTTCTGCAGGCGGACGAACTCCACCGGGAGGATGCGCTGCAACTGATTGAAGCCTTTCGTCAGGTGGATAGCGTCCTTGACATTTTTGATTTTGAAAAAGCGCCGCCCCCCGAAGATGTGGCGGCATTGATCGCGAAGCGTGATGCGGCGCGTACCGCCCGTGATTGGGCCACGGCCGATCGTATCCGCGAGGAGCTGCTGGCCCACGGCATTGCCGTAAAGGATCAAAAGATATGAAAATAGTTTATTTCCCCGATACGACCATTGCGCCCCGGCAGGCGCAAATGTTGGCCGCCCTGTGGGGGCCGGTGACCCTGCTGCAACCTTCGCCGGATTCCTGTCTGCCGGAGACAAAAGCATTGCTGGAGAAAGGGCTCCTTGAAACCCTTATGCCTCCCGCGGTTTGCGGCGGATCCGTGCAGGACGTCATGGGCGACTTCAAACAATGGGCAGCTCAGCATTCCGGTGATGATCTGGCCTCTATGATGGAACAGGGACAGGGCATTCCATTTTTCAGCAGTCAGTCTTCTGCCCAGATCGTGGCGGAAATCCGGAAAGGAGGCGACCTGCCGGAGCGCACGCCGGACGACCGTCCCGACCAGAGGATATTCCAGGCGCAGCTCCTTTTGGCCATGGCGCAGGAGTTCGATTTGCAGCAGCGGGAACTGGCACGCGATATGGCGGCGCTGGCGCATAAAGAAAAGGAAATGATGGTGCTGCTCAAAGGCGAGGCGGGCGGCGAAGCCGAGAGGGCGGCCAGCGGCGGGATGCGCCCCTCGGCCGGTTCGGATCCGACGTTGTCCCTGAGGCTCAAGGCGTGGGCGCGTGTCATCCAGACCGTACCGGAATGGGCTTCGACATTCGGAGCGTCCGAGGTTCTTTTTTTGACCGACCGCCGCAGCGTGCTGGAACATATCCGGGAGGTTCTCCCCGAGACGCAAATCCGCCTGTGGGGAGACCGGCTGGTGGCGGGCAGTTTGTCTCCCAGGAAAACCGATTCAATCCCCGGCTGGCTGATGGATTCCCTGTGGTCGGAGCCCCATAGGGAAGTGGTGCTAAGCACCGATGCTGTTTTCGACCTGGTAGAAATTCCGCAGGTTGCGGCGGAGACCTTTCCCCTCTTGCTGGCCGATCGCCTGGACCGGACCGATACGGCGCTCTCCGCATCGGCGGAGGATGCATCCTGCTGGGTCGGATGTTTGACAATGCCAGACGATGGCCCTGGCAATGCGTTGTGCCCGGATGGATTGTGGTCGAAATAACTAACTGAAATCAATGTGAATGTATTTTTGTGAAAATTGCGCTTGGATGGGTTTAAAAAATGCTGACAAGGCTTGACTCACCTATGCAATTGGTATATGGACTTCCACCATATTGATATCAACGGCGCGCAAGCGCCATTTGCGACTATCCTTGAAAGGAGGCTATTAGATGGCTTTTACCCCGATCGTTGATGAAGACAAATGCGAAGGCTGCGAAGAATGCGTAGATGTATGCCCGGTGGAAGTGTTTGAAATGCAGGATGGCAAATCTGTTCCGGTTAATGCTGAAGAATGCCTGGGCTGCGAGAGCTGCGTAGAAGTGTGCGAAGCCGACGCTATCACCATCGAAGAATCCTAAATCGCACGACCCTAAGTTTCAACCCCGATCCCGAAAACGGGATCGGGGTTTTTTATTGGGAATTTGGCTCTCCCGCCGCCATGTCCTATCCCAAACATTTCACTCTGCGGGCGCGTGAAATATCCGGGCCATCTGTTCGGCTTCAAGCAAAATAAAAACCCGGGCGATGTCGCCAACGCCCGGGTGGTGTTATCCAACGACAAGACCGCCGCGTGCGGAAGCCTTGCCGTTTGGGGGGTGGTTTAATTCATGGGCACCAGCTCGACGCGGCGATTTTTGGCCCGGTTGGCTTCCGAATCATTCGGGAAGCGCGGACGGTCCTCGCCATAACCGCGGGCCGTCAAGCGGTCGGCGCCAACGCCCTGGCTGACAAGGTATTCCTTGATGGCCTGGGCGCGTTTATCGGAGAGCATGCGGTTGTAGTTGGCATCGCCCAGATCACAGGTATGCCCCTGGACTTCGACGCGGATTTGCGGGTTTTCGCGCAGGATCTTGATGTCACTCTTGAGGATTTCTTTGGCATCGGGACGTACGACAGCCTTGTTCAGGTCGAAATTGACGCCGCTCAGGATCCAGGAAATTTTGGGCTGCGGAACGGGCAGGGGCGCCGGCTTCGCCACGGGTTTGGCCGGTGCTTTTTTCAGGAAGGCCTTTTCGACAAAGGCGGCCATGGCATCGGCGGAGGCCAGATCGTCGGCTGTGGCGGCTGACCCGCAGGCACTGGTAGCGGCCAGATCCGACATCAGTTTGCGGCCGGCTTCCGTGTTGCCCACAAAGACCGTGTACAGGCAGAGGCGGTCACCGAACTGTTCCTTCAAACCATTGGCGGCATCCAGCGCGGCCGTGGTATAAGTGTTTTCTTTGCCGTCACTGAAGACGATGACCGCAACCTCGCCAGAGGCGTCTTTGAGCAGATCCCCGGCATCCGCCAGACCCATCCCCATGGGGGTCGTGCCGCCGGGACGGGAAATACGGGCCATACCGTCATTCAATCCCTTTTCCGTGTAGTCCGTCATGCCGTAAACGGTCACCGTGGGGTTCTTGGTGACATTGGGGTCGAGACCAAAGGCGGTCACTGCACCTTGAATCGGTAGGGCCGGCATGGTCTGGTTCATGCGGTCAACCAGGTCTTTGGCAACGGCGAATTTGGAATGACCATTGTTGAGCTGACCTTCATAAGTCTCTCCCATTGAAGAGGAGGCATCGAAAACCACGACAAATTGGTCCGGTTTGGCGATGTAGTCACCGGAGCGGACCTTGCCGTCCAGGTCCTGCGCGGAAAAAGGCGCCATGGGCTGGGTGGTGGCACAACCGGCCACCAGCAAAGCCACGGCGAGAAAAAAAACACCTGTCATCATCCGTTTGTTCATAACCTCACCTCGTCTGTGTCTGGGTTTAAAGTTGGGAAGACCGGGCGAGCGTCCTCGCATTCTTTACATTCTTTTGTAGCGATGGAACGTAATACGGCGGTTGAGAGCTGATTGAAGCAATAATCGTTGTGATAATATGCATTCGGGCAACTGGCGGAAGTGCTACAGAGGGCAGCGGCCCTTTCACTGACGTCTGTTTTGGGATTTCATGCTTGAACCGGGGATTGCGCTAGGCGCTATGACTTGTGGAACGTTTTCACCCATAGCACAGCTCAACATGACTTATCAAGCAACATTTAGTCCAAAGAATAATGATGGTGATATTGATGTCAACCGGCCTCCGTTGGTGTTTTTCCATTTCGGTTGCGTGGCAGACAATAGCTTTTTTGCCTTTTGCGAATAATATTGATGAGAAATCCGTCATTGCTGCGTCCGGCAAAATCGTCAGCCAGGTGGACAAATCGCGATGCCTGCCGTTGCGAAGGTTCTTGAGAGCCTGGTTGGAATCGACGGCCAAAGGGCGATCAATCCTATATTGCCGCAGGAGGGCTCATCCTGAACCCGCCCCATCCGTATCCTGCCTTGCCCGGTTTGGTATAATATGGTAAATTCGTCCGCCATGAAACAGTATGTCATTGATGAACTGGAACCCCAAGATCATGATGCGGTAAGCGATTACCTGCAACGTCATACCCAGCCTGCCGGGGTTGACGGATTGTTTTGGCTGCCGATCGCGGAAGACTTGCTTTCGCCGGAGCAGCATTCCCATGATGACTGTAAGCCATTTGCCTTTGCGCTTGAATTGCTGCCGGATCGCCTGGTCTGCGAATTACTGGTGCGCACCGGGAACCGCGTTCGATGCAGTTGTATCGCCTACGCGAACCGCCAACAGCGGGAATGGCTGGTCGAAACCATAGACGCCATCCTGGATAAACTGGGTATCAAGGCCTGACTGCGGGATCCATGCTGAAAATTATCCCCCTTGGTGGTTTGGGCGAAATCGGTCTCAATATGATGGTGTTCGAATATCGGGACACCCTGTTTGTCGTCGACTGTGGCCTCATGTTCCCCGAGGATTACATGCTGGGGGTGGACTTTGTCATCCCGGACATGGACTATATCCGGGCCAACCGCAACAAAGTCGCGGCCATCGTCCTGACCCACGCGCACGAAGATCATATCGGTGCGCTGCCCTTCCTGTTGCGCATCGTGAATGCCCCGGTGTTCGGAACCCCCTTCACGCTTGGCGTCGTCCGCAATAAGCTGGAAGAATTCGGCCTCGCCCAATCGGCGCAGATGCATGAGATACGTGCCGGAGGCCGGATCAAGCTGGGCGAGTTCCAACTGGAATTCATCCGGGTGCGCCACAGTGTGGTGGACGGGGTCGGCCTGGCCATCGAAACCCCGCTGGGGGTCATTATTCATACGGGTGATTTTAAAATCAGCCACAGCAATCAGGACGGCATGGCCACGGACGTCAACCGTTTTGCCACCTACGGGCAGAAGGGCACGCTGGCGCTGCTGTCCGACTCCACCAATGTCGAAAAAGAGGGCTATACCATTTCCGCCGAAACCATCGGCGACACATTGGCCCGGGTAACGGAGGGACGCAAAGGACGCATCATTATCGCCCTTTTTGCCTCCAATATCACCCGTATTCAGCAGATCGTCCATATCGCCCAGTCCCGCGGCAAGAAGATCGTTTTCAATGGGAGAAGTATCGAGAATTCCGTGAAGCTGGCCAAAGAGCTGGGCTATCTCCAGATCCCTTCTGAAATGGAAATCGATGTCGACGATATCGGTTATTATCCCGACGATGAAATCATTCTCGTCACGACGGGCAGCCAGGGGGAGCCCATGTCGGTTCTGGCCCGCATGGCGGCGGGTACCCACAAGCATATCAAGATCCGCAAGGAAGACACCATCATCCTTTCGTCCAAATTCATCCCTGGCAACGAGCGGGCCATTGCCGGTATTATCAACCGGCTCTATCGTCTCGGGGCGGACGTGATCTATGAGAAGATTTCCGAAATCCATGTCTCCGGGCATGCTTTCCGGGAAGAATTGAAGCTCATGATCAACCTGACCAAGCCCCGGCATTTCATTCCGATTCACGGGGAATATCGCCACCTGACCCTGCATGCCCGTTTGGCGCAGGAGGTCGGCATCCCGCAGGACAGGATTCTGCTGGCCGAGGATGGCCAGATCATCGAATTCGACGAGAAGGGGGGGCGGATTCGCGAACGTGTGGGAACCGGTCGGGTTCTGATCGATGGCAAGGGCGTCGGAGATGTCGGCCGAAGTGTTCTCAAGGAACGCCGTAACCTGTCCGAACATGGCCTTGTGGTGGTGGCCATGGCATTGGACGAGGATACCGGCACGGTGGTCTACGGACCGGAAATCTTTTCACGGGGTTTTGTATTTGAGCTTGAAACCGGACACTTGCTGGACGATGCGGTTTGTGTGGTGCTGGAGGTCGTGGAAGACATCGGGCCGGAAACCCACAACCGGGCGGCCCGAATTCGGTCCCGGCTGCAAAGTGTCCTGAAACAGTATTTCTTCTTTACCATCGGGCGGCGACCGGTTATTGTGCCCATTATTATCGAAGTCTGACCGGTATCCAGCACCGGCCATCCCGTCGGGCAGGATGGCCGGCAAACCCGCCGAAAAATATCCATGGGTGAATGGCCGTCAGGGATCTAAGTGGATCGATTATGCGCAAAGAGATTATCGGAATACTGCTTTTCTTCCTGCTGGTTTTTATCCTGGTCAGTCTGGTAACCTACCACCCTCAGGATCCTTCGCTCAACAACGCCACATCCAGCCATCATATCGAGAACCGGTTCGGCCTGGTGGGCTCCTATCTGGCTGACGCCCTGATCGGCCTCTTCGGCCTGGGGGCTTTCTGGGTGCCCCTTATGCTTCTTTTTCTCAGCATCCAGTTTTTTACAAGCCGTCCACCACTGGCCTTTGGATTGACCTTTGCCGGGGGGCTGCTTTTGATCCTGACCAGCGGGGCCCTGCTGGCCTTTCAGCAGGACGCCTATGTTCTTTTCGGCAACCGGTTTTCATCCGGAGGCTGGCTGGGCATCCACTTGAACCAGATGCTGGTGCGCTACACCAACACCACCGGGGGCGGTATTATCCTGGCGTTGTTGTGGTTGATCGGTTTTATTCTGATGACGGGCTTTTCCCTGATGCGCTTCGGTGACAAATGTTGGGCCTGGGTGTTGAAACGGGTCGATCAGGTCAAAACCGCTTACCTGAAGCGAAAGGAACGGCGGGCCAAAGCCCAGAAGCGTCGGGATCGTTTGAAGACGCAGACACCCAGGAAAACGCCTGAGATCAAAATCAAAGCGCCCAAGCCCAAAGTCATGAAATCGGCCCCGGCGCCCAAACAGGAAGTATTCGAATTCATGAAGAAGGATGGCGGCTTCCGGCTGCCGCCCGTGACATTTCTGGAAGAGCCCGATCATGTGCCGGTCTCGGCGGACGACGAAAACTTGCGCATGCTGTCGAAGCTTTTGGAAAAGAAGCTGGAAGACTTCAACGTCCGCGGCAATGTGGTGGCCGTATCCCCCGGTCCGGTCATCACGACCTTCGAATATGCCCCGGCGGCGGGTGTCAAGATCAACAAGATCGTCACCCTGGCGGATGACCTGGCCCTGACCCTGCGGGCCACCAGCGTGCGTATTGTGGCCCCCATTCCCGGTAAAGCCGTTATCGGAATCGAAATTCCCAACCAGGATCGCGAAACGGTCCGTTTTCGGGAAGTCATCGTTTCGACCGTGTACGAAAAATCGCGCTCCAAACTCACCATCTGCCTGGGCAAGGACATCATCGGCAACCCGGTTGTGGCCGAACTGGAGAAAATGCCGCATCTGCTGATTGCCGGGGCCACGGGCGCCGGGAAAAGCGTGGCACTCAACACGATGATCTGCAGCTTTCTCTACAAGGCTTCTCCGGATGATGTGAAACTGATCATGGTGGATCCCAAACGCATCGAACTGACCATGTACGACGGAATTCCCCACCTGATTACGCCGGTGGTGACCGATGTCAAAAAAGCCACCAACGCTCTGTTCTGGGCGGTTCGCGAGATGGAACGGCGCTATGAACTGCTGTCGGGAAAACGGGTGCGCAACATCGCCCAGTACAATCAGAAGATTGACAAGGCCGCCAAGGGAAAAGAGAAAGAGGAAAACCCACCGGAAAAGCTGCCCTTTATCGTGATTATCATCGATGAGTTGGCCGATCTCATGATGGTGGCCTCCCGCGACGTCGAAGTGGCCCTCACCCGTCTGGCCCAGATGGCCCGCGCGGCCGGAATACATCTCATCCTGGCCACTCAGCGGCCTTCGGTGGATGTACTCACCGGCATCATCAAAGCCAATTTCCCGACCCGGCTCAGTTTCCAGGTGTCTTCGAAGACGGATTCCCGGACCATCCTGGATACCAACGGGGCGGAGACCCTCCTGGGCCGGGGCGATATGCTCTTCATGCCGCCCGGTGCCGGTAAACTGCAGCGCATTCATGGTGCCTACATCAGTGAATCGGAACTCAACCAGATAACGGACTTCTTAAAAACCCAGGGGGCGCCCGAATATGACGAGGCCGTCACCGAAGCGGCTCCCGCGGCCGCCGGTGAGACGGAAGAGACCGAATACGACGAGCGCTACGACGATGCTGTCGCCCTGGTCACCCAGAACGGCCAGGCCTCCATTTCCATGGTGCAGCGCCACTTGCGCATCGGCTACAATCGGGCGGCCCGGATTATCGAGACCATGGAGCGGGAAGGCATTATCGGACCGGCGGACGGGGCCAAACCACGGGAAGTATTGGTACGCAACTACGAGGATATTAAATAGTGCCCATCCCTAAATGGCATCTTTCGGCCCCTGGCGGCGTTCTCGCTCGTTTTCAATCCTCGAAATAGCGGGCTATTCCTCCGGTTGCAAACACGCTCGGGCCTTGCCAAGGACCAAAATCTACCATTTATGGACGGACACTAAATAGCGTTAATGGCCTGTAAAACCATTGGGACGAAGGGATGGACAAGCGTTGGACTGCCCCATCGATGCATCACTGATTGCACGCACCAAAGGCTTTCTTGACCCCGAGGAAGGCCAGAAGTTATTTGAAATCGCCAGGACGGCCAGCCGTTTGGGGCCCTGTCTGGAGATCGGGAGCTACTGCGGCAAATCTTCGCTCTACCTGGGGGCCGGCTGCCGCAGCAACAAAGCCGTTCTCTTCTCTCTCGATCACCATCGGGGCAACGAAGAGCAACAGCCCGGCGAAGCCTACTGCGACCCCGACCTCGTGGATGCCCGCAGCGGCCGCATCGACACGTTCGATTTTTTCCGGAAAACCCTCGAACAAGCTGATCTCGAAGACACGGTCGTGCCCATTGTCAGCCGTTCCGGCACGGTGGCCCGCCAATGGGCGACCCCCCTGAGCCTGGTGTTCATCGACGGCGGCCATACCTTTCCGGCCGCCTTCGGCGATTACAATGCCTGGTGCGGCCACATCATGCCGGGGGGCTACCTTTTGATCCACGACATCTTTTTTGATCCGGCCGAGGGGGGGCAGGCGCCCCGTCATATCTATGAGCTGGCCGGCCGGTCGGGGCTGTTCGAAGATCTTGGGATTGTGAAGACCCTGGCCGTGCTGCAGCGCCGCACCGTCACCATGCTGCCGGCCGATTTGCCGAAATAGGGCTGCCGCCCGATCGAATTCTCGCCTTTTGGCCCCCTTGAATCCTCAGAAATCGCCTAACCCGGATAGTTTATGAAATATTCGGGTTAACGCTTGTTGGAACGCCGCCAGATCTTCATTTTTTCGGCCTCTTTGATCAGGTCGTCGCGAAAATCCGGATGGGCGATCTGGATGAGTTTTTCGGCCCGCATCCAGGTGGGGCAGGCCGTCATGCGGGCGGCCCCGTATTCAGTCACGATATAATCCGCCATCTGGCGGGGAATGGTGACCGCCGTGCCTTCGGGAAAGCGGGGCAGGATCCGCGAATGGACGGTTCCGGCGGCGTCGGTAAAGGTGGAACTCAGGCAGATGAAGCTTTTGCCGCCCTTGGACCAGGTGGCCCCCAGAACGAAATCCCACATCCCGCCGTTGCCGGATATCTGGCTGCCGGCCATGTTTTCTGCATTGACCTGGGAGAGCAGGTCCACCTGGACGGCGTTGCAGATGCTGATCATGTTGTCGTTGCGGCTGATGATGCGTGGATCGTTGGTGTAATCCACGTTGTAGGCAGCCAGGGCAGGGTTGTTGTTCATGAAGTCGTACATGCGCTGGCTGCCGATGGCAAAGGTGTAGGCGCAGCGGTGGCGGTCGATGGTTTTATGCGATCCGTCCATGCGGCCGGATTCGATCATGTTGACATAGGCGTCCACAAACATTTCGGTATGGCCCCCGAGATGCTTGAGATCGCTTTCCGCGATCATTTCTCCCACGGCGCTGGGCATGCCGCCGATGCCCAACTGGATGCAGCATCCGTCATGGATGTGTTCCATGATTTGACGGGCGACCTTGCGGTCGGTCTCATTCGGTGTGGCCACCGGGGCATCGAAAAGGACCTGGTCTTCCGGGGCCTCGACGATATGATCCACCCGGGAGATGTGAATGGACTCCTCGCCCCCGCCCAGGCAAACCGGCTGGTTGGGATTGACCTCTAAGATGACGATGTCCGCAGCTTCGATGGTGGCGGATGCGGCCGATGTCTGGGGGCCCAGGTTGAAATAGCCGTGGCTGTCCATGGGAGCGACCTGGCAGATGGCGATCCATTTGCGCCGCCGTTTCAAATCGTTGCGGTCATAGTCCCAGGAACGATAGTGGCGGCTTGTTTCCTGTTCACGATAGTAGGCCGGGGCGCGATGGTACTGGATGGGGGAGTAATAGGCCGGCGCCACCTGCTGGTGCATGATGCGGGTCAGTTTGCTCCAGTGCCAGTCCATGTAGATAAAACTTTCGGGGTAGTTGATGACGGCCGGTATGGGCGGGACGGAAACGGCGGTATAGATACTGACATTTCGCAATTCGTCGGCCCGGCGGGCCAGGGCCAGGTCGCAGACCACGGGCTTGCCGTTAAAGAAACCATAATCCACGACATCGCCAGAGGCCACGACCTTGACGGCCTCATCGGCCTCGACACACCGGCGACGGTATTCTTCACGATAATCCATAACAACCTCCTATGCAGATTTGATCGCGATTTTTTAGTATTTACTCAGCAATTAATCAAGGCTTATTTCCATGGACGTTCAAGAAAACGGAATGGTCTGTGGCGCCGCCCGGGGAGAGGGCCCCATGGCGGTGAATTTAAGAAATGCTTCCGTGGGGTTTGCGGAAATAGAGCACCAGGCTTTTCCCGAGAATCGGGTTCAGAAGGCGGTCGAGCTGGCGCGTCAGAGGCGGATGCTGCAGGATATCCCAGGTCAAAAAGCGATGGTAAAGGTTGACCGGAAGGGAATCGTCGCGGGTGGGACCCACCAGGCATTTGAGCCACCAGTAGGGGGAATGCAGGCTGTGGGCGTAGTGGCTTCGGTACAGTCTGAGTCCCGTACGCGTCACCATGCCGATCAATTCCTTTTTGCGGTAGATGCGCACATGGCCCTGGTTGGCCTGATGGTATTCGCTGGAAAGCATCCAGCAGATTTTTTCCGGCAGATAACGGGGCACGCTGACCACCAGGTGGCCGCCGGGCTTCAAAACCCGCACCAACTCGTGGACGGCCTGGTGATGATCCGGGATGTGCTCCATGACCTCGCTGCAGATCACGGCATGGAAATGGGCGTCCGGAAACGGCAGATGCCGGACATCGGCGGCCGACAGGCACCAGCAACCGCCGCCGTGCTCGCCCAGCCGGTCATGGAATTCAAGTCTTCCCCGGGCCTGTTTCAGGTCATCGAGGTTGAGATCCGCCCCCACGGCGATAATGCCTTGCAGGCGATAGGCTTCGCAGGTGTGGCGGCCGCTGCCGCAGCCGATATCGAGCAGGCGTTGTCCCGGGCAAAGGCCCAGGCGGCTAAGATCGGCGGTGATCATCGATGACCTCCCTGTAGACGGCAATGGTTTTTTCCGCCGCCCGTTGCCAGGTAAAATGGGCCTGGACCCGCTGGTAGCCCTGCTGTCCAATGGCGGCGGCTTTATCCGGATGGTCGATAAGATCCTCGATGGCGGTGGCCAAAGCGGCGGAATTCCGTGGCGGGACCAATATGCCGGCGTCCCCCACCACTTCGGGCAGGGCGCCGCCGGTGGTGGTGATGACCGGTACGCCGCAGGCCATTGCTTCGCCGGCCGGCAGCCCGAAACCTTCGTACACCGAGGGGACTACCGCCATGCTGGCGCGGGCATACTGGCGGACAAAGGCGGCATCGCTGATGCGGCCGGTAAAGGTCACGTGTTCGGCCAGATCCAGTTTGCGGACCAGCTTTTCGATCGGACCATTGGGCTTGGGCTGTCCGATGACCACCAGTCGTACCGGCCGGCGCTGGCGCAGGGCCGATACGGCTTCCAGCAGGTAGGCCAGCCCCTTCAAAGGGGTATCCGCACTGTTGGTGACGATGATACGGTTGCTTTCCCGCGGGACATCGGGGCAGGGGTGGAATAAATCCGTGTTGATGCCGTTGGGTACGATCCGGAATCGTTCCCGGGGAATGCCGAAGTCGTTGCGGATGTCTTCACGGGCGCATTGGGAAACCGTCAAAATGCGGGAAAGGGTTCGGGCGACCCGTTTTTGCATGTGGATAAACGAATACCAGCGCAGTTGTTTCAGTTTGCGCCAGAAATAGCTTTCGGCCCGGACGGCGATTTTGCGATCCACGGTAATGGGATGGTGAATCGTGGCCAGGGTCGGCCAGCGGCGGCTCAAGGCCCACAGGCCATAAGAGAGGCTCTGATTGTCGTGGATGACATCGTAGCGGTGACCGTTTTGTTGCAGAAAATGGTAGGCCTGAAAACCGAAAAGAAACGGTTCGGGAAATCCCATGGTGGACACATTGAGCCATTCGTACAGATTGGCCACCCGCTTCAGTTCATGCAGTTTCGGCAAACGGAAAGGATCGGCCGGATTGTAGAGATCCAGGGACGGGACCCGGTGCACCGGAATATCCGCGACCAGCTGCGGGTCCGGGGGGCCGGACAGTACTTCGACCCGGTGGCCGAGATCCACCAGAGCCCGGCTCAGTTGTTTGAGATAGACCCCCTGACCGCCGCAATGGGGATTGCTGCGGTAGGAAAGCATACAGATGCGTAGCGGTCGATTCATGCAAATGGTATCAGGCCTGGTACGGGATGGCCCTATCCCGTTAATGGGTTTTATGCGTGTCGAGCCGACCGGAGAACCGATCCCTTGGTTTAAGTCGGCACCTAAAACGAGCGGGCAGAGTAGCGCTAGCGCCGGGTCGGGTCAAGTCCTTTCTGGCGGGCAGGGGCGAAGGCAAGCCAGGGGTTGAATCTTGGGCGCTCCGACGGTATGATTAAACCGCACAAGCCGCTCTCACCCCATCGACAGTGGACGCCACCAACCGTGGAGGTTGCCTTTGATGCAGAAGAATTGGCCTGCACGCGTAACCCTGATGGAAGTTGGGCCGCGTGACGGTTTCCAGTTCGAACCGCAAATCATCCCGACCGATCTGAAAGCGGCGGTGGTGGCGGGCCTGATTGAGGCCGGACTCACCCACATCCAGGTCGCCTCCTTCGTGCACCCGAAGCGGGTGCCGCAGATGGCCGATGCTGAAGACTTGATACAACGCCTGCCGCAATTGGACCATGTCCACTATAATGGCCTGGTCCTCAACCCACGCGGGCTTGAGCGGGCCCTGGCCGCCCAGCTGCCTTCGGTGGAAATTTCCATCTCCGCCAGCGATACCCACAGCAGGCGCAACAGCAATATGGCATTTGACGATGCCCTGGACCAGGGGATGCGTATGATTCGCAGGGCCAAGGCGGCCGGTCTGTATGTCCGGGCCGGTGCCCAGTGCGCCCTGGGCTGCGTTTACGAAGGACCCGTGCCCCCGGAACGGGTGACGGACATCCTGAGGCGGTTTCGTGATCAGGGTGCCGATGCGGTGGTGGTATCGGACACCACCGGCATGGGGTCTCCGGTCTCCCTTAAACGTCTCCTCGATCGCCTTCTGCCCGCTGTTGACCCGCAGCCGGTTGTGCTGCACCTGCACGATACCCGGGGAACCGGTCTTGTCAATATGATGGCGGGCCTGGAGAGCGGGATCGACCGCTTTGACACGGCCCTGGGCGGCATGGGCGGGTGTCCCTTCATTGAGGGGGCGGCCGGCAACATCGCCACCGAAGATGCGGTCAACCTTCTGGACATGCTGGGTATTGCCACCGGCGTTGATTTGCACCAGGTGGCGGTCTGGGCACGAAAGCTGGAAACGGTTATCGGCCGACAGCTGCCCGGGAAGATGCTGCGGGTTATCCCCCGGAGCGCCGGGAATCCCCCTCCTTCTGACGAATGCTGCTTGACCCCCTAAGAACCCCCTTGAACCTCGAGAGGAGCACCGTATGAAACAGCTGCAAGGTAAAGTTGCCCTGGTAACGGGTGCGGCCATGGGCATGGGCGCAAAGATGGCCGAGATGCTTTTGGCGGAGGGTTGCCGGGTCGCCCTGGTGGATATCAACGCCGATGCCCTGGAAAAAACCAGCCAGGTGCTGGCAGGGCAGGGTGAGTGTCGGGCCTTCACATGCGATATCTCCGATCGCGAACAGGTGAAGGCCTTGGCGTCGAGCGTCGCGCAAACCATGGGGGACGTCAACATCCTGGTGAACAATGCCGGCATCGTCCGGGCGGCACCGCTTTTGGAGCTGGCCGACGAGGATATCGAACGGATGATTCGCATCAATCTCACGGCCCAGTTCTGGATGTGCAAGGCCTTTTTGCCCGGGATGCGCCGGGCCGGTTCCGGGCATATCGTCAACATGGCTTCCGCCGGCGGGCTTCTCGCCATTCCCTCCCTCACGGCCTATTGTGCCAGCAAGTTCGGCGTGGTGGGCTTTTCAGATGCCCTGCGCCAGGAATTGAAGAAAGAGCGGCTGCCCGTCGGGGTGACATGTGTCTGTCCCAATACGGTCAATACGGGCATGTTCGAAGGCGCTGCCACCGTGCGCGGCACACGTATGCTGAGCCCCGAAAATGTTGCGGCCCAGGTGGTGCAGGCCATTCGCCGCAACCAGGCCCTGGTGGGGGTGCCCTCCTTTCCGGTGGCGGTATTGACGCCGCTGTTGAAAGCGCTTCTGCCCGTGGCGGTCATGGACCGGATCAACGCCCTGATGGGCATGTGGCACGTCAACGATACCTGGCAGGGGCGATCGGCCGTTTGAGACGCCGGCTGCAACGTGGCTCGAATCGCTTGCGGAATTCTTGACAACGCATGAATAATATGAAATTTTAATTAGTTAAGGTAATTTTTATCCAACGGGTTGGTTCCCGGGACTGGCTACGGGGTGCCGGGATTACAGCCCGTCCGATCAACGCGCAGCTTTATTTCGGAACCGGGTGTAGCGTCAGAATGGATACCGAACAGCAAAAAGAAACGCTTCTCTTCGTCGATGACGAAGAAAATATTCTGGATATCGCCAGCGAATATTTTACCTTCAAGGGTTTTGAGGTGCTCACTGCCCGCAACGGCCGCGAAGCCGTACAAGTGCTGGAATCCGAGCGCGTGGATTGCTGTTTCACGGATATCAACATGCCTGAAATGGACGGACTGGCCCTGGCCGAACACATCCACCACACGGACAACACCATCCCGGTGATTGTGATGACCGGGTATCCCTCCCTCGACAATACCATCGCCACCCTGAAAAACGGGGTTGTTGATTTTTTGATCAAACCGGTCAACCTGGAGCAGATGGAGTTGGCTGTGCGCCGCGTACTGCGCCAGCGGCACCTGTTTGTGGAGAACATCCTGCTGCAGAAAGAGGTCGAGCAGAAGGAGCGCCTGGAGAAGCTTAATCGCGAACTCGTCTACAAGGTTGAAGAGCTCAACCTGATCAACCGGATCATGCGGGATTTTGCCGCCATCGGGTCAACGACCGATGTCTTCAAATGCGTGGTGGACATGACCATTGAAGTGGCCCACGCCGACTGGGCCCAGTTCCTGGTGATGAACGAACATGTCGAGACCCCTTTCGAGGTGGTCTCGGCCGGTAACGGCGCGGTGCCTGGTGCCGAGGATGTCCGTCTGCCGGACGATCTTGTGGCCGGTGTCGTTCGTGACGAACTGCCGCTTCTGGTGAAAGACCGTCAGGGCGTCGAGGGCCTTCCCGACAATGTGCGCTCGGCCTTGTTGGTGCCCATGAAGATCAGGGAAAAAGTCTTCGGCGTGCTAACCGCCGCGGTTTGCCGCGGCGATTTGCATTTTTCCGAAAAAGATCTCTACTACCTGTCCTATATCTCCCGCAACGCGGCGCGGTCTATCGAAAACCTGGCCCTTTACGAAAATATCTACCAGAACCTCTTTTCGACCCTGTATGCCTTCGTCAACGCGATCGAGGCCAGAGACCCCTACACCCAGCAGCATTCGGAGCGGGTGGCCCGCCTGGCGATCCTGCTGGGGCAGGAAATGAACTGCTCTCCCGAAGAACTCGACATCCTGCATTTTTCGGGGCATCTGCACGACATCGGGAAGATCGGCATCCGGGATGACATTCTTCTGAAATGCAGCGGGTTGACGGCCGAAGAATATGAAAAAATAAAGGAGCACCCCCAGATCGGTGCCAATATCGTCGGACAACTGGGCCTGTGGGATCGAGAAAAAGACATCATCCGCTACCATCACGAGCATTTTGACGGAACCGGCTACCCGGAGGGACTGAAGGGCGAAGAAATTCCGTTTTTGTCCCGGCTGCTGGCCGTGGCGGATGTTTTTGATGCCATGGCCTCAGGCCGTGCCTACCGCAAGAAAATCGAAGAGTCTGTGGTGCTCGAAACCATCCGCGATCGCGCGGGCACCCACTTCGATCCCCGGGTCGTTGAAACCCTCCTGCGTCTCCATCAGGAAGGCAAGCTTCCTACCGCCGGGGACAACTGACCCCGCCGCGCATCTCCCAAAACCAAAAGCTCATAAATAGTATCCGCCGATAAAGGGCATTTTCCGAGGCGGCGGCGGCCTTTATCGCGGCGTGAAAAGCCTTAGAGAAGCTGGAGAACTTTGCTTTCTTCACCCTGATCAAGATCATCCAGGGCAAATGCGAGGGCTGCTTCCAGGAGGGTGGATTTGTTGTCGACCGCCGCACCGGCCAATTTAAGCTCATGGAATTTGCGGTCAAAGCGTTCGATGACCTGTAACGAAAGATAGAAACCGGCTTTTTTCTTGGGTTTCGCCGCAGGCATGGAGGCACCGCCGGTGGCCGCGTTGACCGGGTCGACGGGGTCGGTATCAAAAAAATCAGGCAGATTCTTGGGATCGGGCATCATGGCGGATCCTCCTTACCAACTGATTGTAGTCCATGGCACCGGCGGCATGACGGCTGTGTTCGAAAATGCTTTTGCCGCAGGAAGGGGCCTCGGTCAATCGCACGTTGTAATGAATGGGTTCGCAGATCTGTTTGCAGAAAAGCCGGCGCAGCACGTTGTAGATTTCGGAGCTGTGGCGGGTGCGCCGGTCGTAAAGGGTGGGCAGTACATATTTCAACTGCAGGTCCTCGTTCATGCGCTGGGCCGACATCAGGTAACCGAAAAAGGTTTTCAGGCCTTCCAGAGCCGGTCCCTGCAAGGCTACTGGGCAGAGGACTTCGGTGGATGCCATGAGGATATTGACACTCAAGACGTCCCAGCCCGGCGCACAGTCGAAGATCAGGTAATCCAGGGCGCCATCCCGGGGAATCAGCGATTTGGCCAGGACCTTCTGGCGAATGTCCCGGGGCTGCTCGCCGAGCCAATTTTTGAGCTCCACCAAGCGAATGCCGCCGGCCAGCAGCCATAAATTTTCCCGCGCCGGGAAAAGGGTCTCCATTTTGGAAACCGTATGGCCCTCGGTATCGGTTCCCGTGATGAATTCATAAAGACCGTAGGGGGGATCAACGCCTAGAAATTTCGCAGTCTGTCCCTGGGTGTCACAATCCACGATCAGGACCCGATGGCCCGCCAGGGCCAAACCATGGGCCAGATTTACGGCGGTGGTGGTTTTCCCGACACCGCCTTTGGCCATTGCAACGGCAATTTTGCGCATGGGTTTCGAACGCCTCCTTCTTCTTATGTAGAATTCTTCTGTTATACTATTCTGCCGTATAGGGCAACCCTTATTGACATGGAATGGATTCAAAAATATAAATTAGAAAATAAATGGACGACTAATCAGAGCTTTCCAACCGCATTTTACGTTTATCAGAATCGCTACAGGTGCTCCGCATTTCATGAAATCCGACCCGAAATATCCACGTGCGGGAGCAGCTGATTCCCCCGTCAGCACCAGCTTGGACCCGGCATCGCCCCCCGCCGATCGCCCACACCGCGAAGACGCCCCTGTGGCTGCCTTTGCCCGCCTGGAGCGCGAACGCCAGGCATTTCATATCATCACCGAGGCGGCCTTATCGAATTCTGAATTAACGGATATCCTAAAAAAAGTCCTTGAAGACCTCCTGGATTTGCTGCGGTTCGATTTCGCCTCCCTGCGGCTTTACGACCCTCGGACCCGTCTGTTGCACCCAACGGCCATTGCCGGACGCAAGGTGCAAACCATGCCGGACAAGTTCCCCCCTCAGTCCATCGACGACCCCCACTACCTGGGGGCCTTTGTGGCCCGGGAGAACCAACCGGTATTTGCGCCCGTTCTCGAAAATCACCCCCTTGCCACCTCGCATGCCATGCGCATCCAGGAACTCGGGCTGCTGGGGGTCATTGCCCATCCCCTTGTGAACGCCGGGGGAGAGCTGATCGGGGTGGTGCAACTGCATTCCAGTGCTTCGCGGCCGAGCAGTCCGGGAGATCGAACTTTTTTTGAAACCGTGGCCCGGATGCTCGGCACCATTATTGAACACCGCCGGGCTGTGGATGCCCTCAAGGAAAGCGAACAGGGCTATCGCTCGCTTTTCGAAAATGCTCCGGCCGCCCTATGGGTGGAGGATTTTTCCGGGATCAAACAATACCTGAACCAGTTGCGGGCAAAGGGTGTCGACGACCTGGACGACCATTTCAAAGCCCATCCGGGGGCACTGGCCGATTGTGCCGCCCGGATCAAGGTGTTGGACGTCAACCGGCAGGCCCTTGATATTTTCCAGGCGCCTGACAAGCAGGCCCTCATGTCCGGTTTGGCGCAAATCGTGACCCCCCAATCCCTGCAGGCCCTGGCCAGGGAACTGGTGGTGATCGATGCCGGCGGCAAGGGTTCCACCACCGAGGTCGCGAACCTCACCCTGGCCGGTGAAAAACGGCAAATGATCATGCAGTGGTTTGTGGCGCCGGGCCACGAGAGCGATTACGGGCGGGTTTTCCTCTCTTTCCTGGACGTCACCGAAACCCGGGCATTGGAAGCGCAGTTGCTCCAGGCCCAGAAAATGGAATCCGTGGGGACCCTGGCCGGGGGCATCGCCCATGATTTCAACAATATCATGCAGGCCATCAGTGGCTACACCCAGCTCATGCTGTGGGATCGCGGACCGGAGGACCCGGACTATCTCAATCTGCGGGCCATCGAAAAAGCCGCCAGCCGGGCCAGCAAACTGACACGCCAGCTGCTGACCTTCAGCCGCAAGGTCCCCAGCGCCTTGAAACCGGTCAATCTCAATGCGGAAATCGAAGCCGTGCGGGCCATCCTGGTGCGGACGATTCCCAAGATGATCCGTATCGAGTGCCGTTTGGCCCCTGATATCAGCATTATCAACGCCGACCGCTCCCAGATCGAACAGGTCTTGATGAACATCGCGGTCAATGCCAGCCATGCCATGCCCGACGGTGGCCGTCTGGTCTACGAAACCCGCAATGTCGAACTGGACCGCACGTTTTGTCTTGCCCATCCGGAAGCCTCCGAAGGGCCGCATGTCCTGTTGAGCATTGCGGATACGGGGCACGGCATGGATGCGGAGACCCGGCTGCGGGTTTTCGAACCTTTTTTTACCACCCGGGAGATTGGCCAGGGCACCGGACTGGGCCTGGCCATGGCCTACGGGATCGTCAAGAATCACGGCGGCTACATCCACTGCGAGAGCGCGCCGGGCCAGGGCACCTGTTTCTCGCTATACTTCCCGGCGCTTCGAAAAGTGCAAGCGCAAGCGGGCAAAGACACCGACAAAAAAGCCATCGCCCCCTCGGGTTCGGAAACCATACTGGTGGTGGACGACGAAAAGGTGGTCCTGGATTTGGCCGAAACCATGCTGAAACGCTTTGGCTACGGTGTCATCCGGGCCGAGAACGGTGAAGCGGCTCTGGCGGTCATGGCAGAGAAGGCCGAAAAGGTAAACCTGGTCGTTCTGGACCTCAATATGCCCGGCATGGGGGGGCAGAGCTGCCTTGAAACCCTCAAGGCGCGCTACCCGGCGGTGCCGGTTCTGGTGGCCAGCGGCTACTCCCCCAATGGATCCATGCAGGATACGCTGGCATCCGGGGCGGCCGGCTTCATCGGCAAACCCTATCAGCTCCAGAAAATGCTCCAGACGATTCGGAACATTCTTGACGAAGGGAAAACCTGAGGTTGCCCCGTCCCATCCTTAAAAGGTCGGAATCACAAGGCGCCCGCCCGGTTGACAGAATTCCTCCTTACCCCCTTTTTGCCTCTATCCCGGATATTTCAGCTCGCCCGCAGGGTGAGACTTTTTCTATGCGTCTGGAAATCGGCGAGGGGTAAAAACTGTCGCCTGAAAACCATACCTCGAATAGCGCTTATATCCTTGAATCGTTGCATAAAATTTTCTGTGTAGGAAAAATTGCATGAAATATTCGGGCGGCGCCGGGCCAGGCCAAGTGCCTCGAGTCGAAAAATCAGCGCCTGGCCCTTGCACTTGGCGGCATTCCAAGCTAAAGAGATCCGCCAGATTATTGGAACCTTATAACGCATATTCCTGTTTGGACTGGAGTTGTTATGACCGAATCCACGAATGAATTTGACATTCGCAAGCAGAAGCTGGCGAAAATGGCCGCTGCCGGCGAAATCGTTTACAAAGACCGCTATACCGTAACCCATGATCTGGCCGAGGCCCGTCAGCTGGAAGACGGTATCGAAAACGTATCGGTGGCCGGGCGTATCGTGAGCCTGCGCAAGATGGGCAAAATGATTTTCGGGCACCTGTCCGACATCGACGGCAAATTTCAGTTTTTGATGAAAAAAGATTTTGTCGAGGCCACCTTCCAGAAGTTCAAGGACACGGTGGACATCGGGGATTACGTCGGCATCGAGGGTGAAATCTTCACCACCCGGACCGAGGAAAAGACCATTGTCGTCCGGAATTGGGGTCTGCTCTCCAAGGCCCTGCGGCCGCTGCCGGAAAAGTTTCACGGCATCACCGACAAGGAACAGAAATACCGCAAGCGCTACCTGGACCTGATCTCGTCACCCGAATCGGTTGCGCGGTTTCAGTTGCGGACCAAGTTCATCAACACGGTCCGTGACTATCTCAACACCCATAAGTTTATTGAAATCGACACACCGGTGTTGATCAACAAGGCCAGCGGCGCCCTGGCCAAACCCTTCAAGACCCACAACAATGCCCTGGATATCGACGTCTACATGCGCATCGCGCCGGAAACCTACCTGAAGCGCGCCATTGCGGGGGGCTACAACCGGGTCTATGAATTCGCCCGCTGTTTTCGCAACGAGGGCATCGACCCCTCCCACCTGCCCGACTTCACCATGCTGGAATACTATGCCGCCTACTGGAATTACGAGGACAACATGGTGTTCACCGAGAACCTGATCAAGGCGGTTGTCGCGGAAACCATCGGCGGTTTGCAGTTCACCTACCGGGGCACGGCCATCGATCTGGACGGCGACTGGGAGCGGAAATCCTTCCGGGAACTCATCCGGCAGGATTGCGGCATCGACCTGCTGGAGACCAACGACAAGGCCAAGCTCGTGGCCGCCATCGAGACCAACGGCATCGCCATCGAGCGCGATATCAAGGACCCCAGCATCGGCTACGGCACATTGGTGGACCTGCTTTACAAGAAGGTGTCACGGCCCAAGCTGGTCAATCCCACGTTCCTGACCGAACACCCCATCGACATCTCCCCGCTGGCGCGGAAGAATGATGACAACCCGGCCATCGTCGACCGTTTCCAACTGGTGATCAACGGGTGGGAAATGGTCAACGCCTATTCGGAGCTGATCGATCCCATCGACCAGATGCAGCGGTTCCAGGGGCAGTTGGAAGCCCGGGAACAGGGCGACCTGGAGGCCATGGAAACGGACGAGGATTTCGTGACCTGCATGGAATACGGCATGCCGCCCATGTCCGGCTGGGGCATGGGTATCGACCGGTTCGTGGCTCTCCTGACCGACACCGAGCACCTGCGGGATGTGGTGCTGTTCCCGCTGTTAAAGCCGGAGCAATAACCCCAGGACTGATATACAAACGATCCTTCAGGGCCTGCAGCGCTGTTTGCTGCAGGCCTTTTGTGTTAAATAGTGTTCGTCCAGAGATGCCATTTATGGATGGACACTAAATAATTGTTTTGCTCCTAACACTGTGCTAACAATTCGCTAACATTATGGCAGGCTAACATTCGGGGCGGGTCTCAAGGCCGGCCCCGCTCTTTGTGGGCAGGCCGTCGCTATGGGGCGGTCGGAGGCAGACAACTTTAAGCTTGAGGTAGGCATGGAACTATACGGCTTTGCCGTGGCGCTGCTGTTCGCCATCGCCATTGCGGACTTGATGGTGGGGGTCAGTAACGACGCGGTCAATTTTCTCAATTCTTCCGTGGGCTCCCGGGTGGCGCCCCGCCACATCATCATGATTGTGGCCAGCCTGGGCATCCTGGCCGGCGTGACGTTTTCCAGCGGTATGATGGAAGTGGCCCGCAAGGGCATCTTCCATCCCCGCTTTTTCCTGATGCCGGAATTGATCACTATCTTTCTGGCCGTCATGATCACCGATATCCTCTTGCTCGATCTTTTCAACACCTTCGGTTTGCCGACATCGACCACGGTATCCATTGTGTTTGAGCTCCTGGGGGCGGCGATTGCCGTATCCCTGGTCAAAATTTTTCACAGCGACCAGAGTGTCCTGGCCCTGGCCGATTACATCAATACGAGCAAGGCCCTGGCCATCATTTCCGGCATCCTGCTCTCCGTGGGCATCGCCTTTGTCTGTGGCGCCCTGGCCCAGTTCGCCACCCGCCTGGTATTTACCTTCAACTATGAAAAACAATTGCGGCGCTACGGCGGGCTGTGGGGGGGGCTGGCCCTTTCCATGATCACCTATTTTATCCTGATCAAGGGCTCCAAGGGGGCTTCCTTCATGTCGCCGCCCATGGTGGCCTGGATCAAGACCCATACCTGGACCATTTTTGGGGCCGGTTTTGCCGGGTTTACGGTGGTGTTCCAACTGCTCATGCTCACCACCCGCATCAACATCCTCAAACCCATCGTTCTGACCGGCACCTTTGCCCTGGCCATGGCATTTGCTGCCAACGATCTGGTCAACTTTATCGGAGTGCCCCTGGCCAGCTTCCATGCTTTCATCCTGGCCAAAACCAGCGCCGAGCCGCTGACCATGTCCATGGCGGCATTACAGAAATCGGTCCACACCGACACTCTTTTCCTTCTGGGGGCTGGGGCCATTATGGTGGCCACCCTGTGGCTGTCCCGCAAGGCCCGCACCGTGACGAAAACCGAGGTCAATCTGGGGCGCCAGGAGGAAGGGCTGGAGCGGTTTGACTCTTCCCAGCTCAGCCGTGTCATCGTCCGCATGGTATCCGGCATGTTCGAGGCCGTGCGCCGGGTGTTTCCGGAATCTTTCCGCAACCGCATCCGCCGCCGTCTCGACACCAGCGGGTATGAGCCGCCCCCCGGGTACGACGGCACCATCCCGGAGTTCGACCTGCTGCGGGCCAGCGTCAACCTGATGGTGGCCAGTGCCCTGGTGTCCTGGGCCACGAGTATGAAGCTGCCCCTGTCCACCACCTACGTGACGTTCATGGTGGCCATGGGGACTTCCCTGGCGGACCAGGCCTGGGGGCTGGAGAGCGCGGTCTACCGGGTCACCGGAGTCCTCACCGTGATCGGCGGGTGGTTTTTCACCGCATTCATGGCCTTCTCCGTGGCCCTGACCTTTGCCTTTGCCATTTCCTATCTTGGCGGGGGGGCCATCTTCCTGCTGCTGCTGATCGTTGGCCTGCTGATCTTCCGGAATTTCAAAATTCACCGCCGCCGTGAAAAGGCCGCCCAGGAACTGGAAGTCCTAGATCTCAAACGGGTGACCGATGCGGATTTCGCCATCCAGACCTGCTTCGAACACAGCGGCAGCCTCCTGTCCGCCGTACGGGACAAACTCGATCTCTGTTTCGAGGGGATTTTGACCGAAGACCGTAAACCCCTCAAAAAACTACGGCGGGAAACGAGCAAGGTCCAGGCGACGTCCAACATCATCGTGGCCAATATCTTCAAGACCTTGCGGCTTCTCCAGCATGAGGATGTGGCCCGGGCCGGAAAGTACAGCCACGTCATCTCAGCTTTGCAGGAGATGGCCGAAAGTCTGCGCGACGTGATCATGCGCTGTCACGTGCATACCTCCAACAAGCATGCCCCCCTGCTGCCGGCCCAGAAAAAGGAGCTGCAGAAAATTCGCAAATGTGTGGAAGCTCTGTTGGACGATACGGCCCGCATTTTGCTCAGCCATGAAGCCTTCAAATACCGGGAAGTGGCCGCCCACTACGTGAAGCTCAAGGGGCTTCTGGAAGAATATGACGACAACCAGATCGGGCGCATCCGTTCGGGGAAATCCAAAACCCGTTTGAGCATTCTTTTTTACGGGATCAACAATGCCTGCCTGAAGATCAGTGAGCAGGCCCTGCTGCTGCTGACCATCTTCGACGAAACCTTCCACTTGGAGGATAAAACCTGACGAGCCGCCAGGCGCCCCAACCCTTCATACGGTATGATGGCTTCCCTCTGATTTTTACACGAAAAACAGTGGCGCCAAGCAATAGCGGGAAGGCCGTTTAGCCAACCCGCTTTTTCTGTTATAAGGTATCTGCTCCCAATGCTGGGCCATCGTATCGGCGAACAGGGGCGCGAAGTGGGGTGCCATGCTGAAAACCAGACATAAGGTCTATTTTTGCGATGCTCGGCGTATGCAGATGCTGCCGTCGGCCAGTGTCGATCTCATCGTCACATCGCCGCCCTATCCCATGATCCGGATGTGGGATGGTGTTTTCTGTCAGCAGGACCCCCGCATCACCGATGCACTGGCGGAGGGGCGCCCCAGGGAAGCCTTTGAATTCATGCATTGCCTGCTGGACCCGGTGTGGGATGAGGCGTTTCGTGTCCTGAAGCCGGGCGGATTTGCCTGCATCAACATTGGTGATGCCACCCGCAGCATCGATGGGGACTTTGCCCTGTATCCCAACCATGCCAGAATTTTGCAGCATCTGTCCCAGGCCGGTTTTACCCTTCTGCCCGATATCCTGTGGCGTAAACAGACCAATGCGCCCAACAAATTCATGGGTTCCGGCATGCTGCCGGCAGGCGCCTATGTCACCCTCGAGCATGAATACATCCTGATTGCGCGCAAGGGCCCCAAACGGGTTTTCCAAACCGAAGGCGAAAAACAAAACCGGCGGGCCAGTGCGATGTTCTGGGAAGAGCGCAATCGTTTCTTCTCCGATATATGGACGGATATCAAAGGCACGTCCCAAGCACTTGCCAATAGCGAATTCCGCAAGCGCAGTGCGGCGTTTCCATTGAAGGTGGCCTATCGGCTGGTGAATATGTACTCGGTGCGCGGGGATCTGGTACTCGACCCCTTCTGGGGCACGGGGACCACCAGCGTGGCGGCTATGGCCGCCGCGCGCAACAGCATCGGTCTTGAAATCGATGCCGAGATGGAAAGCCATCTGGACGTCTGTACACAAAGCCTGTGCGACAGGCTGAATCATTATATCGAAGGCCGGCTGGCCCGACACATAGCGTTTGTGACCGAACGGATGGCAGGGGATGCCCCCCCGAAACACCGCAGCACGGTCTATGGGTTTCCCGTGGTTACCGCCCAGGAAAAAGCATTGATCCTCAATCCGCTCATACGGCTGAAGCGGTCCTCCCGCGCCGAAGTCAATGTCGAGTATGATGCCGTCCCCCAGGAAGCATTTTGCCAAGATTGGGAGGCTATCTTGCCCCCAATAGACCCGGAACGTCCTGACCAGGCGGCACCCGCGAAACGCCCTAAAACGGGTCCGGCACAAATGGAGTTGTTTTAGCCTGAACATCTCACTCTGTGGGCGCGCCCGATATGCTCATTGGCCGCGTTGTCAGGCGCTTGCGGTAGCAAAAGTACTGCGGCGCCCCTGATGCCGATGAACATCGCGAACGCGTGAACTATTCGGGTTAGGGCGGCGATCGACCCGCGCGGGTCGCATTACCATAGGTCCAAGGCTTGGCGCGGCCATTTCCCAGGAAGGAAGACCATGTCTGATTTGCTGCCCACCACTGTCCTGGCGATTCGTCACGGGGAAACCGTCTGGAATGTCGAGGAGCGCTTCCAGGGGCATGAAGACAGCCCGCTGACCGACACCGGACGACGGCAGGTCGACGCCCTGGGGCGCCGGCTGCGGGGTATGTCTTTTGATACGCTCATCAGCAGCGATCTCGGCCGGGCCCGGGAATCCGCCGCCATCATAGCCGCGCACACAGGTCATGACATGGCCACCGAGGAACGCCTCCGGGAGCGCCATTACGGCATCCTGGAAGGGCTCACTCTGCAAGAAATCAATGCCCGCCATGCCAAGGTCTTGAAGCGTTTCCATGCCGATGACCCGGACTATGTGATCCCCGGCGGTGAGAGCCACCGCATGCACTACGAACGCAACCGGTCCTGGATCGAGGAGTGGCTCGCCAACCGGGCCGGTTCCACCGTGGCCATCGTGGCCCACGGTGGGGTCCTGGACAGCCTCTTTCGCTACGTGGCCCGCCTGCCCCTGGCCCAGCCCCGCTGCTATGTGACCACCAATGCCAGTCTGAGTGTTTTTACGCACGGCCGTTTTTACGGAACCAACCGCTGGGTTATCCAGACCTGGGGCGATGCCGGGCATCTGGCCGGCATTGGCCATCATCGCGGCCTGGGCTGATTGTCCTGCCTATATTGGCGTATTATCTTGAAAGTATCCGCCCCCATCGATTCGCTCGGATCCTGCTGCTCCTGCCTTGCTTTTTCATCTTAGAGGCGTCGTTCACCTTTTGCACCGCAAGGAGATCATGATGGTCATCGATGTCTACCAGCAACTGGCACGCCATCTGGACCATCTGCCCGGGGGGTTTCCCCCCACCGGCTCCGGTGTCGAATTGCGGATATTACGCCACCTGTTCAGCCCGGAGGATGCGGCTTTGGCCCTTCATCTGACCCTGATCCCCGAGGAAGCCCGGGTCGTGGCCCGGCTCGCCGGGATAAGCGTTGCAGCGGCCACCCGGCGGCTGGAGGCCATGGCCCGCAAGGGGCTGTTGTTTCGGATTGAGGACGTGCCGGGCCGCCCGACCTATATGGCGGCCCAGTATGCTATCGGCATCTGGGAATGCCAAGTGAACCGGCTGACCCCGGCCTTTGTCAGGGATATGGAGGCCTACATCCCCTCCCTGAAGGATACGGCCTGGAAAAGGCCCCAGCTCAGGACCATTCCCATCGGCCAAAGTCTTCATCACGCGCTTAGCGTCATGCCCCATGAGCGCGCGCTGGACCTGATCGATCGCCATGACCGGTTTGCCGTCAACCCTTGCATCTGCCGACGAGAGCGGCGGCTCATGGGGGAGGGGTGCGGCAAACCGGAGGACGTGTGTCTTACCTTTGGCATTGTCGCCGATTTCATGGTGCGAAACGGCTGCGGCCGTGCCAGCGACAAGCAGGAAGTATTGGAGATCATTCAACGGGCGGATGAATGCGGCCTGGTGCTGCAGCCCGGCAATTCCAGGGACGTGCTTTACATGTGCTGCTGCTGCGGGTGCTGCTGTGCGGCCCTGCGCACCATCAAGCATTTGCCCAGGCCGGTCGGGTGGGTGGCCTCTCCATTTGTGGCGGCGTTCAACCGGGAGACCTGCGAGGGGTGTGGGGTCTGCCTGGAGCGCTGCCCAATGGAGGCCATCCACCGGGTGGAAGGGCAGATCACCGTGGATCCGGATCGCTGTATCGGTTGCGGTTTGTGCGTTTCAACCTGTCCCACCGGTTCCCTATCCCTGAAACGCAAATCCGAAGCGCGGAGGGAAAAAATGCCCAGGGATACCGTGGCATCCCTTTACGCCCTCGGACGCGCCAGGGGCAAGCTTGACATCGGCAAGGTTTTCAGGATGCAGGTGAAGTCCAAAGTGGACCGTCTCCTGGCGTTACGGTAACCCTGGCATGCCATCGTGTTTCCCGCCAGATTTTCATTACCCTAAAGCTTGGCGACCCCTTTGCAGATGCGGGCGCCGCCGGGCATGTCTTCTTTGAGAACATAGGTCGCTTTGGGATCCAGTCCGCTGTACATGCTCTGGACAAAAGCGCTGTGGCCGCTGGCGCATATGCGCCAGTCTTCCGGCATGTCATGGGCCTGCATGGCGTCATGCCAGGGGCAGCCGGTAAATTCGGTGGTCAGCTCTTGACCGGCGATTGACCGTTTTACCTGCATGCCGTGGATCTCTTCGGCGATTTGGCCGGCCTGGCGCAGTTCTTCGAGGCTGATCTTGTCACCCATCAGCGGTTTGAGCTGGGTCGCGGCCTGGGCCCCCAGGGTTTCCCACACCCGGTCGCTGGCCCGGCGGACCTTGTTACGATCCAGGCCTTCCTCCATCAGGTTTTTGATAGAAAGAGGGTTGCCAAGCGCGCCCGAATGGTTCACATTGCGTGGGCACTTTCCCCTTGTATGAAAAAAAGGCCAAGCTCAAAGCGTCAAGCTGAAAGGAAAGCCCAAGCAATGACGCCGATTCTTGCGGTAAACAATCTGACGAAAGCCTACGGCCCGTTGGTGGCGGTCGACGGCATCAGCTTTGCCATTCCGGCGGGCAGTTGTTTCGGCTTGCTGGGACCCAACGGCGCCGGCAAGACCACGACGCTGGAGGTGATCGAGAATATTCTGCCGCCCACCTCGGGCGACATTCTCTACAAGGGGCAACCCCGCAGCAGGGCGTTCCAGAACGAAGTGGGCATCCAATTCCAGCACACCTCGCTGCTGGCCATGCTGACCGTTTGGGAGACCCTTCAGGTATTCCAGGCGCTCTACACGGATGGCGAAGACCTCGATGCCCTGGCAGAAAAATGCCAGTTGCAGGAGTTCAAGCACCAGCGGCATGAGAACCTGTCCGGTGGACAGCGGCAGCGGTTCCTCCTGGCCCTGGCTTTGGTGAACCGGCCGCAACTGCTGTTTCTGGACGAACCCTCCACCGGTCTGGACCCCCAGGCACGCCGCAATCTCTGGGAAATCGTCCATGCCGTCAAAGCGTCGGGCAAGACGATTATCCTGACCACCCATTACATGGAAGAAGCCCAGCACCTTTGCGACGAAGTGGCCATCATGGACCACGGGCGCATTATCGCCCAGGGAACACCCGAGGCCCTGATTCACGCCCATTGCGAAGGCGTCACCGTCGTCCTGCCGCGCCACAGTTTCCGGCAGCCGCTGGAAACCCTGCCTCTCAGCGTGCAGGAAATGAACGGCGCTGTGCACATCCAGACATCGAATATCGATGATTGCCTCAAACAACTTTTGTCCTGCCAGGTCGATTTGTCCGACATGTCGGTGTATTCACCGAACCTCGAACATGTTTTTCTCAATCTCACCGGGCGGCACTTACGGGAATAAGCCATGCGGTTTCGACGGATCTGGGTCATGTTCAAAGCCCGCAACTGGGAATTCTTTCGCGACCGGGCTTCCTTCGGGTGGAATTTTCTGTTCCCCTTTCTGCTGGTGGCCGGCTTCGGCATTCTTTTCGGCGGCAGGGAGCCCACTGCCTACAAAATAGGTGTTTTCCCGGCACCCACCGGGGCCGTGGCGGTGGCGTCCCTGGACCTGCCGGAAGCCTTCAAGGAAACCCGTTTCCTCCAGTTTGTGGGCTTTGCCTCCCAGGACGACGCCCTGGAAAAACTGCGCCACCACAAGATCGACATCGTGATCCGAACCGGGCCGCCGCCTTACGCCTACTGGATCAACGACGCCGCCCCCAATGGCCACCTGGCCGAAAAAATCTTCCAGGCCAGCCTCACCGGCGGGGCTGACACCGCCTTGCTCCGGAAGGGCCGCATCACCACTGCTGAAATCCGCTACATCGACTGGCTGTTTCCTGGGATCCTGGCCATGAACATGATGTTCAGCGCCCTGTGGGGGGTTGGCTACATCGTGGTCCGCTACCGGAAAAACGGCGCTCTCCGGCGGTTGAAGGCCACCCCCCTGACCGCGTTCGAATATTTGAGCGCCCAGATGCTGTCGCGCATTTTCCTGCTGATGTTTACCCTGGTCGTGGTCTGGTTCGGGTGCGACCTGGTGTTTCACTTCCACGTGGAAGGATCGCTGGGCCACATCTTCCTGCTGTTCTTCCTGGGGAGCTTGAGCCTGACGGCCATGGGACTGGTCCTGGCCGCCAGGGGTACCAGCGAAGAATTCACCACCGGGACCCTCAATTTCATTTCCTGGCCCATGATGTTTCTATCCGAAGTGTGGTTCTCCCTCGAGGGGGCGCCGGGTTGGGTCAAACAGGTCGCCCAGGCGTTTCCGCTGACCCACCTGCTGCAGGGCATTCGCAGGATCATGAACGATGGTGCGGGCCTGGTGGACGTCTGGCCGCAGATCGCGGTGCTGCTTCTGATGACCGGAATTTTCCTGTCGGTGGGGGCCTATCTTTTCTCCTGGGATCAATAGAAGACGCGCAGGACTGCCAAAAAAGCCAATAATACCGCCACTTACTGGAAGGCTTCGAATAGCTTATTTCTACACGCGACAGTGGCTTCGGTTTGGTGACGTCAATGGACAAATCGGGAAGCGCCACCCGCAGCATCCGAACTCCCTGCTTTCATCGGGACTTCGCCCGATGCGTCCGCTTCTCCAGGGTGCGCATTCACCACGATCACACGTGCGTTCTCCAACGAATTGAATCGGGTGGCCGAGGCGGCCGTATAGGCGCCCATCATGTGCCCGACCACCACATCGCCCAGATGCAATTCCGGCAGGGGAATATCTTCGGCAATCACGTCGATGCTGTCGCAGGTCGGGCCGGCCAGAACGCTGGGGAAACGGCGCTCATCATCGGAAAATAGTTCCAGGGGATAGCGCATGTGGTCGAAAAGCTGGCCGCTGAACGATCCGTAGACCCCGTCGTCGAGGTAATACCAATAATGACCGTCGCGCCAGGCCTTGCCGATGACGGTGGCGACACAGGTCATGGCGGGTCCGGAGATGAAGCGGCCGGGTTCGGCAACAACGCTGACATGGGGCGGAAGTTCGACCAGGGCCCGGCGGATGGGGGCGCAGTAGCGGTCGATGTCCAGGGGCTTGCCATCGTACGCAATCGGAAAACCGCCGCCGATGTCGAGCATACTGATGGGGGCCGCCCCCGTGTCGCGGTGCTGCCGAATCAGGGTGTTGCAGGTGTGGATGGCATCCACCTGCTGCTTGGTGTCCAGGCACTGGGAGCCGACATGAAAACACAGGCCCTTGATATGGATGCCCAGGCGGGCCGCCAGGGTCAGCATTCCAGGGACTTCCGACACGGCGCAGCCGAACTTCTTGGACAGGTCCACCACGGCCGCCCGGCTGCGGAAGCTGATGCGCAGCAAGAGCCCGACGCGGTGCTTGTAAGGCAGGAATTTCAGGAGTTCATCCGTGTTGTCCACCACAAAGGTGGTGCAGCCGAACCGCAGGGCATCCCGGATGTCCCGGTCCCGTTTGATGGGATGAGAGTGCAGGGTCCGCCGGGGCGAAACCTGCCGTTCCCGGACCAGGGCAATTTCGCCTGAGGAGGCCAGGTCAAATCCTGCGCCCAGACCGGCGAGCATTTCAAGAATGGCCGGGTGCGGCAAAGACTTGATGGCGTAGTAAAGGTCGGTGGCGGGCAGGGCCTTTTTAAGCGCCCGGTACTGCGCTTCGACCTTGCGGGCATCCAGTATCAGCAGGGGCGCACCGTGGGCCTGGACGTATCGCCGGTATCGGGCGCCATGCGCATAGGAAGCATAAAGCAGGTTATTCATTGGTGGCCTTCCCGATCGCTTCGAGCATATACTGGGGCAGGGCAAAGGCGGCCCTGTGGACTTCCGGGTTGTAGTAGCGGGTCGCGATGCCGCTTTGGCGGTAGCGCGCGGCCAGAATGTCGAGCCCGGTTCTTCTGAGAGCCGGGTTGTCCGTTCCCCAGCCGAAGGCCATGATGCCGCCGATGTAGGTCGGAATGGCCGCGGCAAAAAAATGCCAGTCATCAAATACCCGGGCCATGCGCCGTGCTGTGGTGGCGACTTCTTCCTTTTGCATGAAGAAGACGCCGTTCTGGGTCGTCAGGATACCGCCCGGGCGGAGACACCGGCGGCAGGCCGCATAAAAATCCTGGCTGAACAGGGTCTCCCCCGGCCCGATCGGGTCGGTGCTGTCCGAGATGATCACGTCGAAGCGCTCCGGTGTCGTGCGAACAAAGTTCAACCCGTCGTCGATGACGATGTTGACCCGGTGGTCGTCGAAAGCCCCGCGGGAATGATTGGGCAGGTATTCCCGACAAAGATCGATGACCTGGCGGTCGATTTCCACCTGGGTGATATCTTCGACGGATCGATGGCGGATAACTTCCCGCAGCATGCCCCCATCGCCACCCCCGACGATCAGCACCCGTTTGGCGTTCCCGTGGGACAGAATCGGCACATGGGCCAGCATCTCGTGGTAGATGAATTCATCTTTTTCCGTTGTCTGGATGATCCCGTCCAGGGCCATCACGCGGCCGAAGGCGGCGTTGTGAAAGATGATCAGATGCTGGTGGTCGGTTTTGATTTCGTGCAGCTTCTCGTCGATGCGAAAAACCTGGCCATAGCAATCATACAGGGTTTCGATGAATTCAGGCATCGTCACGAATTCCTCTTAATTTTTCGGTCAAATTCACGGTTTGCGGTGCGAAGGCCTTTTCGAGGATCGGCAGGGCCGCTTCGGGTTGAGCGTTGCCGCACATGAAAATGTCGAACGCGGCGAAATCCCTTTCCGGCCAGGTGTGCACGCTGATGTGGGACTCCGCCAGCACCGCCACCCCCGATATGCCGCCGTTGGGCGTGAAATGGTGAAGATGGATGTGCAGGAGCGTTGCGCGGCACGCGTCCACGCATTCCCTTAGCGCCGTCTCCATCCGTGACAAGTTGTCCAGGTGTTTGGCTCCCCAGAAATCGAGGATCAGGTGGGTGCCGGCAAAGCAGATCCCGTCTTTTTCGACGAAATGGTCGTCTGCCGCGCCGTCAATCGAGATGTGGTGGTGCTCCGGCCAGGTGTTTCCAGGCCGAATCTCCCCCAAGGGCAAACCTAAATCATAAACTGCAATCCCCACTCTTTTCATTCATTGGGCCCCCCCTTCGGTATGGTTGGCAGTTGGTCATAAGCGCCGTCGGAACGGCCGAAAATGAAAAAAACTGGAGGCATTTAATGCAATATTTTTAAAAGTGCAAGTTTTTTTTGATGGGGCATCCACAGCCGGTGAGGTCGTGCCTATTTCCTTGTGAGGAGATGTTAAGGGAAGGGAATGGCCAAAGCCCTGTCGGGGGCTTCATGCCGGTATAACGGCCCGGCCATTCCCTGTTTGGATATGTCAAGGCAACGAATTGCCAATGCCGTCCACCTGCGGATAGGGCCTATCAGGCGGATGCATCCAGGTGGGCTTGCAGGTAGCGGTAGGCGGTTGTCAACTCACCCCTGTGGAGGATGGTCGCCCGTTTCAGTTCGTCCGGCAGTTGCAGGGCCTCGAAGGGCTGACTGAAATCCGCCGTCGCCAGAGCCTGCATGTAGCCTCTCAATACGCTGCTGAAATGTTGCGACGATTCCCGGGGAATCTCCGCCGGCAGGATTTCAACCGCCATGACCACCGGTCCGTGCCCGGCCACGCCGTCGACGGCGCGGGCGCTTTCCGGCTCGTAGACATAGAGCGGATTGCCGGGTCCGGTGGGCTTTACGGTGCACTGGACCGACCCGTCCGGATCACAGCTGATATCCCCGACAACCCGCAGTTTGGGCTGCCGTCCGTTGGCCCACATGCGCCGGCAGTCCGCCGAGGTTAGCAGCCGCGGGTAACGCTGGTCCCAGTAGATACAGTTCACCAGCAGGGTGAGGTGCTCGGCCAGGGGGGCAAAAACGCTGCGATAGGCCTGGCTGCCTCTGTCAAAATAGTCCGCCAGATTGAAAGCGGCGCCGGTCTCCAGGGGGACCATGCAGTCCTCTTCCCGGAAGACGACTTTGAAGAGGCGGTCGTTGACGCCGGCCGGGAGCTTGCCCAGTTGATCCGGCGCAATCTCTTCGTGGGGCAGGAGGTCGAAGATTTCCTGGGCGCCCTGGGAGACATTCCCGTAACCGGTGAAACCGCAGACCAGGGGGGTGGTCACGGCGGGCATCCCTCCGCGCTTGATATCTTCGGCTACAACGGAGAGATCTTCCCGCGCCGCATCCAGGTTGCGATAAGTCCGGGCCTGCCGCAGGCGGGTCAGGGGCGTTTCAATTTTCTCCCAGTCCAGTCGCTGGCCCAGGGCCCACAGGCTGTTGACCATACCGGCCAGGCCGGCATGGCGTCCGAAGAAGATCAAACGGCGGTTTTGTTCGTCCACGATCCGCTCATAATCGATCAGGGTAGCCTTCAGCTCCATCAAACGGCGCAGCATGGGCATATTGTAAGCCTGGCCCTTGATGACGTGGGAGAAGAAAAGATAGGTTTTTTTCTCTTCGAGCCGTTGCGAGGGGATTTCCTTGATGCCCACGATGATGGGGCAGTCCACCAGGGATTCTGTCACCGCTACCCCGGCCTCCTTGAACTCCGTATCGCCGATGGCCCGCTGGGGGCTGGATTCCACCGCCACCTGGAGGCCTTCCCGGGCCAGTTTCCGGATATCCTCCGGCACCAGGGGAACGCGCCGCTCCCACGGGCTTTTGTCTTCTGCACGAATGCCGATTTTCATATGGTTATCACCTTTTATGGTTCGCAGACCCTTCCGGCCGCCCCTGCAAAAGTGGGGCGAAATCCGCCATGGTCCCGGTTTCGATGGCCGTCAGCGCTTCCAGCAGCCGCCGGCGGTCCACGGCCGTCATCACACCGTCGGCGAGTCGCTCAAATTTTTCCACCAGTCGCGGCCTTCCCAGGGGATTGCGCGGGTCTCCCAGAGGGAAGCGGACTGTTTGCTCATAGCGGCCCCGGTCGGTTTCCACGACCACCCGGGCGCCGGCCTCGGTGGGGAAACGTCGATCCATGTCCGTATCCACCGCAAGACACACCCGCCGCGCCAGAGCTACGGTCTTCGGTTCCGTCAGTCGGGTGGGTGATATCGGCAGCAGGGCGGCGGCACCGCTTCGTGCCGCCAGAGCCAAACAGAAGGGCACGCTGTATTGGGCGGCCTCGATGGTGGGTGGGTCAGGGTAATTGTTGAGGCGCAGGGCGCGCTCGAAGGTGTGGACCGTGATCCCGGTGATCTGCTCCGAAGCTATTGCCGCCTGCGCCATCAGATCGATCAGCCCGTCGATGGCGGCGTGGATCCAGCGGCAGCAGGCGTAGGGTTTGAAATAGACATCGGTCACCGCGTACGTGTGACCCAGCCCGCGCAGAATGCGGCGGCCATCGAAGTAGTCCGGATGATCCAGAATGTCCAGGGGGCCGGTCATGCCCTGCTCGGCCAGTTCCAGAGCGGCAAGCCCTGTGAAGACGGACCAGGGGATGCCTTCCTTCACCTGGTTGCCCATGACCGCGCTGTACCCTGCCGCCGATAGCCCCGGCGAAAGCACCCCGGCGATGGCCAGCGCCTGGGCCAGCACTTCGGGCGTGACACAACGCAGCCGGCCGGCGGCCGCGGCGGCACCGTAGGCGCTCCAGCGGCCTGTGGAAAGGGTGTCCAGTCGGCTGAAATCCCGCGCGGCGCCAATGCGCACCGCGACTTCGTATCCGGCTGTGGCCGCCGCAATGATGTCGCGCCCACCGGCGTCCACAGCCTGGCCGACGGCCAACACACTGGGCAGAATCGCGGCTCCCGGGTGTCCGCCGGCCGCCCTTTGGCCGTCGTCCAGGTCGAGGGCACTGGCGGCGGCGCTGTTCACCAGAGCCGCCGCCTCGGGTCGCAGGCGTTTGGTCGTGAACCACACATTCGAAGGTCCATCGGCAAAGAAGCTTGCCGCCATGCGGCGGGTATGACGTGCGGGCGGGGTTGTTGCGCCTGCGGCCGCAGCCGCCAGGAGGTCGATCAGGCAATCCTTGACCGCCTCGCCCACGGCAGAAGGTAGCTGGTGAACGTCCAGGTCCAGCACATACTCGGCCAGAAGCCGGGTGGTATAGCTCATTGCGTCGTCCTTTCCGCATTCCCCGGGGCGGCTGCCATGGCAGCTTCCCAGACAGCCGTATCCAGGTGACCTTCTTCGATAAGGCGCTGGCGGGCGACGTCCACCGCATTCCGCCACAGGGCCACATCGACCGTCAAATAGACCGCCTTGAAGCGGCTGATGTTGAGGCGTTCGTTTTCTTTTTCGGCATCCAGCACACAGCGACTGAAAAATTCCCCGGCGGTGTCGCAGGCATCTTTCAGGCCCTCCTGGATCCCTGGAGGCAGCACCTGGTAGCGGCTGTCGTTGATCCCCAGCGACAAAACCGGCGGCAGGTCCGCCAACCGCGTCACGAAACGGGCATAGCGGCAAAACCTCAGGGGATAGAGATGGGTCTTATGGGTGGGCACGACGTCTACTTTGCGGGACCGCAGGGCGGCAGCGACCCCGTTCCAGGGTACGGCCACCGGATGGGCGCCCATCAGCCGCCAGAAGTGTTGGTGGATGTCCGACAGCGGCGTGCGGACCCGCAAACCGCGGATGTCCTGGGGTTCCGTGATGGGTTTTTCGGCCACGAGCACCCATTCCCGGCCCCGGAACCAGTTCCAGCGGGAGTTCAAAAAACGAATGCCGGCCCGACGAAGGGGCTCGCAGAGCGCATGACGGAAGTGGTCGCCGGACAGAAAGGCCTGGCGGTGATCCTCGTCCCGAAAGGTATAGGGGAGCGCGAAGAGCCTGAAACCGGGCACAAAGGCGTCATAGTAAAAAGGCTCCTCGATGAACAGATCGATGAGCCCTTCCCGCAGGGCCTCGACCTGGGTGCAGGCCGTTCCCAACTGGGCCAGGCTCAGGGGAATGAGCGAAATGCGTTTCCCGGTGCGGCGGTGGACATTGTCGGCAAAGGCCTTGATCCCTTTGTCCTCGGGGCCTTTTACGGTGGTCAGGGTACCCAGTACCCGTGGCATTTCGTCGCGGCTCTGGAAAAGATAGCCCATCGGCCGATCGAAAACCCGGCACAGAGCGGCCAGGACCTTGCTGGAAAGCACCGCCTTGCCGTTTTCGATCTTGGAGAGCTGGCCCTGGGAGATTCCGGAACGACCGGAGACCTCCACGGCGGTCATGCCGGCGGCCAGGCGAAGTTCGCGCACCCGCTGGCCCACCCGTATCTGGATTTCGCGTTCCAGATCATCGCGTTCGGTTTGCTGCGGTGTCATGGTTTCAGGCCGATTCGATTTCCTCTGTCCGGTGATCGAGTTTCATGCCGCGCGACGTGAGGGCTTCAACAAGGTCTCCGGGTGGCACGTCGCGGGTCGGGGAGAGGACGCCCGGACGGGTGATCCGGCCGTCCAGGATCATCTGAGCCCCGATACTGGCCGTGTAGCCTACGGTCCGGTTCATGGCGAAGAGGCCCGTCGCCAGGTCCCGGTAGTCAATGAGGTCGTAAGTAACCCTTTGCGTCCTGCCGTCCTTGCGGCCCCAGGCGGTAACCCGCAACACCACCATGTCCCGTTCGTCATCGGCAAATTGCAGTTGGGGCGCCAGGTGGTTCACCAAAAACCGGCGGGGAGAGACCGGGTGGCCGTCGACATCCACGGGCCGGTCGTCGAAGAAGCCCATCTGGGCCATCACCGACCAGAATTTCCGGTGGCCGGGATAACGCAGGGCAAAACGGCCCATGTCCCGGATGTGGGCCCCCAGGTCGAAGGCCTCGATATAGTGGATGGCGTCACCGTTGGGATAAGCCTCCAGCGGTCCCAAGCCGGGAAAGGTTACCGTATGGCCGTGTTTCTCCTGGAAGATGGCTTCGCCGGGGATGGCGATTTCACGGCCGTCCTTGAGCATGCGGGCCGGGCGTTTGTAGGCCTTGAGCACACCGTCGAATGTCCAGGTGATTTTGTAGTGCAGCGGGTTGTCGTCCGCGCAGGCGGGTTCGGGCAGCCCTGCCCCGTAGGAATAGAGGCCGTGCACTTCGTCGAGTTCGTCCACTGCCAGGCGGGCCAGCACCAGGTCGATACCCGGGTCCATGCCCATTTCGGGCAGGACGATAATTTCTTTCTCTCTTGCTTCGGCATCCAGTTCGGACACACGGCCGGTATAACTGCTGCTCACGAAATGGCAGCCGGCGGCCAGGGCGGCTTGGGCAATGGGATGGTTGAAATCGGGCGGCAGCATGCAGATGGTTACCTGAGGGGCTACGGCGCGCATCAGGTCGAGGCATTCCGCCGCCTGCGAAGCGTCCAGGCGGGCGGCGCGGCACTTGCTGTAGCCTTTGCCCGCTAGGTGGGCCTTGACGACGGCGTCATCCATATCCGCCACCACGATTTCGCTTACTTGGTCGTTTTTCACCAGATCCTGCACAACCGCCTTACCTTGCAGTCCCAGACCCAGTACCAGTACTTTCATCAAAGCATTTCTCCTTTTGGTCGCGTTGGGTGCTTCCATCGGCGGCCGCTGATCGAATCAAATATTGCGCAGGCGCGGGTCCAGTGCGTCCCGCAGCCCATCACCCAGCAAGTTGATGGCCAGAATCGTGATCATGATGGCGACGCCCGGCAGGGTCACCAGCCACCAGGCGTCCGTAATGTAGATGCGGCCTTCGGCCAGCATGCGTCCCCAGGTCGGCATCGGAGGGGGGACCCCCATGCCGAGAAAAGAGAGACCGCTTTCCCAGATGATGATGTTCGCCACCCGCAGGGTGCCCAGCACCAGCAGGGGCGAGAACACGTTGGGCAGGATGTGACGGAAGATGATCACCCGGTGCGGCGTGCCGATGGCCCGGGAGGCTTCCACGAACTCTTTCTCCTTCAGGGAAAGCACGCTGCCGCGAATGGTCCGGGCGTAAGTCACCCAATCGGAAAGGCCCAGCACGAGGATGAGGTTGAAGATCGACGTGCCCAGTACGGCGATGACGGAAATCGTGAGCAGCATGAAGGGGTAGGCCATGAAAACATCGGCAATGCGCATGACGATGCTGTCCAGTCGGCCGCCATAGTACCCCGACACCAGCCCCAGGACGATGCCGGCCAGCGCGGCTACCAGCACGGCGGAGAACCCCACCAGCAGCGATACCCGGCTGCCGTGCAGCAGGCGCGCCAGGACATCCCGTCCCAGGTTGTCGGTACCCAGGGGGTGCACCCAGACGCCGCCGTCCTGCCAGGCCGGCGGTGTGAAGCGGGCCAGGAGGTCCTGCTCCAGGGGGTCGATGGGGTAGAAGAGGGGAAAGCCCAGACTGATCAGGAGCACCAGGACGAGCATGACGCCGCCCACCAGGGCGCTGGGGCGGCGGGCCACCTCCCGCATGGTTTCGCCGGCATACCGCAGCCGGGGTTCGATCTTGTCGAACAGTTGCGCGTTACGGAGGGCCTGCACGTTCATTTGTCCTCGAAGTAGTTGATTTGGGGATCCAGGTACATGTAGAGCATATCCACCAGAAAATTGACGGCCACGAAGATCAGGGCCAGCACCAGCACGATGGATTGAACCAGCGGGTAGTCGCGGTTGAAAATCGCCTGGACCACCAGCCGTCCCACGCCCGGCCAGGCAAAGACCGTTTCGATGATTACAGTGCCGCCCAGCAGAAAACCAAACTGCATGCCGGCCACGGTCACGATGGGAATCAGGGCGTTTTTGAGGGCATGTTTGCTGATGACCATGCGCTCCCTGAGGCCTTTGGAGCGGGCGGTGCGAATATAGTCGAGATTGAGCACCTCCAGCATGACCGAACGGGTCAGCCGTGCGAACATGGCCGTGAGGCTCAGCCCCAGGGCCAGCGACGGCATGATGAGGTGGGCCAGCGTACCCCGGCCCGAGGTGGGCAGCCAGCCGAGCTGGACGGAAAAGAGCAGGATCAGCATGATGCCCAGCCAGAAGTGGGGCATGGACAACCCGAAAAGCGCCCCCAGCATGCTGCCCATGTCGAGCAGGGATCCCCGCCGGACCGCGGAGATGATGCCGATGGGCACCGCCACCACCAGCGCGATTATCATGGCCGCAGTGGCAAGCTCGAGGCTGGCCGGCAGCCGTTCGATGATCAGCTGCATGGCCGGAATCTTGTAGTAGAGCGAGTTTCCGAAATCCCCCTGGATGGCCCTGAAGGCGAAACGGAAATACTGCTCGTAGAGCGGGGCGTTGAAGCCCAGCTGTTCCCGCAGGGCCTCGATCTCCTGATGGGAGGCGTCGGCCGGCAGCATGAGCATGACCGGGTCACCGGACAGGTGGATGAAGAAAAAGCTGATCACCGAAATGCCGATGATGACAAACACGGTATGCCAGAGTCTTTTCAGTAGATAAGGCAGCATAGGCCCTCCGCGGGTCCGCCGCCGGGAAGTCCGGCGACGGACCCGCTACGGGGTAAATACAACTACTTTTTCGGTTTGGCGTAGCGCATGTTCAGGAAGCCGTCGCGGCGTCCCTGGTAGTCCACGTCATTGGCTACGGCGAACACCTCGGGCACGATGTATAGATAAGCCCAGGGGGCGTCCTCGTAGAGCATTTCGTCGATCTGGGCGTAGACCTTGGCCCGCTCGGCGCGGTCCATGATCGTACGGCCCTTGTCGAGCAGCGCGTCCACGGCCTCGTTTTTGTAGTAATAGTCCCGGCTCTTGGAGTGGAACAGGGAGTAAATGTAGCGGTCGGGCTCGGGCGCATCATCCCACCAGTAGATGTAGAGCTGGTGCTTTTTACCCTTGTAGCGTTCCCACATGACGGCGCGTTCGTAGGGTTCCAGGGTTACGCGGAAACCGGCTTTGCCCATATTGGCGGCAATGGCTTCGGCCTGCTCCTGGATCTGGGACATGTAGGTCGGGTAGGCCAGCCGCACGTCGAGTCCGTCGGCATGGCCGGCCGCTTTCAGAAGCGCCTTGGCCTTGGCAGGATCGTAGGCGTAGGGTTTCAGGTTGGGGCTGGCACCGAAGGTGCGCGGGCTGATGGGGCCGTTGCAGATAATGGCCTTGCCGCCGAACAGCGCCTTGCCGATGAGCGCTTTGTCGATGGCGTGGTTGAGGGCCTGGCGGACCCGCACGTCGTCGAAGGGCGCCTCGTAGGTGTTGATGCCCAGGTAGGGCATGACGCCCATCTGATTGGTGAGATAGGCCTTGCCCGACCCGGCGATCTTCTTGCGCTGGTGTACCGGAATGGCGCTGGCAACCTGGGCTTCGCCGGTCAGCAGGGACGCCACGCGGGAGGCTTCTTCGGGATTGGCCTTGAAGACCACCGTTTTATAGGCCGGTTGGGGGCCGTAGTACTTGTCGAAACGCTCCAGCACAATTTCTTCGCCCCGCATCCATTTGCTCAGCTTGTAGGGGCCGCATCCCACCGGATCGGTGTTGTACTTCTCGTCGCCTACTTCCTGGACGTATTTGGGGGGCACGATGGGCAGGTAGTAGCCCAGTATGTAGAGGCCGGGGGCGTAAGGTTTGCCGGTTTTGATCGTAAAGGTGTATTCGTCCACGACGGCCAGTTCGGTGAAAGCCGAGAGCAGTTTGCCCTTGTGGGGGGATTGCATCCCTTCCTTGCTGACGCGGTCGAAGGAGAACTTGACGGCGGCGGCATTGACCGGCTCACCGTTGTGGAACACGGCGTCCTTGCGAAGGGTGATCTTCCAGGTCAGATCGTCCGTTTTTTCCCATTTTTCGGCCAGGGCCGGTAGGACGGAGGCGTCCTCCTGGGGGTGGAAAAGCGTGTCGTGAATGTTGTAGCAGACGCTCATGGTCGTCTGGATCGAGTTTTGCATCAGGTCCAGGCCCACGGGCTCGGCTTCCTGCACCACCACCAGAGTGTCGGCACCTGCGGCGGCGGCCGGAAAGGCCCCCAGCGCCAGGCCGATCACGGCCAACAGACTGATCAGCATCCATCTTTTCATCATTCAACCCTCCTTCAGTTTACGGTTGCACCTTGCGATTGGTGTTGCCGTCCAAGGCGTGCCTCGGACGGGGTTTTCCCTCGGGCGGCACCGGTTCCCAAACCGGGCCTTCCGTATGCAGATGGCAGGCCACGCGATGTCCGGGGCCGGCTTCCCGTGTGACCGGTGCCTCGCGGCTGCATATGGCCATGCGCTCCGGGCAGCGCGGGTGAAAGCGGCACCCCGACGGGGGGTGCAGGGGGGACGGCACATCCCCCGTGAGCAGGATCCGCCGCTGTTTGCGGCGGGGGTCCGGCTGGGGCACGGCCGAAAGCAGTGCCCTGGTGTAGGGATGTTTCGGGGCCTCGAAAAGGGCGTCGGCCGGAGCGGTTTCCACGATCTGTCCGAGATACATGACCGCCACCCGGTGACTGACATGGCGGATTACCCCCAGATCATGGGAAATGATGACATAGGAGAAGCGGAACTGGCGTTGCAGCCGCACCATTAGATTGAGAATCTGGGCCTGCACGGAAACATCCAGGGCCGACACCGGCTCGTCGGCAATGATCAGGCTGGGCTGCAGGATGAGCGCCCGGGCGATCATGATGCGCTGGCGCTGCCCGCCGGAGAATTCGTGGGGGAAGCGCTTCATATGCTCGGGCAGCAGTCCCACTGTCTGCAAGGCTTCCTCCACCCGCTGCCGGCGTTCCCGGCTGTCACCGACGCGATGGGTCAGAAGGGGTTCCTCCACGATGCGTTCCACCGTCAGCCGGGGATTGAGGGACCCGAAAGGGTCCTGGAAAATCATCTGCATCTCCCGACGCATTTCCCGTTCTTCCCGATGCCCCATCGACAGCACGTTTCGGCCCTGGAACCATACCTGTCCGTCGGTGGGTTCGATCAAGCGCAGGATGGAACGGCCGGCGGTGGACTTGCCGCAGCCGGATTCCCCCACCAGCCCCAGGGTCTCTTCCGCTGCCAGGCTGAAGGAGATCCCGTCCACGGCATGCACCACTTCCCGGCGGCTGCGCAACAGGCCGCGTCGCACCGGAAAGTGTTTGACCAGGTTATAGACCTGTAAAAAATCAGTCATGGTCGGCCATCCAGCAGGCCACCCGGTGTCCGGGGGCCAGTTCACGCAGTTCGGGGCGTTTCTCGCGGCAGACAGCCTCCGCCCGGGGGCAGCGCGGGTGAAAGGCGCATCCGGTCGGCAGGCTGAGCAGACTCGGCACTGTCCCGTCGATTTCATAGAGATCCCCCTGGACGCCTCCCGGGGCCAGCGATGGGATCGCCCGCATCAAGCCCCTTGTATAAGGGTGCCGGGGGGTTTCGAACAGGGACAGCGTCGTCGCGGTCTCCACGATTCGGCCGGTGTACATCACCACCACCCGGTCGGCCGTCTCGGCAATAACCCCGAGATCGTGGGAGATGATGACGATGGCGGTCTGGAGTTCCTCACGGAGCTGGTTCATCAGGTCCAGGATCTGGGCCTGGATGGTCACGTCCAGCGCCGTGGTGGGCTCATCGGCGATGAGCAGGGCAGGTCGGCAGGCCAGGGCCATGGCGATCATGACACGCTGCCGCATGCCGCCGGAGAGCTGGTAGGGATATTCCCGGAGTCGGCGGCGGGGCGCCGGCACGCCGACTTTCTCCAGCATGGCGGCGGATTTTTCCAGGGCCTCGCTTTGATTGATGGACCGGTGCACCCGATAGACCTCGGAGAGTTGGTTGCCGATGGTAAACACGGGGTTGAGGGCGGTCATGGGTTCCTGGAAAATCATGCTGATTCGATTCCCCCGGATATTGCGGATCGCTTCGTCCGGTTGGGCCAGCAGGTCCATGCCTTCAAACACAATCCGGCCCCCGGCGAAGTGCGCCGGCGGGCTGGGTAACAACCGCAGGATGGACAGGGAGAGCACGCTCTTGCCGCAACCCGATTCCCCCACAACCCCCAGGACTTCGCCGCTGTCTAAAGTCAGGCTGACGTTATCCACCGCTTTTACCATGCCATGCGGCGTGCGGAAGTGGGTCTTCAGGTGGTCGACTTCGAGAAGCGGCATAACCTCACTTTCGGTTCAGAGTCCGGGAGGACGTGGGGATCAATGGTGTCCGGCCGCCTGACGGCCGGTAGCGGCCCGGATTTCGAGCTGACGAATCAAAATTGTTATGATTCCAGGAATATTTGGATAACTGAGTGTGAGGACTATCGGAGTTGAATATTCCTGTCAAGAATATTCTTTGGTTCTCCGGTTTGCTTGTCGTCATCTGTTTCTTCTGTCGGGAAATGGCACAATCCAGATTGACCACATCATTGTCACGATATCGGACAACCAACTAAAGCTCTTTTCAGCTCGCTTGAGTTCCCAATGTATACCTTTGATAGCTTTCGCTTTGGTGTCGGCATTTATGGCCGCAAGCAACACCAGCTTGAAAAATGAGCGTGGCCGGCAGCTTGTTGGTCTATTACCGGCATCAATGTTGACGACGCATCGACAACGTGTCGGCCATTTTGTCAGGATCAACCGAAAAATTGTCTGGCCCCTGTCAAAATTCCTCGACAAACCCATCCCAGATCACAGAAACCCATCAACAAATAAGCGGCCCACCCCCATGAGGTGAGCCGCTTATTTGTTTAAACTGTTTTTGTCGGGGCGAGAGGATTTGAACCTCCGACCCCTTGAACCCCAAGTCTCGTCTTAAAGTTGCGCATCTTTCCTTCTCGTTCGTTTTTCTCCAGCTGGTTTGTTATTCAAAATTACTGAAATTATGACATATTGCATCGGAATTTTTAATATAGATCTTGATCTGTCGTTATCTTTTTGTTAAACATTTTTCATACATAAGTATACACTAAAAACGAAAAAGCCAAACCCGGTGTGAGCCGGGGGTGGAACGCCACGGGTCTCAACGAGACAGCCGGGTTGCCGAAAACGAAATGGTAGCCGGGTTTTCATTGAAAGCCCGGTTTTTTATTGTCGGCGGTGAGAGGCATTCAAAATAACAGTTGTTGCAGATGATAGGAGGGGAAATGAAAGTTGTACGTAGTCTATGGATCGTGCTTGTTGCTGCGCTCATTTCGGTACCTGTTTATGCGGAAGAGACCAGTCTACGCCCGTATCTTGGGGTAGAGTTGGAAAGAACCAGAGTCGATCTGGATTCGGGGGGATATAATACGGCGGGGATGTTCGAGAACACCAACGACGACAATGATGCCGAAACGGCCTACGGTCTCAAGGCCGGATTGGAGTACGGCCGGTGGCGGGCTGAATTGAGTTATGTCGATCGACAGGATTTCGAGTTTACCACCGACAGCTTTCTTCCGCCAACACCGACCTTTTTCTATGATTCGGAGGTGCGAGCCGATTCTCTGATGCTGTCGGTTTTCTATACGTTTTTCAAACATGAAGCCGTCGCCTTTTACGCTGGGGGCGGCATCGGCGGCACCAAAGTCAAAATCGATGTGACCGACGGTGTGGTCGAAGGGGATGAGCGCAACATGAATTTCACCTGGCAGATTGAAGGCGGGGCCGAAATCGAATTGTCGGACAATTGGATTCTGCAAGCCGGCTATCGCTATATCGACATGGGGGATGTGGATGTCGATCTGACGTCGATAGGCTTACTAATTCCTGCCGGTAACTACGAAGCGGATTTGGTGGCGACGGAAGCATTTTTGGGGCTGCGCTACCGTTTTTGATGGTTTGGTTGCATGAAACTGGAAATCTGATAACGCCCACAAGCAAGTAGAAGAATATGGTGCCCTTGCCTGGTTGAAATGATCAGCAGGGGCACTGTAGTTTTGACTGATTGAATTGAAGGCTTGTCGGCCACCCTGTCAAGATTTGCCGACAAACCGATCCCAGGAACCAGACTCCCCTTAAACAAAAAAGCGGCCACCCCTTGAGGTGAGCCGCTTTATTGTTTAGACTGATTTGGTCGGGGCGAGAGGATTTGAACCTCCGACCCCTTGAACCCCATTCAAGTGCGCTACCAGACTGCGCTACGCCCCGACGCAAAAAGGCTGTTTAGCACCTTGCCCTGGGGCTGTCAACCGGAGAATCGCGATGCGCCTGTCATTCCGGACTTGATCCGGAATCTTCTGGCATTGCATACCCTGCCCTACGAGATGCCGGATAAAGTCCGGAATGACGGGTATAAATAGGATGTTTCAATGGGACCTGAAAATCAGCATCCCGGGTTTGGAAAGGTTGTTCGTCCGCCGCGTCTTAAGGCCGGGGATACCATCGGTATTGCCGCACCGTCCGGCCCGTTCGAGAGCGATCTTTTTACACAGGGCATGGATGTATTGCGGGAAATGGGTTTCAAGATCCACATCCCCGAGGCCATCTTCCGGAAAAACGGATTCCTGGCCGGGCCGGATGAAGCCCGTGCCGGGGTAATCAACACCCTGTTTGCGGATCCGGACATCCAGGGCATCCTCTGCGCGCGGGGCGGGTACGGCGCTACCCGGGTGCTGCCCCACCTGGACTGGGAGTTGATCCGGCGCCATCCGAAAGCCTTTGTGGGCTTCAGCGACATTACCGTGCTGCACTGTGTTTTGATGGCCAACGCCCACCTGGTATCCTTGCACGGCCCCATGGGCACCACCCTGGGCAAATCTCCGGAGGCGTGGCGGGCCATGCTCCGGCAGGCCCTGACATCCGACAATCCCCTATCGCTTTCGCCTTCCGGCGTGACCGTGCTGAACCATGGCGAGGCGACGGGGCCGGTGATGGGGGGCAACCTGACCATGCTGTGTCATCTGGTGGGCACACCTTACGCCCCCAATTACCAGGACTGCCTGCTGTTTATCGAAGACGTGACCGAAGCGCCTTACCGGATCGACCGCATGCTGGTTCAGATGTCGCTGGCCGGCTGTTTCGACGGGGTGGCCGGCCTGGTGCTGGGGCAGTTTGAAGACTGCGGGAAAGCGGCGAAAATTCATGAGGTGTTCATGCGAATTTTTGAACCGCTGGAGATCCCGGTGGTGGCTGATTTTCCCATTGGTCACGGGACGGATAACGCCACCCTGCCCATCGGATTGAAAGCCCGCCTGACCACCCGGCCGCCGCGGCTGTCGTATTTTGAGGCGGCGACGGCTTGACAGAAGGGGCCAAGGGGGCAGGTGAAAAACAAAACGATGAACATCTCGAACGCGTGAAATATCCGGCTTAGACAATTGGATTTTTCTTTTTTTAACCCTTGGCCCCCCGGCCCCTGGAATCCTGGAACCCTATATTTTTTATCCTATCCCCCGACAAATACATGACGACACCCACGCACCCCAATGAAATGGCCATAAACGCGCTGATGCAGCAGGCGATCGAAGAAAGCGTATTTCCAGGCGCGGTGCTTCTGGTGGCACGCGGAGAAGATATCCTCTTGCACGCGGCACGGGGCGTGACCGATCTTACATCGCAACGGCCGGTCACGCGGGAGACGGTTTACGACCTGGCTTCGCTCACCAAACCCCTGGCCACCACCCTGGCCGTGATGCGGCTGGTTCAGGACGGCGGGCTGGAACTGGATACCCCCATGGGGGCGGTGCTGCCGATCATGAAAAACACCGACAAGGCCGGCGTGACCGTCCGTCAGTTGCTGAGCCATTCCTCGGGCTGGCCGGCCTGGCAGCCCTATTTCGAGCGGCTGCGTGACGTCCCCCCGGACGAACGCCGCCCGCAACTGGCCCGCTATCTGGCGGACGAGGATTTGGTGGCGACGCCCGGGACGGTGGCCCTTTACAGCGATCTCGATTTTCTCGCTCTGGGGCTGATGATCGAAGCCTGCACTGGCATGCGCCTGGACCGCTATGTCGCGCAAGCGGTTTACGCGCCTTTGGGAATAACCGACCTGTTCTTCAATCCCCTGGACGAGGCGCCGGCGGACCGGATCTATGCCGCCACCGAAGCGTGCCCTTGGCGGGGCAGGGTGCTGTGCGGGGCCGTGCACGATGACAATGCCTACACCCAGGGCGGCGTCGCCGGCCATGCGGGGCTGTTCGGCACCGCCCGGGCGGTTTTAGATCTGCTGCGCTCTCTGCTGCGGGCTTACCGGGAAGAACAAAAAAGTGTGGCGTTCGCTTCGCATATCCTGCATACGTTCTGGAGAACACAGCCCGGTTCGGATTGGGCCCTGGGCTTCGATACGCCGTCGGCCCGGGGTTCCAGCGCGGGAAGGTATTTTTCAGCCAACAGTGTCGGACATCTGGGATTTACCGGGACGTCCTTCTGGCTGGATATCGATCGCGGGATCATAGTTGTCCTGTTGAGCAACCGGGTGCATCCCTCGCGCGGCAATGAAAAAATCCGCACCTTCCGGCCGCGAATCCACGATGCTATCATGGAAGGGATCGTAACGGAATAAAAGCGCCAAGCTCAAAGCGTCAAACTGAAAGGGGGCGCTTCACGGCGGCTGCGATCAAAGCTGAAGGGGAAGCGCCATTGGAAAACAGGAAATAGGGAAAATAGAAAGCAGGATTGGGTGCCGGTGAGGGGCAAACCGGATATTCCCTGCACCTGAGGCTAAAGGCTCGGCGGCGTATAGCCGATAGGCATTGATGATGGAACCCTTGCCGATCAAACGGTTTCAATATAATAACGCTTGTCACTTACTGAAATTTTTGCTATCAATTCAGGGTTATATTAAGTTTTTATATAAAAAAGTATACGGGTTAAAGAGCCCGCGCGACCCAAGAATAATTCCGAAACCGCTTCAGCAGGCGGTCGTTTCAGGCCCTCCCGCACGGCGGGGGGTGAAAAGGTGAGCCATGAATTTGTTATTTGACGGTATTTTAGGGGTGTTTTCCAGCGATCTGGCGATCGACCTGGGAACGGCGAACACACTGGTCTATGTCAAGGGCAAGGGAATCGTTCTCAACGAACCCTCCGTGGTCGCGGTGAGCACGGACCACCGCTCCAAGAACCGGGTGCTGGCCGTGGGCCAGGAAGCTCGCAACATGCTGGGCAAAACCCCGGGCAACATCGTGGCCATCCGTCCCATGCGAGATGGGGTCATCGCCGACTTCGAGGTGACCGAGGCTATGCTGCGCTATTTTATCCGCAAGGTACACAACCGGCGGTCATTTATCCGGCCCCGGATTATCGTTGCCGTGCCGTCGGGTATCACCCAGGTCGAGAAACGGGCGGTGCGGGAATCGGCTGAATCCGCAGGGGCGCGTGAAGTCTTCCTGGTGGAAGAACCCATGGCCGCCGCCATCGGCGCCAATCTGCCCATCACCGAACCCACCTGCAACATGGTGGTAGACATCGGGGGCGGGACCACTGAAGTGGCCGTGATTTCCCTGGCCGGCATTGTGTACAGCATGTCGGTGCGCGTGGCGGGCGACAAAATGGACCAGGCCATCATTCAGTACATCAAACGGAAGTATAATCTGCTGATTGGCGAACGGACCGCGGAAGCCATCAAGACGACCATCGGCAACGCCTATCCCGATCCCCAGAATCTGGAGACCATGGAAGTGAAAGGGCGCGACCTGGCCTCCGGTATTCCGAAAATTCTCTCCATTGATTCCGAAGAGGTCCGCGTGGCCATCTCCGAGCAGATCGATGCCATTGTGGAAGCCGTCAAAATTGCCTTGGAGCAGACGCCGCCGGAGTTGGCGGCCGATATCGTCGACCGGGGTATCGTGCTGACGGGCGGCGGCGCCCTTCTGAAAAATCTGGACAAGCTGATACGCGAGGAGACCAGCCTGCCGATCATTGTGGCTGACGACCCCCTGTCCACGGTGGCCCTGGGGTCCGGCCAAACTCTGGACAGCATTGAGACGCTCAAGCGCGTCATCATTACGTAAACTCAATGTTTTCCAAAAAGACGGTGGTGATCATCGGCGCGTTCTTTTTGATCATCGCCAACATCCTGATTCTATCGGTTATCAGTCAGCGCTACCCGACCTCCGGACCCGGTGGTTTTACCATTTCTTTGCTGGCACCCTTCCAGGAGGCGATTGCCGGTTCATCGCGGTTTCTCAAAGGAATCTGGCGCCATTACTTCAATCTGATCCTCGTATCCGAGGAAAACGATCAACTTCGCAAACAACTGGCCCGGGCCGACGAAATGAAAAACGAATGGGTCGAAGCCCGGCTGGCCAACGATCGCCTGCGGCGTTTGATGGATCTGGGGGGCGGTTTTTCCCAGGCCCTGGTCTACGCGGAGGTCATCGGGCGGGATCCGACCGCCTGGTTCAAGACGGTTGTCATCAACAAAGGGCATCGCGATACCGTGGCGGTCGGGATGCCGGTGATGGTGCCCGAAGGCATCGTCGGGCAGGTGGTGTCGGTTTCCGGCCATTATGCCAAGGTGCTGCTGATCGTCGATCAGAACAGTGCGGTGGATGCCCTGGTCCAGCGGACCCGGGCGCGGGGGGTTATCAAAGGCGAGTTCGCGGACCAGTGCCGGCTGGAGTTTGTGCTGCGCAAAGAAGATGTGCAGGTGGGCGATACGGTTGTCTCCTCGGGCCTCGACAATGTCTTTCCCAAGGGATTGCGCATTGGTGAGATCAAGGATGTCACTTCCGACGCGACCGAGATGTTCTATACGATTTCCGTCGGCCCCTACGTGGACTTCGAAAAACTTGAAGAGGTGCTGGTGGTGGTGTCGCCCAAGGACGTCATTCCGGGGGATGACAAATGACCTATCTGTTCCATATTGCGGTATGTCTGGCGCTGGTCATTTTTCAAACCGCCCTCAAACCCCAGGTATACTTCTTGACCGGTTTTTACGACGTGCTGACCGCCTATGTCATCTATCTGGGATTGTTCCACCGGGGGCGTGACATCTGGCCGATCATTCTGGTCTTCGGGGGGATAATGGACACGATTTCCGGCGGGCCGCTGGGGTTGTTCCTGACCACCTATTTGTGGCTTTATCTTTTGACACGCTGGACCACACGTCTCATCCACCGGGACAATCTGGTGCTGCATGTTTTCATCGTGGCCGTCGGGGTCATCATTCAGAACGGCGTTTATATCGGCACCACGCTGCTGTTGGGTAAAGCCACATTGTTTGCGGCCCCGACTTTGGGTGTGGCGCTGACCCAGATTTTCTGGGCCTTGGGCACGGGGGGGCTTTTGCTGGTACTGTTTCGCCGCATGCACCGCCTGTGGGAACGCATGCTGAACACCTATTTTGTGCGGGAGTCGGCCCAGAGTGGGTGAGAGCGCTTCCGTGGATGAATGTGACTGTGATCGGACTGCATTGTTGAATGCCCTATGTCAAAGTACCTGAAAACCGTTGACAGCGAGTGGTTCCGGCAGCGACTGACCCTGGTTATGGTGTGTGTGGTCGCGGCCGCCGTCATTCTGATCCTGCGCCTGATTTTCCTGCAGATCATCAAGGGGCAGGAATACCGGCGCATGTCACTGAACAACAGCATTCGCTTGCAGAGTATCGATGCGCCGCGGGGCCTTATTTTCGACCGTAACGGCAATCTGCTGGTGGACAACCGCCCTTCCTTCGACCTTTACATCAGCATGAAGGACGCGCGCCCGGTGGAAGACACCATCGGACGTTTGGCCACACATGCTTCCCTGGACATGACGGAACTCACGGGCCGGGTGGACGGCGTGCGGGGGGCGGCCTATCATCGCCCCCAGTTGCTGAAACGCGATATCGGGCGCAATGCCCTGGCGGTCGTGGCGGCCCACCGGTATGATCTGCCCGGCATCGATATTCAAATCCAACGACTGCGAAATTACATCCACAGTGGATTGGCAGCCCACCTGCTGGGATACATTGGCGAGATCAATACCAAAGAACTGCAGCGCGAAGCCTATGCTGACTGCCGGGCCGGGGATCTTATCGGCAAATTCGGTGTCGAAAGAACACTGGAAGACTATTTGCGCGGCGAGCGCGGCGGCCGCCAGGTGGAGGTCAATGCCAACGGCCAGGTGGTGCGGGTTTTGCGAACAGTTCCGGCCCGCAGCGGCCATAACGTATTCCTTACGATTGACAGCCGCCTGCAGCAGCGGGCGGAAGAACTCATGAAGGACAAGGCCGGGGCCGCCATTGCTCTGGACCCCACGTCCGGGGAGATCCTGGCGCTGGCCAGTGCGCCGGCTTTCGATCAGAACGATTTCATTTCCGGGCTGAGCCGCGACAAATGGAATGCCCTGGTCAACAACCCCCACCGGCCGTTGGAAAACAAGGCCATTCAGGGCGAATACCCGCCGGCCTCCACCTATAAAATCATAACAGCCATGGCCGGGCTTCAGGAAGGCGTTATTACGCCGGACGAAACCATTTTTTGTCCCGGCCACTACCGTTTCGGCAAACGCAACTACCGCTGCTGGCGAAGGGGTGGCCACGGCAAGGTGGACCTGATAAAGGCGATAGCGGAATCCTGCGACGTCTATTTCTACCAGGTCGGTCAGCGGCTCGGCATCGACCGGTTGGCCTGGTACGCCAAAGCGGCGGGACTTGGAACGGCCACCGGTATCGAACTGGGCCACGAAGGCAAAGGGATTGTTCCCAACGCCACCTGGAAGAAAAAAAGGACCGGCATTGCCTGGCAGCCTGGCGAAACGTTGTCCGTGGCGATTGGCCAGGGATTTAATCTGGTGACACCGCTTCAAATGGCGGTTTTTACCGCGGCGGTGGCCAATGGCGGTGTCCGGTTTCGGCCAACGCTGGTTAAACGGGTGGTTTCCTGGGATGGCAATGAGATTCTGAGCAACACGCCGCGTGTGGCCGGCCGTCTGCCGGTGAGCCCGGAAACGTTGACGCTGGTTCAGAAGGGGATGTGGGAGGTTGTCCAGGGCGATCGGGGTACGGCCCGGATTGCCCGGCTCAAAGATACCCAAATCAGTGGCAAGACCGGTACGGCCCAGGTGGTCAGCCGGGAGAAAATCGAAGAAAGCGAAGACGGGGCTTCGGTTCATAAGTACAAGGATCACGCCTGGTTTGTGGCCTATGCGCCGTCGGATGCCCCCCGCCTGGCCATTGCCGTCATCGTCGAGCATGGTGAGCACGGGTCCAGTGCGGCGGCGCCTGTCGCCAGAGAACTGATCAAAACCTATCTGGAGGCGCCTGCCGACCCGCCGGTGATGGCGGTTGGGGCCGGTGGTCCGCGCAATGGTTGATCGACGCTATCTGACCTATTTTGATTGGGGCCTGCTGGCCCTGACATTCCTGCTGGCCAGCATCGGACTGATGACCCTTTACAGCGCGGTGATGGCAGGGGCGCCGACGCCCCAGAAAGCCCTGTTTACTAAGCAGTTGATCTGGTATGGCATCGGCCTCGTGGCCATGCTGGTCTGTATCCTTTTCAACTACAAACTCATGGAACGTTATGCCTGGCTGATATATGGCGGCGGCATCGGCCTGCTGCTCTGGGTCATGTTTTTCGGCAAGACCATCGGCGGTTCCAGCCGCTGGATCGTGTTCGGGCCGATTTCGTTGCAGCCCTCGGAACTGGCCAAGATAACCGTCATCATTATTCTGGCCCGCTACTATGGCAAATATGTTTCTGGTCGGGGATTCACACTGAAAGGTCTTCAGGTGCCGGTGATCATGACCCTCGTGCCCTTCCTGCTCATCGTGCGGCAACCGGATTTGGGAACGGCGGGCCTGATCGGCCTGATCGCGGCTTCGATGACCCTCTTTGTCAAAATCGAGAAACGCACCCTGTTGTTCATCATGGGCAGCGGTGTCGCCATGGCGTTGCCCATGTGGTTTTTCTTTCTCAAAGAGTACCAGCGGCAGCGTATTCTTACTTTTATTAATCCCGACCGGGATCCCCTGGGAGCCGGCTATCATATTATTCAATCCAAAATTGCGATCGGTTCCGGGTTTTTAACAGGTAAAGGATTTCTGGAAGGCACCCAGAATGCGCTCTCTTTCCTGCCGGAGCAGCACACCGATTTCATCTTTTCGGTCCTGGCCGAGGAGTGGGGGTTCCTGGGGGCTATCATCCTGATTTTTGCATTTCTGGTATTCATATTCTGGGCACTGAATATCGCCTACAGCTGCCGTGATCCTTTCGGAACCATTCTGGCGGTCGGCATTACCGCCATGATTGCCTGGCAGGCCGTTATCAATATGGGGATGGTCATGGGGTTGATGCCGGTGGTGGGGGTGCCGTTGCCGTTTATCAGCTACGGTGGTTCCTCTTTGCTGACAACCATGATCAGTGTCGGGATTTTGTTGAATATCAGTATGCGACGATTTATGATCGAATGACGGCGCATAGGCGATTATACCCGTTGCCAACCTGGAGAAGGAAACATGAAGAAACGGACAGACAAAGAGAGACATTCGGATTCGATAAGCACGTTGCTGGGTGAGGATGCCCGAATTGAAGGCCATCTTGATTTCGGCGGGACGCTAAGGCTGGACGGAAAACTGGAAGGAACCCTGTCTGGACGTAACGGTACCCTTATTGTGGGCGAAAAAGCAGTTCTGAAGGCGGAGATCAATGTGAAAAATGCCGTTATCATGGGGAGCATCACCGGAACGGTGACGGCACTGGAAAAAATCGAACTCTACCCACCGGCCAAAATTGACGGGGACATCGCAGCCCCTAAGGTCACCATCGAGTCCGGCGCCGTTCTCAATGGAAAGTGTCTCATGGAGTCTCCTGAAGCCTCGAAGGGCAAACCGTCCCCGAAAGCGGCCGCGAGTGCCAAAGCCGCGCCTTCCGGAGAAAGCTGAGGCGGAAAAAAACTTTTGACAATACGCGATAACTGATGCTATAGGTCGCCGGAGTAAAATTTTGTGCTCGGAGGAACATAAACAAAGCGTAATCGTAAGGAATATTTAAATATTTTGCTATGGAGGGGCTCGACATGATTCTTTCTGGTTTTAACCGGAAACGCTTTGCTGTGCCTGCACTATCCCTATCCTTCCTTTTATTTACGTTATGCGGCGAGTCCTTCGCCGCAGGCATCACGGTCATTCCCAACTGGACCACCATCATCCAAGCCGCTAATTTCCTCATCTTGGTGTTTATTCTCAACATCGTCCTTTATCGTCCCATTCGCAATATGCTGATTCAGCGAAAAGAGAAAATCGAAGGTCTCGAACAGACGGTCGATAATGCCACGGGTGATCTTGCCGAAAAAGAGACCACCTATGCAAGCGGCATCCGGGATGCCCGTAAAAAGGGCATGCAGGAGAAAGATGCGCTGATCAATGCGGCCACCGACGAGGAAAAGGAAATCATCGCCAAGATCAACGCGGATGCCCTGGCTGAGCTCAATGCGGTCAAAGAGAAAGTGGCTCAGGAGGCCGACGCGGCAAGAGATGCCTTGATGAAGGAAGTCGATACGTTTGCCAGTGAAATCGGAGCAAAAATATTGGGGAGGGCTGTTTGATGAAAATTCCTTGTTCTAACAGCAGGCGCCGCATCCCGACCATCCGCTTTTTCATGGTGGTTGTCCTGGCGGTGCTTCTGGTCTTTTCAGTCGGCACGGCAATCAGTTCGTCCGGGGGGCACGAAGGTGCGGCCGAAGTGGCGCACGGTGCGGAAGGCGATCATGGCGGTGAAGCCCATGGCAAAGGATGGGTGGCAACTGACACCTATCGGCTGTTGCATTTCATCGTCCTGGCGGGCGGGCTTTTTTTCTTGTTGCGAAAACCGCTTTCCCAGGCGCTCGGTGCCAGGGTTAAGGGTATCGAAGATCAGTTGAGCGAACTGGAAAGCCAAAAAGCGGAAGCGGAAAAGAAACTGGCCGATTACAACCGCAAATTTGCGGAGTTGGAAAAAGAGTCCGAAAACATCGTGGCTGAATACGTTCGCCAGGGTGAAGAGGCCAAGGTCAGGATTCTTAAAGAGGCGGAAGCCGCTTCTGAAAAGCTGAAAGCCCAGGCCCAGAAGAATATCGAAAGCGAGATCCAGCGTGCCAAGGCTCAGCTGCAGGAAGAGGTTCTCGACAAAGCCCTTGCGAAAGCGGAAGCACTGATCAAGGAGAAGGTCAAAGCGGAAGATCAGGAAAAAATCATTGATGAATATCTAGCGAAGGTGGTGGCATCGTGAAGAATCTTTCAATCGCAAGGCGTTATGCCAAGGCACTTCTGCTGATCGGTAAGGAAGACGGCCAAGCGGAAACCTACCGCGAGGAGCTCGATGGTCTGGCTCGGCTCATGACCAGCGAACCGGATCTGGGCCGTGCCATCAACAACCCACTCTATAATGCCGCTGACAGACGTCAGGTTCTGGAAGCGGTGGTTCAGAAGCTCAACCTCTCTAAGGTCATGCAATCCTTTCTGTTCCTGTTGTTCGAAAAGGGGCGGTTTGGATTTCTGGAGAGCGTCAATGACTTTTATCAAAAGCTGGCGGACGATCTGAAGGGCATCGCCCGGGCCAGCTTGGTATCAGCGACCGAACTCGGGGATGATACCGTCGATAAGATCCGCGTAGCCCTGTCCCAGAGGACAGGTAAGGATATTATTCTGGAGGTGAAGCAGGATCCCGAGCTGATCGGCGGCATTGTGACCCAGATCGGCGACCTCGTACTGGACGGAAGCATTAAGACGCAATTAGTCAATATGCGAGAATCTTTAAAAAGGGGTGAGAGTGTCTGATGGAACTAAAAGCTGAAGAAATAAGCCAAATTATCAAAGAGCAGATCAAGGACTATGACAAGCAGGTCGAACTGAGCGAAACCGGTATCGTGTTGTCGGTCGGTGACGGTATTGCCCGTATCTACGGCCTGGAAAAAGCCATGGCGCTGGAGCTGGTGGAGTTTCCCGGCAACATTCTGGGGCTAGTGCTCAACCTCGAAGAAGACAATGTCGGTGTTGCCATCATGGGCGAAGATGTCAACATCAAGGAAGGCGACATTGTCAAACGTACCGGTAAAATTGCCCAGGTGCCTGTCGGTGAAGCGGTTCTCGGCCGCGTGTTGTCCGGTGTGGGCGAACCTCTGGACGGCAAAGGTCCCATCGAGGGTGCCGAAACAGCCCGCGTTGAAATGGTCGCGCCCGGTGTTATCGCTCGTAAGAGTGTGCATGAGCCTTGCTACACCGGCCTGAAGGCGGTTGACGCCATGACGCCGGTTGGCCGTGGTCAGCGCGAGTTGATCATCGGTGACCGCCAGATCGGAAAAACGGCTGTGGCCATCGACGCCATCCTGGCCCAGAAAGATACGGATGTTTACTGCATCTATGTCGCCTCCGGCCAGAAGAAGTCTTCTGTGGCCCAGGTGGTTAACGTCCTCGAAAAACACGGGGCTATGGAATACACCACGGTTATCGCCGCCTGCGCCAGTGACCCGGCCACGCTTCAGTACCTCGGCCCTTACGCTGGTACCGCCATGGGCGAATACTTCCGCGATAACGGCAAGCATGCCCTGATCATCTACGACGATTTGTCCAAGCAGGCGGCCGCCTATCGTCAGGTGTCCCTGCTGCTGCGCCGTCCTCCGGGACGTGAGGCGTATCCCGGCGATATTTTCTACAACCATTCCCGTTTGCTGGAACGTTCCGCCAAACTGAGCGACGAACTCGGCGCCGGCTCTCTTACAGCCCTGCCGATTATCGAAACCCAGGCGGGCGACGTTTCCGCTTACATTCCTACCAACGTTATTTCCATCACGGACGGCCAGATTTATCTCGAACCCGGCCTCTTCTTTGCCGGTGTTCGCCCGGCGATTAACGTTGGCCTCTCGGTATCCCGCGTGGGTGGTGCCGCCCAGGTGAAAGCGATGAAACAGGTGGCGGGGACCCTGCGTCTGGACATGGCCCAGTTCCGCGAACTGGAAGCCTTTGCCGCTTTTGGTAGCGACTTGGATGCCGCCACCCAGAAGCAGCTTACCCGCGGTCAGCGCTTGGTGGAAATCCTGAAACAACCCCAGTACCAGCCCCTGTCGATGGCTAAACAAGTGACTGTGCTATACGCTGGTACCCGCGGTTATCTTGATGATCTGCCCCTCGACGTCCTGGCCAAATACGAAGCGGGCCTCTACAAGTTTATTGAAGATCGTTTTCCGCAGGTTTTTGAAGGCCTGAATGAAAAACAGGAAATTACCGACGATCTGGATAAACTGATGGGCGAAGCCCTGACAGCTTACGGTGATGAGTTTAAAGACACCATTAAGTAGGACTGCTCGGGATTAAAATCCGCTAACGTTAAACGGGATAAGGGCTTAGCGTATGCCAACATTAAAAGACGTTGAACTGAAAATCAAAGCGGTAAAAAAGACCAAGCAGATCACCAAGGCCATGAACATGGTGGCGACGTCGCGGCTGCGTGGTGCTCAGCAGAATATGGATGCTTTCCGGCCCTATGCCGGCAAGTTTTCCGAGGTACTGGGCAGTCTGGCGGAAAAGGCCGGCGAAGAGGCAAGCCCCCTGCTGGTTCCCAAGGAGGAGGTCAAGAAAATCCATATCGTTCTGTGCACCTCTGACCGCGGGCTCTGTGGTGGTTTCAACCTCAACCTGATGGAAAAGGCCGAAGCGCTGATGGCGGAAAAGGCCGGCGAAGGCGTTGTCTTTTCGCTGACCCATTTCGGCAAGAAAGGTCGCGACTGGGGCCGCCAAGCCGATGCGGAGATCCTTGAAGAATACTTGGGTGTCGTGGGAACGACATTCGATTTCAGTGTAGCCTCTACATCCGGTCGCAATATGGTGGATGGATTCTTAGGGGATGCCTATGACGAAGTCTATTTGGTCTATGCCAAATTCGTCAGCATGAGTAAACAACTGCCCAGCGTTCAGCAACTGCTGCCCATTCCGCCCATCCAATCAGCGGAAGAGGAAGATAGCGCTGATCAACCTTATCAGGCCGAGCATATCTGTGAACCCAGTGCCGATGAGTTGCTGGGTGAATTGCTGCCGCGCAATGTTTACGTGCAGATCTTCAGTGCGCTTCTGGAAACATCCACCAGTGAGCACGCCGCCCGCATGATGGCTATGGATAATGCCACCAAGGCTTGCAACGATATGATCGAAAATCTCACCCTGGCTTACAATAAAGCCCGTCAGGCCGCCATTACAGCAGATTTGATGGATATCGTCGGTGGCGCCGAGGCGTTAAAGGGCTAAATAAAATATTTGCGATAGTCACAATAGGAGGAATAGATGGCTGATAACATTGGCAAAATCACGCAGGTCTTGGGTCCTGTCGTTGACGTGGAATTTGAACAGGGCAAGCTACCGACGATTTTTACGGCTCTTTTCGTGTCCAACCCTGCGATCAGTGACGAGGAGGACAACCTGGTAATCGAAGTGGCCCAGCATCTGGGTGACAATGTGGTGCGCACCATCGCCATGGACGTAACCGACGGTCTCGTACGTGGTATGCCGGTAAAGGATACGGGCGCTCCGATCCAGATGCCTGTTGGCGAAGCCAGTCTGGGACGCGTTTTGAATGTTGTCGGTCGACCGGTGGATGGACTTGGGGCTGTAAGCCAGGAAAAAATGATGCCGATCCATCGTCCGGCGCCTAAATTTACGGAGCAGGACGTTGAAGTTAACGTGCTGGAGACCGGCGTCAAGGTAATCGATCTGCTGGTACCCTTTCCCCGCGGCGGGAAGATGGGCATGTTCGGCGGGGCTGGTGTCGGCAAGACCGTTATTATGATGGAGATGGTCAACAACATTGCCATGCAGCACGGCGGTATCTCCGTGTTCGCCGGAGTGGGCGAGCGCACGCGTGAGGGTAACGACCTTTACCACGAGATGAAGGACTCAGGCGTTTTGCCTAAAGCGGCCCTGGTCTATGGCCAGATGACGGAACCTCCTGGAGCGCGTGCCCGTGTCGCTCTTTCCGCACTGACCTGTGCGGAATATTTTCGTGACGAAGAAGGCCAGGACGTGCTGATTTTCATCGACAACATTTTCCGTTTTACCCAGGCGGGTTCCGAAGTGTCCGCGCTTCTCGGTCGTATGCCCTCGGCGGTTGGTTATCAGCCCACATTGGGCGTTGACCTCGGTGGCTTGCAGGAACGCATCACCTCGACAACCAAGGGATCCATCACCGCTGTCCAGTGTGTTTACGTACCCGCTGACGACTTGACCGACCCGGCTCCTGCAACAACCTTTGCTCACCTTGACGGAACCGTTGTTCTTTCCCGTCAAATTGCCGAGCTCGGTATCTATCCGGCTGTGGATCCGCTCGACTCCACCTCGCGTATTCTGGATCCCGCCGTTATCGGAGAGGAACACTACCAAACGGCCCGCGAAGTTCAGCAGATGCTGCAAAAGTACAAAGAATTGCAGGACATTATTGCCATTCTGGGTATGGAAGAACTCTCCGACGAGGATAAGTTGACGGTACAGCGTGCCCGCAAGATGCAGCGTTTCCTGTCTCAGCCTTTCCATGTGGCCGAAACGTTTACCGGCAAACCCGGCAAGTACGTCAAGGTGGAAGATACCGTGCGTGCTTTCCGGGAAATTGTTGACGGCAAACATGATGACATCCCCGAGCAAGCCTTTTATATGAAGGGCGGAATTGAGGAAGTCCTGGAAGCTGCCAAGGAAATGGCTGAAGCCTAAGCGACAGAGGGGAAACTATGGCTGGAAATATTCGACTGGAAGTCGTTACCCCGCAGAAAGAAGTGGTCAATGAAGAGGCCCAGATCATCGTTGCACCTGGTGTGCTTGGTGAATTCGGTGTACTGATCGGCCATACCCCGTTTATGACATCCCTGAACATTGGTACCATACGGTATACGGATACCCAGGGTCAGGAACACCAGGTTTTTGTCAGCGGCGGGTTTGCTGAGGCGTTGCCGGATAAGGTCACTGTACTGGCGGAATCTGCGGAGAGACGAATCGATATCGATATGGACAGGGCCAAGGCCGCCATGGATAGAGCCCAAAAACGTATTGACGATAAATCTGAAGATATTGATTATGTCCGTGCTAAGATGGCACTGAAGCGATCGATTCATCGGATTCGAATGGCGGAAAGTCGCCGCTCCTGAAATTGCAATATTTGATTTCAAGATAAGCAGCGCCGCTTTTCTGCCGATCTGGGCGGTAAAAATGAACACCATCAGGGCAGTCCGTGATCGCGGACTGCCCTTTTTTCGCGAATTCACTAAAGGTTGCATGTCGCTCAATTTTTGCTGAGTTGACGCGGTGGTATTCACATAGGTTGGGAATATGACGAATAATTCTGGGAATGTTGCTGTTGTAATTTTGGCGGCTGGTCTCGGCACGCGTATGAAGTCCAATAAAGCCAAGGTGTTGCATGAGATTCTCGGGAAACCCATGATTTCCTACGTAGTGGATACGGCCCAGGCGGTGGCTGGTGATCAATTGGTGATTGTAGTGGGTCATCAGGCTGATCAAGTCAGGCGCACTGTCGCGGTACAGACCGACGCGTTCTACGCCCACCAGGAAGAGCAGCTTGGTACCGGGCATGCTGTTATGTGTGCCATGCCGGTTTTGCCGGAAGCCACACGTGATGTGGTGATTCTTTGTGGGGACGTACCCTTGCTGAAAAAAGGAACGGTGAAACGGTTTGTTGACGAGCATCAATTCCGGAAACGAACGCTCTCTGTCCTGGCGGTGCGTGTGGACACCCCCAAAGGGTATGGGCGAATTGTCCAAGACTCTGACGGTACCGTAACCGGTATTGTCGAGGAGGCGGATGCCACCCCGGCGCAAAAAGCTATAAAACTTGTAAATACAGGCATTTATTGTGTTGACCGACATTTCCTGGCCACCACTCTTGGCCGGATCACAGCGGATAATGCACAAGGTGAATACTATTTAACGGACATCGTCGACTTTGCCCATCGAAAAGGCCTGCCGATCGGGGTGACAATCGGGAATGACCCCGCGGAGTTCATCGGAATTAACAGCCGGGAGCAACTCCAAGCCGTGGAGCAGCTAATGAGATCGACACTCGACCTGAACTAGCTTGACTTAAGCCTTCAATAACTATTATATAATTTCTAAACTGAGAGAGGTGCGCTGTGGATAATCAAAGCCTTATGAACCAATTTGAAACAATTGAATCAAGGCTTGATGCACTAATCCAGAATTGTAAAGATAAAGACAATCAGAATAAGGAGCTGAGTCTCAGAATTGAACAATTAGAGGAGGAACTCCGAACGAAGGTTGATGCGGAGCAGAAATACGCAGAGGAGAAAGCACTGATCCGATCGCGCGTGGATCAATTGCTGATGCGCCTTGAAGAGATCGCAAAAACCGGCAATACGGTTTCGTGATCAATTCACTGATTGAAAACGGTTGGACGCTTCATTGGAACAGATAATAACCATAGAAATCTTGGGGCAGCAATACACCTTTAAGGCTGATGATGGTCTGGTGGACCCCCAAAATGTTGCCGATTTTCTGATGGAGGAAGTTCGTAAGCTAGAGACCGGTCAAGCCGAAAATACCACGGATACGAATAGATTTGTAATGCTGTTGCAAGCGGCACTCAACATCAGCAGTGAACATCTAAAAATGAAACAACAGCTTGCGGCAGTATCGGATCGAATCTTTCTGAAAACCGAAAGACTCCATGGAGCACTCGATCAAAGTGTGGTATCTCCGCAAGAGGGCGGTGTCGTGGCAGGTTAACGCGTTTGGAATACTTTCGCGGCCTGTCTTATAAAATGCCTTTCCGATCTCAAACAACCACTGCCGTTTTCCGTCCGAATCTGCGTTTTAGCTTGGTGAGATTACCGCACTGTTATGGTTCATTCCCCCTGCCGTGTTCGTGATTGGGAGAAACGCTTTGACCCAACACTTCACATTTGGGAGCTGTCCCTGGTTTCGGTGAGCAAGTTCTGCTTGTACAGAAAAGCCTAAAGATTCCAAATGGCTTCCCCTTTGAACCGCTGGTTCAAAGACCTCTCAACACGGCACAGTGCAGGGGGTACTCAAATCCCACCAACGCCATTGTTCCGGCCTTCGCAGTCTATCAAGGCAATCGCGGTCCGGTGTTATTCCCCAACCGCTAGTCTCAGAGTCCTCACCTTTTATGTCCAATTCCGAATTTTTTGGTAGGGCATGGCTTCAGCCATTATTCTGTTAAATCCAATTGGTCTTACAGACGGGCCGTCTGCCAATGGGGTCCAGATTTAATCGGTGCTCACGTACCATTGTGGTGCGGGACACCGTACAACATAGTTGAATAACCGGGAGATAGAGGATGATCGAATACCCTATTATAATCGGTGTTGTGGCTTTTGGCGCCGGTTTTGCCATCGCCTATTGGGCGAAGGGAAAAATGTCTTCACGCCTCATCAAAGCGGCCGAAGAAGAGGCTTCGCGAATTATTAAAGACGGTAAGCGCACATCGGATACGATGCTGAAAGAAGCGCAGATTGAAGCGAAAGATACCCTTTTCAGGATGAAAAGCGAGTTCGACAGCGAAACCAAAGAAACACGCGCTGAACTGAAAAAGCGCGAGATGCGCTTGGTGCAGAAGGAAGAGAAAGTCGATCGTAAAGCGGAACAGCACGAGCGGCGCGATCAGGAGCTTGGGAAGAAGGAACATAAACTGGCCAAGCGGGAATCCCGTATCCAAAGCGACGAAACCAAATATCAGCAGTTGCTGGAAGAACAAAAGCAGCAATTGGAAAAGATTTCCGGCTTGACCGCCGAACAGGCGAAAGACCTTCTTTTGCGGGCAATGGAAAATGAAGCCCGTTATGAGGGCGCCAAGTTGATCAAACGTATCGAAAATGAAGCGCGGGAAGAAGCCGATAAAAAATCCAAAAAGATTATTGCCACGGCTATTCAACGGTATGCCGGGGATTTTGTGGCTGAACGGACGGTTTCGGTGGTGCAATTACCCAATGATGAAATGAAAGGGCGCATCATTGGACGCGAGGGGCGCAATATTCGTGCCCTTGAGGCGGCTACCGGTATCGACCTGATTATCGACGACACCCCTGAAGCGGTTATTTTATCCGGGTTCAATCCGGTACGGCGTGAAGTGGCGCGCCTGTCGCTCATGCGGTTGATTGCCGATGGCCGTATCCATCCGGCACGTATCGAGGACGTGGTAAAAAAGGTAACCCATGAAGTTGACCGTACGATCAAAGAGGCTGGTGAGCAAGCCGCCTTTGAGTTGGGTGTCCATAACCTCAGTAATGAACTCGTTAAGAATATCGGTAAGCTCAAATTCCGAACCAGTTATGCCCAAAACGTCCTCCAGCATTCGGTTGAAGTCGGATTCCTGTGCGGCATCATGGCCGCGGAACTGGGTTTGAATCAGAAACTGGCGCGCAGGATGGGGCTTTTGCACGATATCGGCAAGGCTATTGATCACGAAGTGGAGGGCCCTCATGCCCTTATCGGATCGAAGCTCGCCAAGAAATTCGGGGAGTCCTCCAAAGTTGTCCATGGGATTGCGGCCCATCATGAGGATGTTCCCCCCAGCAGCGTTTATGCTCTGCTGGTCCAGGCGGCTGACAGCCTTTCGGGTGCAAGACCGGGGGCGCGCAAAGAATTACTGGAAAACTACATTAAGCGCCTTGAAGATCTTGAAAATATTGCTAATTCGCATGCCGGGGTTGCCAATACCTATGCGATTCAGGCCGGGCGCGAGCTTCGGGTTATAGTTGAAAGTGAAAAAATTTCTGATGAAAAAGCGGTTCTGCTAAGCCGGGATATCGTCAAGAAAATTGAGGAGTCCCTGACGTTTCCCGGGCAGATAAAAGTTACCGTGATCCGTGAAACACGCGCCGTTGAATATGCCAATAAATAGATAACCTTTGGCGGTCGTCTTGACAGACCGCGATTAAGCAAAACAGCTGCGACAGGGTTGGAATCGAATACAATGAGCAATGTGATTGACGTACTGGAAGAACGCGGTTTTATCGATAACAAAACCCACGATCAAGAACTGCGGGAGCACATAAACAACGGCCCGGTGACCTGCTACATCGGTTTCGATCCCACGGCCTCGAGTCTGCACATCGGCAGTTTGGTGCCCATTATGGCTTTGGCCCATATGCAGCGCAACGGTCATCGACCGATTGCCCTGGTCGGTGGCGGCACAGGGTTGGTGGGCGATCCGAGCGGCAAGACCGAAATGCGGAAAATTTTGACAATTGAGGACGTTAACCACAATGCCGAGGCGCTTAAAAAGCAATTGAGCCGTTTTATCGACTTTGGCGCTGATAAAGCCCTCCTTGTCAACAACGCCGATTGGCTTACCCGCATTGAATACATTCCCTTTTTGAGGGATTACGGTCGCCATTTCAGTGTCAATCGGATGATCAAGGCCGAAAGCTACCGTATGCGGCTGGAGTCGGAAGAGGGCCTCAGCTTCATCGAGTTCAATTACATGTTGCTCCAGGCCTATGATTTCTTAGAGCTTTATCGCCGTTATGAGTGTCGTATCCAGATGGGGGGCAGTGATCAGTGGGGCAATATCGTGGCCGGTATCGATCTGGTCCGCAAGGCGGATCAGGGGGCCGCATTCGGCCTGACCTTTCCGTTGATAACCACCAGTTCGGGGGCCAAAATGGGAAAAACGGCCGCCGGTGCTGTCTGGCTGGATGCCGAACGGACGAGTCCTTATGATTTCTACCAGTATTGGATCAACACTGATGACAAGGATGTGGCGCGCTTCTTGGCGCTCTACACATTTTTGCCCATGGCGGAAATCCATCCCGTTTATCAATTGGAAGGTGCTGATCTGAATCTGGCCAAAACCATCCTGGCCTTTGAGACGACTCAGATCGTCCATGGACAGACAGCCGCCCTGGAAGCCTATAAAGCGGCCACAAGTGTATTCGGCGCTCGAAAGATACCCGCATCTCTGTTGCCCGCGAGTACCATCCCGCGCGGGGACTCCGTAGCCGGTGATCTGGGCGTCCCATCATCGGATATCGCTGTATCGGAATTATCCGTTGGCATCCCCCTTTTTAAACTGTTCCACAAGGTTGGGTTGGCCAATTCCGGAGGGGCCGCCCGGCGGCTGATTTCCCAGGGGGGCGCCTACATCAACGGGAGTCGAATCGAGACCATGGATTACACTGTGACGGCGGACGACATTGACGACGGAACCATCATGCTCCGATCCGGCAAGAAAAAATACCATAAGCTGGTGGTAAATGACCGCTAGGGTTCCGCGATTTCGTCATTGTGGGGTTGATACGATAATGTCCAATGCTTATTGTCAAATTGAGTACGTTTTTTCTTAAAAAAAACTAAAAAATTGGTTGACAGTTTAGCGCAGGTTCGTATATAAAGCCTTTTTTGTCAGCGCACGAAAACGCTGGCAGCCGCAGCCGGGAGGCGGCGGTGGTTTGATCTTTGAAAACTAAATAGTGACATGC